>OAUE01000002.1_pt1 | contig 545395 bp, 477 predicted proteins | sample 1476131 | NCBI WGS metagenome assembly OAUE01 (sample SAMEA2580003, study PRJEB22360) | human gut metagenome | reverse complement strand
GTCGGGATCAGAACCCTGTATGGGTTCCGGTAGGGCGGCTCCCGCCATATCCGGCCGACGGGAATGAGCTGTTGGTTGTGTTTGTAAGCCCGATAAGCGTAGCGCCATCGGGCATGATGAACCAATTAGTACAACAGCGCGTACAGCTGACGGCGATACTTCGAGGCCAGCGCATCACCGGTACCCAGTGCGGCAAGGATCTCCTGGAAAGTCTTACGTGCCTGACCATCGGCAGCCGTAAGATCTTTCTTCAGGTGGCTGAACAGTAATTCCAGCGATTCCTCGTTACGTCCGACCTGGTGCAATTGAATAGCCAACTGCGTTGCCAGCGCCGCATCCTGTGGATTGCTGGCGACCTGCTGCTGCAACTGTTGGATTTCCGGTGTATCAGCGGCCTGCTTCAGCAGTTCAATCTGTGCGATCAGCCCCTGATAGCGGGTGTCCTGATCCTGCAACGGAATGGTTTTCAGTACCGCTTCGGCTTCATCAGAACGGTTCAGGGCGATTTGCGTTTCCGCCAGCAGCAGACCGATTTCGCTGCTCTGGTTGGAGATCTGCCAGGCTTCTTTCAGCAGCGGCAGCGCATCCGCGTGATTACCGGCTTCGATGAATTCGATAGCCTGGCGTGCTTTCAGCTCTTCTTCGCTCGGCAGCACTTTCTCCAGCAGCGCGCGAATAACCTCTTCCGGTTGCGGGCCCTGGAATCCATCTACCGGCTGGCCGTTCTGGAACAGATAAACCGTAGGGATCGCGCGCAGACCAAACTGGGAGGCGATCATCTGCTCGGCGTCGCAGTCCAGCTTAGCGAGAATAAACTGACCGTTATACTGGGCGGCAAGGCTCTCCAGTACCGGCGTTAATTGCAGACAATGCTGGCTGCGCTCAGACCAAAAATAGAACAGGACCGGCGTGGTCATCGACTGTTCGAGGGTCTGCTGTAGGTTCGATTCGTTAATGTTAACAATATTCTGTGTGGACATGGAGTTACTCTCTTTTGTCGATTTCTTGTTACATGGGGGCTGACGCGCGAGCTTCAACTCAACCCTGTAAAATTTTGTCCATTATGCGGCCTGGCAACAGGCGTTTAAGCAGCATCACTGCCCAGGTCACCAGCGTAACCGGATAACGTAGCTTTGGTTTATCGCTCTCAAACGCATGACGCACTTTGGCGACAACCGCTTCTGGTCCCAGCGTAAAACGCGCGGCAATGCCGGGATTTTCAACGGGAGCATCGCTCTGGGTCTGGTTGACGTTTTCGGTAAAGCGGGTACGGATGGGGCCGGGTTCAATCAGGCTGACCTTAATCCCGCTGTGGCGCAGTTCCATACGCAGTGCGTCGGACCAGGCTTCCAGTGCATATTTGCTGGCGGCATAGGCGCCGCGTCCCGGCGTTGAGATCAATCCCATTACCGAGGAGGTCATCACGATGCGTCCTTCGCCGTGGGGTAACATGGCAGGTAACAGGCGCATGGTAAGCTGATGTGCGCCAAAGAAGTTGGCGGAAAACTGCTGTTCCATCTGTTCACGGCTGATGGTGGGCAGGGGACCATAGACACCGTATCCGGCGTTGTTAAAGATCCCATATAAACGATTATCGGTCAGGGCGATCACTTCATCGGCGGCACGATCCACGCTTTCGGGTGAATCCAGATCCAGCAACACGCCAGTGAATCCCATGCTGTTCATACGCGCGACATCGTCAGGTTTGCGACAGCCTGCCAGAATTTGAAAACCCTGGCGCTTTAGCTCAAGCGCACTTTCCAGGCCGATTCCGCTGGAACATCCTGTTATTAAGACCGATTTTTGCATAACTTTACCTGTCAGGATCTCCGTTGAATTACGAGTCGTGATTTACTATATCCGTCATACTTCAAGTTGTCTGCGCGTTGGCTACGCTCGCTCGCCCCAGTCACATAGTTATCTATGCTCCTGGGGACTAATGAGGGACATCCATGTCCCTCACCGAAGGCCAGCCTTTGGCTGTTCAAATTCGTTCCTGACGAATTTGTCTCTCACTTGCTGCCTTCATACAACTCGAATTATTTAGGATAGAAAAGGGGTCAATTGCTTCGCCACCCAGTCGGCGATAAACGGCTGGGCGTCACGGTTAGGATGAATACCATCATCCTGCATCCACTGGGGTTTCAGATAAACCTCTTCCATGAAAAATGGCAGCAGAGGGATATCAAACTCTTTGGCGAGCTTTGGATAAATCGCGCTAAAGGTTTCATTATAACGGCGACCGTAGTTTGCCGGCAGACGAATTTGCATCAGCAGTGGTTCGGCATTTGCCGCTTTCACGTCCTGCAAAATTGTTCGCAGGGTTTGTTCGGTTTGCGCAGGCGCGAAGCCGCGCAGGCCGTCGTTGCCGCCAAGTTCGACCAGCACCCAGCGCGGCTGGTGCTGCTTGAGTAATGCAGGCAGACGGGCCAGACCTTGCTGCGAGGTGTCGCCGCTGATGCTGGCATTCACCACCGGCGTTTTGGTTTGCCATTTATCATTAAGTAGCGCAGGCCACGCGGCGCTGGCGGACATTCGGTATCCGGCGCTCAGGCTGTCACCCAGAATTAATAACGTGTCCGCTGCGGCGGCGCGGAAAGTTAACAGGACCAGGAACAGGAAAGGCCAATGCCAGCGGAAAACATTGTTGAAGTTCATCATCTTAAGAAATCCGTCGGTCAGGGTGATCATGAGCTATCCATCCTTACCGGAGTTGAACTGGTTGTCAAACGCGCCGAGACCATTGCGTTGATTGGCGAGTCGGGATCGGGGAAATCCACGCTGCTGGCGATTCTCGCCGGGCTTGACGATGGCGCCAGCGGTGAAGTCAGCCTGGTGGGGCAGGCGCTGCACACCATGGACGAAGAAGCCCGGGCGCAGCTGCGGGCGCGGCACGTGGGTTTTGTCTTCCAGTCATTCATGTTAATTCCGACCCTCAACGCGCTGGAAAACGTCGAACTGCCCGCGCTGTTGCGCGGCGAAAATAGCGGAAAAAGTCGTGACGGGGCAAAAACGCTGTTGGAACAACTGGGACTGGGAAAACGTCTTGATCATCTTCCGGCCCAGCTTTCCGGCGGGGAGCAGCAGCGCGTGGCGCTGGCGCGAGCGTTTAACGGTCGCCCTGACGTGCTGTTTGCCGATGAACCAACGGGCAACCTCGATCGCCAGACCGGAGACAAAATAGCCGACCTGTTGTTTTCTCTGAACCGGGAACACGGCACCACCCTGATTCTGGTGACGCATGACCCGCAGTTGGCGGCGCGTTGCGACAGGCGCTTACGTCTGGTGAATGGACAGTTGCAGGAGGAGGCATGATTGCACGCTGGTTCTGGCGCGAATGGCGCTCGCCTTCACTACTGATTGTCTGGCTGGCACTGAGCCTGGCGGTAGCCTGTGTGCTGGCGCTGGGCAATATCAGCGATCGTATGGAAAAAGGGCTGAGCCAGCAAAGCCGTGAGTTTATGGCGGGCGATCGGTCGCTACAAAGTTCGCGTACCGTGCCGAAAGCGTGGATTGACGAGGCGCGACAGCGTGGCCTGAAGGTGGGCGAACAGCTCACCTTTGCCACCATGACTTTTGCCCGGGATACGCCGCAGCTGGCGAACGTCAAAGCGGTAGATGATGTGTATCCGATGTACGGCACGCTGCAAACCAACCCGCCGGGACTGAAACCGCAGCCGGGCTCGGTGCTGCTGGCCCCACGTCTGATGGCGCTACTCAACTTAAAAGTCGGTGATTCCATCGACGTTGGCGATGCCACGCTGCGTATTGCCGGGGAGGTGGTGCAGGAGCCGGACTCTGGTTTTAATCCGTTCCAGATAGCACCGCGTCTGATGATGAACATGGCGGATGTCGAAAAAACGGCGGCGGTCCAGCCGGGAAGCCGCGTGACCTGGCGCTATAAATTTGGCGGGACGCCATCGCAACTGGAAGCCTATGAAAAGTGGCTGCTGCCACAGTTAAAGCCTGAACAGCGCTGGTATGGGCTGGAGCAGGATGAAGGGGCGCTGGGGAAATCACTTGAGCGTTCGCAACAGTTCTTGCTGCTTTCGGCGCTGTTAACGCTGTTGCTAGCGGTCGCCGCGGTTGCCGTGGCGATGAGCCATTATTGCCGCAGCCGTTACGATCTGGTGGCTATTCTGAAAACGCTCGGTGCGGGCAGAGCGCAACTGCGCAGGCTGATTGTTGGTCAATGGCTGATGGTGCTGGCGCTGTCTGGCGTGACCGGCGGACTATTCGGACTGTTATTCGAGCGCGTGCTGGTGCTGCTGCTCAAGCCGGTTCTGCCTGGAGAACTACCGCCTGCCAGCCCCTGGCCGTGGTTATGGGCACTAGGCACCATGACGGTGATTTCGCTATTGGTGGGGTTACGCCCTTACCGCCTGCTGCTGGCGACGCAGCCGCTGCGGGTGCTGCGCCGTGACGTGGTGGCAAACGTCTGGCCCCTGAAGTTTTATTTGCCGGTGGTCGTGATAGTCGTGATTGCACTGCTTGCTGGACTGATGGGCGGAAGTCCACTGCTGTGGGCGGTACTGGCTGGTGCGGTGGTACTGGCGCTGTTGTGCGGGGTGCTCGGCTGGATGCTGCTCAACGTGCTGCGTGGTCTGACGCTCTCCTCACTGCCGCTGCGTTTGGCGGTCAGTCGACTGTTACGCCAGCCGTGGTCAACGCTCAGCCAGCTATCGGCATTTTCGCTTTCCTTTATGCTGCTGGCGTTGTTACTGGTGCTGCGCGGCGATCTGCTCGACCGCTGGCAGCAGCAAATGCCGCCGGAAAGTCCGAACTATTATCTGATTAACATTGCCACCGAGCAGGTGGTTCCGCTGAAGGCTTTCCTGTCCGAGCATCAGGTGATCCCGGAATCGTTCTATCCGATTGTGCGGGCGCGTCTGACGGCTATCAATGAGAAGCCGACCGAAGGCAATCAGGATGAGGCGCTGAACCGCGAGCTTAACCTGACCTGGCAGGATACCCGACCGGATCATAACCCGATAACCGCCGGAAGCTGGCCGCCAAAAGCGGGCGAAGTGTCGATGGAAGAGGGGTTAGCGAAACGGCTGAACGTCAAACTCGGCGATCGGGTGACTTTTATGGGCGATACCCAGGATTTCAGCGCCACGGTCAGCAGTCTGCGCAAAGTGGACTGGGAAAGCCTGCGGCCCAACTTCTTCTTTATCTTCCCCTCCGGCGCGCTGGATGCTCAGCCGCAAAGCTGGTTAACCAGCTTTCGCTGGGAGAACGGCAACGGCATGCTAACGCAGCTTAACCGCGAATTTCCGACCATCAGCCTGCTGGATATTGGCGCCATCCTCAAACAGGTGAGCCAGGTGCTGGATCAGGTGAGCCGCGCACTGGAGGTGATGGTGGTACTGGTCACCGCCTGTGGCATGCTGCTGCTATTGGCGCAGGTCCAGGTCGGGATGCGTCAGCGTCATCAGGAGTTGGTGGTCTGGCGCACGCTGGGAGCAGGTAAGAAGCTGCTGCGTACCACGCTGTGGTGCGAGTTCGCCATGCTCGGGATGGTTGCCGGACTGGTGGCGGCCATCGGTGCGGAAACAGCGTTGGCGGTACTGCAAACCAAAGTGTTTGATTTCCCGTGGGAGCCAGACTGGCGACTGTGGGTAGTATTACCATTTAGTGGAGCATTGCTGCTCTCTTTATGCGGCGGATGGCTCGGTTCACGTCTGCTAAAAGGTAAAGCGCTGTTCCGTCAGTTCAGTAGTTAATTCATATTCGTGATGATTACGCACCGGTTTTAAAATCGGTGCGTCTTTTTTTCTATGTAGCACAAATTGATAACTCCTTGATATTTAACAGCACAGAACAATAAAAACCCAACAACACGAGAGTATTAATAAACGTTAATATTTGTGTGCTGAATAATTGGCAGGCTATCTATCAAGGTATAAATAATGACTATAAAAAAAACAGCGCTGGCGGTATCGATCGGCGCAGCAGTGGCATTAACGACTTTCGCTTCACAGGCGGAAATCACGGTCCTGAAACAAGATCCGCAGGCGGGCAACCCGCTGAGCCGTCTTAACTTCACCGTCGGCGGCAGTATTCGTCCGCAGTTCCAGAATATGGCCGGTGACGATGGTAAGAATGGCTACAAACGTAATGGATTCGATGGCGGTACACGTTTCCGCTTCGCCGCTGACTACTATCTGTTTGATGATATCAGTTGGGTGAGCTACTACGAGCTGGGCGTTAACTTCCCGGCGATGTTCAACTGGGATAACCACTACGCTGACGGTGCCAACGATACCACGCGTCGTATGCTGTACACCGGTCTGAAGAGTGCAACCTGGGGTACGCTGACCTTCGGTCAACAAAACAGCATTTACTATGATGTAGTCGGTGCGAAAACGGATATCTGGGACTATGACATGATCGGTCAGGCGCCAGGTAACGGTATTAATGGCGACTATGATGGTTCCTATCGTACGCGCAAATCTCTGAAGTATAAGAATACCGTTGGTGATGTGGATCTCTACGCCTCTTATCTGTTCAGTGATGATTACAACCCGAACAACGGTCTGCGCTACAAGCGTAAAGGCGGCGGCTCACTGGGTGTGGATTATCACATTACCGATGACCTGACCTGGGGTACGGCGTGGAACTACACTCGCGCGGAAATGCGTGGCAACACCAGCAAAACCTACGATCAAAACATCGTCGGTACCGCGCTGAGCTGGAAACCGGACAACTGGACCTTCTCGATGGGCGGCGGTTGGTATCAAAACTTCATGACCACCAAAAAAGTCTCTGTTAACGACTACTTTGCCGGTGACGCCTGGGGTCTGGAATACTTCGCCGGTTACACCTTCCCGGTGGGTCAATATGCGCTGAAATCCGTTCAGCCGTACTTTATGGGCGACCGTATTGAGTACGTGAATGGCCGTAACTATCTGCGTACCGACAACGGCGTGGGGATCAGCTTCCAGCTGGATTACGGTTTCCGTGTTGACTACGAACACGTCTTTACCTCCAGCACCGACAATCTGGGTGACATGAACCTGGTTCGTCTGCGTTACGACTTCTAATCGAACGCCTGCCGCCCGATACGCTTGCGCTTATCGGGCCTAAGAAAGCTGTTGTAGGCCGGATAAGGCACTTGTGCCGACATCCGGCTTTTTCATACCTTCTTTCATTTAAAAACATACTCTGCAACATCATGAAATAATTTCAAGGACAGCAGGTTGTGATCTGTGTCATGTTAACAATCAGCCTGTTAACGGGCCAACAAGAACAACGTCGCAAGAACGGCGTGAGACATGACACCACAACGTTAAAATGGAGAGAATATGGGATTGCGTCAGAGTTTACGCGTCGCGACCGGGGCGCTGTTACTGGCCTGTGGATTACAGTTTGCTCATGCGAACAGTGACCCGCACACAATCGTGTTTGGCGTCGCGCCTGGGCCATACGGTGATATGGTGAAACAGGCCATTGCCCCCACGCTGAAAGAGAAAGGCTATAAGGTAGTGGTGCGCGAATTCAGCGATTACGTGCAACCAAACATGGCGCTCTCCAACGGTAGCATTGATGCTAACCTGTTCCAGCATTCGCTCTATTTTGACAAATTCACTGCCGATAAAGGCCTGAAGCTGAGCAAGCTGATTGTGGTCCCGACGGCCGGGATGGGGTTTTACTCACATAAAATCAAAAGCCTGGATGAGTTGAAAAAAGGAGATGTGATCACGCTCTCCAACGATCCCACCAACCTGGCTCGCGGTCTGCGTTTCCTGCAGTCTATTGGCCTTATCACCATCAAAGACAATATTGATCCAACTAAAGCCTCCGAGCGCGATATCGCCAGCAATCCCAAAGGGCTGGTGTTTAAACCGCTGGAAGCGGCACAGCTGCCGCGTACGCTGGACGGTGTGACCGGTGCGCTGGTCAACGGTAACTTTGCCGTGGCGGCAAAAATGGATCTCGCCAGCGCCATCAAGCAGGAACACCTGGACGAAAATCTGAAAAATATCATCGCGGTACGCAGTGAAGATGCGGATAAACCGTTCGCAAAAGATATTGTTGAGGCGGTGAAATCTCCGGCGTATCGCGCGGTGATCGACGATCCGCAAAATATCTACAGCGCCTTCCAGAAACCGGAATGGATGTCGACAGCCCAATAATCGCTGCGCACAAGGGTTAACAGGGGCAGCGACGACTGCCCTTTTCGCATTTCTGAGGTGGCTATGATTGAGATTGAGAAAGTTTGCGTGGATTTTAGCGCAGGCCGTGGACCATCAACCCGGGCGGTTGATGACGTTAGCTTGCGCATTGGCGCAGGTGAGATATTTGGCATTGTCGGGACCAGCGGCGCGGGGAAAAGTACGCTGCTGCGTACCCTGAACGCCTTAACGCGTCCGAGCCAGGGAAGCGTGAAGGTGAACGGCGTAGAAATTTCTGCGCTGGAAGGGGGGCATCTACGTAAAGCCCGTCAGCGTATCGGGATGATTTTTCAACATTTTAACCTGATGCATACCCGTACCGTGGCGCAAAACGTCGCCTTTAGTCTGAAGGCAGCCGGATGGGAGCGCAGTAAAATTGGCCCGCGCGTGAGCGAAATCCTGGCGCTGGTGGGGTTGTCAGACAAGGCGAACCGCTTTCCGGTTCAGCTCAGCGGTGGGCAAAAGCAGCGTGTGGGTATTGCCCGCGCGATTGCCAATCACCCGGATGTGCTGCTGTGTGATGAACCTACCTCGGCGCTGGACCTCGAAACCTCAGCCACGATTCTGGCGTTGCTTAAGCAGATCAACCAACAGTTGGGGATCACGATCGTGCTGATCACTCACGAGATGAACGTGATCAAATCGATTTGTGATCGCGTGGCGGTAATGTCTGGCGGCAAGGTGGTGGAGTCTGGTGAGGTGTTTGACGTTTTTGCTCACCCGCAGCACGCGTTCACGCAGCAGCTGGTGTCGCATACCCTCAATTTGACGCTGCCCGAGCGTCTGCGCCAGCATCTGCCTGGTCAGTTGCTAAAAATTCTGTTCATCGGCGATTCGGCGGAACAGCCGGTGTTGTCAGAAGTCGCGGTTAAATTTGGCGTGGCGGTGAACATTCTGCACGGCAAAATTGAATATATTGGCGAACGTGCGCTGGGGATTCTGGTCGTGCAACTGACCGCGCCGCATAACCCTTCAGCGGTGGAAGTCGCCGTGGAACATATTCGTCAACGTACTGCACAGGTGGAGGTGATTCGTGGATGATTTATTGCCGGATTTGACGCTGGCGTTTAATGAAACCTTCCAGATGCTGAGCATCTCTACGGTGCTGGCAATTATTGGTGGTCTGCCGCTCGGTTTTCTGATTTTCGTCACCGACCGGCATTTATTCTGGCAAAACCGTTTTGTGTATCTGCTCAGCTCCGTGCTGGTGAATATCATTCGTTCGGTACCGTTTGTGATCCTGCTGGTTCTGCTGCTGCCGCTAACCCAGTTTTTGCTCGGGAATACCATTGGCCCTATTGCGGCGTCGGTCCCGCTCTCGGTGGCGGCAATCGCTTTCTATGCCCGTCTGGTTGATAGCGCGTTACGTGAAGTCGATAAAGGCATTATTGAAGCGGCGGAAGCGTTTGGTGCCAGCCCGATGCGCATCATCTGCACCGTTCTGTTACCTGAAGCGAGCGCGGGTCTGCTGCGTGGGTTGACGATAACGCTGGTGAGTCTGATCGGATACTCCGCGATGGCCGGGATCGTTGGCGGCGGTGGAGTCGGCGACCTGGCGATTCGCTTTGGTTATTACCGCTACGAAACCCAGGTCATGATCGTCACCGTGGTGGCGCTGATTATTTTGGTGCAGGTCGTTCAGGTGCTGGGTGACTGGCTGGCAAAACGCGCAGATAAGCGCGACAGACACTGATCACTGTGCGTTAAGCCACTCGGCAACGTCCTGCCATGTGCCGCGAAAGACGATTTTCGCGGCTTTCTTTTCCAGCTGATAGCGATACATCGGGTCGTAATACTCATTGAGCAACGGTACCAGCCAGCCCATATGGGCGTCGGTGCTGCCCGTTGCCTGCTGTTCGCGCAGAGCCTCGTCGAGCAGGGTGGTCAGCTCGGCAAAACGTTGTAAACCCAGACGACGGCGTATAGCAAACAGGCCGTGGTGCAGATACTCGCTGTACTCCTGCCAGCCCTGGCTCTCGCCATAAGCGTGGGTAAAATCGTGGTGCATCTTCACGAAATACTCTTCGCGTAGTCGCTCCAGACGACGCTCAAAAGGATCGTCCACCACCGCAATTGATGCCTGGGTCATGCGCTCGCGCAGGCATTCTGGCAGATGATTAGCCCCGATCATGCGGCCTTCATCTTCAAGTACCCACAGACGTAAATCCTGACGGCTATCGGTTTTGAGCATTTCAACCGCCAGCAGGTTTTCAAAACTCGCCTGACTCAATTGAGGTTCAACGGTGCGCCCAAACGAGGAGCCGCGATGGTGCGCCAGACCTTCGAGATCCACACCGTTTGGCTGTTGTTGCACCAGTTGGGTTTTACCGTTCCCGGTACAGCCGCCAATTAAGACAATCGGCTTTTGCACTAATTCTTCAGTCAGCTGTATCACTGCCTGGCGCAGGGCTTTGTAACCGCCTTTAATCAACGGATAGTCAATGCCGGACTCATGCAGCCACTGCTGCACAATATGTGAACGCTGACCGCCGCGCGCGCAGCATAAATATCCGGCAGGATGTTGACGGCAGGCATCCAGCCAGGCGCTCATGCGCTGTTGACGGGTTTCACCCGAAACCAGTTGATGACCAAGCGCGAGGGCAGCTTCAGGTCCCTGGCGTTTGTAACAGGTACCCACGGCGGCACGTTCGTCATCGTTCATTAAGGGAAGGTTGATTGCGCCCGGCATTGCGCCTTGCTGAAATTCGACGGGGGCGCGTACATCGATTAAAGGCGTACCGGCGAGCAAAATTGCGCGGTAGTCCGTTCCATCGTTCATGTTTGATCCTGAAAATACAAAACAGCAATGGAGGGGATTTTACGCGCCAGAGGAGGGGCCGGGGAAGGATAAAATCAACTCCCCGGCATTATTGGCTTATTTCAGCTTTGACTGCGCCCAGATAATACCGCTGGCATATTCCGGCGGCAGCAGGGGGATAAGCGCTTCCAGCGTTGCGCTAAGGCGCGCGGTATCGCTGTCGCTCAGGTTCAGATGACCCACCTTACGCCCTTCACGCACCTCTTTGTCATACCAGTGCAGATGCACCAGCGGCAGCTTGAGCCAATCGTAGTTCAGGTCGCTACCAATCAGGTTTACCATCACCGAAGGGTGGTTCACCACCGGCGTCGGTAACGGCAGGTCGGTAATGGCACGTAGATGCAACTCAAACTGGCTGATGCTGGCGCCGTTTTGCGTCCAGTGGCCACTGTTGTGCACGCGCGGAGCCAGTTCGTTAATCAGCAGACCTTCCGGGGTGATGAAACACTCCATCGCCATCACGCCGACATAGCCCAGCTCCTGCATGATGGCAGAGAGCATTGCTTCAGCCTGTTCCTGCTGTCTGGCGTTAGCCTGCGGGAATACCACGCTGGTGCGCAGAATGCCGTCCTGATGGAGGTTATGGGTCAGCGGATAGAAAACGGTGCTGCCGTCGTGCGCACGAGCGCCAACCAGTGAGACTTCACCGGAGAAGTTGATTCCCCGCTCGACGATGCACTCGCCGTAGCAGTCGTCCGGCAGTTGCTCAGTTTCATTTGCGCGCAAGCGCCACTGTCCACGTCCGTCGTAGCCGCCGACGCGACGTTTCACGATCGCCAGCTCGCCAAGTTTGTCGAATACCGCAGACCATTCGCTTTTATCTGCCAGCAGCTGCCACGGCGCGGTCGCCAGACCGAGCTTGTCAAAAAGCTGCTTTTGCGTCAGACGGTCGGCAATAATCGGGAAGACGTCGCGGTTAACAAACGCCGGGTGGCGTGCCAGTTCGCGGGTGAGTGCCGTTTCCGGCCAGCGCTCAATCTCAGCGGTGATCACGCTTTGCTGAAAAGGGACCGCAGCCGGTTCAGCGTCCAGCCCGACGGGCCAGACCGCTATGCCCAGTGGCTCACCGGCCTGGCGCAGCATGCGCCCTAGCTGTCCGTTGCCAAGTACGCAGACCTGCTTCATGCGACACCCCGCGGGTCCGGGTTCTCCAGCACCTCATCGGTTTGCGCTTTGCGCCAGTCATGCAGACGCTGATGCAGTTCTTTATCGTGTGTAGCCAGAATTTGTGCTGCCAGCAGGGCCGCATTTGCCGCGCCCGCTTTGCCGATAGCCAGCGTGCCGACCGGAATACCGCGCGGCATTTGAACGATAGAGTAGAGGCTATCTACGCCGCTCAGCGCTGCGCTTTGCACCGGGACGCCTAAAACAGGCACCAGCGTTTTCGCCGCAATCATGCCAGGCAAATGCGCTGCGCCACCGGCCCCGGCAATAATCACCTGATAACCGTTCTCTTCAGCGCTTTCGGCGAAGCTAAACAGTTTGTCTGGGGTGCGGTGGGCGGAGACGACTTCAACATGATGCGGAACGTCCAGGATTTCGAAGATTTCGGCGGCGAACTGCATGGTAGCCCAGTCGCTTTTGGACCCCATCACGATGGCGACACGCGCCGGATTATTGCGGGAAGACATGCGTCTGAAAACTCCTGTGGTGCACTACACTCGACTTTTGAGGCCACAGAGAATAGCATAATTCACCGCCAAGGAAAACGATTGCGCGCTTTGCACTTCACTCTTCAAGCTGCCTCTTTGTTGGCTGCATCTGCTCACCCCAGTCACTTACTTTTGTAAGCTCCAGGGGACTCACAGATTTGCCGCCTCGATGCAACTCGAATAGTTTTGTGTAAAGAGGAACTGGGTATCTGCAGAATTAAAACGGAAAGGCGATCAGTTCAACGTCGTCAGGGGTGACTTTGATCATCGAACCTTCGGTGTGCCATGCGCCTAAAACCACTCGGAAAGCGGGTTGCTCATTGGCCGTAAGTTTGTGGACGGCAGGGCGGTGGGTATGGCCGTGAATTAACCACTGAACCTGATGTTTTTCCATCTCGCTAATCACGGCCTGCTGATTCACATCCATGATTTCCAGCGATTTGGTGGTGTTGGCTGCTTTGCTGTTGGCACGCATTTTCGCAGCGATTCGCTGGCGAACGAACAGCGGCAGAGCGAGGAACAGCTTCTGTAACCAGGGTTGATGCACTTTGGCGCGAAATGCCTGATAGCCTGCGTCGTCGGTGCATAAGGTGTCGCCATGCATGATCAGCACCTTGCGGCCATACAGGTCGAGCACTTTTTCTTCGGGAAGCAAGGTCATGCCGCTCGCACGGGCAAAACGTTTACCGAGCAGAAAATCACGGTTGCCGTGAATAAAAAAGCAGGGAACGCCGGAATCAGTCAGTGATTTTATCGCCGCGGCCATTTCACGATGCAGCGGATTAGGATCGTCGTCACCAATCCAGGCTTCAAACAGGTCGCCAAGAATGTATAGCGCATCGGCCTTTCGCGCATCACCGGCTAAAAAACGCAGAAAACCGGCGGTGATCGCCGGTTCTTCTGTGCAGAGGTGAAGATCTGCAATAAACAGTGTCGCCACGATTACTCGCTGACGGTCACGTTTTCGATGATAACGTCTTCTTTTGGCACATCCTGATGCATACCGCTGCGACCAGTGGAAACGCCTTTGATTTTATCAACCACGTCCATGCCTTCAACAACTTCAGCGAACACGCAGTAACCCCAACCCTGCATGCTTTCGCCGGAGAAGTTCAGGAAGTCGTTGTCTGCAACGTTGATGAAGAACTGTGCGGTTGCGGAGTGCGGAGCCTGAGTACGCGCCATCGCCAGCGTACCACGGGTGTTTTTCAGACCGTTGTTCGCTTCGTTTTTGATCGCTTCTTTCGTGGCTTTTTGCTTCATGCCTGGCTCGAAACCGCCGCCCTGGATCATGAAACCGTTAATAACACGGTGGAAAATGGTGTTGTTGTAAAAACCTTCGCGGCAGTAGTCCAGGAAGTTTTTAACTGTTTCAGGCGCTTTATCATCAAACGTTTTGATTACGATATCGCCGTGATTAGTGTGGAAAGTAACCATTTTTGCATCCTGTTCCGATAGATTGGTGCTTCGACCCCGTCAAGGGTCAGAGTTAGGGGTGTGTTATAGCATAACCGCAAGCTGCGATCACCTCGCAAAGTGTGCTGCTTCCGGTCTAAATTATGGGTATTATACAGACTTTACTATCCACACACGTCTACACGGAATCTTCGATGTTAAAAATCTTTAATACACTGACGCGCCAAAAAGAGGAATTCAAACCTATTCATGCCGGGGAAGTCGGCATGTACGTGTGTGGTATTACCGTTTACGATCTCTGTCATATTGGCCACGGACGTACCTTCGTTTCTTTCGACGTCGTTGCGCGTTATCTGCGCTTCCTCGGCTATAAGCTGAAGTATGTGCGCAACATTACCGATATCGATGACAAAATCATCAAACGCGCGAATGAAAACGGCGAAAGCTTTGTGGCGTTGGTCGACAGAATGATCGCGGAAATGCACAGCGATTTCGATGCGCTGAATATTCTGCGCCCGGATCTGGAGCCGCGTGCTACGCACCATATCGCTGAAATTATCGAAATCACTGAACAGCTGATTGCCAAAGGTCACGCTTATGTTGCCGATAACGGCGACGTGATGTTCGACGTGCCGACTGACCCGAACTACGGCCAGCTGTCGCGCCAGGATCTGGATCAGTTGCAGGCAGGCGCGCGCGTTGACGTGGTTGATGTGAAACGCAACCCGATGGACTTCGTGCTGTGGAAAATGTCCAAAGAAGGCGAGCCGAGCTGGCCGTCTCCGTGGGGCGCGGGCCGTCCGGGCTGGCACATCGAATGTTCGGCGATGAACTGCAAACAGCTGGGCAACCATTTCGATATTCACGGCGGCGGTTCGGACCTGATGTTCCCGCACCATGAAAACGAAATCGCTCAGTCCACCTGTGCTCATGACGGTGAGTACGTTAATTACTGGATGCATTCCGGGATGGTGATGGTTGACCGCGAGAAAATGTCCAAATCGCTGGGCAACTTCTTTACCGTTCGCGACGTGCTGAAATACTACGACGCCGAAACCATCCGTTACTTCCTGATGTCCGGTCATTACCGTAGCCAGTTAAACTACAGCGAAGAGAACCTCAAGCAGGCGCGTTCTGCGCTGGAGCGTCTGTATACCGCGCTGCGTGGCACCGACAAATCCGTTGCGCCAGCCGGTGGCGAAGCCTTTGAAGCGCGCTTTATTGAAGCGATGGACGATGACTTCAACACCCCGGAAGCCTACTCCGTGCTGTTTGATATGGCACGTGAGGTTAACCGTCTGAAGGGTGAAGATATGGCGGCGGCTAACGGCATGGCTGCGCATCTGCGTAAGCTTTCCAGCGTACTGGGCCTGCTGGAACAGGATCCAGAAGCGTTCCTGCAAAGCGGTGCGCAGGCGGATGACGGTGAAGTTGCTGAAATTGAAGCGCTAATCCAACAGCGTCTGGATGCCCGTAAGGCGAAAGACTGGGCGGCAGCTGACGCCGCGCGTGACCGTCTCAACGAGATGGGCATCGTGCTGGAAGACGGCCCGCAGGGTACCACCTGGCGTCGTAAGTAACTCTGTAATGCCCGGTGGCGCTTACGCTTTCCGGGCCGTGTAGGCCGGATAAGACGCAGCGCGTCGCATCCGGCAGATTAATGTTTCCGATACCACCACAGCACACCCATCATTACGATTCCCGGCAGCCATACCCACATTAACTCCGACATGATCACCTGGTGCCCGTACGGCGTGGCGTAGCGTGATAACGCAAACGGGGCGACTTTAATCACCTGCCATGGCGCGAAGAAGCGCTCATCCGACCACGGCCACAGCCAGCCGACGCCTTTACCGCCGGTGGTGACAGAATCCAGCAGACTGTGCGACAGCAGTGAAACCGTCAGGAATAGCCAGCAGCGAATCAATCCCGCCTTAAACCATCGTCGGCCAATCAAGACGCAGAGCAGCGGTACCACGAAGGCGAACAGCAGTGAGTGGGTAAATCCCCGGTGGCCAAACACATTGCCGTAGGCGACGCCGAACTTAAATGACAACACGTCGGCATCTGGCAGCATGGCCAGAACGACGCCAGCAAACAGTAATCGTGGGGGGATGACTTTAAGTCCGAGACCTAACCCTAAACAGAGCGGAACGGCCGCGTGGGTAACGATAGTGGGCATGATGATCGCTTCGTATGGAAAAACAACATGCTATCAGTTCACTGTGAAGTGGGGATGAAGTCATTATCTGAAAACGAGAGGGGGAAGTGGCCGGATACGGTGTTAACCTCATCCGGCACTTAGGGTCACGCCACGACGTTAATGCTGTGGCCTTCAAAGCTGACGGTCTGTCCGGCAACGATTTTGCAGCGTTTACGCGTTTCAACAACGCCATCGACCTTCACTAACCCTTCGCCAATAGCAATTTTTGCCTGGGCGCCACTTTCGCTCCAGCCTTCCAGCTTCAGCAAATCGCAGAGTTCAACGTGTGGGTGTTTACCCAGTGAAAATGTGGCCATCTTAAACGTCCTTTACATCATGATATTCAACACACGCCTGCAGCGTGTTTTCGATAAGTGTGGCGACCGTCATTGGTCCTACGCCGCCGGGGACCGGGGTGATATATGACGCTCGTGCGGCCGCATCGTCAAAGACCACATCGCCAACAACCTTACCATTCTCCAGACGGTTGATGCCGACATCAATCACAATCGCACCTTCTTTGATCCACTCACCAGGAATAAAGCCCGGTTTACCGACGGCAACAATCAGCAGGTCAGCATTTTCTACGTGGCGGCGCAGATCTTTAGTGAATCGGTGGGTGACGGTGGTGGTGCAGCCAGCCAGCAGTAGCTCCATACTCATTGGGCGACCGACAATATTCGAGGCACCAATGACCACGGCATTCAGACCGTAGGTATCGATGTTGTAACGCTCAAGCAGGGTAACAATACCGCGCGGAGTACATGGGCGCAGGCGCGGCGCGCGCTGGCACAGACGACCGACGTTATACGGGTGGAAACCGTCAACGTCTTTATCTGGCGCAATACGTTCCAGCACTTTCACGTTGTCGATACCCGCCGGCAAAGGCAGTTGTACCAGGATACCGTCGATGGTGGTATCTGCATTGAGCGTATCGATCAGCTCAAGAAGCTCCGCCTCGCTGGTGGTTTCAGGCAGGTCATAGGAGCGGGAGACAAACCCCACTTCGTCACAGGCTTTGCGTTTACTCGCAACATAAATCTGCGAAGCCGGGTTGCTACCTACCAGCACAACAGCCAGGCCTGGGGCGCGTAATCCAGCCGCTAAACGCGCCTGAACTTTTTGAGCAACCTCAGAGCGCACCTGCTGCGCAATCGTTTTACCGTCAATAATCTTTGCTGCCATCAGAGAGAGAATTCCGTCTGTTACGTTAAACCGAAGGGGATGTCACTATTTTGTCAGAAGCGGGGCGTGCTGTCAGTTTTCGTTTGCGTTTTTACGTGCGATAACGGGTGCCATGGTCAGAGCATGGGATCAGCACAGAGGCTGAAGTCTCCCAGGTAATTAATGAGCATGCGAATTAAAATTAACGTGAATGAAACAATTCATCACCCTGGTGTTTTCAGGGGTAATGCGCCATAAACCAGTCTGTTACGTACCTTTATGGAAGCATTTAAGTAATATTCACCCAGATTTTTCTTAGGTCCCAATAAGAATTGGCCAGGGTCAATAAAAGGATTTGCAGGTATTTTTCATTAATTGAAATGTTTAATTTAACCCTGTGACGAATAGTCATATTCGCGAAGATTAATTAGTGAATCAAATACTCAGGAGAGTTGGGGTAAAAGGTTAGCTAATTCTCTTGCGATATATATCTTTACAGGATGCAGAGATAATTAGCCTGACATTTAATGTCGATAATGATTCAAACGGATCCCGCAGGATGCCGGAGCCGGATGTGTGTAATTCAAGGGAAATCCATGAAACGTAAATTAATGACCTCTTCTGTTATTGCCAGCCTGATGTTAGTTGCAGGTGCAGCGGTTGCAGCCGATCCGGTAAGCGTTAGCGGCGGTACTGTGCACTTTGAAGGTGAACTGGTCAATGCAGCCTGTGCAGTCAGTACTCAGTCATCCGATCAGGTTGTCACCTTAGGCCAGTATCGTACCGCCAGTTTTACCGCAGTTGGCGATACAACGGCGCAAATTCCGTTCTCCATCGTGCTGAACGACTGTGACCCGAAAGTTGCCGCAACCGCAGCCGTGGCTTTCTCTGGTCAATCCGATATTACCAACAACAACCTGCTGGCTGTCACTTCTGCAGATAACGGTACCACTGCCAGCGGTGTCGGGATTGAGATCCTGGACAATACGTCCACCGCGCTGAAGCCGGATGGAGCTACCTTCTCTACCGCTCAGGCGCTGGTAGAAGGGACCAACACCCTGCGTTTCTCTGCGCGTTACAAAGCCACTGCCACCAGCGCTACGCCGGGTCAGGCAAATGCCGACGCGACGTTCATCATGAAGTACGAATAAGCCGTTCTGATTTGCGCAAGGATGACGTTCGCCTCACTGGATGAGGCAATTTCCGGGGATGATGAAGGATGCGGCAGATGATAGGGAAAGGCGTGGCGCTGGCGGGAATGCTGTGCGTACTGCCTGTGTTTGCACATATGGTAATACTGGAAAGCGGTCGCCTTCACTTACGGGGGCAGCTCGTCAATGGTGCCTGTACGGTCGCTACCGACAGCCAAAATTTGCGGGTGCAAATGGGGCAGTATCGCACCAATGCTTTCTCCGGGACGGGAAGCTTTGCCTCGACCAGCGTGCCGTTTTCACTGCGCTTAACGTCATGCAGCTCCGATGTTTACGACCACGTTGGGATTGCGTTTGCAGGTGTGACACCAGCAGAAGATCCGCAGGTTTTTCTTGCTAGTGGTGATGCGTCTGCGGCTTCGGGGATCGGTCTGGCGTTATTTGATGAGCGCCAACGGCAAATTATTCCGAATGCGCTGCCGCTTCATTATGCGCCGATTATAACGCAAGAGATGACGTTTCATTTCACTGCTCGTTATCGGGCTGTCTCGGAAAATATAACGCCGGGAACGCTTCGTTCAGACGTGTGGTTTACGTTGGTTTATCCCTGATTAATTTCCCAACGATAATCACACCAAAGGTATTTGTAGCTATGTTTAATTATCTAAAATCAGGTTTTATCCTTTTACTGGCCTTATTTTCTGCTGCCAGTGTTCAGGCTGCCGGAGGCATTGCATTAGGTGCCACCCGCGTTATTTATCCAGCCGATGCCAAACAAACGTCCCTGTCTATTAGCAATAGTGATACCAAAGAACGTTACCTGGTCAATTCATGGATCGAGAATAGCGCAGGCGTTAAAGAAAAATCGTTTGTGGTTACGCCTCCGCTGTTCGTCAGCGAACCCAAAAGCGAAAACACGCTGCGTATCATCTATGCAGGTGTTCCGCTGCCCAAAGACCGTGAATCGCTGTTCTGGATGAATGTGAAAGCCATTCCGTCAGTCAATAAAAACAGCCTTGAGGGTAAAAACGTTCTGCAACTGGCGATTCTGTCCCGCATCAAGCTTTTTGTCCGTCCGAATAATCTGCCGCAAATTCCGGAAGATGCGCCCGGGATGCTGAAATTCTCCCGTACCGGCAACCACCTGAAAATCAATAATCCGTCAGCGTATTACGTCACCTTGGTCAATCTCAACGTGGGGAAAACGAAGGTTGATAACGTGATGGTCGCGCCGAAAAGTGATGCGCAGGTCCTGCTACCAACGGGCGTTCAGGGCAACGTCACGTTCCAGACGGTCAATGATTATGGCGCCGTGACCCCGGCCCAAACGGTTAGCGTGCGTTGAGATAACGATGAATAAGACAACGTATTTTCCTGGCCTGTTACCGGGGGTTACGCCACCGCTGGCGGGGGTGGCGTTGTCCACGCTGGCGGCGCTCTTTCCCTCTTTAAGCCATGGGGAAAGCTATTTTAATCCTGCCTTTTTATCTGCGGATACGGCAACCGTGGCGGATTTATCACGTTTTGAAAAAGGCAATCATCAGCCTGAAGGCGTTTATCGCGTGGATATCTGGCGCAACGATGAGTTTGTTGCCACTCAGGATATTCGTTTTACGACCAGCGCGGGAAAAGCCGGGGAGAAGTCTGGTGGGCTGATGCCGTGTTTTGGACTCGACTGGGTGAAGCGCCTTGGCGTCAATATCACCGCATTTCCGGCACTCAGTAAGGATCCGAACGATACCTGCATCAATCTACCTGAGGCGATTCCAGGCAGTGAGATTGCATTTGATTTTTCTACCCTGCGCTTGAACGTCAGCCTGCCGCAGGCGTCAATGTTAAACAGCGCGCGTGGCTATATTCCGCCGGAGGAGTGGGATGAAGGGATCCCGGCTGCGCTGGTCAACTACAGCTTTACCGGCAGCCGCGGCAGTGACACTGACAGCTATTTCTTAAGTATGCTCAGTGGCCTGAACTATGGCCCCTGGCGCTTGAGAAATAACGGCGCATGGAGCTATTCCAAAGGTGACGGATACCACTCACAAAGCTGGAAAAATATCGGTACATGGCTTCAGCGCGCGATTATCCCGCTGAAGGGTGAACTGGTGATGGGCGACAGCAACACCGGCAACGACGTTTTTGACAGCGTCGGGTTTCGCGGGGCGCGGCTCTATTCCTCAGACAGTATGTATCCCGACAGCTTACAGGGCTACGCGCCAACCGTTCGCGGCATTGCGCGTACCGCAGCGAAACTGACCATTCGTCAGAATGGCTATGTGATTTATCAAAGCTATGTGTCACCGGGCGCTTTTTCGATAACCGATCTCAACCCGACGTCATCCAGCGGTGACCTTGAGGTGACGGTGGACGAAAAGGACGGCAGCCAGCAGCGCTATACGGTGCCGTACTCCACGGTTCCCTTGTTACAACGAGAAGGGCGTTTCAAATACGACGTGGTTGCCGGGGATTTTCGCAGCGGCAATAGCCAGCAATCTTCCCCGTTCTTTTTCCAGGGAACATTAATTGCCGGGTTACCAGAAGGCTACACCGCTTATGGCGGTACGCAGCTGGCCTCACGTTACACCGCGGTAGTTTTAGGCACTGGCCGAAACCTGGGGGACTGGGGGGCGGTTTCTGTGGATTTAACCCATGCGCGCAGTCAATTGGCGGATGACAGTACGCATCAGGGGCAGTCTTTGCGTTTTCTGTATGCAAAATCGCTGAACAACTTTGGTACAAACTTCCAACTGTTGGGATATCGCTACTCAACGCGCGGTTTCTATACCCTCGACGATGTCGCGTATCGCAGCATGGAAGGGTATGAGTATGAATACGACAGCGAAGGCAATCGCCACGACGTGCCCGATGTGAAGAGTTACCACAACCTGAGTTACAGCAAAAAGGGCCGCTTCCAGATTAACATTTCGCAGAACCTGGGAGACTACGGCTCGCTGTATGTTTCGGGGAGTCAGCAAACGTACTGGAATACCTCAGACACCAATACCTGGTATCAGGTGGGCTATGCCAGCGGCTGGCAGGGAATTAGCTATTCACTCTCCTGGTCGTGGAATGAATCGGTAGGCATTTCCGACACCGACCGTATTCTGGCATTCAATATGTCAGTGCCGTTCAGCCTGCTAAGCGGACGGCGCTACTCGCGTGATAACGCGCTCGATCGCACCTACGCCACTTTTAATGCCAACCGCAACAGCAACGGACAAAACAGCTGGCAGAGCGGGATCGGCGGTACGTTACTGGATGGACGCAACCTGAGCTATAGCGTGAATCAGGGGCACAGCAGCACCAACGGTTACAGCGGAAACGCCAGCGCCAACTGGCAGGCGGCTTATGGCACGCTGGGCGTGGGATACAACTACGATCGCGATCAGCATGACTATAACTGGCAGCTCTCCGGTGGCGTGGTGGGGCATGCGGACGGTATTACGCTCAGTCAGCCGCTGGGGGACACCAATGTGCTGGTTAAAGCACCTGGCGCGCAGGGTGTGCGGATAGAAAACCAGACCGGCGTGCAAACCGACTGGCGCGGATACGCGGTGATGCCGTATGCCACCGTTTATCGCTATAACCGCGTCGCGTTAGATACCAATTCAATGAACAACAATACCGATGTGGAAAATAACGTTAGCAGCGTCGTGCCAACGCAAGGAGCATTGGTGCGAGCAGCGTTTGATACACGTATCGGTGTGCGGGCGCTGATAACCGCGAAATATGCAGGTAAACCTGTGCCATTTGGATCCGTTGTGCGTGAAAACACCAGCGGCGTGACCAGTATGGTGGGCGAAGACGGGCAAATCTACCTGAGCGGCTTGCCGCTAAAAGGCGAATTGCTGATCCAATGGGGGGAAAGCGCTAACGCTCGCTGCGTGGCGCACTATGCCTTGCCTGAGGAGAGTCTGAAACAGGCGGTGACGCTCACGAACGTGACGTGCGAATCTCCAACGGCACGACAGGAATAATACGATGAAACGACAAACAGGTTTGTTACTGGGAAGCGCTTTACTGCTGATGGCTCATTCGTCCTGGGCGACGGTCTGCCAAAACTCGAATGGCACACCAACGGATGTTTTTTACGATCTGTCGAACGTCTTTAACAGCAGCAATAATCAGCCGGGGCAGGTGGTGACGTTACCGGAAAAATCGGGCTGGGTTGGCGTTAATGCCACCTGTCCGGCTGGGACAACGGTGAATTACACCTATCGAAGCTATGTCACTGAACTTCCGGTTCAAAGTACCGAGGGTGGTTTTCAGTATCTGAAGCTCAATGACTACCTGCTGGGGGCCATGAGCATCACCGACAGCTATGCCGGGTTGTTTTATCCTCCGCGAAATTATATCCGTATGGGCGTTGACTCGAACGTTTCGAAGCAGAAGCCTTTTGGCGTACAGGATTCAAACCTGGTGTTTAAACTCAAAGTGATCCGCTCGTTTATTAACATGGTGCCGATCCCGCGCCAGACCATGTTCAGAGTCTATGTCACGACCAGTACCGGAGATGCGCTAAGCACGCCGGTTTATACTATCAGCTACAGCGGTAAGGTGGAGGTTCCACAAAACTGTGAGGTGAACGCAGGGCAGATTGTCGAGTTTGATTTTGGTGATATTGGCGCATCGTTGTTCAGCAAGGCGGGGGCAGGAAACCGTCCCGAAGGCATTAATCCGCAGACCAAAACGGTGGCGATAAAATGCACCAACGTCGCCGCTCAGGCCTACTTAACCATGCGGGTAGAGGCCGAGAAAGCCTCCGGGCAAATGATGGTATCGGACAATCCTGACTTAGGGTTCATTGTCGCCGACAAAACCGGTAGACCGCTGACGCCCAATAATCTGTCCAGCACGATCCCATTTCAACTGGATGATAACGCCGCGGCAAACGTGAGTATTCGGACATGGCCGGTCAGCGTGACGGGGAATAAACCTACCGAAGGGCCTTTTACTGCCCGTGGCTATCTGCGAGTAGATTATGACTAACAAGCAAACGCCAACTTCATGGGCGCTTCTGGTGATGCTGCCCATACTGACATTCAGCTCGTTGTGCCATGCGGCCTCATCGCTGGGCGAAATCAATATTGAACTGCGCGGAAACGTGGTGGACTTTACCTGTGCGGTGATTGCCAGCGACAGCAATAAGTCGGTTGAATTGGGCACCTGGCCAACAAAGCAGTTACAGACCAGCGGGGATACTACCCAACCAGTCGCGTTTACGCTGAAGCTGGAAGGCTGCCCGCCGGGATCCGCGTCAATAACGTTTTCTGGTACTCCGGCCCCGGGTACGACGTTGCTGGCGCTTGATGACGCGGTGATGGCGCAAAAGGTGGCGATCGAACTGCATGACAGTGACCGTACGCGATTACCGCTCGAGCAGGCCAGCCAAACCGTAGGGATTGATGAAAACGGCAATGCCACGCTGACCTTTTTCGCCAACTATATCGCGTTAGCAGACGGGGTTCAGCCAGGCCTCGCCAGGGCCGATGCCACATTTATGATTAACTATAACTAATCAATGCGCGGATAAAATGCTCCCGAACGAAGTCTCGCCGGGAGTGCTATTACATTAATTCATGCATTTTTGCGTAATCGATCAGCTCAACGATAGTGTGCAAGCCGAGTTTGGCGTAGATGTTAGCTTTGTGAGCACTAATCGTTTTATTGCTGAGTAACAGCTGCTCAGCAATTTCCTTATTAGAGAGGCCATTTGCCAGATAACGCAAAACCGTAACTTCGCGATTAGAGAGCGGCATGTCATTCAATACACCTTTTTTCATATTTATATTGTTAATGAAGTTAAGGGTGTCTGAAGGGAAAAAAGAATATCCCGATAAAATCATTTTTACCGCATTGTAGATATCATTCAAATCCTTTCGTTTACTGACAAAACCATTTGCACCGGCCCGGATAGCACGCCCGGCATAAAAAGACTCCGATTTGGAGGAGAGAAACAGCACCCGAGTATTCTCCTGCAGAGACTTTATTCTCTTGAGTAATGTAAATCCATCTGAACCAGGTAGTTCAATATCCAGAATGACAAGATCGACAGGGTAAGTGCGCAGGTGCTCTATTGCCGTACGGCTGTCATCGGTCTTCAACACAACCTGGATATTACTGTTTTTTTCAAGTAGTACTTCTATCGACATTCTGACAATAGGGTGTTCGTCCATAATGATAACGGATGCTGGTTTCATTGTTGTATGCCTCAAACTGTATGCGTATCTTGATAATTTTATAAAACATCAGGCGTTATAATATTGTCAAATAGCCAAGGGTTGTTCTGAGGGAGAGTCGAATAAATATTATTTCATCCTTGTTTATTCGGTTGCTCTTCTACAGAACAATGAATTTGTGGAAAATCCATTTCACACTGGGAAAACTAACAATTAATCAGAAAACTATGGGGATTATACCTGCTCTGTTCTTTCGGAAAAGGCTTACAACATTCAGGTTGTTAATGTCAGTTAGGATGTTCTAAAAGATCCAGATGTGTTAATGACTATTGGCATTATTTTACTGCTGTTTGAATTATGGCAGACTGAAAAAAATTTTTAAATGGTAAAAACAATACAATAAACTAATTGTTTAGGATTTGTTAAGGTGGGAATGACGCTATTTGTGCTGATATGCACAGAATCAGTATGGTTTACTGGGGTGGTGGAAGTTAGCATAATACCAGGAATAGTTGTAAATATTAAATAGTTGTGAAATTTAGATCTTTTATCTCATATAAAAATAAGTAATTTCCTAAAAAATCTTATGGCACATAGGGTTAGGGTGTTAAATTAAATGAGCAGAGGTAACGCTGAGGCGATGTATCAGGTGCAAAAAACGCTGCCGGTTTGCTAAGCCCAGACGCGCAATCAGCTGGTTCAGGCGATAGATGATACGGTGGTAGGGGCGAGCTTGTAACAAAGCAATCTCTTTTAAGGAGTTACCTTGTAAAAGTAATTCCACCATCTCCCAATCGAGCTGGTTTATGTGCCTGGAGTGAATATAGTTAAGGACTGGCGACAATAAAGCGCGGCGCATCTCCGGGAGGCGCAGGCTACGTGACAAGATATAAAATGGACCGGACAGAGAAATAAAAGGGATTAGGTCTTCATCGTGGCGGGAAAGCAATATGAAGATTTGGATGTTATTCCGCGGTTTAATTAGCTGGCGCAGATACTCCAGAACATCAAAATAAGAGATTGTTAAACCTTCCATATCAACCACTAACTGACTAATTACCGACTCTCGCAGGCTGACTTTGGCCGATTCAATGGTCTGGAAGATCGCGGTACGTGCTCCTGAAAATAAATGTCGACCCAGCGCATAGGCCAGATAGTAATCTGTCGTAATAATCGCCTGAGATATAGTGTCACTCGGTAATGTGTATTCGAGTTTTTGCGTCAGATACTCAAGTTGGTCAAATACCTGTGATGTGTAGTGAGGATATTGCCAGGTACAGTTAGTGTTTCGTATACGGCGATGTCGATCCCGGCGTTTTGCGCTGTGCATCCTTTTCCATTCCATTTCTGTTGCGGCAGGTCTGGATAAATTGCCGACTATAAACATCCCTGACCCAAATTTTCTCCAGCGTAAAGGCGAGTTTCCTTGTGCTGTTGGGTTTCAATGCTTCAGCAATCATCAGACTGGCAATTGCGTATCCCATCAGAATAATCTGCCGGAAGTTTTCTGATGTCTTACTCAATGCCCAAAAAGTCGTTTTATCCAGTTCAACCTCTCTATGGGATTAGATAAAATATTACCGGGTGTGTCTTTCTGTTACCCCGGAAATAGTAAGCCAGGATTATTCTGGCAGCATGGAGATAGGTACAGTAGGTGCCGATACTTAATTGGTGATGAGATTTTTCTCAATAAAAAATCAGGCAGAGAGATGCCACCTAATTTTGTAGAAAGTTCAGATGCGCCCGGATGTATCTTAAGAATTGCTGATCGTTTTTCACATGCAGTTTTTTCATAATGCTGCGACGGGTGGCTTTGGCCTGAATTTCGCTTACCGAGAGCAAGTGAGCTGTTTCGGCTAAGGTATAGCCGCTGGCGAGAAACATTAAGAACTGACGTTCTTCGATAGAAAAGTTGCGAGTGGTGCAGTAATGGCAGATAGTTGCGGGCACGTTGTTGCGCAGCGCGCGTTTTTGCAGGATAAGGACTAATTTTTTAGTCATTTCCTCAACGTCATCTTCCCGATAGATCAGTGGCAACATGTACAGGCAGGGCCGGAACATCAGCTTATCTTTATCGTTTCTGTTGCAGATGACAACCCGGTGTTGGCGGCGGGTATGGACCGGAATCTGATAGCAATCGGCGCTGAGCCAATCTTCATCCAGGGAAATAAACGCGATGTCAGCGCGATCGATATCCTCGACAGGCAAAAAGCAAATCTCCTGATGCCACTGATTTGCCAAATGGGAGATGATAATTTTTAGTCCATGTTCGAAGTGACTGTTTTCTTCCTTGATGGCGATACTTAACATTAAAGAGTTCCTGAACCGCTGGAGGGGTAAGGGAATGTTAAGCAAAATCATAAATATTCTAAATACATGTATCCCTAAATCTGGCGTTTCGTGGGCTGAGTTGTTACCAGGCGATTTCCTGGATACCCTTGAACAAGCAGAAAAAATCAACATTCGTTCACTTCGCCAGCAACTGAAACAAAAGGCATTGACTCAGCAGGCGCTGACCGTATAATTCACGCGTTTCATCTGCATGAAGTAATCACTTCGCAATGCGCCCTTAGCTCAGTTGGATAGAGCAACGGCCTTCTAAGCCGTAGGTCGTAGGTTCGAATCCTACAGGGCGTACCATTCAAAATCAGTCCCTATGCTCAGCTTCAACGTACCGTTACGCGCGGGACGGTTTTTCTTTTTCCAGCCAACGTTCTACCTCATAAAGACTTTGTTGGATCTCCTCTCTGAGTGAAAAATCACCCAACGGCTGCTGTTCAAGTGCTGCACACATCGTGCTGGCTGAGCGCATTCCCATGCTGGCGCAGCTGCTTTTTAGCTGATGCGTCAGACGTTTTATCCGCTCGTCGTCATGTGCTGCGCGGGCAGCGTCAATCTCATCTAATACAGGAAGAGTGTGTTGCTTAAAGAGCGCTAACCATTCGTGCACCTTTTGCCATCCCATAACCTGGATATCTCCAGACAACTGCTGAAAATCTAACCGTTTGTTGTCATTTTCTGATGCAAGCGGGAGAGTCGCACTACCGTGCAGATAATGCGTAATAAGTCGACTGAGTTCATCCCGGGGGACTGGTTTTTGAATAATGCCGAGGAACAGGGTGCTGGTTCTTTGGCTTAGCGTTTCGTCGATGACGTGCGCGCTAAAGCCGATCAGGCTAAGTGCCGGATAGCCGTGGGCTAACTGCTGTGCCAGCGTGATCCCGTCGATATCAGGAAGATCGAAATCAACCAGAGCAGCATCGTAGCGTGTATCTTCCTGCAATATTTTTAGCGCCTCAGCGGCACTGCCGGCAGCAGTAACCTGTGCGCCATTGAGGATGAGCATTTCAGTACTGATACGTTGTGTAAGAGGATTATCCTCGATAAGCAATAAGCGTAAGCCCTGTAACGATATGGAGCGTTGTGCGGGTTTCATGATGGGCATCGTGGTTGCCCGCAATGGCAGACGCAGCTGGAAACAACTCCCGACGCCGGGTGTGCTGGTGACGCTCAGCTCTCCCTGCATTGCCTGAGCGAGACTGGCGCTGATGGTTAGTCCGAGTCCGGTTCCACCTCGTTTACTGCTTACCTGAACAAACGGCTGAAAAATATCGTGCTGGCGGGCAGGGTCAATACCACATCCCGTATCTTCAACCTCGATGTACCAGTTTTTGCCCTCACATCGGCTACGCAGGATGATGTGTCCCCGATCGGTAAAGCGTAGTGCGTTGTTTAATAAATTAGTAATGATTTGCCGAATGCGGCGCGGATCGCCACGCAGGGAAGCGGGAACGTCATCGGCAAAATCCGCAACCAGCACGACCGGGCGACCAGCAACGCGGCTGTTCATGAGTTGAAGCGTACTTTCCAGCAAGGGTTTGGGTTCAAAAGGCTCATCGCCTATTGCCACATTTTTTCCACCGGCTTCGATGGCGGAATAGTCCAGGATATCGTTGAGGATGGTCAGCAAAGACTCGCCCGAGTCGGTGATTGCGCGTAGATTTTCCCGATGCTGTGCCAGGGAGGGATTGTCTGAGAGTAACTGCGCAGTGCCGAGGATACCATACAGCGGGGTGCGTATTTCATGGCTCATGGCGGCAAGAAACGCCGATTTTGCCTGGTTAGCTTTTTCAGCTTCTGCACGGGCCTGTCGGTGTTCAGATACCATAGAACGCAGCTCGGCGGTGCGAGCTTTGACCTGTGCAGCCAGATGTTCGCGATGGCTATTGAGGGCGTGAACGCTGCCGCGAAAGGCATCCATCAACCGCCCGATGGTATCCAGTTCACGAACGCCTGCGGTTTCCGGGAATGGGGAGTCAATATCCCCCTCAAGCAGACGCTGTAACGCCTGGGTTTGCTGTGCCAGTGGTCGAGTGACTGAGCGATAAACCACACGCCAAAGTATAAGAATCAGCAAACATAATGACACGCCACCTAACAGCAGCAGCAAGTGTTGCCCGCGCTGGCTGGCCTGTTTGAGATGTGCCAGTCCGCTTTGATTACGCTGGCCGATGATTTCCACCAACTGGCTGACTTCGCTACTGAAACGGGTAAATTGCTCGATATTATTCTGCGATAAGATCTGCAATTGGGTCGTGATGTCATTATCCTGGCGATACAGGGACAGCAGCTCAACATAACGGCTAATCGTATTGACGGTGTTGGCCACCTGAGTGCGCACCACGGGATCTTCAATACGTATTTGTCGGCGCTGAAGTACTCTGACGGCGGCATTCAACTGGTTTTCCAGCGCAGCGAGGTTATTCTGCGCCTGGTTATTCCCCAGGTTCATGACCATTTGCTGCACGCGTAGCGCACTCAGGCGCAGTTCATTCATCTGGTTATAATATTCCAGATCGATATCGATGAGCCTGTCCAGCGCGTGTTCAGCGGCCTGCCCCTGATGGCTCTCAATCAAATCGTAAATGCTGGCCTGTGTCGCACCCGCCGACGTGGCGGCATTACTGGCCTGACCGCGTGCCATTTCGGCAACGTCAGCGGTGGCCTCAATAATTTGCTGGCTGAGTTGTTGCTGTTGAGCGCGTAATTTCAGGCGTTCGCCAACCATCTCCCCCTGATGGCTTAACGACCGGGCGATTTCTTTCTCCTGCTGTTCAATGGCAGAAGTATCAAAGCCCTGTTCACGAAGGGTTTTGAGTAATGTGGTTATTTTCAGACTCTGGGCGGTTAGCATTCTCCCCTGAGCCAGCCACATATTTTCATTGTCTGCGGTGGTCAGATTTTGTGCGGAAAACAGTTCCCAGGCGCTGGCTTCGCTGAGCTGGCGTGCCATATCCATGGTTGGAATTAGCGCCTGGGTATTGGCCTGCTCAACCTGGCTGACAAAACGCAGGTTATACCAGCCTGTCAGCGTACTGATGAGAGTCAGTGCCGCCATCAGCGCAAAGCCTATCCACAGTCGTTTGGTCAGAGATAAATTCACTGTCTGGTCGCCACAGATTAAAAAGGTTGAGTCCAAAAGAGGAAAGCAACTAGGATAAAGCCTTATCAATGTTGAGGCTATCATGCGCGTATTGGTTTTCCTGTTAATCACGCTTTTTCCCGGTTTGAGTTATGCGGCCGGGTCCGCATTGCTGCGCTGGCAGGATACGCAGCAGGCAGTCCCGGAACTGCAATCGGACGTTACTGCAAACAAAGTCTGGAAACTGTGCGCGCTGTATCCCAGCCTGAAAGACTCCTATTGGCTTTCCGTGAATTACGGCATGCTTGAGGCGGCGAGAAAATACGGAGTAAGTCTGAAGGTGTTAGAGGCGGGAGGGTATCGTCAGTTCTCCACGCAAAAAACACAAATCGCCCAGTGCCAGCAATGGGGAGCAGATGCCATATTGCTGGGTAGCAGCACGACGACCTTCCCGGATCTTTCCGCGCAGGTAGGCGCGTTGCCGGTCATTGAGGTAGTGAATGCGATAGACGATCCGACGGTGAAAGCACGGGTCGGTGTTCCGTGGTTCCAGATGGGGTACCAGCCGGGCCGCTATCTGGTCAAGTGGAGCGGCGGCAAACCGTTAAAGGTTCTGCTATTGCCAGGACCTGATGACGCCGGAGGCAGCCGCGAAATGGTGGCAGGATTCCGTCAGGCGATTGCCGCTAGTCAGGTGAACATCGTGGATGTGGCGTTGGGGGATAATGATATTGAAGTTCAGCGCAACCTGTTGCAGGAGATGCTTGAGCGTCACCCGGATGTCGATGTGGTTGCCGGTACGGCAATTGCTGCGGAAGCGGCGATGGGAGAGAAGCGGAATCCGGGGACGCCGCTAACCGTGGTCTCTTTTTACCTGTCGCATCAGGTGTATCGCGGACTTAAACGCGAAAGAATCATTATGGCTGCCAGCGATCAGATGGTCTGGCAAGGTGAACTGGCGATTCAACAGGCGATCAGGGTGCTACAAGGGCAACCGGTACCGGAAAATATCAGTCCGCCGATCCTGGTGCTCACCCCGAAAAATGCCGACAGCCAGCATGTTCAACGCTCGCTGTCTCCTGGCGGGTTCCGTCCGGTTTATCTGTATCAGTACACGTCGGCCGCTAAAAAATAACCTTCGCCGTGCTGTGTCACCAGTAAATCAGCCCGTAGCTTGTGGCGCAAACGGCGGATCAGTACATCTACGGTGCGTAAGTCTGGATTGTCTACCCGTCGTGCCGAAAGCATACGCAGTAAACGTTCGCGGCTGAGAATTTCCCCCGGATTGGTGACAAAGGCGACCAGCATTTCATACTCGGCGCGGGTGAGTTTGATCGTCTCATCGCCCAGCTCCAGGGTATGCCGGGAGACATTCAGGCAGTATCCGGCAAACTGATAGCAGTTATCTTTGGTCTCCGGCTGTGCCTGGCGGGCAAGATCGATACGCCAGAGCAAATTTTTAACCCGAACCACCAGTTCACGTAGCTCCAGCGGCTTGGTGACATAATCATCAGCGCCCATTTCCAGGCCAACGATCCGGTCAATTTGATCGCTACGACCTGTCACCAGAATGATCCCCACCGTTGAGCGTTCGCGCAGGGCGCGGGTCAGCATTAAGCCATTTTCGTCCGGGAGGTTGATATCCAACAGAATGAGATCGACAGGATATTGTGACATTATTTCACGCAGACCAGCTCCGCTGGCGGTGACAGAGACATGATAACCTTCCTGTTCAAAATATGCCTGTAACCTCGCCTGGGTAACGGGTTCATCTTCAACAATGACAATGTGATGCGGCATCCTGATGGTGTTCTCTTTCTGTTCATATCTGTTCACATTGTGCCGTAAGCCATTCATCCTGACCAGTGTTGCTGTTCACATTTGAGAAATAAGATCCTCTGTAACTAAACCATAAGATTACAGGGGCTATTATGCGGAAACTATGGAGGGCGCTGCTCAGACCGAGCGCACGTTGGTCAGTGTTGGCGCTGGTCGTTATCGGGATTGTGGTCGGTATTGCGCTGATCGTCTTGCCGCACGTTGGTATTAAATTAACGAGTTCTACCGAGTTTTGCGTGAGCTGCCACAGTATGCAGCCGGTTTACGAAGAATATAAACAGTCTGCGCATTTTCAGAATGCCTCCGGGGTGCGCGCAGAATGCCATGACTGCCACATTCCATCTGATATTCCAGGCATGGTGAAACGTAAGCTGGAGGCCAGCAACGATATTTACCAAACCTTTGTTGCCCACTCTATTGATACTCCAGAGAAATTCGAAGCCAAACGCGCTGAGCTGGCGGAGCGCGAATGGGCACGAATGAAGGAGAACAACTCTGCGACCTGTCGTTCTTGTCATGACTATGATGCGATGGACCACGCGAAACAACATCCTGAAGCTGCGCGCCAGATGAAGATTGCGGCCAAGGACAACCAATCCTGTATCGACTGCCATAAAGGTATTGCACACCAGCTTCCCGATATGAGCAGCGGTTTCCGCAAGCAGTTTGATGAGTTACGCGCCAGGGCGAACGACGATGGCGAGACGCTCTACTCTCTGGACATCAAACCTATTTATGCCGCCAAAGGTGATAAAGAACCTGCAGGTTCACTGCTGCCCGCTTCTGAAGTGAAAGTGTTAAAGCGTGACGGTGACTGGCTGCAAATTGAAATTGTGGGCTGGACCGAGAGTAATGGGCGTCAGCGCGTGTTGGCGCAACTGCCGGGCAAGCGCATTTTTGTGGCTTCCATTCGTGGCGACATCCAGCAGCACGTGAAGACGCTGGAGCAAACCACCGTTGCGGAAACGAATACGCCATGGAGTAAATTGCAGGCCACTGCCTGGATGCAGAAGGGCGATATGGTCAACGATATCAAACCTATCTGGGCTTATGCCGACTCGCTCTATAACGGAACCTGTAACCAATGCCACGGTGCACCAGAGAAAGAACACTTTGATGCTAACGGTTGGATTGGCACGTTGAACGGCATGATTGGATTTACCAGTCTGGATAAACGCGAAGAACGTACCTTGCTGAAATATCTGCAAATGAATGCCTCAGACACCTCGGATAAGCCGCATGGCGATAAGGGAGAAAGCAATGAAAAATAACGATCTCTTTCAGGCATCGCGCCGACGTTTTTTGCTGCAACTGGGCGGCTTGACCGTAGCTGGTATGTTAGGGCCTTCGCTGCTCACGCCGCGTAACGCTAATGCCGCAGAGGTGCAGGGGGCAGGCGTCAAAGAGGGGATTCTGACCGGTTCTCACTGGGGGGCCATTCGTGCCACCGTGGTTGACGGTCGTTTCATTGAAGCCAGGCCGTTCGAGCGCGATAAATACCCGTCAAAAATGATCGCCGGACTCCCGGATCACGTACATGGTGGAGCGCGTATTCGCTACCCGATGGTCCGCGTGGACTGGTTGCGTAAACGCCATCAGAGCGATACCTCGCAACGTGGAGATAACCGCTTTGTGCGCGTTTCGTGGGATGAAGCGCTGGATTTCTTCTATCAGGAGCTGGAACGCATTCAGAATACTTATGGTCCGAGCGCGCTGCTAACGGCCAGCGGCTGGCAATCGACCGGGATGTTCCACAATGCTTCCGGGATGCTGGCGCGTGCCATTGCGCTGCATGGCAACAGCGTGAGTACGGGGGGCGACTATTCCACCGGTGCCGCTCAGGTGATCCTGCCGCGTGTAGTCGGGTCAATGGAGGTATATGAGCAGCAGACTTCCTGGCCACTGGTACTCGAAAACAGCAAAACCATTGTGCTGTGGGGTTCTGACCTCATCAAAAACCAGCAGGCGAACTGGTGGTGTCCAGATCATGATGTCTACGAATACTACGAGCAACTGAAGGATAAAGTGGCGCGGGGCGAGATTTCGGTCATCAGCGTTGACCCGGTCATTACCTCGACTCACGACTACCTGGGCCGCGACAAGGTTAAGCACATCGCCGTGAATCCGCAGGCTGATGTGCCGCTACAGCTGGCGCTGGCACACACGCTGTATACCGAGAAGCTCTACGATAAGCATTTCCTCGAGAACTACTGCGTTGGGTTTGAGCAATTTCTGCCTTATCTGCTGGGAGAAAGTGACGGACAGCCTAAAGATGCCCAGTGGGCGGAAAAAATCTGCGGGATTGATGCTGAGACAATCCGTGAACTTGCGCGGCAGATGGCGGGCGGCAGAACGCAAATTATTGCTGGCTGGTGCGTGCAGCGTATGCAGCACGGGGAACAGTGGGCGTGGATGATCGTGGTGCTGGCCTCAATGCTCGGGCAAATTGGCTTACCCGGGGGGGGATTTGGCTTTGGCTGGCACTACAACGGCGCGGGCACCCCAGGGCGTAAAGGCGTTATCCTGAGCGGATTTTCTGGTTCCACCACCGTTCCACCGGTACATGACAGCACCGATTATAAGGGCTACAGCAGTACCATCCCGATCGCGCGTTTTATCGATGCGATTCTGGAGCCGGGCAAGAGCATCAACTGGAACGGTAAAACCGTCAAGCTGCCACCGTTGAAGATGTGCGTTTTTGCCGGGACCAACCCTTTCCATCGTCACCAGCAGATCAACCGTATTATTGAGGGCTGGCGCAAGCTGGAAACCGTTATCGCCATCGACAATCAGTGGACTTCGACTTGTCGATTCGCCGATATCGTATTACCGGCGACGACCCAGTTTGAACGTAACGATCTCGACCAATATGGCAACCACTCCAACCGCGGCATTATCGCTATGAAGCAGCTGGTGCAGCCGCAGTTTGAAGCGCGTAATGATTTCGATATTTTCCGCGATCTTTGCCGCCGCTTTAACCGTGAAGAAGCGTTCACAGAAGGGTTGGATGAGATGGGCTGGTTGAAGCGCATCTGGCAGGAAGGAAGCCAGCAAGGGAAGGGACGCGGTGTTCATCTTCCGGCTTTCGACGTTTTCTGGAATCAGCAAGAGTACGTTGAATTCGAACATCCGCAGATGTTTGTCCGTCATCAGGCCTTCCGCGAAGATCCCGACCTTGAGCCTCTGGGGACGCCGAGCGGTTTGATCGAGATCTATTCGAAAACTATTGCCGATATGCAATATGACGATTGTCAGGGGCATCCAATGTGGTTTGAGAAAATCGAACGTTCACACGGTGGGCCTGGATCGCAGCGTTGGCCGCTGCATCTGCAATCCGTCCACCCGGATTTCCGTCTGCATTCACAGCTCTGCGAGTCCGAAGCGCTGCGTAAGCATTACGCGGTAGGTGGCAAAGAGCCGGTGTTTATTAACCCGCAGGATGCCAGCGCCAGGGGGATCCGCAACGGCGATATAGTTCGTGTATTTAACGCGCGTGGACAAGTGCTGGCCGGCGCGGTTGTCTCCGATCTCTACTCGCCGGGCGTGGCGCGCATCCATGAAGGTGCCTGGTACGATCCTGATAACGGCGGAGAAATCGGAGCGCTGTGTAAATACGGCAATCCGAACGTGTTAACCCTAGATATCGGCACGTCTCAGCTGGCGCAGGCGACCAGTGCGCATACTACGCTGGTGGAAATTGAGAAATATACCGGTAAGGTGGATAACGTGACGGCGTTCAGCGGCCCGATAAAAATGGTGGCGCAGTGTGAATATGTCCCGGCGGAGAAGGTGACGTCATGATGAAACACACCTCCCTGACGACAGAACAGATGGCCTGTGTTTATGCATGGTTGGCGCAAATGTTTTCCCGGGAGCGTGACGGTGAGGGATTAGCGCAATTGCAGTCCAGCGAAATGACTGAGTGGTTCACCGTACTCAAAGGTGAACCGTCGCTTGAGGCGGATGTTCTTTTGCTGGAGGCGAAAATTGCCGCGCTCAAGGTACGTGAAGACGCTACCCTGGAACTGGCGGCTGATTTTTGCAGCCTGTTCCTGATGTCGGATAAACACGCCGCGTTACCCTATGCGTCGGCTCATCTTGAAGAAGGGCCAAACTACGGGGTCATTAAACAACTGTTATCTGATGCGGGCATGCAGGTAAGCGATACGTTTAGCGAATCAGCCGATCATCTGGCGATTTTTATCGAACTGCTGAGCCATCTGCATTTTTCTCTTGGTGAGCCAGGGGTTAGCCGTCAGCGTATTGATGCGTTGCGCAGAGAAACGCTGGCGGGGCTGTTACGCTGGTTACCGGAGTTCACTGCTAAATGCCGCCGATATGATGACTTTGGTTTCTACGCTGCGCTGAGCCAGCTGCTACTGGCATTTGTCAGGCTGGATCATCAGAACTGAGTGATAGCCTGAGCCACAGAAAAACGGGAGCATATTCGCTCCCGTTTTAACCCTATCACCGCACAACCAGCACCGGGCATTTCGCGTGGCGGACTACGGCTGCCGCCGTTGAACCCAGTAAATAAGTGCTAAACCCCGGTTTGTGTGAGGCGATGACGATAAGCTCGGCGTCAACCGCCTCCGCCAGCTTGAGGATCTGATCCTTCGGCGGGCCGTAAACGACGTGGGTCTGAGTCCTGCCGGCAGGAATATTGAACTGCTTAATAATTTCTTCGAGTTTTTCGCTGGCCTTAGCCTGCAGACCACTTCTGTCCGGAAATTCGGTAGAGTAGGCCAGTCCCAGCGAGGCATAGAACGGAACGGTAGGAATAACGGCTAAAAAGTGGACCTTCGCGGTTTTGGCATGCGCCTGGACCTGCGGCACAACATGACGAGTGAGATCGGCTTCAGAGATATCAATGGGCACCAGAATTGAGCGATACATATTCACTACCTCCTGTTTGTTTTACCTCTACCCTGAGTGTAGCGAAAGTTGTTTCTGTATAATAAGTGACCAGATCAAGGATGTGTGCATCAGTGCGCGTCATGAAGCAGTATGTACTGTAAGCCTATCTTGAATGTATTTCTCAGCAAAACCAAAAGAGATGTCCCCTCGTTAATGCTTGCCATCTCGAAATAGAAAAGGGTGCTTTTTTATATTTTTCATTGTATATTTAATTATATAACGATGGCCGTTAAGGGGGTAATTTCAACAGCGTTATGAACTCCGTAATTTTTTATTCTGACATCATCTTACTTTACAGATGTATAAACTTGGCAAGTGGTTTAAAAATCTGTTTTTAAAGAAAAAACAATAATTACATTTCGTTCTCACTAATTATGCGAGCCTCTTCAAACTTACCCATTTGCTGATTCTCATTTCTCTCCGCGCTTGATGAATATCAATAAATAGCTGCTTTAGGATATTTATTGTCTACCTCTAAAAGGGTATTCGTCTGATGGAATTAAAAGATGAGAAAAATAAATAAAACTATCCTATGGACGATGCTGCTGTGCATTGTTCTTGGTGCAGTTATTGTTTTGGCAGGGCAATGGACATTACATAAAACCTCGAGTACAGAATTCTGTTTGTCTTGCCATACGATGCAGGCGCCCTACGAAGAATATACAGGCTCGGTTCACTTCCAGAATCAGAAAGGTATTCGCGCAGAGTGCGCGGACTGTCATATCCCGGAGGGCGGTTTGGATTTTCTGGTGGCTAAGCTGCGGGCCTCAAAAGATGTTTATCATCAGTTCATAACCAAAAAAATCGATACCCCGGAAAAATTTGAAGAACACCGTCTGGAGATGGCGCAAACCGTTTGGGCACAGCTCAAGGCTAATGATTCTGCGACCTGCCGTAGCTGCCACAGTATGGACGCCATGGATCTTGCCGCACAAAGCGCGGATGCTCAGAAGATGCACAAAATGGGCATCGCGGAAAAGCAAACCTGTATTGATTGCCATAAAGGCGTCGCCCATTTCCCACCTGAAATAAAAATGGATGACAGTGCGCTTAAAGGACTTGAAGCGCAGTCAGCCTCCACCCCAGCTTCAGCAACTGAACTTTATGCTGTAAGCAACACCGCGCTTGGCGATCTGGGAACTGTTTACCCGGCAACCAAAATGCAGGTCCTGAAAACAACGGACAATGCGCGACTGGTCGAGATTCGCGGTAGCCAGATGCAAGGAAGTGAACAGGTTATTTACTACGCAGCAGGGCAGCGTTTGATTCTTGCCAGCCTGAGTGAAAAAGGTCAACAGTCGCTGAAGATCCTCTCCGACTGGAAAAAAGATGACTACGGCAATGCGTGGCGAGATGTCGTGCTGCAGGGCGAATGGAGCGGTTCCGCACTCGCCAGCCGTGAACCTATGTGGGATTACGCGCGCAAACTCGACAATGTTTACTGCGCGGGCTGTCATGCGCCAATTCCGGCGAATCACTTCACGCTTAACGCCTGGCCTTCAGTAGCCAAAGGGATGGGGGCCCGCACCAATATCAGTGAAACCGAACTGGATATCCTGAGCCGTTACTTCCAGTACAACGCTAAAGACATGAATAAATAAGCGATCAATCAGGAGAAATCATGAAACTCACAAGACGTGACTTTATTAAGACGGCTGGCGCGGCAACCGGGACAATGGCGATTTCTTCGGTGATCCCAATGCCAGCCTGGGCCGAAGGCCAGAATGGCGGAGCAATCCTGACGGCAGCACGTTGGGGTGCGGTATACGTGGAAGTAAAAGATGGAAAAGTGGTTTCCTCAAAAGGTGCGTTGCCGAAAACGGTGCCGAACTCATTACAGCAAACCGCGCCAGATCAGGTTCATACCAATATCCGCGTGAAGTATCCGATGGTGCGCAAAAGCTATCTGGAAAACCCGGGTAAAGCGGATGGCAAACGCGGTAACGATCCCTTTGTGCGGGTCAGCTGGGAACAGGCGCTGAAGCTCATTCATGAACAGCACAGCCGGATCCGCAGCAGCTATGGTCCCGCTTCGATATTTGCCGGTTCTTATGGCTGGCGATCCAGCGGCGTTCTGCATAAGGCGCAAACCTTACTGCAACGCTATATGAGCATGGCCGGTGGCTACGCTGGGCATACCGGAGATTATTCAACCGGTGCCGCGCAGGTGATCATGCCATACGTTGTGGGATCGGTTGAGGTTTATGAGCAGCAAACCACCTGGCCGATGGTGCTTGAGCACAGTCAGGTCGTGGTGCTGTGGGGGATGAACCCGCTCAACACCCTTAAGATTGCCTGGAGCAGCACGGATGAACAAGGGATCGAATACTTTAATCTGCTGAAGAAATCAGGGAAAAGCGTCATCGCCATCGATCCGATGCGTTCTGAAACCATCGAGTTCTTTGGTGATAATGCGACCTGGATTGCGCCACATATGGGGACCGACGTGGCAATGATGTTAGGGATCGCCCATACGCTGGTGAAGAAAAACCTTCACGACAAAGCCTTCCTGGAAAAATACACTACCGGATATCCGCAGTTTGAAGAGTACCTGCTCGGCAAGAGCGATAAAGTAGAGAAAACCGCCGAATGGGCATCTGGCGTGTGTGGCGTGCCTGCTGAGCAACTGGAAAAGCTGGCGGAAATTTTCTCCAGCAACAAAACCATGCTCATGGCAGGTTGGGGGATTCAGCGCCAGCAATACGGTGAGCAAAAACACTGGATGCTGGTGACTCTGGCGGCGATGCTGGGGCAAATTGGTACCGAAGGCGGCGGCTTCGGGTTCTCTTATCACTATTCCAACGGCGGTAATCCAACGCGTATCGGTGGGGTTTTACCGGCGATCTCCGCCAAAATTGAGGGTGGGTCATCGGCAGGTAATGACTGGGCGGTTTCCGATGCGGTGACCAGCCTGCCGGTAGCGCGAATTGTCGAAGCGCTGGAAAACCCAGGCGGCAAATATCAACATAACGGTAAAGAGCAAACCTTCCCGGATATCAAAATGATCTGGTGGGCGGGCGGCGCTAACTTTACCCATCATCAGGATACCAACCGCTTAATCAAAGCCTGGCAGAAGCCTGAACTGGTTGTCATCTCTGAATGCTACTGGACCGCTGCGGCCAAACACGCAGATATCGTTCTGCCAATCACCACTTCGTTTGAGCGTAACGATCTGACCATGACCGGTGATTACAGTAACCAGCATCTGGTACCGATGAAGCAGGTCATTGAGCCGCAGTTTGAAGCGCGTAGTGATTTTGACGTATTTGCCGATCTGGCTGAGATGCTTAAGCCGGGGGGGAAAGCTGTCTACACCGAAGGCAAAGACGAAATGGCGTGGCTGAAGCAGTTCTATGACGTCGCGCAAAAAGCCGCCCGCGCCCAGCGTGTTGCCATGCCTCAGTTCAACGCGTTCTGGCAGCAGAATAAGCTGATCGAAATGCGTGAGAATGAAAAGAATAACAAATATGTGCGCTACGCGGATTTCCGCAGCGATCCGGTGATGAACGCACTCGGAACGCCGAGCGGCAAGATTGAAATCTACTCGAAAACGATTGAAGGCTATCAGTATAAAGACTGTCCGCCGCATGCGTCCTGGATTGAACCGGATGAATGGAAAGGAACTGCGGATAAAGATCAGCTGCAGCTACTGACGGCGCACCCGGCACATCGTCTGCATAGCCAGCTGAACTACGCGTCGCTACGTAAAGAGTACGCGATTGCCAATCGTGAACCGGTGACGATTCATCCGGATGACGCAAAAGCCAGAGGGATTGCCGAGGGCGATCTGGTCCGCGTATGGAATGCTCGTGGACAGGTTCTGGTTGGGGCGCACGTCAGCGACGGCATCAAACCGGGTATCATCTGTATTCATGAAGGCGCATGGCCGGATATTGAAAACGGTATCTGTAAAAATGGCGGCGCGAACGTGCTGACGGCGGATATCCCGACTTCAAGACTGGCGAATGGTTGTGCCGGGAATACCAGCCTGGTATACGCAGAAAAATACACCGGTGAAGCGCCAAAACTCACCGTCTTTGATGAGCCAGCAATTGTCACCATGTAATGATGACTGATAAACGGGGGCCGTAAGGCTCCCGTTTTTTATTGCTGTTTGGGCAACGTTTTACTGTTGTTACTCAGCCAGCACTATCACATCTCCCGTTGCCGGGGCGTCAGTTCCCGGTAGCCACAATCGCCCCCACGAACCGGTGCAATGACAGCCGAGCAGTTTTTCGGGTTGCTGTTGCTGAATAAATTGTCGGGTCCGCCATAGCTTAGCGGGGGAGGCGGCGCGTAAATGAAAGCCACCGACCAGGGCATAAATTTTGTTAACCCCGGTGATTTTCTGGCAATGGCGTACGATGTTTTCTATTCCCCGATGCCCGCAACCGGTAATGATGACTAACCCGCGTGCAGATTTATAGATCAATACGCCTTCGTCACTGATGTAATCTGGCTGGAGTGTTTTCTCGCTAATCACGCCATAGGACTGTGGCGTGGGGACACTGATTTCCCCGGACCACAAAAAACGATCGCTGATAGCCAGCGGCTCGCGGGTGTATTCCATTATGAATCGAGAGTAGTTGTTATCACGCGAGAGTTTTTTTATTTTTCGTGGTGTTCCCGCAACCGTAACTGAGGCGTACCGTTCGCAGGCTATTTGGGGATGGCAAATGATACGGCTGTTATCCGCAAGCCATGGCACGCCGCCGCAGTGATCATAATGACCGTGCGACAGCACTACTGCGGTTAATTGGGTCAGGTCCACGCCCATTTGTGCAGCGTTATGCATGAAGCTGCCATCCGGCCCGGTATCAAACAATATTGTGGTTGTTTCATCCTGAACTAACAGACTTAATCCAGGCTTGGCCAGTATTGATTTTTCTGCGCCAGCAGCGCGTCGGTTTTCAAGCAGCACTGTGAGGGTTAAAGCCATGCCTGACTCCCGTATTAAAACGGCATACTGTAATGCATCGCTTTTGAGAGCGCTGTGATCGCAGCGCTCTTTAGCGTTATCCGTTATTCACGCACAATTTTGCCTGCGTTTCCTGCATCGCTGTCATTCCAGCTACCGTGACCATTTGTTTTAATGGTGTAAGTGGCATAACCGACGCGGAAGGTCATCGTATCCTTATAGGTATTTACGTCACGCACTTCATTACCATTGACGTAAACGCCGGAATCTTCGACGTGAATATCAACGCTGCGTTGACCATTGGCAAATTTGGCCACGTAATTTCCGCTGAATTTGCCATCAATACCGGCATTATCGTGGTTATCCGTGTTAGTGGTATTTTGCTGTTTTTCACCATGATGATGACGATTCTGCTGGCCGTTGCTGTTCTCAATAAAGCCATGATCGCGGTTCCACTGATAGGATTTATTCACATCGCAGCCATTGAGTTCACTCATCTGCGTACAACCTGAACGTTCATACTTTTTCTGCATTGCCGGGGTAATTGCACATGCTGTTGTGGCAGTTGTCAGGCCAAGGACCAGGAGGGTTAGCAGACGTTTATTCATTTTTTACTCACTATCATCATTAAATTTATTTATAGGAATGCGAACTTTTTGACTGTCATGTTTACGACGACGGCAGTCTCCCATTAAATATTAATGAAGCATACCAGGGGGAATCCTAATTTATAATTAGGGTGGGGTGGTGAATGCGCGTAATACGCAACATAATAAGCTGTTTATTTACTTATTTTATACAATCCGGGTAGAGAGCTAAGATGTATTTACTTTTAGAAGAAGGATTTAATGAATTATTAATATTGACATTAACGATGAAGTGGGACGCGGGCTTGTATATAAACGGGCCCGCGTGGGGAGAGTAGTCCACAATATTCAAACTTCGCGTATTTATGGATATCGTTGTCAATATAGTTCGTCTTTACCCCTGAGTGGAGATCTGCGCGCGGTGCTGCTCGGCCTGTACCTCATGAGCAAATGAATGGCCGTTGTTTACCGATTGGTGAACAACCATCGCTTTTTCATGTTCATTCATTTGTGAAAATGATTGCGCATTGGTTGATGTTGACGATGAATTATTTGCCTGCGCGGCGTGTGCTTGTGCCATTTGTTGATGTGCAGGAGCGTCGCTGTTATTCATCATTTCATGAGCCATTGCGGCCTGCTGATGCATTTTGGGTGTTTCTGCCGCATTAACGCCAGCTGAAATAAAAAACGCGATAGCTAAAAAAGAGGACATCTTATTCATCATATTTCTCCTGTTTGGGTTTACGGAAGAAAGTATAATTAATAGGGGCTGTCAGTGGCGTGACAGGATTATGACGGTTGTGTCAGACAACAGGTGATGACGGGTATAAGCGTCATCACCATAAATTAAATCGCGTGCTTGGGCAGCGTCAGAATAAAGCGAGTGGCATGAGGGTCGGAAGTCACCGAGACTTTTCCTTGATGGGCAGTCACAATTGATTTCACAATCGCCAGACCAATGCCGCTGCCTTCGCCCTTACGCTGTCGTGAAGGGTCCACTCGATAAAAGCGGTCAAAGAGTCGCGGAAGATGTTGCGGGGGAATGGGGTTTCCGGGATTCTCAACGACTATCTGCACCTGGCCATCCGCCTCTTTCACCCGCACGGTTACCGACTCGCCTTTTGGCGTATAGCGCATGGCATTTGACAGCAGATTACTCATTGCCCGGCGTAACATTAATGGGTCGCCTGAAACCCAGCATGCGCGTCCTTCAAACCGTAAACCAACCTCACGCTCTTCAGCCCAGGCTTCGAAAAAGTCGAACACTTTACCGACCTCATCAGCCAGATTGAGCGCTTTTTTTTCTGGGATCAGCTGATTGTTATCCGCCTGCGCCAGAAACAGCATATCACTCACCATCTTCGACATACGGCCAAACTCTTCGAGATTGGAATACAGCACATCTTCCAGCTCTTTTTGGCTGCGGGTCTGGCTGAGCGCAATCTCCGTTTGGGTGACGAGGTTAGTTATTGGCGTGCGGATCTCATGGGCAATATCCGCTGAGAAGTTCGACTGGCGTTTAAATACGTCTTCGATGCGTTCGATCATGTGATTAAACGAACTCACCAGTTGTTCCAGTTCAATAGGAACAGCTTGCGGATCGAGGCGTACATCGAGATCTTTCGAGGTGATATTTTGGATGCGACGACTGACGTTACGAATCGGTTCATGACCTTTGTATACGGCGAACAACACGATAAAAACAATCATCATGCTAATCAGCGATGCTGTCATAATCAGCTTGTTTTTCAGATCGTTAATATAGTGCAGATGAAAGTCGATCGATAATGCCAGATACAGCGTATACGCTGGTTTTCCATCGGCAAGTTGTCCTACCGGCAGGCGAATCATTCGCCAGTTAGACGATGTTTTCTGTCCGTGGATATGTTTGGAGGTTTGCAGTGTGGGGCCTGAGATAATAAAAACATCGCTGGCATGAGCATTTTTATCCGGCCTTGCACTGGCGATAAACTGCCGGAGATCCGGCGCATTGGGCGAATGGAAAATGGCCTTTTGGTTGTTATCTTCCAGAGAAATAATGACGTTCGAATAACCCGCCACCACATTTTTTAGCGTTTCCAGGCGGCGTGATTCTGGCTCGTTGGGTTGGTTAATAATCCTCTCCAATGTGGCGCTAATCTCTTGTAAATCGTTGATGTCCTGCTCGGCGAAGTGGACTTTCACGGAGTGGATCATTATCCATGCAAAGGCGAAAAATGAAGCAATTGTCGCCAGGCTGATAAAAAAGGTCAGTCGTGTCGCCAGTGAAAAAGGGCGCCGCCATCGTTTACTGGTCATCAGGAACCTCAAGCATATATCCCACACCGCGCACGGTCTGAATCAGTTTCGGCTCAAAATCGTTATCAATTTTGGCGCGCAGACGCTTAACGGCGACGTCGATGGCATTAGTATCGCTGTCAAAATTCATATCCCAGACCTGGGAGGCGATCAGTGAGCGGGGTAAAACTTCCCCCTGATGGCGCAGGAAAAACTCAAGCAGCGTAAACTCTTTGCTGGTCAGGGTGATGCGCGTACCGCTGCGGGTGACTTTCCTGCTGACCAGATCGACCATTAAATCCGCGACCTGAAACTGGCTTTCAACAATCACCGCAGCGCCCCGGCGCAGCAGCGTTCTGACCCGTGCCAGCAGTTCGGCGAAGGCAAACGGTTTAACCAGGTAATCATCAGCACCTAATTCCAGACCTTTAACCCGATGTTCAATGGTACCCAGTGCGGTGAGGAGAAGAATGGGCATTCCTTTGTTGGCGGAACGCAGCATCCGCACGATATCCCAGCCGTTTACATCCGGCAGCATGATGTCGAGTATGAGCAGATCGTAATCGCCGGTCATCGCCAGGTGATACCCGTTCAGGCCGTTATCCGCCAAATCCACAACAAAACCCGCTTCCGTCAGGCCTTTCGTCAGGTATTCACCGGTTTTTTTCTCATCTTCGACTATCAAAACCTTCATCGCATTCTCCTTCTCGCACTGGTTGTGCGGACTTTCAATTCTAGGGAAGCGGGATCGGATAGCAATCTGTTATTGGGAAAATGACAGTTTTGTCATTTTCCTGTCACCGGTTAAACAGAGTCACTTCGTTAAAGTACAAGACTATAAATTCCTACTTATTTTAGGGACATCAGTCCGGTCAGGACGAGAAGAACTATGAGCAAATTTAAGCTTCTTACTCTCAGCGCTATATTCGTGCTCGCTGGTTGTTCATTGGCGCCGGACTATCAGCGCCCGGCCTTGCCGGTGCCACAGCAATTTTCTTTAAGCCAGAATTCCCTGGTGTCGGCTCCTGGTGAATACCAGGACACGGGGTGGCGAACCTTTTTTGTTGACGACCAGGTGAAGGCGTTGATTGGTGAGGCGCTGATCAATAACCGCGATTTACGCATGGCGACGCTGAAGGTTCAGGAAGCGCGAGCGCAGTATGGCGTCACGAACGCTGACCGTTATCCGCAAATCACGGCAGGCTCCAGCGGTACCTACAGCGGTAAATTAAAAGGTGATAGCAGCACCGATCGTGAATTCGAAGCTGGACTCAATCTCAGTTTCGACCTGGATTTCTTTGGGCGGCTTAAAAATATGAGTGAAGCCGAACGGCAGAACTTCTTCGCCAGCGAAGAGGCGCGTCGGGCGGTGCATATCTTATTAATTTCCAACGTGTCGCAAAGCTATTTCAACCAGCGTCTGGCTTACGCGCAGTTGCAAGTTGCCGAAGAAACGCTGCAAAACTATCAGCGCTCTTACGCTTTTGTAGAGAAGCAACTGATAACCGGTAGCACCAACGTACTGGCGTTGGAACAAGCGCGCGGCGTGATTGAAAGTACGCGTAGCGAAATTGCCAAGCGTAAAGGTGAGTTGGCACAGGCCAATAACGCGCTGCAACTGTTGCTGGGTACATACGGGAAATTACCTGATGACCAGGCGCGCAGCCGTGGGGATCTTAAACCGGTAACGCTGCCGCCATCGCTTTCGTCGCAAATACTGTTGCAGCGCCCGGATATTATGGAAGCTGAGCACGGATTATTGGCGGCAAATGCCAATATCGGTGCTGCGCGGGCGGCATTTTTTCCGTCGATAACGTTGACCAGTTCCGTGTCCAGTAGCAGTAGCGATCTTTCCAATTTATTTAATGCCTCCAGCGGCATGTGGAATTTTGTCCCCAAAATAGATATTCCAATCTTCAACGCCGGACGTAATCAGTCCAATCTCGACCTGGCAGAAATTCGCCAGCAACAGTCAGTAGTTAATTACGAACAAAAAATTCAGAACGCGTTTAAAGAAGTGGCGGATGCACTGGTGTTACGCCAAAGCATTGCCGATCAAATTAGTGGGCAGCAGCGTTATCTGGATTCATTGCAAATCACACTACAGCGCGCCAGAGCGCTTTATCAGAATGGCGCAGTTAGCTATATCGAAGTATTAGACGCAGAACGTTCTTTATTCGCTACGCGGCAATCGCTGCTCGATCTTAATTACGCCCAACAGGTTAATGAAATTAAACTGTTTGCTGCCTTAGGCGGCGGTTGGGTGGAGTAATCCTTAATATTAACTTTTCAGGAGCATGATGTATGAATACTACCGCCAAAGCCGTACTGTTTAGCCTTTTCTCTGTGGTTATGTTTAACGCCCAGGCCAATGAAAATCAGCATGGCGAGATGATGAATATGCAGCCAGCGGCTCAACAGGAACAACTCATTAGCGCTAACGGGGTGATTGAAGCTGTTGATACGGAGAGTAAAAAAATCACGATTAAGCATGACCCTATTCCAGCGGTGAACTGGCCGGCCATGACGATGCGCTTTACGCTGGTTGCTGATACGAAGGCTGATGATATTAAGCCAGGCGATAAGGTCGCGTTTACGTTTGTTCAGCAGGGAAATCTCTCTGTGTTACGCGATATTCACATCAGTAAATAACGTTCTCGCTGGTCTCTTTTATTCTTGCCCGAGTTTTTTGCGAACGCGGGTGAGACTATCGCGCAATGGAAATCACTATGGCGTCTTTAAATATTAAAAATACCGCGCTTATTCTCGGTAGCATGATTGCCGGCGGGATTATTTCTGTCGGTGTTTATACTTATTATTCATCGGTAAAAATATCGTCTGTAGCCGGGCCAGTTCAGCAAAAAGAAGCCAGAAAAGTGTTGTTCTGGTATGACCCCATGTATCCGAACACGCGCTTTGATAAACCGGGTAAATCGCCGTTTATGGATATGGATCTGATCCCGAAATATGCCGATGAAGAGACCGCGAACGCGTCATCGCCTGGCGTGCGCATCGATCCTACACAGACCCAGAACCTGGGGCTGAAAACAGAGCCAGTGCGTCGTGGACCACTGCACTACGCGCAAACGTTCCCGGCCAACGTTAGTTATAACGAATACCAGTTTGTTATTGTCCAGGCACGCTCTGCGGGCTTTATCGAGAAGGTTTACCCGCTGACCGTGGGGGACAAAATTAAGAAGGGTTCGCCGCTGATCGACCTGACTATTCCTGATTGGGTTGAGGCGCAGAGCGAATATTTATTGCTGCGGGAAACGGGCGGTAGCGCGACGCAGGTGGAAGGGATTCTGGAGAGATTACGTCTGGCTGGAATGCCTGAAGCAGATATCCAGCGCTTAAAATCGACTCGTAAAATTCAGACTCGCTTTACCCTGAAAGCGCCTATCGATGGGGTGATCACCGCATTCGATTTGCGTACCGGTATGAACATTTCCAAAGACAATGTGGTCGCGAAAATTCAGGGTATGGACCCGGTATGGGTTAGCGCGTCGGTCCCGGAATCTATCGCCTGGCTGATTAAAGATGCCTCGCAATTTACCATCACCGTGCCCGCCTGGCCGGATAAGCCTTTCACCATCAGCAAGTGGAGTATCTTACCAAGCGTTGATGCTACCACGCGTACGCTCCAGCTCCGTTTACAGGTCGATAACCCCGACGAGGCGCTCAAGCCCGGGATGAATGCTTACCTGCAACTGAAAACACAAAGCGAGCCAATGCTGCTGATCCCGTCTAAAGCACTGATTGATACGGGTACCGAGCAGCGGGTCATCACCGTTGATAACGAAGGCCGATTTGTGCCGAAACAGGTTGCGGTATTCCATGAATCCCAGGGGCTGACGGCTATCCGCTCCGGCCTGACCGAAGGCGAAAAAGTGGTGTCCAGTGGCCTGTTCCTGATTGATTCCGAAGCGAATATCTCTGGCGCACTGGACCGTATGCGCGCCCAGAACAGTAAGGCGCAAGACGCAGCCGCCATGCCAGCCCAGGCGACCCATTCACACTGAGGACATGATAAATGATTGAATGGATTATCCGTCGTTCGGTGGCAAACCGTTTTCTGGTGATGATGGGGGCGCTGTTTCTTAGCGTCTGGGGAACCTGGACCATCATCAATACGCCGGTTGATGCGCTGCCCGATCTCTCTGATGTTCAGGTGATCGTCAAAACCAGCTATCCGGGGCAGGCGCCGCAAATTGTTGAAAATCAGGTGACCTACCCGCTGACCACCACCATGCTGTCGGTACCCGGCGCGAAAACCGTGCGCGGTTTCTCGCAGTTTGGTGATTCCTACGTGTACGTCATTTTCGAAGATGGTACCGATCCTTACTGGGCGCGCTCGCGCGTACTGGAGTATCTCAACCAGGTTCAGGGAAAATTACCGGCTGGCGTTAGCGCGGAAATGGGACCGGACGCCACGGGCGTCGGCTGGATATTTGAGTACGCGCTGGTGGATCGCAGTGGGAAACATGATCTGGCGGAATTACGCTCTCTTCAGGACTGGTTTTTAAAGTATGAGTTAAAAACGATTCCTAACGTGGCGGAAGTAGCTTCGGTAGGCGGCGTGGTTAAACAGTATCAGGTCGTTATCGATCCGATGAAGCTGACGCAATATGGCATCAGCCTGGCGGACGTGAAATCGGCGCTGGATACGTCGAATCAGGAAGCGGGCGGCTCATCTGTTGAGATGGCTGAAGCGGAATATATGGTCCGCGCCAGTGGATATCTGCAAACGCTCGATGATTTTAATAACATCGTCCTGAAAACAGGGGCCGACGGTGTACCTGTTTACCTGCGCGATGTGGCGCGCGTACAGATTGGACCGGAAATGCGCCGTGGGATCGCCGAACTGAATGGCGAAGGCGAAGTCGCGGGCGGGGTGGTTATCCTGCGTTCCGGTAAAAATGCGCGTGAGGTGATCTCTGCCGTTAAAGCCAAACTCGACACGCTGAAAAGCAGCCTGCCGGAAGGCGTAGAGGTAGTTACAACATACGACCGCAGTCAGCTCATCGATCGCGCTATTGATAACCTCAGCTACAAGCTGTTGGAAGAGTTTATCGTCGTGGCGCTGGTGTGCGCACTGTTCCTGTGGCATCTGCGTTCGGCGCTGGTGGCGATTATTTCCCTGCCGCTGGGGCTGTGTATCGCGTTTATCGTGATGCATTTCCAGGGTTTGAACGCCAACATCATGTCGCTAGGGGGAATTGCCATTGCCGTCGGGGCGATGGTTGATGCCGCAATCGTGATGATTGAAAACGCCCATAAGCGGCTGGAAGAGTGGGGGCATCAACATCCGAATGAAAAGCTCGATAACGCAACGCGCTGGAAGGTTATTACTGACGCCTCGGTAGAAGTCGGCCCGGCATTGTTCATCAGCCTGTTGATCATCACGTTGTCGTTTATCCCCATTTTCACGCTTGAGGGGCAAGAGGGGCGACTATTCGGCCCGCTGGCGTTCACCAAAACGTATGCCATGGCAGGGGCGGCATTTCTGGCGATTGTGGTTATTCCGATCCTGATGGGATTCTGGATCCGTGGAAAAATACCGGCCGAAAGCAGCAACCCGCTTAACCGTTTTCTGATCCGTATTTACCATCCGTTGTTGCTGAAGGTGTTGCACTGGCCCAAGACCACCATTCTGGTGGCGGTGCTTTCAATACTGACGGTTGTCTACCCGCTGAATAAAGTCGGTGGTGAATTCCTGCCGCAGATTAACGAAGGCGATCTGCTGTATATGCCTTCGACATTGCCGGGGATCTCAGCGGCGCAGGCAGCGGATATGCTGCAGAAAACCGACAAGCTGATCATGACCGTTCCGGAAGTGGCGCGCGTGTTTGGTAAAACCGGTAAGGCAGAAACCGCAACAGACTCCGCGCCGCTGGAAATGGTTGAAACGACGATCCAACTGAAGCCGCAGGACCAGTGGCGTCCGGGGATGACGATGGACAAAATCATCGCCGAGCTGGACAAAACCGTACGCTTGCCGGGGCTGGCGAATCTGTGGGTTCCGCCGATTCGTAACCGTATCGACATGCTCTCTACGGGGATCAAAAGCCCAATTGGCATTAAGGTGTCGGGTAATGTTCTGGCAGATATCGACGCCACGGCGGAGCAAATTGAAGAGGTGGCCAGAACCGTGCCGGGTGTCTCTTCGGCGTTGGCCGAGCGTCTGGTGGGTGGACGCTATCTCAACGTAGATATTAATCGTGAAAAAGCAGCCCGGTACGGCATGACCGTAGGTGCTGTGCAGCTGTTTGTCACTTCAGCGGTAGGAGGGGCAATGGTGGGCGAAACGGTGGAAGGGATTGCACGCTATCCTATCAACCTGCGCTATGCACAGAGCTATCGTGATAGCCCGGAAGCATTGCGTAATCTGCCGATTCTGACGCCCATGAAACAGCAAATTACGCTGGCGGATGTCGCCGATGTGACGGTGGTTTCGGGGCCTTCGATGCTGAAAACCGAAGATGCGCGACCAACCAGTTGGATTTACATCGACGCCCGAGATCGTGACATGGTCTCAGTGGTAAACGATCTGAAAAAGGCTATTGCTGAAAAGGTCCAGTTAAAGCCTGGGACCAGCGTGGCGTTTTCAGGGCAATTCGAGCTGCTTGAGCGCGCCAGCCATAAGCTCAAGTTGATGGTGCCAATGACGCTGATGATTATCTTCGTCTTGCTTTATCTGGCCTTCCGTCGCTTTGGCGAAGCGCTGCTGATTATCACCAGTGTGCCTTTTGCGCTGGTGGGCGGCATCTGGTTCCTTTACTGGATGGGTTTCCATATGTCGGTCGCAACCGGAACCGGATTTATCGCCCTGGCAGGTGTTGCTGCGGAGTTTGGCGTGGTGATGCTGATGTACTTGCGCCACGCTATTGAAGCCGAACCCGCGCTGGAAAATCCGCAAACCTTTACGGCGGATAAGCTGGATGAAGCGTTATATCACGGTGCCGTGCTGCGCGTGCGGCCAAAAGCGATGACCGTGGCGGTGATTATCGCGGGTCTGTTACCTATCTTGTGGGGGACGGGAGCTGGCTCAGAAGTCATGAGCCGCATCGCCGCGCCGATGATTGGTGGCATGATCACCGCGCCATTGCTGTCGCTATTCATTATTCCGGCTGCGTATAAGCTGATGTGGCTGCACAGACACCGCGGTCAAAAATAATGCTCTAAAGCGCGCGCCTGCATTCGGATTTGTTACCGAAGCAGGCGCTGCGTTATACCTCCAGTGCCTTCACGCGTTTGCGGTACTCGCCCGGCGTGCAGCCAAATTCCCGTAAAAAGACTTTATGGAATGACGATTCGCTGGCGTAGCCCACCGACTCGGCCACCACAACCAATGGCTGCGACCCGCGAGACAGCATCTGGGCAGCGAATTGCAGGCGTAATGTGGTTAATACTGCGAGCGGCGTGGAGTTTGAGACTTCACGAAATAGCTGCGCGAAGCTGGCCCGCGACATATGCGCACGTTTCGCCAGTTCTTCGACGGTCCAGGCAAACGCCGGTGACTCCAGCATCATGAAGACGACAGCCCCTAGTTTGGGATGAAGCAGTAGATTTAACACGTTTTGAACGGGGGTCGCCTTGGTTAACCATTCGCGAACGGCTAAGGCGAACAGTGTGGCGCATTGTTGACTGCAGACTACACTGGAACCTGGCAGAGTACTCATGGATTCCTGTTGCATCAACGCAATCATGGCCTTGAGCCAATGGCTGACAGGGCTATTTTCATCAGGTGCCAGAACCAATACTTCCGGTAACGCAGTTAAAAAATAGCGTGAGGAAGCGTGCAATCGAAGGCTGCCACAAACAATGTGTGTTTGTTCATCGCCAGACTGGCAGAGCCGATGTGCGGAGTTTTGCGGCAGGATCACGATAGTACCGGGCCGCAGAGTAAAAGATGTCCCATCGGGCATGTCCAGTTGGGCTGCCCCTTGTGTGACCGTATGCCAGCGGATAATGGACAATTCACCTGCTGCGTGCGGCAGTTGCCAGTCCCTGCTCAGTAGGCAGTTTTGGTCAATTGAGCCTTGTGGGTCGTTAAGCATCAGTAATCGGCTAAGGGCATCCATGGAGACTCCTGAACATTTTTTGTTGTCGTTTATTTAAACGATATTATCTCTTTATTTCATTATTATATTAATACCTTCAAAGTGTTAGTGTAATAATTCATTCTCGAAATGTTAGTCATCTTTAAGGCTAATTTAGACGATCTGACAGTTATTGGCGAGTTGTGGATACATTGTTTCGGCAGAGTTAGAGCTATATTTCAGTTCATCAAACGAACAGTGACTTGGCGGAGAGACAGCATGAATCAGTATCAGGCGATTATTATTGGATTTGGCAAAGCGGGTAAAACGCTGGCGGCAACACTGGCCAAAACGGGTTGGCGGGTAGCGATTATTGAACAGTCAAACACCATGTATGGTGGGACATGCATCAACATCGGCTGTATCCCAACCAAAACCCTGGTACATGATGCTGAACTTCAGCATGACTTTGCCGAAGCAATGCAACGCAAGGCCTCTGTTGTCAGTTTTCTGCGCGATAAAAATTTCCATAATCTTGCCGATCTGGAAAACGTGGATGTGATTGAAGGTCGTGCTGAATTCGTTGATAACCATACTGTGCGAGTCGTGCAGTCAACAGGCGAGATTGAGCTGAGCGGCGAGAAAATCTTTATTAATACTGGCGCCCAGTCAACGATTCCAAACGTTGAGGGATTAACCACGACACCTGGCGTATTTGACAGCACCGGGCTGTTGAATTTGACGCAACGTCCAGAGCGTCTGGGCATTTTGGGCGGTGGGTATATCGGCGTTGAATTCGCATCGATGTTTGCCAACTTTGGTAGCAAAGTCACTATTTATGAAGCAGCTCCGCAGTTTTTGCCTCGTGAAGACCGGGATATTGCTGACGCTATCGCCAACATTTTACGCGACAAAGGCGTCGAGCTGATCCTCAATGCCAACGTGCAGTCGGTCTCCTCGCATGATGGTGCAGTACAGCTGCACATGCCGGAGGGGGGCCAGACGGTGGATGCGCTGTTGGTAGCATCAGGTCGCAAACCGGTGACAGAAAACCTGCAATTGCAGAAAGCGGGTGTGGATGTAAACGATCGTGGTGCCATTGTTGTGAATAAATATTTGCGTACATCGGCAGATAACATTTGGGCAATGGGCGATGTCACTGGTGGATTACAATTTACCTATATCTCGCTGGATGACTTCCGTATTGTGCGTGACAACCTGCTGGGCGAGGGGTTACGTAACACGGGCGATCGTCAAAACGTACCGTATTCCGTCTTTATGACGCCGCCGCTTTCCCGCGTCGGAATGACTGAAGAACAGGCTCGCGCCAGCGGTGCGGCGGTGCAAGTCGTGACGTTGCCGGTAGCGGCTATCCCGCGTGCACGTGTGATGAATGATACGCGTGGTGTTCTTAAAGCGGTGGTGGATAGCGAAACGAAACAAATATTAGGCGTGTCGCTGCTGTGCGTGGATTCTCATGAAATGATTAATATCATCAAGACGGTTATGGATGCGGGGTTACCTTATACCACATTGCGTGACCAGATATTTACCCATCCAAGTATGAGCGAATCATTAAACGATCTCTTTTCTCTCATAAAATGATAATAGCGTAGTCTGCATATTTGCCCCACCCGTGTGGGGCTTTTTTTATTTGTTTTTTATATTCCTGATACTAATTGACAGTTATTCTGGCGTTACGGATGAAATAAAATAAGGCGGCATGTTTTATTATATTCCCACTGAAATAACTCGTTAATGGAAATAGAAATGAACATGTTTAAATCTACGTTACTAATGACTGCGTTACTGACTGCTCCGGTGACATTTTCCGCGTTAGCGCAAACCGAGGTTGCCCACGTTAGCGTATCAGCCGTGTCTGGCTCTCCTTCCGTGGTGGAAGATGCCATTGCGAAACTGGCGCAGGAAAAGAATGCTACTTCCTGGAAAATTACCTCAATGCGCATTGATAGCAGCACTCACGCAACGGCAATTTTGTACAAGTAAGGAGAGCCGGGATGGAAAAGTATCTTCGTATATTGGGCAAGGGCGATAGAGTTGGATTAACCTTGATTCGCCTGAGTATCGCGATTGTTTTTATCTGGATTGGTTTATTAAAATTTGTACCTTACGAAGCCGACAGCATTACGCCGTTTGTCGCCAATAGTCCGGTAATGTCATTTTTTTATGAGCATCCAGAAGAATACAAACAACATTTAACCCACGAAGGTGAATTCAAACCGCAGGCTCGTGAATGGCAGACAGCGAATAACACGTATACGTTCTCAAATGGCCTGGGCGTAGTCGAAGTTCTTATCGCTTTGCTGGTGCTGGCTAATCCTGTTAGCCGTTGGTTGGGATTAATTGGCGGCGTTCTGGCATTTGCCACACCAATTGTTACCTTATCATTTTTAATAACCACGCCAGAAGCATGGGTAATGCCTCTGGGTGATTTACACCACGGATTTCCGTACTTGTCAGGCGCCGGGCGGTTGGTGTTAAAAGATACGTTAATGTTGGCGGGAGCAGTGATGATTATCGCAGATTCATCCCGATCAATAATTAAGCAGCGGTATTGAATTTTTAACGTTGTGCCCTCTGTAAGATAGCAAGCCACTATAGTTCGATTCGGTACTTACCGGGCCAGCAGGATGCTGGCTTTTTTTCTGACTTAAGGTAAATTTATTAAGCATATATAAATTGCAATTATTCAATTTAGAAGCATAACGAGTCAGGGCTATATTTTAGTTAATGATAGAGTGCAGTAAACATCTTCTCTTATCCCCCGCGATAGCACGCCAACCCGCATGTTGCGTAGCCCCTCCATCATGATTGCTTTATTTTTTTCTGTACAATTCTTGCTATTTGTTATCTCAAAACCTCATTTTAAAAATTTTGTTATTCGCTTTTGTTATAGCCAGTACGCAAGTTCGCGTGGTTTTAGGCCTGGCTTGAGCTAGAATTAATCCTGATTAAATGTTTTTACGTATCAATAACTGACTAAAGATAGTTAAAAACTTAATTTTTAACCAACTGTTTGACATGGAATCCACTATGGTAATTAAGCACCAGGGGTGGATGCTGATCTCGCGTTTTGTGAGTAACCAAAGGCGGGACATATCTTAAATATGGAAATAAGGGTTTTAGAATGAGCTTTGGCTTAGCAAAGGAAGACAAGTTTGAAATCATCGCTATCCTTCGTGAAGAGCTTCATAAGAAAACGAAACTGGAAATCCTGTGTGGAGACAGTAGCGTTATCACGCAGTTAGAGAAGATTGATTTCGAACGGTTTGTCATCTCCGGACACGGAGACATTGTTCCTGAAAAGGTCCAATACTTTATCCTGCACAGTGAAAGCGGGATTGTAAAGTTTACTGCCAGGTTCGAACAAACCTCGTCAGCAGGTGCGGAAGCAGGATTATCCTACTTCATCCCGGATATGATTTTCTTTGCCCAGCAGAGACAAAATCAGCGTTTTTCATTCCTGAAGGGTTATGACTTTTTCTGTTTTGGTCGTTACAAAAATGGAGAAAACTACTCTCTCAAGATTAAAAATATCTCGCAGGGTGGTTGTGCGTTAATCGTTAAAGATGTAAACGCCCGTTTTCTTTATAAAGATGCGGTGATTAAAAATGCATCTCTGGATTTCGATACCTTTGGCAGTTTACAACTGGACTTAAAAGTGATCGATGTCGTCCCGATCAATGAATTTGATGAGGATAACCAGTTGTATTCCTGTCATCAGATCTCATGTGAGTTCGACTTTAAAAATCGTCGTGAAGAGACTGAAGTCGAGAAAATCATTATTAAATTTTTAATGAGTAACAAGATTAGAAGCTTATAAGGAACGGTGAACAGGATGTTGATGTGTGGCAGTGATAATTTTGTGGGCAATGGTATGTTTGCCTACCTGACCAGCAAACATGTACCGATACAAACATTCCAGTTTGAGGATATGTTGCATCAGTCATCATTATGCCAGCATCAAACCATGGTTTTTAATATCATTGATAATGAACAAGCGTGTTCAGACATTGTTCAGTTTTTGAATAAAAACCGATTCAAATTTTATAATAACGTCGTGGTGATTGTTGCTGATAGTTTGGTGGCGAAATTATGCGTAGAGTTATTATATGTCGAAAAAACAATAGTTTTGACTGAAAAATCTTCACTGCGCGATTTTGGTCAATTGGCGAAATTATCAGTCGGGAAATGGAACCCCCGACTGTATCGTTCGCAGAAGAGATTAACCGAAAGAGAACAGCAGATCCTGAACTTACTGGTAAGTGGTTATACAGCCAAAGAAATTTCTGAGTTAGTTAGCCTGAACTATAAAACGATTCAGGCACATAAGATGAGAGTCGTCGCCAAACTTGGCCTGACCAATACCTCTGATTTAAATAAGTTAATTGTCAGATTTACCCATCGTATGTCTTTTTTACCCTAACCTGACCATTCTTTTCTGATGTAATACACCTAATAGTAGATACAATTTGGGAGTGATTTTGACTGGTTTTTAATTTTATGATTTGTAGAGGGAGAGGGGAATGTTTAATTCCAATGAGGTGCTAACTGCGCTTGAAAAGGCTTTGAATACCAGTCAACTTTATATGGTTTATCAGCCTATTTTCAATTTGCATGCCCAGCGTATAAGCGGATTTGAAGCATTAATGCGTTGGAATAGTCCTCAGATGGGTATGATCTCTCCCGATGTTTTTATTACCTTACTGGAAGATAGCGGCAATATTATTTCCATTGAAGATATGGTTACTCACTCTCCGTGGGATGTTGCAACTTCCTGGCCTGACCCCATTGTATTATCCGTCAATATTTCCGCGCTTGAATTCTGCGATCCTCTGCTACCCCAACGCGTCAGACAAAATCTTGCCACTTCCGGACTGCCGTTCCATCGATGCCAAATAGAGGTCACGGAAACGTCACCGCTGTGTGACAGCCAGATTGCGGCTAAAAATATGACGGAATTAAAGGCGATAGGGGTCAAGCTTGCACTTGATGATTTTGGAACCGGCCATGCTAATCTTAATTACCTGTTGAAATATCCTTTTGACACTTTAAAAATTGATAAGGAATTTGTCACCGGTATTGAGCCCGACACCCGATCAACGAAGATTGTTGAGGGTATTATTTCACTGGCGCATAATTTTGGCATTGAAGTTCTTGCCGAAGGGGTGGAAACCCAGTCCCAGCTGGAGCGGTTGATGCAGATTGGTTGTGACAAAATTCAAGGCTTTTTCATTTCTCCCCCGGTGCTGGCAGAAGAGATCCCTTCACTCTTAGCACAATATAATCGTTAATCCCTCCTTTTCACGTTTCCCAACCCCTTGGTTGTTCCGCGTTGCTGTTAAGTCTGTAGGCCTGATAAGCGTAGCGCATCAGGCGGCTTTGAACGGCAAAAAAAAGGTTCATCGCATTTTACCGGGGAACGCTGCTTTGATTTTCAGGAAGAAGTAGTCGTTATCCCGGTATCCATACGCCATTCGCTTTATCACCTTGATCTTATTGTTCATCCCTTCCAGTACGCTGGTATTGAGTCTGTGTGCTGCACTGGCTATTATCCCGCCCACATATCCCTTTAGCTTTTCAGCGAACTGTTTCAGCGCCTTTATGCCACTTTCCTGTGATTGTTTGTACCATTCTGCCCAGCGCTGACTTGCCTCCTGTTCATTCGGCGCATACCACAGCTCTTTCAGCGCCGTTTTCATCACATAGACGGTATTTAATGGCTGATTGGCTTCCAGCAACTCTGACAGCCTGACGTCATGTCCTTCCGGCAGGTTCTCCGGGTTGCGCAGCAACAGCCAGCGACTACGTTTGATGACCCGCCGGGACTTTGGGTTCTCCCGCAACTGGTTTGCCTGGTCGACCCTGACACGGTCAATGACCTCCCGACCGAACTTCGCGACCACATGGAACAGGTCATACACTACCTGTGCCTGGGGACAGTGCTCCCTGACTTCCAGGTCGAATGCGGTGTTCATATCCATGGCAACAGATTCTATGGCAGCACACCCCTCCGCTCCCAGCCAGGTGAAGAAGGGCCGGAAGGCCGCTCTGCTGCGACCTTCTCCCACCCACAGCACCTGCTGTGTATCGGCATCTACCACGACAGTGGCGTAACGGTGACCTTTAAACAGGGCGAACTCATCCATCATCAGACGCCGCAGGGTATGCCGCTGTGGTTCGCGAACTTCACGTAGCATCCTCCGGTAATCGATATTTTTAATGGTATGCCAGTGCAGCCCGGTCAGGCTGGCGACATGCTTAATCGGCAGTAAGCGGACGAGCGATTCAACCCACGCTGACAGGGTGGCAGTGTATCGCTGACGCTCAGGCAACCAGTCGATTTTTTCGGTCATAATGCCGCAGGATGAACAGCGCAGACGGCGGACAGGCACATCCAGCCAGACCTTCCAGTTAATGAGTTCCCGCTCCCTGACACGTCGCAGGGAAGTATCGTGAATATGCAGTGTGCTGCGGTGACATCCACGACAACATGGTGGCCGGGAAGTCAGAGGCTGAAGTCGGATGAGTAGTGTATCGGAGGTCATTTCAGTGCAGGAAGAGACACTGAATCCTTTCCAGAAAAGAGAAGTCAGGTTAGCATTCATGGCAACGGCAGTTTTGAAGGTTCAGGGTGTGTTTTGGCGAATACAAACCTAAACGTTCTTACTGCCGTTTTCTATTGGTTCACGCTAACCTGCGATGAACCAAAAAAAAGCCCCCTGCAGAACAGGGGGCTGGTGAGTTTATGTCAGCTTAGAACGATTTCTTAAAGCCGATAGAGGCATTGACCGGCGCTTCTACCTGCGACTTACTGCCGCCGTTGCTGAATTGCGTACCCAGCTCACCGTAGACCTGCAGGTTTCTGTCGATGGACCATGACAGGCCGGCTGCAACTTCAGTGCTGGAGTACTGCTGTGAAGATTCCAGCGTGGTGGTGGCTACCGCATTGGTAAAGTGCGTTTTGTCTTTTGAACCCAGACCCTGCCAGACGTTTACCCTGCCATACGGCTGGAATTTGCCATGGTTGGTGTCATAGTCAGCGACCAGACGCACGCCCAGACGCGCGGTAAAGGAATCCGCAGTATCCATTTTCACTTTCGTTGGGGTCACACCATCCAGCGTGCTGTTATCAAAGTCGCTGTACTGGTAGATCAACTGAGCCTGAGGTTCCAGACTCCATGCGCTGGCACCTAAACGGAACGATTTACCTACCTCTGTCGACGCCGTCAGCGTGTTGCCTCTGACCGTATACGAGCCGTTGTTACCGGTCGCCTCCAGGCGGGATTTATGGTTACCGTACTGCAGGACGTTATCAACATACATACCGTCACCCGAGAACCAGGTAGCATAGCCGCCGACGTAAAATGCGTTGTCGTCGATGTTACCGCCTTTGCCATCGCTGCCTGTCTTCGTGCCTTTCACGTTGCTGTCGATATCAAGGATGCTGGTATACATCCCGGCTTTCCAGCTTTCGTTAGCATACATATCAACGCCGACCTGAATGCCCATGGTATGGGAGCTGGTTTGTGTACCGGCCGCGTCATCCAGTTTGGTTTTACCGGAGTAGCCAATCATTCTTGCCCACGCGCGATTGTCTTCATCAATGCCCGGTTTAACCTCGTCACCCATACGTTGGTGCATGTTACCCAACAGGCTAAGATCACCCTGACGTACGACGCTGGCGAGGCCAGAATACAGCATGGTTTCTGGACGGTATTCACTTCTCAGATACCAGTTTTCACCCTGGCCCTGAGCATTACCCGCATGCAGTTGGTACTCAAACGCACCTGCAGCCATACGATCGGCGGCAAGATGGAAGGCATCCCGCGACGTTTGTGCGGTGGTGGTTGCGCCATTGAGCGCTGTCACCACTTCGATACCATCCCCAATGGTCGGCGCGCCGAGACCAGAACCATCGACATCCAGCAGCGTGCTACCGCTGGCTTTACCGCCATCGATAATCAGACGGTCGGCAATGCCTGAGCCGCTACCATTCTGGATAGCCGCCATGTTGATAGTCCCTTTTTCGCCGGTGTAATCCCCTTTGACGGTTAAGGTTGTGCCAGTCTGCTGACCGATGAGCGAGACATCGCCACCGTTGCTCAGGCCCGCTACCGTTTGGTTGTAACCCTGAGTGTTCAACGTGGTGTCTGCGACCACATAGTGGTGCGATGCGCTACTCAGGGTGTTGGCATTACCCGCTTGCAACACGCCGTTGGCGATCAACGTCGCGCCGCTGTAGCTGTTTTCGCCTTGCAGCTCGGTAATGCCGCTACCGGTCTGATGCAACTGGCCTTTACCACTGATATTGCCGGTCAGCGCCAGGGTATCGCCACGATTGACGTTGAGTACGCCGTTATCAACGACATCCCCCTGAATGCTGCCGATATCACCGCCGTTACCCAGCTGTAAAACGCCTTGTTCGATGGTGGTGCCACCGGTGTAGGTGTTATCCAGCGTCAGGGTGAGGGAGCCTTTACCGGTTTTGGTCAGTTGACCGTTACCTTCGACTTCAGTCAGCAGAGAAACGTCATGCCCGTTGGTGTCGAATGTCCCGCCGCCGGATTCCAGCGTCACCTGACGGGCAGTATCAAACGCTTCGCCATACTTCAGCGTACCGCCATTAAAGGTAATTCCCGTATCTGCCGCACCCAGGTTGGTATCGCCCGCTACCTGCAGCGTCCCGGAGGTGATGGTCGTTCCACCGCTGTAGGTGTTGTCGCCCGTGAGGATGAGGGTACCGAGATCGCCTTTATTCAGGCCGCCGGTACCGCGGATCACGCTGTCGATAGTCGCGGTGTAGTTGGCGCCGTCTACTGTGCCATCGCCAACGCGAATCAGGGTGTTGGCCGTATCGGTGGTAATGGCTTCGCCGCCCACGCGATAACCATCGGTGGCGAACTGCGCGCCGCTGATGATGACGTCGCCTTTGCTGTTATCGACGGTCACGTTGCCTGCTTCACCCTGGAAGACGGCAAACGCGGCATCGGTAAACGGTGCGTTCAGCGCGCCTTCCGGCGTTGATTCATCGGTAGTCCAGTTGTCGTTACCTTGGCTGGATTGCCAGATACCGTCGCCGCCGTTGATGACGCCGTTGTTTTTCAGCTCGCCATTCTCACCGCCGGTGCCGTCCCAGAAGCGCAGCGTTAGTCCTGCGTGGTTGACCAGGTTGACCTGATTTTTCACCGATGTCTGCACGTACAGGCTGTCAGCCGCTTCCGGCGCGTTAGCAATATCCATCACATTGTTGGTCAATGTGCCGGTGTAGTTGATGACGCGATAGACGCCGACATCAAAGCTGCCGCCCGGTGAGGTTTCAATGTTGAGCTTACCGTCGAGCGTCAGATCGCCATTTACATCAATCAAGTCGTTGAAAGCACCGCCCGGGGTGTAAGCCTGACCAAACTGATAATCCAGCTGTGCGTTATCACTGAGCGTCAGCGAACCGGTAGTCAGTTTACCCACGCTGTTGATGGCCGCACCTGCGGTAATATGAGCGTCGTCCAGCACATCAACCGCGCCGCCAATAATTCCGTTTCCGCCAAGCGTTGCCCCGGATTTCACCGTCACCTGGCCGGTAGCCGCAGACTGATTACCGTTGACCAGCAGCACGCCTTCATTGACGTCCGTGGTGCCGGTGTAAGTATTGTCGCCGGTCAGCGTTAACGTACCTTCACCGATTTTCACCAGGCTACCGTCGTTGCCGCTGATAATGCCGCTGATGGTGTCATCAAGATGCAGATTACCCAGCGACAGCTCTTTATTGCCCAATTCGACATTACCTGCGCCGGACAACGAGCCGATCGATGTTGCGCTGTCGACTGCGCTGATATCGACCTTACCGCCCGCCAGGTTTTTAACGACGGTATTTTCTGCCATCGCCTGGTCAGCAAAGGTCATCAGTCCGCTGTTGTTCACGGTGGCATTACCGCCGCTGGCGTCTTCTTCCAGCGCCAGAGTACTGTCTTTTGACACGTTAACCGTCGCGTTGCCCGCGGTGGCGTTGTTGGTTAACACCGCTTTCGCCGTGCCCGTCAGGTTCAGCATTGCGCTCGCTGCGGTGACGTTATCTGCCAGCGTTAACAGGCTGTCGGCGATGTTCATAGTCAGGGATTTCAGGCTGGTATCTGTCCCGCTGACATTGAGCGTCGCGCCCTTATTGACGTTCACGGTGCTGCTTTCGTTACTGCCAAAGGCTCCGGTTTTGCTGACGTTGACCGTCACATTGTTGGTGTTTCCGGTACCGGCAATTTCTGTGTCGCCTTTGTAGCTGTTTGCGCGGTCGAGCGACAAGGTGCTGCCCGCATCGCTAGAGCTGCTGGTGACTTTCAGTTTACCGTCGCCGGTAATCTCACCGGTTGGCGTGAAGTGGTGCGAATTGAGATCGAACACCGCTGCGTTCTCATTCGCTCCCAGCTCGATGGTGCGATTGCTGGTCAGGTCCGCGCCCAGTTGCAGCGTTGAACCGTTATTGATTGCCAGGTCAGTTCCGCTCTGGCCGAGATTGCTGTCGGAGGAGATCTGCAACGTGCCGCCATCAATGCGCGTGCCGCCGCGATACTCGTTGTCACCGCTGAGAATCAGACGGCCAAGGTCGGTTTTCACCAGCGTCAGCTTATCAGCAGTACTGGCTTCGCGGATAACAGACTCAATGGTCGCGGTATAGTTTTGCCCCGCGCCACCGGCGCCAACGCGCAGCAGCAGTTCGCCAGTTCCCGGCGTCTGGCCTGCGTGGGTCGCGTTTTCCGTGGTGGCATACGCGTTAAGCGCATCGCCTTTAACGACATACCCATCGGCATCAAACTGTGCCCCGGAGAAGTTAACTTCTCCCGCGGCGTTGTCCACGGTAACTGTACCGCCTTTGGTGGTGAAGACGGCGAAGGACTTCTGTGCCCAAGGGGCGTTACCTTCACCGGTTGCGGTGGTCCAGTTGTTATCACCCTGGCTGCCGATTGCCATCCATTTGCCATCGCCACCGTCAATTTTGCTGTCGCCTTCAATGCCCGACGCGCCGTGGCTCTGATTGACGGTTGCGCCATCCCAGAACTGCAGGGTAACGCCGTTGGCGTTCACCAGGTTGACCTGTTTGTCGATGGAGGTCTGGACAAAAATATTGCTCTTATCCTGACTGTCCGGTATTGCGCCTAATTCCAGCGTCTGGTTATCCAGCGTGCCGCCGTAGTTATAGATACGGTACACGCCCGGTCCGAAGTTACCGCCCTGTGAAGTGGTGACATCCAGAGTCCCGTCCAGTTGCAGATCGCCCGCGACGTTAATCAGATCGTTTAGCGCGCCGCCTGGCGTATAGGCCTGACCCAGTTCGAAAGCGGAAGTCGTTTTGCTACCAAGCTGCAGATTACCGTTAATGGATAACGTACCCGCACCACCGTCACCGGCGCTGAGGGTCGTGGCATCGTTCATCAGCACGTTGCCGCCGATAGTGCCATTACCGCCAAGTGTGGACGTGCCGCTAACGGTGGTGGCACCGCGCGCCGCGCTTTGATCGCCATTCACCAGCAGCGTGCCGTTGGTAACGGTGGTGTCGCCGGTATAGGTGTTGTTGCCGTTCAGACGGGTAATGCCGCCGCCGATTTGCTGTAGCGCGCCAATACCTGAGATCACGCCGTTGAGCAGCACGGTGTTGGCGCGATTAATCGCCAATATGCCGTTGTCGATAATGTCTGACACGGCGCTGACTTCGCCTGTATTTCCGCCGTCACCCAACTGCAGCGTACCGGTTTGAGCGATAGTGGTAGAGCCGGTGTAGGTATTGTTAGCGGTGAAGATCGTGGTACCGCCCGCCGCACGTTCGAACTTCCCGTCACCGCTGATGATACCGCGATAAATTTGCGCCGCTGAAGCATCACCCTGGGTATCGAAGATAACCCGGCTGCCTGTGCCCTGGGTCGTAACATTGTAATCGCCAATGCTTGCTGCAGTACTGGTCGGCTCGACGTGGTCGCCGGTGCTCAGGGTTGCGCCATTGTTTACGGCAATGGTTTTGCTTGCCAGTGTCAGGTTTTCTACGACCCGGACATCTGCGTTTGAGCCGCTGATGGTCAGCGAATCCCAGCCGGTGCCGATGTTGGTGCCAGTGGTCAGGTTGTCGCTAGCCAGCGTACCAATCTTCGCACCTTTTGTATCGGTGAAGGTGAGGGCGTTGCCGCTACCTGCTTCAGTAGTGATGTGGCGTGTTTTATCCAGCGTCACATTGCCGATGTTGGCTTTATTGTTACCGCCAGTACCGGCGAAATTCACTTCACCCGCATAGGAGCCACTACGCCAGTTAAAGATGTCCGCACCTTCGCCGGTATTGATTACGCCGCTGGTTACACCGCCGCTGATATCAATGGTGTCATTGCCTTTGCCGGACTGAATGGCCACGGCCATGTCGTTGATGGCCTGCAGGGTTCCCGTGTTGGTAATGGTTTTACTGCTGTCGCCGCTGGCGTCAATAACCGGTGAGGTGGTGCTGGCAGAGATAATCTTGCCGCTGTTGGTCAAGGCGCTGACGTTTTTCGCGATGATCGCCGAACCGCCTGCGTCGTTATGCACGTTAATGTCGGCATTGGTGGTGACATTACCGTTGGTATTAGCGCGGATACCGCTGCCTTCGCTGTTCAGCACCTCAATGGTGTAGCCTTTGCCGATGGTCAGATCGCCCGATACCGAGCTGCCATCGCGTTTTTCAAAGGCAAAGCCGGTACCTTTCCCGTTGACGTTGAGGATATTTCCAGCGCTGTCTTTATCGGTCATGGTCAACGCCACGCTGGTGCGGATGCCTGCGCCATCGTTGGAGTTTATGGTGACGTTTCGTAACAGGATATTGTTATTGTTAGCATCGTTTTGAATGCCAGCACCGTCACCCTTTGCACTGATCTCCACATTTTGCGCGGACAGAGCGCCAGCGCCTTCGGCCAGACGAATACCGTCAGCGGTGCCATCGGTAGTAATACTGTCGCCAGAAATACCGTTAATCAGCAGGCTGGCTCCTTGGGTGAGCAGAACCCCAGCAGTACCATCATCAACCTGAACTTTGCCCAGCTTATTAATCTGCGCGCTGGTACCTGAAGCCCTAACACCGATGCCGTTGCTGACATGCAGGGCGCTGGAGGAGTTATTGGTTAAGCTCCCGTCTTTTTGAACATCAACCCCGATGCTGTCGACGCTGGCCAGATCAATAATCGAGTTGGTATCCAGGATCAGGTTGCCCTGATTCCTCGCCACATAGGCGATAACCTCATTGCCGCTAGCTTCAGAGGTAATCTTCGCGTTGGAGGTGAGGGTGGTGCTAGTCGGATTACCCTGCGTGTCACCATTCAACTGGTGAGCCTGACCATCCACAACCCCGGCAACGGTTCTTTCGCCGGTTAAATTGATGGTCGTTTTATCGCTGATAGTTCCTTTCGCGCCGCCTTCGATAACCAGCGCCGCTGAGTCGCTACCCTTAACGGTAAACGTAGCTTCACCGGTATCTACGCTACTGCCAGCGCCGGTGGCGAGAACGCCCACGGAATTCTTACCGCTGAGGGTAAGATCAAGGTTGGAGCCAGCCTGACCATTCGGCGGCGTGGTATTCCCGGCCAGCAATGCGCCATTGGCGATACGGAAAATGGTGGTGCGATCCTGACCATTGTCATTCATCACCGCCTGACCAATGTTGGCGGTAGCGCCTTTACCAAACAGGTAATAACCAATCTGATCGGTGCTGTTAAATGTCGGGCTACTCAGACTGTCAACGTTAGCGATGGCGTTATCACGTACATGCACACCGATGTTACCGGCTTTATCCAGCGTAATGTTGGAGTAGACGTTGACCACAGCCTGGCCGTTAGCGCCGCCTTCTGCCCAGATAGCGTAGTTACGGTTACCGACGCCGCCTTCTCCGTCCACCACGATAGAGCCCGCAGCGCTGGTGGTGACTTCGGCATTTTTGTTATTGGCGCTAACGTGGATCCCCACGTTGTTGGTGCCATTTACGTTAATCTTGCCGTCGTTGCGGATTTCCTGATTATTTTCCGCGCCGCTGTCGCGTACGGAGATGCCGTAGTTCTTACTGCTGCCCCCGCCAGAACCTCCATTGATCACGATATTGCCGGTATTGAGGACGTTGCCCGTGGCATTCCCGACCAGAATCCCCGCGGCGTTGCGTATGCCGGTTCCCAGCGTGATCAGACCGTTGTTAATCACCTCTTTGGCACTCTTGGTCATGATCCCGGCGCTCAGACTAGAGCCGCCAGCCATCGTGACATCTTTAGACGGATCGCTTGCGTCGCGACCAAGATAAATTGAGGCATTCTGAGCGTTAGTGAAAGTGGCATTCCCGGCAACTTCTACGCCATAAGCGGTGCCTTTGGCAAAGGATGCACCGTTTTTGCGCCCGTCCACGACGTTGATATCGCCGTTGTTGACGCCTTGCGATTCGTCAGACAGTTGCATGCCAATAGCCAGCGTCAGCGAAGAATCTGGCTCATCCTTACTCCAGGGATCTGCTGCCGACGCGGTACCAAAGTTATCGGTGGTGATCGCCTGGTTAATGGTGCCGTTGTTTGCTATCTGGCTGGCGCCTTGCCCCTGCATGCCAAATGCGCCATAGCTGTTGACGTTTTGGTTGCCGTCTTTGTCGATAAACAGCCCGGAGTTGATGATCCCGTTGTTGGTTGCCGTCGCGTCTTTTGCCAGCATGCCAATCGCCAGACTCTGCCCGGTAGACGTGCGTAATGCGTTCAGCTCGCCAAGGTTAGTGATAACCCCGCCATTAAGGGATTTCATGACACCGTTAATACTGCCGTCAACGGCAATAATCGCATCTTTGTTCAGGGTGCCGGAGGTGCCTGCACCGTTGGCGTAAATAGCATGCAGCTCACCGCGGCCAGCGGTCGCGTTATTGCTATGCGACAAGCCGTCGGTCCAGACGTCGTAATCCCAGGTAAGCACGTCTGAAGACTTGCTGGAGTTGATCAAGCCATCAATCAGCTCCGCGTATTTTGTCTGCGCGGCGGTGACGGTTGTGATATCACCGTTTTCAACATCCAGCCACAACTGCAGTTGACTGACCTTTTGCCCTTCAGGGTTTTCTGCTGCGTCGCTGCTTTTACCCAACAGCCAGTCGTTAAAATCGGCCAGCTCCTGCGTGCTGGTAATGTTAAATGTGCGCGTACCCGTTTCGACTACTTTACCGTCTGCATCATAGCCGTAGGACATGAGTGTTACATCATCGCCAAACACGGAGGTTTGTGCTGAACCGGCGAACGTTTTTTCAGGGATAACTGGGGCGGCGTTAAATTTTATATAGTTATCGGATTGCCAGTTAACCTGGCTACCTGCGTCCTGAGCCTCCAGCAAGGAGGAGTCTTTAGCCAGCAACTCGATAGTATTGGCTTTGTCACGGACATTGAGCGTGTCGTTGCCAATATCCAGATTGGCTATGGAGCCATTTGTCGCCAGCGCGATGCCAAATTGTTTATAGATTTTAGACAACGCTGGATCGTAGGTGTTTAATACCGAATCGCCGATCTGTGATTCGGTAAGAAAACTACTTAACTCTTGGGTATCAAAGACTTTAATTGATGCCGGCTCACCAGGAAATGCCGGGTCGTTAATAGAGAATTCTGTGCTCTGTGAAGGCGTCGACGACCGGTTGTACGTCAGGTATTCCGCCAGCTCTTCAGCATTAGTAATCGTTTTTACGCTCTGGTCAGGGCTGGTGGCCTTAAGAGTGATTTTGCCGGTTTGCAGCAGCTCTCTGATGGTCGTTGATTCAACAACGCCACTTTGACCCGGACTGATCGTTGGGATCGCACCGCTGATATTGAGCGCCTGACCAGCAGTGATATCTTTATATAAGAATCCGTAGTCGTGGATACCCGCATAATCCCCAACGGAAATACCTGCCTGGTAGTCGGTGAAAATATTGTGATCACCGATATCGATAATCGGATCAGCGGAAACCTGCATTGAAGCAGCGCTTAATGCACCCGCTGCTAATACCGCAACCGTTTTACGCGAGCTGCTTTTTTTCTTTCCTTTGGTTAATTCAGAAACGACCACCCAGATACCGAGCGCCGCGTTCCAAATAATGCTGTAAACTTTGTTCATATATAACCCTCGTCTACATTCCTGTTATGCATGTGTTAATACATTGAGTTGTTGGCTATGGTTGGCACGCGGATGTGCTACCCGGTAATAGATTTTTGGGAATAGGGTTTCCTTCCGTGCGATGCGGAATTAAAAAGCGAGTCGAAAGAAAACTTTTTTTAAATAATAACCGTGATAATTGTCCTTAAATAAGTCAGTTACGGCTGGCTATAGTGAGAAATGGTGTACTTGAGCCGGGTGTTATTTTTGCCGAGTTTTCTGGCAATATTGCTTTTGTACGCCCCGATGGTTTTTTCACTTTTTTGTGATGCCCCGGCGATTTGTGTCAGTGACCATCCTCGGGCAAGCATCATCATTACGTTGAATTCGTTTGCTGTGATCTTGTTGTGTAATGCTTTGATATTTTGTTGGTTATTGTTTTTTGTGATACGTGTAACGGCATGGTGTAGCCGATCAAGACTGGCATCTTGATCAAGAAACAGCATGTTCTTCCCACAAACGGTTTGAAAAAGAGTAAAAGTAGCTTCATCTGCCAAAACAATAATTTTGGTGACAGGTCGTAAAGCCATGTTGCGGATAATCCTGGCATATTTTAAAAAATCTGATTTGTCAGGATTAATGATGATGCAATCCGTTTCATAAGGAAGCATTTTGACAGCAGAGAGCGTCTGGGAGGAGTAATACGCGATATCAATATATAATGATGAGCCACGTAGGATTTCTCGCATGCCTAGCCAAGGGTAAATTGAGTCACCCAAAAAAATAGCCTTTGACATAACGATCTCCTTGAAATTTTGGTGCAAGCAGCCGCCTCTTTTTGTAGGTTAAAAAAGAGTTTCTTGCGACGCGTGAAATGTTAATTAAATCTCGTATTACGTTCTGTGCTGTGAACGTATCCTTATTAATTCCAGATTAAACAGATATTCTCTGTATTTATTAGAATCATTAACTATTCTTAAAGTAGATATTACACTTTGTTAAAATTTAAGATAAATCGTTTATTTCAGCTCTGCGTAAATGATTGATAGATTTCGCTTATGAATCGCATGAATAATGATTGAGTGGTTTCTATAAAGACAGGGTATTCCTATCTGTTTTGGAGGGGATTTATATGAAAAACATTATATTTCAGATGGATACCCGTTTTTCTTAATGGGCTTACTGGTTGGTAGGAGAATTCTTAATCAAGACCAGGACAAAGAGAAGGGGCGTCGAGGGGAAGAGAGAAATATCGCTAAATTTGCAGTTATCGACCTGAAACTCGAGTATTCAGGTTGATAATTCTTAGTGTTGTGAATTTTTTAGGGAATTATCCTATTTTTGGCTTTTTGTGCTTAATTTTAAAAACTCACTTGAAGAGGTTATTTTTTCTGATTGCTATTGCTGATAGGGCTTAGCCCGCCAACAGTTCCTGTTCAACCTGATGCACCTGCTGTTCCAGCGTATTGCGGATTTCCGTAAGCGCCCGTTGTTGATCGGAGAAGTAGGCTTCTTTATCAGTCACGGAGGTGGCAAGCCGCCAGGCGTTCTCGGCTTCCAGTTCGGTAATCTCTTTGAGCAGCGCGTTAATTTGTTCTCTGAGCTGCTGTATTTTGCTGCGTAAATGCTGCAAATCGTTCAATCGGTCACTGGCCATCATCGGTTCGAGGCCGCTTTGCAATTGAGTCAGTAGCGCCCGGACGGCGGCAAGATCGGCATTTTGGCGCGCCTGGTTAAGCTGCACCATCATCTGATGCGCTTTCTCTTTCAGATCATCGGCTACCACGTCCGGGTGGCAAAGACGGCTTGCCTGACGCCACAGGCGTTTTAACTCATTACGTTCATCAGAGGAAAGCCGCTGGTCACGGCTAAAACGATGCTGCGCATCCTGCTGCTGCTCCTGATATTCATCATATTCATGGCTGGCCTCTTCCTGTGCCTGACGGGTTGCGCTGTCGTCCTGGCGAGAAAAGTCGTTTTCCAGCTCACGAATCTCCGCCAGCAGGGCGGTAATCAGTTCAGTTTGCTGCTGAATACGTTGGCGTGTTTCCACCGATTCGCGCGAATCTGAATTCTGGTTCATCCAGTGCTGCTTGAGCCTGGCCAGTTGATCAACAGCCTGGGAAATATAGTGCTGACAGGATTGATAGTCTTTTTCCCGGCGTTTTCGCTCCGCTTCCTGTTTGCGCTGGGCACTGGCGGCGAGCTGTTTACGCAGTTCGAGAATGCGGCTCATCAGCGGTCCAAGACGAAGGTGATACAGATCGTTGAAATCATCGAGGATTTGAATGCGCGTGTTGCGCTTATCGATCAGGTCACGCAGCTGTGTTTCGAGTGCTTTGAGTTCCAGCTTACTGGCGGCAATGGCGGGATCCTGCCACGTAGAGACTGCCCGTTGAGATTGCAGCCAGGCCGAGATTTCACGCAGGGCATCACCAAAGCGTCGTTCTTCGATCGCCTGCACAATGGTGCCAGGTACGACTGACAAAGGCTCATTTTTAAGATGCGCCACCTGCTGGAAAATAATCTCCTCATCTTCCAGTTCAATAGCGCTTTTGACGATTTCCAGTCGTTTGATGATCTTATTCATGACAGTCGTTGCCTGGCCTGGCTAAAAAACGAGTGGCTGAAGTACAACAGGTTCACCCGTTTGAAAATGTTAGAAAAACAGTAAAGCGCATTCTGTGGCCTGCGATGCCTTTTCGTCCAGAATAATTCACTGTAATTATGAAAAACCGGAAGTCGCGCGCACCTGTCTGCATCTTCAAACCTCTGTTTCATGTTTTTTACTCTCGGGTAATTATTCTTGATTCAGTAAAGATAATGCGTATAGTTCTCATTCTCTTTTGTTATTAACTCCCTGTATTACTTCTGGTAAGGATTCCGACAATGAAAAAAACAACATCCGCGCTGGCATTGCTGATTGCTGCGGCGTTAAGCGGTTGTGCGGCGCATACCACGCCAGCCAGCAACGCCAGCGTTACGGAAAAAACAGCGCAACCTGCCGTCAGTGATGTGCAACAACGCGCGCTGGCGGATGGGTTATATGAAATGGCGCTTAGCCCGGCAGGGGATGCGTTGTACGTTGCCAGCGCCGAAGGATTTAAAGATGTGCAGGGCGGCGTGGTTTACAAGCTGGATCCAAAAACGCTTAAAACGCTCGGCTTGAGTCATACCGATATGAAAAACTTTGGTATGGCTATCTCGCCGGACGGTAAAACAGTGTATGTCACCAACTCACTGGATGGTGGCCTGAGCGCGCTGAATACCGCTGACGGCAAAGTGAAAAATCGCGTACTGTTCCCGGAACGTAACCCAGAAGGTTTCCCGTATGGTGCGCGCCAGGTGCTGCTGCATAACGGTTTGCTCTATATTGGTGCCGTGGCGGATCCGGCGGTGATTTGGGTGGTTGACGCTGAAACCCTGAAGCTAAAAACCCGCATTAAAAATACGGGTAAATGGATGACCGGACTGCATTATTCAGAAGTGACGCAGCGAATTTATGCAGCTAACGGCGGCGGTGAAATTCTTGTTATCAACCCGAGTAATCAGCACGTAGAAAAACGCTGGCAACCGCTGGGAGAACAACCTGCGCTGTTGCTGAATATGACGGAGGACGCACAAACGGGTCGCCTGTTTGTCACCGACAACTCGAAAGCGAAGACTACCCTGGTGCTGGATATCCATACTGGTAAGCTGCTGAAAAAATTGGATGTGGGTGATTCGCTGGCAGTGAAATTTAACGCAAAACGCAACGAAATCTATATTACCCAGCGTGATTCAGGGAAATTGCTCAGCCTGAATGCGACCGATTACAGCGTGAAGAAAAGCTGGGATTTACCACCTAACCCTAACAGCTTGCTGCTCTCGGCGGATGGGCAAACCCTGTTTGTCACCGTGAAACAGAAATTTAATAAAGACCACTCTACGTCTGCGCCAGACAAAGTGGTGCGTATTGACCTGAATAAACAATAACAACTCGCCTTCTTTCTATTGTTTTTCTCCCGAGCCTCGGTGCGTTGGGCAAGGAAGCCCGGCGTATCCAATCGATTGCGCCTTGCGACAACCAGGTTGAAATGTTAAAAGAAGCCCCTTCAATAAAAACCACACAGGGGAAGGGCGTGAAAAACGCGTCAACTGCATCTGACACCAGCGTGTCTGATGCCGCGTCGACGAACGAGCCGACGCTTCAACGAGGGTTGCAAAACCGCCATATTCAGTTAATTGCGCTGGGCGGCGCAATTGGTACCGGCCTGTTTTTGGGCATTGGCCCGGCTATTCAGATGGCGGGACCTGCGGTGTTACTGGGTTACGGCGTTGCAGGGATCATCGCTTTTTTGATTATGCGTCAACTGGGCGAAATGGTGGTCGAAGAACCCGTTTCCGGATCGTTTGCCCATTTTGCCTATAAATACTGGGGACCGTTCGCGGGTTTTCTGTCCGGCTGGAACTACTGGGTGATGTTTGTGCTGGTCGGCATGGCAGAACTGACAGCGGCAGGGATCTACATGCAGTACTGGTTGCCCGATGTTCCAACCTGGATTTGGGCCGCGGCATTCTTCGTGATCATCAACGCCGTCAATCTGGTCAACGTACGTCTGTATGGCGAAACGGAATTCTGGTTTGCGCTGATTAAAGTACTGGCCATTATCGGCATGATTGGTTTTGGCGTGTGGATGCTGTTTTCCGGTAACGGCGGGGAACATGCAAGCATCGATAACTTGTGGCGTTACAACGGCTTTTTTGCTACCGGCTGGAACGGATTAATTCTGTCGCTGGCAGTGATTATGTTCTCCTTTGGCGGGCTGGAGCTTATCGGGATTACTGCCGCGGAAGCGCAGGATCCACAGAAAAGCATTCCAAAGGCGGTAAACCAGGTGGTGTACCGTATTCTGCTGTTTTATATCGGTTCTCTGGTGGTGCTGTTGGCGCTGTACCCGTGGGTGGAAGTGAAATCCAACAGCAGCCCGTTCGTAATGATTTTCCATAATCTCGACAGCAACGTAGTGGCTTCTGCGCTGAACTTTGTCATCCTGGTGGCTTCGCTGTCGGTGTATAACAGTGGCGTCTACTCTAACAGCCGCATGCTGTTTGGTCTTTCGGTTCAGGGTAACGCGCCGAAGTTCTTAACCCGCGTCAGCCGTCGCGGCGTACCGGTGAACTCACTGATCCTTTCCGGTGCTATTACGTCGCTGGTGGTACTCATCAACTATGTGCTGCCGCAAAAGGCCTTTAGCCTGCTGATGGCGCTGGTGGTGGCGACGCTGCTGCTGAACTGGATTATGATCTGCCTGGCACATCTGCGATTCCGGGCGGCGATGCGTCGTAAGGGACGTGACACGCAGTTTAAAGCGCTGCTGTATCCGGCAGGGAACTACCTGTGTATTGCATTCCTTGGCATGATTCTGGTGCTGATGTGTACGATGGATGAGATGCGCCTGTCAGCTATCCTGCTACCGGTGTGGATCCTGTTCCTGTTTGTTGCCTTCAAACTGCTGCGTCGTAAGTCCCGCTAAGTTTCTACCGATCTTGTTATTACCGATCCCATCGTCAGGATGGGATCGGATCCTCACTCAACGTTTATCGTGACCGTTCTCGCAATTTTGCTGCTGCTGACAGGATCTTTATTTTGTAATCGATTACTTTTCTATTGAATCTATTTTGTAATCGATTACTTTTTAAGGATGGGGCAAAAAATGGTGTCAACAACCGAAAGTAGTGGAAAACAGAGCGTACAGTACCGGCTGCTGGTCCCCCGGCTGTCGCTAATGATGTTCTTACAATTCTTTATCTGGGGAAGTTGGTCCGTCACGCTGGGGCTGGTGATGAGCCAGCACAACATGTCGCTGTTGATTGGCGATGCGTTCTCAGCCGGGCCCATTGCCTCTATTCTGTCGCCATTCGTCTTAGGGATGCTGGTAGACCGCTTTTTTGCCTCGCAAAAGGTGATGGCGGTGATGCACCTTGCTGGCGCGGCAATCCTGTGGTTTGTTCCGCAGGCATTGGTGGCGCAAAACGGTGCACTGTTGATTGGTCTGCTGTTTGGCTACACGTTGTGCTACATGCCAACGCTGGCGCTTACCAACAATATTGCTTTTCATAGCCTGTCGGATAAGGACAAAACCTTCCCGGTGGTGCGGGTGTTTGGCACCATTGGCTGGATTGTCGCGGGGATCTTTATCGGTGTAACCGGAATTTCGGACACCACCGGCATCTTTACGCTGGCGGCGATTATCTCTGTGATTCTGGCCCTCTACAGCCTGACGCTGCCCAACACGCCTGCACCGGCGAAAGGACTGCCGGTGAAAGTTCGTGATCTGTTTTGTGCGGATGCTTTTGCCTTACTCAAGGTCCGTCACTTTTTTGTCTTCTCGCTCTGCGCGACGCTTATCTCTGTACCGTTGGGAACCTATTACGCGTATACCGCGTCGTTTCTTGCTGATGCGGGCGTCGGCGACGTCAGTACGGCGATGTCGTTTGGTCAGATGTCTGAAATATTCTTCATGCTGGTGATCCCGTTCCTGTTCAGACGTTTGGGCGTGAAATACATGCTGTTAATCGGGATGTGCGCCTGGTTCGTGCGTTATGCCTTCTTTGCCCTCGGCATCAGCGAAGAGGGCCGATTCCTGCTGTATCTCGGCATTCTGCTGCACGGCGTGTGCTACGACTTCTTCTTCGTGGTCGGCTTTATTTACACCGATCGTATCGCCGGGGAAAAAGTAAAAGGTCAGGCACAAAGCATGATCGTCATGTTTACCTATGGGATCGGTATGCTGCTGGGCTCGCAAATTTCAGGCGCACTTTACAACCGGCTGGTGGCGGGGCAAACCGTGCCTCAGGCGTGGACCACATTCTGGTGGCTCCCGGCAGTCGCTGCCGCAGTGATTGCCGTGATTTTCCTTTTCTCTTTCAAGTATGACGATAAAGAGCAGGCGTAATTTTCAGGAGGGGTTATGAAAACCATCAAGGGGCCTGGCATTTTTCTGGCGCAATTTATCGGGGAGCATCCTCCATTTAACACCCTGGAAGGCGTGGCAAAATGGGCGGCGGAGCTTGGCTATAAGGCATTACAAATCCCGTGTAATCACAAGTCGCTGTTTGATGTCGAACAAGCTGCTGTAAGTCAGGCCTATTGTGATGATATTCGCGGGATGCTGGCCGGATATGGGTTAGTGATTAGCGAATTATCTACCCATCTTGAAGGTCAACTGGTTGCCGTCCATCCGGCTTACGATGACGCTTTTGACGGATTTGCTCCGCCGTCTGTACGCGCTAATCCGCAGGCCAGACAGGCGTGGGCCATCGAAACCTTACACCAGGCCGCTGCGGCTTCGCAAAGACTGGGGCTGACGGCACATGCCACGTTTTCAGGTTCGCTCGCCTGGCCTTTCTTTTATCCGTGGCCACCGCATAATCGTCAGCGCTTTGAAGAGGCTTTTCTGGAGCTGGCGCGCCGCTGGAGACCGATTCTCGATCGCTTTGATCACCATGGGGTGGATGTTTGCTTTGAGATCCATCCCGGCGAAGATCTGCACGATGGCGTGACGTTCGAGCGTTTTCTTGCGCTGGTTGATAATCATCCTCGCTGCAACATTCTCTATGACCCGAGCCATCTGTTATTGCAGCAGATGGATTATCTTGGGTTTATCGATGTCTATCACTCGCGTATTAAAGCGTTCCACGTCAAGGACGCTGAGTACCACGCCAGTAGCCGCAGCGGTGTCTATGGCGGTTATCAGCCGTGGCTCGATCGCGCCGGGCGCTTCCGTTCTTTGGGGGACGGGCAGGTCGATTTCAAAACGATCTTCAGCAAGCTCACACAATATGATTTCCCTGGCTGGGCGGTGCTGGAATGGGAGTGTTGCCTGAAAGACGCGCAAACCGGGGCGCGTGAGGGGAGTGATTTTATACGCCGCCATGTTATTCCGGTTTCTGCTCGTGCATTTGATGATTTCGCCGCTGGCGATGAGGTACGCAAATGATACAGGTTGGCATTATTGGCAGCGGATTTATTGGGCCTGCACATATTGAGGCGTTGCGTCGACTCGGCGGTGTGAACGTGGTGGCGCTCTGTGATAGCTCGCTGGCGGTTGCCCAGGAACGCGCAGATGCTCTTCATATTCCTCATGCGTACGGCAGCGTTGAAGCGCTGCTGGCGCATCCCGGACTACAGGTAGTGCATAACTGTACACCGAATCATCTGCATGCCGACATCAATCGGCAGATTTTACGCGCGGGTATGCACGTGTTTTCAGAAAAGCCGCTGTGTATGACGCCGGATGAGGCTCGTGAACTGGAAACGCTGGCACAGCAGGCTGGAGTGGTGCACGGCGTGAGCTTTGTCTATCGCCAGTTTGCAATGGTGCAGCAGGCGGCCAGTATGGTCAGAAGCGGCAGCGTGGGCAGTCTGTTTGCCGTACAGGGGAGCTATCTGCAGGACTGGATGCTGCTGGAGACTGACTACAACTGGCGGGTCGATGCCGCACAGGGCGGCGATTCACGGGCGGTAGCGGATATCGGTTCGCACTGGTGTGATACGGTGCAATTCGTGACTGGAAAACGTATTGTCGAGGTGATGGCCGATTTGGCTATCGTCTGGCCGGTACGTAAAGCCAGCATTGCCAGTAACGCTACGTTTGGCCAGCAAACGGCTGATGTGCAATTTGAGGATAAAGCGGTTACGACAGAAGATCGTGGGTCGGTGCTGGTACGTTTTGATGATGGCAGCAAAGGCTGCTTTAGCGTTTCGCAGGTGAGTGCCGGGCGCAAGAATCACCTGAGCTTTGAAATTAACGGTAGCCACTGTTCACTGCACTGGGATCAGGAAACGCCGCAACAGCTTTGGGTCGGGCACCGTCAGCAGGCGAACCAGATCCTGACGGACGACCCTGGATTGATGAATGCTGATGTTGCTGCCAGTGCGCACTTTCCGGGTGGGCATATTGAGGGCTGGCCGGATGCGTTCAAGAATATGATGCAGCAGTTTTATCAGGCGGTGTTGGCAGGCAAAATGCCCGCGACGGCGGAGCGTCGATTTGCGTCTTTTTCTGACGGTGCGGATGTGATGTATATTATTGATGCAATTATAAAAAGCCATCAGCAGCAGCGTTGGATATCAGTACAGCGCTAAACACGCATCCGGTTCGCCAGTCGGCGATTTTATGGTAGCCTCAACGCAAAGCGTAAACCGCAGGATGTGTCGTCGTTATGTCTATTCAAAAAATCGCCCAGCTTGCCGGTGTGTCGGTGGCGACGGTATCGCGTGTACTGAATCACAGTGATACCGTCAAAGCCAAAAATCGTGAGCGCGTGCTACAGGCTATTAAAGAAAGCAATTATCAGCCCAACCTGCTGGCGCGTCAGCTGCGTACGGCACGTAGTTCGATGATTCTGGTGATGGTTTCCAACATCGCCAATCCTTTTTGTGCAGAAGTTGTTAAAGGCATTGAAGAGGAGGCGGAGAAGAATGGCTATCGCATTTTACTGTGTAATTCCGGCTCGGATACAGCCCGCTCAAAATCAGCGTTGAAGCTCCTGTCGGGGAAAATCGTCGATGGCATTATCACCATGGATGCATTCTCCAAATTACCGGAACTGACTACGCTGATTGGCGATGCGCCCTGGGTTCAGTGCGCGGAATATGCTGACAAAGGCGCGGTTTCCTGCGTGGGGATTAACGATGTTGACGCCGCACAGTCGGTAATATCTCACCTGGTGGATAAGGGCTACCGACGAATTGCCTTAATCAATCATGACCTGAGTTATAAATATGCTCGTTTGCGCGAACGCGGCTATAAAGCGGCGCTGCATGCGCTGTCGCTTGAATATCAGGCTGTGGAATATGCCAGTGAATTAAGTTCCAGTGCAGGAATTGCGGCGATGAAAACACTACTTGCCGCAGAGGTGAAACCCGACGCGGTGTTTGCCGTATCGGACACGCTAGCCGCTGGTGCGATGCGCGCTATTTTCGATGCCGGATTACAGATCCCGCAGGATATCGCCGTTGTTGGTTTCGACGGTACGGAACTGGCAGAAATGGTTTCTCCACAGCTTTCGACCATTGAGCAGCCCTCACGGGATATAGGCCGCAAAGCGGTAGGATTATTGCTGAATAAAATAGAAAATCCTGACGCGCAGACGGAAAGGGTGATGATGGACTGGCGCTATATTTCACGCGCCAGTACCTGAGCTTTATCGCTGAAACGCGCCAGACAGCGCACGAATATCGTTTCCGGTAGGCGACTGATGAATGCGCAAGCCAAACTCTTCGACTACGGCAAATATATGGTCGAAGATATCAGCCTGAATACTTTCATATTCCAGCCAGACCACCGTATTGGTAAAGGCATAAATTTCGATCGGTAAACCATGATCGTCCGGCGCAAGCTGGCGCACCATTAACGTCATATCTTTGCGAATACGCGGATGATGACGCAAATACTCGTTCAGATAAGCGCGGAAGGTGCCAATATTGGTCATCCGGCGGTGATTCAACACCGATTCAGGCGCATCTAACTGCTGATTCCACTCGTCAATTTCCTGGTGACGTGCGGTTAAATACGGTTTCAGCAGGTGGGCTTTATGCAGACGCTGGCGCTCATCCTCATCAAGAAAATGGATGCTGGTGGCATCGATGCTGATGCTGCGTTTTATTCTCCGCCCACCGGAAGCCGACATTCCACTCCAGTTTTTAAAAGAGTCTGATACCAGGGACCAGGTTGGGATAGTGGTGATGGTGTTATCCCAGTTGCGCACTTTCACGGTGGTTAAGCCAATATCGATAACCGCGCCATCTGCACCATATTTCGGCATTTCCAGCCAGTCACCCAACTTCAACATATCGTTGGCTGAAAGTTGTATTCCGGCAACCAGTCCGAGGATTGGATCTTTAAACACCAGCATTAACACGGCGGCCATGGCGCCCAGACCGCTTATCAGTATTGCCGGTGACTGACCAATCAGCAGGGAAATCATCAATATTCCGACGAGAATTGCGCTGATGAGTTTGATGCCCTGGAATATGCCTTTTAGCGGTAATTGCGATGCGGCAGGGAGTTTTTGCGACAGATTGAGAATAACGTCCAGCAGGGAAAACAGGGACAGCAGGGCGTACATCATGATCCACAACTGAGCGCAGGTCACTAATATTTCTGCTGCTTCGCTGCCTTTCTGTAGCCAGAGTGCGGCCTGTATATTGACAATGATACCCTGCAGGGTGAATGCCAGCCGGTGAAATAACTTGTTCTGCGTGATGATTTGTAGCCACAGGCGGGAGCTGGCGCTGGCGCGCTTTTCAAATGCGCGTAATACCACCCAGTGCAAAATAACGTGAACAATAATGGCGGTGATAAAAATAATGCCAAAAATCATCACCAATGAGGTGGTGTGATTTATTTCAATGCCGAGTTCTTCTACCTGAGATATCAATTCCTGCATAACGTCTCCTTAATAAACAGCGGTCTATGATGACCGCTGTGCGGAGCTTATGCAAATGCGGAGGATTAGACTTCCGTCAGTGTCGTTTCCAGCGGCAGACGAGATTTCGGCAGCGCGGCGTTGAAATCTTCTATGCTGTGATGACCCACAGGAACCACCACTACGCTGGTGAAACCTTTTTCTTTCAGGCCAAATTCTGCATCCATGACAGCTGAATCAAAGCCTTCGATCGGCACCGCATCCAGGCCCATCGCCGCAACGCCCAGCAGGAAGTTACCGACGTTCAGGTACACCTGTTTTGCCATCCAGTGGTTGTCATCTTTCAGTTCTTTGCGATGCATGTCGGCAAAGAAGGTGCGGCCTTTGTGGTTTGCGGCTTTCGCTTCAGGCGTGGCGAAACGACCATCGCTTTCTTCTTGATCCACCACGCGTTCCAGCCACGCATCGTCCATCGCCGTTTTGGCGCAGAACACCACGACGTGGGAAGCATCCAGCATTTTACGTTCGTTGAATACAAAGCCGCCGGCTGCGGATTTAGCCACACGCGCCTTACCTTCGTCAGTGCTGGCGACAATAAAGTGCCATGGCTGAGAGTTGGTGCTGGACGGGCTAAACTGCAGCAGCGTTTTTAATTTTTCGGCCTGCTCAGCGGTCAGTTTTTTATTCGGATCGAATGCCTTAGTGGAGTAACGTTTTAAGGCGACAGAAACAATATCCATAACTACTCCTGGTGATTTTCCATACCCTGCGGGTGCGTTTTGTTTCAGCAGGGTACAGGGTTAGCAGGAAAAAGATAAGACAGGAAAATACAAAAACACTTATCGGGGTTAGCGATAAATCAACCTGGACGCAGGCGTTTTTGATCCCGCTTCGGCAAGCCGTCGACGACGCGGTGCCAGGAATCATTCACCAGCTCTGCCAGTAATGACTCGGTAATATCGTCACCAGGATAGACCGAGATCCAGTGCTTTTTATTCATGTGATAGCCGGGCTTAATGCTGGGGTAGATCTGCTGGTTTAACAGTGATTTTTGCGGATCGGATTTCAGGTTAATAAGCGGCCGTCCGCGAAGCTCCGTGACCAGCATAAAAATTTTACCGCCAACCTTGAAGACATCGTATTCCGGGCCGAAAGGCCAGCAGTGTTCGGTAAAAGGTAGTTCGAGCGCAAGGCGTTTCGCACAGGCAGGAAGGGTCTGGCCGTCCATTATTGTTCCTCGCGGGTCAGGGCGCGCCACATGGCTTCAAACCCCATCGAAATATATTCATTTGCGCGGGCAGCGTCGCGGGCGGCGAACTCCATGGTGGTTTCTGCCAGAGAAAGGAATAGCCCGTCGCCAAAGGCGCGATATTCGTCAGACATAAACTCGGGTCGTACGGAACGATGACAAAGATCGCGCAGTTCCGGGAACATATCGTCAGCCTGTTGTTCGGTTTCCTTGCTTATTTTCTCGCTGACGGCCAACTGACGAATCGTGCGATGCCCGCAGGTGTGGTTCAGGCCCCAGCTAATGTAGCTGTTCCAGATGTAGTGAGTCATGGTTTTGGCATCGGTCACTGAACGATCCAGGTTTGCCATCATCGACTGACAAAGGTCTTGCTTCAAAAAGAGGTAAAGCTCGTTGATCAAATCATCTTTGGTCGCGAAATAGCGAAACAACGTTCCCTCCGCAACCCCTGCATTACGGGCTATCACGGCGGTCGAAGCCGCAACACCTGATTGTGCAAATGCTGTGGTTGCAGCTTCCAGTAATGCCAGTTTTTTGTCTTCACTCTTCGGACGAGCCACTACACTTTACCCTTAAGTCTGTAAAAAACATGATTGAATCACGGCGTTTGCTGCGCCGCAACGGCGAATGTCAAAGATTGAAAATCATCTTGACGGAGAACTTTCGATTTCTATAATGAGTGCTTACTCACTCATAATCAAGGGTCAGTCGCGCAAACCAGCGGAAAGGGGGCGCGTTTAAGGTCAGGATATGAAGCGTCTCACAGTTTGTGTGGTTGTTATTATGCTTATTGCTGCAGCTGCAAGTTTACCGTTTGTACTCAATGCCGGGTTTGGTCAGGCGCCGCAAGGGGCACAACTGAGTCAGGTTGAACAGTCACCGCACTATCGTGATGGACAGTTTCATAACCAGGTGCCGACACCGGGTTATACCGGCAACAAAGGCATGCTGGCGGCCTGGTGGGAGTTTCTGGTCGCTAAGCGTGAAAATGCACGACCAGCACAACCGTTACCTATGGTCGCGACCGATCTCGCCGGGCTTTCGCCGCAGCAGGATACCCTGGTCTGGCTGGGCCATTCTTCGTGGTATTTACAGCTGGCGGGTCAACGTATCCTGATTGATCCGGTTTTCAGCAATTATGCCGCACCGTTCTCGTTCCTGAACAAGGCCTTTGCCGGTGATTATCCGTGGACCGCACAGACGATGCCTGAGATAGACCTGCTCATCATCTCGCACGATCACTATGACCATCTGGATCTCGCCACTATCAAGGCGCTAATGCCGAAAATTAAGCGGGTGATTACGCCGCTCGGCGTCGGGTCGCATCTGCGTTTTTGGGGGATGCGCAGCGAGATAATCGAAGAACGGGACTGGAATCAGTCCGTCAGAGTGACGGATTCGTTGATCGTTCATGTCCTGCCCGCCCGTCATTTCTCAGGGCGCGGTATCAAACGCAACCAAACGCTATGGGCGAGCTTCATGTTCGAAACGCCGGAGCAGAACGTTTATTACAGCGGCGATTCCGGCTATGGACCGCATTTTAAAGCCATCGGCGAGCAGTTTGGCTCTGTCGATTTGGCGATTATGGAGAACGGCCAGTATGACCAGGATTGGAAGTTTATTCACATGATGCCGGAAGAAACGGCGCAGGCTGCGGCAGATCTGCATGCGAAAGCCGTGTTGCCAGGGCATGCCGGCCGTTTCGTTCTGGCGAAACATACCTGGGATGATCCTTACAAACGACTGGCACTTGCCAGTCGTCATCAGGATTACCGACTGCTGACGCCAATGCTGGGTGAACCGGTAATACTGTCCGAACCGGACCAACCGTTTACGGCCTGGTGGCAACAGGTGACTCAATGAATACAGGGGAGAGCATGATGACGATTTCTGCTCAGGTAATTGATACGATTGTTGAATGGATTGATGATAATTTGAATCAGCCATTGCGCATTGATGATATTGCACGCCATGCGGGATATTCCAAATGGCACCTGCAGCGTCTTTTTATGCAGTACAAAGGCGAAAGTCTTGGGCGTTACATCCGCGAGCGCAAGCTGCTGCTGGCGGCGCGCGATCTACGCGATACCGACCAGAAAGTGTACGACATCTGTTTAAAATACGGATTCGATTCGCAGCAGACCTTTACGCGTATTTTCACCCGTACGTTCAGCCAGCCGCCGGGCGCTTATCGCAAAGAAAATCATAGCCGAACGCATTAACAGCAGAGGGTTCTCGCGGGCCTAATCCGCCAGCGAGAACCAGCGCCGCCAGATGAAGCGCAGCACCAAATATTCAATCACACCCAGCAGTAAAAACCACAGGCAAAACAGCAAAGTATAAAACTGATTGAGATCCATCAGATGAAAAATGGCGACGAGTTTTTGCGCCAGCACCAGGCCAAGTGAGGGGGCGGGCAGCAGCAGGCAAGACAAAAAAGCCAGTAGCAGGATCCCTGCGACAGTCATCAGTGATTCAAGCGGGTGTTTCATGACATTGTTAAACTTGAGTTAAAAAGCTATTGTCCGGGATCTTAGCGGGCAACGCAAATTCCCACGCTTACAACCCCGCCCAAATCTCACAATGTTTTTTCACCAGGCCACTCAGTGACCCGCCTTCGGCGACAAAGTCACGCATGTTTTGTGCTTCATCATGACCATTTTTAACCTGCAGATGTATAGCTTCAATCGCGCTGGTTGTGCCTACTTTATCTGCAGAGGTAGCGATATTCTCCAGGAGTCGCAATGTGTCTTCTGACAGGCGGCAACCGTCGCCGGTATTGACGTCGGTGACGATTCCCGCCATACCAAAGCGACAGGCCTGAAAACGATTGAATTTATACAACAGGTAATCACGCTCCTGGTGCTTGAATGGACGTTTGGTGAGTAACCAGTGGGCGGTAGCCTGAATAAGTCCTGCCATATTGACCGCATGATCAAGGGTCAGCGGCGTATCCATGACCCGAACCTCTACCGTGCCAAAGTGTGGGCTGGGGCGGATATCCCAGTGTAAATCTTTAATGCTATCAATCATGCTGGTGTAAGCCAGTCGACGGAATAGCCCCTCGAATTCCTGCCAGTTATTCACCCATGGCATCGGGCCATTATCGGGAAATCCGGAGAAAATATTCAGGCGCGCGCAAGCAAACCGCGTGTCAGACGTCTGCATATAAGGTGAGGCGGCCGAGAGCGCAATAAAATGGGGAACAAATCGCGACAGGCCGTGTAGCAGGTAAATGGCATCATCGCCGTTTGCACAGCCGATATGCACATGTTGGCCGAATACCGTCGCTTGCTGAATCAGATAGCCAAAATTTTCCAGGTTGCGCCGATAGCGTTCGTCATCGCAGACTTCCTGACGTTGCCATTTTTGAAATGGATGTGTGCCACCGCCACAAATGGCGAGGTGATGCTCTGCAGCAACTCGCATAATTATCTGCTGCATAGCGGACAATTCAGCATCAGCCTGGTCGATATTTCGGCAAACTCCGGTCGCCATCTCCAGCATACTTTCGGTGATATCGTGCTTCACTTCTCCGGCGGTGAGCTGCGGTTTTACGGCATCAATCAGCCGGGAAGAATCCTGACTCAGGTCGTAACCTGGCGGATTGACCACCTGCATTTCCAGTTCAATGCCTAACGTAAAAGGGTCGGAAACATGAAAATCAGGTAGTGGCATAAGGCTCTCTTCCGCGTTGATTTTTAATCAGTATAGAAGGACTGCTGATTTTCTGTTCGTCGTCAAAATCACCCTTGCGACGCTTTGAAGGTGTAATGGCCAGTGTTATAACTATTTTTTACTTCGCTACTGGGGTTGAATCGTGCCGGAAATAAATCTTTATGGGCAAACCGTCGGCGATGTCGTGCCGGACTGGAATGGCGCTGCCGTACTGCCACGGGAAACGCTGATAGGGCAATATTGTCGACTGGTTCCCCTGGATGCCGACAGCCATGCCGCCGATCTGTTTGATGCCTACGCGCAGGCGCCGGACGATCGCGACTGGACCTGGCTTGCAAGCTCTCGCCCCACAAGCGTCGAGGCTGCAGCTTGCTGGGTGCAGGGGAAAGTTACTGATGCATCTCTGGTTCCCTATGCCGTCATTGAACAGCGTTCAGGACGAGCTGTCGGACTGGTGTGCTTTATGGCGATTGAACGGGAGCACGGTTCGGTCGAAATTGGTCATGTAACCTGGTCACCGCGTATGAAAAATACGGTTCTCGGCACCGAAAGCATCTGGCTGCTGTTACGCCAGGCATTTGCGTTGGGCTATCGTCGCGTGGAGTGGAAATGCGATTCTCTGAACACCGCTTCTCGACGGGCAGCGGAACGCCTTGGGTTTATCTTCGAAGGTCGCTTTCGCCAGAAGATTGTGCGCAAGGGGCGTAATCGCGACAGCGACTGGTTATCAATGATTGATAGCGAATGGCCCCAGTGTGACGCCGTGTTACAGCGCTGGTTGGCCGCAGAGAACTTTGATGAAAACGGACGGCAACGCCAGTCGATGGCAGAGTGCTTTTCCTGTGAGACTGCCAACGTTGAGACTGTGCAGACGCAACAGCAAGGTTATCAACAGCGCTGGCAACAGGAACATGGCTCGCTGACGCAAACACCGCCCGCGCTTCTGGCTGATTTACTCGCAGCACAACCTCGCAATCCCAACCTTTGCTACGACACGCTCAGCTCAAGAGCAGGGTTAGCAGCACTGACAAAAGCAAATGTGTCCACCTCAGAACCGATGGCGGCAATTATCAATACGGAAGTGGATACCGGAGAGCGTCGCATCCCGGTACGGATTTATCGCCCGGCACTGACCGGAGAGCAGAAGGTGGTGGTGTTTATCCATGGCGGTGGGCATCTGAGCGGTTCGGTGGAAGTGTATGACCCGGTTGCCCGTCATCTGGCGATGGCGACAGGAAATATCGTTGTGTCGGTTGATTATCGACTTGCGCCAGAAAACCCGTATCCGGCTGGTCTTTCTGATGCAAAAGCAGTAATAGAAAACGTCTGGTCGCTGCTCGACAGTCAGCATATTCCTTACACTCGCCAACTCACGCTTATCGGCGACAGCGGTGGCGGCGCATTTAGTGCGACGCTGGCGGCCTACTTTTCCCGCGAGCAGCCAGGATTTATTCATCGCCTGGTGCTGATTTATCCGAGCCTGGACTACACGCTGAACTGGCCATCGGTGCAGGAGAACGGTACCGGAAAGCTACTGGATGAAAGCAAAATACGCTGGTATTTTCAGCAATATTTCCGCAATGAAGAAGATCGTAAACAGACGTCTCCGCTTTACCTGCCGTTGAGCCAGGATTTTCCACCCACTCTGGTAGTCAGTGGTGGGTTGGATCCTTTACGGGATGAGAATTTTGCTTTTGTCGCCAGACTGCAAGCTGAGGGGATACCCGTACAGCATGTTCACTTTCCTGGGATGACGCATGCTTATCTGATGCTGGAGGATAAAGTCCCGCAGGAAGCAAAAGCCACCTATCTGGCGATTGGTGACTTTGTTAAAAAGTAACGTCGCACAGAGTAATGACATGGTAATCGCGTTGAAACCAATGCACGTTAATTTCCTGATTGGCGAGGTTAGGCGAAAATGATGGCATGATTTGCAATGTTAATTGCTGATTCGTGAGTGCGGTAATTTTTGCGCTGGTGAAACCTGGTAACCCGGATGCCTGAGTGGAAAACGCCTTATACAGGCTCTCCTTGGCGCTGAATGCCAGAGTTAAGGCGAGTGGAAAGGGCAATTCAGAATGATGCAAAATCGGTCGTTCGTGGTTATCGATAATACCGTCAGCCAGCTCAACTGCGGTTTGTGGCGTAAAAATAGCTTCTATATCCAGCCCAACGGGATGCGTCGATACTACCGCCAGCGCAGTTAATGCACTGTGGCTGATGCTGCCAAACAACTTTTGTGGCCACAGCGGTTGTCGCTGCCCGCCGATGCCAGGTACAGTTTTGATACCGTATTCACGTAATGCATGTACTGCGGCAATACGCCCTGCTAAGTGCTCAGCTTTACGCTTACGTCCACAGGATTGAAGCTGAGAGTGGTGGGGGAGCCAGAGCAGGTCGTGCTCATGGAAGCTGTCGGGATCGAACTCGACCATGTGCAGCGTGTGGTCTGCGAAAGTGAGCGGTGTGTGCGTGGTGTGCATGATAGTTATAATTTCCCTCTCCCCGCAGCGAGGAGAGGGAAAGCGTTATCAGAAGTGGGTGTTTACGCTCATGAACCACGTCCGGCCCGGTTCGTTATAGGTATTCGCGCCAGCGCCCGCCATATAGTTCCCGGTTACAATATCGCCCGTGGTCTGGGCATTACCTTCACGCCACAGACGTTTGTCGAAGACGTTATCCACGCCGCCGGTCAGGCTGACGTTTTTCGTCACATCCCAGGTCGCGCTCAGGCCGACGATGCTGTACGGGCTGACTTCACTCGCCGAACTACCGGTTACTGGTTTACCCTGGTAATCGTATTTCTTCGGCTGTTGTTTGCCGTACCAGGTGAAGGTGGACTGCAGCGACAAATCTTCGCGTGCCTGCCAGCTCAGCGTTGAGTTCAGCGTATATTCAGGAATAATCGACAGGCGCTCGCCGGTCTCTTTATTCTTACTTTGCAGCATGTAGGTAATGTTGTTGGTCCAGTTAACGGTTTCGCTAACCGGCACGTTCAACGTACCTTCCAGGCCCTCAACCACCGCTTTAGGAATGTTTTCCCACTGATAGATATCGGTGTAAGTCGTCTTCCCTTTGTTGGTGATAGATGTTCTATCAAACGGTACCGTACCCGCTTCAATCTTGTTGCGGTAATCGTTACGGAACCAGGTTACCCCAGCCAGCCAACCGTCACGCTTGAACTCAAGACCAATCTCTTTGTTGATACTGGTTTCAGCCTTCAGGTCATCGTTGCCCATCATGTAGCAACCAATTCCGGTCGCGGAACCGGTGGCGTAGCAACCCTGGCCTTTACTGTACAGAATGTAGTTCGGGTTGAGCTGGTACAGGCTTGGTGCTTTATAGGCGCGCGCAATCCCCATCTTCAGCGTGAAGTCATCACCCAGACCCTGTGACAGGTTCAGAGATGGGCTCCAGTTGTCGCCAACGATGCTGTGGTGGTCGAAACGCAGACCCGGCGTCAGCATGGTGCTGTCGGTCAGTTCCATGTTGTTTTCAGCAAACAGGGAGAAAATCTCTGCGTCTGAGTACGGGCTACGGTTGGTGCTGCTGGACCCTGGAATATCGCCGCCCATAAAGGTCTGCGAATTGGACAACATGTCCTTCATGCGTTGCTGGTTCCATTCAGTACCCAGCGTCAGGTTTTGGTTCACCAGCAGATCAAACGGAATGCTGATTTCACTGTGCAGCATGACGTCATTCAGGTCGGCATCGACATATTTTTGTGACGCATTCGGGTCGAAGATCCCTTCCGTACCACCTGCCAGGCCTTCTGGTGTACGGGAGTTACGCGTATGTTCATACTGCACCCAGTTGCTGGTGGTGACGCCGTTATCCCAACCGCCGTTCCAGGTCAAAGAGTAATTCTGGCGGTAAAGACGGTTGGTCTCTTTCCCGTAGTTATCTTTCACCAGTTGGTTGGTGTTGGTGTTTTGGGTGTCACCCGCATACAGGTTGCCTTGACGGCTATAACCGGCTTCCAGTTCCAGTGACTGGAGCGGGGCGAAATCCCAGCGAACCACGCCGTTAATGTCTTTGTTGATCACCCCTTCACGACCGGCCGGTAAGGTGTTGGCGTAAGTGCCGGTACGTTCTGACTGATGGCCCTGGTTGATGTCCCATGCGTCGGCCTGGGTTTTATCAAGATTACCGTACAGGCGGAAGCTGAAATCCCCGCCCATTGGACCATTCAGGCTAAAGTTGGTGCGTTTGGTCGAACCTTCGTCTTTGTGTTCCGGGGCGTTGAAATAGGTATCCCAGGAGCCGTGCCATTCATTGCTGCCCTTTTTGGTGATGATATTCACCACGCCGCCAGCTGCACCGTTGCCATAGCGTGCCGCGGCAGGACCGCGCAGCACTTCAATACGCTCAATCATTTCCGGTGGAACCCAGGCGGTATCGCCACGAGTATCACGCTCGCCGCGCCAGCCCTGACGCACGGAGTTACGGCTGGTAACCGGTTTACCGTCGATCAAAATCAGGGTGTTTTCTGGCCCCATGCCGCGAATATCGATCTGGCGGTTGTTGCCGCGCTGACCGCTGGTTGAGTTACCGGTCAGGTTAACGCCAGGCATGGTACGGATGATTTCCGACACATCGCGAGCGGGAGGGTTCTTACGAATTTCATCAGCGGTAATGGTTGAAACGCCCGGCGCCTGCAGGTTCTGCTGGGCGGCGGTAACGACGATGGTGTCTTCATGGGAGACAGCGACGCTATCGGTTTGATCTTCTGCCATTGCTGGCAGGGCTACCCCGTAAATCCCTAAATTGACCAATAAGGCCAGTGAATGAATCTTGTTGTTCATTGTATGTCCTGCTGTTCTTTTAGCCACGAGTACCAATGTGCCGTGGTACGGCATTTGGCCTGATGTCGCCCGCATCTGCGTAAACTATCCATTCCAGAAAAAGTACGCAGCGCCAGGTCGGTTTATAAGTGGTGAAAAACTGTACGCGCTTCCCACAGCGCGACAATACGCTATTGCAAATGCAAATAGTTATCAATAATATTATCAATATATTTCACGCTAGATCATAAAATTTCACAATAAACATGGGGTTATGGCTGTGACGACGTTAAAGATGGGAAGCGAGGCGTGGTGGCAGTCGAAAAAAGGCCCGGAGTGGGAGCGTGAAGACAACGGAAATTATCGGGTAACCTTCTGGTGGCGTGACCCGCAGGGAACGGAAAATGAGTCAGCCATTCATCGCGTTTGGGTTTATATCACCGGCGTCACCGACCACCATCAAAATGCCACCCCTCAGTCGATGCGACGCATTGATGGAACAAATGTTTGGTGCTGGAGTGTTTCCCTCAGCGCCAACTGGCGTGGCAGCTACTGTTTTATCCCAACAGAGCGCAACGATATCTTCTCCTCGCTGGCGGCGGATGCTGCGCCTGACCGAAGCATACTGCGTGAAGGCTGGCGGCAATTGCTGCCACAGGCCATTGCCGATCCACTTAATTCGCTGAGCTGGCAGGGCGGTCGTGGCCACGCGGTGTCTGCGCTGGAAATGCCGGAGGCACCCGTACAGCCAGGATGGGATCGACCTGAAAACCCAGATTCACCCGCAGTTTGCCTGCAATGGCATAGCGCCAGGCTCGGCAATACGCGTCGCGTATGGGTGTTTACCACCGGTGATGCTCAACCCGAAACGCGTCCGTTGGCTATCCTGCTGGATGGGCAGTTTTGGGCACAGAGTATGCCGGTCTGGCCTGCGTTGACTTCACTCACGCATCGCGGACACCTTCCTTCTGCCGTTTATCTCCTGATTGATGCCATTGATACGGCTCACCGCAGCCATGAGCTACCGTGTAATGCGGATTTTTGGTTGGCGGTGCAGGAGGAGCTATTACCACTGGTGAAGACAACGACCGCGTTTAGTGACGATCCGCAGCGCACCGTGGTGGCTGGGCAAAGTTTTGGCGGGTTGTCTGCGCTGTATGCCGGGCTGAACTGGCCCGCGCGCTTTGGCTGTGTGCTTAGCCAGTCCGGTTCTTACTGGTGGCCGCATCGCGGTGGTCATCAGGACGGGGCGATCGTCGAGCAACTGAAAAGCGGGAAGGTGAGTGCTCAGGGGCTGCGTATTGTCCTGGAAGCGGGGATCCGCGAGCCCATTATTTATCGCGCTAATCAGGCGCTATATGCCCAGTTACCTTCTGCACCACAGTCTATTTTCTGGCGTCAGGTTGATGGCGGACACGATGCTCTTTGCTGGCGCGGAGGTCTGATGCAAGGGCTAATGACGCTCTGGCAACCGCTTACCGACACGATTTAACCGGACGATGTTCCACGACAGGAGTTGAGTATGGAATTCAGTAACCCCTTCGATAATTCGCAGGGCCAGTTTTACATTCTGCAAAATCCCCAACGTCAGTTTAGCCTTTGGCCGCAGCAGTGCTCGCTTCCTGCTGGCTGGCAAATTGCTTGCGAACCTCAATCCCAGGAAGCCTGCCAACAATGGCTGGAAGCAAACTGGACCACGCTGACGCCAGCGAACTACGTCGATGTGCAGGAGGCTCCATGACTCAGCGTTTACCGTTAGTGGCGGCTCAGCCGGGGATCTGGATGGCGGAAAAACTCTCCACATTGCCCTCGGCGTGGAGCGTGGCGCACTACGTAGAATTAACCGGCGAACTGGACGCATCGTTGCTGGCGAAAGCCGTTGTGGCGGGCCTGGAGCAGGCCGATACCCTGCGGATGCGGTTTAGCGAAGATAACGGTGAGATCTGGCAATGGGTGGATTCTGCGCTCGCCTTTGCGCAACCTGAAATTATCGACCTGCGCGCAAAATCCAATCCACATGAGGCGGCGCGTGCGTTGATGCAGGCAGACCTGCAGCAGGACATACGTGCTGACGGCAATAAACCGCTGGTTTTTCACCTGCTTATACAGGTGGGAGAAAAGCGTTGGTATTGGTATCAGCGTTACCATCATTTGCTGGTCGATGGCTTCAGTTTTCCGGCCATTACCCGCCAGATAGCCGCAATTTATCGCGCATGGCTACACGGCGAGCCTACGCCAGACTCGCCTTTTACGCCGTTCGCCGAGGTGGTGGAAGAGTATCAACAGTACCGTCAAAGCGATGCCTGGCAACGAGACGGCGCTTTCTGGAGCGAGCAGCGAAAGCAACTCCCGCCTCCTGCTTCGCTGTCGAACAATCCGTTGCCGGGACGATCGGCCAGCGCGGATATTATTCGTATGAAGTTAACCGCGCCTGAAGGGGCGTTTCGTCGGCTTGCGGCACGTATGCCTGATGTTCAGCGTGCGGATCTGGCCCTCGCACTGGTGGCATTGTGGCTGGGACGTTTATGCAGCCGAATGGATTATGCCGCCGGGTTTATCTTTATGCGGCGTATGGGGTCGGCGGCGTTGACCTCCACTGGACCGGTTTTAAACGTACTGCCATTTGGTGTGAGGCTGGATGCGGCAGAAAGCTTGCCTGCGCTTGCACAACGACTGGCCGGACAGTTGAAGAAAATGCGTCGACATCAACGTTATGATGCCGAACAAATCGTTCGCGACAGCGGGCGTGCAGCCGGTGCCGAGCCGCTGTTTGGCCCGGTGCTGAACGTGAAAATATTCGACTATCAGCTGAATATTCCCGGCGTTCAGGCGCAAACCCACACGTTGGCGACAGGGCCGGTGAACGATCTTGAACTGGCGTTATTCCCGGATGAAAACGGTGGGCTGAGTATTGAAATTCTGGCCAATAAACAGCGCTACGATGCAGAAACGCTGGCGCAGCATGCCTCGCGTTTAATCGGGCTTATCGAGCAGTTTGCCGACAATCCGGCGCTATGCTGCGGCGACGCCGGGATGCTGTTGCCAACAGAACATGAGCGGCTGGCGAAGATTAATGACACCACCGTCGAGATCCCGTCCACTACGCTGAGCGCGCTGGTGGTACAGCAGGCCGATAAAACGCCGGATGCCCCGGCGTTGGCCGATGCCCGCTATCAGTTTAGCTATCGCGAAATGCGCCAGCAGGTCGTGGCGCTGGCGAGCCTTTTGCGTGCACGCGGCGTCAAGCCTGGCGACAGCGTCGCCGTGGCATTACCGCGTTCCGTGTTCCTGACGCTGGCGCTGCACGGTATCGTTGAAGCCGGTGCAGCCTGGCTGCCGTTGGATACCGGATACCCGGACGATCGCCTGCGGATGATGCTCGAAGACGCGAAGCCAAAATTGTTGATCGCGACCAATGAGCAACTTGCGCGCTTTAGCGATATTCCTAGGCTGGAAAGTCTGTGCTATGACTCGCCCCTGCCAGCAGAAGATGCTGCTCCGCTGGCGCTATCTCAGCCCAATCATACTGCCTATATCATTTTTACTTCTGGTTCTACCGGTAGACCAAAAGGGGTGATGGTTGGGCAAACCGCCATCGTTAACCGTCTGCTGTGGATGCAAAATCACTATCCGCTGACCGCGGATGATGTAGTGGCGCAAAAAACACCGTGCAGTTTTGACGTCTCGGTATGGGAGTTTTTCTGGCCGTTTATTGCCGGGGCAAAGCTGGTAATGGCGGAACCTGAGGCGCACCGCGATCCGCTGGCGATGCAGCAATTCTTTGCCCAATACGGGGTGACGACCACGCACTTTGTTCCCTCTATGTTGGCCGCTTTTGTCGCTTCACTGACGCCGGAAACCGCGCGGGAGAGTTGTGCCTCGCTGAAACGGGTATTTTGCAGCGGTGAAGCCTTGCCTGCAGATTTATGCCGTGAGTGGGAACAGTTAACTCATGCGCCACTGCACAATTTGTACGGACCAACGGAAGCGGCGGTTGATGTGAGCTGGTATCCGGCCTGGGGGGAAGACCTTGCTGCTGTAACCGGCAACAGCGTGCCGATTGGCTATCCGGTATGGAATACCGGTTTACGTATCCTGGATGCCATGATGCGCCCGGTGCCTTTCGGCGTGGCTGGTGACTTATATCTGACGGGGATCCAACTGGCGCAAGGTTATCTGGGCCGTCCGGATCTGACCGCAAGCCGCTTTATCGCCGATCCGTTTAACGTTGGCGAACGCATGTACCGTACCGGGGATGTGGCTCGCTGGCTGGAAAATGGCGCGGTGGAATACCTCGGGCGCAGCGATGACCAGCTTAAAATTCGCGGACAACGCATTGAGCTCGGCGAGATTGACCGGGTGATGCAGCAGTTGCCTGATGTCGAGCATGCCGTTGCCCACGCCTGCGTATTCAACCAGGCGGCGGCGACAGGCGGCGATGCGCGTCAACTGGTGGGGTATCTGGTGTCACAATCGGGTTTACCGCTGGATACGTCCGCGTTGCGGGAAAAGCTGCGTGAAAAACTGCCTGCGCATATGGTGCCGACGGTATTGTTGCAGCTGGCGGAGCTGCCGCTTAGCGCGAACGGTAAACTGGATCGTAAAGCGCTGCCGATGCCACAGTTGACGTCGCGTGTTTCCGGGCGCGTACCGCGAGCAGGGACTGAAACCACCATCGCGCAGTCTTTTGCGGCTTTGCTGGGTTGCGAGGTGAATGACGTGGCGGCAGACTTCTTTGCGCTTGGCGGACATTCGTTGCTGGCGATGAAGCTGGCGGCACAGTTGAGCCGGGTTTTTGAGCGTCAGGTGACGCCGGGGCAGATTATGGTGGCCTCTACCGTTGAACAACTGAGCGCTCTGTTGGAGAGCACTGATGATGAGCAGTCGCAGCGTCTGGGATTTGAGGCACTGCTGCCGCTGCGTGAAAGTCACGGCCCAACGCTGTTCTGTTTCCATCCGGCGTCGGGTTTTGCCTGGCAGTTTAGCGTGCTGTCACGATATCTCAGCCCGCAGTGGTCGATTATTGGCATTCAGTCGCCACGACCGGATGGCCCTATGCAGACGGCGGAAAATCTTGATGCGGTATGCGAACATCACCTGACAACGTTGCTCAGTCAACAGCCTCACGGACCTTACTATTTATTAGGTTATTCGCTGGGCGGCACGCTGGCACAGGGGATCGCCGCGCGCTTACATGCCAGAGGAGAGACGGTTGCATTCCTCGGACTGTTGGATACCTGGCCGCCAGAAACGCAAAACTGGCAAGAAAAAGAGGCTAATGGGTTGGATCCAGCGGTACTGGCGGAGATCGAGCGTGAACGCGAAGCGTTTCTGGCGGCGCAGCATGGGAATGCGTCAGAGGCTTTATTTAACGCAATCGAAGGCAACTATGCCGATGCGGTTCGCCTGCTCACCACGGCACACAGCGTGCCGTTTGCAGGTCACGCTACGCTGTTCGTTGCTGAGCGCACGTTAGTACCGGGTGTCAGTCCTGAACGCAGCTGGTCGCCGTGGATATCCAGTCTGGATGTTTACCGCCAGGATTGCGCGCATGTTGATATTATTTCCCCTGCCTCATTTGAGGCGATAGGGCCTGTAATAAATGCACAGATTAATAAATCTGTGTAACAAGACGAATATTGCTATCGCGGTGATCGAACAATTCCATGATGTAAAAAATATGTTATGGAATTGTTTATTTTTGTGCGGTGCAAGGTGATGAAAGGGGTGAATAAATTCCGAATATAATTTTTGGTAGGGCGACAAGCACAAAGATTGTTTCGGATAATTCTGACTAGCTGGTAGACTTCTCCCACAGGAATGTTTTTCTTTTAGGAAAGTTTTCAGGTCACGCAACATGTCATCATTAAATATAAAGCAAGATAACGTTTCGGAATTTACTGGGTATCCTCAGCCAACGGCAAACGCAAATGAAATCGATTTAGTGAATCTAATCGAAATCTTATGGCGTGCAAGAACGAAAATTATAGCGACCGTTTTCGCCTTTGCTTGTGTGGGTATTCTGGTCTCTTTTCTGCTGCCACAAAAATGGACCAGTCAGGCCGTCGTGACGCCGGCGGAAGCGGTTCAATGGCAGGGATTAGAGAATACGTTGACCAAATTGCGCGTGCTGGATATGGATATTAGCGTTAGCCGTGATGATGTGTTTAACCTGTTTATCAAAAAATTCCAGTCGCCTTCATTGTTAGAAGAGTATCTGCGCTCTTCACCTTACGTGATGGCGCAACTGAAGGGCGCTGATATCGACGAAATGGAGTTGCATCAGGCAATTGTCAGGCTTAGTGAGAAAATGAAAGCGGTTGATACTAACCAGGGTAAGAAGAACGAAACTTCGCTGTATACCGCATGGACGTTGAGCTTTACCGCGCCTCAGGCCGAAGAAGCCCAGTCAGTGCTGAAGGGATATATCCAGTATATTTCTGCCCTTGTGGTGAAAGAAACGCTGGAAGATATTCGCAATAAATTGTCCATCAAAACCAGTTATGAAAAAGAAAGACTGGAGATGGATCGCGTCAGGCTCAAAAACCAGTTGGAAGCAAATATCCAGCGACTGAACTACTCGCTGGAGATCGCCAATGCCGCCGGGATTAAAAAGCCGGTCTACAGTAATGGCCAGGCCGTGAAGGATGACCCCGATTTCTCTATTTCACTGGGTGCTGACGGCATCGAACGTAAATTAGAAATAGAAAAATCAGTAACGGATGTTGCTGAAATTAACGGTGAATTACGTAATCGCCAGTATCACGTAGAGCAACTGTTAGCGATGAATGTGGGTGACGTAACATTTACGCCGTTTAAATATCAACTTTCACCTTCGCTGCCGGTGAAAAAAGACGGTCCGGCTAAATCAATGATCGTTATTCTGGCCGCATTACTGGGGGGAATGGTGGCGTGTGGTGGCGTTCTGCTGAACTATGCCATGGTGTCGCGTAAGCAAAAAATGACGTTTATTGATCAGCAACTGGTGTGATGAATTGTCGTATGGCGGCAAGCTGGCCGCCATACTGTAACGCGTGTTATTTGTTGCGTCCAAGCGGCACCACTAACGGCGTTCCGGCAACCGGATCGTCGATAATCATACAGCGCAGTCCATAGATTTTTTCAATAAGCTGCGCGGTGACGATCTCCTTCGGTGCACCCTCGGCAATAATTTTTCCGTCACGCAGCGCGATCAGATGTGTTGCATAGCGACAGGCCTGATTCAGGTCGTGCAAAACGGCGGCCAGCGTATAACCTTTTTCCCGGTTTAGCTCACTCAGCAGTTCCAGCAGATCGATCTGATGGCTGATATCCAGCCAGGTGGTGGGTTCATCGAGCAGCATAATCGACGTTTCCTGCGCCAGCACCATCGCAATCCATGCACGCTGACGTTGTCCGCCGGAAAGGGTATCCACACTTTGTGATGCCAGGTGGGTGATACCCGTCGCCTGCATGGCGTTTGAGACCGCAATTTCATCCTCTTGCCGCCAGCGGGTAAACAGCGGCTGGTGCGGGTAGCGTCCGCGGGCAACCAGCTCCTGTACCGTAATATCTCCCGGCGTGGTGGCGTTTTGCGCCAGCAAACCTATTCTGCGGGCGACTTCTTTGCTGGCATAGTGCTGAATATGCTCGCCATCGAGCCAGACCTTGCCGTGCGCGGGCGTCATCAGACGACTCAGCGTGCGCAGTAGCGTTGATTTCCCGCAGCCGTTTGGCCCGATAATCGCGGTGAAATGGCCGTCGGGAATCGACACATTGAGGTTTTCCGCCACGGTAAACTTGCCATAACCCAGCGTTAACTGGTCGCCACGCAAACGGGCTACTGATTCGATCATTTTTTGCGGGACTCCTGAATTAACAAGACGATAAGATAAATACCGCCGAGGCTTACGGTGACAACGCCCACCGGAAGCTGATAAGGCATAAACAGCTGTTGGGCGCATAAATCCGCCATCAGCAACAGCAACGCGCCGCACAGCGCCGACAGGGTTAATCCCCAGCGCGATGTACCGCTTATACGTCGCGCGATATGCGGCGCGACAAGAGCAATAAACGAGATAGGACCGGCCAGCGCGGTGGCGGCAGCGGTCAGTACCACCGCAACCAGCATCATCATCAGACGTGAGCGCTCAACGCTGACGCCAAGCGCACAGGCGCTGTCATCACCCATTTCCAGTAAGCGCATCCGGCGTACCAGCAGCGCGGCGCACACCAGCATGATGATAATCAGCGGGGCAGACGGCCAGGTTTTGGCCCAGGTCAGGCCATTGAGCGATCCGGCGTTCCACAGCCCGGCCGTCAGCGCGGTTTCTAATGATGCTTTCAGCAGCAGCCAGGTGTTGAACGCCACCAGCATGGCGCGAATGCCGATACCAATAATAATCAGCCGGAAGGTGTCGATCCCATTGCGCCAAGCGAGCGCCCAGACCACCAGAGAAGTCAGAATCCCACCCAGCATGGCCGCCAGCGCGATAGCGGTGAGATGCTGTCCGAACAGCACCATTGCCACCAGCACACCGCTCCAGGCTCCGGTATTGAAACCCATCACATCCGGGCTGCCCAGCGGGTTACGCATCAGTGACTGAAATATTGCGCCGCTCACGCCGAGCGCCGCGCCAATCAATAGCGCCATGAGCACGCGTGGCAAACGCCATTCGGTCACCACCAGCGTAATACTGCGCGGCGCATCGCCGAGCAGGGCGGCAATAATTTGCTGGGTTTCCAGCGTAACAACGCCGCTACGCAGGCTCCACAAACCAATGACGAGACAACCTGCAACCAGCAGCAGGCTGCTGATTATCAGGCGGCGGGAGAGGTGCATCATGCGCCACCTCCGCGCGATTTACGGCGTACCAGAAAGATAAGCACCGGTGCACCGATAAAAGCACTGATTACCGACACGCGCAGCTCGCCGGGGACAATCAGGCGGCCGATTATATCGGCAATCAGTAACAGAGTAGGCGTTGCCAGTAGGGTTACGGGCAGTGACCAGCGGTGATCCGCCCCCACCAGCCAGCGCGCCATGTGCGGCATCATCAGGCCGATAAAGGCGATAGGACCGACAATCGCGGTCGCACTGCCGCACAGTACGGTAATAACCAGCAGGCCAATAAACTGCGTGCGAGCGACTTTACTGCCAAGGGCGGTAGCGGTGTCGCTGCCGAGGCTCAGGCTATTCAGGGCGCGACTGAGGAACAGTGCGACAGCCGCGGCAATCAGTACTGGTACCAGCACAACTTTCAGCGTTTGCAGGCTGCGGATATCCAGTGAGCCGGCTTGCCAGAAACGCAGCTGATCGTAAACGTCCGGGTTGAGCAGGGCGATGCCGGTGGATAATCCTTCCAGCACCGCGCCCAGCGCGACGCCCGCCAGGGTCAGACGTACCGGGCTTAACTGCCCGCCGCCCTGACTACCGGTAAAAGCTACGATCAGCGATGCAGCCAGCGCACCGCAAAAGGCCATCAGCAGCTGTTCTTGCGCAGAGGAAAAGCCGAACAGCGCGGCCCCCAGCACAATAGCGAAGCTGGCGCCGGAGTTGACACCCAGAATGCCGGGATCGGCGAGAGGGTTACGCGTGAGCGTTTGCATTAGTGCGCCAGCCAGGCCCAGCGCACCACCGGCGAGCAGCCCCGCCAGAGTGCGCGGCAAGCGCGCGTCCAGCACGATGGTGCAATCAGCACTTTGACAACTGCCGGTGAGCGCATCCAGCACCACGGAGGCAGGTAGCGACTTGGCGCCAATAACCAGACTTAATACCGTGGTGAGAACAAGTAATAACAATAGTCCGGGCACGGCGAAGGCGCGTGTCGCGGAAACAGAGCATGACATATCAACTTCCCTGATAATGATAGTAATTATCGTTATCGATCTTATTTGGATATGTTAGCATGTGCAGCCATCGAATGGATATTGAAAAAGTACCTGGTAAGGCTCTGTAATGAATCGACAATCCTGGCTGCTCAATCTCAGCCTGTTAAAGACCCACCCAGCATTTCGCGCTGTCTTCCTCGCCCGTTTTATTTCCATTGTCTCTCTGGGGCTACTCGGCGTGGCGGTTCCGGTACAGATCCAGATGATGACCCAGTCGACCTGGCAGGTGGGTTTGTCGGTGACGTTGACCGGTAGCGCAATGTTTATTGGCCTGATGGTGGGCGGAGTGCTGGCCGACCGCTATGAGCGTAAAAAAGTGATCCTGCTGGCGCGTGGAACCTGTGGTATTGGCTTTATTGGCCTGTGTCTGAATGCGCTGCTGCCCGAACCGTCGTTGCTGGCGATTTATCTGCTTGGCTTATGGGATGGTTTCTTTGCCTCTCTGGGCGTGACCGCATTGCTGGCTGCGACGCCAGCGCTGGTTGGGCGCGAGAATTTGATGCAGGCTGGGGCGATTACCATGCTGACGGTGCGTCTGGGATCGGTAATTTCACCGATGCTTGGCGGGGTGCTGCTCGCGACTGGCGGCGTGGCCTGGAACTACGGACTGGCGGCGGCGGGAACCTTCATTACCTTACTACCGTTGCTGAGCCTTCCTGCGTTGCCGCCTCCGCCGCAGCCGCGCGAGCATCCGCTGAAATCGCTGCTGGCAGCATTTCGCTTTCTGCTTGCCAGCCCGCTGATTGGCGGCATTGCGCTGCTCGGTGGTCTGTTAACCATGGCGAGCGCCGTGCGTGTGCTGTATCCGGCATTGGCGATTAACTGGCACATGTCGAGTGCGCAAATTGGCCTGCTGTATGCGGCTATTCCGCTGGGGGCAGCCGTGGGCGCATTGACCAGCGGACAACTGGCGCACAGCGTTCGTCCGGGACTGATTATGCTGGCATCGACCGTGGCTTCATTTCTGGCTATCGGCCTGTTTGGCTTGATGCCCGTCTGGCAGCTTGGTGTGGTTTGTCTGGCGCTGTTTGGCTGGTTGAGTGCGGTCAGCTCTTTGTTGCAATACACCCTGTTACAGACGCAGACGCCGGAAGCGATGCTCGGGCGAATTAACGGTTTGTGGACGGCGCAAAACGTCACCGGCGATGCGATTGGCGCGGCGTTGTTAGGTGGTCTGGGCGCGATGATGACGCCGGTTGCTTCGGCAAGCGTGAGTGGATTTGGGCTGGTGATTGTCGGTCTGTTACTGCTGCTGCTGTTGGGAGAAGTTCGCCGATTCCGGCAGGTCCCCGTGAATGCCTGATCGCGTTGTGCTCTAAGGTTGTAGGCCGGATAAGGCGTGAGCCGCATCCGGCGCTGAACATTAAAACAGAGCCGACAGACGTTGCAGCAGCAGCGTGGCGCTGTAGTAGTCGAGACGGAAGGTTTCCGTACCCAGGGCGTAAACGCGTTTATTCTGCACGGCTGGCAGATGCGCCAGAAGCGGATTGGCGTAAATAGCGTCGACATCTTTGCTGTCGCCAGCAAACAGGAACAGCGCTTCGCCGTTCAGGCCTGCTGCCAGGTTCTCACCGCCAAGCTGGATGATATCGTGGCGTTTGCCCTGACTCTGGCTGGTGTGCAAGTTGGCAGGCAGCGTTGCCAGCGTGAACCCTAACTGCTCCATCAGCTTGCCTTGCGCTGACTCAGGCGTCCACAGGTTGGCGCTGTGCGCCGCGGCGGTATATACCAGCGCGCTGACCGGCTGTGGTGGCAGGGTAATATGTTGCTTAACCGCCTGAAGTTGCTTATCAAACTCGGCAATTCGCGCTGCTGCCTGTTGCTCCTGACCGGTAATTTCACCTAACTGGGTCAGCAGCGACTGCCAGCTTTTATCGTCGTAATTAATGATGAGCGTTGGCGCAATGGTGGACAGCTGATCGTATAGCGCGAGGGCAGAATCTCCCCCTGTGGCGCTTACCAGAATCAGATCTGGCATTTGAGCTGCGACGGCTTCGGCGCTCGGTTCGCCGATATACAGGCGGCTCAGTTTGCGTTCTTTTGCTACTTCGCTCCACTGACGTAAAAAGCCCTGCGCATCGCCGATGCGATTGTTCGGCGTAGTGGCACCGCTGGCAATGACCGGAGCATCAATCGCCAGCAGCGAGCCGGTGAGGGTCACGCTGGTGGAGACAATTCGCTGCGGCTTATGCTCAAGCGTATGCGTGCCGCGGCTGTCAGTAACCTGACGCGGCCAGTCGGCGGCGTGACCTGAAGAAATTCCTGAAAGAGATAAACCTGCCAGTAAGAGCACGGTGCGGCAAAAAGAGGGGAGACTCACGAATCGGCTTCCTGTTATCAGTATGAGTAATGCTTCTCATTTTCATTGTTAGCGAGCAAGGATGCAAGCCAAAGTCGCAAATTGTGCTACCACAAGAGTTGACATACCGCCGCTTTACTTTTAGGTTAGCGACCGAAAATATAAATGATAATCATTATTAGAGCCTTTATCATTTTTGGAGGATGATATGGATACGTCACTGGCCGAGGAAAAAACGCAGACTATGCCGACGCTCGCTCCCGACAGTTTTTTCTTTATGTCGCCGTACCGTAGTTTTACGACGTCAGGATGCTTCGCCCGCTATGCGGAACCGGCAATTGATGGCGATTCGCCAGACAGCCCTTTCCAACAGAAAATGAACGCACTGTTTGCTGATGCCAAATCGCAGGGCATCGCGAACCCTGTCATGGTCGGGGCGATTCCCTTTGATACCCGCCAGCCATCATCGCTGTTTATTCCCCAATCATGGCAGAGCTTCTCTCGTACGGCGAAGCAGCAATCATCACGTTACTTTACCGCGCATCAGTCGCTGAACGTCGTTGAACGTAAATCGATCCCGGAACAGGACTTTTTTGAAGATATGGTCGCCCGGGCGGCTGCGCTGACGTCCACTCCGGAAGTCGACAAAGTGGTGTTGTCACGCCTGATCGATATCACCGCCGATGCCAACATTGACAGCGGTGCGCTGCTGGAGCGTCTGGTGGCGCAAAATCCAGCGAGCTACAACTTCCATGTACCGATTGAAGACGGCGGCGTATTGATTGGTGCCAGTCCGGAACTGCTACTGCGCAAAGAAGGCGATCGTTTCAGTTCTCTGCCGCTGGCGGGCTCTGCACGTCGTCAGCCTGATGATGTGCTGGATCGCGAAGCAGGGATCCGCCTGCTGGCGTCTGAGAAGGACCGCCATGAGCACGAACTGGTGACGCAGGCGATGAAAACGGTATTGCGCGATCGCAGCCGTGAATTGCAACTGCCTTCTTCTCCGCAGCTGGTTACCACGCCGACGCTCTGGCACCTCGGCACGCCGTTTGAAGGTAAAGCCAACCCGCAGGAAAACGCCCTGACGCTGGCGTGCCTGCTGCATCCGACGCCTGCGCTAAGCGGCTTCCCACATCAGGTTGCGCGCAAGCTTATCGCCGAGCTGGAGCCGTTCGATCGTGAATTGTTCGGCGGTATTGTCGGCTGGTGTGATGCCGAAGGTAACGGTGAGTGGGTGGTGACGATCCGCTGTGCGAAGCTGCTGCGCAATCAGGTGCGTTTTTTTGCCGGAGCAGGAATTGTTCCAGCCTCTTCCCCGGTTGCGGAATGGCGTGAAACGGGGGCCAAGCTCTCCACGATGTTGAATGTTTTTGGACTGCATTAAGAGCCTTGTGGACTGGCTTTAAGGAGCAATAATGAGTATTCCTTTCACCCGCTGGCCGGAAGAGTTTGCCCGCAGGTATCGTGAAAAAGGTTACTGGCAGGATTTGCCGCTGACCGACATTCTGACCCGTCACGCCGACAGCGACCATACGGCGGTTATTGATGGTGAACGCCATCTGAGCTATCGCCAGCTGAATCAGGCCGCTGACAACCTTGCCTGCAGTTTGCGTTGCCAGGGGATCAAACCCGGCGAAACCGCGCTGGTACAACTGGGCAATGTGGCTGAGCTGTATATCACCTTCTTTGCGCTGCTCAAGCTGGGCGTAGCTCCAGTGCTGGCGCTGTTCAGCCATCAGCGTAACGAACTCAACGCCTACGCCAAACAGATTGAGCCGGCACTGCTGATTGCCGATCGCCAGCATACGCTGTTTAGCGGCGACGATTTTCTTAACGCTTTTGTGGCCGAACACAATTCAGTGCGCGTGGTGTTACTGCGCAACGCTGAAGGTGAACACAATCTGCAAACGGCGATAAACCAGCCTGCGACAGATTTTTCCGCCACGCCATCGCCTGCTGATGAGGTGGCGTACTTCCAGCTTTCTGGCGGGACGACCGGGACGCCAAAGCTGATTCCTCGCACTCATAACGATTACTACTACAGCGTGCGTCGCAGCAATGAGATTTGCCGCTTCACCGGGGAAACGCGTTATCTGTGCGCAATCCCGGCGGCGCATAACTACGCCATGAGTTCGCCAGGCGCGCTGGGCGTATTCCTGGCCGGTGGCACCGTGGTACTGGCGGCTGACCCGAGTGCCACTCTGTGTTTCCCGCTGATTGAACAGCATCAGGTTAACGTCACGGCGCTGGTGCCACCTGCTGTGAGCCTGTGGTTGCAGGCGATTGCGGAGTGGGGCAGTAATGCGCAACTGGCTTCGCTGAAACTGCTTCAGGTCGGTGGCGCGAGACTTTCTGCCACGCTTGCGGCACGTATTCCAGCCGAGATTGGCTGCCAGTTGCAGCAGGTCTTCGGCATGGCGGAAGGGCTGGTGAACTATACCCGTCTGGACGACAGTCCTGAGCGCATCATCAATACCCAGGGGCGCCCGATGTGTCCCGATGATGAAGTCTGGGTAGCAGACGCTGACGGCAACCCTTTAGCCCAGGGAGAGACCGGACGCCTGATGACGCGCGGTCCGTACACCTTCCGCGGTTATTTCAAAAGTCCTGAGCATAATGCCAGTGCCTTTGACGCCAACGGCTTTTACTGTTCCGGCGATCTGATCGCTATCGATCCGGATGGTTACATCACCGTTCAGGGGCGTGAAAAGGATCAGATCAATCGCGGTGGGGAGAAGATCGCCGCTGAAGAGATTGAAAACCTGCTACTGCGCCATCCAATGGTGATCCATGCCGCGCTGGTCAGTATGGATGACGAACTGATGGGTGAGAAAAGCTGTGCCTGGCTGGTGGTGAAAGAGCCGCTGCGCGCGGTGCAGGTGCGCCGTTTTCTACGCGAACAGGGCATAGCGGAATTCAAATTACCCGATCGTGTTGAGTGCGTTGAGTCATTACCGCTGACTCCAGTGGGGAAGGTAGATAAAAAACAATTACGTCAGTGGCTGGCATCACGTTCACTGGCCTGAAGGAGAAATAGAAATGGCAATTCCTAAACTGCAGGCTTATGCGCTACCAACGGCGCTCGATGTTCCGGTGAACAAAGTCGACTGGGCATTTGACCCTGAACGCGCCGCGCTGCTGATCCACGACATGCAGGATTATTTTATCGGCTTTTGGGGCGATAACTGCCCGATGATGGAGCAGGTCGTCGCGAACATCGCCGCGCTGCGCCAGTACTGCAAAGAGCATAACATTCCGGTGTATTACACCGCTCAGCCGAAAGAACAGAGTGATGAAGACCGCGCTCTGCTCAATGATATGTGGGGACCGGGCCTGACGCGTTCCCCGGAACAACAAAAGATCGTTGAGGCGCTGGCGCCGGATGAAGCGGATACCATTCTGGTGAAATGGCGTTATAGCGCATTTCATCGTTCCCCGCTGGAACAGATGCTCAAGGAAACCGGGCGTAATCAACTGATCATTACCGGGGTGTATGCGCATATCGGCTGTATGACCACCGCAACGGACGCCTTCATGCGTGACATCAAGCCGTTTATGGTTGCCGATGCGCTGGCGGACTTTAGCCGTGACGAACACCTGATGTCGCTGAAATACGTGGCGGGACGTTCCGGGCGTGTGGTAATGACCCAGGAATTATTGCCGACACCGGTCCCGACCAGTAAAGATGCGTTGCGCAGCGTTATTCTGCCGTTGCTGGATGAGTCTGAAGAGCCGATGGATGACGAAAACCTGATCGACTACGGGCTGGATTCCGTGCGCATGATGGCGCTGGCGGCGCGCTGGCGTAAGGTTCATGGTGACATTGATTTCGTGATGCTGGCGAAAAAACCGACCATTGACGCTTGGTGGGCGCTGCTCTCCCGCGAGGTGAAGTAATGGCTGGATTTGATTTTGCCGGGAAAACCGTCTGGGTAACCGGCGCGGGTAAAGGGATTGGCTACACCACGGCGTTGGCATTTGCGGAGGCTGGTGCTGAGGTGACAGGATTCGATCGCGAATTTCCTCAGGATAACTACCCGTTTGCGACCGAAGTGCTGGATGTGGCGAATGCCGGACAGGTAGCTGAAGTGTGCCAGCGCGTCCTCAAAGCGCGCGAGCGTTTAGATGTGTTGGTCAATGCCGCAGGTATTTTGCGTATGGGGGCCACCGATGCGCTGAGCGCAGAGGAGTGGCAGCAGACGTTTGCGGTTAACGTTGGTGGGGCGTTCAATCTGTTTCAGCAGACGATGGCGCAGTTTCGTCGCCAGCAGGGCGGGGCGATCGTGACCGTCGCGTCGGATGCGGCGCACACGCCGCGTATCGGCATGAGTGCTTACGGCGCGTCAAAAGCCGCGTTGAAAAGTCTGGCGCTGACCGTCGGACTTGAACTGGCGGGCAGCGGTGTGCGCTGTAATGTGGTGTCGCCAGGCTCGACCGACACCGATATGCAGCGCACGCTGTGGGTTAGCGATGACGCGGAGCAACAGCGCATTCGTGGATTTGGCGAGCAGTTTAAACTCGGGATTCCGCTGGGGAAAATCGCCCGGCCACAAGAGATCACCAACACTATTTTATTCCTCGCCTCTGATCTGGCCAGCCACATTACGTTACAGGATATCGTGGTGGACGGCGGTTCCACGCTGGGGGCATGACGATGATCTGGAAGCGTCATTTAACGCTGGATGAACTCAATGCCACCAGTCAGAACACGATGGTGGCGCATTTAGGCATGGTCTATACCCGGCTGGGTGATGATGTGCTGGAAGCCGAAATGCCAGTGGATAGCCGTACGCATCAGCCATTTGGCCTTCTGCACGGCGGCGCATCCGCGGCCCTGGCGGAAACGCTGGGTTCAATGGCGGGTTATCTGATGACCCGCGACGGGCAATGCGTGGTGGGGACGGAACTCAACGCCACGCATCATCGGGCGGTATCGCAAGGGAAAGTGCGCGGTGTTTGTCAGCCGTTGCACCTTGGGCGTCAAAATCAAAGCTGGGAAATCGTCATCTTTGATGAGCAGGGACGACGCTGCTGCACCTGCCGTTTAGGCACTGCGGTGATGGGGTGAGATCACCCGGCAAAGTAAAATGAAATTGCAGAGTTAACAGGTAAATGAAGTGATCTAGTTAACAATGCAATGTAAATACTCAGTGATACTTCGGGTTTGCATGGTTGTCAGGTTGTTAAATTCAGAAAAGATGTTATAGAAACAAAATGTAACATCTCTCTGGATCGGACAACGGATAACAACTATGAACAAATCAGGGAAGTACCTCGTCTGGACAGTGCTCTCCGTTATGGGAGCATTTGCCCTCGGCTATATCGCATTAAATCGTGGTGAACAGATCAACGCGTTGTGGATAGTCGTGGCGTCGGTCTGTGTCTACCTTATCGCTTACCGTTTCTACGGCCTGTACATCGCAAAAAATGTACTGGCGCTTGACCCGACGCGTATGACGCCAGCCGTGCGCCATAACGACGGTCTGGATTATGTTCCCACCGATAAAAAAGTGCTGTTTGGTCACCATTTTGCGGCAATTGCCGGAGCGGGTCCGTTAGTTGGACCGGTGCTGGCGGCGCAAATGGGCTATCTGCCGGGGATGATCTGGCTGCTCGCCGGGGTGGTACTGGCGGGTGCGGTGCAGGACTTCATGGTGCTGTTTGTTTCTACCCGTCGCGATGGTCGTTCCCTTGGCGAACTGGTGAAAGAAGAGATGGGCCCAACGGCGGGCGTTATTGCGCTGGTGGCCTGTTTTATGATCATGGTGATTATTCTCGCAGTACTGGCGATGATCGTCGTGAAAGCGCTGACCCACAGTCCGTGGGGAACCTACACCGTAGCGTTCACCATCCCGCTGGCGATCTTCATGGGGATTTATCTGCGCTATCTGCGCCCGGGCCGCATTGGTGAAGTGTCGGTCATCGGTCTGGTGTTCCTGGTGTTTGCCATTATTTCCGGCGGCTGGGTGGCTGAAAGCCCGACCTGGGCACCGTACTTTGACTTTACCGGCGTTCAACTGACGTGGATGCTGGTGGGCTACGGTTTTGTTGCCGCCGTCCTGCCGGTGTGGCTGCTGCTGGCCCCGCGTGATTACCTCTCTACCTTCCTGAAAATCGGCACCATCGTTGGCCTGGCGGTAGGGATTCTGATCATGCGTCCAACGCTGACCATGCCAGCGCTGACCAAGTTTGTTGACGGTACTGGCCCGGTCTGGACCGGTAACTTGTTCCCGTTCCTGTTTATTACCATTGCCTGTGGTGCGGTATCTGGCTTCCATGCGCTGATCTCCTCCGGCACCACGCCGAAGATGCTGGCAAATGAAGGGCAGGCCTGCTTTATCGGCTACGGCGGAATGCTGATGGAATCCTTTGTCGCCATTATGGCGCTGGTTTCCGCGTGCATCATCGATCCGGGCGTGTACTTTGCAATGAACAGCCCGATGGCGGTGCTGGCTCCTGCGGGCACGGTTGACGTAGTGGCTTCTGCGGCACAGGTAGTCAGCAGTTGGGGCTTTGCCATTACGCCAGACACCCTGCATCAAATCGCCAATGAAGTGGGTGAGCAATCCATCATCTCCCGCGCAGGTGGTGCGCCGACGCTGGCCGTCGGGATGGCGTACATTCTGCATGGCGCACTGGGCGGCATGATGGATGTGGCGTTCTGGTATCACTTCGCCATTCTGTTTGAAGCGTTGTTTATTCTGACGGCGGTAGATGCCGGTACACGCGCCGCGCGCTTTATGCTGCAGGACTTGCTGGGCGTGGTATCACCGAGCCTGAAACGTACCGATTCGCTGCCTGCAAACCTGCTGGCTACAGCGCTGTGCGTGCTGGCCTGGGGTTACTTCTTACACCAGGGCGTGGTGGATCCTCTGGGTGGTATTAATACCCTGTGGCCGCTGTTTGGTATCGCTAACCAGATGCTGGCCGGTATGGCGTTGATGCTCTGTGCTGTGGTGCTGTTCAAGATGAAACGCCAGCGCTACGCGTGGGTGGCACTGGTCCCAACGGCCTGGCTGCTGATTTGTACCCTGACCGCTGGCTGGCAGAAAGCGTTTAGCCCGGATGCGAAAATCGGCTTCCTGGCTATCGCCAACAAGTTCCAGGCGATGATCGACAGCGGTAACATTCCGGCGCAGTACACCCAGTCGCAGCTGACGCAACTGGTGTTTAACAACCGCCTGGATGCGGGTCTTACCATCTTCTTCATGGTCGTCGTTGTGGTGCTGGGTCTGTTCTCCATCAAAACTGCGCTGGCAGCATTGAAAGAGGACAAACCAACTTCGAAAGAGACACCGTACGAGCCGATGCCTGAGAATGTCGAAGAGATCGTGGCGCAGGCGAAAGGCGCGCACTAATATTCTCTTAACCAACGAGCCCTCTCCTGAACGGGGAGGGCGTTTGTACGACAGGGAAACACTATGTTTGAAACACTCGCCAAAGCCGGGAAGTATTTAGGTCAAACCGCCCGATTAATGATAGGTGTGCCGGATTACGACAATTATGTTGAACATATGCGCGTCACGCATCCGGACCAGACGCCAATGACCTACGAAGAATTTTTCCGTGAGCGCCAGGATGCGCGATATGGCGGGAAAGGTGGCGCGAAGTGCTGTTGATTTTTTGCCGGATGGTGCTGACGCTTATCCGGCCTACAACATCGTATTGGCGTAATTTGTCGTCGTAGGCCTGATAAGGCGAAGCCGCCATCAGGCAACCCGCACCATAATCACACCGTAAACGACTCTACCTTTTCGAATGCTGCGCGCAGTGTCTCCGGCTTTAACGTTACCGGCAGGGCGTGAATGGACTCCACCGGGCGCAGAGTGTGCGCAATCACTTTGTCGATTTCGGCGCGGTTATTGATGTCCACTTCCAGTTGAGCTAATCGGGTTGGCAGGTTGAATCGCTGATAAGCGGTAATTAACTGCGCCAGCACGTCATCTTGTCCCAGCAGCGCGCTCTGCACCAGGATGCCGTACGCCACTTTGGTGCCATGTAAAAACTTCTCGGTTTGTGGGAGGACGGTCAGGCCATTGTGAACAGAATGCGCCGCCGCCACGCGGGTGTAGCGCTCGCCCAGACCACCAACCATGCCGCCTCCGGCAATAATCGCATCCACCACATCGCAAAACGTGCGGCTTAGCGTGCCTTGTTGTTTGTCTGCCAGCGCCTGCTCGCTGCTTTCCAGCAGGACGTCGCGGATGGTCTGCGCGGCTTGAATACCCAGACGTACTGTCAATGGCAGTGTTTCCGGCTGAGGTGCGAGCACGACGGCTTCATACCACTTTGCCAGCGTGTCGCCGATCCCCGCCAGTAAGTATTCTTCTGGCGCATTGAGAACGATCCCGGGTTCGACCAGCACGAGGAAGTTCGCGTCAGCGAAAATTTCGAAATGTAGTGCCTGGCCCGCATCGTTATACCAGACGGAGAGCGGCGTCCAGGCAGCGCAGGTCGCCGCGATAGTAGGAATACCGACAAACGGCAGATCCAGACGACGGGCCAACGCTTTAGCGGTGTCGAGCAATGTACCGCCACCCACGCCAATCACCACACTGCGATCCTCTCCCGACTCTTTTGCCAGTTGGGCAACATCGGTTTCGCTGCAATGTCCCGTAAACAGCAGGCGTTTAGCCTCGGCAAGATGAAAAGCCTCTGGCAGGTAAGGGCGGGCCGCTTCGATGGCGCGTTCACCATAAACCCACACGGCGCGTGAAAGTTGGTCGGCAGTGAAAAAATCGTTAAGTCTCGACAGGCTGCCAGGATGGGAAAAATAGTTGGCTGGGCCGGTGACGACGCGAATTTCGGTATTACTCATGTTGTGTTGTCCTTTTGGCTGTCCTGTCCAGGCAGGTTATTTTTATATAGACGTCTGAACGTCTTGATTGCCAAATACTAGCATCGTGCTATAGTGGCTTCAACCACAACATCACACGCTGGGATAACAATAATGAGTAATAACCCGCTGATTCCGCAAAGCAAACTGCCTAATCTGGGCACCACTATCTTCACGCAAATGAGTGCGCTGGCTCAGCAGCATCAGGCCATTAACCTCTCGCAGGGGTTTCCTGATTTTGACGGTCCACTCTTTTTGCAAGAGCGTCTGGGGTATCACGTCGCGCATGGCGCAAACCAGTATGCGCCGATGACCGGCGTGCAGCCGCTGCGCGAAGCCATCGCGGATAAAACGGCAGACCTGTACGGCTATAAACCTGACGCGAATAGTGAAGTGACCATCACGGCGGGGGCCACAGAAGCATTATATGCCGCGATCACTGCGCTGGTGCGCCCTGGTGATGAGGTGATTTGTTTCGACCCGAGCTACGACAGCTATGCGCCTGCGGTTGAATTATCCGGCGGTGTGGTTAAACGTATCGCCCTGCAACCACCGTCTTTTCGCGTCGACTGGCAGGCGTTTGGTGCCTTACTCAGCGACCGTACCCGATTGGTTATCCTGAACACGCCACATAATCCTTCTGCCACCGTGTGGCATCACGCCGATTTTGACGCGCTGTGGCAGGCGATTAAAGAACGCGAGATCTTTGTCATCAGCGACGAAGTTTATGAGCATATCTGTTTCGCCAAACAGGGGCATGCCAGCGTGCTGGCACATTCAGAGCTGCGGGAACGCGCTGTTGCTGTTTCATCGTTTGGTAAGACCTACCATATGACTGGCTGGAAGGTCGGATACTGCGTTGCGCCAGCCGCCATTAGCGCTGAGCTACGAAAAGTTCACCAGTATCTGACGTTTTCCGTCAACACGCCGGCTCAGCTCGCACTGGCGGATATGCTACGAGAAGATCCGGCACACTATCGCGAACTGCCCGCGTTTTATCAGAAAAAACGCGACGTGTTAGTGAACGCGCTGCGTGACAGCCGACTGGAAATTCTGCCGTGTGAAGGCACATACTTTTTACTGGTCGATTACAGCGCCGTTTCCTCGCTTAACGACGTGGAGTTTTGCCAGTGGCTGACCACTGAAGTGGGCGTTGCGGCAATTCCGCTGTCGGTGTTCTGCGCCGATCCTTTCCCGCATAAACTGATTCGCCTCTGTTTTGCCAAGCAAGAATCGACGCTGTTAGCGGCAGCCGAGCGTCTGGTTTCGTTGTAGCTATTTCACAGTCCAGGCTTTGGAGAATCGACGGTCAGCAAACAACGCTTGCAGGCCGTTGATTTGCTTCAGGCGTAACACCTCGTCGCTGTCCATACCAAGATCCTTGCCAATTCTTTCTTCACTCCATCCCAGTTGCGATAGCTCGCGGACAATCTCGGACATGGCGTGGATTTGATGACGCCCGCGGGCGCGGTTGTGGCGAATGGTTGCCGCCATACGCTCATGGCGTTCGCGTTCTAAACAGGCAACCGGCAGATATCCTTTCAGCCTGGGCCTCAGAGAGGCTTTGGCTTTACCTAACTCGTGGCGGTGGAAACCGTCGACAATTTCGTACTCTTCAGCCGTTGAGTGAACCACTACAATGGGCTGCGTAAACCCGTCAGCTTCGAGGGACTTCAGCAGCAGCTTTTTCTCCGGTGGCGCAACGTTATTGGGGTTGTAGTCATTGGGTGAAATATGATCATTTTTAACCCAAAGAACGCAATCTACGGGCTCCTCGCGAAAGGGACTGACGCTGTGTATTGCCTTTCTGAATTCATTTATGGCTTCAATTCTCTCTGGTTCTGATAAACCAGAAAGAAAGCCGAGGAGTTCCTGAGTTAATCGCTGTTGCATAAGAGTCCCCATTCCTGGCGTTTTGTTTTCATGCGCTCATTGTAGCGTTGATAGTTTTTGGGTTTCGTTGGACTAAATGAGAGAGCCCGGCACCAATAGTCGTTATTCAGCAGGACCTTACAGATACGCCGCCATGACGGAATATCCACTGAACCAATATCTCTTTCCTGGGTTTGTGGGATATTCTCCATGCCTTTTTTCTTATACCACTGTAAATAGACGGCGATTTTATTGCGGTAATGTTCGGCGGTCGTTTCCGGCATACTCTTCAATAACAGCATGGCGTATTCCTGCCAGCTTAAATGTTCGGGTTTTAATATTTTGCGGTGACCGTAAAAATGGTTGTCCTGACCAGCATATATCCCGCCACTTTTTACCCCGCTGACGCGGGAGCACATCATTGCCCAGCGTTCAGGCTCAATAACATGGTAAAGCCACAGCCCCTGGCGTTGTTCTGGTCCAAAGGGTTCGCAGATACGCATGTATCGCGTGGGAACCCCCGCCTGATACATCAGGTTGTACAGGGGATTACACGGGAGCGTTGACTTCGCAAACCACGTCCAGATGTCAGCAGTTTTCCAGTCATAAATCGGATAAATATACCAGGTATGCCCGCCGGGGGCGCTGGTGGTCCAGGGTTTGTCATCGGCAAAACGCTGTTTTTTCGAGTTTGCAATGGCGACGAAACGATTATATGACTCATCGGCGCGTATCCCGACCATCATGGCGGCCGGTCGTTTCTGCGAAAACCATTCAGCGAACTCACGAACAAATTGCTCGAAAGTCATACCGGGTTGGTAGAAAGAGAAAAACTCGGGATCGGTAATGGCATCTGCAGGCGGTTGGCGAACCCATTGAGTACCCGGCTCCCAGCATTGCCATTCAGGCTGAAATTGTGACAGTGAATTTTGCGTCGTCAGCGGCAATGCAACCCAATAAAATTCTTCGATGACATCGGAATAATTCTCGCGTAGCGCCTGGACATAGTCGATAGTGCAGGAAAACTGAGCCTCCCAGTCGATAAATAAGACGTTTATTTTTTTCTGTAACTGGCGGGCAATGGCGGCGGTCAGATGTAACATCAACCCCGAATCTTTACCTCCAGAGAAAGAAACGCAGACACGCGGTAGAGTCTCAAGCGTCCAGGTAATGCGTTCCTGTGCTGCTTGCAGAACATTTTTATCCAACGGTATTTTATAAACAGACATATCAAATCCATATCGAATTTTTATTATTTGCAGCCATAATAAATGTCCGTAATAAGATAGGCTTTTTCTTGCGACATGCAATATTTAAATATATTCATTATCTGCATGCTATTTTGTTATTGTATATTCTATGTGAATTATAATGTGTTTTTAATCATGTTATCCTTAACTATCCAAGGATAGTTTGCTTATGTATTCTGCGAAGGCTTTGTTATTCAATGATGCCCGGTTATACATTATGAATAATTTTACTTTTGGTAATTCAAAATCGGTTTTAATTTCTTTAAATTTCAATGCTGGCTGATAAATTTCATAAATTTGTCTGGGGATTACACCAATAATATCCGTACTGGCGATAACGTTAGCAATCGAGAGTAAGGAGTCGCTACTAAAACCTACTTTATGGAATGCCATCGATTCGCTTGCACGGGAACGATAATCTTTAATGCCCTGATCTTCAGAGGAAAAATATGTAAATTGCTCTTGTTGAATTTGTTCGAGTGTGCTCGTTTCATTTATTCTGGGATGGTTGCCACTGCACACTAAAACACAGTCAATAGTCTTGAAATGAGTACATACAATAGAACGATTGTGAACTGGCGTTGTTGTAATCACCAGATCGGCTTTACGATAGGCAAGGATGTTTTCGGCCGTTTCTGCTGACATTAATATATCATGATGCTCAATTTCAATATCTGAATTTTCTCTGAGGCTATTAATTAAAGATGTCACATTCAGGTTGGTTGTAATTTGTGGGCTGTAGATGACGAATTTATTTTTCAGGCTGGAACCGTGCATGATATTGATGGTTTGTTCCAGATTATTGAGATTTTTTTCAAGGTGAAGATGAAGGTTTACCCCTGTGACCGTAGGCGTAATGCCTTTGCCTGAGCGAATAAACAAGGGGTCGTTAAACTGTGTACGCAGTCGCTGTAATGACTGGCTGACGGCTGAAGGGGTGATATACAGTGTTGCCGCAGCTTTACTGATGCTCAAATGTTGATAAATACATTCAAAAATTACCAACAGGTTAAGATCGAATTTTTTGAGGTCATAGAGGTTAGCCATGCATACCTTCCTGTGATGGTAATGTATAGGATAATTCAATTGTTGAATAATTTAAATTCTAATCATTCTTAGAGTTTATGTTTATGGCTTAATGAATAATTAACTTAAACTAAAATAACACAGATTGCTTGATGGTTACGATAAAAATACATTTTAAAGAGTGATTGAAATGAGAACCATAACAATCACTCATTCTGTTACCTTTATTTATTTCCCATAATAATATTTAATTTATCTTTATCGGGTAATCCCACTTCCTGTTGTAACGTATCGTCTTTGCTCATGTAGTAGATCGCGGGCGTCACATTAGCACCTAAATCATCCATGAGTTTTTGGTTGATATTCAGTACTTTCATCTGTTCTGGATGGACAGACGTGGGGATTTCCAGCTTCATTTTCCCGCCCGATGCTTCATAGTCATGCCAGGTTTTGGCCGGATCTTTGGATGCCAGGATTGCAGCAGCGGTTGCCGGGCTTTCGGGCTTGATCACGCCAACCAGCAGCGTACGCAGCTGAACTTTACCGGAATCTACCCATGGGCGCGCCTGCTGCCAGAACTGTTTGCAATAAGGACAGAAGGGATCGGCAAAAACGTAAACGATGACCGGGGCTTCTTTTTTCCCGTCCAGAATCCACGACGCTTTTTCCATTCGCTGCCACATCTCACGTCCGGCAGGGGCATAGATCTCTTTTTCTATGAGCGCATTACTGAGGTTTTCTCCTTTTTCATTATACATGTAGCCGGAGATGGCATGTTTACCGTCAGGCGTGACATAGATAGTGACCCCCATGTCCTGGTATTTTCCCAGATAGCCTTTCATTCCACCCGGTGCGTCGAAGGGCTTCAGGATCGTAATTCCCTGTTTCTCAATGGCTTTAACAGGGGCAGGGAGCTCCTCTGCGTGCACGATAGCGGGGAGAAGAGTTAAGAGTAAGGTGCGTTTAAACATTGATTTTCCTTATAAAATCAGCAGGAAAGTGGGCTTAATTGCAAAACCTATCACAGCCATAGGTAAGATCGACGGTCTGTCGATTGCCCTTTCTTTAGTTGGGTGATGTAATCCCCATCGCTGTTACGACCTTTGTTAAGGTAATGTAGAGCGCAACACATAGCCAGCCCTGCTGGCACTGACGTTACCTGCGGGTAGCTCGGGTAATGAGGCTCCCTGCAAAGGGGGCCTTTTTTACTTTTATCTTTAGGTTCACAACATGAGTTTGAGTGGGTTGTTAGTTAACGCTTATTGATTTGATAAAGGAAACGCATTAGCCCTGCGAAGAGATTTCCGTTAACTTATCTCTCAACGAAAACACGGAGGAAGTACAGATGTCTTTGATTAATACCAAAATTAAACCTTTCAAAAACCAGGCGTTCAAAAACGGTGAGTTCATCGAAGTAACCGAGAAAGATACCGAAGGTCGCTGGAGCGTCTTCTTCTTCTACCCGGCTGACTTTACTTTCGTATGCCCGACCGAGCTGGGTGACGTTGCAGACCACTATGAAGAACTGCAGAAACTGGGCGTAGATGTGTATTCCGTGTCTACCGACACCCACTTCACCCACAAAGCATGGCACAGCAGCTCTGAAACCATCGCGAAAATCAAATACGCGATGATCGGCGACCCGACTGGCGCCCTGACCCGTAACTTCGACAACATGCGTGAAGATGAAGGTCTGGCTGACCGCGCAACCTTCGTTGTTGACCCGCAGGGTATCATCCAGGCAATCGAAGTTACCGCTGAAGGTATCGGCCGTGATGCGTCTGACCTGCTGCGTAAAATCAAAGCAGCACAGTACGTCGCTTCCCACCCAGGTGAAGTTTGCCCGGCAAAATGGAAAGAAGGTGAAGCAACCTTAGCGCCATCTCTGGACCTGGTTGGTAAAATCTAAGTCGCATAGTTTGTAGGCCGGATAAACCTAGTGCATCCGGCATTCCACAGGCGCAAATTTGCGCCTGTTTCATTCCAGCACCATGACGCAAGTTGCATTAATGCAGTCCCGCAAAATCGGCTTGCATGATGATGTTTTCAGAGAGGGAAGAAGAATGCTCGACACAAATATGAAAACCCAGCTAAGGGCTTACCTTGAGAAACTGACCAAACCTGTTGAGCTGATTGCGACGCTGGATGACAGCGCTAAATCGGCAGAAATCAAGGAACTGCTGACTGAAATTGCTGAACTGTCAGAAAAAGTCACCTTCAAAGAAGACAATACTCTGGCGGTGCGTAAGCCATCGTTCCTGATTACCAATCCCGGTTCTCACCAGGGACCGCGTTTTGCCGGTTCTCCGCTGGGCCATGAGTTTACCTCTCTGGTGCTGGCGCTGTTGTGGACCGGTGGCCATCCGTCAAAAGAGGCGCAGACGTTGCTGGAGCAGATCCGCGATCTCGACGGTGATTTTGAATTTGAAACCTATTATTCACTTTCCTGCCATAACTGCCCGGACGTGGTGCAGGCGCTGAACCTGATGGCGGTGCTGAACCCACGTATCAAACATACGGCGATTGACGGCGGTACTTTCCAGAACGAAATCACCGATCGTAACGTGATGGGCGTTCCGGCGGTATTTATGAACGGCAAAGAGTTCGGTCAGGGGCGTATGACGCTGACTGAGATCGTGGCGAAAGTGGATACTGGCGCAGAAAAACGTGCGGCTGAAGAGCTGAATAAGCGCGATGCTTATGACGTATTGATTGTCGGTTCTGGTCCTGCAGGTGCGGCGGCAGCGGTGTACTCTGCACGTAAAGGCATTCGCACCGGTCTGATGGGCGAACGTTTTGGCGGCCAGGTTCTTGATACCGTTGATATTGAAAACTATATCTCAGTACCGAAAACTGAAGGTCAGAAACTGGCAGGCGCGCTGAAAGCACACGTTGATGATTATGATGTCGATGTGATTGACAGCCAGAGCGCGAGCAAACTCATTCCAGCAGCGCAGGAAGGCGGTTTGCATCAGATTGAAACGGCCTCCGGTGCGGTGCTGAAAGCACGTAGCATTATCATCGCCACCGGCGCGAAATGGCGCAACATGAACGTTCCGGGCGAAGATCAGTATCGCACCAAAGGCGTAACCTACTGCCCGCACTGTGATGGCCCGCTGTTTAAAGGCAAGCGTGTTGCGGTGATTGGCGGCGGTAACTCCGGCGTTGAAGCGGCTATCGACCTGGCAGGTATTGTTGAACATGTGACGTTGCTGGAGTTTGCTCCTGAAATGAAGGCTGACCAGGTGCTGCAGAATAAGCTTCGCAGTCTGAAAAACGTCGACATCATTCTGAATGCGCAAACGACAGAAGTGAAAGGCGATGGCAGCAAAGTTACTGGCCTGGAGTATCGTGACCGTGTGAGCGGCGATGTTCACAATGTGGAACTGGCCGGTATCTTTGTTCAGATTGGTCTGCTGCCGAACACCAACTGGCTGGAAGGCGCCGTTGAACGTAATCGTATGGGTGAAATCATCATCGATGCCAAGTGCGAAACCAGCGTGAAAGGCGTTTTCGCTGCCGGTGACTGCACCACCGTACCGTATAAGCAGATTATCATCGCGACCGGTGAAGGCGCGAAGGCCTCGTTAAGTTCGTTTGATTATCTGATTCGCACGACAGTAGCATAAAAAAAGTAAGACTCACCTGCAATGCCAAAACCGCCAGTCATCCGCTGGCGGTTTTTTATTTCCATACACTTAAATTGTCAATTCTTGAAACAATAAACCGTTTAAAACATTCACTTAATTAGCCTGATCATTATTTTCATCAAAGAAAGAGAGGGCGTTATCTTTATTATATTAACCTGCATTATTTTTTCATTTGTTGTGTGAATAAATGGTTGGTTAATTCATGGGTGAAATATATGAAACCCTGACGATCTTTGAATCGACAGGGTTATTGTTACGTGATTTTTTTATCTCTCACGATAGTTACACACTGAAAGCGGCTTATTCAGCTTTAGATACAAATGCCTCAACGCTAACAGAGCAGGAGTGGTTGGAGGCGGAGTACGACTTCAATGCACTATTTGTTGGGCCGCAGACGCTAAAAGCCCCGCCGTTCGCTTCGGTATACCTTGAAGAAGATGCCCTCGTAATGGGTAAATCAACCTTAAGCATTCGGGAATTCATGGCAAATATAGGTCTATCTATAAACCATGTAAATAATATCCCAGATGATCATATTTCCTGCGTATTGGAATTAGCAGTTTTATTATCGGCAAATGCCAGGATATCAGCAGAATACCAGATCGTTATGACTCGATATGTAATTGAGTATATAGCGATGTGGGTGCCCGCGTATATAGAAAAAATACATATAAATGCACAAACCGTTACGTTGAAAAACGTTGCGGAAAGGTTGTCTTTTTGGCTTGATGAATTAAACACGAGAGTATCAATATGAGTAATGAACCGGGAGTTCTGAACAGACGTTCATTTTTGAAAGGGTTGATTGCCCTTGGAACGGTGGCTGCCCTGCCAGGGGGATTGCTGACTTCACGCTGTGCATTGGCGCAACCGCCAATTCCGTTTAATCCCAAAACCTACAAAATCTATCGTAACGCCTGTCCACGTAACTGCTATGACACTTGTAGCCTGAAAACCTGGGTGAAGGATGACGTCATCACCTTTGTGGAAGGCGCGCCTGAATCAACGTTTACGCATGGAACTCCGTGTGTGAAGGGATTGAGCTATCCACGTAGGGTATACAGCCCGGACCGCATTAAATATCCGATGGTTCAGGATGTTCGCGGCAGCGGTAACTGGCGTCGTATCTCCTGGGATGAAGCAATGCAGCGCATTGCGACCAAGATGCTGGAGATTAAAAAGAAAGATGGTTCAATGTTGGGTCTGGCGCTGACCAAGTACTCAGGCAAATTTGGTGTATTGAACTATGCCGTTGAAGGGATGATGTCTTCACTGGGTTACACCACCCGTTTTGCCGGAACACCTTGCTGGCCAGCCGGTATCGACGCGCAAAACTACGACATGGGCGACATGTGGTGTAACGACCCGGAAGATATGGTGAAAGCCAAATACATTATTATCTGGGGCGCTAACCCGGCCTGGTGCTCTATGCACACCATGAAGTACATCTATCAGGCGCGGGAAAAAGGCGCAAAAGTGGTCGTTATCGATCCACTGTTAACCCAAACCGCTGCGAAAGCCGATCTCTATTTACGCGTTCGCCCAGGATCAGATGGCGCTCTGGCGCTGGGCATGGCACGCCACCTGGTGGACAAAGGATTGGTTGATCAGGATTTCGTTAACAACTATTCCCATGGCTATGCTGAATTTGAAGAGTATTTGCGTAATAACGTTACCGTAGAGTGGGCATCTGAGATTTGCGGGCTGTCGGCGGATGTTATTCGCCAGTTGGCGGAAGAATTTACCGCGGTTAACCCTGCTACCGTGTGGATTGGCTACGGCATGCAGCGCCATGTCAACGGCGGCGCTAACGTACGGGCGATCGATGCCTTTGTGGCAATGACCGGCAATATTGGCATTGAGGGCGGTGGCGCTCGCTACGGTCATTTGCATACCTGGGGCTTTAACTACAATGCCATGTTGCAGAAGCCACCGGTAGGCTCTATCGGGATGCCGGGGGCGGCGGGCACAACCAGCGAGTTTGGTTCTGCGGGGGAAGTCGCACAGTATTCCGATCGCTCGTTGAATATCAACCAGACCGCAAAGGGAATTCTGGAAGCCAATGAGCCGCCTGTCCGAATGCTTTGGGTTGCCTGTAAGAACCCGTTTGCTCAGGATTTTGATCGCAGCAAGATGGAAAAAGCATTCGAAAAACTGGAAATGGTGGTGTGCGCCGACCAATTCTTTAACGAGACCGTCCAGCATGCCGATATCGTTTTGCCTGTCACCACAGCCTTTGAAGAGTGGAACGTAGACGCCTCATATTGGCACTACTGGCTCTCAATCAACCAGCCTGCAATTAAGCCAATGTATGAGGCAAAATGCGATCTGGAAATCGCCGTTTTACTTTCCCGCACAATCAACAAGCTGGAGCCGGGTTCTTGCACATTCCCGCAGGAGTTCGATCATAAGCGCTGGCTGGACCAGGAGTTCAATGACGGAATGGCCAAAATGTTTGGTATCTCCTCCTGGGATGATTTACTGGAAGGGCCGAAAAAAGCCATTCTGCCAAGTTCTGCGGCCTGGTATGACCGTAAGTTTAAAACGCCCTCTGGAAAGTTTGAGTTCAAATCTGAGCTGTGTGAGAAAAATGGTCATACGGCGCTGCCGGAATACAAACCGGAGGCAAAAAGTACGTTGCCATTCCACCTGTTTACGCCGCATGTCCAGTTCGGTATCCATTCCCAATTCATCAACCTTGACTGGATGCAGGTCTTCTATCCTGAACCGTTTGTTTATATGCACCCGGTTTCCGCCGGGAAAAGAGGCATCGCTGAAAATGACCTGGTGAAAGTGTTTAACACCGCAGGTGAGGTGGAGTTACGTGCGAAGGTAACCGCTAACGTTCCGGAGGATTTCCTGGTGATGTACGAGGCTTGGTTCCCGAAACGGAAATACAACGTTCAAAACGTAGTGGCGGATACTCCAGCCGATATGGGCTTGATGAAAACTGGTGCGCCAGGTGCGGCCATCCATAGTCAGTTTGCGGACATCATTTTGATCGATAAAGGAGCAGCGGCATGAGGCGCGCGTTTTTAGTTAATAGCGATAAGTGTATCGGCTGCCGTGGCTGTGCGATGGCGTGTAAGAGTTTTAACCAGCTGGAGCCAGAACGTTTCTGGCGCTACGTCTACCCGCTGGATAAAGAAATTTATCCGCATGAAGAGCGAGCGTTCTACTCGCTGGCCTGTAACCACTGCGAAAATCCGGCCTGCCTGGCGGCTTGTCCGGTAGAGGCGTACACCAAACGTGAGGATGGCGTTGTAGTGCATAACCCGGAACGTTGTATCGGATGCAAAAACTGTATTCGCAACTGTCCATACGGTGCGCCGCGCTTTAATGAAGAGACGAAAAAAGCGGAAAAATGCAGCATGTGCTATGAGCGTCTTGATGTTGGCATGCAGCCGGCGTGCGTGAATGCCTGTCCGGTAGGTGCGCTGACGCTTATCGATCTGGATGCCGATCCTATACCTGATAATGCGGTGCAGTATCCGCCGGGATTCCCGCGTATGCCGCAGCTTAATCCTGGCACGCGTTTTATCCTTGCGCGTCAACCAAAGCAGCCGGAGGCCAAGTAATGGAAAAGTATGAGCTTCCTCTGGTCATTTTTACCGTATTAAGCCAAATGTCGGTTGGGATCACGCTCATTCTGACGCTGCGTGTGCTGCAAGGAAAACTGGAGAGCAAGCGCCTGTACTGGCTGGTAAGTGGACTGGTTCTGGCGGCGGCGTCCGTGGCGGCGATATTACACCTTGCGCATCCGGATCGCGCCTACGATGCCTTGATCAACCTGCAGCACGCTTGGCTGAGCCGAGAGATTCTGGGCGCCACTTTATACGGTGCAGCTGTCGGGGTGACGTTTTTGGCAAAAGGGCACAAAGCACCAGCTGTTCTGGCCTCTGTTCTCGGTATCGCGCTGGTGGCGGTACAGGGGATGACCTATGCCGCCCCGGCAATGGTGGCGATCGCCAACGGTCTGACAATGCTATTGTTCTTCATCACGGTGTGGGTGATGGGGTGTGCTGCGATTCCACTGCTTAACCTCGCACCTGCCGTTGCTGCATTGCGCCAGGGGATTGTCGTGTGTATGGCAGTCATGATCGCCGCACCCATTATCTGGCTAAGCGGTGGCACCATCATGCAGATGACGGCGCATGCCTGGCTGACGTCGCCACTTTATCTGGCGAGTCTGGTGTGTCTGGCGGTGGCCTTTGTGCTTAGCCGTCAGGGCGAGCGTCGCGCAAAAGCGCTTTTCGCCCTGCTGTTTGTTGGCATATTCCTGAGCCGTCTGACGTTTTTTGGCGATACGATCAGCTCCATCGTGAATATCGGCCATTTGTATTAATCGTGAGGTAATAAAAACCCCTGTCAGGCGTTAACCTGGCAGGGGTTTTCTTTAGCGAATCAGTGGCTGTTAACGAACAACCAGCACTGGCAAAGTCGCGTGACGGACAACGCTGGAAGCGTTAGAGCCGAGCAGATGGGTGCTGATTGATGGGTTACGCGACCCAATGACAACGACATCCGCATTCAACTCTTCACCCAATTCGTTGACCACGTCACGTACGCTGCCAAAGCGGACGTGTTGCTTAATACGGGAAGGATCGATGCTGAAGTGACCGACCATCGTTTGCAGACGGGTTTCCGCTTCGTGTTGCAGATGCTCTTCAAAACGACGGACATCGGCTGCAAAGCGGTGCAGGCTTAAGCTCGCTGAGCCTGGCAGCACATGCAGTAGATGGATAACCCCTTTATCCTGGGCCAGAAATTCTGCATGGCGAATAGCCTTGTCGCTCAGTTCCATTTCGAATACATCAACAGGCATTATGATTGTGTTGTACATAAACATTCTCCTTGTCATTACATGAACACATAACAGCATAGTATTAAAAATGATTCTGTCAGTCACGACACAGATTTATGTTTTGCGAACAGGAAAGAAAGCGAGGAGCAGGGAGATCTAACCGGAAAGAGGATGCGGATGCATCCCCTGTAAGATAAAGCGAGTGGCTTTGATAAGACAGAGTTAGCGCAGGTAGTCGCCTGCAGCTTCAGGCTGGTACTCAAGCTCGATAACTTCGAGGTGCGTTGAGGTCCCGCCTGGCAGTTCCCAGTGAATGGTATCACCAACGCGCAGCCCCAGAAGTGCAGCGCCGACAGGTGCCATTACCGAAAGCTGTGTGTTGCTGTCAGTCATAGTAGCCGGATACACCAGGGTACGCACACGGACTTCGCCATCACTCAGATTGCGGAATTTCACGCGGCTGTTCATGGTCACGACGTCGTGCGGCATGGTTTCTGGAGAACACATTTGGGCACGATCCAGCTCGGCGTTAAGGGCGTCGGCAATCGGTAAACCAGCAAACGCAGGTTGCTCCAACAGGCGGTCAATGCGTTCCGCATCGAGGTCGTTAATGATGATAGTTGGTCTGGACATTTATTACTCCATGTCGTCGATACTGCGGGTGCGCAGGTAAATAATCCCAAAAGAAAACCCTCACCGTCAGGCGGCAAGGGTTTAGCTTTTATGATGATACTGAGACTTACCCCATGTTTGAAGTGATTTAGTTCACATTCAGGTAAATCATCAACATTGTCGCATATGGTGTGATTTTAGCCGAAAAACGTGATCGTTCTCCAATTTGCATTATGCTTTTTAAGCGCTCGCTGCGGGCGCGTCAAACAACTCAGTGTTCCGCGACAGGAGATCTCATGAGCCAGTACGACAAACTTACCTTGAAAGACGGCAGCTATTTGCATTTTAAAGACTGGGGAAGTGGACAACCTATTGTGTTTAGTCACGGTTGGCCGCTGACGGCAGATGCGTTTGAAGATCAAATGCTGTTCCTTGGATCGAAAGGATTTCGTGTGATCGCCCATGACAGGCGCGGACATGGGCGTTCGGCCCAACCCTGGGATGGACATCATATGGATCAGTATGCTGACGACCTGGCTGAACTTACCGCGCATCTCAATCTTAAAGATGCCGTACATGTCGGACACTCTACCGGCGGTGGGGAAGTGGCTCGTTATATTGGTCGGCATGGGACGCAGCGGGTGGCAAAAGCGGTGTTAATTGGCGCGGTGACGCCCATCATGATCAAGACTGACTTTAACCCAAATGGCGTGCCGAAAGAGGTATTCGATGGCATCCGTGAGGGGGTTTTGAACGATCGCGCCGCCTTTTTCTATGAACTGACCGCTGCATTCTATGGCTACAACCGTCCGGGCGCAAAAGAGTCGAAAGCCGTCAGGGAAAGTTTTGTTGAACAAGGCTTACAAGGTTCCATCAAAGCGTTGTACGACTGTATACACGCGTTTTCGGAAACGGATCTGCGTGAAGACCTCAAAAAGATGACCATCCCGACGCTGGTGATCCACGGTGATGACGATCAGATTGTCCCGTTTGAAACCTGCGGAAAGGTCGCGGCGGAAATGCTGCCGGACTCGCAGTTAAAGGTATATGTCGGCGGCTCGCATGGCATCTGCACCACCCATAAGCAACAGATCAACGGTGACCTGCTCAACTTTATTCAGTCGTAATCGTTGGCAGATTGTTCTACGCTGATCTTCTTTTTCCAGGGGGATGAGCGAAGCATAATTTGTGCTGCGCTGACGTTAACTTCAACAGGGAACGCTATGTATTTCTATCAACCGTCACAGGGACACGGCTTACCGCATGATCCGCTAAATGCCATCATTGGACCGCGCCCGATTGGCTGGATTGCGTCGCGTGACAGCAACGGTCGGCACAATCTGGCACCATACAGTTTCTTTAACTGTTTTAACTATCATCCGCCGATTATCGGTTTCGCCAGCAGCGGCTGGAAAGACAGCGTGCAGAATATTATCGAAACCGGTGAATTTGTCTGGAACCTGACGACTCTTGAGCTGGCCACTGCGATGAACGAAACGTCAGCCAGCTTGCCGCACGGTGAGGACGAGTTTTTTGCCGCCGGGCTTAGCAAGGCAGATAGCCGGATAGTCAACGTGCCGCGCGTGGCGCAAAGCCCGGTCAATTTTGAGTGTCGCTTATCGCAAAGCCTGCAACTGACTACCGCTGATGGCTCACCGGTTGATACCTGGCTGGTGTTGGGGGAAGTGGTAGGCATTCACATAGATGAAACGCTCCTGGAAGACGGCATCTATCAGACGGCGAAAGCGAAACCGGTACTGCGTGCAGGTGGGCCAACGGCGTATTATTCGATCAGTGAAACACATCGTTTTGATTTAGTTCGCCCGGACGCCCGTGCAAAACGCTAAGTTTACGGACCGACGCCAGCTCGCAGCGTCGGTCGCAAGTTTCAGTATCCCACTTTGTCGATAATAAACTGTTTACCGCAGCTACCCGGATGCGGTTGCGGTAAGAATGACTGGGCAGATAACGTCTGGTTGATGTTGTCGGCTTTCAGGGATAACTGGATCTCAGTGAGATACGCTGGATTGCCGTGGCAGCTTAGCTTCACAGCTTTGACGTTCTCTTTGCCCCAGCTTTTGGCAACGGCGGCGTCAAATGCGTTACGGCTGACGGTTTTGCCGTAGTTTTCCGCCAGGAATTTGCCCACCTCGCTGTCCTTAACCTCATTATTCAGCCGCACCATCGTGCCGAAGTACGCGTCGGGATCAAAACCGAAACACGCGCCATGTTTGGCATACTCGTAACGTTCCAGACAGGATCTTCCTCCAGCGCCGGGCATTACGGCGCTGAGTTTTGCCGCGCTTTCCAGCGACAGCCCGGTTTCGGGGGCCGCGCATTTACGGCTGGCGCGGGCTTCAGGCAGGTTGGGAATAGGGCGAGTCGCGCAGCCAAAACGCATCCAACGGCGATTGTCTACTCCACGGGCAGCAATGGATTTAGGCAGGCTGGGCCATAAACCGTGAACGGTCAGGAAATCAGCTTTGTCTGCGCTCTCTTTTTGCAAACGACATTCGTCAGGCTCCTGACGATTACGCTCGTGTTGGCTCTGACAAAATCCGGTTTGCCAGGAGAGAGCCAGCACGTAGCTGTCAAAATCAGCGTACTGTTTTGCCTGAAGTTCATCGGCCTGAGCTGCAGAAACTGGTAGCAGGAGTGCTGCCAGCAACGAAGAATAACGCCATGTTGATGTCATGATGATTTCGGACACTTATATAAATTCTGAATATCATCTATTTAATCATAAAAAATGCCAGTCAGGTTTAGCTGACTGGCATCATTTTCATCAAGCGTGAACGGGAATGATTAGCTCCACATTGCCAGAATCGGCCAACCGACCAGCAGAAGCATAGCGATGTAGATAACGCCGAAGATAGCACCCAGACGCCAGTAGTCTTTGGACTTCACATAACCACAGCCGTAGATGATAACGCCTGGGCCTGTTGCATATGGAGTCAGACAGCCCATGATACCGATGGACAGTACCAGCAGGATACACAGGTGTTCCATCGGCACGCCCGGGATACCTTTACCGACGGCCAGAATAACCGGCAGCATGGTGGCGGTGTGAGCGGAAAGGCTGGCAAACAGGTAGTGAGCAAAGTAGAACACCAGCACCAGAACGATCACTGTCGCGTTAGGCGAGAAGCCTTCCAGGTGCGTGCTCATAGTGTTGGCGAACCAGTCGATGAAGCCTGAACGGGTTAAACCATTCGCCATAACGACCAGCGTGGCGAGGTTAACCAGAGTGTTCCATGCGCTGTTATAACGGGTAATGTCTTTCCACGGTACAACGTGCAGCGCCAGCATCAGGGAGACAGCCAGCAGGCCCACTGCGGTTGCATCAATCAGTTTACCACCGAAGACCCACAGGCCCAGGCTGAGCAGTACCAGACCGATCAGCGTTATCTCTTTACGGGTCAGTTTACCCATGCCTTTCAGTTCATCACCGGCCCAAGCGGCAACTTCAGCACTGTGAGTAACTTCTGGTTTGTACAGAACGTATGACAGCCACGGAGCAACGATCAGCAAAATAATACCGACCGGCAGGAAGCTGAGGAACCACTGCAACCAGCTGATTTGAATACCGGCAATTTTGTTGACGAATTCCAGACCCAGCACGTTAGGCGCAGCGCCGGTCACGAACATCGAGGAACTCAGGCTGGTACTGATGACCATCATCCACATCAAATATCCACCGATACGGCGCGCGGAAGGATCGTTCGGGAATGATTTAAACAGCGGCGGCAGGTTTTTGATAACCGGGAATACGGTGCCACCGGTACGCGCAGTGTTAGATGGAGTAAACGGTGCCAGCAGAATGTCGATGATAACAATCGCATAGCCCAGCGTCAGGGTACGTTTACCCATGAATTTCACCAGGAACAGCGCGATACGACGACCCAGACCGGTGACTTCATAACCCAGTGCGAAGATAAACGCACCAAACACCAACCACACGGTGGTGCTGGAGAAGCCCGCCAGACCCCATTTCAGCGCTTGCTTACCCGCTTTAAACGCCGGGTCGGCCAGTTCTGAAGCATCAAACAGCAGATAGTTGCTGCCGATAACGCAGATCGTTACGGCGATAAAGCTGATCGCTGTTGCCGGAATTGGCTCCAGGATCATACCGACGATCATCGCCACAAACACGGCAAAGTAGTGCCAGGCCTGTGGAGGCATTCCATCAGGGACGGGGATAAGAAACATGACACCCATGACGACCAGGGGGGCCAATAACTTCCATATTTTATCTTTTGCTAAAGACATGTGTGTGATTCTCCGGAAAGGATCTTTAATTGTGATAATGATGAACTTGTGAAATCTGAGCTAAGAACCAGGTGACGATCAGCAGATCGGCGCAGCCTCCGGGACTGAGGTTGCGTTCAATGCACTGTTGGTCGAACTGGTGTAGATATTCGAGATCGGCAGGGGTACGAATCCCCCCTTGCTGCATCAGGGCGGTGGCCTGCTGCTGTAACCAACGCAGACCTTCTGCGCCGCCACGTGAAGCCACGTTGGTGTCGCCGTTGATAGACATCAGCAGCAATAATGTGTCGAGTAACGCCAGTTCAGGGTCGCGGCCCTGAGTCAGCAGTGCGCGGTAGTGCGGCAGGGCATGCTGGATGACTAGCGGATATCCCGCTTCGGCTTCGCCCCGTGCGCCGGTTAATCCCAATTGCTGATAAAGACGTTGGCCAGCCGTGAGTTGTTGATTGTTCTGGCGCAGTTCGCGCTCGGTCAGGCCACGGCAAAATGTTGCTGCCGTAGAGCAAATGGTTTCAGCGGTAACAGTGAGTTGGAGCTGGTGCAGGCGGCCAATGGCGGCGCACAGCAGTCCCAGTGAAAAGATGCTCCCTTTATGGGTGTTCACCCCGGCGGTGGCGCGGAACATATCGGCTTCGCAGGCCATGCCCAGCGGGCGCAGTCCTTTCAATACATCCTCAGGCGACAGCTGTGCGCTAAACGCCCCATATTCAATAAAACGTGGTAGCCATGACTGAATCGCTTCAGCGCTGCGATGAAAATCTTCCAACGCCATATCTTTATGCGCGCCGTTGTTAATACGATCTACCAGACCGGGTTTGGGCGACAGGTTGACTTCAGTCAACATGGCGCGCCACGCAAGCGTTGCGTAAGCATCAGGCAGATCCAGAGGAAGGACTGCGTTATTGGTTGATGTTGCGGGAATCGGCATCATGCAGCAGTGCCTCCATCTGAGTGAGTAAGTCGGAAAGTGCGTGGGTTTTACCCCGCGCACAGTCGGCAGCACTTTGCTCGCACAGCAGACAGCGGCGGGCAGGGAGTGCGAAATGACGCCGGGACAGAATTTCCCCTTCAGGGGTCAGGACATCGATATCCCATAGCCGTCCCAGCGGGTGTGAATGCTCAAGTTCAATTGTGGCGAGCTTGAGGTCGTGGGCCGGAGCCTCAATAGACAAAAGACCTTCTGGACCGCTGGCAGAAACCAGCGCTGTTTGCTCCCTGACAATCCAGGTGGATTGTTTCGCCAACGCGAGCAAGGCGGTTACGCCGTGATTAAAGATACGACGGGTTAATTCGCTGTCTTTAATCGGTCCCGGTGCGACGACGGTAAACGAGACCAGCGGCGCAGAGTGGCGTGTCAGCCACTCCTGTTGCCTTGCCTGTCTCTCATCGCGGCTGGCTAGCAGCTCGGGAATGGAAACCGCGTGTCGGGTGGCGTATTCAGGGAGCAGGTGCATGGTTTATTCCTTCACCTGATGCACAACGTCAATCACTGAACCATCGCGGTAACGCACAACGGCAATCACGCGGTCAGTGAATTCGATAGCGCATGGCTGACCGGTGAGCTGCTGTGCACGTTCGCGCAGCCATTCAATGGACACCACTTTCATACCGGCTTCTTTCAGACGTTCTGCCAGTTCCGGACGTGCAGGGTTGACGGCGATACCGTGGTCAGTGACCAGAATGTCAACGCTGGAGCCTGGGGTTACGCAGGTCAGCACGTTATCAACCAGGGTCGGGATGCGTCCGCGAACCAGCGGCGCGACGATGATAGACAGCGCAGCGGCAACCGCGGTATCGCAGTGACCGCCGGATGCGCCGCGCAGTACGCCGTCAGAACCGGTCAGTACGTTGACGTTGAAGCTGGTATCAACTTCCAGCGCGCTGAGCACCACGACGTCCAGACGATCGACGGATGCGCCTTTTGAGCCCCAGTTGGCATACTGGTTGGCACTGATCTCAATGTGGTTTGGATTGCGGGCCAGCGATTCTGCGGCGTTACGGTCAAAACTCTGAACGTCCAGCAGTTTGCGAATCAGGCCTTTTTCGTGCAGGTCAACGATGGTAGCGGTAATGCCGCCCAGCGCGAAGTCGGCACGGATATCGCGGCTGCGCATTTTGTCTTCCAGGAAACGCGTAACGGCCAGAGAAGCGCCGCCGGTTCCTGTCTGCAGTGAGAAGCCTTCGTTGAAGTAGCCGGAATTAGCAATGACCTCAGCCGCGCTACGGGCGATTAACAGTTCACGCGGGTTGGTGGTCATGCGGGTCGCATCGGCACCAATTTTGTCCGCATCGCCGACCTGATCGATCTGCACGATCAGATCTACCTGATCCTGCGTAATGCTGGCCGGGTTATGCGGATAGGTCAGCAGCTGTTCAGTCAGCAGGACAACCTGTTTCGCGTTTTCGGCGTCTACGCGGGCATAGCCCAGTGAGCCGCAGCACGCTTTACCGGTATAACCGTTGGCGTTGCCAAACTGGTCGCAGGACGGCACGCCGAGGAACGCCACATCAATGCTGAGCTCGCCACTTTGCACCAGGTGCACACGGCCACCGTGGGAGTGAATTTGTACCGGTTCGGCTAGCAGGCCACGTGAGATTTCTTCCGCCAGCGGGCCACGCAGACCGGAGGTATAAATGCGGCTAACCACGCCCTGACGGATGTGCTCAACCAGTGGAGCATGGCAGTCGCTCAGAGAGCTGGAGGCCAGCGTCAGATTTTTAAAGCCCATATTGGCGATGGCGTCCATCACCAGGTTAATCGTCAGATCGCCACCGCGAAAAGCGTGATGGAAAGAGATGGTCATACCATCCTGTAAACCAGAACGACGAATGGCGTCTTCCAGGTTAGCGCACAGCTTTTTGTCGCGCGGTTTTTGCGCCTGCAATTCTACTTTTGCGGTGCTCTGATAAGCGGAAAGCTCACTTTCTGCATGACGGCTCCAGGTCGCCACGCGATCCTGGCGTTGAGACTGTTCGATTTTCTGCGTCATTTTTTTGCCTTATTCTTCGCGAATGCCGGAAAGTTCTGCACGGGAGATAACCAGAAGGGCGCGCTCGATAACCGGGCTGTCGACCATTTTGCCGTTCAGGGAAACTACGCCACGACCTTCGCGAGCAGCGGCTTCAGCGGCTTCCACAACCAGACGGGCGTGAGCCAGTTCTTTGCGCGTTGGGGCGTACAGGTTGTGCAGGAGTTCGATCTGGCGCGGGTTGATGAGCGATTTGCCGTCAAAACCCAACTGCTTGATGTGTGCGGCTTCGTGCAGGAAACCCGCTTCGTTGTTGGCATCGGAATACACGGTGTCGAACGCCTGAATACCGGCAGAACGTGCAGCCTGCAAAATAGAGCAGCGGGCAAACAGCAGTTCAGTACCTTCCGGTGAGCGCTCAGTGCGCAGGTTACGTACATAGTCTTCCGCACCCAGGGCAATACCGATCAGACGTTCGGAAGCATGGGCAATTTCTACCGCGCGGGTAATGCCTAACGGCGATTCGATGGCGGCTAACAGACCGGTGCTGCCTGGCTCACGGCCACAGGCGTTTTCGATACGCAGAATTTCGCTTTCGATGTCGATGACATCCTGCGCGGTATCGGTCTTCGGTAAACGTACGATGTCAGCACCGCCACGTACCACGGCTTCAAGGTCGTTGATACCCCATTCGGAGTCGAGGGCGTTTACACGCACGATGGTTTCAACGTCGTGATACAGCGGATGCTGCAGCGCGTGGTACACCATGCGGCGAGCGGTATCTTTTTCACGCAACGCGACGGAGTCTTCCAGGTCGAACATCAGTGCATCTGCCGGGTAGATGAACGAGTTGCTGACCATGGCGGCATTGGCGCCCGGTACGAACAACATGCTGCGGCGAGTACGAGTTTTACGTTGTTGCAAAGATTCGGAAATCACTGGCAATCCTCCCATGGCAGTGCCGGAATACCGCCAGCGCGGGCCAGTAGTGCTTCCAGTCGCGCACGTAAAATGCAGTCCAGTGCGCCTTTATCATCAACATTCAATTGCACGCCGCGTACGTTGTAGCGGGACAGAACGTCCAGAATGGTGGCCCGGATGGCATCACCGAACTGCTTTTCGACGCTACTGTTAACCTGCAGGTCAATATCCTGCGAATCGAGTGGGGCGATGCGAATCATCACATCACCGGACTCGAGTGTGCCTGCGACGGCTGCCTGGTTTATTTTCATTTTTCACCTGTTGCTAATGCGGGGGTATTTTGGCGGACTGCCGCACCCGATGAGGCTCGTTCAACCATGCTTTGCAGATACTGCAGCGTGGCGTCAGGGACCAGGGATGCGATAGCCGTGAGATCTTTTTTAACCAGCAGCTTGCGCACCCAGGAGGCGGAAATCGGCATTTCCTGGAAACACAGCCGCTCAATTTCCACCAGTTCAATCGGTGGGGCGGGAAGCGTTGGGGTCTCCAGCCAGTAACGCATGTCGTTGTTATACTGGGAGGTGACGGTGCAATACGGCTCAGTACCGACGAAGCGGTGCGTGACGCCGAGAGCCGGAGCCAGATACTGGCGGAAGATTTTCAGGTCTATTTCGGTGTAGCAGTGGTTAATAACGCTCTGCTCTTTGATGAAGTAACACGGGAACGTGGCGCGGGAAATGATGTACTCCGAACCGCGATGCACGGTTAAACGTGGAATGTCTTTTGTTCCTTTAAGCACCAGATCCAGGCGGTCTTCATACGGAAAACGTGAGGTATCTTCTTTCACCAAAAACAGATGCAGCCAGTCACATTGCGCGGCCGCCTGTTGGATCAGAAAACGGTGTCCGTTGGTGAAGGGGTTGGCGTTCATGACGATACAGCCAATTTTTTTCCCATCATGACGCTGTTTTGCCAGTGATTCGGCGTAGCGTTTCAGACGTGTGGTGCTGTTTTCCATCAATACCATAATGCCGGGAACGCTGGTGAGCGTAGAAAAACCGCACTGTTTAAACAGCGATTCGTACTCGGTTTTGGTATAGATGAAGAGGTGCGTACAATGACGTTCATAGGCAAGGTTGATTAACTCGGTCGCCAGCGTCAGCGCTAAACCCTCGCCGCGGACAGATTCACAGATTGCGACACACTTAATAATATTCCCAGCGATACCACCGCAGGCAATCAGACGGTCGTCACGGGTGACGGTGATAAATACTTCGACGGTCGTATCTACGCTCAAATCATTCTCTTTCAGAAATTGCGCGATAGCCGCCATCTTTTTATTTTCTGAGCGTTTAACTTGCGTGAATATATTATTACCGAACATAGTGAATAGAGCCCCGATGCTATATTTGTTACTGGGTTTCTGTTTTTGTTGCTCTGTTTAGCAACCTGATAACGTTTTGTTTGCAATTGAAGGGAATGGTTTTTTATTACGGAGTATTTCTTTTTTTCCCTGCTGCATACATCGTAAGGGGTATTTTGGAGGTAATTTTTGATTTATTTCACAATAAGTTAGAAGGTTTTAATGTGTTTTATGGTTTTAAGTTTTTTAATTAATTTAACCCTAAAATAAGGTGTGGTTTTAATTTGTTTAATTGATTTAAGGTGGGGAATCTGCAACGATCTTGTTTTATACCATAACGTGTAAATAGAACATTTTAATTACAACTACAATGAGAAATTAGTTTTAGTTAACGTCGGTGAGGAAAAATGTGATGGCAGAACAGAAAAATAAAACACGGTTTCCTTTTTTCCGCAGTCTGGCGTTTCCTTTACGTATCTTTCTGCTCATTCTGGTCGTTTCTGTTTTTATCATTGCCGCCCTGGCACAATACTTCACCGCCAGCTTTGAAGATTATCTGGCAACGCATGTCCGCGATATGGCAATGAATCAGGCCAAAATCATCGCCTCTAACGACAGTATCATCACGGCGGTTAAGCATCGTGATTACAAGCGGTTGGCGACGATTGCCGACAAACTGCAGAGCGGAACTGACTTCGACTATGTGGTTATCGGGGATACCAACTCCATTCGTCTATATCATCCGAACCCGGAAAAGATTGGCTATCCGATGCAGTTCACCAAACCCGGTGCGCTGGAAAAAGGCGAGAGCTACTTTATTACCGGTAAAGGGTCCATCGGGATGGCAATGCGCGCTAAAACGCCCATCTTTGATGACGATGGCAAAATCATTGGCGTAGTCTCAATTGGTTATCTGATCAGCAAAATCGATAGCTGGCGATCGGACTTCTTACTTCCGATGGCCGGCGTGTTTATCCTCCTGTTGCTGGTACTTATGCTGCTCTCCTGGTTTTTCGCTGCCCATATTCGTCGGCAGATGTTGGGTATGGAACCGAAACAAATTGCGCGTGTGGTACGTCAGCAGGAAGCGTTGTTCAGCTCGGTATATGAAGGATTGATTGCCGTGGATCCTGATGGATATATCACCGCAATAAACCGCAGTGCGAGGAAAATGCTGGGGCTGTCTTCACCTGGGAGAAAGTGGCTTGGAAAACCGGTGAGTGAGGTGGTTCAGCCAGCGGACTTTTTCACCCAACAGATTGCGGAAAAACGACAGGACGCGATGGTCAACTTTAATGGACTGAGCGTTATCGCCAACCGTGAGGCGATTCGCTCCGGTGACGAACTGCTTGGGGCAATCATCAGTTTTCGTAGTAAAGATGAAATTGCTACTCTTAATGCGCAGTTAACGCAAATCAAACAGTATGTAGAGAGCCTGAGGACGCTGCGTCATGAGCACCTGAACTGGATGTCGACCATCAATGGTCTGCTGCAAATGAAAGAGTATGACAAGGTTCTGGCCATGGTGCAGGGAGAATCCCAGGCGCAACAGCAACTGATTGACAGTCTGCGCGGCGCGTTTGCCGATCGTCAGGTAGCCGGTCTGTTGTTTGGCAAGGTGCAGCGCGCGCGGGAACTGGGTCTCACCATGACTATTGTTCCGGGTAGCCAACTGCATCAACTCCCCGAGGGGCTGGATAGCACAGAGTTTGCAGCAATTGTTGGCAATCTGCTTGATAATGCATTTGAAGCGAGTTTGCGCACCCAGCAAGGCAACAAGGTCGTCGAACTCTATTTGAGCGATGAAGGGGATGACGTGATCATCGAAGTTGCCGATCAGGGATGCGGTGTGCCGGAAGCATTGCGTGAAAAAATATTTGAACAGGGTGTGAGCACCCGTACCGATGAACCAGGTGAACATGGCATCGGTTTGTATCTTATTGCTAGTTATGTGAGGCGCTGTGACGGGGTGATTACGCTCGAAGAAAACTCCCCCTGCGGCACCTTATTTTCTTTATTTCTTCCGAAAGTGAAAAAAAACAATGACGGAACCATTAACGCTATTGATCGTTGAGGATGAAACGCTACTGGCGGAAATGCATGCTGAATATATCCGCCATATACCCGGCTTCAGCCAGATTTGGCTGGCGGGTAATCTTGCGCAGGCGAGGATGATGATTGAGCGTTTTAAGCCCGGTTTGATTCTGCTCGATAACTACTTGCCGGACGGCAAGGGAATTACCTTATTGCATGAGCTAACCCAGGCGCGTTATCCGGGCGGTGTGGTGTTTACCACGGCGGCCAGCGACATGGAAACAGTCTCCGAAGCTGTGCGCAGCGGCGCGTTTGATTACCTGGTCAAACCCATTGCCTACGAGCGACTGGGACAGACGTTGACACGTTATCAACAGCGTCGACGTATGTTGGCGGGTAATGATAGCGCCAGTCAAAAGCAGATAGATGAGATGTTTAATGCCTACGCGCGGGGCGAGCCGAAAGGGGATTTACCGACTGGGATTGATGCCTTAACGCTGAATGCAGTGCTGAAATTATTCGCCGATCCGACGGTACACCATACAGCAGAAACGATCGCCCAGGCGCTCACCATCAGCCGAACGACTTCCAGACGCTACCTTGAGTACTGTGCCAGCCGTCATTTGATTATTGCGGAGATTATTCACGGTAAGGTGGGTAGGCCGCAGCGTATCTATCACGGCGGCTAAATGCTGATTTCTGACGTAGGCCGGATAAGATGCTTTAGCATTGACATCCGGCAACGTTGCAGTCGAAATGCCGGATGCGGCGTGAATGCCTCATCCGGCCTACATTTCTCTAAGTATCAGCCGCCAACGACGGCTGAAGAAGAACCTGGTACCATCACTTCCGTTGCGATAATCACAACCAACAACCCAACCAGAACCGGAACCGAGGTACGTTTCACCACTTCGAACGGAGAAATCTTCGCCATACCTGCAACAGCAACCACCACGCCGGAGACCGGGGAGATTGTGCGTCCAAGGTTTGACGCTTGCAGCATCGGGATAACAAGGTAAGCTGGGTTAATGCCGGAGGAATGCGCCAGCTTAGGGATCATCTCAACGAAGGCATAGAACGGAGCGTTACCGGAACCCGTAGTCATTGCCGCCAGCATAGTCAGGATCACCAGCACCATCATCAGAATAATGCTCGCCGAACCAAACGAGGTGGCGATAGATATCAGACTCTGAATAAAGCCGATTGTGCTCAGACCCTGGGCAAATACACCCGCAGCGACTAACAACATCACCACGTTAGCAAAGGCATCCGCCATGCCACGGTAAGCGACTTCCAGACCAGAGAAAACCTTTTGGGTGTTGAACCCACGTACGAACTCCAGAATAGCCGCGATGAGCATGCACAGAACCAGAATCGTAATGATATGCAGCTGTGGACCCCATTTACCATCAAAAATCAGGACGCCAACAATCGGGGTAAACGGCAGAATGGCGTAAAATGACGGAGCAGTCGTGGTGATTTCAGCCACATCTAACATTTCATGAGAAATGTTCTCTTTTTTATCCAGAAAACGCTGCCAGAAAAAGTGGGCAATCGCCATAGCAATGATGGCGGCAATGGAAATTGGCAGCGTGGTTTTAAAGGCGAAATCGATCAGCGGCATTTCCGCAGCTTTTGCCGCCAGCACCACATCACCGGATGTTGGTGAAAGAATAATTGCAGCAGGGGAGGCACAAATGGCCGCTGCGGCGCCACGGCTGATCCCAACGTTAACCATGACCGGGAACAGTGTTGCCATCAGCAATACGCCCAGACCGGTTGCTGACGAAACCGCCAGTGACATCAGGCAGGCGACAAAATAGGCGGCAATCATTAGCAGGTAAGGAGAGTTGATGTATTGCAGAGGCTTGGAGGCCAGCTTAACGACCATATCGTTCGCGCCAATGTGGGTCATATAAGCGGCAAAACCACACAGCATCATGATCATCATGCCGAGATCGCCACCACGGCTCATCAGCAAAATTTTAATATATTCAACAATGTCTGTTGCCGTATAGCCCGTTGATGCCGCGCTGGACGGCAAAACTTTATGCCCCATCAGCGCACTGATAATCAGCAAAACCAGACCACCAACAAACAGTACGCCTGTCGCGGAATAACCTTTAATGATGTAGCGCGCTACACCCACAATAACCACAACCCCAATAAGGAGTTCAATAAATGTCAACATCGTTTCCCCTGTCGCATTGCTGCCCAGAAAGTAAAAAAACTAAAAAAAGTAAAAAGTGGTGACAGAATGTGCCTAATAAACCGATAACTCTTGCTGATTAAAATCAATAAAAATACGGATTCAAGCGATGGTTAAGCCGTTTTTTCAGCATCGCGGTTTAAAAAAGAATCTCACAATAAGAAACTGTGAAGCGCAGCGCTGATGTGTGTGTTTTGTGGCGATTGTGAATATTAATTGTTAATTTATTGTGATGATATTTAACTTTTTTCGCAGGAAAGAACAATTTATTGGCAATAAAGAGAAAATAGTTCCTATTAGATGGCTCAATAAACTCATGGATAATTATCTTAAAAATTATAGGCTGAGGATTATTCTGATTTTTTAGCTGCGCATTTTTGTTAAGCTAACATTAAGGTTGGGTTTGCTACAATTAATAATAAATCCCAGGATGGTAATTAAGTTGTGATTGTCGCTAAACGATATTTTCTCATTTTTTCATTTCTTTTTATTCAGTTAGCTTTCATTCCCCAGGGCGCTGCTGAAGATAAAGGCTGGTTCGCTACTTTTAAAGACAACGTCAGTGAAACCTGGCAGCAGCCAGAACATTATGATCTGTACGTGCCGGCTATTACCTGGCATGCTCGTTTTGCTTATGATAAAGAAAAAACGGATCGCTACAATGAACGCCCATGGGGGGCGGGCTTTGGTCAATCCCGTTGGGATGATAAAGGTAACTGGCACGGGCTTTATATAATGGCCTTTAAGGATTCCTACAATAAATGGGAACCTATTGGTGGTTATGGCTGGGAAAAAACCTGGCGACCGCTGGCAGATGAAAATTTCCATACCGGACTTGGCTTTACCGCCGGTTTTACCGCGCGAGATAACTGGAACTACATTCCGGTTCCCGTGCTGTTACCGCTGGCATCGATAGGGTATGGTCCGGCAACGTTCCAGATGACCTACATTCCGGGAACGTACAACAACGGTAACGTCTACTTTGCATGGATGCGTTTCCAGTTTTGATGGACTACCTGTATTGTCAGGTGGATTATTAAAAAGTCTTTTAAAAACAGTGCGATATTAACTTTAACTGAAAAATAACGCGACATTTATCACTTTTTGATAAAGTTCGACTGGACAAAGTCCACCACAATTGTTGTACTGATACCCGACACAGCATTTGTGTCTATTTTTCATGTAAAGGTAATTTTGATGTCTAAGATTAAAGGTAACGTTAAGTGGTTTAATGAGTCCAAAGGATTCGGTTTCATTACTCCGGAAGATGGCAGCAAAGACGTGTTCGTACACTTCTCTGCAATCCAGACCAATGGTTTTAAAACTCTGGCTGAAGGTCAGCGTGTAGAGTTCGAAATCACTAACGGTGCCAAAGGCCCTTCTGCTGCAAACGTAATCGCTCTGTAAGCATACGACAGCAAGCATTCAAAACCCGCTTAATTGCGGGTTTTTTTTCGCTTCAGTGCGCGGGAGAGGCCGAAACCAGCCAGAATGCCAGGGCGGTCATCGCAAATGATCCCAACAGATTAACCAGTACATTCACCATAGCCCAACCAAAGCGTCCTTCCTGTAGCAAAAACACCACCTCAGCTGAGAAAGTGGAAAACGTTGTTAGTCCCCCGCAAAAGCCAGTGGTAATCAGTACCTTCCACATTGGATCAATGTTAGTCATGCGATTAAACCACGCCAGACCCATACCAATGATAAATGCGCCAAGTAAGTTTGCAGCCAGTGTACCGAATGGGATGGCCTGATGTAGCGGGTTAAACCTCATGCTCAACATCCATCTTGCTACACTACCTGTACCACCACCGATAAAAACCGCTAAAAGGAGTTGTAACACTGCATAATCCTGCTATTTGATTGTATATAGGATGAGTGTAACGCTGAATAATCGTGGTTGGCGAGCCTAACAACGTTTTCTGGAGGGAATATGTTCGTTGCAGCAGGGCAATTTGCCGTGGGACCTTCATGGGAAAAAAATGCAGAAACCTGCGTCTTATTGATGTCACAGGCTGCAGGAGAGGGGGCGTCGCTGTTGGTATTACCGGAGGCGCTTCTGGCCCGTGACGATCTGGACCCAGACCTGTCAGTGAAATCAGCTCAACTGCTGGAGGGCGGATTTTTGACGCGCTTGATGCGAGAAAGCGCGCAAAACGAGATGACGACAATCCTGACGATTCATGTTCCTTCTGTGCCAGGCCGGGCGTTTAACATGCTGGTGGCGCTACGGGCAGGTCAGGTCGTGGCCCATTACGCTAAATTACATCTCTATGATGCCTTTTCGATTCAGGAGTCACGAAATGTGGATGCAGGGGACGCCATAGCGCCGCTGCTGGACGTAGACGGGTTAAAAGTAGGGTTAATGACCTGTTATGATCTGCGCTTTCCTGAGTTGGCGCTGGCGCACGCATTGCAGGGAGCGGAAATTCTTGTCTTACCCGCAGCCTGGGTTCGGGGATCGCTTAAAGAGCATCACTGGGCTACGCTTTTGGCGGCAAGAGCGTTAGATGCGACGTGTTACTTGATTGCGGCGGGAGAGTGCGGTAACAAGAATATCGGCCAAAGCAGGGTCATCGACCCCCTTGGTGTGACCATTGCTGCTGCGGCAGAAACGCCCGCGCTAATTATGGCCGAGGTTTCCGCCGAGCGGGTGAGGCAGGTTAGGGCACAACTCCCGGTGTTAAGTAACCGACGCTTTGCGCCACCGCAATTATTATGACGTTTTTTTAAACAAGGCTTGATTCACCTTGTTACAGATTGCTATTGTGTGCGCGCGTCGAAAGGCCGTTAATATTCTCAGGTTAATATGGCGCTTTATGCAGCCTGGTTTAAGTCAAGAAGGTATCTATGGGTGAGATTAGTATTACCAAACTGCTGGTGGTTGCCGCACTGGTTGTTCTGCTGTTTGGTACCAAGAAGTTACGTACACTGGGTGGAGACCTGGGAACGGCAATCAAAGGCTTCAAGAAAGCAATGAACGACGATAATGCCGATGCTAAGAAAGATGCTGATGGTAGCGTTCAGGCTGAGAAGCTTTCTCATAAAGAGTAATGTCAGGAGCATGATGCTCTTACTGCATACTCTGCATGAAAAAAAACCGGCAATTTGCCGGTTTTTTTATTGCTGATATGTAAGTGAGTATTACACGATTACTTCACTTCCAGCCCTTTGGCCTGCATGTCAGCATGGTATGAAGAGCGAACGAATGGACCGCAGGCTGCATGGGTAAAGCCCATTGCCATAGCTTCGGCTTTCATCTCATCGAACTCATCCGGGCTCACATAGCGTTGAACCGGCAGGTGATGGCGGCTTGGCTGTAAATACTGCCCCAGTGTCAGCATGGTGACACCATGGCTGCGCAGGTCACGCATGACCTCAATGATTTCCGCATTGGTTTCGCCCAGACCGACCATCAGACCTGATTTGGTCGGAATCTCCGGGTGCGCTTCCTTGAAACGTTCCAGAAGCTTCAGTGACCAGTTGTAGTCAGCACCTGGACGAACATTGCGATAAATACGTGGTACGTTTTCGAGGTTGTGGTTAAACACATCCGGCGGGGTGGCCGTGAGGATATCCAGCGCACGATCCATACGACCACGGAAGTCAGGCACCAGCGTTTCGATTTTAATCGACGGGCTTTTCTCACGAATAGCGGTGATGCAGTCAGCAAAGTGCTGAGCACCGCCGTCACGCAGATCGTCGCGGTCAACGGAGGTAATGACGACATAGCGCAGCGCCATGTCAGCAATCGTCTGAGCAAGTTTTAACGGCTCGTTAGCATCAGGAGCAACCGGACGGCCATGGGCAACGTCACAGAATGGGCAACGGCGGGTACAGATTGCGCCGAGGATCATAAAGGTTGCAGTTCCGTGATTGAAACATTCAGCCAGGTTAGGGCAGGAAGCTTCTTCGCAGACAGAGTGCAGGCCATTTTTGCGCATTGCCGCTTTGATGCCCTGGATGCGAGTGGAGTCCGCTGGCAGTTTTATTTTCATCCATTCCGGTTTACGCAGCAGGGCTTCACGCTCTGTTGCCACATTTTTTACCGGGATAAGAGCCATCTTATCGGCATCGCGGTATTTAACACCGCGTTCCATCACAATGGGTTTACTCATAGCTTGCGTGTTCCAGTTGCGAATTACGAAGGAAAGCGTTTCAATTCAAGGGAATGTTGCATTTATCAACTATTTTTGAATTAGTGATACGCAGTATATCATTGAAACGGGCCAGAAAGCAGCCTGACAGGCTGGCAAAATGTAAAATAGTTGTTGTTTTGTGCCATTTGCCACAACATATGCCGTGGCAAAGTATGCGCGTATTTTCAGTCCGCGATGTACTCGTGCGGTGGGTTACCCAACAGCGCCAGAATGTTGGCCAGCAGCCTTGGGCGAATGCTCTCGGTCGTGGCTGTGCTATCCCACTGCGATACCTTCGCCATTTCCATTCCGGCATAACCACAAGGATTGATACGCAGGAAAGGCGACAAGTCCATATCCACATTGAGCGCTAAGCCGTGAAATGAACAACCTTTACGAATACGTAACCCCAAAGAGCAGATTTTCTTCTCTCCAACGTATACGCCTGGTGCATCGGCTCGCGGGTGGGCGTCAATACCGATTTCCGCAAGGGTATTCACAACGGTTTGCTCCAGCAGCGTAACCAGTTCGCGAACGCCAAGTTTACGACGCTTCAGGTTCAACAGCACATACATGACCTGCTGGCCCGGCCCGTGATAAGTCACCTGACCGCCACGATCGCTCTGGATCACCGGAATATCTCCCGGCATCAGTACGTGCTCTGCTTTACCTGCCTGACCCTGGGTAAAAACAGGATAATGCTCTACCAGCCAGATTTCGTCATAACTGTTTTCATCGCGGGTATCGGTGAATTCGTGCATGGCCAGAGAAACTGGCTCGTAAGGTTGAAGACCGAGCTGGCGGACAAGAATTTTATCCTGATACAAAACGGCATCTCCGTAGATACTCACATAGAGTAGAGAATATAAAAGAGGGGGAAAAGTATATCACAGGAGGGAGGGGTTACCCGAGCGGGGATGCAGCGGGTAACCAACAGGTTTTTACAGCACCATGCGAACGATATCGATATTGCCTAATTCTTCGTACAGCGTTTCAACCTGCTCAATGTGTGTAGCAGTAATAGTGATTGAGACCGAGTGGTAGTTGCCTTTGCTGCTCGGTTTTACCGTCGGAGAGTAATCACCTGGCGCATGGCGCTGTACCACTTCAACCACCTGATCAACCAGCTCAGGTAACGCCTGCCCCATTACTTTGTAAGTAAATGGAGTAGGGAATTCAAGCAGTTCGTTAAGTTTGGTTTTCATGTCAGCTCCGGCGTTACATCAATAAATAATAACTCCCACAGCGCGTGGGAGTTATCTGGATACCTAGTATATGGGGACGTAAATCACACTTTCAAGTGTTCGATTTTTAGCCAAACCAGTGATGGAACATTAATTTAATGTAATCAATGATTTTCCCAAAGAAGTTGCCTTCAGGGATTTCCTGCAGGACTACCAGCGGGCGCTGCTCAATGGTTTTGCCATCCAACTGGAAGTTGATGGTGCCGACAACCTGGTTTTTCTGCAGCGGTGCGTGCAGTTCTGTGGTGTTCAGCACATAGCTTGCTTTCAGATCTTTCATGCGGCCGCGCGGAATAGTCAGGTAGACATCTTTATCTACGCCTAACGATGCACGATCGGTATTACCAAACCAGGCGGGCTCTGAAGCAAACTCTTTACCGACTTTCAGTGGGTTCACGGTTTCAAAGAAACGGAAGCCCCAGGTAAGCAGTTTTTTACTTTCGGTTTCACGACCTTTATAGGTGCGGCCACCCATGACGGCGGAGATCAGACGCATCTGACCTTCGGTTGCGGATGCAACGAGGTTATAGCCAGCCTTGTCGGTATGACCGGTTTTGATACCGTCGACATTCAGGCTGTTATCCCACAGCAGGCCGTTACGGTTTAACTGACGGATGCCGTTAAAGGTGAACTCTTTTTCTTTATAGATAGAGTATTCGTTAGGCACGTCGCGAATCAGCGCCTGACCAATCATCGCCATGTCGCGAGCCGAGCTGTATTGACCGTCAGCGTCGAGACCATGAACGGTCTGGAAGTGGGTGTTTTTCAGGCCCAGCGCGTTCACATAGCTGTTCATCAGACCGACGAAAGCATCCTGGCTGCCGGCTGCGAAGTCCGCCATTGCTACGCACGCGTCATTACCGGATTGCAGGTTGATACCACGGATAAGCTGAGAAACAGGAACCTGCATGCCAGGTTTCAGGAACATCAATGATGAACCTTTAAAGACCGGGTTACCTGTAGCCCAGGCGTCATTGCCGACGGTGACCAGATCGGTTTCTTTGAATTTCCCGGCTTTCATCGCCTGGCCGATGACGTAGCTGGTCATCATTTTGGTCAGACTGGCGGGATCGCGGCGAGTGTCAGCGTTCTGTTCTGCCAGAACTTTGCCTGAATTGTAATCAATCAGGATATATGACTCCGCATCGATCTGCGGAACACCCGGGATCATGGTTTTAATATTCAGGTCATCGGCATGGGCAGCAGAGAGAGAAGCTGCGCAGAGAGCCGCGGTGAGCGCCATACGCTGCACGAAACGAGCGGAAAAAGTGGTCTTCATGGTCTGAACTACGACGTCCGTGATGAAATTAAAAAAAGTGCCCTACTATAGCAAATGCAAAACGGGCAGGCATCTGACTTTCCGCGTGACTTTGTTAATGTCATTTACAGAAACTGACAGTTCAGATACCTGATTTACGTTATTACACGCCGGTGATGAAGGACTGTAATTGCGCCTCGGCTTGAAGACGCTGCTGCAATGTGGAGGCTTCAGCTTTGCTGGCGAACGGCCCCATCTGGATACGCCAGACTGCGCCGTTTTGTACCACCCGACCTGGGACGCCAAATTGCTGGCTTAAACGTTTTTGATACTGCTGCGCACGCGACTGCTCGCTGACTGCGCCAACCTGAACCACGTAGCGTCCGTTGGCTACTGCCGCTGGCGCAGGTGCAGCGACGGCGGCTGGTGTTGCTGCTGGCGCGGTTGGCGTTACCGGTGCGGTGGTGGTCGGTTGCGGAGCCGGAGTCGGCTCGCTACCTTCCAGCACGCCTGCAGCGAGCGTGGTCGGCGCACCGAGGAATCCACTGCTGTTCACTGGCGCACCGGTTGTATCATCGCTTTTCAACGTGGAATTGCTGATCGGACGAATATCGCCTTGCGGCTGACCCACATCCGATGGCGCAGGCATGCTGCCCATACTGCCACCGCCGCTTAAATCAGGACGCGCGGGCAGGGCATAGGTTTGTTTCGCTACCGTGGTACAAGCCATTCCCGGCCCGGACAATGAACCATCCTGGGCGACGATGATCGGGTCGATACGCACTTTGGTATTGTTGGAGGTATTCAGACGGTCGGCTGCTGCACGTGAAAGTGAAATCACGCGATCGTTGCCATAAGGGCCGCGATCGTTAATGCGCACGACAATCATCCTGCCATTTGCCAGGTTAGTTATTCTGGCATAGCTTGGGACTGGCAGCGTCGGATGCGCTGCGGTTAACTGCATCGGGTCGAACGCTTCACCAGACGCGGTTAAGTTGCTTCCGGGTTCCGCATCATAGATAGCGGCAAGCCCTGCCTGGCTAAAGCGGGAAGGGTCCTGGACGATTTTGTAGCTCTTACCATCACGCTGATAGTCCTGATTCGCCGTTGGGTTCAGGGGTTCAAAGCGCGGATCGGCCCCGCTGATTTCAACAATCGGACCATTACACACCGCAGGCTGCGGCGCGACAGCACCCTGTTGCTGACCATCATCACTCGAACACGCCGCGAGCATTCCTGCTGCGATGCAGATACCAAGCCACTGCTTACGCATTGCGTACCCCTTACACGCTTTTCGACAACATTTTTCTATGGGTATGGATCGACATAACAATCCCGAACCCAGCCATCAGCACGATAAGTGCCGAGCCTCCGTAACTAACCAGTGGGAGAGGAACGCCAACCACGGGCAGAATACCGCTCACCATACCAATATTTACGAAGACATAAACGAATAATATCAACATTAAACCACCCGCCATGACGCGACCAAAGGTGGTTTGCGCGTGGGCAGCGATCCATAACCCGCGCATAATCAGCAAAATGTACAGCGCCAGCAGAATTAAGATCCCTACCAGACCCAGTTCTTCCGCTAATACCGCGAAGATAAAATCTGTATGACGTTCGGGTAAAAACTCAAGCTGTGACTGCGTACCGTGTAGCCAGCCCTTACCACGTAGACCGCCGGAGCCAATAGCAATTTTAGACTGAATGATGTGATAACCCGCACCCAGCGGATCGGTTTCCGGATCGAGTAACATCATGACGCGCTGACGTTGATAATCATGCATCAGGAAGAACCACAGTATCGGGATAAACGCCGCAACCAGGACTACCGCAACACCGATTAAACGCCAGCTCAAACCAGAAAGGAACAGAACAAACAGACCGGAAAGAGCGACCAGTATTGAAGTTCCGAGGTCTGGCTGGGCGGCCACCAGCAGGGTGGGCATAAATATCAGCACCAACGCAATGGCGGTATTTTTTAGCGATGGCGGGCAAACATCACGGTTGATGAAGCGCGCGACCATCAGCGGCACGGCAATCTTGGCGATTTCGGAAGGCTGAAAACGCACAATCCCCAAATCCAGCCAGCGCTGCGCGCCTTTGGAGATAGCGCCGAAGGCATCTACTGCCACCAACAAAATGATGCAAAAGATGTAGAGATAGGGAGCCCAGCCTTCATAAACTCGGGGCGGGATTTGCGCCATCACCACCATGATGACCAGGCCCATCGCGATCTGACCGACCTTGCGCTCCATCATGCCAATATCCTGGCCGCTGGCGCTCCAGATGACCAGCGAGCTGTAAACCAGCAGCGCCAGCAAAATAAGCAACATCGTGGGATCGATGTGGATTTTGTCCCAGAATGTTTTTTTGTTCGGATTATCCGTCACGATTATTGGTCCTCCGCTGCTGCAACCGCGGGGTTTTCTGCAGGCAGATTGGTGTTATTGTCGCCCAACATAATGTGGTCAAGGATCTGGCGCATAATGGTACCCACAGCCGGGCCCGCGCCACCGTTCTCAAGAATTATGGCGACAGCAACCTGGGGCTTATCATAGGGTGCGAAGGCCGTCATCAGCTTGTGGTCACGTAAGCGCTCGGCGATCTTATGTGCGTTATAGGTTTCATTGGCTTTCAGGCCAAAGACCTGTGCAGTACCGGATTTCGCCGCAATTTTGTAAGGTGCGCCAGCGAAATATTTGTGTGCAGTGCCGTTAGGACGGTTGGCTACACCGTACATGCCGTCTTTTGCGATTTCCCAATAACCGGAATGAATGTCACCAACGGGTGGTTCGTGCGGCTGAATCCACGGCACTTGCTTGCCGTTTTCTGCCGTACTCATCAGCAGATGCGGAACTTTTACCAAACCGTCGTTGATAAGGATCATCAGCGCTTTACTCATCTGGATAGGGGTTGCTGTCCAGTAACCCTGACCGATGCCGACCGGAATGGTATCACCCTGGTACCATGGCTTTTTGAACCGTTTTTGCTTCCACTCGCGGGTTGGCATGTTTCCGGCGCGCTCTTCGGCAAGATCGATACCCGTATATTGACCGTAGCCAAACTTGCTCATCCATTCTGAAAGGCGGTCTATCCCCATATCATAGGCGATTTGATAGAAAAACGTATCCGCCGACTCTTCCAGAGAACGGGTGATGTTCAGATGGCCGTGCCCCCATTTTTTCCAGTCGCGGTAACGTTTTTCAGAGCCCGGTAATTGCCACCAACCCGGATCGAACAGACCAGTATTGCGGGTGATGACGCCTGCACTTAATGCAGAAACCGCGACGTAAGGTTTAACCGTTGAAGCAGGAGGGTAGACACCCTGAGTTGCGCGGTTAACCAATGGGGTATTCGGGTCATTGAGCAACCCGGAGTAATCTTTACTCGAGATACCATCGACAAACAGGTTCGGGTCGTAGCTCGGCATGGACACCAGTGCGAGAACGCCACCGGTACGCGGGTCGGTGACTACCACCGCGGCACGACTGCCCGCCAGCAGCGTTTCGATGTACTGCTGGAGTTTCAGGTCAAGGGTGAGATAGATATCGTGCCCGGCCTGTGGAGCCACTTCTTTCAGTTGGCGAATGACGCGGCCACGGTTGTTCACTTCAACTTCTTCATAACCCGTCTGGCCGTGAAGAACGTCTTCATAGTAGCGTTCAATACCCAATTTACCGATGTCGTGCGTCGCCGCGTAGTTGGCCAGCTTGCCGTCTTTGTCCAGGCGGTCCACGTCTTTATCGTTGATCTTCGATACGTAGCCAATGACGTGGGTCAGCGCAGAGCCGTAGGGGTAATAGCGGCGTTTATAGCCTTTAACTTCGACGCCGGGAAAGCGATATTGATTAACGGCGAACCGTGCCACCTGCACTTCACTCAGGTTAGTTTTTACCGGAATGGAGGTGAAGCGGTGTGAACGGGCGCGCTCTTTTTTAAAGGCGGCAATGTCGTCGTCCGTCAGGTCTACGACGTTACGCAGCGCGTCGAGGGTATCCTGAACGTTGTCGACCTTTTCCGGCATCATTTCTATCTGATAAATGGTGCGGTTAAGGGCGAGTGGAATTCCGTTACGGTCATAAATGATGCCGCGACTGGGGGCGATAGGCACCAGTTTGATGCGGTTTTCGTTCGAGCGAGTCTGATAATCAGTAAAGCGAACGATTTGCAGATTATAAAGGTTGGCGATCAGCACGCCGGTGAGCAGCAAAATCCCCAAAAAAGCGACCAGCGCCCGGCGCACAAACAGCGCGGACTCAGCCGAATAGTCGCGAAAAGAATTCTGTAGTTTCATCCGCTGCTTAATCTACTCAAGAATCAATGATCACTCACGGTGATAAGGATGGTTGGTGGTGATGCTCCACGCCCTGTACAGACTCTCCGCGACCAGAACCCGAACAAGAGGGTGAGGAAGGGTTAACGCAGAGAGTGACCAGCTTTGTTCCGCTGCCGCTTTACAGGCAGGAGAGAGACCTTCCGGCCCGCCAATCAACAGACTGACGTCACGACCGTCCAGTTTCCAGCGTTCCAGTTCAGTCGCCAGCTGCGGCGTGTCCCAGGGTTTACCAGGGATATCAAGGGTGACGATGCGGTTTTTGCCTGCGGCAGCCAGCATCTGCTCACCCTCTTTGTCGAGAATGCGTTTAATATCCGCGTTCTTGCCGCGTTTTCCTGCCGGGATTTCGATCAGCTCAAAGGGCATATCTTTCGGAAACCGACGGAGATACTCCGTAAACCCGGTTTGCACCCAGTCAGGCATTTTCGTACCCACAGCGACAAGTTGCAGCTTCACGCATTAACTCCAGAGTTTTTCCAGTTCATACAGGCGACGGCTTTCTTCCTGCATCACGTGGACAATCACATCACCGAGGTCAACGACGATCCAGTCTGCAACGTTCTCGCCTTCTACGCCGAGCGGCAGCAGACCAGCAGTGCGGGACTCCTGAACAACGTGGTCTGCGATAGACATTACATGACGGCTGGACGTGCCGGTGCAGATAATCATGCAATCAGTGATGCTGGATTTGCCCTGAACGTCTAAGGCGATGATGTCTTGACCTTTCAGGTCATCAATTTTGTCGATTACAAAATCCTGAAGTGCTTTACCCTGCAAGTGTTCCCCCTGGGTGAAAAGAGTTAAAAACGTCTGTTAGTATACCTGAACCAGAGGCGATATCGGGACAAATGTCTCCGAAAGCGCTTTTGAAGTGCGCTATCATCCCACCCCACGCCGCAGAATGCATCGCCATTTTTGTAAAACAATTTCTGCAAAGCTCTGAAGGGCGGGAAAAGTCAGGTTGCGGAGAATAACAGCCTGTCATGGGGTGTCAATGGGAGAGAAGCCCTTCGGCAGAAAAAACAGGGCTTTCACTCCCTGTCGTGCCATACAGCCCGGCTGTTGAGCACTTTCAGAACCGCAAAATCGTCGCAAAAATCAATTGCGCTCCAGCAACCTTGTTCGACGCGAAAATGCCACATTGCTGCAGCCGGCATGGACAGCAGACGGGCGATCAACACGCTCAGAACACCCTGATGGCTCACCACCAGTAGGTTTTGGCACGTTTTGTAATCAGCGAGCTGAGCAATAAAGCGTTCCACGCGCTGGGAAAACGCCTGAAAACCTTCACCATTGGTTGGCGTCGCATTCTGCCAGTCGTTACACCACACGGCGTAGTTTTCGGCGTCTTCTCGCGCCAGATCGCGATGATGGCGCATTTCCCAGTCACCAAAAAACATCTCATTGAGCTCAGGCATGTTGCGCACAGGAACCTTGCGATCGCCTAAGATCAACTGCGTTGTATGGCGGGCACGTTCCAACTCGCTGCACAGAACGTTGTCGACAGGCACATTGCGTAACAGCGTACCCAGTGTTTGCGCCTGAGCGATACCCCGTTCCGTTAGCGGTGTGGGGGCGTGACCGCTGTATAAACCAGCGACATTGGCTTCAGTTTCTCCATGACGTACTAACCAGAGTCTCATTTTTTCCTCTTGAGGTTATTCGCACAAAACATGATGTTTGCCCTGATTGCACAGAGATTTTTCACTAAAATACCTTTTTTTGCGTGGAGCGGCACGATGTCTTTATTGAAGAGCGCGCATGGTGGCAATACCCGAGAAGCCGCCGAACTGTTGGGCATCTCGCCTGAACAATTGTTGGATTTTAGCGCGAATATTAATCCGCTGGGTATGCCGGCAAGTTTAAAACGCGCGATCGTCGACAACCTGGACTGCGCGGAGCGTTACCCGGATGTTGATTACGCTAAATTGCATGCGGCGCTGGCGGAGCATCATCAGATTCCTGCCTCATGGATACTTGCCGGAAACGGCGAGACTGAGTCGATTTTCACTTTGGTGCAAGGACTTAAACCACGTCATGCGATGATCGTGACGCCCGGGTTTGCTGAATATCGTCGGGCGTTGCAATGGGGAGACTGTACGATCCATGAGTTTGCGCTGCGCGAAGACGATGGCTGGCAGCTTACCGATGCAATCCTCGATACGTTAACCTCAGAGCTGGACTGCCTGTTTCTCTGTACGCCCAACAATCCCACTGGCTTGCTGCCCGATAACCGCCTGCTGCGCGAAATAGCCGCGCGTTGTGAGTTGCTTGGGATCAATCTGATCCTTGATGAAGCGTTTATCGATTTTATTGCCGGGGAGCAGGGGTTTATTCCGCTGCTTCGGGATAACCCGCATATTTGGGTGCTGCGCTCGCTAACCAAGTTCTATGCGATACCGGGGCTGCGGTTAGGGTATCTGGTCAACAGTAATGAACAGGCTGTTGCACAGATGCGCCGTCGACAAATGCCGTGGTCAATTAACGCATTTGCTGCACTGGCAGGCGAGATTATTTTACACGACAGCGCATATCAGCAGGCAACATGGAAGTGGCTGGAGCAAGAGGGCGCGAGGTTTGATCGGCAGTTGAAAGAACTGCCCGGCCTGACGGTGTATCCTGGCAGGGCAAATTATCGCTTATTGCGCTGCGATCGGGCGGATTTTGATCTGCAACGCGCAATGCTGGAACAACATGTCTTGATTCGCAGTTGTGCTAATTATCCGGGGCTGGATGCGCGCTATTATCGGGTAGCCGTTCGCAGCCAGGAAGAGAATAACCGCCTGTTGGCGGCTCTACGCAAGGTGCTTAGCGGTACAACCCCTGCTGATTGATATAGTCAAGCACTGCAGCTGGCATGAGGTCGTCGCACGGCTCGCCTTTTTCCAGACGCTCACGGATGAGCGTGGCGGAGATGTTAAACCACGGCGTTTCAGCCAGATAAATTTTCCCGCAAGGCAAGTTGTGCAGGTCATCTGGCGAATGGGTCAGATGATCCTCCAGCCACTGCTGGTGCTTTTCCTGCGCCATTTCGAGCGGATAGCCCGGACGTCGGCAGACAATGAGGTGGGTGTTACCCAGAATCGTGTCGTAGTCATGCCAGGACGGAAAGGTAAGCAGTGAGTCCTGGCCAATAATAAACGCTAACGGTACTTCCGGGCCTTGCTCCTCGCGCCACTCTTTGAGCGTTTGCGCGGTGTAGGAGGCGGTATCGCGTTTCAGTTCGCGTTCATCAAGGGAGAACAGCGGCTTATCGGCAATGGCCAGTTCAACCATGCGTTGACGTTGTTCGCCGGACGCTTCGGGTTGCGCACGATGCGGCGGCACATTATTGGGCATGATAATAACCCGGGAAAGGCCAATCAGATTCGCCAGAATTTCAACCGGTTTAAGATGACCATAATGTACCGGATCAAAGGTGCCACCGAACAGAGCCTGCAATGATTTCATATCAACCATCAATAAAAACATCGGCCAGCGATTTATGGCAGAGCAACAGGGAAAGCCCCTCAAGTTCCGCCCACACTGACTGACCATAGTCTTGTTTAAGCGTAATTTCAGTACGCGTTAACAGCGTTACAGCCTGACGCAACTGCGCAGGATTCAGCCGGTTTAGCGCGTCTCCCATCATACCCCGGCGATTTTGCCACACCCGGTGTTTATCAAACAACGTGCGCAAAGGCGTATGGGCTGACTGCCGTTTTAAGTTGACCAACAGCAGTAATTCACGCTGTATCGTGCGCAGCAAAATAACCGGCTCACTGCCTTCCAGGCGTAACTGTTGCAGAATGTGCAGCGCGCGTTTGCTTTTGCCCATCAGCAGCGCATCCACCCAATGGAACGGGGTAAAGTGCGCGGCATCGTTAACGGCTTTCTCCACGCGAGGCAGCGTTAGTTTGCCATCAGGCCAAAGCAATGCTAGCCGTTCCAGCGCTTGCGCCAGTGCTAACAGATTACCTTCATAGCAATAACACAACAGCTGATTCGCTGCGTCATCCAGTTGTAGATTGTTAAGCTTCGCCCTGGCGGCGACCCAACGAGGAAGCTGTGCTTGCTCCGGCGTCTGGCAGCTTACCTGCACCGCATTATTGGCAAGTCCGGTATACCATGCAGCGTTTTCCTGCGCTTTAGTCAGTTTGTTGCCGCGAACAATCAGCAGCAGGTCGTCATGTAGCAGTGTGACGAGTGAAGCGAGCTGTTCGTTAATGGCGGCATTGGGGCCATTTTCAGGCAACTGCAAAAGTAGGGTTTGACGGTTGGCAAACAGGCTCATCGCCTGGCAGAGTGAAAAAATCTCTCCCCAGTCGGTGCTATTGTCCAGGGTGAAAGCGTGGTGTTCTTCGAACCCTTGTGTGGCGGCAGCCTGACGGATAGCGTCCTGGCTTTCCTGCAACAAGAGAGGATCGTTACCTAAGAGCAAATACGCCGCGCGCAGCCCCTCATTGAGCTGTGCGCGGAGTTGTTCAGGGTACAACTTGAGCATCAGTTACCCAGCGTGGTGGAAACACGCGCCGGAGATGACGCAGGCTCTGCGGCTTTTGTCGCCGCTGGCTTAGCATCATCATCAGCATTGGATGACAGAGTATCGGCCAGATGTACGCTTGGCAGCTTACGAATTAACTGTTCAGCCGCTTTGTCATACATCTCTTTAACGATCATCTCTTGCTCGTTATCCTTCGCCAGTGCAGCCTGTGGGTTGTCAAAGAACGAACGATAAACTTTGGCGCTGATTGGATAAATATCATGACCTGGAATCAGCACAGTAGCACTTACGGACATCACCATCTGGTATTCAGCCGTTTGACCGTTCTGGAATACCGACGCCGTATCCTGCGAAATGCTGACTGCGCCAAGACGTAAGGACGTCACATCTTTACGCATTGTACCGTCTTCAAGCAGCGTAACGCCGTTCAGGCGCAGCTGATTACGAACCGCGCGGCTTAATGGGCCGTTCGGATCACCAGAGTTCAGGATCATGGTTTTCATTGAGGGTGGAACCTGCGTAGTATTACGCAGATGCCAACCGCACCCGGCGGTGACAAGCACCGCCAGAGATAACAACAATGTTGTCAGAAGTCGCACGCTTCCTCCCGCGCTTAGCCAACGACCAGATTGAGGAGTTTACCTGGTACATAAATCACTTTACGTACGGTAACGCCATCAAGATATTTTGCCACCAGATGCTCCTGGCCAGCACGTTCACGAACCTGTTCTTCTGTCGCATTTACCGGAACGGTAATTTTGCCACGGACCTTACCGTTCACCTGAACTACAACCAGCGTCGAGTCTTCAACCATTGCGGCTTCGTCCGCCACCGGCCACGGTGCGTTGTCGATATCGCCTTCGCCTTTCAGTGCTTCCCACATCGTGAAACAAACATGTGGGGTGAACGGGTTCAGCATGCGAACGACGGCCAGTAACGCTTCCTGCATCAGGGCTCTGTCTTGTTCGTCTTCCTGCGGTGCTTTCGCCAGCTTGTTCATCAGCTCCATAATCGCCGCAATTGCGGTGTTAAAGGTCTGACGACGACCGATATCATCGGTAACTTTAGCAATGGTTTTATGTACGTCGCGACGCAGCGCTTTTTGGTCTTCGCTCAACGCATCAACGTTCAGGGCAGCTACATCGCCTTTGGAAGTATGTTCGTAAACCAGCTTCCATACACGTTTCAGGAAGCGGTTCGCCCCTTCAACGCCGGATTCCTGCCATTCCAGCGTCATATCAGCCGGAGATGCGAACATCATGAACAGACGTACCGTGTCAGCGCCGTAACGCTCAACCATCACCTGCGGGTCGATACCGTTATTTTTCGACTTGGACATTTTGCTCATGCCGGTATAGACCAGTTCATGGCCTTCTGCGTCCTGAGCTTTGACGATACGACCTTTTTCGTCGCGCTCAACGATGGCATCAACCGGAGAAACCCAGTTACGCTCGCCGTTTGCACCAACGTAATAGAACGCATCAGCCAACACCATACCCTGGCACAGCAGCTGTTTGGCCGGTTCGTCAGAGTTGACCATGCCCGCATCGCGCATCAGCTTGTGGAAGAAGCGGAAGTAGAGCAGGTGCATGATGGCGTGTTCAATACCACCAATGTAGATATCAACTGGCAGCCAGTAGTTTGCGGCTTCTGGATCCAGCATCCCTTCGTTGTACTGCGGGCAGGTATAGCGCGCGTAGTACCAGGAGGATTCCATAAAGGTATCGAAGGTGTCGGTTTCGCGCAGCGCAGGCATGCCGTTAACGGTGGTTTTTGCCCACTCCGGATCGGCTTTTATTGGGCTGGTGATGCCGTCCATAACCACGTCTTCCGGCAGAATAACCGGCAACTGATCTTCTGGCGTCGGCAGTACGGTACCGTCTTCCAGCGTCACCATCGGAATTGGCGCCCCCCAGTAACGCTGACGGGAAACACCCCAATCACGCAGACGGTAGTTCACTTTACGTTCACCCACGCCTTTCGCTACCAGCTTGTCAGCAATGGCGTTGAAGGCAGCTTCGAAGCCGAGGCCGTCAAACTCGCCGGAGTTAAACAGCACGCCTTTTTCGGTCAGAGCTTGTTCGGACAGATCCGGCTCTGCGCCTTCAGCGGTCAGAATTACTGGCTTGATGGTCAGGCCATATTTTGTCGCAAACTCGTAATCGCGCTGATCGTGGCCCGGAACGGCCATGACTGCGCCCGTACCGTATTCCATCAGGACGAAGTTTGCTGCCCAAACGGGGATTTCTTCGCCAGTCAGCGGGTGAACAGCTTTAAAGCCCGTGTCGACGCCTTTCTTCTCCATGGTTGCCATTTCGGCTTCAGCAACCTTGGTGTTGCGGCATTCGTCAATGAAGGCGGCCAGTTCTGGGTTATTTGCAGCAGCTTTCTGCGCCAGCGGGTGACCTGCGGCAACGGCCAGATAGGTCGCACCCATAAAGGTGTCCGGGCGGGTGGTGTAAACGGTCAGCGTGTTGTCGTAACCGTTCACATCGAAGGTGATTTCCACGCCTTCAGAACGGCCAATCCAGTTGCGCTGCATCGTTTTCACGGTGTCAGGCCAGTGATCCAGGTTATCCAGGTCACGCAGCAGTTCGTCAGCGTAAGCGGTAATTTTGATGAACCACTGTGGGATCTCTTTACGCTCGACTTTGGTATCGCAACGCCAGCAGCAGCCGTCGATAACCTGTTCGTTCGCCAGTACGGTCTGGTCGTTCGGGCACCAGTTGACCGCAGACGTTTTCTTGTACACCAGGCCTTTTTTGTACAACTCGGTGAAGAATTTCTGTTCCCAGCGGTAGTATTCCGGGGTGCAGGTCGCCAGCTCACGGCTCCAGTCGTAACCGAAACCCAGCATTTTGAGCTGGTTTTTCATGTATGCGATGTTGTCGTACGTCCACGGTGCTGGCGCGGTATTGTTTTTAACCGCAGCGCCTTCTGCAGGCAGACCGAACGCATCCCAGCCAATTGGCTGCAGTACGTTTTTGCCCAGCATGCGCTGGTAGCGGGCGATCACGTCACCGATGGTGTAGTTACGTACGTGGCCCATGTGTAGTCGACCAGAAGGATAGGGAAGCATAGACAGGCAGTAATACTTCTCTTTGCTCTCGTCTTCGGTAACTTCAAATGTGCGCTTCTCATCCCAGTGAAGCTGTACTTTGGATTCTATCTCTTCCGGGCGGTATTGCTCTTGCATGGCAGCCAGTGGTCCTGTTTTCAATACAGCTACAAACGTAGCTCTAGATGTGGTGTTTCAGATCCGCATAGCATAGCCCAAACGCCCGCGCCAAAACAGCCTTTCGCGCATTCAGCGTTGAATTCCCGCAAGGATAATTCTTGCACGAATTTACACACTCTGTGGACAGTCTTGCAAAGCGTAGCGTAAATAACGTCTATTATTATAGACAGTTAACGACCCAGGAGGCGAAGCGATGAACAAGGTTGCTCAATATTACCGTGAACTGGTGGCTTCACTGAGCGAACGTCTGCGTAATGGTGAACGCGATATTGATGCGTTGGTGGAGCAGGCGCGTCAACGAGTTATGCAGACCGGGGAGTTAACGCGAACCGAGGTGGAAGAGCTCACCCGGGCCGTCAGACGTGACCTGGAAGAGTTTGCTCTGAGCTATGAAGAAAGTCTCGATGAGGAGACAGACAGCGTCTTTATGCGGGTTATCAAGGAGAGTATCTGGCAGGAACTGGCCGATATTACAGATAAAACGCAGCTCGAATGGCGCGAGGTGTTCCAGGATCTCAGTCATCACGGGGTTTATCACAGCGGTGAGGTGGTCGGATTAGGTAATCTGGTCTGCGAGAAGTGCCACTTCCATTTAGCGGTTTACACCCCGGATGTGCTGCCGCTGTGTCCGAAATGCGGACACGATCAGTTCCAGCGCCGACCGTTTGAGCCGTGATCGCTTATTGCCGGATGGCGACGCAAAGCGTCTTATCCGGCCTACAAATTGCACGATTTTGTAGGCCGGATAAGCGTTAGCGCCATCCGGCGTGTATTAGGCGTAAAACTTCAGCCGTTCTGCCAGCAAATCGACAAACCCTTCGCGATCCACGTCTACCATTACGGTGGCGTTTGGCTTATTGCCGCTCAGGGAGTAGTAATCCACCACGGTCATTCCCTGGGTATATTTACCCTGAGTTTCCACGCCGACCCAGCGTTCAACGGTGGTAAATAGTTCAGGTTTCAGTAGCCAGGCAATGGTGCATGGATCATGCAGTGGCGCGCCGATGAATCCCCATTTTTCATCTTTATGATACTCAAAGAAGAAGTCGAGTAGTTCAGCCACGATCGTCGAAACAGGGTTGCCGATAGCGCGGAACCGCTCGGTATCTTCGCGATGTATTTGCGCTTTATGCGTGACGTCCAGACCAGCCATCACCACTGGAATGCCAGACTGGAATACGATTTCAGCGGCTTCAGGATCCACGAAAATATTGAACTCGGCGGCGGGCGTCCAGTTTCCGAGGCCCATCGCACCACCCATAATTACGATACGGGCGATTTTGGCGTGCAGCTCAGGATGGCTATTCAGAAGCAATGCGACGTTAGTCTGCGGCCCGGTGGAGACAATGGTCATCAGTTCCGGGCTTTCACGCAGGGTTTTCGCCATCAGTTCCACGGCGGTACAGTCTTGTGGCGCAAAAGCGGGTTCCGGCAGCGCCGGGCCATCCAGCCCACTCTCGCCGTGAACGTTATCGGCGATAATCAGATCGCGCATCAGTGGTTTCACTGCGCCACCAGCTACTGGTATATCCGTACGGTTGAGCAACGTTAACATGCGCAACACGTTACGCAGCGTTTTGTCAGGTGTCTGGTTACCGGCTGATGAGGTTATCGCTTTCACATCCAGTTCTGGTGAGGCGAGGGCGAGCACAATTGCGATAGCGTCGTCATGACCCGGATCGCAATCAAACAGGATAGGAAGTGCCATTGTTGCTCCTTGTAAGTGGGACTTTGTGACAAGGTTAACGCTGGGCTGTATGTGTTTCGAGAGGCGAAGGGATAAAGCGTGAGGTGGCGCGCACATGGAGGTGCGCGCCAGCAAGATTAGTGCAGTATTTTCGCGAGGAAGTCTTTGGCACGGTCCGATTTCGGATTAGCGAAGAACTCTTCTTTCGGTGAGTCTTCAACAATTTTCCCTTCATCCATGAAGATCACCCGGTTCGCCACTTTACGCGCAAAGCCCATTTCGTGGGTTACCACCATCATGGTCATCCCTTCATTGGCCAGTTCAACCATAACGTCCAGTACTTCGTTGATCATTTCAGGATCAAGCGCCGACGTTGGTTCGTCAAACAGCATGGCGATAGGATCCATGCACAGCGCCCGGGCGATAGCGACACGCTGTTGCTGGCCCCCTGAGAGCTGAGCTGGAAACTTCTCCGCATGTGCTGACAGACCAACGCGTTCCAGTAACTTTTGCGCTTTGTCGCGGGCCGGCTTTTTATCGCGCTTGAGCACTTTTACCTGCGCCAGAGTCAGGTTCTCAATGATCGACAGATGCGGGAACAGTTCAAAGTGCTGGAACACCATACCAACGCGAGAGCGCAGTTTGGCCAGATCGGTTTTTTTGTCGTTCACCACGGTACCATCAACGGTGATGACGCCTTGTTGTACCGGCTCCAGCCCGTTCACCGTTTTGATAAGCGTTGATTTACCGGAACCTGACGGGCCGCAGACCACAACCACTTCCCCTTTTTTCACTTCCGTGGAGCAGTCGGTCAGCACCTGAAAGTGACCATACCATTTAGAAACATTTTTCAGGGTAATCATTAAACTGTCCTTTTCTTCAAATAGCTGACCAACAACGATGCGCTCAGACTGAATACAAAATAAACGGCGCCAGCAAACAGGATCATTTCAACCTGTGTGCCGTCACGCTCGCCAATGGTGGAGGCGGTACGGAAGAAGTCTGCCAGACTTAATACATAGACCAGCGAGGTATCCTGGAAGAGTACGATGCCCTGGGTTAGCAGCAGCGGTACCATCGCGCGGAATGCCTGCGGCAGAATAATGAGCTTCATCGACTGCCAGTGGGTCATCCCCAGAGCCAGCGCGGCGCTGGATTGCCCACGAGAAATACTCTGGATACCGGCACGGATAATCTCGGAATAGTACGCGGCTTCAAACATCGAAAACGCGACCATTGCTGAGATCAGGCGAATATCGGTTTTTGGCGACAGACCCAGTACGTTTTGCAGGAAGCCGGGCACAATCAGGTAGAACCACAGCAGCACCATGACCAGCGGAATAGAACGAAATACGTTGACGTAGCCTTTCGCAAACCAGGCTATCGGCGCGAAGCTGGACAGACGCATGACGGCCAGGATAGTTCCCCATACGATACCAATGACTACCGCCGTAACGGTGATTTTCAGCGTGATGATCAGCCCGTCCAGCAGATACGGCAGGGAAGGGATGATAGAACTCCAGTCAAATTCGTACATTATTTGCCTCCCAAATTGCCAGGCAGGCGGATTTTACGTTCAACGAGATTCATCACCAGCATGATGACGGCGTTAATCAGGACGTAAGCCAGAGTGATAGCGGTAAACGATTCCCATGCGTGGGCGGAGTAATCCAGCAGTTTGCCTGCCTGTGCCGCCATATCGACCAGGCCGATGGTGGAGGCGATCGCGGAGTTCTTCACCAGGTTCATCATCTCTGAGGTCATTGGCGGAACAATCACGCGGTATGCGTTTGGCAACAGAACATAGCGGTAGGCCTGCGGTAACGTCAGCCCCATCGCCAGTGCGGCGTTTTTCTGCCCACGAGGCAGAGACTGAATAGCGGCGCGAACCTGTTCGCAGACGCGCGCGGCGGTAAACAGCCCCAGACAAAGCATTGATGAGAGGAAGAACTGGATGTTGGGATCCAACTCAGCCTTGAACCACATCCCAATGTTTTCCGGCAGCAGTTCCGGAATAACCAGATACCAGGTAAAAAACTGGACGATGAGCGGAACGTTACGAAATAGCTCAACGTACAGCGTGCCGATCCCAGAAAGGAAACGATTTGGAACGGTACGTAAGATGCCGAATAAAGAGCCTATGAGGAAAGCGATAATCCAGGCGGTGATGGATAACGCGACAGTGACCTGGAAACCACTCCAGAGCCAGCCGAGATAGGTGGTGTTGCCGAACGGGGCTTGTTGTAAAAAAATACCCCAGTTCCAGTCTATAGACATAAATCTACTCCAGAAAAAAAAGGGTAGCAGCGCTACCCTCGAAGATTGTTATTCGGCGTTTTGCGGTTTTCAGGCCTGATGGGGAACGACCATCAGGCTTATAGTCTGTCCGTGCCGAGTAACAATCGAGAGGGAGGGGAAGCCTCCCATTTATTTTAGTTAGTTAAGCGCTTTATCATTTGGTTCTTTGAACAGAGCTTTCATCTCGTCTGACAGTTCGAAATTCATGTTCAGGTTCTTCGGCGGAATTGGGTTTTTAAACCACTTATCAAACCATTTCTCAGCTTCGCCTGAGGTTTGCGCCTTGGCGATAGTGTCGTCCATCAGCTTTTTGAACTCAGGATCATCTTTGCGCAACATACAGCCGTAGGCTTCCTGAGACTGTGGCTTGCCGACGATCTCCCAGTTGTCTGGTTTCTTCGCTTTCGCGCGCTCGCCAGCCAGCAGGGCGTCATCCATCATAAAGGCAACGGCACGACCGCTTTCCAGAGTACGGAAAGAGTCACCGTGGTCTTTCGCGCTGATGATGCGCATATCCATTTTTTGTTCTTCATTCAGCTTGTGCAGCAGAACTTCGGAGGTGGTACCCGAAGTCACGACTACGGCTTTACCTTTCAGATCGGCGAAATCTTTGACGTCGCCGCCTTTTTTCGCCAGCAGACGGGTGCCGACAACGAAAATGGTGTCAGAGAAAGCCGCTTGTTTTTGGCGCTCGACGTTGTTGGTGGTGGATCCACATTCAAAATCGAAGGTGCCGTTTTGCAGCAGCGGGATACGGTTTTGTGAAGTAATCGGGATCAGTTTTACCTGCAGATCAGGCTTGTTCAGCTTTTTCTTCACGGCGTCAACGATCGCGTTGGAGTAATCCTGTGAATAACCGACCACTTTTTGCTGATTATCGTAGTAAGAAAACGGTACTGATGATTCACGGTGGCCGACAACGATCACGCCATTTTTGGCGATCTTATCCAGCGTGCTGCCTGCCGCTGGTGCTGCGTCTTCTGCGTGCGCCAGACCGGCGGACATTCCCATGACCAGCATGGCAGTGGCGAGCTTACGTAATTGCATATCCAACTCCTTTATCGTCTGCGCCAGGGACGCATTGATACCCATTGTGATGTTGTTATTGTTTGCTACTAAAACGTGCAGTCTTGTATGTGTTTGTTAGCATTTAGTTTGGATGAATGTAAAGAATTTGCTGTGTTATTGTTTATTTTTGCGAAGTGCGCCGCACCATTTGGGGGCAAAAATATCTTGTTGCACTTTTCAGGTGCTACCGGCGCTCAACTTTGGTGCGACCAGGTTGCACATTCAGCCAAAACAGCGTTTGCCTTGTAGAACAAAGCAATAGACGTGCCAGAATGGTCTTTTGGATGGAGGGAGTAGGCCTGATAAGCGTAGCGCCATCAGGCACGATGCTGCACAACTGCCGGATGGCGGCGTACCGCCTTATCCGGCCTGCATTTGATGGGGCACTGTTTTACTTACGACGTTGGCGCAGACTCATTACCACTGCGCCAAAGCCAAACAGCGCGGTTAGCAGCCAGAGCGGCCAGTTTCCGGTACGGGCATAAGGGGTTAAGCCCGTCGTTGGCGTCACACTGGTGGTCAGCACCTGACGGGTAAACTGCGGGATCATCGCCTGAACTTCGCCCTGTGGACCAATCACCGCCGTAATACCGTTGTTGGTGCTACGCAGCAGAGGTCGCGCCAGCTCCAGGGAACGCATACGCGCCATCTGGAAGTGCTGCCACGGGCCAATAGATTTACCAAACCATGCATCGTTGGAGATAGTCAGCAGGTAGTCCGTATCCGGGCGGAAGTTATCCCGTACCTGTTCGCCAAGAATGATTTCGTAGCAGATGGCAGCGGTCAGCTTAAAGCCGTGTGCATGCAACTGTGGCTGTACATAAGGACCGCGGCTGAACGAAGACATTGGCAGGTCAAAGAATGGCGCTAGCGGGCGCAGGATAGATTCCAGCGGGACAAACTCGCCAAACGGTACCAGATGGTTTTTGTTATAGCGGTTGCTGGAGTCGTAGCTGTATGGGCTGTCTTTACCCAGTGTGATGATGGTGTTGTAGGTGTCGTAACGATTCTGCTTGTTCAGACGTGCGTCTACAATACCGGTAATCAGCGTGCTATTTTTCGATTTTAGCAGGTCATCCATCATACTCAGAAAACGCTGCTGGTTAATTTCCAGGTCCGGAATAGCGGATTCTGGCCAGATGATGAGCTGTGATTTGCCCATCTCAGGCTGGGTGGCGTCGAGATAAATCTTCAGGGTGTTGAGTAACTGGCCTTCATCCCATTTGAGCGACTGCGGGATGTCACCCTGCACCATCGAGACCTGGGTGGTTTTTTCCGGCTCCAGCGTGTACCACTGAATATAACGTAGCGGGAAGGGCAGAGCGAAAAGCACCACGGCGGCAGCCAGCGGCTTCCAGTTACGCGTTACCAGTGCAAGTGCCAGCATGCCGCTAACCATCATCAGCAGGAAGTTTATCGCCTCAACGCCCATTACCGGCGCCAGCCCTTTTAACGGACCGTCGATCTGGCTGTAGCCGAATTGCAACCACGGAAAACCGGTCAGTACCCAGCCGCGTAGAAATTCAGTGATTTGCCAGACTACCGGCGCGGCAATCGCTACACGTATCCAGGTAGTTTTCGGCCACAGACGCGCCAAAACGCCGGCAAACAGGCCAGTGTAGAGGGAAAGGTAAGCAGCAAGCAGAACCACGAGGAAGACGTTAACGGGGCCCGGCATACCGCCAAACTGCGCGATACTGACGTAAACCCAGTTGATGCCTGAGCCAAACAGTCCCAGTCCCCAGAAATAGCCGATAGCGGCAGACTGGAGCGGACGGCGGTTGAAGGTGAGAGCCTGCAGGCCCATCAGCGAAACAATCGCAGCGGGCCAGATGTCATACGGTGAGAAAGCCAGTGTCCCGCAGGCACCGAATAATAACGCCAGCAGCAGGCGAATGCGCTGGCGTTCAATTAAAGGGGCAAATGCCATGTAGTCTTAGATCCAGTTTCGGGTTTATTCGTCCAGTTTGGGCTGGGGTGAGTCGTCCGGAATTCTGACATGAACCTGAATAATACGACGGCTGTCGGCCATTGCCACTTTGAACTGGTAACCATCAATGTCGATGGTCTCTCCACGCGCGGGCAGATGACCGAAGGCCTGCATGACCAACCCGCCAATGGTATCCACTTCTTCATCGCTGAAATGCGTGCCGAAAGCTTCATTGAAGTCTTCAATCGGCGCCAGCGCACGAATAGTCCAGGTGTGGCGACTGAGCTGACGGAAATCAATATCGTCTTCTTCGTCGTACTCATCTTCAATTTCACCGACAATCAGTTCAAGGATGTCCTCAATGGTCACCAGACCTGAGACACCGCCAAACTCGTCGATGACGATAGCCATATGATAACGCTGGGAGCGGAACTCTTTCAGCATGCGGTCAACCCGCTTGCTTTCAGGGACGACAACCGCCTGGCGTAACACTTTCTCCATGCTGAAGGCTTCGGCATCGCTACGCATAAATGGCAGCAGATCTTTGGCCATCAGAATCCCTTCAATGTGATCCTTGTCTTCGCTAATTACCGGGAAACGCGAGTGGGCAGACTCGATAATGACATCGAGGCATTCGTCCAGAGTTTGGTTGCGTTTCAGGGTAATCATCTGGGAGCGAGGGATCATGATGTCGCGAACGCGTTGGTCCGCAATATCCATTACCCCTTCGAGCATATCGCGCGTATCTTCATCGATAAGGTCGTTTTGCCCGGAATCACGGATCAGCTCCAACAGTTCGTCGCGGTTTTTCGGTTCACCGTGGAAAAGTTGGCTCAGTAACAGGGAAAAAAATCCCTTTTTGCTGTTTAAGGTGTCACTACTGTGTGAATTGTCGTCGCTCATGGCGTCGTATGGGTTCTCATGTTAGTTAATACAAAGCGCGTCATGCGTTTACTCAGCTGTTGACGGCATATCTCTTCATTGTACTTCAAACCTTGTAGGCCTTATCAGGCCTACAAGATGTCGAAATGCTTACTCTTTCTCGGCAATGTACGGATCCTCATAGCCCAGAGCAAGCATAATCTCTGTTTCGAGGGATTCCATCTCTTCCGCTTCATCGTCTTCAATATGGTCGTAGCCGAGTAAATGCAGGCTACCGTGCACCACCATGTGCGCCCAGTGGGCTTCAAGCGGTTTGCCTTGCTCCTGCGCTTCTTTCTCAACCACCTGACGGCAGATGATCAAATCGCCCAGCAGCGGCATCTCAATGCCCGGCGGGGCTTCAAAAGGGAAAGAGAGCACGTTGGTGGATTTATCCTTCCCGCGATAGGTCAGGTTCAGGTCGTGGCTTTCCGCGTCATCGACCAGACGAATCGTCACTTCAGACTCTTCCTGAAATTGGGGGATCACCGCATCCAGCCAGCCCTGAAACTGACTTTCTGTTGGCAAACCGGATTCGTCTTCACATGCCAGCTGTAAATCGAGGATAACCTGACTCATTTTTGTTCCTGCTCCTGAGCTTCGCGCTTGCGTTCTGCAGCCTGATCGGCTTTGCGTTTCTGTTCTGCTTCTTCCCAGGCTTCATACGCCGTGACGATACGGGCGACCACCGGGTGGCGCACCACGTCTTCGCTATGGAAGAAATTAAAACTAATTTCGTCGACTTCAGCCAGCACTTCAATGGCATGACGCAGACCGGATTTGGTGCTACGCGGCAGGTCAATCTGGGTGATATCGCCAGTGATGACCGCTTTGGAGTTAAAGCCGATACGGGTCAGGAACATTTTCATCTGTTCGATGGTGGTGTTCTGGCTTTCATCAAGAATGATGAACGCATCGTTCAACGTACGACCGCGCATATAGGCCAGGGGCGCAACTTCAATGACGTTACGCTCAATCAGCTTTTCAACCTTTTCAAAGCCGAGCATTTCGAAAAGCGCGTCATACAGCGGTCGTAAATACGGATCGACTTTCTGGCTGAGATCTCCTGGCAGGAATCCCAGTTTTTCGCCCGCTTCCACTGCCGGACGGGTCAGCAGAATGCGACGGATCTCCTGACGCTCAAGCGCATCAACCGCAGCGGCAACCGCGAGATACGTTTTACCCGTACCCGCAGGGCCCACACCAAATGTGATGTCGTGGTCGAGGATATTCGCAATGTACTGTGCCTGGTTCGGCGTGCGCGGCTTAATTACTCCACGCTTGGTTTTGATGTTCACCGCTTTGCCAAATTCAGGCACGCTGTCTGCGCTTTGCTCAAGCACTCGCGCTTCTTTGATCGCCAGATGAATTTGTTCAGGCTCGATGTCCTGCGTCTGACCGCGCATTGGGGCGGTATCGACGTACAGGCTACGTAAAATATCTGCCGCAGCGGTGACGCAAATTGGACGACCGGTCAGTTTAAAGTGGTTATCGCGGCGGTTAATTTCGATGCCGAGGCGACGTTCCAGCTGTTTGATGTTGTCATCAAATGGGCCGCAAAGGCTCAACAGGCGGGCGTTGTCTGCGGGTTCAAGGGTGATTTCGCGAGTGTCTATGTTCAAACTGTTCCTCTTATGCATGTCTCGCCGGACGCTGAACATTTACCGGCATCTAAGGAAATTATTCACGCCATGGGGGAAAGGCGCAAGCATTGCAGCAAATATGGGGATGATAGGGCAGATTACAAGACCCGCCGGGACAGCGAGCCCAGGATTGTAGGCCCGATAAGTGTAGCGGTATCGGGCCTTTTTTACGTTTTTCAGCAGGATTAAGGCTGATAAATACCGACGCCCAGATCGTTTTCTTTGCGGGTACGCGCAATGACCGATTCAGGGGATTCTGCGATACGCAGACCCATTTCGTCCTCGGTACGCACCACTTTACCGCGCAGGGAGTTAGTCCAGACATCGGTAATTTCTACGTCCACGAACTTACCGACCATATCCGGGGTGCCTTCAAAGTTCACCACACGGTTATTTTCGGTACGGCCTGACAGTTCCATGATGCTCTTACGCGATGTGCCTTCAACCAGAATGCGCTGGGTCGTGCCGACCATACGGCGGCTCCAGGCCATAGCTTGCTGGTTGATACGCTCCTGTAGAATGTACAGACGCTGTTTCTTCTCTTCTTCCGGTACGTCGTCAACCATATCGGCGGCAGGGGTGCCAGGACGCGCAGAGAAAATAAAGCTGTAGCTCATGTCAAAATTGACGTCAGCAATCAGCTTCATGGTCTGCTCGAAATCCTGCGTGGTCTCACCCGGGAAGCCAACGATGAAGTCGGAGCTAATCTGGATATCCGGACGCGCAGCGCGCAGTTTGCGGATGATCGCTTTGTATTCCAGCGCGGTATGGGTACGCCCCATCAGGTTCAGTACGCGGTCTGAACCGCTCTGTACCGGCAGATGCAGGAAGCTCACCAGCTCTGGCGTATCGCGATAAACTTCAACGATATCATCGGTGAATTCGATCGGATGGCTGGTGGTGAAGCGGATACGATCAATACCGTCGATCGCTGCGACCAGACGTAACAGATCGGCAAAAGATCCGATCGTGCCGTCGTAGTTCTCACCACGCCAGGCGTTCACGTTTTGCCCCAGCAGGTTCACTTCACGCACGCCTTGGGCTGCAAGCTGGGCGATTTCAAACAGAATATCATCCGCCGGACGGCTGACTTCCTCACCGCGGGTGTAGGGCACCACGCAGTAAGTACAATATTTATTACAACCTTCCATGATGGACACAAACGCGCTTGGACCTTCAGCACGCGGTTCTGGCAGGCGGTCGAACTTTTCGATCTCCGGGAAACTGATATCAACCACCGGGCTACGGGTCGTGCTTCCACGCACTTTGTTGATCATTTCCGGCAGGCGGTGCAGAGTTTGCGGCCCAAAAATAATATCGACGTAATGCGCGCGCTGGCGAATATGATCGCCTTCCTGAGACGCAACACAGCCACCGACCCCAATGATGAGCTTGGGGTTTTTCTCTTTTAACAGTTTCCAGCGGCCCAGTTGATGGAACACTTTTTCCTGAGCCTTCTCACGGATTGAGCAGGTATTCAGCAGCAGCACATCCGCTTCTTCCGCCACGTCAGTCAGTTGATACCCATGAGTGGCATCCAGCAGATCGGCCATCTTCGATGAATCGTATTCGTTCATCTGACAGCCCCAGGTTTTAATATGGAGTTTTTTGGTCATCGACTTGCTCTTGCGAAATTGTGGCTGAAATGCAGGGCGCATAGTGTACTGCTTTGGCGCGGTTGTGACCAGTATGACGGATGTCAGCCTCAAGGGGTAAAAAATCCTGTAAACTTACACAATACATGTAACTGGATAATTGACCATGACAAATCAACCAACGGAAATTGCCATTGTCGGCGGGGGGATGGTCGGCGGCGCGCTGGCGCTTGGACTGGCGCAGCATGGATTTACGGTAACGGTCATTGAGCATGCCGTTCCCGCGCCGTTTGTGGCTGACGGACAGCCTGATGTCAGAATTTCTGCCATAAGTTCCGCGTCGGTGTCGTTGCTAAAAGGGCTGGGCGTCTGGGATACGGTGCAGGGGATGCGCAGCCATCCTTATCGTCGACTGGAAACGTGGGAGTGGGAAAATGCCCATGTGATGTTTGATGCCGCCGAGCTTAAGCTGCCTCTGTTGGGCTATATGGTGGAAAACACGGTCCTGCAACAGGCGCTCTGGCAGGCGCTGGAAGCTCACCCTAAAGTCACGCTGCGCGTACCGGCGTCCCTGATTTCTTTGCATCAACATAACGATCGACATGAGCTTGAGCTGGCAGGCGGCGAAACCATTAGCGCGAAGCTGGTCATCGGCGCCGATGGTGCCAACTCTCAGGTGCGAAAAATGGCCGGGATTGGTATCCATGCCTGGCAGTACGCGCAGTCCTGTATGTTGATAACCGTGCAATGCGAAAATTCACCGGGAGACAGCACCTGGCAGCAATTTACGCCTGACGGCCCGCGCGCGTTTTTACCGCTGTTTGATAACTGGGCCTCGTTGGTGTGGTACGACTCACCGGCTCGCATCCGCCAATTGCAAGCGCTGAATATGCCGCAATTGCAGACGGAGATTGCTAAACATTTTCCATCGCGACTCGGTAAGGTGATGCCAGTGGCTGCGGGGGCGTTCCCGCTTACGCGTCGTCATGCGCTGCAATATGTGCAACCGGGGCTGGCGCTGGTAGGTGATGCCGCGCATACCATTCATCCGCTGGCGGGGCAGGGCGTTAATCTGGGCTTTCGTGATGTCGATGCGTTGATTGATGTGCTGGTGAACGCGCGCAGCTACGGTGAATCCTGGGCCAGTCAGCCGGTGCTCAAGCGCTATCAGAATCGCCGTATGACTGACAATTTCCTCATGCAAAGCGGTATGGATCTGTTCTATGCCGGATTCAGCAATAACCTGCAGCCGCTGCGCATCATGCGTAATCTCGGGCTCATGGCCGCAGAGCGCGCTGGCGTACTGAAACGTCAGGCACTGAAGTATGCGTTAGGGTTGTAGCTCGAGTGGTGCCTGATGGCGCTACGTTTATCAGGCCTACAAGTCATGTAGGCCGGGTAAGGCTTGCCATCACCCAACATTAGAAAAGCAAAAAGCTCGCCGAAGCGAGCTTTTTAATATGGCTGGGGTACGAGGATTCGAACCTCGGAATGCTGGTATCAGAAACCAGAGCCTTACCGCTTGGCGATACCCCAACGGGTGCACCCACAGAGTGGACGACTTTTTGAAATTGGCTGGGGTACGAGGATTCGAACCTCGGAATGCTGGTATCAGAAACCAGAGCCTTACCGCTTGGCGATACCCCAACAATTTTTTGGATTTACCGAACGAGTCGATACGTCCTTAATATGGTGGCTACGACGGGATTCGAACCTGTGACCCCATCATTATGAGTGATGTGCTCTAACCAGCTGAGCTACGTAGCCAAATACTAACATTTTCTTCGATGGCTGGGGTACCTGGATTCGAACCAGGGAATGCCGGTATCAAAAACCGGTGCCTTACCGCTTGGCGATACCCCAATGACCGTTGCGGTGAACCGCTATATCGAAGAAAAAAATGGCTGGGGTACCTGGATTCGAACCAGGGAATGCCGGTATCAAAAACCGGTGCCTTACCGCTTGGCGATACCCCATCCGTGCAACGCTTACGGGTGAATGGTGCGGGAGGCGAGACTTGAACTCGCACACCTTGCGGCGCCAGAACCTAAATCTGGTGCGTCTACCAATTTCGCCACTCCCGCAAAAAAGATGGTGGCTACGACGGGATTCGAACCTGTGACCCCATCATTATGAGTGATGTGCTCTAACCAGCTGAGCTACGTAGCCATCTTTTTTTCGCGTAACCTTATCGGCGTTGCGGGGCGCATTATGCGTATTGAGCCTTGAAGCGTCAACCCCTTTTTCATTGAAAATAGCTGGAATGTGACTGTTTGGTTAGGTTGCGAACAGCATGACGCAATATTCGGCAATTATTAGTTATGAATTGTTTTTTTGCACAGAAAACAAACATAAAAAAAGAGCCCCTCAGGGCTCTTATCTAAGGATTAACTTATTTATAAGCGGACTGGTGTACGCCAACGGCACGGCCAGACGGATCGTTCATGGTTTTAAACGCCTCATCCCATTCGATCGCCTTGGCTGAAGAACAGGCAACCGACGGCCCGCCAGGCACGCATTCGGCAGCGCTTGCTACCGGGAACAACTCTTCGAAAATCTCACGGTACAAATACGCTTCTTTTGACGATGGCGTGTTGTACGGGAAACGGAAGCTGGCGGTTTCCAGTTGTTGGTCTGAAACTTGTTCTGCAGCCACCTCTTTCAGCGTGTCAATCCAGCTGTAACCGACACCGTCAGAGAACTGCTCTTTCTGACGCCATGCGACGCTTGCCGGCAGGTAGGACTCAAAACATTCGCGCAGAACGTGTTTTTCCATTTTGCCGTTGCCGCACATTTTGTCCTGCGGGTTGATGCGCATCGCCACATCAAGGAATTTCTTATCCAGGAAGGGCACGCGAGCTTCTACACCCCAGGCCGACATGGCTTTGTTGGCACGGGCGCAGTCGAACATATGCAGCGCTTGCAGCTTGCGCACGGTTTCTTCGTGCAGTTCTTTTGCATCTGGCGCTTTGTGGAAATAGAGATAGCCGCCAAACACCTCGTCCGAACCTTCACCCGACAACACCATTTTAATACCCATCGCTTTAATTTTACGCGACATTAAGTACATTGGCGTCGAGGCGCGAATCGTCGTGACATCGTAAGTTTCGATGTGGTAAATCACGTCGCGGATCGCATCCAGACCTTCCTGCACGGTGAAGTGGATCTCATGGTGCACGGTCCCCAGATGGTTCGCCACCTCTTGCGCAGCTTTCAGATCCGGAGCGCCTTCCAGGCCGACGGCGAAGGAGTGCAGCTGTGGCCACCAGGCTTCGCTACGTTCCTGATCTTCAACACGGCGTGCCGCGTATTTTTTAGTTATCGCGGAAATGACAGATGAATCCAGACCACCGGACAGCAGTACGCCATAAGGAACATCTGACATCAGGTGGCTTTTCACCGCATCTTCCAGTGCCTGGCGCAGCTCGTTTTTATCAGTAACGTTGTCTTTGACGGCATCGTATTCAAACCAGTCGCGCTGGTAGTACTGACGAATTTCACCGTCTTTACTCCACAAATAGCTACCGGCCGGGAATTCTTTGATTGTGCGGCAGACAGGAACCAGCGCTTTCATCTCAGACGCAACGTAGAAGTTACCGTGCTCGTCGTAACCCATATACAGCGGGATGATCCCGATATGATCGCGACCGATCAGGTAGGCGTCCTGCTCGCTGTCGTACAGGGCAAAAGCAAACATGCCTTGCAGGTCATCGAGGAACGCGGGTCCTTTTTCCTGATACAGCGCGAGGATAACTTCGCAGTCGGAACCGGTCTGGAACTGGTAGCGATCGCCGTATTCAGCACGCAGTGTCTGGTGGTTATAAATTTCACCGTTAACCGCCAGGATATGTGTCTTCTTCATGTTGTACAGCGGCTGAGCACCGGCATTGACGTCGACGATGGACAGACGTTCGTGCGCCAGAATGGCGTTATCACAGGCGTAAATACCTGACCAGTCCGGGCCGCGGTGGCGCATCAGACGAGACAGTTCCAGGGCTTTTTTACGCAGTTCAACTGCGTCAGTTTTAATATCGAATACGCCAAAAATAGAACACATAACCTTCTCCGTTAACCTGTTGCGTGATGCTTTTTATGTTTGCTTGATAAAGAAAATGCCGCAAAGCTGGAGAGGGCGCAAGCGAATTACGGGTCAGAAAATAAAAAACGCAATGGTCATTGTGGATTGATGAAAAAAGAATATGTAATGAGCGCTATTATTGATGAATCAGCAGTGAAATGGTGATTTTATTGAATGGATGTATTTTTCAGGCCGGATAACTTGCAGATGTTGTTATCCGGCTAAAGAGATTAAATGACGTCTATTTCAGCAACGGACGGGTAAATCCAGCTTGGTCTGAACGGCATGTTGTCAATATCATCAAGCTTGGAAACGCCAGACAGTACCAGGATAGTTTCCAGACCCGCCTGAAAACCTGCCAGAATATCGGTACGCAGGTTGTCACCAACGATAACGGTTTCTTCCGAGTGTGCCTGCATTTTGTTGAGCGCCGCGCGAATAATCCACGGGCTGGGTTTGCCGACATAAAACGGTTTACGGCCTGAGATCTTCTCAATACCGGCACAGAGTGCTCCACAGGCGGGATAAAAGCCGCGACCGTGGGTATCCGGGTTAGTGGCGATAAAACGAGCGCCGTTGGCGACAAAATACGCCGCTTTATGCATCATGTCCCAGTTATAGGAACGTGTCTCGCCAACAATCACAAAATCGGGGTTCACGTCGGTAATGGTAAATCCAGCTTTATACAGTTCGTGTATTAACGCGCCTTCACCCACCACGTAGGCCTTTTTTCCTTCCTGGCGACGAAGAAAATCAGCGGTAGCCATCGCGGAAGTATAAAAGACGCTATCAGGGACATTCACACCCGCGGTGGCGAAGCGGTTTGCCAGATCTTGCCCGGTCTGCGAAGGGTAGTTAGTCAGCAGGACTAACGGCAGGCCTTTTTCCAGGATCCCAGTCAGAAATTCTGCCGCACCCGGTACAGCAACATTGTCGTGCATCAGCACGCCGTCGATATCACAAATTACATTCTTAATGGCCATGGACAATCCGACATTAAAAAAAGAAGGCATTACTATACACAAAATACACTACATCATTCGAGTTGCATCAAGGCGGCAAGTCTGCGAACCCCTGGAGCTTACTGAAGTAAGTGACCGGGGTGAGCAGATGCAGCTAACGCAGAGGCAGCTCGAAGGATGACGTGTATTAGCTTTCCAGCAAACGTTGCAGCAGTGTACCGTTGAGCATTGCGCGCTTCACCAGCGCAAAGGCGCCAATGGCGGAGCGGTGATCCAGCGTGGACCGAACCACCGGTAAATTATGGCGAAACGCCTTTAACGCCTGCGTGTTGATACAGCTTTCTATTGCAGGCAGCAGCACCTTATCCGCCTCGGTAATTTCGCCCGCAATGACGATTTTTTGCGGGTTAAACAGGTTGATGGCAATGGCGATAGTTTTACCCAGGTGGCGACCAACGTGCTCAATGACTTCTGATGCCAGATTATCGCCTTTATTTGCTGCCTTACAGATGGCTTTGATGCTGCAATCATCCAGCGTGAGTCGACTTGGATAACCCTGCTTCAGTAAGTTTTGCACGCGATGTTCAATAGAAGCATTGGCGGCAATGGTTTCCAGGCAGCCGAAATTACCGCAGTGACAGCGCTCACCCAGCGGCTCTACCTGAATATGACCAATCTCGCCGACGTTGCCATTGCGACCGATGAAAATTCGGCCATTGGAGATGATACCCGCGCCGGTTCCGCGGTGCACTCGCACCAAAATAGAGTCTTCGCAATCCTGGCTTGCCCCGAAATAGTGCTCAGCCAGCGCCAGGCTGCGAATATCATGACCAACAAAGCAGGTGACTTTGAAGCGTTTTTCGAGCGCTTCGACCAGTCCCCAGTTTTCGACCTGAATGTGTGGCATATAGCGGATGACGCCGCTTTCAGGATCGACAAGGCCTGGCAGGATGACAGAAATTGCGATCAGCTCACGGATTTTCCGCTGGCAGCTCTCAATAAAGATGGCAATGGTGTTGAGCAGCGCATATTCCAGCGTTTCCTGGGTGCGCTCCGGGAGGGGGTAATGCTCTTCGGCGACAACTTTACTGCTCATATCATAGAGCGTGAGTGTTGTGTCGTGGCGACCCAGTCGTACGCCAATGGCGTGGAAATTGCGGGTTTCTGTGACGATAGAGATAGCGCGGCGGCCCCCGGTGGAGGCCTGCTGATCGACTTCTTTGATCAGCCCGCGTTCGATCAACTGACGCGTAATTTTGGTTACGCTGGCGGGGGCAAGCTGGCTTTGCTCGGCAATTTGAATTCGCGAGATTGGCCCATGCTGGTCAATCAGGCGATAAACCGCCGCGCTGTTAAGCTGTTTTACGAGATCAACATTACCTATTTGAGCTTGTCCGCCTGGTGTCATTCTTTCTCTTACTCAGTAACGACCTCGTTGCCATTAACGATGGTCTTGATAATTTTAAAGTCGTGCGTGAACGCAGTCAGGTTGGCTACTTTGCCTGGCGCGATGCTGCCGAGTTGTTTGTCGACGCCGATGGCGCGAGCAGGGTAGAGCGTTGCCATGCGTAAGACTTCGTCGAGGGCGATATTTGCATGCTCGACCAGATTGCGTACGCCTTCAATCATGGTTAATGATGAACCGCTCAACGTGCCGTTCTCATCAACACACAGTCCATTGCGGTAGTATATTGTTTTACCAGCGAAAATGAACTGTTCAATGTTTGCACCTGCTGGCGCGGTCGCGTCAGTAACCAGGCACAGCTTGTCGCCTTTCAGGCGCTTAGCATTACGAATGTTAACGTAGTCAACGTGCAGGCCATCGGCGATGATACCGCAGTAGATATCGGCTTCATCCAAAATAGCGCCCGCCAGACCGGGTTCGCGGCCGGTAATGTACGGCATCGCGTTGAACAGATGCGTTGCAAAGGTAATACCTGCACGGAATCCGATTTTTGCTTCTTTTACCGTTGCATTGGAGTGACCCGCAGAAACCACGATACCCGCATTCACCAGTTTGGTGATGACCTCTACCGGGACCATTTCTGGTGCCAGTGTGACTTTGGTGATCACATCCGCATTATCGCACAGGAAATCAACCAGTGCAGCGTCCGGCTGACGGACAAATCCCGGATTATGGGTACCTTTTTTCACCAGGTTCAACCACGGGCCTTCAAGATGAAGTCCTAATGCCTGATTCGGATGTTTCGCCAGGTATTCACGCATCACGCGAACACCCTGTTTCATCAGATCATCGCTGGTGGTGATAAGCGTTGGCAGATAGTTGGTGCAGCCAGATTTTTCATTGGCTTTCTGCATGATTTCCAGCGTTTCAACGGTTACGGCTTCTGCCGTATCGTTAAACTGCACGCCACCGCAGCCGTTCAGCTGTACATCAATAAAACCGGGGGAAACAATGGCCCCATTCAGTGAGCGCTGTTCAATCCCTGACGGTAATTCAGCCAGTGGGCAAACGCTGTCGATCAGGCCATTGGCGACAACAATCGCATGGTCATCAAGAATTTCGTGACCGGTAAAGATCCGGCCCTGGGTTAAAGCATACATTCCGACCCCCGATTTCAAAAAAATGCCGCCCTGCAACTTATCGACAGGGCGGAGACATCAATTACAGACCTTTAATATTTTCCGCTTCTAACTCGTTGAAGTATTTCAGCGTCTTCACTTTCAGTTCCATGGTGGAAGGCTCATCGCAGACCACAACGGCTTTTGGATGCAACTGCAGGCAGCTGATGGTCCACATGTGGTTAACGTTGCCTTCAACGGCGGCTTGCAGCGCCTGTGCTTTCTGGTGGCCCAGAACCAGGATCATCACTTCTTCAGCATCCAGCAGGGTGCCCACGCCAACGGTCAGGGCATATTTAGGTACCTGGCTTACGTCGCCGTCAAAGAAGCGTGAGTTAGCAACACGTGTGTCGTGAGTCAGCGTTTTGATGCGGGTACGGGAAGCCAAAGAGGAAGCTGGTTCGTTGAACGCGATGTGACCATCGTTGCCTACACCGCCCATAAACAGGTGGATTTTACCGTAAGAACGGATTTTTTCTTCATACTGACGGCATTCTGCATCAATATCCGGCGCGTTACCATTGAGGAGGTTGATGTTTTCTGCTGGAATATCAACGTGATCAAAGAAATTGCGGTGCATAAAGCTGTGGTAGCTTTCCGGATGCTCTTTCGGCAGGCCAACATATTCGTCCATGTTGAACGTAACAACATGCTTGAAGCTCACCTGGCCCGCTTTGTGCATTTCAACCAATGCTTTATAAGCTGTCAGCGGAGTACCCCCAGTCGGCAGGCCCAGAACGAACGGACGATCTGCCGTTGGTTTGAACGCGTTAATACGGTTAACGATATGGCGAGCAGCCCATTTGCCGACTTGTTCAGCGGTATTCAGGGGGATCAGTCTCATTCTTCACCTCAAAAGTAAATGTAAGCAATTGGCGGATTGAGTCTCTGTGCAGTATTAAGCGTAACCTGGTTTTGCATCGGTAAGGATCAATCCGTTTCGATTTTTTGAATGATAAAATAAGTTTTCGTAGTTAGCCAGTGAAAGGGAGGGTTAATAACGATATTTGGTGACTGGAATCACAAAAAACACGCGTTTAATTTGCGATACGAATTAATTTTTCACACACTCTGAATGTAGATGAATGGTTAATATCGTTGTTCCAGAATCTTGCTGTCAGGAATGGTCGCACAATAAAAATATGGCTTCAAAGAAGCCTAATCGGGGTCTCGTAGGGGGAATAAAATGAATATTTTAGGTTTTTTCCAGCGGCTGGGTAGGGCGTTACAGCTCCCCATCGCTGTGCTGCCAGTCGCGGCACTGCTGCTGCGATTCGGCCAACCAGATTTACTTAACGTACCCTTCATCGCGCAAGCGGGTGGGGCCATCTTTGATAACCTCGCGTTAATTTTTGCGATCGGTGTTGCTTCCAGCTGGTCAAAAGACAGCGCAGGTGCAGCAGCGCTGGCAGGTGCGGTCGGTTATTTCATATTGACCAAAGCAATGGTTACCATTAACCCTGCAATCAATATGGGCGTGCTGGCTGGTATCATCACCGGTCTGGTCGGCGGTGCCGTGTATAACCGCTGGTCTGGTATCAAACTGCCTGACTTCCTGAGCTTCTTTGGCGGCAAACGCTTTGTGCCGATCGCCACTGGCTTCTTCTGTCTGGTGCTGGCTGCTATCTTCGGCTACGTGTGGCCGCCGGTGCAGAACGCCATCCATGCGGGTGGTGAGTGGATCGTGGGCGCTGGCGCGCTGGGTTCCGGTATCTTTGGTTTCATCAACCGTCTGCTGATCCCAACCGGTCTGCATCAGGTGCTGAACACCATCGCCTGGTTCCAGATTGGCGAATTTACTAACGCTGCAGGTACCGTATTCCACGGTGACATCAACCGCTTCTACGCGGGTGACGGCACTGCGGGTATGTTCATGTCTGGCTTCTTCCCAATCATGATGTTTGGTCTGCCGGGTGCGGCGCTGGCGATGTACTTCGCGGCTCCGAAAGCACGTCGTCCGATGGTTGGCGGTATGCTGCTGTCCGTTGCGATCACCGCGTTCCTGACCGGTGTTACCGAGCCGCTGGAATTCCTGTTCATGTTCCTGGCTCCACTGCTGTACCTCCTGCACGCACTGTTAACGGGTATCAGCCTGTTCGTTGCAACACTGCTGGGGATCCACGCAGGCTTCTCCTTCTCCGCAGGTGCTATCGACTACGTGTTGATGTACAACCTGCCAGCAGCAAGTAAGAACGTCTGGATGCTGGTGGTGATGGGTCTGGTGTTCTTCGTTATCTACTTTGTGCTGTTCAGCGCGGTTATTCGTATGTTTAACCTGAAAACGCCGGGCCGCGAAGATAAAGAAGACGATATCGTTACTGAAGAAGCCAACAGCAACACTGAAGAAGGTTTGGCTCAACTGGCAACCAACTACATTGCAGCGGTTGGCGGTACTGATAACCTGAAAGCGATTGATGCCTGTATCACTCGTCTGCGTCTGACCGTTGCCGACTCCGGTCGCGTAAACGATGCGATGTGTAAGCGTTTAGGTGCATCTGGAGTAGTTAAGCTGAACAAGCAAACTATCCAGGTCATCGTGGGTGCGAAAGCCGAATCCATCGGCGACGAAATGAAGAAAGTTGTCGCGCGTGGTCCGGTGGCAGCAGCATCTGGTGAAAGTGCGCCAGCAGCAGCGGCCCCAGTAGCAAAACCGCAGGCTGTAGCGAATGCAGTCACCGTTGAAGCGCTGGTTTCTCCGATTACTGGTGACGTAGTTGCGCTGGAACAGGTTCCTGATGAAGCCTTCGCCAGCAAAGCAGTAGGCGACGGCGTGGCAGTGAAACCAACGGATAAAATCGTGGTTGCTCCGGCTGCGGGCACTATCGTGAAAATCTTCAACACTAACCATGCGTTCTGCCTGGAAACTGTTAAAGGCGCGGAAATCGTGGTCCATATGGGCATCGATACCGTAGCGCTGGAAGGCAAAGGCTTTAAGCGTCTGGTTGAAGAAGGTGCGGAAGTTACTGCAGGCCAACCGATTCTGGAAATGGATCTGGAGTTCCTGAACGCTAACGCACGTTCGATGATAAGCCCGGTTGTGTGCAGCAACAGCGATGATTTCGGCGCTCTGGTTATTAAAGCCGAAGGTCATGTGGTTGCCGGTCAAACACCACTGTATGAGATTAAAGGTAAATAACTGCTCCTGAGTAAAGTGAGTTAAGTGCCTTAAGCGGCGGGGGATATTCCTCCGCCGCTTTTTTTTGCAGCAAATGCCCTCATATATCCTGTTGAAACACCTTTTTTGTGCAACTAATAGTTGTCTCCTGACGTCGCTTATAAGATCATACTCCGTTATACGTTGTTTACGCTTTGAGGAATCCACGATGAGTGAGGCTGAAGCCCGCCCGAGTAACTTTATTCGTCAGATCATCGATGAAGATCTGGCCAGTGGTAAGCACACCACTATCCATACCCGTTTTCCGCCGGAGCCAAATGGCTATCTGCACATTGGCCACGCGAAATCCATTTGTCTGAACTTTGGCATTGCGCAAGATTACCAGGGCCAGTGCAACCTGCGTTTTGATGATACGAACCCGGTTAAAGAAGATATCGAGTACGTTGAGTCGATTAAAAACGACGTTGAATGGTTAGGTTTCCACTGGACTGGCGACATTCGCTACTCTTCGGATTACTTCGATCAGCTTCACGCCTATGCGGTAGAGCTTATTAATAAAGGCCTGGCGTACGTTGACGAACTGTCAGCGGACGAAATCCGCGAATACCGCGGCACGCTGACTCAGCCTGGCAAAAATAGCCCGTACCGCGATCGTAGCGTCGAAGAGAACCTGGCGCTGTTCGAAAAAATGCGTACCGGTGGTTTTGAAGAAGGTAAAGCCTGCCTGCGCGCGAAAATCGATATGGCTTCGCCGTTTATCGTGATGCGCGATCCGGTGCTGTACCGCATTAAGTTCGCCGAACACCACCAGACCGGCAACAAGTGGTGCATCTACCCGATGTACGACTTTACCCACTGCATCAGCGATGCGCTGGAAGGCATTACGCATTCCCTGTGTACGCTGGAGTTCCAGGATAACCGTCGTCTGTACGACTGGGTGCTGGACAACATCACCATTCCGGTTCATCCGCGTCAGTACGAATTCTCGCGCCTGAATCTGGAATATACCGTGATGTCCAAGCGCAAGCTGAACCTGCTGGTGACCGACAAGCACGTTGAAGGCTGGGACGATCCGCGTATGCCGACGATTTCTGGCCTGCGTCGTCGCGGTTACACCGCTGCCGCGATCCGTGAGTTCTGCAAACGCATTGGCGTGACCAAACAAGACAACACCATTGAGATCGCTTCTCTGGAATCCTGTATCCGCGAAGATCTGAACGAAAACGCCCCGCGCGCGATGGCGGTTATCGATCCGGTTAAACTGGTTATCGAAAACTATCCGCAGGGCGAAAGCGAATTGGTCACCATGCCTAACCATCCGAACAAACCGGAAATGGGCAGCCGCGAAGTGCCATTTAGCGGTGAAATTTGGATCGATCGCGCAGACTTCCGTGAAGAAGCGAACAAGCAGTACAAGCGTCTGGTGATGGGCAAAGAAGTACGTCTGCGTAATGCTTATGTGATCAAAGCCGAACGTGTTGAGAAAGATGCGGAAGGGAATATCACCACCATTTTCTGCACCTACGATGCCGACACCCTGAGCAAAGACCCGGCCGATGGTCGTAAAGTCAAAGGCGTTATTCACTGGGTGAGCGCGTCCCATGCGCTGCCGATTGAAATCCGCTTGTACGATCGTCTGTTTAGCGTGCCAAATCCAGGCGCGGCGGAGGACTTCCTGTCCGTTATTAACCCGGAATCGCTGGTCATTAAGCAGGGTTACGGTGAGCCGTCGCTGAAGGCAGCGGTTGCAGGTAAAGCGTTCCAGTTTGAGCGTGAAGGTTACTTCTGCCTGGACAGTCGTTATGCAACGGCTGACAAGCTGGTGTTTAACCGTACCGTTGGTCTACGTGACACGTGGGCTAAAGTGGGCGAATAAGCCGCAACACATCCTCTCTAAACGCCGCTTCATGCGGCGTTTTTTTTCGCAAAAAAACTGTGTTCCAGGCTCCGTTTGCGGAGCGAATTAATTACATGTCCGTAATAATGGACTGGGCGAATGCTTTTACGTTTAAATAACTTACCTCAATATGAAATGGGCTGAAACCGATTTCATCTCCATGGAAAACAAGCGATTTTTTCATTTCTTCAACGCTTTTTTATCTTCCGATGAAAATGTAACAGAAAGCAATCAAATATGTGCGGTTGCTCATACTATTACATACTCGTTACAGAAAGAGATTGATAATTCGCGTCGCGAAAAATAGTCTATTCATTGTAGTCACTGAGGTTTTCTTAGCGCTACTTTTTTATTTTTTGTTTTTTCGCTGTCCGCTTTTGTCGGCAGCATTTTATACGTCAAAGAGGATTAACATATGCGTACGTTTAGTGGCAAACGTAGTACGCTGGCGCTGGCTATCGCCGGTATCACAGCAATGTCGGGTTTTGTTGTCGCTCCGCAGGCACACGCCGAAGGTTTCATTGATGACTCAACCTTAACCGGCGGCATCTATTACTGGCAGCGTGAGCGTGACCGTAAAGATGTGACCGATCATGACAAATACAAAACCAACCTTTCTCACTCCACCTGGAACGCTAACCTCGACTTCCAGTCCGGTTATGCGGCCGATATGTTTGGTATTGATATCGCAGCATTTACCGCTATTGAAATGAACGAAAGTAGCGAAAGCGGCCATCCAAACGAAATCGCATTCTCTTCCAAAAATAAAGGCTATGACGAGGATTACTCCGGCGATAAGAGCGGGATTAGCCTTTATAAAGCAGCAGCTAAATTTAAATACGGCCCAACCTGGGCGCGCGCCGGTTACATTCAACCAACCGGGCAGACTCTGCTGGCACCGCACTGGAGTTTTATGCCAGGTACCTATCAGGGAGCTGAAGCCGGTGCCAACTTCGATTACGGTGATGCTGGCGCACTGAGTTTCTCCTATATGTGGGCTAACGAATATAAAGCACCGTGGCACACCGAAGTCGATAAATTCTATCAGGCTGATAAAAAGACCAGCGTTGATTACCTGCACTCAATTGGCGCGAAATATGACTTCAAAAATAACCTGTTGCTGGAAGCGGCATTTGGTCAGTCTGAAGGTTACGTCGATCAGTACTTCGCAAAAGCCAGCTACAAATTCGATTTAGGCGGTAACCCATTTACCACCAGCTACCAGTTCTACGGTGCACGCGACAAGGTTGATGATCGTACCGTGAACGATATTTATGATGGCACAGCCTGGTTGCAGGCGTTGACCTTTGGCTACAAAGTGGCAGAAGTCGTTGACCTTCGTCTGGAAGGGACCTGGGTTAAAGCGGACGGCCAGCAGGGTTACTTCCTGCAGCGTATGACCCCAACCTACGCCTCTTCAAACGGTCGTCTGGATGTCTGGTGGGATAACCGTTCTGACTTCAACGCCAACGGTGAAAAGGCAGTCTTTTTCGGCGCAATGTATGACCTGAAGAACTGGAATCTGCCGGGCTGGGCGGTAGGCGCGTCCTACGTTTACGCATGGGATGCTAAGCCATCAACCTGGCAGCTCAACCCGGATGCGTACTACGACAAAAACCGGACTATCGAAGAATCTTCTTACAGCCTGGATGCGGTCTACACCCTGCAGGAAGGTCGTGCGAAGGGCACCATGTTTAAGCTGCACTTCACTCAGTACGACAACCATTCAGACATTCCGAGCTGGGGCGGTGGCTACGGCAACATGTTCCAGGATGAGCGCGACGTGAAGTTCATCGTTATTGCTCCGTTCACCATCTTCTAATGCCAACAGCGGCAGGCCGGGTGCCTGCCGCTTCGTTGAGGAAAGTGCTATGAAAAAACTGATACTCATCGCCGTTATGGCATCAGGGCTGGTGGCGTGTGCGCAATCTCCTGCACCGAAAGAGGACAGCCGTCTGAAAGAAGCCTACAGCGCGTGTATTAATACCGCGCAGGGATCGCCGGAGAAAATTGAAGCCTGCCAAAGCGTGTTGAATGTGCTGAAGAAAGAAAAACAGCACCAACAGTTTGCCAATGAAGAAAGCGTACGCGTGCTGGATTATCAGCAGTGTATCCAGGCCACGCGCACGGGTAACGGTCAGTCCGTTAATGCTGATTGTGACAAGGTCTGGCAGGAAATACGCAGTAAGAATACTGCGCAGTAAATTGAAAAATGAAAATACAACGGGCGGAGAATTCTCCGCCCGTTTGCATGTCAGAGTTTCTGTTCGGCCGGTTGATAATGACGACTCAGGCGGACAAACAGCATTGCCGTGGCGGCGAGTCCGCAAAGTGCCGCGCACATCAGCCACCATCCCGGCGAGCTTTTATCTCCGGTTAGCTGGACCAGCGCCGTGGATATGACGGGTGTCAGACCGCCAAAAATCGCCGTAGCCAGACTGAAGGCCAGTGAAAAACCCACCGTACGGACATAGACAGGCATCACCTCGGTGAGTGCCGCGACCATTGCCCCATTGTACATACCAAAAAAGAACGAGAACCAAAGCAGAACCAACGTCATGCGCATAAAATCTGGCGCGGCGGTGAGCCAGTGCATGACCGGCCAGGTGGTGAGCAGTGCGAGTACGGTAATCCCCATCAACACCGGGCGGCGACCAATTCGGTCAGAAATCGCTCCGCCAATCGGCAGCCAGATAAAGTTAGAAATACCGACCAGCATGGTGACGACCAGGCTGTCGCGAGCGCTCAGATGGAGTACGGCCCTGCCATAGGTCGGGGTATAGACGGTAATAAAGTAAAACGTCGTTGTGGTCATCGCCACCAGCAGTGTACCCGCTGAGATCAGACGCCAGTTTTTGATGATAGTGGTGAAAATTTCCCTGGTGTCGGGACGGTGTGTACGTTGTAAAAATGCGTCCGTTTCCTGAAGCGAGCGGCGCAGGACGAAGATCAACGGAATAATCATACAACCAATAAAGAACGGAATGCGCCAGCCCCATTCAGAGATTTCATCGTGCCCCAGCGTGGCATTCAGGCCGTAGCCAATCAGCGCTGCCACCACAATGGCAACCTGTTGGCTGGCAGACTGCCAGCTGGTGTAGAAACCTTTATTGCCAGGCGTGGCGATTTCAGAAAGATAAACCGAAACGCCGCCCAACTCTACGCCCGCAGAGAAGCCCTGCAATAATCGACCGACTAATACCAGCACAGGAGCCAGCAGGCCAATACTTTGATAACCGGGAACCAGAGCAATCAACAGGGTCCCGCAGCCCATGATCGCCAGCGTCACCATCAGTCCTTTGCGGCGACCAATTCTGTCGATATAAGCACCCAGCACGATTGCGCCAACGGGCCGCATTAAAAAACCCGAACCGAAAACCGCAAAGGTCAACATGAGCCCGGCAAACTCACTCTCCGCGGGGAAGAAAGTCTTTGCGATATAGGTGGCGTAAAACCCGAACAGAAAAAAGTCGAACTGTTCGAGAAAATTACCGCTGGTTACCCGCAGTATTGCGCCGAAAGTTCCGGTGCGCGATGGTTGTTGTGTCATTGGGTTTGCTCCACTGTCTTATCATAATATTTATAGAGGTAAGAGTTTGCGGGTTAGTCGCCTGAGACTCCCGCCTGTTTGCCGCGCCGTTTCTCAATCGCCCACTTGAGTAAGGCTGCGCAGCGGTAAAATCCGTGGGCAAATTTTCCGTAAGGAATGGTCAGAAAAAGCGCCATGACCACGCCGAGATGAATGGCCAGTAAAATAGCCATCCATGAGGTATCTCTTCCCGCCAGCAGCGCCAGACCGGTCAGACTGGTCAGCAGCAGCAGCAAAATAAAACCGCGATCCATCGGTTTTTGCCGGGCGTCGCCGTGTAGCGGTGAGCGCCTGAGATTAAGCCATAGCAAGCCAGCCGGGCCGACAACCAGGCCAATGCCACCCAACGTGCCCAGCATGACCGGAACGCTGAAGAACGGGTAGGGCGCTTCTATGCCTGCAAAGTAGTGATAGCCTGTTGCCACCACGGTGGCGGCAAAGCAGAGCATAAAACCGTAGAAGGTAAAGTGGTGGAAACGGCGGCGCATCAGGGTGAAGGCATCATCCGCTTCGTTACAACCTTTGCCGTGGCCACCATCGAGATATTTCAGCGTCAGCGCATCGTGTGAGGCTTCAGCGATCTCGGCGGAACGCGGCATACCCGGAGAGATTTCGCGCCAGAAGCGGATCACGCCCGCCATCAGCAAACCGATCGCCAGAATAAACACCGAACCAAACATCCAGGCCAGCAGGTTATGCGGGAAAATTTGATAGAAATCCCCGGCCAGTGGAGGATGGAATAATGAACCTTTCAAACCTATAGCGAGGAGTAAAAACAGGATCAGACCGAAAACCAGCGCCAGCGTCACGGTTACGCCTGCGCGACGATAAAGCGCTCCAAAAGCGGCGGGCTGCGCGTAATGCTGATAGGTTTCGAGCCGGACTTCCGCCATCGCCTTCGGCACGTTTATGGCAAATTCATGAGGCGGGGCATACTGACACGCGTGCAGGCAAGCGCCGCAGTTATGGCACAAGTTTGCCAGATAATTGATATCCGCTTTACCGAATTCCAGACGCTGAGTCATGGCCGGGAACACGGCGCAAAAGCCTTCGCAATAGCGGCAGGCGTTACACACCTGCATCACGCGTTCAACTTCAGCTTCCGGTTCGGTGATAATTTGCGCTTCGATGATCAGTTTCTCAAGCTGCTTCATGACGTGTCTCCTTACGTGCAGCCAGCGCGGCTTCTTTTCCGGCAATGCGGCCAAAGGTCGTGCCGATCGACATCCCCACGCCTGCGGTGTAACCCTTGCCCAGCACGTTACCCGCCATCATCTCTCCGGCGACGAACAGGTTACGGCTTGGAAGCCCTGCAAAATGCACAGCGGCGCGTTCGTTTACTTTTAACCCAAGATAAGTGAAGGTGATTCCTGGCCGCAGGGCGTAGCCGTAGTAAGGCGGTTGATCCAGCGGTCGCGCCCAATGCGTTTTCTCGGGTAGCAAATCTTTAGTGGCGCAGTTATCCAGAACGGTATGGTCGAACTGACCTGGCTGGCAGGCGTTGTTGTACTCTGTCACGGTGTGGGTAAAGCGTTCGGCATCCAGTCCTAACTGAAAGGCCAGTTCAGCCAGCGTATTGGCCTGCGTGCCAGGAAAGACCGGAGGCATGAAGTGTCCGATAGCTTTACTGTCGATGATGGAGTAGCCAATCTGTCCTGGCTGTTGAGCGACCAGACGTCCCCAGATGGCGTAGCGTTTGGGCCAGAAATCTTCACCTTCATCATAAAAACGCTCAGCGTCCCGGTTCACCACAATACCGAGCGAAACGCAGTCCACGCGGGTGCAAATCCCGCCGTCATATAATGGTGCTCTGGCATCAATAGCAACACAGTGTGACTGGGAGGGATCGCCGATAATGTCTGCGCCAGCATCCATCATAAATTTGAGCAGTACGCCATGATTAAAACGCGTGCCGCGAATCAGAAAGTTATCCGCTGGCCACTCGCCGCGCTCGTTCTCTCCCCAGGCTTCTCGCAGCCACTCCCGGTTAGATTCGAATCCGCCAGCGGCAAGCACGCAGGATTTCGCTGTGATACGCTCGTTGCCTGACAGCGCCGCCACGAACTCGCCGTTGTGCAGTTCAAGCGCCTGAACGGGGGTGTCATAGCGGATTTGCACGCCCAACTTTTCGGCACTGCGGTAATAGGCATTCACCAGGGCTTTTCCGCCCCCCATAAAAAAGGCGTTGGTACGCGCCACGTGCAAAGCGCCAGAGAGAGGAGGCTGAAAGTTAACGCCGTGCTGGCGCATCCAGTCGCGGCATTGGGAAGAGGTACGGATCACCAGACGCGCCAGGGCTTCGTTGGTATTTCCTTCCGTGACGCGGCGCAGATCCTGCCAGAACTCCTCTTCCGGATAGCTTTCCACCAGCACATCCTGCGGCGCATCATGCATACAGCGCAGATTACGCGTGTGTTGGGAATTTCCCCCTCGCCATTCACGGGGAGCCGCTTCGAGCAGGAGTACCGAAGCTCCTTGCTCGCGGGCAGACAAGGCAGCGCATAACGCGGCATTGCCACCACCAATCACCAGAACATCAACCATCGTATACTCCATTACCATTTAACCATTTGTTAAATTTGTAATTGAAATGTATACGCACGGCTTGTGCGGGCGCTATGACGTGGTGCTAAACGGTACTTTAGTTATTGTAAAGGATGGCGCCAGGCCAGCTTCCTGCTTCCACCAGTTGATGCATCACTTTCGTCAGCACCACGCGGGCTGCGAGGCCTGCCGGGGTGAGTTCATCGTCTGAGAGACTCACCAGAAAGTTGGGGCGACTAAGTGTTGGATTGTGGACGCCGATCACTCTTAGCGTCTCTTTATCGAGATGGGAAATTGCCGCGCCGGGCTGGAGAGTGGCACCAATGCCACTGCGCACGGCGCGCATGAGTAGCGCCAGACCATCAATTTCCGTGGCGATCTCAATGTTCAGCGCGTGTTCCTGACAAATCGCTTCCAGCCGGCCGCGCAGACCGTGGCCCGGGCTTGGCATTATCAATGGGATACTTGCCAGCTGGGCTGGAGCAATATTGTCATCGGCAATATCAGCCAGTAAGGCATGAGTCCCAATCAAAAACAGCCGCTCTTCGAGAATCGGTATGGCGCTCCAGCGCAGGATCTTTTCTTTCTGAAACACGACAGCCAGATCAATCTGGCGGGTATTAATCATCCGCTCCAGATTGCCAGAGAGGCTTTCCACCACATGCAGACGGACATCACTGTAGCTTTCCCGCATGGCGTTGATAAACGGCATTCCGAGAACGGAAGCAGTACTGGGAGCCATGCCGACGCTGACGTGCCCGGAAAGCCGGGACTCGCGTGCGGCGAGGATCGCGTCGTCTGCGTGACGAAGCGCCAGCTGCGCCTGGGAGTAAAAAGCCAGCCCGGCGCTGGTGGGCGTCACGCCTCGCGAGGTGCGCTGCAGCAGGCGAATAGCGAGTTCGTTTTCCAGACGCGACATTTGCTGGCTGAGTGCCGAAACCCCGATATTGAGATCGAGCGCCGCGCTACCCAAGCTGCCGGTTTCTACAATGCGCACAAAATAGCGTAGCTGGCGAAGTTCCATTTCGACTCTCCGGAAGGGGCAATTGATTTTTACATTAAAGCAACACAGGAGCGGAGGGAAGGGGAAAAGGGCAGGTAATGCCCATAAAAAAAGCCAACCGGAAGGTTGGCTTTTCAAAAAGCATTACATTATTTGCCGTCGTGGGCATGCTCATCTTCGCGGCAATCGCCTTCAGCGCAGTGGCCGTAGAGATAGAGACTATGGTTGGTTAAACGAATACCATGTTTAGCCGCAATCTCACGCTGGCGCGCTTCGATGGAATCATCGCTGAACTCGACCACTTTGCCGCAGTCGAGGCAAATGAGGTGATCGTGGTGATGCTGTTGAGTCAGTTCGAAGACGGATTTACCGCCTTCAAAATTATGGCGGGTCACGATACCGGCATCATCAAACTGGTTCAGCACACGATACACGGTCGCCAGACCAATCTCTTCACCCATATCGATCAGGCGTTTGTATAAATCTTCCGCACTGACGTGATGGTTATCCGGTTCCTGAAGAACTTCCAGAATTTTTAAACGAGGAAGCGTTACTTTCAGGCCAGCCTTCTTTAATGCGGTATTGTTGTCAGTCATGCGGAATCTGTCCTGTAGCTAAACGATTCACTTCATTAACAGAAGTGACAGAAATTGCACTTGAGATAATGCGTATCATTATAGAACTGCCATGGCTAAATGAAAACTGCAAGTCTCTGGCATATATTGTTAATCAAAACGTGGTATCGCCGACAAACACACTGTGCAACACCCGATTGGCATCCAGCCATTGTACAGGGTCAGACGAAAAAGTTACAAATTTGTAGCAATTATTTTGATTGGTTTTATCTATTGATGCGGCGCAGATGGAAATCTGCGCCGCACGAAATCAGGCATTAATGATTTCGTCGAGGTGCAGCTCTTCAGAGATCTGCTTAACCCATTTTTCTACGCGTTCTGCTGTCAGTTCTGGCTGGCGATCTTCATCGATAGCCAGACCGACAAAGTGGTCGTCGTCAGCCAGGCCTTTAGACGCTTCAAAGTGATAACCCGCAGTCGGCCAGTGACCAACGATAGTTGCGCCGCGCGGTTCGATGATGTCGCGAATGGTCCCTAACGCATCGCAGAAATATTCTGCGTAATCTTCCTGGTCGCCGCAGCCGAACAATGCAACCAGTTTGCCATTAAAATCAATGTCTTCGAGGGTAGGGAAGAAGTCGTCCCAGTCACACTGAGCTTCACCGTAGTACCAGGTTGGGATGCCGAGCAGCAGAATGTCATAACCTTCGAGGTCTTCTTTGCTGCTTTTTGCAATGTCATGAACATCGGCAACGTCTTTACCAAGCTGTTTTTGAATCATTTTTGCGATGTTTTCGGTATTACCGGTGTCGCTGCCGAAAAAGATGCCAGTGATTGCCATGAGTAAAATAACCTCTTGAAACTTATTGAAATGGTGGTGGCGCATTGCCCACGGATAAGGGCAATCATAGCAGAACAGTCAGGCATGCGGAAACAGCAAACACGCAGGACTGCACTCTGTGCTACACGATTTATGATTTAGAGCAGAAATTCAGACTATGCCTGACCGCGCAATGTGCTGAGTTGGGTCATCAGCATCTCTTCGATGAGTTCACTGCGACTCATGTTGCGCGCCTCAGCCAGCTCGTTCAGAGCGTCAACGGCATCAGCGTTCAGTTTCAGTTCGACACGCTTAAGCCCGCGAACTTTGTCACGCTTAAGCTGATTACGTTTATTAATACGTAACTGTTCATCACGCGAGAGCGGATTAGTTTTGGGTCGTCCCGGGCGACGCTCCTGCGCGAACAGATCTAATGTCGTACGGTCCGTTTGTTCTTTGGCCATGATCTTGGTGACTTCGGGGAAACAATCAGCCAGGCGTCTGCCCGGATGGATAGCGCGCCATAATACATCAGCAGGGGGGACACGCCAACGCCCACGCGCGTAATCGCGCGCAGACGCTGAGTTTTTAATCAGTTAGCCTGTTCGTTCAGATAACGACGGATGGCGCGCAGCACCGCCTCCGGTTTTTCCGCATGCACCCAATGACCGGCTCCAGCAATAACATGCGCCCGAGCCTGTGGGAATTGCGCCAGCAGTTGTTCGCGATACGCTTCGGTAACATACGGTGAGTTGCCGCCAGGGATAAACAGCGCCGGGTGCTCCCACGCAGGAATGGTTTCCCAACCGACGATATGAGGATACTGATCCCACAGCACGGGAACGTTAAAACGCCATTCGCCGTCTACGAAAGATTTCAGCAGAAACTGGATTACGCCTTCCTCATGCAGATGCTGACGCATGACGTTGGCCGCCTGCTGACGCGAAGTGGCCTGGGCATCGGTTACGGCATTAATAGCGGTAAAGATCGCATCGTGACGGCGAACATGATAGTCGACCGGAGCAATATCAATGGCCACCAGTCGATCGATACGATCAGGAGCCAGCGCGGTTAACGCCATGACGGCTTTCCCCCCCATCGAGTGACCAATAAAGGTCGCCTTTTCTATTTGCTGAGCGTCCAGCGTATCCAGCAAATCTTGCGCCATGGCCGGATAATTCATCTCAGGGGAACGAGGGGAGAGGCCATGATTTCGCATATCGACCTGGATGATATCGTGATCGACCACCAGATCGCGTGCCAGGATCCCCAAGTTATCCAGACTGCCAAACAGGCCGTGAACCAGGACGATGGGAGAATTATTGTGCAGGTTTTGCGCAGATTGCGCTCGGATATTCAATTTCATGGCAAAGTTCTTTTTTTCACACTCACGGGTTAGGGTATCATGTTGACCATTCTGCCACATGGCTGCAACAACTACGGTTACTCTGAGTTTTGCTGGCCACCAGGCTTGACGCTATCCGCTGTTGGGATTTGCCTTTACACTACGTGTGTTTACCCCGACAACTTGTATTCAGCTAAACACTGCACTGGATTAAGATGAAAACGATTGAAGTTGATGATGAACTCTATAGCTATATTGCCAGCCACACCAAGCATATTGGCGAGAGCGCATCCGACATTTTACGGCGTATGTTGAAATTTTCCGCCGCATCACAGCCTGTCACTCCGGTAGTCAAAGAAGTCCGCGCTGTGCAACCTGTCGTGGAAGCTAAGCCGGTTAACCCCGTAAAAGATAAAGTGCGCGCGATGCGTGAACTGCTGCTGTCCGACGAATACGCGGAACAGAAGAAAGCAGTAAATCGCTTTATGCTGGTGCTGTCTACACTCTATTCACTGGATCAAAACGCGTTCGCCGAAGCAACGGAATCGTTGCATGGCCGTACGCGCGTTTATTTTGCAGCGGATGAACAGACGCTGCTGAAAAATGGTAATCAAACCAAACCGAAACACGTGCCAGGCACGCCGTACTGGGTGATCACCAACACCAATACCGGCCGTAAATGCAGCATGGTTGAACACATCATGCAGTCAATGCAATTCCCTGCGGAATTGATTGAAAAGGTTTGCGGAACAATTTAATCCTTGCATTAGAAGGACCAGGCAATGGCAATCCACAACCGTGCAGGTCAACCTGCGCAACAGAGTGATTTGATTAACGTCGCCCAACTGACGGCACAGTACTATGTACTGAAACCAACAGCAGGGAACGCTGAGCACGCCGTTAAGTTCGGTACGTCCGGACATCGCGGCAGTGCAGGTCGTCATAGTTTTAACGAGCCGCATATTCTGGCTATCGCTCAGGCGATTGCTGAAGAACGTGCGAAAAACGGGATTACTGGCCCGTGCTATGTGGGCAAGGATACCCACGCGCTGTCTGAACCGGCTTTTATCTCTGTACTGGAAGTGCTGGCGGCGAACGGCGTTGACGTCATCGTGCAGGAAAATAACGGCTTTACGCCAACCCCTGCTGTGTCGAATGCTATCCTGGTCCACAACAAAAAAGGCGGCCCGCTGGCTGACGGCATTGTGATCACGCCGTCCCACAACCCGCCGGAAGATGGCGGCATTAAATACAACCCGCCAAACGGTGGTCCGGCAGATACCAACGTCACCAAAGTGGTGGAAGACAGAGCCAACGCGCTGCTGGCTGACGGTCTGCAAGGCGTGAAGCGCATGTCGCTGGACGCTGCGCTGGCATCTGGTCATGTAACAGAGCAGGATCTGGTTCAGCCGTTTGTTGAAGGACTGGCTGACATCGTCGACATGGCGGCGATCCAAAAAGCGGGTCTGACGCTGGGTGTCGATCCGCTGGGCGGTTCCGGTATCGAATACTGGAAGCGTATTGCTAAGCACTACAACCTGAACCTGACTATCGTTAACGATCACGTTGATCAGACTTTCCGCTTTATGCATCTCGACAAAGATGGCGCTATCCGCATGGACTGCTCCTCCGAGTGCGCGATGGCGGGCCTGCTGGCGCTGCGCGACAAGTTCGATCTGGCCTTTGCCAACGACCCAGACTACGACCGTCACGGTATCGTCACCCCGGCAGGGCTGATGAATCCGAACCACTATCTGGCGGTGGCGATCAACTACCTGTTCCAGCATCGTCCGCAGTGGGGCAAAGACGTTGCCGTTGGTAAGACGCTGGTGTCCTCGGCGATGATTGACCGCGTGGTGAATGATTTAGGGCGTAAACTGGTCGAAGTGCCGGTTGGCTTTAAATGGTTTGTTGACGGTCTGTTCGACGGCAGCTTTGGCTTTGGTGGTGAAGAGAGCGCGGGGGCATCTTTCCTGCGTTTCGACGGTACACCGTGGTCGACCGACAAAGACGGCATCATCATGTGCCTGTTGGCGGCAGAAATTACCGCAGTGACCGGTAAGAATCCGCAGGAGCACTACAACGAACTGGCTGCCCGCTTTGGTGCGCCGAGCTACAACCGCCTGCAGGCAAGTGCGACCTCTGCACAGAAAGCGGCGCTGTCTAAGCTGTCTCCGGAAATGGTGAGTGCCAGCACGCTGGCGGGCGACCCGATCACCGCACGTCTGACGGCGGCACCGGGCAACGGTGCTTCTATCGGCGGTCTGAAAGTGATGACTGACAACGGCTGGTTTGCCGCTCGTCCGTCCGGCACCGAAGACGCTTATAAAATCTACTGCGAGAGCTTCCTCGGTGAAGAACATCGCAAGCAGATTGAAAAAGAAGCGGTTGAGATCGTCAGCGAAGTGCTGAAAAACGCGTAAACCGTAGGCCGGATAAGACGCTAGCGTCGCTATCCGGTATGAATAAAAAAGCCGGATAGCTTTGTGCTGATCCGGCTTTTTTTATTCGGCTTAGATTCACGGCATAAACCGATAACCAATCCCGGTTTCGGTCAGAAAATGACGCGGACGCGCCGGGTCCTGTTCCAGCTTCTGGCGCAGGTGTCCCATGTAAATTCGCAGATAGTGACTGTGTTCGACGGCGTTCGGTCCCCAAACCTGATTTAGCAACTGGCGTTGCGTTAGTACCTTTCCGGCATTATTCAGCAGTACCGCTAACAGGCGAAACTCAATCGGCGTCAGATGAATCTCTTCATCACCACGATGTACGAGGCGGGCGGCGATATCTACTTTTACGTTGGAAAAATGCACCACCGGCTCGGGAGACGCGCCGCTGGCGTGGCGGCGCAATGCCACGCGTAATCGCGCCTGTAGCTCGCCAATACCAAAGGGTTTACTGAGATAGTCATCGGCACCGGCATCCAGAGCGGCGATTTTATCGCTTTCTTCGCTGCGGGCTGAGAGCACAATTACCGGTATCGCGCTCCATTGTCGCAGGTCACGAATAAAATCAATGCCGTCACCGTCCGGCAGACCGAGATCGAGAATGATGAGATCGGGTTTTCGCGTGGCGGCTTCCAGCAGACCACGTTGCAGCGTTTCCGCTTCATATACACGCAGACCATCGGCTTCCAGCGCGGTGCGCAGAAAGCGACGGATAGCCTGTTCATCTTCAACAATCAGTACGTTCGTCACATATCCTCATGAAAATCTTCAAGTTCAGGGGGGATTTCCTGGGGCAGTGTAACACGGAAACATGCTCCTCCCTGTGCGCGATTGTGGACGGAAATCGTACCGCCGTGCACGTCCACAATGGCCTGACAGATTGCCAGCCCCAGCCCAACGCCCGGTACCGATGACTCTTTGTTTCCCCGGGAAAACTTGTCAAAAACTCGTTGCTCCATACCCGATGGAATGCCGGGACCATTATCCCAGACGTCCAGTTGCAGGTGCTCGCCATCGATGCTGGCATCAATACCGATTTGCGCCGCTGGACCTGCGTATTTAACGGCGTTTTCCAGCAGGTTAATCAGCACCCGTTCAAAGAGTGGGCCATCGACGTGGATCAGCGTCAACGGTGCTGGTAGCGACAAATTAATAGGAGCAGAGAGTCCTGGCTCCAGCATCTGCAGGGCGCTGCCGACCACCTCTTCCAGTGTTAACCACTCCTTCTTAAGATTAAAGCCGCCAGACTGAATTCGCGCCATATCCAGCAGGTTATTAACCAGTCGGGTCGTATTCAGGACGTGCTGGCGAATCTCACTGGCCTGGCGCGCGTGCGGCGATCCTTCGCTTGCCAGATCCAACGTTAAGATCTCTGCCTGACCAAACAGCACCGTTAGCGGCGTACGTAAATCGTGGGAAAGGGCGGCGAGCAGCGCGTTGCGAATGCTTTCGCGCTCGCTGGCAAACCGGGCTTGCTCTTCGCTGGCAGTCAGCGTCAGACGCTCCAGCGCACTGGCGACCAGTAAAGTGAAAGTTTCCAGCAGGCGTTGCTGTTCGGGGATCATCAGCTGGCGTAAATTTCCCGGTTCCACAACCAGCAGCCCATGCGTTTTGTCGGCACTTTTTAACGGTAATATTTGATACGGCACACCTGGCAAAGTGTCAGTACCTGCGCCTGCCGGTTGCCCTTTATCAAAGCTCCATTGGGCAATGGCATCATCCCACGGCGTCATGCCCTGTTGATGGGTGAGAGGGGCCAGCTTACCGTTCTCACCGGGCAGTAAAACCTGGCTGCGGGCCTGGAACGTTGAGGCAATAAACTGTTCGCTGGTGGCGGCGATATCTTGCTGACTCCGTCCGACGGCCAGCGCTTTCGACATCTCATACAAATGGCGCGTACGTTGTTCACGATAACGGGCCACCCGCGCCTGATAACGCACTCCGGCGGTCAGATTACCGATTACCAGCCCTACCGTTAGCATCACGGCGAAGGTGAGCAGGTACTGGACGTCGGAAACGGCCAGCGTGCCACGCGGAGCAATAAAGAAGAGATCGAAGCTGGCGACGTTAATAAAAGTTGCCAGCACCGACGGCCAGCGTCCGTAAAAGAGGGCGATAACCACCACGCCCAATAAATAGATCATCACCAGGTTGGCGGCGTCAAAGGCCATCAACCACTGCATGGCAATCAACGTAATGATGGCGCACAGCGCGACGGCAACCACACAACCCTGAATTTGTACCCGCCATTTATCCTTAAAGGTGCGGTTATCTGCAGTTTGTAGCACAGGGCGCGAAGGTGGCTCATCGAGCGCAACAATCATCAGGTCGAGATCCGGTGCGCGATGGGCCAGTTTGTCAGCAAAAGAATCACTGTGCCACCAGCGTCGCGTAGTCGGACGTCCGAGGACAATTTTTCCCAGATTATGCTCACGGGCGTAGCGGATTACCGCCTTGTCTTCAGAGGGATCGGAAAGGGTGGCAGTTTCTGCACCCAGCTCCTGGGCTAACCGCAGAGCGCTTAGGATTGCCCGGCGCTGTTTTTCGGGCAGTCGGTGCAGCGCTGGCGTTTCGACATACACTGCATGCCAGACGCTGCCGAGGCGCGCTGCCAGACGCGCGGCAGCACGCACCAGCTTTTCGCTGCCGGTATTGTGTCCAATGCACAGTAAAATGGCGTCACGGGTATGCCAGACTTTTTCTTCCCCCGGACGCCCTCGCCAGGCACGCATCTGATCGTCAACCCGATCGGCCGTGCGGCGCAGGGCCAGCTCTCGTAGCGCGATCAAGTTCCCTTTGCGAAAGAAATGCTCGATGGCTCTTTCCGCCTGACCGGCGATATAGACCTTGCCTTCGTTCAGGCGTTGGCGCAAATCGTCGGGGGGAAGATCGACCAGCACCACATCGTCGGCGGCATCGAAAAAAGGATCGGGGACGGTTTCGCGAACCTGAATGCCGGTGACGCCGCTGACCACATCATTGAGGCTTTCCAGATGCTGCACGTTGACGGTAGTAAAAACGTCAATACCGGCTTCGAGCAGTTCTTCAATATCTTGCCAACGCTTAGGGTGGCGTGAGCCAGGCGCATTACTGTGCGCCAGTTCATCCATCAAAATGAGCGCCGGACGGCGGGCCAGCGCCGCGTCGAGATCGAACTCGCTGATATGACGACCATGGCGCGCCTGTCTCTTTAGCGGCAGGATGCTGAGACCGTCCAGCAGCGCGGCGGTCTCTTTGCGTCCGTGGGTTTCCACCACGCCAATCAGCACATCTAACCCCTGCGCCCGCAGCCGCTGGGCCTCTGCCAGCATGGCCCAGGTTTTACCGACGCCTGCACACGCGCCGAAGAAAATTTTCAGTTTTCCGCGGTGCGGGGCAGCGGTCTGCTCCAGCAGGCGATCGGGGTCGGGGCGTAAGGGTTCGTTATGCATGTCCTTTTTCTCAGTGCTTATCCAGCGCTAAATTAAGTTCCACCAGGTTCACCACCGGCTGGCCGATAAAACTGACCAACGGCTTTTGCGTGTATTGTGCAACCAGGCGCGTGACCTCTTCAATGCTGAGGTTGCGAGCCTGCGCCACGCGGGGGATTTGCCAGGCCACCGCGGCGGGTGTCAGATTGTTATCCAGCCCGCTGGCAGAAGCCGTTACCAGCTCTACCGGAACGACAGGATTTGCCTGCGGGTTGGCGGCACGCAGCGCGGCTATCCGGCTTTGCAGCTGTTTATCCAGTTCCGGGTTGCTGGCTGCCAGATTGCTGCCGCCTGAAGCCATTGGATTATAGGGCATTTCTGCTGTAGCAGACGGACGTCCCTGAAAATAACCGGCCGCGGTAAAATGTTGCCCAATGAGCGCAGAGCCGCGAACGACCTGACCTTCGCGTAGAAGCGAGCCGTTAGCCTGGTGGGGAAACCACCACTGCCCCAACGCGGTGGTCAACAACGGGTAAGCCCCGCCGGTGATAAGCATCAGGAAAATCAATGTTGATAATGCAGGACGTAATCCACTCATCTGAAACCTCACACCAGACCCAGCAGGGTCAGCAGTAAATCAATTGCTTTGATACCGATAAACGGTACAACCAGACCACCCAGACCATAGATCCACAAATTACGGCGCAGCATTGCGGATGCGGATAACGGTTTGTAGCTCACGCCTTTAAGCGCCAGCGGGATCAGAAAGACGATAACCAGCGCATTAAAGATAACCGCGCTGAGGATCGCCGAGTCCGGCGAATGCAGACCCATCACGTTAAGCGCATTGAGCTGCGGGTAGGTGGCGGCAAACGCGGCCGGGATAATGGCGAAATACTTCGCCACGTCGTTGGCGATACTGAAGGTGGTCAGCGAACCACGCGTCATCAGCATCTATTTACCAATGTGCACCACTTCAATCAGCTTGGTGGGGTTAGAGTCGAGATCCACCATGTTGCCTGCTTCCTTCGCCGCCTGGGTCCCGGAGTTCATGGCGACCGCCACGTCGGCTTGCGCCAGCGCCGGGGCGTCATTGGTTCCGTCGCCGGTCATCGCCACCAGACGACCTTCCGCCTGATACTGACGAATCAGCGCCAGCTTGGCTTCCGGCGTGGCTTCAGCTAAGAAGTCATCTACCCCGGCTTCTGCCGCAATCGCGGCAGCGGTCAGGCGGTTATCGCCGGTGATCATCACCGTTTTGATGCCCATTTTGCGTAGTTGGGCAAAACGTTCTTTGATTCCGCCTTTTACGATATCTTTCAGGGCAATCACGCCCAGCACGCGGGAGCCTTCGGCAACCACCAGCGGCGTAGCGCCAAGGCGTGCGACGTTTTCGACCTTCTGCTCCACGTCGGCAGGGAAGTGGCCGCCGTTGGCTTCAACGTGACGACGAATAGCATCGACCGACCCTTTGCGGATCATACGGTTGTCGATGTTGATCCCGCTCATTCGGCTTTGGGCGGTAAACGGTACAAAGGTGGCGTGCAGCGATTGCACGTCGCGAATACGCAGATTAAAGCGCTGTTTAGCCAGAATCACGATGCTGCGGCCTTCTGGGGTTTCATCGGCCAGCGATGAAAGCTGCGCGGCGTCGGCCAGCGTTTTTTCGTCCACGCCCTGGGCGGGCAGGAAATCTGAAGCCTGGCGGTTACCCAGCGTAATGGTGCCGGTTTTGTCCAGCAGCAGTACGTCCACGTCGCCCGCGGCCTCTACTGCACGTCCGCTGGTGGCGATGACGTTCGCGCCCAGCATGCGGCTCATCCCGGCGACGCCAATTGCGGAGAGTAGCCCGCCGATGGTGGTGGGGATCAGACACACCAGCAGGGCAACCAGTACCGTGACGCTGACCGCGCTACCACCCCAGGCGGAAAACGGCCACAGCGTGGCGGTCGCCAGCAGAAAAACGATGGTCAGGGCTATTAAAAGGATCGTCAGGGCGATTTCATTCGGCGTTTTACGCCGCTGCGCGCCTTCAACCATGGCGATCATTCGGTCGAGGAACGTTTCACCAGGGTTCACGCTACATTCGATCACCAGCCAGTCGGAGAGGATGCGGGTCCCGCCGGTGACGGAGGCGAAATCACCACCGGATTCACGAATGACCGGCGCGGATTCACCGGTAATGGCGCTTTCATCCACCGATGCGCCACCTTCGATGACTTCGCCGTCACACGGGATAATATCGCCCGCTTCTACTAACACGATATCTCCTTTGCGCAAATCCTCCGCCGGAACGTGATCCATGGCGGCACCGTATTTCGGTTCGCGGAGTTTGCGAGCAAAAGCAGTTTTCTTCACTCCTTTCAGACTGTTAGCCTGAGCCTTACTGCGTCCTTCCGCCAGCGCTTCGGCAAAGTTGGCGAACAGAACGGTAATCCACAGCCACAGACTTATCGCGCCGGTAAACCACGGATTGCCTTGCATATGGCCTGTTGCCATTGCCACCGTTAACAGGGTTGTCAGCAGACTGCCCAGCCAGACGATAAACATCACCGGATTGCGCCACTGGGTATGTGGGCTTAATTTTTTCACGGCATCCATCAGCGCCTGTGCGACCAGAGAGGGTTCGAACAGCGCCAGTTGCTTGCGACTCATAGTCATGTGCTCCGCATCACTCAGTGTAATGACAGGTATTCTGCGACCGGGCCAAGCGCCAGGGCAGGAACAAAGGTGAGGGCGCCAACCAGTAACACTGTACCGATTAACAACCCGACAAACAGTGCACCGTGAGTAGGCAGCGTGCCTGGACTTGCTGGCTGGATCTTTTTACTGACCAGCGATCCGGCAATTGCCATCACGGGAATGATCACGCCGAAACGGCCGAAGAACATGCACAGGGCCAGCAGACAGTTCCAGAACGGGCTGTTGGCGCTTAATCCGGCGAAGGCACTGCCGTTGTTGTTCGCGGCAGACGATACGGCGTACAACACCTCACTAAAGCCATGTGGACCAGGATTGAGCATGGCGCTGCGTCCGGCGTCGCTCATCATCGCTATCGCCGTACCGAGCAGGACCAGCGCAGGGGTGACCAGAATCGCCAGTGCGGTCATTTTCATTTCACGCACGTCTATTTTCTTACCCAGATATTCCGGCGTGCGACCAATCATCAGGCCCGCGATAAACACCGCCAATAACACGAACAGCAACATGCCGTACAGGCCCGAACCGACACCACCGAAGACCACTTCGCCAATCTGCATTAGCCACATCGGCACCATCCCGCCCAGCGCGGTGAAGGAGTCATGCATCGCATCGACAGCGCCGCAAGATGCCGCTGTCGTCACGACGGAAAAAAGACTCGTAGCCAGCACGCCAAAGCGGCTTTCTTTGCCTTCCATGTTGATATTACTGTCTGCACCGAATGCCATCAGGTGCGGGTTGCCTTGAACTTCGGCCCACATCACCACGGCTACGCAGACTACAAATATCAGCGACATGGCCCACAGCAGGGTCCGCCCCTGGCGACGATCGCCAACCACATCACCAAAGGCAAAACACAGCGCGGTAGGAATTAAGAAAATGGCCAGCATCTGTACCAGATTGGTCAACGCGGTAGGGTTTTCAAACGGATGTGATGAGTTAGCGTTAAAGAACCCGCCCCCGTTAGTGCCAAGCATCTTAATCGCTTCCTGTGAGGCGACGGGCCCCATTGGCAGCAGCTGTTTCACCCCTTCAAGGGTAGTAATGGGCTGATAGGGCAACACATTTTGCAGCACACCTTGCTGAATGAAGAACAACGCAATGAGCAATGCAATGGGGAGCAGGATCCACAGCGTAATGCGAACCAGATCGACCCAGGCGTTGCCCAGCGTGTTCATACTCTGGCGAGTAAAGGCACGGGCCAGGGCAAAAATCACCGCAATCCCGGTTGCCGCTGACAGGAAGTTCTGCACGGTCAGCCCGACCATCTGGCTGAAGTAGCTTAAGGTGGTTTCGCCAGCATAGGATTGCCAGTTGGTGTTGGTGACAAAACTTACCGCCGTGTTGAGCGCCAAATCCCACGAAAGCCCAGGTAGCTGTTGCGGATTTAGCGGCAGCAGGTTTTGCGCCATCAGCATTGAAAACAGGACCAGCAACCCCAGCACATTGAGCGCGAGGATCGCCAACAGATACTGCCGCCAGTTCATCTCCTGCTGCGAGATGCCCAGACCGCGCCAGAGCAGATGTTCCACGCCAGCCAGGCCCGGCAGGGACGTATTATTGATCAGCCGAGCCAAGCCAAAACCCAGCGGTCTGGCGATGATAAACAGTACCAGCAAGAAACTGGCAATGAGTAAAAATCCTTGGGCCGCCATCAGAACGCCTCCGCATTAATCAGGGCATACACCAGATAACCTAATAATAAAAAGACCAGCACAATGCCGGTTATCACGCCTGCACTCACGGTGCACCTCCAGTGGCATAAATGTGATAACCAGAGCGTAGATTTTTGCTTGCAAAGATTTCGCAAAAATCAGTGGGAGGGGTGTAAAAAAAGTATAAAAATGGCAAAGACCATTATTTAACTAATGATTAGTATTAATTTAACTTTTATGTAACTTAATTACGATTTTTAGCTAAACGGAGCATCAATAGATAAAAATAAGTGGTCGGATGAGTAGCAAAATTACACACAAGGCGGTATTATTTTCATCAGTTAACCAAGTTTATTTTTCCGGTGCGATTCACCGAACAGATATATGGGAGAGGATTATGGACTTTTATAAAGAATATCCAGCACACATTGTTTTCTTGCGCCGTACCTTTGCCGTTGTGGCGGGCGTGCTGGCGCTGCCGGTCATGTTGTTCTGGAAAGACCGCGCCCGTTTTTACAGCTATCTGCACCGCGTCTGGTCCAAAACTAGTGATAAACCGGTGTGGATGGAGCAGGCTGAAAAAGCCACCTGCGACTTCTATTAAGTTGTCGTTATTGTTCAAGAAAACCGCCAACAGCAATGTGGCGGTTTTTTTATACGCCGACGTCTACACTTATCTGAGTAACGGATAAGGAGTGGCGATGAGCACGAGAATTCCTGTTGGTATCCGCACCTGTCTGACCACAGAAGCGAGTGAGGCACCTCAGTTCGACGAAAATACATTAATACGTGTTTACGCTTTGCATGAATTGCACTGCCTGCGTCAGCGAAAATTAACGCGGGGCGCATTAATTGACTATCATACCCGCTACAAACTGGTACTACTGGCGCATTCCCAGCCAGAGTATCGGGAGCTTGGCCCCTTCGTTGCCGCAATCCATGAATGGCAAGATCTCGATGCTTTTTTTACCGAGTATCGCCTACGATTGACCCATCTGTTATTAAATCCTGCTACCCGGCGTAACCATACCAATGTATTGATGCACGTACAGGGCTATTTCCGTAATCAGCTCGATCTGCATCAACGTCAGGAATTGACCTCGATAATCGATAACTATCGACGCGAGGCGCAGCCGCTACTTGTACCCTTAATGCTCCTCAAACACTATATGGCTGAGCACCCGAACACCTGGTTGTCCGGGCAACGTTATTTTGAACTCTGGCCTGCGATTTGGCGTTTACAGGGCAATGATTAATTTTTATCAGGGAGTGTTATGACCACGCATCTGGTCTGGTTTCGGCGTGATTTACGTCTGCATGACAATCTCGCGCTGGCGGCGGCTTGTCGGGATCGTTCTGCACATGTACTCGCGCTCTATATCTCCACACCTGAACAGTGGAAGGCGCATGATATGGCCCCACGTCAGGCGGCATTGGTTAATGCGCAGCTGAACGCGTTGCAAACGGCGCTGGCAGAAAAGGGCATCCCGCTTCTGTTTCATGAAGTTGCTGATTTTGCGACCAGTGTGGAAACCGTCAAAAATGTCTGCGTACAGCATGGCGTCAGTCGAATATTTTATAACTATCAATATGAAATAAACGAACGCCAACGTGATGCTGCCGTCGAAAAGTCATTACCTCAGGTGGTGTGCGAAGGGTTTGACGACAGCGTGATCCTGCCTCCGGGGGCGGTCATGACCGGTAATCACGAGATGTATAAAGTCTTTACGCCGTTTAAAAATGCCTGGCTGAAGCGGATAAAAGACGGGATCCCAGAATGTGTCAGTGCGCCGGAGGTGAGAGAAAGCGGTGCTCTTGACTCTCCATTAACATCCATCACGCTGAGCTACCCGCAGCAGGATTTTGATTCGCAGCAATTTCCGGCAGAAGAAAAATTGGCCATCGCGCAGTTACGCCATTTTTGCCAGCAGGCCGCCGGAGAATATGAACAACTGCGTGACTTTCCGGCGATTGATGGAACCAGTCGATTATCCGCGAGCCTGGCGACAGGAGGACTATCACCGCGCCAGTGCCTGAATCGACTGCTCGTGGAGCAGTCGCAGGCGCTTGAAGATGGGGCAGGCAGCGTTTGGTTGAATGAGCTTATCTGGCGCGAGTTTTATCGTCATCTGATGACTTACCATCCGGCGCTGTGTCGGTATCAACCTTTTATTCGCTGGACCGATCGCGTGCAATGGCAGAATAATCCGATGCATTTGCAGGCCTGGAAAACAGGGAATACGGGCTACCCCATTGTGGATGCGGCCATGCGTCAGCTCAACGCCACGGGCTGGATGCATAATCGTTTACGCATGATTACCGCCAGTTTTTTAGTGAAAGACCTGCTGATCGACTGGCGTAAAGGCGAACAATATTTCATGTCGCAACTGATCGATGGCGACCTGGCGGCCAATAACGGCGGCTGGCAGTGGGCAGCCTCAACCGGAACCGACGCCGCACCGTATTTCCGTATCTTTAACCCCACGACGCAGGGCGAAAAATTTGATCGTGACGGTGAGTTTATCCGCCAGTGGGTGCCGGAACTGCGCGACGTGCCGGGTAAAGCCATTCATGACCCGTGGTCGTGGGCTGAAAAAGCGCAGGTAACACTAAGTTATCCTCGCCCGATTGTGGATCATAAACAGGCAAGGCTGGCGACGCTGGCGGCATATGAGGCGGCGCGTAAGGGATAAGCGCGCAGCGGATTTCTGCGTAATACCTTCCAGCAGAATGAATATGTTGCAGTGGGGGGGCATTTAGCGCTGAAGCGTGTACGCAAGGCTGCTAATGCCTTGATGAAGAGGTTTTCCGCCAGCAGTAAAGTGCCGTCATCTTCATTCAGGTGACGGAATTTGATGACAACACCAACGACATCTACACCGCACGATGCGGTATTTAAAACGTTTTTACATCATCCAGAAACAGCTCGGGACTTCCTCGAAATTCATCTACCCGCAGATCTGCAAACGCTTTGCGATTTAAATACGCTGAAGCTGGAGTCAGAAAGCTTTATTGAAGCGGATTTACGTACCCGCTACTCCGACGTGCTCTGGTCTGTGCATACGCACGATGGTGAAGGTTATGTATACGTGGTTATAGAACACCAGAGTTCAGCCGATCCGCATATGGCTTTTCGTCTGCTGCGTTACGCAATAGCGGCGATGCAGCGTCATTTGGATGCCGGGCACAAAGAACTGCCGATTGTGATACCCATGCTGTTTTATCATGGCTGTCGAAGTCCGTATCCGTACTCACTGTGCTGGCTTGATGCGTTTACCGATCCTGTAACGGCACGGCAACTTTATGCCAGCGCATTTCCATTGGTGGATATCACAGTGGTGCCCGATGACGAAATCATGGCTCACAGGCGAATGGCACTGCTGGAACTAATGCAAAAACATATCCGTCAGCGGGATTTGATGGGGCTGGTAGATCAACTGGCCACGCTGTTACTTACAGGGTGCGCTAATGACACGCAACTACAGGCGATGTTTAATTACATCCTGCAATCCGGCGATGAATCTCGCTTTAATGAATTTATACAAGAGATGGCGCAACGGATCCCCCAACATAAGGAGAAGCTGATGACGATTGCCGAGCGGTTACGCTTAGATGGATTACAGGAAGGGTTGCAGCGAGGGTTGCAGCAAGGCAAACGAGAAGCCGCATTACGTATAGCGCAAACTATGTTGGAGCAGGGAATAGATCACAACATGGTGCTTCAGATTACAGGTCTTTCTGAAGAGGAGTTGACTGCCAGTCATGCGTAATTCCTGAAAAAAGCCCGAATCAGATTACATCATCGGGCCCCTACACTCAGGATTCTACCGCCAGTGAACGGTTTCTGAACTTAAGCGACTGGTACAGCCAAATCATCAGCACCAGCACCACACAGGCCAGCGCGCCCCAGGTAATTTCACTAAAGACATCAATATAGGCATTGATGGAGTAGTTGATAGCGCCCGCAGCATCAAACGAGCCTTGTGAGGTCTGATCAGCGATAACACCAGCCAGGTAGTTGGCGATGGCACCGGAAAGCAGCATATAAATGCCGGTTAATACGCCGGTAACACCAGGGATCTCAATACGCGTAATTTGTGACATTGCCACCGGATCGATAAACAGTTCGGCAAAGCCCATGACCGCCAACCCAAGTACCATCAGCGGCATGGAAGAGTGGCCGTAAGCAGCGGACCAGCGAGCGCTCAAGGTTAGAATACAGAACCCAGCGCTCATTAAGCCGAGGCCAAGGGCAAATTTACCCCAGATACGTACGGTACGATTGCCACTTACGCTTTCTTTGACTACCCACGCCAGTACGATACCGCACAGCATAACGGCAAAAGCGTTAACCGACTGGAACATCGCGGTAGGGACGGAATACCCCAGAATATCGCGGTTAACGAAGCGGTCGATATACAGGCTGATCGAACTGCCGCCCTGTTGAGCAAAGGCCCAAAACAACAGGCTGAAGAAGGTCAGCGTGACGATAAGCCCCAGCTCTTTGCGCTGTTTCTGCGTCTGTGCCTGGCGATAAATCTTCGCCAGAACTGCCAGACCAATAACAGTGGCAACAATCAGTGCATAAACGGACCACTCTTTCCAGAACAGCACGGTAATCAGCAGCGGTGTGGTAACTAGCAGAACTAACAGCCAGGCCCAGTTTGGCAGAATAAAGGTTTTAGCACACAGAACGGCCTTGTTGACGCCGGTGGTGTGGGCGAAATGGCGATTTCCACATAAGAAAATCACCAGCCCAGCCAGCATGCCGATGGCAGCCAGCGCAAAGCCCATCGCCCAGCTGTACTCTTCCTGCACGTATCCGCAGGCAATTGGTGCGATGATCGAACCGATGTTACCGGCGGCGTAGAGCAGAGAGAATCCACCGTCGCGACGCGGGTCTTCAGGTTGATATAACTCGCCCAGCAGGCAACTGATATTTGATTTAAACAGACCGTAACCGCAGACAATTATCGCCAGCGACAAATAGAGGAACGCCGGGGCCATTTCGCTGGCACCTAATACCAGATGTCCCACCGCCATTAAAAATGCGCCGATCATCACCGCCATTCGATTGCCGAGCACTTTATCGGCCAGGTATCCCCCGAGAATAGGGGTGACATAGACCAGCGAGCAGTAGGCGCTGAACAGTTCATATGCGTGATTATCGTCGTACTTAAGCTGGTTAGTGAGATACAGGATCAGCAGCGCACGCATGCCGTAAAAACTGAAGTATTCCCAGATTTGTAGCGCGACAACGTAGTATATCGCCCGTGGTTGAGATGCTTGTTTATTCATTATTTTCTCGAAGTAAATGCCTCGCGACTGGCTGAACGTGCTGCGCGAGTGTGTTTCCTTAAAGTTGTAACTTTGATACAGATCTGATTATTTTTGCAATATGCTGTCTGATTGCATAAATATACATGAATTAGATCGCGTAGTGGTAAGCAAATCACGTTCAAAGTGGGTGTGATTGTTTCTTTATGTGTCAGTGAAATGGCTATCGACGAACGCAGGCGGGGACGCTATTTTAACCTAAGCTGTGTTGCTGATTGGGCAGGCAGAAATGATGACTACGAGGACGATGATGAAAAACACCGAACTGGAACAACTGATCAACGACAAACTAAACAGCGCCGCCATTAGCGATTATGCGCCGAATGGTTTGCAGGTTGAGGGCAAAGAGACGGTGCATAAAATCGTGACCGGTGTGACTGCAAGCCAGGCATTGCTGGACGAGGCGGTACGCCAGCAAGCGGATGCGGTTATCGTTCACCACGGTTATTTCTGGAAAGGTGAATCTCCGGTTATTCGCGGCATGAAGCGCAATCGTCTGAAAACGCTGTTAGAAAATGATATCAACCTGTATGGCTGGCACTTGCCGCTGGATGCACACCCGGAATTGGGGAATAACGCGCAGTTGGCCGCGCTGTTGGGAATCACCGTGATGGGGGAAATTGAACCGCTGGTGCCATGGGGAGAACTCTCCATGCCGGTTCCGGGGCTGGAGCTGGCATCGTGGATTGAAGCGCGTTTAGGCCGTAAACCGTTATGGTGCGGTGATACCGGGCCGGAGAAAGTTCAGCGCGTTGCCTGGTGTACCGGGGGCGGTCAAAGTTTTATTGATAGCGCAGCCCGATTTGGTGTCGACGCCTTTATTACCGGTGAAGTCTCTGAGCAAACCATTCACTCAGCCCGCGAGCAGGGGCTGCATTTTTATGCTGCCGGTCACCATGCGACCGAACGCGGCGGCATTCGCGCATTAAGCGAATGGCTGAATGAAAATACCGATCTGGACGTAACCTTTATCGATATTCCTAATCCAGCGTAATAAAGAGGGATGAAAGTGCAGCGAGCGCGTTGTTATCTGTTAGGTGACACGGCGGTGGTTCTCGAACTGGAGCCCCCCATCACGTTGGCGACTCAGAAACGCATCTGGCGTCTGGCTCAGCGTTTAGTTGACGCCCCGAATGTGCTTGAAGCTATTCCGGGAATGAACAATATCACGGTTACCCTGCGCGACCCGCAAACGCTGGCGCTGGATGCGATTGAACGCCTGCAGCGCTGGTGGGAAGAGAGCGAAGCACTGGAGCCGGATTCACGTTTTATTGAAATACCCGTGATATATGGCGGTGAGTTTGGCCCCGATCTGGCAGAGGTCGCCCGAAACAGCGGATTAAGCGACAAGCAGGTCGTCGAACTTCATGCGTCAGTTGACTATGTGGTGTGGTTTATCGGTTTTCAGCCGGGATTTCCCTATCTCGGGAGCTTACCTGAACAGCTGCATACCCCCAGACGTGCGGAACCGCGTTTGCTTGTTCCGGCAGGTTCTGTCGGTATCGGTGGATCTCAAACGGGGATCTACCCGCTTGCAACACCTGGTGGATGGCAATTGATTGGGCGTACCTCCGTTGCGTTATTTGATCCAAAACGGGAGGAGCCGATTCTGTTACGGGCTGGCGATACCGTGCGTTTTGTCCCGCAGAAGGAGGGGATATGTTAAACATCATCCGCGCTGGCATGTACACCTCAGTACAGGACGGGGGACGCCATAGTTTTCGTCAATCCGGAATTAGTCACTGTGGCGCGCTGGATAAACCGGCCTTGAACGTGGCTAACCTGCTGGTGGGTAATGATGCGAATGCCGCAGCGTTGGAAATCACGCTGGGGCAACTGGTGGTGGAGTTTGAAGCCGATGGCTGGTTTGCCCTGACCGGTGCTGGATGCGAAGCGCATCTGGATCGAACTCCCGTATGGAGCGGATGGCGGCTACCGGTAAAAGCCGGGCAGCGCCTGACGCTAAAACGCCCGCTTCATGGCATGCGCAGTTATCTGGCGGTAGCGGGCGGTATTGATGTTCCCGAAGTGATGGGTTCGCGTAGTACCGATCTGAAAGTGGGCATTGGTGGGTTTGAAGGGCGTCTGCTGCGTGATGGCGATCGACTGGCGATTGGCGTATCGACCCGGCAATTCAGCGGGCCACAAGGTGTAAAACAACTGATGTGGGGTAATCTCATTCGTGCACTGCCCGGCCCTGAATATCAGGAGTTTGATGAGGTATCGCAGGCCTCTTTCTGGCGCTCGCCGTGGCAGCTTAGCCCACAAAGTAACCGTATGGGGTATCGTCTTCAGGGGCAGCCGCTGACGCGCACGACCGATCGCGAGCTGCTGTCGCATGGTTTGCTCCCCGGCGTGGTGCAGGTTCCGCATAATGGCCAGCCAATCGTGCTGATGAACGATGCTCAGACGACGGGTGGCTATCCCCGCATCGCCTGTATTATCGAGGCAGATATGTATCATCTGGCGCAGATCCCGCTCGGTCAGCCGATTCATTTTGTGCAGTGTTCGCTGGAGGAAGCGCTGAAGGCGCGGTACGACCAGCAGCGTTATCTGGAACAGTTAGCATGGCGACTTAACAATGAAAATTGATCTCAATGCAGACCTCGGTGAGGGATGTGCGAACGATGTAGCGTTGCTGCAATTGGTGTCATCGGCCAACATCGCCTGTGGGTTTCACGCCGGCGATGCGCAAACTATGCTCTCAAGCGTGCGTGATGCGTTAAAAAATGGTGTGGCGGTAGGCGCACACCCCAGCTTTCCGGATCGGGAAAATTTTGGTCGTAGCGCCATGACCCTGCCTGCACAAACGGTGTATGCACAGACGCTGTATCAAATTGGCGCGCTGGCTGCCATCACGCGGGCAGAAGGTGGCGTGATGCGCCATGTCAAACCGCATGGCATGCTCTATAACCAGGCGGCGAAAGATCCTCAATTGGCCGATGCGATTGCGAAAGCGGTTCATGCCTGCGATCCGTCGCTGGTTCTGGTCGGGCTGGCGGGAAGCGAACTGATTCGCGCTGGAGAACACTATGGCTTGATAACGCGTCAGGAGGTTTTTGCCGATCGGGGTTATCAGGCCGATGGCAGTCTGGTACCTCGCAGCCAGCCGGGCGCACTGATTGAGGATGAAGAGCAGGCGCTGGCGCAAACGTTAGAAATGGTGCAATCCGGTAGAGTAAAAAGCCAAAGTGGAACATGGGCAAGCGTGACCGCCCAGACGGTATGCATTCATGGGGATGGCGAGCACGCACTCGCTTTTGCCCGTCGCTTGCGTAGCGCCTTTAATGCATGCAATATTGAAATTGGTGCATAAGATTTACCATACAAAACAACAATATATTACACAACAACATATACGGGAATGAATTATGGGAGAGGTAATTTCTCTCTGGCCATTGACGGGGATCGCCGTCATCGTGGTCGGATTTCTTTTACGTTTTAATCCGGTATTGGTGGTTATTATTGCCGGGATCGTCACGGGACTGGCGGCGCATATGCCGATCGCCACCATCCTCGAGAAGCTGGGTGAAGGTTTTCTTAACACCCGCAACCTGCCGTTTATCCTGCTGATCCCGTTGGCGGTTATTGGCCTGCTGGAACGTCACGGGCTCAAAGAGCGCGCTCAGGCGTGGATTGCGAAAATCCGCAGTGCCACCAGTGGCCGTCTGCTTATTGTCTATCTGTTCATTCGCGAAGCGACCGCTGCGTTAGGGCTGACCAGTCTGGGCGGGCATCCGCAGATGGTGCGCCCGCTGCTGGCGCCAATGGCGGAAGGGGCCGCCGAGAAAAATCACGGCGAGATACCCGGCGCGGTTCGCTATCGCCTGCGCGCAATGTCAGCGGCGACCGATAACGTCGGGCTGTTTTTCGGTGAAGATATCTTTGTTGCCTTCGGCGCGATCATATTCATGCACAACTTTATGCTGGAGTCTGGTGGGATCCAGACCGAACCGCTGCATATCGCCTTGTGGGGGATCCCGACGGCAATTTGTGCTTTCCTGATCCACGGCACGCGTTTGTGGCGCCTGGATAGCTATTTGCAACGTGAAGTGGCGAAAGCGAATGCCGCAGCGAAAGGGGAAGCGAAATGAATTTTCAACAAAGCTATCTCTACTGGCTGGCAGGTGCGGTATTACTGATTGTGGCGCTGATGTCCTGGCAGGACAAAGCAAACCCGCGCCGTTTCACCACAGGCCTGTTTTGGGGCATATATGGCGTACTGTTTCTGCTTGGTGACTGGACATACTCGCTGTTTGGCGATAAACGCGCAGTGCATATTGCCGTCGGCGTTGCGGTGGTTGTGCTGGCCCTGATCGCGGGTTTTGGCGGTGTGAAGCTGGGAAGCTACCATCAACGCACGCAGCAACAACGCGAAGAAAGCGCCAGCCGCCTGGGCAACCGCCTGTTTTTCCCGGCATTAGCGATCCCGGTGGTAACGGTCATTGGCGTACTGATGTTCAACCATATTCCGGGCTTACAGGATGCGCTGTTCGGGCCGGGTAATCACGCCACGCTGGTAACGCTCTTTTCAATGACAGCGGGCTCGTTGATTGGTCTGGCGATGGCGATAAAAATGACCCATGAGCGGGTGCATCAACCGATTCAGGAGGCACGCCGTCTGCTGGACTCCATTGGCTGGGCGTTCATTCTGCCGCAGATTCTGGCTACGCTTGGGCTGCTGTTTACAGCGGCGGGTGTCGGTAGCGGCATTTCATACCTGACGCAGGAATATCTGGCGGTGGATAGTCGCTTTATCGCGGTGGCGGTGTACACCATCGGCATGGCATTGCTGACCATGGTTATGGGTAATGCGTTTGCTGCTTTCCCGATCGTGACCGCTGGGATTGGTATTCCAATCCTCGTACTGCAACACGGCGGCAACCCAGCGGTAATGGCGGCGATTGGTATGTTCTCCGGCTATTGTGGGACGCTGATGACGCCGATGGCGGCGAACTTTAATATTGTTCCTGCAGCGTTGCTGGAGCTACCGGACAAAAATGCGGTGATTAAAGCGCAGGTGCCAACCGGCATACTGCTGCTGCTGGTCAACGTGTTCCTGATGTATTTCCTGATGTTCCTGTAAGGAGGAAGGATGAAAACAGTACTCATCACGGGATTTGAACCCTTTGGCGGCGAGTTAGTTAACCCTTCCTGGGAAGTGGTCTCGAGCCTCGACAATGCTATTATCGGCGGATGCCTCGTAATAGCCCGCCAACTACCGTGTGTCTTTGGCGAGTCTCTCGCTGTACTCAACGCCGCGATTGACGCGTTGTCGCCATCACTGGTGCTGGCGGTGGGGCAGGCGGGTGGTCGCACGGATATCACCGTGGAACGCGTGGCGATTAACGTTGACGATGCGCGTATTGCGGATAACCAGGGGCAACAGCCGGTCGATGTGCCGATTGTGGTCGATGGCCCGGCGGCATGGTTTAGTACGTTGCCGATTAAAGCGATGGTTGTCGCCATGCGCAACGCGGGAATTCCGGCCTCGGTTTCCCAGACTGCGGGTACTTTCGTGTGTAACCACGTGATGTATGGCCTGCTGCATAAACTACGCGACGTACCGGCGGTGAAGGGCGGTTTTATTCATATCCCTTATTTGCCGCAACAGGCTGCACAGCATCCCGGGGCGCCAAGTATGGCGACAGAAACGGTGCGCCGTGCGCTGGAGATTGCGATTGCCACCGCTTTGCAGGTGGAAAGCGATATTGCAGTGACGGGCGGCGCAACACATTAACAAAGGACAGTATTATGCCTGAAGGCCCGGAGATCCGCCGCGCGGCGGATAACCTGGAGGCGGCAGTCAAAGGCAAACCCCTGACGGATGTCTGGTTTGCCTTTGAGCAGTTAAAACCGTATCAATCTCAACTGATTGGGCAACGTGTTACCCAGCTTGAAACGCGGGGGAAAGCATTACTGACCCATTTTTCTAATGGCCTGACGCTGTACAGTCACAATCAGCTCTATGGCGTGTGGCGAGTGGTGGATACAGGCAAAATTCCGCAAACTTCGCGGGTACTGCGTGTCAGGCTGCAGACACACGACAAAACTATCCTGCTCTATAGCGCGTCTGATATCGAAATGCTGACGCCAGAACAGCTCTCCACCCATCCGTTCCTGCAACGGGTAGGGCCGGATGTACTGGATTTACGTTTAACGCCCGATGAGGTTAAAGCGCGTCTGTTATCTCCGCGTTTTCGCAATCGCCAGTTTTCTGGTCTGCTACTGGACCAGGCATTTCTGGCGGGATTAGGTAACTACCTGCGGGTAGAGATCCTTTGGCAGGTTGGGTTGACCGGGCAGCATAAAGCGTCGCAGCTTAGTGATGAGCAACTGGATCAACTGGCACATGCGCTGCTTGATATTCCGCGGCTGTCTTATACTACCCGCGGCCTGGTCGATGAGAATAAACATCACGGTGCGTTGTTTCGCTTTAAGGTCTTTCATCGGGACGGCGAAACCTGTGAGCGTTGTGGTGGAATAATCGAGAAAACGATGCTCTCTTCGCGCCCCTTTTACTGGTGCCCGGGTTGTCAGCACTAAGCGGGTTGTTTTGGTGCGTGCACCGAAATAAAACGCGCGACTGCGGGGCCAGTTAACAAAATGCTGAACAGTCGCAGGGTTTGCATCGCCATGATGAGCGCCATATCAGCGTGGCTTCCTGCGGCGATCACCGCAACAGAATCCACTCCTCCAGGACTGGTTGCCAGATAGGCAGTGAGAAAATCGATCTGCATGTAATGCGCCAGTCCCCAGGCCATGGCTGCGCAGATCGCCATTAGTGAAAAAATAGACAACAGGATCTGCGGCAGTGGTCGTAATGCCATCAAAAAGATCTGCTTGTCAAAGCCAAGACCGATTTGCCAGCCAATTGACATGTAGGCTATAGCCAGTAGCCATTCCGGCAGTTCAATCACCATCACTCCGCTTGCATTCAGCATGGCACCCACCAGCATTGGCAATAGCATAACGCCAGAGGGAATACGCAGTAGGCGCCCAGCCGTGCCGGCAACGGCGGCCAGCATCAGAGTGCTGAAAAGATTGCCGCTTAGCGGCGGAAACCAGATGATTTGTTCACTGACCGTTTGGGCCTGGTCGCCCATCACCAGCCGGGTGACCAGCGCTGCCGCGCCGACCACCAACAGTACGCGCAGATACTGCATAAACGCCACCAGCCGGATGTCGGCGCCATAATCCTGGGCCATTGCGACCATTGCCGCTGCACCGCCTGGTGACGAGCCCCACGCACCAGTATTCCCCGGTAGATTACTATAGCGAACCAGCAGCCAGCCGATTATCGCGCTGCTGATAAGGGTAGCCAGCAGGATAACAATCACCATCGGCCAGTGGGCTGCAAGGGTTGTGAAGATTGAACCGGTCAGATTTTGGGCAATCATGCAGCCGAGAATCGCCTGTGCGCCAAGAAATGTGCAACGAGGAGGATGCAGCGAGATGCCGCGCATACTGAAGATGATGCCGACGATCATCGAACCGAGCAGCAAGGGGCCTGGAAGATGGATAAACAGAAAGAGCAGGGAAAGAAGGAGCGATAGCACAAACAACAGGCTCCACTGCAAAACAGGCATCCCATGCTCCTGAGTAAAATGTGAGAAATCTCAGTAAATCATAGAGAAAGCACGATAAGAATAAAATAATTTGGATCAAATAAAAACAGGCCGGACACAGGCATCACTGCTTTATCCGACCTGGGAGCGTTTATAACTTTAAGCCGGACAAGCGCTAGCGCCATCCGGCAGACAATTAACGCTTAATAGCAGACTTAAAATCGCGCTTGTCGTAGCCGGTGTACAGCTGACGCGGACGCGCGATTTTCATGCCGTCGGTGTGCATTTCGTTCCAGTGTGCAATCCAGCCAACGGTACGTGCCATGGCGAAGATCACGGTGAACATGGAGGACGGAATACCCATCGCTTTCAGGATGATGCCGGAGTAGAAGTCTACGTTCGGGTAGAGTTTCTTCTCGATGAAGTACGGGTCGTTGAGCGCAATGTGCTCAAGTTCCATCGCCACTTCCAGCAGATCATCTTTGGTACCCAGTTCTTTCAGCACTTCGTGGCAGGTTTCACGCATGACGGTAGCGCGCGGGTCATAGTTTTTATAAACACGGTGACCAAAGCCCATCAGGCGGAAGGAATCATTCTTGTCTTTCGCGCGGCGAACAAATTCCGGAATGTGTTTAACAGAGCTGATTTCTTCCAGCATTTTCAGCGCAGCTTCGTTTGCGCCGCCGTGTGCCGGTCCCCACAGGGAAGCAATACCTGCCGCGATGCAGGCAAACGGGTTAGCGCCAGAAGAGCCCGCGGTACGTACGGTAGAGGTTGAGGCGTTCTGTTCGTGGTCGGCGTGCAGGATTAAGATACGGTCCATTGCGCGTTCCAGAATCGGATTCACTTCGTATTTTTCGCACGGCGTAGAGAACATCATGTTCAGGAAGTTACCGGCGTAGGAGAGATCGTTACGTGGGTACACGAACGGCTGCCCGATGGAATATTTGTAGCACATCGCTGCCATGGTTGGCATTTTGGACAGCAGGCGGAAGGCGGCGATTTCACGGTGACGCGCGTTGTTTACATCCAGCGAGTCATGATAGAACGCTGCCAGCGCTCCGGTTACACCGCACATAACGGCCATCGGGTGAGAGTCGCGGCGGAAACCGTGGAACAGACGGGTGATCTGCTCGTGGATCATGGTATGGCGAGTGACTGTGGTTTTGAACTCGTCGTACTCTTCCTGCGTCGGTTTTTCGCCGTACAGCAGGATATAACACACTTCCAGATAGTTGGACTCGGTCGCCAGTTGGTCAATCGGGAAGCCGCGATGCAGCAAAACACCTTCGTCACCGTCGATGAAAGTAATTTTGGATTCGCAGGATGCGGTAGAGGTGAAACCTGGGTCAAAAGTAAACATCCCTTTTGAGCCAAGGCTACGAATATCAATAACATCTTGACCGAGCGTACCTTTCAGCACATCCAGTTCAATAGCAGCGTCACCATTTAGAGTGAGTTTTGCTTTAGTATCAGCCATTTACGGTCTCCTTAGCGCCTTATTGCTTAAGACTGCCGGAACTTAAATTTGCCTTCGTGCATCAATAAACCGTTACCAGTTTGTTATTTGGCTCGCCGCTCTGCGAAAGAGGGGATGACCTGGGTACAGAGCTATGGGCGCTTGCAGGTAAAACGGTCTTTTCATGGCGAATAAACTGCAAATCAAGAACTTAGCAATCCGAATTATTTAACCTGTCTATCACTAATAACTGTCCTGAAGGTATTGGTCAATACTTCCACACTGTTACATAACTAAATCTCCGGTGAAAGAGTGACCCCATAACTTTTACGCATTATATGCTTTTTCTGGTGTCGTTTGTAACAACTTTGTTTAATGATTGTCAAATCAGATGATTAAAAATTAAAATAATGTTGTTATCGTGACCTATGTCACTGTTCGGGATAAAACCCGACAAACTATATGTAGGTTAATTGTAATGATTTTGTGAACGTCCTATACTGCCGCCAGGTCTCCGGAATACCCTGCAATCCCGAGCCAACCAGCGTTGTAACGTGTCGTTTTAGCATCTGGAAGCAGTGTTTTATATGACGCGTAGTTATAGTAAGGACGCTGTCTGACCCGCACGCAGACCGGAGGAAGGAAATCCCGTCGTCTTTCAGGCTACAGGTGTCTTCATCTTCTGTACCCGAAGTCTAAAGGGAATAATAAGAACAGCATGTGGGCGTTATTCATGATAAGAAATGTGAAAAAACAAAGACCTGTCAATCTGGATCTGCAAACGATCCGGTTCCCAATCACGGCGATAGCGTCCATTCTCCATCGCGTATCCGGAGTGATCACCTTTGTGGCGGTCGGGATTCTGTTGTGGTTATTGGGTACCAGCCTTTCCTCCCCTGAAGGTTTCCTCACCGCGTCATCCATTATGAATAACTTCTTTGTGGAGTTAATTCTGTGGGGGATCCTGATTGCGCTGGCATATCACGCCGTAATGGGCATTCGCCATCTGTTGATGGATTTTGGCTATATCGAAGAAACCCTCGAAGCAGGGACACGCTCCGCCAAAATTTGTTTCGTTATCATTGTCGTGCTTTCACTTCTCGCAGGAGTCCTCGTATGGTAAGCAACGCCTCCGCATTAGGACGCAACGGCGTACATGACTTCATTCTGGTCCGTGCTACCGCTATCGTTCTGACGTTATACATCATCTATATGGTCGGTTTCTTCGCCACCAGCGGCGAGCTGACGTATGAAGTCTGGACCGGTTTCTTCTCATCGGCATTCACCAAAGTCTTCACCCTGCTGGCACTTTTCTCCATCTTGATTCATGCCTGGATCGGCATGTGGCAGGTGTTGACCGACTACGTTAAACCTCTGGCTGTGCGCCTGATTCTGCAACTGGCTATCGTTGTTGCGCTGGTGGTTTACGTCATTTATGGATTTGTTGTGGTGTGGGGTGTGTAATGAAACTGCCAGTCAGAGAATTTGATGCTGTTGTGATTGGTGCCGGCGGCGCAGGTATGCGCGCGGCGCTGCAAATTTCCCAGAGCGGTCAGACCTGTGCGCTGCTCTCCAAAGTGTTCCCAACCCGTTCCCATACCGTATCCGCGCAGGGTGGCATCACCGTTGCGCTCGGTAATACCCATGAAGATAACTGGGAATGGCACATGTACGACACCGTTAAAGGGTCGGACTACATTGGTGACCAGGACGCTATTGAATATATGTGTAAAACCGGTCCGGAAGCGATTCTGGAGCTGGACCACATGGGGCTGCCGTTCTCTCGCCTCGACAATGGCACAATTTATCAACGTCCGTTTGGCGGCCAGTCGAAGAACTTCGGCGGCGAGCAGGCGGCACGTACTGCGGCAGCGGCCGACCGTACCGGTCATGCACTATTGCACACGCTGTATCAGCAGAACCTGAAAAACCATACCACCATCTTCTCCGAGTGGTATGCGCTGGACCTGGTGAAAAACGCCGATGGCGCAGTTGTCGGTTGTACCGCGTTGTGTATCGAAACCGGTGAAGTGGTTTACTTCAAAGCCCGCGCGACCGTGCTGGCGACCGGTGGTGCTGGCCGTATTTATCAGTCCACCACTAATGCCCACATCAATACCGGTGACGGTGTTGGTATGGCTATCCGCGCTGGCGTGCCAGTGCAGGATATGGAGATGTGGCAGTTCCACCCAACCGGTATCGCCGGTGCAGGCGTTCTGGTAACAGAAGGCTGCCGTGGTGAAGGTGGCTACCTGCTGAACAAACACGGCGAGCGCTTTATGGAGCGTTATGCCCCGAATGCGAAAGACCTGGCGGGTCGTGACGTGGTGGCGCGTTCCATTATGATCGAAATCCGCGAAGGTCGCGGCTGCGACGGCCCGTGGGGTCCGCACGCCAAACTGAAACTCGACCACCTGGGTAAAGAAGTGCTGGAATCCCGTCTGCCGGGTATTCTCGAACTGTCCCGTACCTTTGCTCACGTTGACCCGGTCAAAGAGCCGATTCCGGTTATCCCAACCTGCCACTATATGATGGGCGGTATTCCGACCAAAGTAACTGGCCAGGCGCTGACCGTGAATGAGCAGGGCGAAGATGTGGTGATCCCTGGGCTGTTTGCCGTCGGCGAAATCGCCTGCGTATCGGTTCACGGCGCCAACCGTCTGGGCGGTAACTCGCTGCTGGACCTGGTAGTATTTGGTCGTGCGGTTGGTCTGCATCTGCAGGAGTCCATCGCTGAGCAGGGTGACCTGCTGGATGCGACCGAAGATGAAATCGACGCTTCTCTGGCGCGTCTGAACCGCTGGAACGGTAACCGTAACGGTGAAGACCCGGTGGCGATTCGCAAAGCGCTGCAAGAATGTATGCAGCATAACTTCTCGGTATTCCGCGAAGGCGATGCGATGGCGAAAGGTCTGGAAGAGCTGAAAGCGATCCGCGAACGCCTGAAAAATGCCCGTCTGGACGATACCTCCAGCGAGTTCAACACACAGCGCGTTGAGTGTCTGGAGTTGGATAACCTGATGGAGACCGCGTACGCCACTGCAGTATCTGCAAACTTCCGTACCGAAAGCCGTGGCGCGCATAGCCGCTTCGACTTCCCGGAACGTGATGATGAAAACTGGCTGTGCCATTCCCTGTACCTGCCAGAGTCGGAATCCATGACGCGACGTCAAGTCAATATGGAACCGAAGCTGCGCCCGGCATTCCCGCCGAAGATTCGTACTTATTAATGCGGAGACAGGACAATGAAACTCGAGTTTTCAGTTTATCGCTATAACCCGGATGTTGACGACGCTCCGCGCATGCAGGATTACACCCTGGAGGCGGAAGAAGGGCGCGACATGATGCTGCTGGATGCCTTGATGCAGCTGAAAGAAAAAGATCCGTCGCTGTCGTTCCGCCGCTCTTGCCGTGAGGGGGTTTGTGGCTCCGACGGTCTGAACATGAACGGCAAAAATGGACTGGCCTGTATCACTCCTATTTCTGCGCTGAATCAGCCGGGCAAAAAAATTGTCATTCGCCCGCTGCCGGGTTTACCGGTTGTGCGCGATTTGGTGGTAGACATGGGGCAATTCTACGCACAGTATGAGAAGATTAAGCCTTACTTGTTGAATAATGGGAAAAATCCGCCAGCTCGTGAGCATTTACAAATGCCAGAGCAGCGTGAGAAGCTCGATGGGCTGTATGAATGTATTTTGTGTGCATGCTGCTCAACGTCCTGCCCATCATTCTGGTGGAACCCGGACAAATTTATTGGCCCGGCAGGCCTGCTGGCAGCGTATCGCTTCTTAATTGATAGCCGCGATACCGAGACCGACAGCCGCCTGGAAGGTTTAAGTGACGCTTTCAGCGTATTCCGCTGCCATAGCATCATGAACTGCGTCAGCGTATGTCCGAAAGGACTAAACCCGACGCGCGCCATTGGCCATATTAAGTCGATGCTGCTCAAACGTAGTGCGTAAGTAGTTGTAGTGGTTGCCGGATGGCGACGTAGCGTCTTATCCGGCCTACGGGTTATGTACCTTGTAGGTCTGATAGGCGAAGCGCCATCAGGCAATGGTTGCCGGATGCGACGTAGCGTCTTATCCGGCCTACGGGTTACGTACCTTGTAGGCCTGATTAGCGAAGTGCCATCAAGCAATTTAAGTGCAGGAAACCTCTAAAAACTGCCACATTATTAGACAGTTTTTAAAGGTTCCTTAGCGGACGCAGATGACACGACAGTCCGCAACAAGTGAACCCCGGCACGCACATCGGTGTGCGTGGTAGTATCCACGGCGAAGTAAGCATACAAATGCTTAAGGGATCACGATGCAGAACAGCGCTTTGAAAGCCTGGTTGGACTCTTCTTACCTCTCTGGTTCTAACCAGAGCTGGATAGAACAGCTCTATGAAGACTTCTTAACCGACCCTGACTCGGTAGATGCTAACTGGCGTTCGACGTTCCAGCAGTTACCTGGTACCGGAGTCAAACCGGATCAACTTCACTCAAAAACACGTGATTATTTCCGTCGACAGGCGTTGATTACCCCACGTTACTCTTCTTCTATTTCCGACCCTGATGCCAATGTGAAGCAGGTTAAAGTCCTGCAGCTCATTAACGCCTATCGTTTCCGCGGTCATCAGCATGCGAATCTTGATCCGCTGGGACTGTGGCAGCAAGAAAATGTGGCCGATCTGGACCCGTCTTTCCACGATCTGACCGATGCGGATTTCCAGGAAAGCTTTAACGTAGGTTCTTTTGCCGGCGGCAAAGACACGATGAAGCTGAGCGACCTGGTTGTTGCGCTGAAACAAACCTACTGCGGCCCAATTGGCGCCGAGTATATGCACATCACCAGCACTGAAGAAAAACGTTGGCTTCAGCAGCGTATCGAGTCTGGCCGTGCCGCATTCAGTAGCGAAGAGAAGAAACGTTTCCTCAGTGAACTGACCGCAGCAGAAGGTCTGGAACGCTACCTGGGCGCTAAGTTCCCGGGCGCGAAACGCTTCTCGCTGGAAGGCGGCGATGCGTTAATCCCAATGCTCAAAGAGATGATCCGCCACGCCGGTAACAGCGGTACCCGTGAAGTGGTACTGGGCATGGCGCACCGTGGTCGTCTGAACGTTCTGGTTAACGTACTGGGCAAACGCCCGCAGGAACTGTTCGACGAATTTGCGGGCAAACATAAAGAACACCTCGGCACCGGTGACGTGAAGTACCACATGGGCTTCTCATCAGATATCGAAACCGAAGGCGGTCTGGTGCACCTGGCGCTGGCGTTTAACCCGTCGCACCTGGAAATCGTTAGCCCGGTGGTTATCGGTTCCGTACGTGCGCGTCTGGATCGTCTGGACGAGCCGAGCAGCAATAAAGTCCTGCCAATCACCATTCACGGTGATGCGGCAGTTACCGGGCAGGGCGTGGTTCAGGAAACCCTGAACATGTCGAAAGCGCGTGGTTACGAAGTGGGCGGTACCGTTCGCATCGTTATCAACAACCAGGTGGGCTTCACTACGTCTAACCCGCTGGATGCGCGTTCTACACCGTACTGTACCGACATCGGTAAGATGGTTCAGGCGCCGATTTTCCACGTGAACGCGGATGACCCGGAAGCGGTCGCTTTCGTGACCCGCCTGGCGCTGGATTTCCGTAATACCTTTAAACGCGATGTCTTTATCGATCTGGTGTGCTACCGCCGTCACGGCCACAACGAAGCCGACGAGCCGAGCGCAACCCAGCCGCTGATGTATCAGAAAATCAAAAAGCATCCGACCCCACGCAAAATCTACGCTGATAAGCTGGAAGCGGACAAGGTCGCCACGCTGGAAGATGCGACAGAGATGGTCAATCTGTACCGTGACGCGCTGGATGCTGGCGAATGCGTAGTGAAAGAGTGGCGTCCAATGAACATGCACTCCTTCACCTGGTCGCCGTACCTCAACCACGAATGGGATGAAAACTACCCGAACAAAGTTGAGATGAAGCGTCTGCAGGAGCTGGCAAAACGCATCAGCACCGTACCTGAAGCGGTTGAAATGCAATCGCGTGTTGCCAAGATTTACGGCGACCGCCAGGCCATGGCCGCAGGCGAGAAGCTGTTTGACTGGGGTGGTGCAGAGAATCTGGCTTACGCCACGCTGGTTGACGAAGGCATTCCGGTCCGTCTGTCGGGTGAAGACTCCGGTCGCGGAACCTTCTTCCACCGTCACGCGGTGATTCATAACCAGGCGAACGGTTCAACCTACACTCCGCTGCAGCATGTGCATAACGGACAGGGCACCTTCCGCGTATGGGACTCCGTACTGTCTGAAGAAGCCGTGCTGGCGTTCGAGTACGGTTATGCCACAGCAGAACCGCGCACGCTAACCATCTGGGAAGCACAGTTCGGCGACTTCGCTAACGGTGCACAGGTCGTTATCGACCAGTTCATCTCTTCCGGCGAGCAGAAATGGGGCCGTATGTGCGGTCTGGTTATGCTGCTGCCGCACGGCTATGAAGGTCAGGGTCCGGAACACTCCTCCGCGCGTCTGGAACGTTATCTGCAACTTTGCGCTGAGCAAAACATGCAGGTTTGCGTCCCGTCTACCCCGGCGCAGGTTTATCACATGCTGCGTCGTCAGGCGCTGCGCGGCATGCGTCGTCCGCTGGTGGTGATGTCACCGAAGTCGCTGCTGCGTCATCCGCTGGCGGTGTCTACGCTGGACGAACTGGCAAATGGTACTTTCCTGCCAGCCATTGGCGAAGTAGATGAACTTGATCCTAAAGGCGTGAAGCGTGTCGTGATGTGTTCTGGTAAGGTTTATTACGACCTGCTGGAGCAACGCCGCAAGAACGACCAAAAAGATGTCGCCATTGTGCGCATCGAACAGCTCTATCCGTTCCCGCATAAAGCGGTGCAGGAAGCGCTGAAACCATTTGCTCACGTACATGATTTTGTCTGGTGCCAGGAAGAGCCGCTCAACCAGGGCGCATGGTACTGCAGCCAGCATCATTTCCGTGAAGTAATTCCATTTGGGTCAGCTCTGCGTTATGCAGGTCGCCCGGCCTCTGCCTCTCCGGCAGTAGGGTATATGTCCGTTCACCAGAAGCAGCAACAAGATCTGGTAAATGACGCGCTGAACGTCGATTAAATAAAGGATAAATAATGAGTAGCGTAGATATTCTTGTTCCCGACCTGCCTGAATCCGTAGCGGATGCAACGGTTGCAACCTGGCACAAAAAACCGGGCGATGCAGTACGTCGTGATGAAGTACTGGTAGAAATCGAAACTGACAAAGTGGTACTGGAAGTACCGGCATCAGCGGACGGTATTCTTGATGCGGTTCTGGAAGATGAAGGGACAACCGTCACTTCTCGCCAGATCCTCGGTCGCCTGCGTGAAGGCAACAGCACCGGTAAAGAAACCAGTGCTAAGTCTGAAGAGAAAGATTCTACTCCGGCACAGCGCCAGCAGGCGTCTCTTGCTGAGCAGAACAACGATGCCCTGAGCCCGGCGATCCGTCGCCTGCTGGGTGAGCATAACCTCGAAGCCAGCGCTATCAACGGCACCGGTGTCGGCGGTCGTATCACCCGTGAAGATGTTGAAAAACATCTGGCGAAAGCTCCGGCTGCGAAAGCCGAAGCAAAAGCGCCGGCTGCAGCACCTGCACCGCAGGCTCAACTGGGCGCGCGTGGCGAAAAACGTGTTCCGATGACCCGTCTGCGCAAACGCGTAGCCGAGCGTCTGCTGGAAGCGAAAAATTCTACCGCCATGCTGACCACGTTCAACGAAGTCAACATGAAGCCAATCATGGACCTGCGTAAGCAATACGGTGATGCGTTCGAGAAACGCCACGGTATCCGTCTGGGCTTTATGTCTTTCTACGTGAAAGCGGTTGTTGAAGCGCTGAAACGCTATCCGGAAGTGAACGCGTCCATCGACGGCGATGACGTGGTTTACCACAACTACTTTGATGTCAGCATGGCGGTCTCCACGCCGCGTGGCCTGGTCACGCCGGTCCTGCGTGATGTGGATCTGCTGGGTATGGCTGACATTGAGAAGAATATTAAAGAACTGGCAGTTAAAGGTCGCGACGGCAAGTTGACGGTCGAAGATCTGACGGGTGGTAACTTCACCATCACTAACGGTGGTGTGTTCGGTTCCCTGATGTCCACGCCGATCATCAACCCACCGCAGAGCGCCATCCTGGGTATGCATGCCATCAAAGATCGTCCGATGGCGGTAGACGGCAAGGTTGAAATCCTGCCGATGATGTATCTGGCGCTGTCTTATGACCACCGTCTGATCGATGGTCGTGAGTCAGTAGGCTTCCTGGTAACTATTAAAGAGTTGCTGGAAGATCCAACGCGTCTGCTGCTGGACGTGTAGTTAATAAGAGTATCACCTGCCCCGTAGGTCTGGACGCTTATCAGACCTACGGGTAAAAGATAACGATTACCTGAAGGATGGACAGAACACATGAACTTACATGAATATCAGGCAAAACAACTTTTTGCCCGCTATGGCTTACCGGCACCGGTGGGTTATGCCTGTACTACTCCGCGTGAAGCCGAAGAAGCTGCATCTAAAATCGGCGCTGGCCCGTGGGTAGTGAAATGTCAGGTTCACGCTGGTGGCCGTGGTAAAGCGGGCGGTGTGAAGGTGGTAAACAGCAAAGAAGACATTCGCGCTTTTGCTGAACACTGGCTGGGTAAACGTCTGGTCACTTACCAGACAGATGCTCATGGCCAACCGGTAAATCAGATTCTGGTTGAAGCCGCGACCGACATTGGTAAAGAACTTTACCTCGGCGCAGTTGTTGACCGTAGCTCCCGTCGCGTGGTCTTCATGGCCTCTACCGAAGGCGGCGTGGAAATCGAAAAAGTAGCGGAAGAAACCCCGCACCTGATCCACAAAGTGGCGCTCGATCCGCTGGCAGGCCCGATGCCTTACCAGGGTCGTGAGCTGGCGTTCAAACTGGGTCTGGAAGGTAAACAGGTTCAGCAGTTCACCAAGATCTTCATGGGTCTGGCGACTATCTTCCTGGAGCGCGATCTGGCGCTGATCGAAATCAACCCGCTGGTGGTGACCAAGCAGGGTGACCTGATCTGCCTCGACGGTAAACTGGGCGCTGACGGCAACGCACTGTTCCGCCAGGCTGACCTGCGCGAAATGCGCGACCAGTCTCAGGAAGATCCGCGTGAAGCGCAGGCTGCACAGTGGGAACTGAACTACGTCGCACTGGACGGTAACATCGGTTGTATGGTTAACGGTGCGGGCCTGGCAATGGGCACCATGGACATCGTTAAGCTGCACGGCGGCGAACCGGCTAACTTCCTCGACGTTGGCGGCGGTGCGACCAAAGAGCGTGTAACCGAAGCGTTCAAAATTATCCTTTCCGATGACAATGTTAAAGCCGTACTGGTTAACATCTTCGGCGGTATCGTACGTTGCGATCTGATCGCTGACGGTATCATCGGCGCGGTAGCAGAAGTAGGTGTAAACGTTCCGGTCGTGGTACGTCTGGAAGGTAACAACGCTGAACTCGGCGCGAAAAAACTGGCTGATAGCGGCCTGAATATTATTGCAGCGAAAAGTCTGACGGATGCAGCTCAGCAGGTTGTTGCCGCAGTGGAGGGGAAATAATGTCAGTTTTAATTAATAAAGATACCAAGGTTATCTGCCAGGGCTTCACCGGTAGCCAGGGGACATTCCACTCCGAACAAGCGATCGCTTACGGTACGCAAATGGTCGGTGGCGTTACGCCGGGCAAAGGCGGCACCACGCATCTGGGTCTGCCAGTGTTCAACACCGTACGTGAAGCGGTAGAAGCGACCGGCGCAACCGCCACCGTTATCTATGTTCCGGCACCGTTCTGCAAAGATTCCATTCTGGAAGCAATCGATGCAGGCATCAAGCTTATCATCACCATCACCGAAGGTATCCCAACGCTGGATATGCTGACCGTGAAAGTGAAGCTGGATGAAGCTGGCGTACGCATGATCGGCCCGAACTGCCCAGGCGTTATCACTCCGGGTGAATGTAAAATCGGTATCATGCCGGGCCACATTCACAAGCCGGGTAAAGTGGGTATCGTTTCCCGTTCAGGTACCCTGACCTATGAAGCGGTTAAGCAGACCACCGACTATGGTTTCGGCCAGTCTACCTGTGTGGGCATCGGTGGCGACCCGATCCCAGGCTCTAACTTCATCGACATCCTGAAGCTGTTCCAGGAAGATCCGCAGACTGAAGCGATCGTCATGATCGGTGAGATCGGCGGTAGCGCGGAAGAAGAAGCGGCTGCTTACATCAAAGATCATGTAACCAAGCCGGTTGTGGGTTACATCGCGGGCGTGACTGCGCCGAAAGGTAAGCGTATGGGTCACGCGGGTGCGATTATCGCGGGTGGGAAAGGTACAGCGGATGAGAAATTCGCTGCGCTGGAAGCTGCAGGTGTGAAAACTGTTCGTAGCCTGGCCGATATCGGCGAAGCGCTGAAAACCGTTATTAAGTAAGAAATAAAAAACAGCCCTGACTCTCTGCATAGTCAAGGGCTGGTCCCGTTTCGACATGGTTGGCCATCTGATGATGGCCTTTTTTTTGCCGGGAATTTAGCGTTCAGCCAGCGTTTTCAACCAGCGAATTCCGCTTTCCGGTGAGGTCATTACCGGCACCGGCGGGGAAGGGAGCTGTTGTAAAACGCGCGCCATCGAAGCCTGCGCCAGCATCACGACATCCGCCTGGGTAAAGGCGCTCTGTAACCCTTCACTGACGATACGGTCATGGGTATCCATATCTCCCGCCAGCAGCGCGTGGAATGCATCCTCCATTAATACAGGCGTAATGGTTCGTGATTTACCGCTTTGCTGAACTTTACGCTGGACGTAATCCAGCGTTGGCTTCAGCGTGGTTGCCACAGTTGCCAACACGGCGATCCGCTCGCCTTTTCCAATCGCCTCTTCCACCATCGCGCAGTCAATGCGCGCGAGCTGGAGTGGAGTCATAAACTGGCATTGCTCAACCGCAGTACCAATTGAAGAACAGGCGGTAATAAAGATATCGCAGTCCGCCTTTTCAGCAATATGCACATAGTCGGCGATGCGGGCGGCAATATTTGGTGATACGCCTCCGGCTTTCATCACCTGTTTAATCATCGACTCCTCGACCAGATGCATCACTTCCACTTCCGGCATAATGTCGGCGATCAGCTGTTGCATCATTGCAAGGGTGGCTGCACTGGTATGCAGCATGGCGACCTTTTTCATTGGGCAATCTCCTTAAGTAATATTTCTGCGACGGACAGCGCCGCATCATGATCTTCCTGCGCGGATAAACCGCCCACCGCGACGGCTCCAAGGCATTTCCCCTGGTGCAGAATCGGGATCCCGCCCGGCAGCGCCGTAAAACGCGGATCGGCAAAATAGCTAATATCCAGCTGCTCTTTTTGCAGACGCTGTAAAAATGCCTGCGTGGTGCAGCCCAGGCGGCTGCTGGTGCGCGCTTTACGCTGGGTTAACTCGATGGTTAACAGTTTGGCGTTATCCATCCGCGCAAAGCTGAGCAGTTCTCCATTGGCATCGTATACGGCCACGCTTAACGGGCGATTTGCATAACGTGTTTCGGCGAGTTCGAGCGCACAGGTTACGGCGCGCAGGGCCTGTCCCAGAGTGAGAGTTGTCATCGTGATTATCCTTTCGACAGATTTTCGCAAGCGGGTTGAACGGGATCTTTGGCTGCTGCTGCCTGCGCCTGTCTGGCGTCTTTTTTGCGCCAGTAGTTGGCGAGCAGCGAGCCGCTAACGTTACCCAGCGGTGTCATCACCGCTGATGCGAGTCCAACCGTTGCCAGTTTGCCCATCGCGGCGGCAAGCCCTGACGCCATACCGCCGTTTTGCAGGCCGACTTCAAAGGCCACGGTACGGGCAGACTGCACGTCCATGCGGAAGATCCAGCGGCTCATCAGATAACCAATCAGGAAGCCGCCGAGGTTATGCATCAACATGGCGAAACAGAGCAGGAAACCGACCTGCACCAGGTTGTCGCGCCCGGCGGCGGCGGCGGTGGTGGTAAAGAAAATGATCCCCATCATTGAGATGGTTGGCATGACCTTCTTCACGCCCGCCACGCGGCCATACAGCCAGTTGTAGAACAATGCCCAAACGAGGCCGCCTGCTACGAAGTTGAGGACCACCGCGTACATCTGCGCTTCGGCGCTGGCATGACCAAACAGCGCGTCCCAGCCGCCGGCAATCATATACAGCAGCCAAATTGCGCCGATCCCGGCCAGCATCTGGACAACACGGCGTCCGCGCACGCCTGCATAGGTTTTCAGATAGTCATGCAGAATTGCTGCGCCGATGGGAATTAATACGATTTTCACCACGTCCATCACCATCGCGGTGAGCTGGATATCGATCATCGAACCCGCCAGCAGATTAACCCACAGTGGCGTCATTACCGTTGCCGCCAGCGTTGAGACTGCGGCGATTGACACTGCCAGCGCGAGGTTGGCGTTGGCGATGTAAACCATCACCGTCGACGAGAGACCGCTGGGGCAAGCGCCAATCAACAAAATGCCCACCGCCACTTCAGGCGGAAAATCAAAGATCAGGGTAATGCTCAGGCCGAGCAGGGGCATGATCACGAAATGGCAGAAGGTACCGATAAAAACTGCCCACGGCATTTTGGCGACATCAATAAAATCCTGGATCGTTAGCTTGGTGCCCATGCTGAACATGGTGGCCTGAATCACAAGGAACACGATCCATTTATGGGTGATATTGAAACCGCCCCAGACGATCAGATCCGTAGACCAGGTCATGGCGGCAACAAAACCGGCGATGATCCACAGCGTAAACTGATAGCTGCGTAAACCAGGCCAGTAGCCTGCACCGGCGGCGAATCCGATGGTGAACATCACCAGCCCCGGCTGCCACAGCGCCGTGGACTGGATGAGCGCGCCAATAATCGCCAGCGCCGCGCCCGCAACGCTGACGCCGAGTCCGGTTTTGTGAATAACAGTGGTCATAGTCATGTTGAAATGTCCTTGCTGTTGTTATTGCTGCCGGGGTGGAATAGATAACATGCGCCGCGCAATTTCCGGCGTAGCAACTTTTTTATCCATACTGCGAATGAGCGTAGCGAGTTTGGCGACCTGCTGATAATTATGCTGAGCTTTTTCTTCGGCGCTTAAATAATAACTATCTTCATAGCCGATTCGCACTTCACTGGCACCCATAGCGACCGCGGCAGCGATAATATCGAAATTCCTTCTGCCAAAATGAGTAATTCCCCATAAGGCGTCGCGTGGGATCATACTACGCAGAGCAATTAATGCATCAACGGTTGCAGGCGTACTGCCGCGGTGACCGAGAACAATATTAAAGAGCATAGGTTTTTGAAATTTTATTTTATCTTCAAGGTTCAGGATGTTATTTATCATGCCGATTTCAAAAACTTCAAACTCTGGAATGATATTGCGTTCAGTTATTTGCCGTGAACAATATTCCACGTCCGGACCGGGATTAAAATACACCGCATCACCGAGGTTAACGGAACCGACGTTCAGCGAGGCCATCTCCACGCCGGGGCAGGCCAGTGGCGCGCAGCGCTCGGCGATGGACATCGAAGAGACGCCGCCGGTAGAAGCCTGAATAATCAGGTTTGAATGGCGCATAACGCGGTCAATTGTTGCCTGAAAGTCGGTAGTATCTGGCGTTAGGCGTCCCTGTTTATCGCGAACGTGTAAATGGACGATGGAGGCGCCATGTTCTACGCTGGCGAGTATTTCCTGCGCCAGTTCTTCGGGTATAACTCTGGGGCAATTCGCGGCAACGGGTGCCAGCGAAATAATAACAGTATCCGACATTTTTTCCTCCGGTACAGAGATATTAAAATTATAGGTAAGGTGTTATCCAGCGTAATGATTCCGGCCCTGATGTTGACGGTTGATATTCACAGCCAATCCAGTCCTGGTAATTCATTTTTCTTATAAAATTAAATAGCCATGCTTCATTTAACTCTCCGGTTCCTGGTTCATGGCGATAAGGAACAGAAGCGATTTGAAAATGTTTAATAAGGGTAAAATAGCGTTCGATATTTTTCGCCACGTTGCCATGAGTTTTCTGACAGTGGTAAATATCAAACTGTAAGCCGATATTCTTCTTACCAACCTCGTGAATGATAGATTCAGCCAGCGGGAAACTGTCAATAAAATAACCGGGCATATCCAGCGAATTTAATGGTTCAATCAGTACATCGATTTCCGCGTCTGCCATCACATCGCAGGCGATGCGCAGTCGATTCGTCAGGAGGTCGCGCTGGGCGTGCAGCGTCAGGTCATTGCAGCGCAAGCCGGACATAACGTGAACCCGGCGACAGCCCAGCGCCGTGGCGTAATCTCGCGCCACGTTCAGGCTGTGATGAAATTCCTGGTCTCGACCGGGCAATGCAGCGAGTCCCCGTTCACCCTGTGCCCAGTTGCCAGCCGGGGCGTTCATCAGCACCACCGGCAGAGATGTTTCCCGCTGAACGGCCCGCAAATGCTCCAGCGGGTGCTGCCAGAGAAACAGCCCTTCTACGCCGCGAAAACCGGCTGCTTTTGCCGCCTGAAATCGACCCTCTATCGGTAAATCAGTAAATAACCAGTCGAGGTTAGCCGCTAACTTCAGCATGGCGTGCACCCTCCCGGCCATCAACCAGATGCAGCTTAACGCCCTGGCTGGCAATAGTCTGCTGCGCATTTTCCGGTAACCGGTTATCAGAAATAATGTCAGTTAACTGCTCCAGCCCACAGATGTGGAACATGCCGTATTTGCCAAACTTACTGCTGTCGCAGACCAGCACCCGACGCCGGGAGACGGTGAGTACCGCTTCTTTGACCGAGGCTTTCCCTTCACTCGGTGTCGACATGCCGCGCTCGGTATCCCACGACGATGAGCTGAGAAACGCCACATCAATATTAATGGTGCGCAGAAAACTGGCGGCGCTTTTGCCAAGACATGAGCGGTTACGCTGATCCACCAGACCGCCGGTGTGATAGAGCGTAATGTGTGGCATATCCATCAGATAGTGGCTGATGGAAAAATCGTTGGTGACTACCGTCAGATTGAAACAGTGGCTGGCGGCTACCGCTTTCGCCACTTCAAACAACGATGTTCCGGCATCCAGATACAGCGTTTGTCCGGGCTCAATGAGCATTGCGGCGAGCTGGCCCATCTTACGCTTCACGTCATGATTCAACTCGGCTTTTTCCCGCCACGGCAGTTCGGATTTCAGCAGGTTATTGAGCTTTACGCCGCCGTTAATGGCAATAACTTTGCCTTCTTCTTCCAGCAACTGAATGTCGCGACGCACGGTCATATGCGACACGCTCATCAGATCTGCCAGTTCATTAAATGAGGCGGCATTCTTTTCGTGCACATAGCGGTAGATAAAATCACGTCGTTGCTCGGGGATCATCATGTCACCTCACGCTTGCCGGGAATGTTCAAGTTCGGCCACCGCCTCTTCTGAGAGCGGAACATAGCCGAGCGGTTTTAATGTCAGCCAGATGCGGGCGCTGTCTTCTAGTTCCTCGGCGTTAAACACCGCCTCACGCAGCGAGCGACCGCTTACTACCGGCCCGTGATTGGCCAGCAACGCAGCCGTATGATCTGCCGCGATTTCACTCAGTGCGCTGGCAATGCCTTCATGGCCGGGCTTGAAATAAGGCAGCAGCGGTAGCTGTCCGACGCGCATCACATAGTATGGCGTTAGTGGCGGTAGACAGTTTTCTGGTGTGGAGCAAGGCAGACAGGAGAGCGCGGTCAGCCATGGAGAATGCAGGTGCACAACCGCGCCGCAGGATGGCCGATGCCGATACCACGCCAGATGCATGGGCACCTCTTTTGACGGTTTGTCGCCGCTAAGATGCACGCCGTTGGCATCCAGCCTACTTAGCGTGGCAGGATCAAGCTCACCCAGGCAGGAGTTGGTCGGGGTCACCAGATAGCCGCCATCCGGCAATTTGACGCTGAGGTTGCCGGAGCCGCCGCTGCTGTAACCACGCATAAACAAGGAACGGCCATAGTGGACGAGTAGTTCGCGTAGTTGGTGTTCACTCACCGGATTCATAATGCGTACTCCTGGGCTGTAAAAAAGAAATCTTCGTCACCAAAGTTGCCTGACTTCAGCGCCAGCGCCAGACCGGAGGAAAATACCCACGGCACGCCAGGCGCAATGGCTTTGCCAACGGACAGACGCTTCACCTGCAGTGCCTCTACCACGGTGCCGGATGTTTCTCCGCCTGCGACGATAAAGGTGTTTACACCTGCAACTTGTAGCTTTGCGCTCAGTCGGGAAAAAGCGTGTTCGATCGCCTGGCTGGCAGTCTGTTCGCCGTACTCTTGTTGAATGCGTTGGAGTACGTCTGGCGGCTGGGTGGCGTATATCATCGGCGCGAATGGGTCGTTGATATGCGTCATCGCCCAGGCACACAGTTCATCAGTGTAGCGTTCTGTATCAGACAGGCAGCGGGCCACGTCGAGTACACGAGAGGCTGCTGCGGCCTTATAGCGATTGACCTGACGATTACTCATTGCAGAACAGCTACCGGAGAACACCACCGTGTTAGCGGGTAGTGGAAAAGCGTCCGGCGGCATGGTTTGCTGAGTTCCGGTGCAGGCGGCCAGTGCGCCACCGAGCCCGGAGCCCCCGGCTAACAGAGGGCTGGCATGGAGTGCCTGCGCCAGCGTGGTGAGATCTGCTTCATCCAGCGTATCGACGATAACGTGACGCGTACCTTCAGCCTGAAGTTGGGCCAGAGCGTCAGTGACCGCTTCCACACCTTGACGCAGCGTCGTGAGGTTGATGCAACCAACCTTGCCTGGCGTTTGCGCGCTCAACAGGCGCGGCAGGCTGGCATCGGTCATAGGATTAAGAGGATGCTTTTCCATCCCGGATTCGTTAAGCAGTACGCCGTTTACAAAAAGATGGCCATGCACCACCGTGCGCCCGTTTTGCGGCAGGGCGGGGCAGTGGACGATCACGGGTGTACGCAGGTCGTTCATCAACGCATCGCTGACCGGTCCAATATTGCCTGTTGGCGTGGAGTCGAACGTCGAACAATATTTAAAATAGATCTGGCGGACACCTGCCTTTTGTTTCAGCCAGCGGGCACAGGACAGAGATTGTGCGATGGCCTGTTCTGCGGGTAATGAGCGGCTTTTCAGCGAGATGACGATAGCGTCAACCTCTTCATTCCAGCATTGAGTGGTATCAGGCATTCCGGGCAGTAGCGCAACGCGCCCCCCCTGCTGCGCCATAAAGCTTGCAATGTCCGTTGCGCCGGTGAAATCGTCGGCGATAACGCCTGTGGTGACGGCCATGGATCAACTCCGTTCAGATTGTTTGCTAATTGAACATATTATTCAGGAGGGCCTTTCACATTCACATGATGATTATCACAAATAAGCACATCATTGATTCACAGTAAAAATGAGTAATCTATTGAAAATAATGGAGAAAGATGTTTTGTTTTGCGAAAAGAGTCTCACAAGAGAGTGTGAAGATTCGTTAATCTTTGAGAAAGCGAAGTCAGTAGCATGCAGCGGAGTATTATCGTGGTTGCTTTAACTCTCTTGCCAATTGATCATAATCATCTGTATAAATGAGATTATTTTTTGCGGTGAGCATCATTCTTTCTCTTGATTAAATTCTGCATATTACCGGCTTTAATTTCATTAATGCCGGAGGATACCGTGTCGTTGAAAATCCAGGATGATTATCTACAACGTTTTTTCTCGATAGCAAAAGTATTCTCCAGTGCGACTGGATTAGCCACGGTTGTGGTTGATGTAAACGGAAAAACTCTCTCGGATTGCCATAACTTTAATTCGTTCTGCACATTAATGCGGGCGGATGAACGCTATTGTACGAGTTGCCAAAAGTGTGACAAATATTGTGCTTTTGAAGGTTTAAAACACCTTAAACCTAGAATACTCAGCTGCCACGCAGGGCTAAGTCTGTTTTCTATGCCATTAATTCGCGATGGGCATCTGTACGGTTTTATGCTCTGTGGGCAGGTGCGGGCAAAATATCAGGAATATGAAACTATCGTTATTGATAATGAATGTTCATGGATGGATGAACCAAACATAAAAGCTGAATGGAGTCAGGTGGCGGTAGTCGATAATAATACGCTGGTGGCATCAGCTAATTTATTAAATTTTATTGTTGATAATTTTGAGACAGAACAGCAACAACCTGATGAGTTTGTTATCCCGTCGACCAGTTACATGCGTCATTATTTTACAGAGCCTTCCCGACACGAGAAAAAGCTTCTGGCAGCGTTGCGTTATATTGATGAGAATTTATATAGTGAATTATCCCTGGAATCCGTAGCAGCTCACGTTTGCTTAAGCGCAAACTATTTCAGCCGTTTTTTTAAGAAACGGCAGGGCGTTAACTTTAAAACCTGGGTGAATCAGAAAAAAATGCAAAAAGCGGGGGAGTTATTGCACGATCCCGTTCATTCAATAGACAGCATTGCCCGGAAACTCCAATACGCACAAACCAGTTACTTTTGCCGTGTTTTCCGGGCGGCGCATCAAACGTCGCCCCAGTCTTTTCGTCATGCCAGACTGTCGCAGTAAAGGTTTTCTGGCAGCGTGATGGCTTCAGGGATAAAAGAGAGCCGATCGCTCAGGGTTACCACATCACCAATCACTATCAGCGCAGGGGGGAGGATGTTAGCTTCCTGCGCCTTGCTCAGTAGTGAACCGAGCGTACAGGTCAGTCGGCGTTGGTTATCGCGGGTAGCGGACATAATTAGCGCTGCAGGCGTATCTGCTGATTTTCCACCCATCAATAATTCCTCACAGATAAACGCCAGATTGGCGATACCCATGACGATAACCAGCGTACCATTCAGTTTGGCCAGCTGACGCCAGTCCTGCTGTTGGTTGCCCTCCCGCGTATGACCGGTTACCACGTGAAATCCCGAGGCGAAATCGCGGTGTGTTACCGGAATCCCGGCATAGGTCAGGCCACCAATGGTTGAGCTGATACCCGGCACCACTTCAAACGGGATGCCCGTCTCGACGAGATCTTCAACTTCTTCAGCCCCACGTCCAAAAACATACGGATCGCCGCCTTTCAGACGCACAATATTATTGTGCGTTTGGGCATACTGGACAAGCAGTGCATTGATTTCATCCTGCGGTACACAATGGAAGCCCGGGTTTTTGCCGACATTGATAAGCAGACAATCAGGTAATGCCCATTCCAAAATTTTAGGATTGACCAGCCGATCGTAAATAATGACATCAGCCTGTTTAATGCACATCATTGCTTTGAGGGTAAGTAATGAAATATCACCGGGACCTGCCCCAACGAGCCAGACCTTTCCGAAAGTTTTCACATTGTGTCCTTTATCACATCGATCAAAAAAAGGCAGAAACCACATCAAGGAATGATAAAAAGCAGTCGTTTGCCCGTAAGTTATAACGTGAAATTATCCAAAATTATCGCATTGATAATATTGATTAATCTCGCAAAGTTTTTTCTGCAATAAACAAGATAACTTGAAAAATTATTAAGAACTTATTGGCACCATTTGCTTAGGTTTAACCTTATTTAAATTGTGTTTATTGCTGCTCTTGAGTATTATTGGTTAATATTTATCCGCCATCAGTGTGAGTAAATCATGGATTGGATCAATGACATTAATGGATGAAATAAAATATAACTCTCGGTGCTTATCTGGGTAGCTTGAATTATTTTTTATAAATTAAACTATTTTTGTACGCTGCATATGGAAGAGGTTATGAGAGGAAAAATACCCAAGACGGAGTTGCTGGTAACTTTTGAAGTTGTTGCGCGTCACGAAAGTTATACCCGGGCAGCTGAAGAGCTGGCTTTGACACAAAGTGCTGTTTTCCGCCAGGTAAATGCACTGGAGGATTTTCTCAATACCGCGCTATTTAATCATGCCAAAAAACGCATTTTCTTAAATGCGGCCGGCAAACACTATTTAAGTATCGTTAAAGAAACGTTAAATAAACTTGAACGAGATACGACGACGATAATGACCTGGCAGCCGACGGTACAGGTTATTGAGCTGGCGGTGAATCCGACGTTCAGCACGCACTGGCTGATCCCAAACCTGCGTGAGTTTAACAAACTTAATCCTGATATTATCGTGAACATCCATTCCCTGGCGAATATTGGTGATTTTCTCAATCGAGAGTATGACGCGGCAATCATGCGCGAAGACTTTTATTCGCCATGGTCAGGGGTTGAGTACCTGTTTGAAGAGGAAATTCTGCCGGTTTGCAGCCGCTGTTTGCTGGCCGAACCGGAACGAAAACTGGCGGTGAACGAATTACTAAACGAATTTCCGCTCTTACACCAAAGCACGCGCATCAAAGGGTGGCAGGAGTGGTTTGCGCTGTCAGATGTCAGCAGTCCGCTGGTGAATAAAGGTCCGAGATTTGATTTGTTATCGATGCTGATCGCGGCGGTCCGCTCTAATCTGGGCGTTGCGCTGCTCCCACGTTTTGCCATTCAGCACGATCTGGACAGCGGTGATATGGTCATTCCTTGCGATGTTCCAATGCGTACCGGGAATCGATTTATTATGACGTGGCGTGAAGAGAAATCGGAATCCGAGCATTTACAGATTTTCCGTAACTGGTTGCTTAGTAAGTCCGTGGTATCGGCTGCCTGAGGGTGGCTTGCGCCTTATCAGGCCTACAACGATGGGTAGGCCGGATAAGACGCGTTGGCATCGTTATCCGGCAAAAGAACGGCTACCAGTCGATCCCAACCTGTGCCTGAATACCGCGGTCAAACGCGTGTTTGACCGGGCGAATTTCACTGACCGTATCGGCCAGTTCCAGTAACAGCGTATGGCATCCGCGTCCTGTGACGATAACGCTCTGACCGGCAGGACGATTTTCGATGGCGCTGATAACCTCCTGGGTATCCAGATAGTGGTAAGCAAGCATGTAGGTGAGTTCATCCAGCACCACTAGATCGTAATGCGCATCAGCCAGCATGCGCTTACTTTCCTGCCAGACAACCGTTGCTGCCTCGATATCTGCTTGCCGATTTTGGGTTTCCCAGGTAAACCCGGTGCCCATAATATGGAATTCAACGCCGAGTGGTTGCAGGGTGTTGTACTCGCCATTATCCCACTGACCTTTAATAAACTGCGCGATGCCAACGGTTTTTCCGTGACCCACTGCGCGCGTTGCCGTGCCAAAGGCTGCGGTGGATTTTCCTTTTCCGTTGCCGGTGAAGACAATCAGGATCCCTTTCTTCTCCGTTGCCGCCGCTACGCGGGTATCAACCTGCTCTTTCAGCTTCTGCTGACGCTGACGGTGTCTGTCGTTATTGGCGCGCGCTTCCATGGAAACTCCTTAATGCCCAGCCGGACAAGTTGCGCAGCGATGCTGCTGCTCGAACGGGCTAAAGAAGTTATTGCCTTTGTCATCCACTAATACGAAGGCCGGCATATTTTTAACTTCCATCATCCATACGGCTTCCATTCCCAGTTCGGGATATTCAAGGCACTGCAGGCTTTTCACGTACTGCTGCGCCAGCAGGGCTGCTGCACCGCCAATGCTGCCGAGGCTAAATCCACCGTGTTTGTGACAGGCATCAGTGACCTGCTGGCTGCGGTTACCCTTGGTGAGCATAATGAGGCTGCCGCCTTGTGCCTGGAAAGCATCGACATACCCATCCATGCGCCCGCCGGTGGTGGGCCCCATCGAGCCACAAGCCTGATTTTCCGGGGTTTTGGCGGGTCCTGCGTAGTAAACGATATGTTTTTTCATGTATTCCGGCATCGGTTCGCCGTTATCCAGTCGTGCTTTGATGTTCGCGTGGGCGATATCGCGAGCGACAACAATCGGGCCGCTTAACGACAGGCGTGTACCAATGGGCAGAGCGGAAAGGTCATGCAGGATGTCACGCAGCGGACGGTTCAGATCCAGTTGTACGGTCTGGGCACCGTTTTCTACTCGCTGTGAATCAGGAATGAATTTGCCCGGATTATGCTCGAGTTTCTCCAGCCAGATACCGTGTTTATTAATTTTGGCCTTAATGTTACGGTCGGCAGAGCAGGAGAGGGCCATCGCGATTGGGCAGGAGCCGCCGTGGCGCGGTAAGCGAATTACGCGGATATCGTGGGCAAAGTATTTGCCGCCAAACTGCGCCCCGATGCCAAACTCGCGGCTGGCATTGAGCAACTCGGCTTCCAGCGCCGTATCACGGAACGCCTGGCCCAGCTCGTTCCCGCTGGTGGGTAGATTATCGTAATATTTGGTTGAAGCCAGTTTGGCGACTTTCAGCGCCTGGTCGGCGGATAAGCCCCCAACCACAAAAGCGATGTGATACGGCGGACAAGCGGCTGTACCCAGTGATTTCATTTTTTCGATCAGGAACGCAGTGAGTTTTTCCGGTTGTAGAATGGATTTGGTTTCCTGGAACAGCGCCGCTTTGTTAGCTGAGCCGCCACCTTTATTGACGAACAGGAAACGGTATTCGTTACCTGGGGTGGCGCTAATATCGATTTGTGCGGGCAGGTTGGTCTGGGTATTGACCTCGGTATACATATCCAGCGGGGCATTTTGCGAGTAACGCAGGTTGTTTTCGGTAAAGGTGGAATACACGCCTTTGCTTAATGCTTCTGCGTCATCGCCGCCGGTCCAGACATGTTGTCCTTTGCTGGCCACAATGGTTGCCGTCCCGGTATCCTGGCAGTTGGGCAGTACGCCTTTAGCTGAAACCTCTGCATTGCGCAGCAGCTGCAATGCGACGTACTTATCGTTACTGCTGGCCTGTGGGTCGTGCAAAATGCTGGCAATCTGTTTTAAATGTCCGGCGCGCAGGAAAAATGAAGCCTCATAAAACGCCTGCTGTGCTAACAAGGTTAACGCTTCCGGTGCAACCTTGATCACTTCCTCTCCGTCTAACTCCGTTACCGTAACGTGCTGGTTACTAAGTAATTCATACTCGGTACTATCCTTACTCTGAACAAAGAGTTCCTGCCAGACAAATGGTTTAGACATGTTTACTTCTCACCTCTTCGTGTTGTTTACCGAATGGCGCTTCGCTTATCCGGCCTACGATTAACGCATTGGTGTAGGTCGGATAAGCGAAGCGCCATCCGGCGTAAAGTTATTTGGCTAAAAAGACATTGGCTTTTGTCGCTTCGGCGACATATTCGATAGTTTTCTGGGCACGAACGCTGTTTCCGGCTTCATCAAGCGGCGGAGAATAGACCGCAATCGCATATTCGCCTGGGACAACGGCAACCATGCCGCCGCCGACGCCGCTTTTCGCCGGGATGCCAACGGTGTACAGCCATTTACCGCTACCGTCGTAAAGCCCGGCAATTGCCATTTCTGCCAGCACCTGCGGAACATATTTCTCATTCAGCAACTGTTTACCGTTGAACGGAGATTTGCCTTTGTTCGCGAGTACAGCACCCATTTTGGCCAGTTGCTCAACGGTGATATCCACCGAGCACTGGCGGGTATAAATTTCAACGGCTTCGTCAGTGTTGCCATAGAAGCTGTTATAGGATTCCATCAGTTTGGCCAGCGCCTGATTGTGCTGGTTGGTTTCCATTTCAGATTTGAAAACCGGTTCGTTCACGGTGAGAGTGGCATCGGCCCAGACGTTCAGGTTGTCGAGGATTTTGTTCCAACGATCGGTTTTGTCTTTGGCTTCGATCAGGCTAACAGTGCTCATGGCCCCGGCGTTTACCAGAGGGTTTTCAGGCGCGCCTTTGGTCAGTTCAACGGCTAAACCTGAGTTGAATGGCATACCGGTGGCATTGGCGCCAAGTTTATCCAGCACTACCTGAGGACCGTGCTGCTCCATGGCGAGCGCCATGGTGAACACTTTACTCAGGGATTCCATTGGGAAAGGTTTGTTAACATCGCCAACCTGGTAGATCTTGCCGTCCACCGTCGCAATGGTGATGGCAAAATTTTTCGGGCTATAGGTCGCCAGAGCAGGGATGTAGTCGGCGACTTTTCCATCGTTGTTACTTTTGTACTTCTGATGAGCCTGTTCTATCAGCTTGGCGTAGTCGGGCGTGGTTTGCGCGAATGTGGTTGCGCTAAACAAGACGCTGAAAGAAAAGAGACTCACGCCGAGAATTGTTTTATTCATTATGCATTCCTGTTGGTGTTGTTGGGAAATAATCCTGTAGGCCGGATAGGGCGTTCACGCCGCTATCCGGCCTACGATTAGTTGTTCTTCTACTGTCAGGACAAAGCGACTTCCGTTTCGGTAACCGGACGTTCCTGCTCCGGGGACTTCACTGGTGCAGAGCCACGGCAACCCTGGCCGAAGTGTTCACCTTCCCAACGGCTGACAATGGCTGCTCCCATGGCGTTACTCATAACGTTCGTGGCGGAACGACCCATATCGAGGAACGGATCGACACCCATCAGCAGAATCAGACCTGCTTCTGGAATGTTGAACTGGTTCAGGGTTGCAGCGATAACCACCATAGATGCGCGCGGTACGCCTGCCATTCCTTTCGAGGTGAGCATCAGGATCAACAGCATGGTGATTTGCTCGCCCATGCTCAGTTCGATGTTGCACGCCTGGGCAATAAAGACGGTGGCAAATGAGCAATAAGCCATGGAACCGACCAGGTTAAAGGAATAACCGATAGGCAGAACGAAGCTGGCGATTTTTGACGAAACACCGAATTTTTCCAGCTTGTCCAGCGTACCCGGGAAGGCGGCTTCAGAGCTTGAAGTGGTAAAGGCCAGCAGAGCGGGTTCGAGGATTGATTTAGTTAACCGTGCGATGCAAGGCCCGACGATCATCGTAGACAGGCCAATGAGGATCGCCCACAGCATACCCAGCGTCAGGTAGAACTCACCCATGAAGATCCCGGCGCTAACCATCACACCCAGACCACGTTCGGCAATCAGACCTGAAATAGCGGCAAAAACGGTCAATGGTGCAAACAGCATGACGTAACCCGTCAGCTTCAGCATGACGTGCACCAGTGAATCCAGCACTTTCACGATAGGATCGGCTTTTTCACCAATCGCAGCGAGGCTGCAACCGAGGAAGATTGAGAACACGACGATCTGCAGAATTTCGTTACGCGCCATCGCATCGACAATACTGGTCGGTACCGCGTGTGAGATGAATACTTTCAGCGTGAATGGCTCTGACTTAACGGCGGCAACGGCTCCGACGTCATGTGGCACAAAGTTGATACCTGCGCCTGGCTGGAAGATATTAACGATAACCAGACCCAGTGCAATTGACACCAGAGAGGCGCAAATAAACAGGAAGAAGGTTTTCGAAAATATACGTCCCAGCGTTTTGGCATCGCCCATTTTGGCAATACCCACAACCAGAGTTGAAATAACCAATGGAGCGATAATCATTTTCACCATACGTAAGAATATGGTGGTGAAAATGGAAATGTCTGCTGCATAAGATTTTGCTGTTTCAGCCGCGGCCATATTATTTATGGCCACCCCGGCAATCATGCCGAGTATCAGGCCTAATATGATCATCTTCGTTAAACTAATTTTCTTCATGTGTACTCCATCGGATAAAGGCTGGTAATTGGAATTGTGTAGGGTGGCGTGCGCCTGAACCTGGACAGCAGCTCAGACGCACGCCTGTTGTGACCAACCGCATGAATAATTCGAAGCACTGTGATACAGCTGAATTCTGTGCTCCAATGGTTGTTATTGTGTTTTTTTGTTACAAGTCGAACTCAATACTTAATAATGGAGCGTGTTGCTGCGCACCATAAACATCATTGTCACCGACGTTGCCGGAAATAATATCTCGTGGCATGACGATTTTTACGGCATTCGCTGGATCGAACCAGACGATATTGTGAATAAATTCAGGCTCAACATTATATAAACCGGCAATAAGCTGTGGCGTTAATTGCTCGCAGGCTTTTACCCGCTGATAGTCTTCCCTTGTTTTAAATAAAATATCTAAAACCAGTTCGTACGGTCCGGCGTTTTTGGAACGAATTACTTGCGCCAGTGAACAAATTGAGTGTTTCATGCCTGAACTCCTTCTGGCGTCACCTGTTCAATGTGGAAATCAAAACGCAGCGCATCGCTCGCTTCAATCAGGTGATAGATCGAGAACTCATACACCGGTCCACTCTGAATATCAGATGGCGAGAACGGGAAGGCGAGGTTGCCCGCAGTCGCAATGCGATTTTCATAGCCGTAGTGCAGCAGGGTAGAGCGCACCAGCGAGCAAACACTGTTAGCGATATCCTGTGTTGGCGCAACGACATCCAGTAAAATTCCCAGTTCATGGCCCGCAGTTTTCATCGGCTCATGGTTGCCCATCACACCGTTCTTACCGTACAGGTGGAACGTCATACGGATACTGTCGTCATTCAGTGAGAGGTTACGTGCAACGCTTGCCTGTACCTCTTCAAGAATCGTGTCAATCCCGGCAATCATAATCGGGTCACGTGTTCCGGCGATGGTCAGGCAACGGAAGCCAACCTGGCGTGCACCTTCCAGTTTCAACGCATACGGTGTTTCTTCATGGCGTGAACCGCTGACATACACTTCACCCTCGTTAACCTGGGTGAAAGTGCATGCCTTCAGGTTCAGCACACCGCCTGGCCCTGGCAGGAAGTACGGATCTGACTTCTCGTACAGAGTGTGCGCTGCGGCGGAAGTCTCGGTGAACTTACGCTTGGGATTGAACGCCTTCAGCGTAAAGCCGTTATCGTCAATGATTCCCATCGCACAATCTGAGCCGGAACCAGGGGTGGCGGCAATGGCTGCACACTCAAGGATCTTACCGCAATGAAGCGCCAGACCTTCATCAAAGCCCTGCATAATCGGCAGCGCGGCGAAGCAGGCCGGATCGTAGGCACGTCCGCCCAGGACCACCTGCGCACCGGCTTTCAGCGCACGCTGGAAAGGCTCGACGCCCATCTGCGCGACAATGTAGGTGCTCTCTTCAATGGCCTCGTGAGTCAGTTCAGGCACAAAATCGAGCGCGGTGATTTTGCCGTTATCCAGCGCCTGATGAACGATTTCTTTATCGACATCAGACGGAATCAGCGCCATTGAGAAAGACAGTTTTTCTTCCTGCGCGATCTCATGGATTATCTGGCGACACCACTCCAGATGCGGAGCTGCACCAGAACCACCGGCTGTGCCGATCACGACAGGGATTTTGTTCTTAACGCCTGCCACAATCATATATCGCAGATCGCGTTTCACACCGGCCCTGTCAGTAAAGGGTTTACCTGCCCCCAGGTAGTGGGGGCCAGGATCGGAGGAACCTGCGTCAACAGCAATAAGATCCGGTGACTCTTCCATGGCTTTACGAAAACTTTCTTCCGGGAAGCCATAACCCAGGATAGCCGTAGGCGATAAGATCTTAAATGTGCGTGCCATCTCTTAATCCTTAGTTTGCAACAGCGCGATGGTGCGGTTCATTTCGTTAAACACGATGTTGAGACCTTCATCGAAACCCATACCCGGTTTGATCAGCATGCGCATTGGACGCGCGGCCAGCGCGACGTGTACGCAGGTACGAGCACTGATTTCCGTTTCGTTACAGGTACCGCCCTGATAGGCTTCCATTCCGTGTTTGTTGCAATACAGCACTGCATCAACGATGTTGTGAATACCGCCCAGGTCCGGGGTTTTAATCTGCACCATGTGGCAGCTGCCCGCGTCGGTGAAGTCCACGATGTCCTGATAGGTGTTACACCATTCATCCGCAACGATTTTCACGCCAGAACCCAGACGAGTCAGCTCCTGAGTGATCTCGGTTAACATGCGGATCTGATCCGGCTTGTTACCGGCATCAACCGGACCTTCAATGTACAGCGGCAGGCCTTGCGCTTCGGCTTCCAGGCTGGCGATGTATTCGGCGCAACGCACTGGATCCATATCGAAGATCAGACCGATGGTGCCGTAGACATCAATGTGCAGCGTTGGGTGATAGCTATCGTTGGTGCGCAGGCTCAGGATGCGGTTAGACAACCAGCGGACGTACTCACGCAGTTTTTCACCTTTAAAGCCCAGCTTCTCTTCTACGTTATTGATCAGCGCATGCGGCAGGACATCCACACCTTTGAGGATCATCTTGTCGACGGCGATATAACGGTCGTCGCCGCTCTGACCAAATAACGGAATGGCTTCCGGGACGCATGGCAGCTGCCATTCATCACAAACCACTTCGGCTTTCAGACGACCGGTAGCCAGTGCCGCTGCGTCGAGCAGCGCCTGAGACAGACCATAACGTACGGCGGTATGCAGCAGATGGCCATCAATACGCAGTTCGTCAAAGAAACGGGCGTTGGTCAGGAACGAATCAACGTCACGACCTTCCAGCAACGGCTTGATGTGGTCGTTGAGGAACGGAATGAAGTTTTCAGCCAGGAACAGCGGGTCACGACCGCCTGCACCTGAATATTGCACCGCTGCGCAATCGCCCACAGCCACCGCGCCGTTTTCCAGAATCAGCTGTACGGAAACACATTCACCCGCCTGACGAACAGACGTAAATCCAGGCGTTACCGGATCGCCGGTATAGATAAACCCGTCATGACCGGCGCCGTTTTTGATGGCCTGCTGATCGTCAAAATAAAATGAGGAGTAGCCAGCTGTGAAAAGGGCCTGTTTAATTTTCATTATGGTCTTCCTATTAATTTACTGTGGGATACGGCGTTGATGTCATCAATGACCATCTGGAAAGAAGGCTTGCGACCTTCGAAATGTGCGCGCTCTGCAACGTAGTCGTGGTGCAGGGCGAGAATATCTTTCGGCAGCGGCACGGCACCGGCTTCAAGAATACGGATTGCGCCTGTGTTATCGCGAACAGGCAGGATCTTACCGGCGTTACAGGCGGCAGGAGCGAAAGGCACATCCAGCACGCCAGCTTCAAAGGCCAGCACCGTACCGCGCGCAATGTCACCATTGCCCAGTTCGAAGACTTTCTTCAATACCGCGCGGACTTCGCTCTTAATCAGGTCAACTTCCTGCTCCACGGCAGCGCACTGCGGGAATTTCTGATCGCTGACCATGTTGAGCATCTGGCGTGACGCTTTCAGACCCTGGGCGTTAGCTGCCGCGGTTGGGATACCGAATGCTTCGTGCGGACTTTTGGTAATAACTTTTGTGGCACCAGACATACCGGCAACCGCTGCGCCCCAGGCGATAACGGAGAAGGCTTTTGCTTCATCTTCCGGGAATCCGCCCATCCACTGGTGGAAAACGGTGCTCAGCTCGTAATCGTCGAAGCCATGGTTATGGAAGTATTCGTGGGACAGTTCACGCAGTGCCTGAATAGCAGCGATATCCTGTGTCAGGCTACCGACCTGGCCGTAACCGACGGTAATAGACTTCACGCCCTGCTCCAGCGCCAGCAGACCTTCGATAATCGCGACTGAGTGGGACATGAACGGCGGGATCAGCGTGCCGGTCAGCGGACCAAACGGCTCACGGTTGATGCGAATGCCGTTCTCTTCGTACAGACCCATCAGACGGTCGCAGTACTGCCAGTCACGGATAGATTTTTCCAGGGTGACGCGTTTGGCGTAAGGGATGTTGTAGGAGATACCGCCGCCTTCGTAGCTGGTAAAGCCACTGGCCATGGCGATTTCTGCCAGCAGACGCGCATCCGGTGTACCGTGGCGAACCTGGATCGGTTTATCCAGCGATTCAGTCATACGACGGCAGGCAGCAACCCCGTGATTGACGACCGGTAAACCATTCAACTTGGAAGTACCTGCTTCGATGGATTTTTGGATCCCGACAGCGGCTTCTTCATAGCGGTTCAGACGGGTATAGGCATCGATAGTACTTGGCAGGAGGTCGCACTCTTCCTGCAATGTTTTGAGCAGCGCAATATGCTCATCCATTAATGCCACACCTGCGCGCGGCTGGCTCAGAGTTTTACCTTCCTGATCGGCCTTCAACAGGGCGAGGGAGAAACGCTTTTTCTCTGGAATTGATTGCTGGTACTTCACGCCATCTTCGAAGTTCTCAACGTCTTTGCCGGTTTCCCAGGTTTGTAACACCTGATGCCTTTCGGTCATAAATTCGTCGTGGGTCAATTTTTTATTTCGAAGTTCCATTCGTAGCTGCCTTAAGTTTTATAGGGTTAAACACTGAATGCTGGTGCGAGCAGCGGCTTGCGGGTACAGCCTGGCGACGTTTGCCAGTAGAGGGAGCAGGCCATTTGAATCGCGGTAATACTCAAACTGATTCGGTAACAGAATTCTTTTACCCTGGTCGTCCAGCTCCCTGTATTTGAGCCAGTTATGGATATCGAACTGGCTGGCGCGAGAGAGCCATCCCCCTGAACCGACGATTTTGCGTACGGTGGTGAGATCGCGACCCATCTGTAAATCCACATTACCCACGCAGGTGCAAACCTGCTTTTTAGTGCCCGCGTGGCGCTCAGCGGCATAGCCCACGCATAAACCTGCCAGCAGGGTGTCGAAATATTTCTCTTCCTCGCTGAGTGGCAGGTAATCCGGTTGCCCAACCAGGTGGCGTAGATAGCGGTAAAACGCTTCCTCGCGCTGTGGCTGCTGGGCGAAGATGACTTTCACCATATCCTGCGTGCTTTCTCCCACCACAACGGCGGAAACGCGCATTCCAAGGTCGCCTTCAACGGTACGTTTGACGAACGGTTCAGGAACACCATGCAGGACGGTATCGGGGGAGAGGGTATTCGCGCTGGCCGAATAGACATCCGTGGTGGCTCCGCCCATATCAATCAGCATGAATTCCTTCCATGCGCTGTCGTAATCGCTAATGGCTTTGACTAACTCATATACCGTCCATGGCGTCGGCATAGGCTCTTCGCCTGTTTCGCCGACGATAACGTCCAGACCTTTGCCTTTGACGATGCGTGACAAGAACACATCGCAAATCGCCTGGCGCGCGGCAAACGGATTCGGGTGATCGAGGTCCGGCAGAATGTTGTCTACCGTGGTCAGATCCTTATGTCCCAGAATTGCTTGTATTTCGTCCTGAATGTCCCGGTTTCCGGCGTAGATAATGGCGCAATCAAGTTTTGAGCCTGCCAGCGCGTGCGCATTCGCCAGGCCGTAACTTTCTTCGCCACCGTCTGTCCCGCCGGTAAACAACAGAATGTCTGGCGGTGATGATTCCAGCTCCTGGATGTCATGACGGTTCAGCTTGTACGAATAATATTGCGCGATTTTCGCTCCTGCCGAATGGGCGGTAACTTTTGCCGACTCCAGCGTAATGGAAGGCACCAGCCCCATTGCTGCAACGGCGAGCCCACCTTTCGCTGAGGAGGAGTATTTCAACTGCACTTCACCACTTTTCAGTAACGGGCGAGCATCGGCAACATTCAGCACCTGATTCAGGCTGGCAAAAAAACCGTCTGCCAGATGATGTGTGGTGGTTGGGGTCAGGACATGGTTTATCAGGGTTAATTCCTCGCCTTCATGTGCGAAGAGGGCTGCCTTGGTCCATGTCGAGCCGATATCGACAGAAACTGTTTGCATCAGATGGCCTCTTCCAGGCAACGCTGTTCGAGGCCATTGTGTTGGTGAATATCATTAGTGATAAGCGCGCAAACATCTTCCAGATCGTGGCTGGGGGCGAAAACCCGGTTAAAGCCCATCTCTTTAAACTTCACTTCCACGTCGGCGAAGTCATGTTTACCGACGACCAGGTTGCCGCCGACGTACAGCAGAATGTCGCCAAGGCCGCGTTCGATGCAGCGCTCACGTAATCCGAGGCAGTCAATGTCGCCATGACCGTAGATAGAGGACACCACGATGGCATCGGCGCCTGTTTCAATCGCAGCATCAATATATTCATCCTGGCTCACCATCACCCCGAGGTTGATTACGTGAAAATCATGAGCAGTAAAAACGCGATCCAGAACTTTATTACCTACTGCATGGCAGTCAGCACCGATGACGCCAATAACAAGTGTAGATTTCTTCATGGGTAATCCTCTGTAGGGCTGATGGTCAATAAGTGAAATTATTTTCTAATATTTAGAACATGGATTGTGACAACCTCTTAATAGGGTTGGAGTTTCTGTGGAAGCGAAAAAGGAAGCAATTGATCTATTTTCAAAATATCCTGAGAAAAATGATTGTTATATTTGTAACCTATAAAATCCCTTCATAATCAATGTGATGGATTATATTTTCTTAGCTGGTTTTAATTTATTAGAGAATTGGGTAATAAATGACTTGCCATGTTTGTGATCGAAATCTTATTTTGTTATGCGCGCCGTTTATGACGTGTTTTAAATAATTTCAAAAATCCCAATTACTAATTAACTTGTGAACGACATAACGGTTTTTTATTTTTTAATCTTATATGTCACAATTCATTTTTGTTAAATTTAGGATAAAAATGATAAGGAAATGTTTGTGGCATATTTAATCTTTGCCACATAAGAGAAGAGGGGGTGTTAATGATAACTTTCAGTGATGACTTAAGCGAAACGTCAGCGTTCTCTCGCAGAACGACAAACGCAATGCATCGGTCATTGTGGAACGTTTTCGCTTCCAGTTGAGATAGTTACATCTCGGTGTTAATTATAAGTAAAATTTAAATGAATAATTTGTATGAAATAACAAATCCATGACTTGCTAAACAAAAAACTGTGAGCTACCCAGCATTAGTGATTCTTTATCTTCTATCAATTAAGTCATCCGGGCTGGTTAAAAGATCGTGTACATTTAAATAAATATCCTATCATTTGTAGTAACGGCAATTACTCATTGAAAAACATGTTGTTAACATCGCGTTTACTAGTAGCGTGAGTGCTAAACACTATTAACATTAAATTTGAAAATTGATTTAAATCAATGTTTAAAACTTGGAAAACGGCATCAAAAGAGGGTAAATTGCTTCAGATCAAATTGGTCTGAAAGTGGTAAATTAGCTATAAATTGATCACTATCGAAAAATGCAAATTTGTCTCGATAAAAACCTGTTTATTGTAAGGATTTTACGGCGTAATATAATTGCGGGATCAATTTGAGTGTTTTATTAACATGTTTGTAACCTTTCATCATTGTCCTTTCTTCAAATGAGAGGAAAGGGTAGCGGCGGAAGGAAGCAGATAAATTTGTATTGGGGCATGCGTGTGACCCTTTCTAACGGGGTTCACTCTCGGAGTCTTCATGCGATGAGCAAGGAGTCATGATGTTAGATATAGTCGAACTGTCGCGCTTACAGTTTGCCTTGACCGCGATGTACCACTTCCTGTTTGTGCCACTGACGCTCGGTATGGCGTTCTTGTTGGCCATCATGGAAACGGTCTACGTCCTTTCCGGCAAACAGATTTATAAAGATATGACCAAGTTCTGGGGCAAGTTGTTTGGTATCAACTTCGCTCTGGGTGTGGCTACCGGTCTGACCATGGAGTTCCAGTTCGGGACTAACTGGTCTTACTACTCCCACTATGTAGGGGATATTTTCGGTGCGCCGCTGGCGATCGAAGGTTTGATGGCCTTCTTCCTCGAATCCACCTTTGTAGGTCTGTTCTTCTTCGGCTGGGACCGTTTGGGTAAAGTCCAGCATATGTGTGTCACCTGGCTGGTGGCTCTGGGTTCTAACCTGTCCGCGTTGTGGATTCTGGTTGCGAACGGCTGGATGCAGAACCCAATCGCAGCGGATTTCAACTTCGAAACCATGCGTATGGAGATGCTGAGCTTCTCTGAACTGGTGCTCAACCCGGTAGCACAGGTGAAATTTGTTCACACTGTGGCATCTGGTTATGTATGTGGCGCGATGTTCGTTCTGGGTATCAGCTCCTACTATATGCTGCGCGGTCGTGACTTCGCGTTTGCTAAACGTTCTTTTGCTATCGCTGCCAGCTTTGGTATGGCTGCTATTCTGTCTGTTATCGTTCTGGGTGATGAATCTGGTTACGAAATGGGCGACGTGCAGAAAACCAAACTCGCTGCGATTGAAGCAGAATGGGAAACTCAGCCTGCACCGGCTTCCTTCACGCTGTTCGGTATTCCGGACCAGGATGCGCAGGAAAACCATTTTGCGATTCAAATTCCTTATGCGCTGGGCATCATTGCCACCCGCTCTGTTGATACACCGGTCATTGGTCTGAAAGATCTGATGGTGCAGCACGAAGAGCGTATCCGTAACGGGATGAAAGCGTATCAGTTGCTGGAAGAACTGCGTGCTGGTACTACCGACCAGGCCGTTCGTGACCAGTTCAACAGCATGAAGAAAGACCTGGGTTATGGTCTGCTGTTGAAACGCTATACGGACAAAGTTACCGACGCGACCGAAGCGCAAATTCAGCAGGCAACGAAAGATTCTATTCCTCGCGTTGCGCCGCTGTACTTCGCTTTCCGTATCATGGTGGCATGCGGCATTCTGATGCTGGCAATTATCGCGGTGTCCTTCTGGACTGTGCTTCGTAACCGTATCGGTGAGAAAAAATGGCTGCTGCGCACCGCGCTGTATGCGATTCCTCTGCCGTGGATTGCTATTGAATCCGGTTGGTTTGTTGCAGAGTACGGTCGTCAACCGTGGGCGATTGGTGAAGTGTTACCAACAGCCGTAGCGAACTCTTCGCTGACTGCTGGCGACCTCATCTTCTCGATGCTGTTGATTTGCGGCCTGTATACCCTGTTCCTGGTGGCTGAACTGTATCTGATGTTCAAGTTCGCACGCCTTGGGCCGAGTAGCCTGAAAACCGGTCGTTATCACTACGAGCAGTCCACTGTGACTTCTCAGCCGGCACGCTAAGACAGGAGTCGTCAAATGATCGATTATGAAGTATTGCGTTTTATCTGGTGGCTGCTGGTTGGCATTCTGCTGATTGGTTTTGCGGTCACTGATGGCTTCGACATGGGGGTGGGCATGCTCACCCGTTTCCTCGGTCGTAATGATACCGAGCGTCGAATTATGATTAACTCCATCGCCCCGCACTGGGACGGTAACCAGGTTTGGCTCATCACCGCGGGGGGCGCACTGTTCGCTGCCTGGCCGATGGTGTATGCCGCTGCGTTCTCCGGTTTCTATGTGGCGATGATTCTGGTTCTGGCGTCCTTGTTCTTCCGTCCGGTCGGTTTTGACTACCGCTCTAAGATTGAAGATATGCGCTGGCGCAACATGTGGGACTGGGGCATCTTCATTGGTAGCTTCGTGCCACCGCTGGTGATTGGCGTGGCGTTCGGTAACCTGCTGCAAGGGGTTCCGTTCCACGTAGATGACTACATGCGTTTGTACTACACCGGTAACTTCTTCCAGTTGCTGAATCCGTTTGGTCTGCTGGCAGGTGTCGTGAGCGTTGGGATGATCATCACCCAGGGTGCGACCTATCTGCAGATGCGTACGGTAGGTGAACTGCATCTGCGTGCTCGTGCAACTTCACAGGTTGCGGCGCTGGTGACTCTGGTCTGCTTCGCGCTGGCCGGTGTGTGGGTGATTTATGGTATTGACGGTTATGTTGTGACCTCAGCACTGGATCATCATGCTGCCTCTAACCCGCTGACCAAAGAAGTGGCTCGTGTGGCTGGCGCATGGATGGTGAACTTTAACAATGCACCTATCCTGTGGCTGGTTCCTGCACTGGGCGTGGTTCTGCCGCTGTTGACCATCCTGACTTCTCGTATGGAGAAAGGGGCATGGGCGTTCGTCTTCTCCTCACTGACGTTAGCCTGCATCATCCTGACTGCCGGTATCGCAATGTTCCCGTTTGTGATGCCATCCAGCACCATGATGAACGCAAGTTTGACCATGTGGGATGCCACCTCCAGCCAGCGTACATTGAATCTGATGACCTGGGTCGCGGCGGTGTTTGTACCGATCATTCTGCTGTACACCAGCTGGTGTTACTGGAAGATGTTCGGTCGCATCACTAAAGAAGATATTGAAAGCAACACCCACTCTCTGTACTAAGTAAGGAGCTTAAAATGTGGTATTTCGCATGGATTTTGGGAACGCTTCTTGCCTGTGCATTTGGGATAATCACAGCGCTGGCGCTTGAGCACGTTGAATCAGGCAAAGCCGGGCAAGAAGATAGCTAATGACCAACATTATCGCGATGGTATACAACGCGATGGACAAGCGCCCCTTGCGGGCGCTTTCATTTGTGCTGGCAATCGTGTTGGCTGGCTGCATATTCTGGGATCCGTCACGTTTTGCGGCCAAAACCAGTGAGCTTGAAATCTGGCATGGTTTCCTGCTGATGTGGGCGGTCTGCGCAGGCATTATTCACGGCGTTGGCTTCCGTCCTCGCGCCGTACATTGGCAGGGCATCTTCTGCCCGCTGATCGCGGATATTGTCCTCGTTGTTGGTCTGATTTTCTTCTTCTTTTGAATAAGAAACATCCTTAAATATTTATGGGCTTGCATAAGCCCATAATTTTTTACTCTCCGTTTACTTTCCCCCATTCCAAAGCACCATTCCCGCGCGTATAGTAGCGAAGTTTGAAAGCACTAACCTGAGGTTGTGCCCTGTGGTTGTGTGCGGTGGCGACGCTGTACCATCAGGACGTTATCAAGGCGGAGTGCGCTGGACATAGTAGAACTATGTCCAAGTGCGACAACACAGAGAACATCCTGATGGAACGCGTCCCGAAGGGCTGAGAATCTTTTTGCACAGTACTGCGTTACTTGCGTCTTGTTTGGAATTACCAAACTTCGCCACTCGCGCCTTGTTCTGTGCAAAAATTTTCGTCAGCGCCATCCGCGAACAACCACAGGACACAACCTAATTGCATTACCGGGATGTACAGTGAAGACAGCGCGATATACAACGACATTCTTGATGCATCGCGGCGGCAAGAACGCGAATCACCAGACGCTTACGAAGGTAAGTAACTGGTGCGAGTGGGCGAAGCCAACAAAGAGGCAGTAGGAATGAATAAGTATATGTTTCGATGGCCGGTTCGTGTCTATTATGAAGATACCGATGCCGGTGGGGTGGTTTACCACGCCAGTTACGTCGCTTTTTATGAAAGAGCACGCACAGAAATGCTTCGTCATCATCACTTCAGTCAGCAGGTCCTGTTGGCCGAACGTGTCGCCTTTGTGGTGCGCAAGATGACCCTCGAGTATTTTGCGCCTGCCCGGCTCGACGATATGCTCGAAGTTCAAACCGAAATTACGTCAATGCGTGGCACCTCATTGGTTTTCACGCAACGCATTGTCAACGCAGAGAACACCGTGCTGAATGAAGCCGAAGTTCTGATTGTTTGCGTTGATCCACTCAAAATGAAGCCTCGTGCGCTTCCCAAGTCTATTGTCGCGGAGTTTAAGCAGTGACTGACATGAATATCCTTGATTTGTTCCTGAAGGCAAGCCTTCTGGTTAAACTTATCATGTTGATTTTGATTGGTTTCTCAATCGCATCCTGGGCCATCATCATCCAACGGACCCGTATTCTTAATGCTGCTTCACGTGAAGCCGAAGCATTTGAAGACAAGTTCTGGTCCGGCATTGAATTGTCGCGCCTGTACCAGGAAAGCCAGGGGCGTCGTGATAATTTGGCGGGCTCGGAGCAAATTTTCTACAGCGGATTCAAAGAATTTGCGCGTTTGCATCGGGCAAATAGCCACGCGCCGGAAGCGGTCGTTGAGGGGGCTTCCCGTGCGATGCGTATCTCGATGAACCGTGAGCTGGAAACGCTGGAAACGCATATTCCATTCCTCGGAACCGTTGGCTCCATCAGCCCGTATATCGGTCTGTTCGGTACCGTTTGGGGGATCATGCACGCATTTATCGCGCTTGGCGCGGTAAAACAGGCGACGTTGCAAATGGTCGCACCGGGTATCGCAGAAGCGTTGATTGCAACGGCTATCGGTCTGTTTGCGGCAATCCCGGCGGTTATGGCCTACAACCGTCTGAACCAGCGCGTGAACAAACTGGAACTGAATTACGACAACTTTATGGAAGAGTTCACCGCGATTCTGCACCGCCAGGCGTTTACCGTTAGCGAGAGCAACAAGGGGTAAGCCATGGCCAGAACGCGTGGACGAGGTCGTCGCGAACTCAAGTCCGAAATCAATATTGTACCGCTGCTCGACGTACTGCTGGTGCTGTTGCTGATCTTTATGGCAACCGCACCGATCATTACGCAGAGTGTGGAAGTCGACCTGCCGGATGCGACCGAGTCGCAAGCCGTCAGCAGTAACGACGAACCCCCGGTCATTATTGAAGTTTCCGGTATTGGGCAATACAGCGTGGTGGTTGAGAAAGATCGTATGGATCAACTACCACCGGAGCAGGTTATTGCGGAAGCGAAAAGCCGCCTGCAGACCAATCCGAAAACGGTCTTTTTAATCGGTGGTGCGAAAGACGTGCCTTATGATGAAATAATTAAAGCGCTGAACTTGTTACACAGTGCAGGCGTAAAATCGGTTGGCTTGATGACGCAGCCAATCTGATGACTGCGTTTTGCTGGCTTGAAAGATAGCACGTAACAGGCGAACAGTTTTTTGGGAACCGAGAGTGTCAAAGGCAACCGAACAAAACGACAAGCTCAAAAGGGCGATAATTATTTCAGCGGTGCTGCATGTCATTTTATTTGCAGCGCTGATCTGGAGTTCGTTCGATGAGCACATTGATGCTTCAGCCGGCGGCGGTGGCGGTTCGTCCATCGACGCCGTTATGGTCGATCCTGGCGCCGTTGTGCAACAGTACGACAGGCAGCAGCAACAGCAGGCAAGTGCGAAACGCGCTGAAGAGCAGCGTGAAAAGCAGGCGCAGCAGCAAGCTGAAGAACTTCGCGAGAAGCAGGCAGCTGAGCAAGAGCGACTGAAGCAGCTGGAAAAAGAACGTTTAGCCGCGCAGGAAAAAGTGCGCGAACAGGCGGAACAGCAGAAGCAAGCTGAAGCCGCCGCAGCGAAAGCGCAAGAGCAACAGAAACAGGCTGAAGAGGCTGCGGCGAAGGCTGCTGCAGACGCGAAGGCTAAAGCTGATGCCCAGGCTAAGCAAGCGGCAGATGCCGCGAAGAAAGCCGCTGCAGACGCACAGAAAAAAGCTGAGGCTGAAGCCGCTAAAGCCGCCGCTGATGCGAAGAAAGCTGCAGAAGCACAAGCAGCTAAGGCAGCTGCGGACGCTGCGAAGAAAGCACAGGCTGAGGCCGCTAAGCAAGCAGCAGCCGAGAAAGCTGCTGCTGAGAAAGCAGAAAAAGCCGCTGCCGCGAAAGCTGCCGCTGCTGAAAAAGCGGCGGCTGATAAGAAAGCCGCTGCAGAAAAAGCAGCAGCAGACAAAAAAGCTGCAGCTGAGAAAGCCGCTGCCGATAAGAAAGTTGCGGCAGATAAAGCAGCTGCTGCTAAAAAGGCTGCGGCCGAAAAAGCCGCTGCAGCCTCTGGCGTTGACGACTTGTTGGGTGACCTGAGCTCCGGTAAGAATGCACCGAAATCGGGCGGTGGAGCGAAAGGAAACGGCCAACCGGCGAAAGATAGTGGTACAAGTGGTGCCAATGGCGGTGCATCTGGCGCTGATATCAGTGCTTACGCATCTCAAATTCGCAATGCGATCCAGAGCCGTCTGTATGGTGCAGATTTGTATGCAGGTAAATCTTGCGTATTACATATCAAGTTAGCACCCGATGGTCTGTTACTGGATGTGACCGAAGAGGGCGGGGATCCGGCATTGTGTCAGGCTGCGCTGACGGCTGCGAAAACCGCAAGAATTCCTAAACCGCCTAGCCAGGCAGTTTATGAAAAAGTAAAAGATGCCAAACTGGACTTCAAACTGTAATAACGCCCCCTGAGAAATCAGGGGAAACGGTCTAAGGTTGAGACAGAGTTCTGGTAGTTTTGTGTATTTGAGTTTGTTAACATTCTGCTAAATTATCGTGGGCTTTCCGTCCAGATAAGGGAGATATGATGAAGCAGGCATTACGAGTAGCATTTGGTTTTCTGATGCTGTGGGCAGCGGTGCTGCACGCAGAAGTACGTATCGAGATCACCCAGGGGGTGGACTCGGCGCGCCCGATTGGTGTTGTCCCCTTCCAGTGGGCAGGACCGGGTGCTGCACCTGAAGATATCGGTGGTATCGTAGGTGCTGACCTGCGTAACAGCGGTAAATTTAACCCGTTAGACCGTTCTCGTCTGCCTCAGCAGCCCGGTACCGCGCAGGAAGTTCAACCTGCCGCGTGGTCTGCGCTGGGCATTGATGCCGTAGTCGTCGGCCAGGTTACGCCGAACCCGGATGGTTCTTACAGCGTTGCCTATCAGCTGGTTGACACCGGTGGCGCACCGGGTACCGTACTGGCACAGAACACCTATAAAGTGAACAAGCAGTGGCTGCGTTACGCGGGCCATACTGCAAGTGACGAAGTGTTTGAAAAACTGACCGGCATTAAAGGTGCATTCCGTACCCGTATCGCTTATGTTGTTCAGACCAACGGTGGTCAGTTCCCGTACGAATTACGTGTGTCCGACTACGATGGTTACAACCAGTTCGTGGTACACCGTTCTCCGCAGCCGCTGATGTCTCCGGCGTGGTCCCCGGACGGTTCAAAACTGGCGTACGTTACCTTCGAAAGCGGTCGTTCTGCACTGGTTATTCAGACACTGTCTAACGGCGCGGTTCGTCAGGTAGCCTCGTTCCCACGTCACAACGGTGCGCCTGCGTTTTCTCCGGATGGCAGCAAACTGGCGTTTGCCCTGTCTAAAACCGGTAGCCTGAACCTGTATGTCATGGACATTGGTTCCGGTCAGATCCGTCAGGTGACGGATGGTCGTAGCAACAACACGGAACCTACCTGGTTCCCGGACAGCCAAAACCTGGCCTTTACGTCTGACCAGGCCGGTCGTCCGCAGGTATATAAAGTTAACGTCAACGGCGGTGCTCCGCAGCGTATTACCTGGGAAGGTTCGCAAAACCAGGATGCGGATGTGAGCAGCGACGGTAAATTTATGGTAATGGTAAGCTCGGCCAACGGTCAGCAGCACATTGCCAAACAAGATCTGGTAGCGGGTGGCGTACAAGTTCTGTCGTCAACGTTCCTGGACGAAACGCCAAGTCTGGCACCTAACGGCACTATGGTAATCTACAGCTCTTCTCAGGGGATGGGATCCGTGCTGAATTTGGTTTCTACAGATGGGCGTTTCAAAGCGCGTCTTCCGGCAACTGATGGACAGGTTAAATTCCCTGCCTGGTCGCCGTATCTGTGATAATAAATAATTGATTAATAAAGGAATCATTGAAATGCAACTGAACAAAGTGCTGAAAGGGCTGATGATTGCTCTGCCTGTTATGGCTATTGCAGCGTGTTCTTCTAACAAGAACGCCAGCAATGACGGCAGCGAAGGCATGCTGGGTGCCGGCACTGGTATGGATGCAAACGGCAGCGGCAACATGTCTTCTGAAGAGCAAGCGCGTCTTCAGATGCAACAGCTGCAGCAGAACAACATCGTTTACTTCGATCTGGACAAGTACGATATCCGTTCTGACTTCGCTGCAATGCTGGATGCTCACGCTAACTTCCTGCGTAGCAACCCGTCTTACAAAGTCACCGTAGAAGGTCATGCGGACGAACGTGGTACTCCTGAGTACAACATCTCCCTGGGTGAGCGTCGTGCGAACGCCGTTAAGATGTACCTGCAGGGTAAAGGCGTTTCTGCTGACCAGATCTCCATCGTTTCTTACGGTAAAGAAAAACCTGCAGTACTGGGTCATGACGAAGCGGCTTACGCCAAAAACCGTCGCGCCGTACTGGTTTACTAAGAGAATTGCATGAGCAGTAACTTCAGACATCATCTGTTGAGTCTGTCGTTACTGGTTGGCATAGCGGCCCCCTGGGCCGCTTTTGCACAGGCGCCAATCAGTAGTGTCGGCTCTGGCTCGGTCGAAGACCGTGTCACTCAACTCGAGCGTATTTCTAACGCTCACAGTCAGCTTTTAACCCAACTCCAGCAACAACTCTCCGATAATCAGTCCGATATTGATTCCCTGCGCGGTCAAATTCAGGAAAATCAGTATCAACTGAATCAGGTTGTTGAACGCCAGAAGCAGATATTGCTGCAGATGAATAATCTTGGTAGCGGTAGTGCACCTGCGGCGCAATCTGCGGGCGGCGATCAGAGTGGGGCAGCAGCAACCCCTGCACCTGATGCGGGTGCAGCGGCAGCGTCAGGTGCTCCGGTACAAACTGGCGATGCGAATACCGATTACAATGCGGCCATTGCTCTGGTGCAGGATAAATCCCGCCAGGATGACGCGATTGAAGCATTTCAGAACTTCATTAAAAAGTACCCAGACTCAACTTACCTGCCAAATGCGAATTACTGGCTGGGTCAGTTGAATTACAACAAGGGGAAAAAAGATGATGCAGCGTTCTATTTTGCTTCAGTAGTCAAAAACTTCCCGAAATCACCAAAGGCTGCAGACGCGATGTATAAAGTCGGCGTCATCATGCAGGACAAAGGTGATAAAGAGAAAGCGAAAGCCGTTTATCAGCAGGTTATCACTAAATACCCTGGCACTGATGGCGCGAAACAAGCGCAAAAACGCCTTGGCGCGATGTAATGAACACCATGCGACCAGAAATCGTGTTAATTCTGGTCGCGTCGTGTGATTCCTAAGCAGTTGAGTTATTTACATCGAAATTTTTGTTGCGCTAAAATCTGAAATCAGTAATATATGCCGCCGTTGCCAAGGGATATCAAACAGCCCGAAAGCGGCAAAAAAAGTGGGTCGTTAGCTCAGTTGGTAGAGCAGTTGACTTTTAATCAATTGGTCGCAGGTTCGAATCCTGCACGACCCACCACTAACTTAGTTAGTAAGTAGTATCCAGCGCAGTATCGGGTGATTAGCTCAGCTGGGAGAGCACCTCCCTTACAAGGAGGGGGTCGGCGGTTCGATCCCGTCATCACCCACCACTCGGGGCGTTAGCTCAGTTGGTAGAGCAGTTGACTTTTAATCAATTGGTCGCAGGTTCGAATCCTGCACGCCCCACCAATTTATTGGTGGCACCGAGTAAAAATTTTCAGGTTATACCCGAGCGGGTCGTTAGCTCAGTTGGTAGAGCAGTTGACTTTTAATCAATTGGTCGCAGGTTCGAATCCTGCACGACCCACCATCCTGAAAGTATAAAGAAGTAAACCCCATACGGGGGCGTTAGCTCAGTTGGTAGAGCAGTTGACTTTTAATCAATTGGTCGCAGGTTCGAATCCTGCACGCCCCACCAGTGTAAAAAGGCGCCCTAAAGGCGCCTTTTTGCTATCTGCGATTTATAAGATTCGAATCTGCTTGCCTGATGCGCTTCGCTTATCAGTCCTACAGACGACACTATTCACGTAGGCCCGATAAGACGTCAGTCGCCTTCCGGCATTCATCACACGCAATTATTGTGACTTTCTTACGCCAATCCGCTATCTTGTTTAGCATATAAAACAAATCTAACCGAATACGGCGTGCGTCACGCTTTTAATCGGTTATTTCGTTAAGCCAGTAAAACGAGAAAGCAAGATGAGCGTGATGTTTGATCCAGAAGCAGCAATTTATCCGTTTCCGCCGAAGCCAGCCCCGCTGAGTGTGGATGAAAAGCAATTTTATCGTGAAAAAATCAAGCGCCTGCTGAAAGAGCGTGATGCCGTTATGGTCGCGCACTATTACACCGATCCTGAAATTCAGCAGTTGGCCGAAGAGACCGGTGGTTGTATTTCTGATTCTCTGGAGATGGCGCGTTTCGGCTCAAAACATTCTGCCTCTACGCTGTTAGTTGCAGGCGTGAGGTTTATGGGGGAAACCGCCAAAATCCTCAGCCCGGAAAAGACCATCCTGATGCCGACCCTACAGGCGGAATGCTCATTAGATCTGGGCTGTCCGATTGATGCGTTCAGCGCGTTTTGCGATGCGCACCCCGATCGTACCGTGGTGGTTTACGCCAATACCTCAGCCGCCGTTAAAGCACGTGCGGACTGGGTCGTCACATCCAGTATCGCGGTAGAACTTATTGAGCATCTTGATAGTTTGGGTGAAAAAATCATCTGGGCTCCGGACAGACATCTGGGCAACTACGTCCAAAAAGAGACCGGTGCAGACGTTCTTTGTTGGCAGGGGGCCTGTATCGTCCACGACGAATTTAAAACTCAGGCTTTAACACGCATGAAGGGGCTTTACCCTGATGCAGCGGTGTTGGTGCACCCGGAGTCCCCTCAGTCTATCGTTGATATGGCCGATGCGGTTGGCTCAACCAGCCAGTTAATCAACGCAGCTAAATCGTTACCGCATCAACAGCTGATTGTGGCGACTGACCGGGGCATATTTTACAAAATGCAGCAGGCCGTTCCGGATAAAGAATTGCTTGAAGCGCCGACGGCTGGTGAGGGGGCAACCTGCCGCAGCTGTGCGCATTGTCCGTGGATGGCGATGAACGGCCTCAAGGCGATTGCTGAGGGCCTGGAACAAGGCGGAGCGGCTCATGAGATACATGTTGATGCTGCGCTGCGAGAAGGGGCGTTGTTGCCGTTAAACCGCATGTTGGAATTTGCGGCTACACTTCGAGCTTAATTAATTTTTTGGCTCTGGGGGAAAAGATGGACTTTTTTAGCACGCAGAACATTCTGGTACATATTCCGATTGGCGCTGGCGGTTACGATCTGTCGTGGATCGAAGCTGTGGGGACGATCGCCGGGTTGCTGTGTATTGGCCTGGCTAGCCTTGAGAAAATCAGCAATTACTTCTTCGGCCTGATAAACGTCACGCTGTTTGCGATTATCTTCTTTCAGATCCAGCTCTATGCAAGCCTGTTGCTGCAAGTTTTCTTCTTTGCCGCCAACATCTACGGCTGGTATGCCTGGTCCAGGCAAACCAACCAGCATGAAGCGGAACTGAAAATTCGCTGGTTGCCGTTACCAAAAGCGATCGGCTGGCTGGCGGCTTGCGTGGTGGCGATCGGCCTGATGTCGGTCTATATCGATCCGGTCTTTGCGTTCCTGACCCGCATTGCGGTGAACATTATGCAGGCTTTAGGATTGCAGGTTGTTGTGCCTGAGTTGCAACCCGATGCATTCCCGTTCTGGGACTCCTGCATGATGGTGTTGTCGATTGCGGCGATGATCCTGATGACGCGTAAGTACGTTGAAAACTGGCTGCTGTGGGTGATCATTAACGTAATAAGCGTAGTGATTTTCGCCCTGCAAGGCGTATATGCCATGTCGCTGGAATATGTGATCCTGACTGTTATCGCACTGAACGGTAGCAGGATGTGGATTAACAGCGCGCGCGAGCGGGGTTCCCACGCGCTGTCCCATTAATGGTGATGGTGTGAATGGCCGGATACCCCCTGATACAGGTGGCAGTCCGGCCCATTACACGGCTGATACTCCATCTGGATCGTGGCGTGTTCAATCTGGTAGTGATGGATAAGGAAATGCTGAATACGCTCCAGCAGCGCGTCGTGATCGTGCGGCGGGACCACCTGCACATGCAGCGTCATTACCGGTTTTTCACCCACCATCCAGACATGGACATGGTGCACATTGCGGACTTCGGGGATATCCCGGCTGAGATGGCGCTGCAGTGCGGCGATATCCAGCGTCAGCGGGGCGCCTTCCAGTAATTCATTAACGCTATCCTTTAACAGTCGCCAGGCGCTACGCAGTACCAGCACGGAAACCAGAATCGAGAGAATCGGGTCCGCAGGCGTCCAGCCCGTCCAGATAATAATCAGCGCAGCGATGATCGCCCCGACCGAGCCGAGTAAATCGCCCATCACATGTAGTGCCGCGGCGCGGACGTTCAGGTTTTTCTCCTCACTGCCGCGGTGTAGAACCCAAAAAGCCAGCACGTTAGCCAGTAAACCCGCGACAGCTATAACCATCATCATGCCGCCAGCCACGGGGCGGGGCGTATGGAAGCGCTCAATGGCTTCCCAGACGATTAAAATGGTGATCACGACCAATGCGATGGCATTAACAAACGCGGCCAGTGTCGTGAGCCTCAGCCAGCCGAAGGTGTGTCGTATTGTGGGCGGGCGATGGGAAAACCGGACGGCCAGTAGCGCAAAAAGGAGCGCTGCGGCATCAGTGAGCATATGCCCGGCATCGGCCAACAAGGCCAGTGAACCTGAAAGTATGCCACCCACCACTTCAACCAACATAAATCCGGCTGTAATGCAGAATGCAAACATCAAGCGGCGGGCATTATTGTCCTTGGGTTGCTCAGAAGAAGTATGAGTATGCGAGTGCGCCATTATGCCATCCCTTTGTTATTCTCATCTTTACTGTATGCCATCATACCGTTTTTGGGATGATAAAATTAAAAAGGAGAGCTATTGCTCTCCCATTATTAGCTTTATTTTCAGCGTTACTGCGTAGTGCCATCAGTTTTTGTCTCAGCATCATTGTTAATGCCGTTTCCGGTCTCAACCTTCTTATTCACATCAGGGCAGCGACCGTCCTTACACATGGTGTTTTTGTGCATCTCGTCTTTGGTCATCCCTTCATGGTTCATTGATGAACCGTTCGGGTGCAGCATTGTGCCACCCGAATTCACGTTACTGTTGTCGACATTATTTGGTGCCACGTTTTCGCGTGCGTCTGGGGCGACCTGACCGGCATCCGCCGAGGAATTTGCCTGGCCGTTATTGGACTGTGTATTGGTTTCAGCAGCCAGCGCCGCGCCGCTGGCGAGGCTGAGTGTAGCGGTAAGAAAGAGTGAAGCCAGCTTTGTCATATGCATAATATGCTCCTGTTATGGTCGATATGTCGGATAACGTCTTCCAACAGTGCATGTGCCAGTTACATCATCAATATGTGGTTAATAGTTTTGCCAGAGAAATTAAACCCAGCATATAATCTTGAAATTTATGAAAATTAAAGCTGTTACAGTTATAAATTGTAGGTTGGATCTCGTTTTTCGCTACTTTATTGCGTTTTTTTGGCCAATTCCAGGATTAATCCGTCCAAAGTGTAAAACCCCGTTTACACTTTATGACTGAAGATATAGATTGGAGGGATTGCATTCATTTATATAAGTATGGCAACGCTGGAATAATCATGAATTATCAGAACGACGATTTACGCATTAAAGAGATCAACGAGTTATTACCGCCAGTCGCATTGTTGGAAAAATTCCCCGCTACTGAAAATGCCGCAAACACGGTGGCTCATGCCCGTAAGGCGATTCATAAAATCCTGAAAGGGAGTGACGATCGCCTGCTGGTAGTGATTGGGCCTTGCTCTATTCATGATCCGGCAGCCGCCAAAGAGTATGCCGCTCGCCTGCTGGCACTGCGTGAAGAGTTAAAAGACGAGCTTGAAATCGTTATGCGCGTCTATTTTGAAAAACCGCGAACTACCGTTGGCTGGAAAGGGCTTATCAACGATCCGCACATGGACAACAGCTTCCAGATCAACGATGGGCTGCGCATTGCGCGTAAACTGCTGCTGGATATCAATGACAGCGGATTGCCTGCTGCGGGTGAATTCCTCGATATGATTACGCCGCAATACCTCGCCGACCTGATGAGCTGGGGCGCGATTGGGGCGCGTACCACAGAATCTCAGGTGCACCGCGAATTGGCGTCTGGTCTGTCCTGCCCGGTTGGCTTTAAAAACGGTACTGATGGCACGATAAAAGTAGCGATTGATGCGATTAACGCCGCAGGAGCGCCGCACTGCTTCCTGTCTGTGACCAAATGGGGTCATTCGGCGATCGTAAATACCAGTGGTAATGGCGATTGCCATATTATTTTGCGCGGCGGCAAAGAGCCGAACTACAGCGCTCAGCACGTTGCCGACGTGAAAGAAGGTCTGATCAAAGCAGGGCTTTCAGCGCAGGTGATGATCGACTTTAGCCATGCCAACTCCAGCAAGCAGTTCAAAAAGCAGATGGATGTCGCGAAAGATGTTTGCGGACAAGTTGCTGGGGGCGAAAAAGCAATTATTGGTGTGATGATCGAAAGCCATCTGGTAGAAGGCAATCAAAACCCGGATAGCGGTGAGCCGCTGACTTACGGTAAGAGCATCACCGACGCCTGCATTGGCTGGGAAGATACCGATGCAGTATTGCGCCAGCTGGCGGATGCTGTAAAAGCGCGCCGCGGTTAAAAAATTCATCCGGGCTACGCTCGGTAGGCCGGATAAGGCAACGCCGTCATCCGGCAATAAAAAAGCGTGGAGCATTCCACGCTTTTCTCGTTTGATCCGGGATGAAAATTACTTCGCTTTACCCTGGTTCGCAACGGCTGCCGCTTTTGCTGCGATCTCGTCAGCATTACCCAGATAGTAGTGTTTGATTGGTTTGAAGTTTTCGTCGAACTCATATACCAGCGGTACGCCGGTCGGGATGTTCAGTTCAAGGATCTCATCTTCGCCCATGTTATCCAGATATTTAACCAGCGCACGCAGAGAGTTACCGTGAGCGGCGATAATTACGCGCTCACCGCTTTTCATGCGCGGCAGAATGGTTTCGTTCCAGTAGGGGATAACGCGATCGATGGTCAGCGCCAGGCTTTCGGTAACCGGCAACTCTTTGTCGGTCAACTTCGCATAACGCGGATCGTGACCCGGATAACGCTCGTCATCTTTGGTCAGTTCCGGTGGCGTTACCGCAAAGCCGCGACGCCATTGTTTAACCTGCTCGTCACCGTATTTTTCAGCGGTTTCAGCTTTGTTCAGACCCTGCAGCGCGCCGTAATGACGTTCGTTCAGTTTCCAGGATTTTTCAACCGGCAGCCAGGCCTGATCCAGTTCGTCCAGTACGTTCCACAGGGTGTGGATGGCACGTTTCAGCACAGAGGTATAAGCAAAATCGAAGCTGTAGCCTTCTTCTTTCAGCAGTTTACCTGCCGCTTTTGCTTCGCCCACGCCTTTCTCTGACAGATCAACGTCATACCAACCGGTAAAACGGTTTTCGTTGTTCCACTGACTTTCACCGTGACGTACCAGAACCAGCTTAGTTACAGCCATACACTCACTCCTATAAATCATATTGAATGATAATAATTCTCATTATATTGCCGTAAAGCGTCAGCGGCAATGCTTACGCATAACCATAGCGAAAATAGCGCCACAGTGTAAGGTTCTTGTGAATTCAAGGTTGCGATTTTGTCTTTGAGTGGTGGGGATTTGAGCGGTTCTACTGTGATAAACAAATAACAGGCCCGCTACGTTACGTCATCGGGCCTGTGAGGGGAAAGGATCAGACTGGAATAAACTGATATTCCGTCACGCTGGCATACTCTTCACCCGGGCGTAAGAAGCAGTCCGGCTGCTGCCACTCTGGATGGTTTGGGCTGTCCGGGAGAAACTCACTTTCCAGCGCCAGACCTTGCCAGTCTTCGTAGGCGTCTGGCCCACGAGATGGTGTACCGCCGAGGAAGTTGCCGGAGTAAAACTGCAATGCCGGGGCGGAGGTGTATACCACCATCTGCAGTTTTTCATCCTGGGACCACAGTCGGGCGACCGGCGTACGCGCATTGCCCTGTGCCTGAAGCAGGAAGGCGTGATCGTAACCTTTCACCTTGCGCTGATCGTCATCGGCAAGAAATTCACTACTGATCATTTTAGGCGTGCGGAAATCGAAAGTGCTACCAGCGACGGATTTCAGCCCGTCATGCGGGATGCCCATTTCATCAACCGGCAAGTACTCGTCCGCCATAATTTGCAGCTTATGCTGGCGCACATCCGTTTTGTCACCGTCGAGGTTAAAATAAACGTGATTCGTCAGATTCACCGGACAGGGCTTATCGACCGTGGCGCGGTAGGTTATCGAAATACGATTATCGTCAGTCAGGCGATACTGCGCGGTGGCGCATAGATGGCCAGGGAAACCCTGGTCGCCATCGTCAGATGTTAAGGCGAACAGCACCTGACGGTCATTCTGATTGACTATCTGCCAGCGACGTTTGTCGAAACCGTCTGGCCCGCCGTGCAGCTGGTTGTCGCCCTGACTTGGTATCAACTCAACGGTTTCGCCGGCAAAGGTATAGCGGCTGTTGGCGATACGGTTAGCGTAGCGACCAATTGAAGCGCCGAGAAACGCAGCCTGCTCCGGGTATTGTTCCGGACTGGCGCACCCGAGCAATGCTTCGCGCACGCTACCATCGCTAAGCGGAATACGTGCAGAGAGTAGCGTCGCGCCCCAGTCCATGAGCGTGACGACCATCCCTGCGTCATTGCGCAGGGTGAGCAGGCGAAACGGCTGACCGTCCGGAGCCTGCACAGGGATTTCGCTTAACATTGTCCTGCTCCTTGTGAAGGTTTGCAGACGTAGAATGTTTCTTTGATACCGGTTTTTGCTTCGTATTGTTCCGCGACGGCCTGCTGTACGGCAGGCACCAAATCTTGCGGGATCAGCGCCACGATGCAGCCGCCGAAGCCGCCGCCGGTCATACGGACACCGCCTTTATCGCCGATGGTCGCTTTGACAATCTCGACCAGCGTATCAATTTGCGGCACGGTAATTTCAAAGTCATCGCGCATTGAGGCGTGAGATTCCGCCATCAGTTGGCCCATGCGCAGCAGGTCGCCTTTTTCCAGCGCCTGTGCGGCTTCAACGGTACGCGCATTTTCCGTGATCACGTGGCGAACGCGTTTGGCGACAATCGGATCCAGTTCGTGGGCGACGGCGTTAAACGCTTCAAGGCTGACATCACGCAGCGCTGGCTGCTGGAAGAAACGCGCGCCGGTTTCACACTGTTCGCGACGGGTATTGTATTCGCTACCGACCAATGTGCGTTTAAAGTTACTGTTGATGATCACCACCGCTACGCCCTCAGGCATGGAAACGGCTTTGGTGCCCAGCGTTCGGCAGTCAATCAGTAGTGCATGATCTTTCTTACCAAGTGCCGAGATCAGTTGATCCATAATGCCGCAGTTACAGCCGACAAACTGGTTTTCAGCTTCCTGGCCATTCAGGGCAATCTGCGCGCCGTCGAGCGGCAGATGATAGAGCTGCTGGAATACCGTACCCACAGCGACTTCCAGTGAGGCAGAAGAGCTTAAGCCCGCACCCTGCGGGACGTTACCGCTGATCACCAGATCAGCACCGCCAAAGGCGTTATTGCGCTTTTGCAGATGTTTCACTACGCCACGCACGTAGTTTGACCACTGCTGGCTGTCATGAGCGATAATCGGCGCATCAAGCGAGAACTCATCAACCTGATTGTCGTAATCAGCGGCGATCACGCGGACTTTTCGATCGTCGCGTGCCGCACAGCTGATAACGGTTTGATAGTCGATAGCGCAGGGCAGAACGAAGCCGTCGTTATAATCGGTATGTTCACCGATCAGGTTCACACGACCCGGTGCCTGAATAGTATGGGTGGCAGGGTAGCCAAATGTTTCAGCAAACAGAGATTGTGTTTTTTCTTTCAGACTCATTATTTAAACTCCGGATTCGCGAAAATGGATGTCGCTGACCGCACGCAGTCGTTCAGCCGCTTGTTCTGCCGTCAGGTCGCGCTGGGTTTCTGCCAGCATTTCATAACCGACCATAAATTTACGCACAGTCGCGGAACGCAGCAGCGGCGGGTAAAAGTGTGCGTGCAACTGCCAGTGTTGGTTTTCTTCACCGTTAAACGGTGCGCCGTGCCAGCCCATAGAATAGGGGAATGAGCACTGGAACAGGTTGTCGTAACGACTGGTCAGTTTTTTCAACGCCAGCGCCAGGTCAGCACGCTGTTCGTCGGTCAAATCGGTAATTCGCAACACGTGCGCTTTCGGCAGCAGCAGCGTTTCGAACGGCCACGCGGCCCAGTAAGGGACAACCGCCAGCCAGTGCTCGGTTTCTACGACCGTACGGCTGCCGTCCGCCAGCTCACGCTGGACGTAATCAACGAGCATCGGCGCGCCTTGTTCGGCGAAGTACGCTTTCTGCAGGCGATCTTCACGTTCGGCTTCGTTAGGCAAAAAGCTGTTGGCCCAAATTTGTCCGTGTGGGTGCTGGTTTGAGCACCCCATCGCTGCGCCTTTATTCTCAAATACCTGCACCCAGGGATAGGTTTTGCCTAAGTCTTCAGTCTGTTCCTGCCACGTTTTCACAATTTCTGTTAGCGCAGGGACGCTGAGTTCCGGCAGCGTTTTGCTGTGATCGGGCGAGAAGCAAATTACACGGCTGGTACCGCGCGCGCTCTGACAGCGCATTAACGGATCGTGACTGTCCGGCGCGTCCGGGGTATCGGACATCAGCGCCGCAAAGTCATTGGTAAAGACATAGGTCCCGGTGTAATCCGGGTTTTTGTCGCCGGTAACGCGCGTATTGCCAGCGCACAGGAAGCAGTCCGGGTCATGTGCAGGCAGTACCTGCTTAGACGGAGTTTCCTGCGCCCCTTGCCACGGGCGTTTGGCGCGATGTGGTGATACGAGGATCCACTGCCCGGTGAGCGGGTTAAAACGGCGATGTGGATGATCGACAGGATTGAATTGCGTCATGATTGGTCCTTAATCCGAATATCCCTGCGGGTGGCGTGACTGCCAGTGCCAGGTATCTTGTGCCATTTCATCCAGTGTGCGGGTCACGCGCCAGTTGAGCTCGCGATCGGCTTTGCTGGCGTCAGCCCAGTAGGCCGGAAGATCGCCATCACGGCGCGGGGCGAAATGGTAATTCACCGGTTTACCGCAAGCTTTGCTGAAGGCGTTGACCACGTCCAGCACGCTGCTGCCGATGCCTGCACCGAGGTTGTAAATATGTACGCCCTGTTTGCCCGCCAGTTTTTCCATGGCAGCAACATGGCCGTCGGCGAGATCCATCACGTGGATGTAGTCGCGTACGCCGGTGCCATCTTCAGTAGGGTAGTCATTGCCAAATATGGCAAGAGATTCGCGACGGCCAACGGCAACCTGCGCGATGTAAGGCATCAGGTTGTTTGGAATACCTTGCGGATCTTCCCCCATATCTCCCGATGGATGAGCGCCAACCGGGTTAAAGTAGCGCAGCAGGGCAATGCTCCAGTCGGGCTGTGCTTTTTGCAGATCGGTCAGGATCTGTTCCACCATCAGCTTGCTTTTGCCGTACGGACTTTGCGGCGTGCCGGTGGGGAAGCTTTCAACGTAAGGAATTTGCGGCTGATCGCCATAGACGGTCGCGGAGGAGCTGAAAATGAAGTTTTTCACGTTGGCAGCGCGCATTGCATTCACCAGACGCAGAGTGCCGTTGACGTTGTTGTCATAGTACTCCAGCGGCTTGGCAACGGATTCTCCAACGGCTTTTAAACCGGCAAAATGGATGACCGTATCAATGGCATGATCGTGCAGAATTTCGGTTATCAGCGCTTCGTTACGGATGTCTCCTTCCACGAAGGTCGGATGCTTGCCGCCTAAACGCTCAATGACGGGCAGTACGCTGCGCTTGCTGTTGCAGAGATTGTCCAGGATCACCACTTCGTGACCGTTTTTCAGCAACTGCACGCAAGTGTGGCTTCCAATGTAACCGCTACCACCTGTAACCAATACTCTCATAATTCGCTCCGTTAAGCCTATGGTATGCAATAACCATAGCATAACAAAGATGCGAAAAGTGTGACACGGAATAAATTAGTGGAATCGTTTACACTCCGGTGTTTTCACTCGATGCTGCCAGTTACTTTATTATAAATCATTATGTTAGGTTGTTATTTCAGCACTTGTCTGAAAAAAAAACAGAAAAAAGGGCGTGATAAACGCCCTGGCATGAAAATTAACGCAGAGAGGTTTGTCGATAGGCGTAGATATCACCCTCGGCTACAAACTCTAGCCGATGGGTAATGCAGGCCGGGGCATCTTCGGCGTGATGAGAGACAAACAAAAGCTGAGTTTCACCTTCACCGATCAGGACATCCACAAACCGACGGATCAGTTGACGGTTGAGCGGATCTAATCCTTGCAACGGTTCATCGAGGATCAGCAACGTAGGATGTTTCACCAGTGCACGAACAATCAATGCCAGCCGCTGCTGCCCCCAGGAAAGACTATGAAATGGCGCATCCGCGGTACGTTTATCGATGCCCAGAATATCCAGCCACTGTTGTACCAGCTTGTGCTGCCTGTCGGAGACGGCCTGATAAATGCCGATTGAATCGAAATAACCGGAGAGAATAACGTTGCGAACTGTCGTACTTACCCGGTAATCCAGATGCAGGCTGCTGCTGACATAGCCAATATGTTTTTTGATATCCCAGATAGTTTCACCGCTGCCCCGGCGGCGGCCAAACAGGGTCAGGTCGTTGCTATATCCCTGGGGATGATCGCCAGTGATTAAACTGAGCAGGGTTGATTTCCCCGCACCGTTGGGGCCGATGATTTGCCAGTGTTCCCCCGGATTTACCCGCCAGCTCAGATGATGCAGGATAGGGCGATCGTTATACGAGACGGTGCCGTCGTTAAGCACAATGCGCGGCTCGTTATCTGACAACGTGTGGCGCACCGAAGGCTCATCCGGTTCGGGTAACTGGATGCCTTCCAGCCGTTCGCTATGGGCAAGCTGAGCGATTAATGCCTGTTGCAGAAGGTCGGGTTTTGCACCGGTTTCCGTCAGCGTGCAGTCGGCAAGTACGCCGGCAAACTGCACGAATTCGGGAATTTCATCAAAGCGATTAAGCACCAGTACCAACGTTAAACCGGCCTGGTGCAACTCAGCGAGCAACTCTGCTAACTGGCGACGGGACGCCACGTCCAGCCCGTCAAAGGGTTCATCAAGGATCAGCAAATCCGGTGTGGACATTAATGCCTGGCAGAGCAGGGTTTTGCGCGTTTCACCGGTGGAAAGGTATTTGAAACGCCTGTTAAGTAGGGATGAAATGCCAAACTGCTGCGCCAGCGCAGCGCAGCGGGCGGGGTCGTGAACTTCGTCCTGAATGATTTCTGCGGTAGTGCGCCCGGTGTCGTCTTCACCGGGACTAAGAAGATCGGTGTTGTTTCGCTGCCACTCGTCGCTGACCAGCTTTTGGAGCTGCTCAAAAGAGAGTCGGGTAATACGCGTAAACTGACAGTGACGTTCGCCTTTCAGGAGCGGTAACTCGCCCGCCAGCGCGCGGGCCAGCGCAGATTTCCCGCTGCCGTTAGAGCCAACAAACGCCCAGCTATCACCCGCGTTTAACGTCAACGCATCTAACTGGAGCGTTTTTGTGTCGCTAAGACGAAACGTGCCTTGCGAAATTTGCAACGATGACATTTTGTATCCCATTATTTGCAGCGATGAATAACAGGGATACGTGTTCTTCAGGCTGATGTCAATTAACTCAGCACAGTGTGGCGATAATCACCCTGTCCGCATTAAAATATGCTGTGACGTTAGCGCCTTCCGTTAATGTGTGGGTCTGCTCTATCGGCAAAGTCGCGCACAGCGTCTGGCCGTCTGGCAAGGTCATCAACACTTCGCACTGCTCCGCTCCGCGTTCGATATGGCTGATTGTGCCCTGCAACTGGTTATCGGCGGCCTGAGCGATGGCGTCGTCCTGAGTGATTCCTACCCACGGCGCTTTCAACAGAATCAGTACTTCTTTGCCTTCCTCAAGCCCGAGACGCTCGCCGCTTTGTGCAGTGATTGCCACTTTCAGGCGCGTTTCGCCATCCGCCAGCAGCACGTCGACATGCTGTTGAACCTGATCGTGGTCGCGGGCGGTAATGGTGCCAAACCACTGGTTACGGGCGCTGGTTTGCAGCGAAAAGCGAGAGATCGCCGCCAGCAGGCTATTGAGCGGGAGTGCGTCGTCATCGCTCAAAACATCGAAGGCTTTCTGTTGGATTTGCGCTAATAAATCATACAGCTGGATTAAGCGTTGGCCGTAGCGCGTTAATACCGCGCCGCCGCCGCCTTTGCCGCCAGTGGCGCGCTCAACCAGCGTCTGCTCGCTGAGCTGATTCATTTCGTTAATCGCATCCCAGGCGCTTTTATAGCTGATACCTGCATCCTTCGCGCCCTGACTGATGGAGCCGGAAAGCGCAATGTGCTTAAGCAGAGAAATGCGACGGGGATCGGCAAACAGTTTTTGCTGAAGTTTCAGCGTAAGAAGGATTTCGGCCTGCATCACAAGCTCCTGGCAAAAGGGGTATTGTGACGGAAAACCGCGCGCGCGCAAAGCCAACCGCACAAAAGGGGAGTGCTTTTCTGTGTTATGTGGTTAGAATACAACTAAGGACTATATCTGGAGTTGACCATGTTAGAGTTATTGAAAAGTCTGGTATTCGCCGTAATTATGGTTCCTGTGGTGATGGCTGTCATCCTGGGGCTGATTTACGGACTGGGTGAAGTGTTCAACATCTTCTCCTCTATCGGTCAGAAAGACCAGTCCAGACAGAATCATTGATTCCCCAAACGCCCGCTCAGTCGGGCGTTTATATTTTTTGCCTGCCAACTCGTTTTCTCAAGATCTTGCTTTCCCTGCCGATATTTTCTTTGTGTAACCTCTAATTGGTATCAATAACCACTGGGAAAATCCTGGTTTACTCGTTATATTTGCGCCTACATAACGAAACGCAAAGGAGTTACAGATGGCACGTACATGGTTACGCTTGTTTGCAGGGGCAACACTTTCTCTTACCGTTGCCGGGCATGCGCTGGCGGATGAAGGAAAGATTACCGTTTTTGCAGCGGCTTCGCTGACCAACGCGATGCAGGACATTGCAACGCAATATAAAAAAGAGAAGAACGTTGATGTTGTCTCCTCTTTTGCTTCTTCTTCCACACTGGCGCGTCAGATTGAAGCAGGCGCACCGGCCGATCTGTTTATTTCTGCCGATCAGAAATGGATGGACTACGCGGTAGACAAGAAGTCGATTGATACCGCATCGCGTGAAACGCTGTTGGGTAACAGTCTGGTGGTGGTTGCGCCGAAAGCCAGCGCGCAGAAAGACTTCACCATTGACAGTAAAACCAACTGGACCAGTCTGTTGAATGGTGGACGCCTGGCTGTTGGCGATCCAGAACATGTTCCGGCGGGCATTTATGCTAAAGAAGCGCTGCAAAAACTGGGTGCATGGGATACCCTGGCCCCGAAACTGGCTCCTGCTGAAGACGTGCGCGGTGCGCTGGCGCTGGTAGAGCGTAACGAAGCGCCGCTGGGGATCGTCTATGGTTCCGATGCTGTCGCCAGTAAGGGCGTAAAAGTTGTTGCGACTTTCCCGGAAGATTCGCACAAAAAAGTGGAATACCCTATCGCGATTGTTGATGGGCACAAAAACGCAACGGTTAGCGCGTTCTATGATTACCTGAAAGGACCGCAGGCTGCTGAAATCTTTAAACGTTATGGATTTACGACCAAGTAATGATACTGACCGATCCTGAATGGCAGGCCGTCATCCTGAGCCTGAAAGTTTCTTCCCTGGCTGTGTTGTTTAGTTTGCCGTTTGGGATCTTCTTTGCCTGGCTGCTTGTGCGATGCAAGTTCCCGGGCAAAGCGCTGCTCGACAGCGTTCTGCATTTGCCGCTGGTTCTGCCGCCGGTCGTGGTGGGCTATCTGCTGTTGGTCGCCATGGGGCGGCGCGGATTCATTGGCGAATGGTTGTACGACTGGTTTGGCATTACCTTTGCCTTTAGCTGGCGCGGTGCGGTACTGGCTGCGGCGGTGATGTCTTTTCCTCTGATGGTACGGGCAATTCGTCTGGCGCTGGAAGGTGTCGACGTCAAGCTGGAGCAGGCGGCCCGCACGCTGGGAGCCGGACGCTGGCGTGTATTCATGACCATTACGCTACCGCTGATGCTGCCCGGCATTATTGTCGGTACGGTGCTGGCGTTCGCGCGTTCCCTCGGGGAATTCGGCGCAACCATTACTTTTGTTTCCAACATTCCTGGTGAAACCCGCACCATTCCTTCGGCGATGTATACCCTGATCCAGACTCCCGGCGGCGAAAGCGCGGCGGCGAGGTTGTGTATCATTTCTATTGTTTTAGCGCTGATTTCGCTGCTGATTTCTGAATGGCTGGCGCGTATTAGCCGTGAGCGGACGGGGCGATAATTATGCTGGAACTCAATTTCTCCCAGACGCTGGGGACGCATTGCCTGACGCTCAACGAAACGCTGCCAGCCAGCGGCATCACAGCTATTTTTGGCGTTTCCGGCGCGGGCAAAACCTCACTGATTAACGCCATCAGCGGCCTGACGCAGCCGCAGTCCGGACGCATCGTGCTAAATGGTCGGGTCTTAAACGACGTCGAGAACGGTATCTGTTTAACGCCGGAAAAACGCCGGGTGGGCTATGTTTTCCAGGATGCGCGCCTGTTCCCGCACTATAAAGTGCGCGGCAACCTGCGTTACGGAATGGCGAAAAGCATGGCCGGACAGTTTGATAAGCTGGTGGCGCTGTTGGGCATTGAACCGCTGCTTGACCGTCTGCCTGGCGGTCTTTCTGGCGGTGAAAAGCAGCGTGTCGCCATCGGTCGGGCGCTGCTGACCGCGCCTGAGTTATTGCTGCTTGATGAACCGTTAGCCTCACTGGATATACCGCGTAAACGCGAACTGCTGCCTTACCTACAACGCCTTGCACGTGAAATCAATATTCCGATGCTGTATGTCAGCCACTCGCTTGATGAGATTTTGCACCTGGCGGATAAAGTGATGGTGCTGGAGAACGGGCAGGTCAAAGCGTTTGGTTCGCTGGAAGATGTCTGGGGTAGCAGCGTGATGCACCCCTGGCTGCCTAAGGAACAGCAAAGCAGTATTCTGAAAGTCAGCGTGCTGGAACATCATCCACACTATGCGATGACCGCGCTGGCGCTCGGCGATCAGCATCTGTGGGTCAATAAGCTTGAGCAACCGCTGCAAACCGCGCTGCGTATTCGTATTCAGGCATCTGATGTTTCACTGGTGCTCCAACCCCCCCAGCAGACCAGTATTCGTAACGTTCTCCGGGCAAAAGTCGCGCAATGCTATGACGATAACGGTCAGGTGGAAGTTCAGCTTGAGGTGGGCGGTAAGACGCTGTGGGCAAGGATCAGCCCATGGGCCAGGGATGAACTGGGTATCAAACCTGGCCTGTGGCTGTACGCGCAAATTAAGAGCGTATCGATTACCGCCTGATTACAGCAGGTGGGAGTAGATAAATTTCGCGATGCTGTCTGTGGTGTTGTCACCAATCACGATGTTGGCGCGGGCTTTGACCGCGTCATCCGCGTTGCCCATCGCCACCCCGGTACCTGCGGCTTCCAGCATGCTGATGTCGTTAAAGTTATCGCCAAAGGCAATCACGTTTTCCATTGACCCGCCCTGTGCTTCAATCCACTGGGTCAGGCGTCGTCCTTTGCTGTTGCCTTTACGGGCAATGTCGACCTGATCGTGCCAGGACCATTCACACTCCAGTCCCAGCTGTTGCTCAACGTACTGGCCAAACTGCTGCAGTTTCGGAATATCTTCGTCGGTTAGAGCAAATTTCCAGACGGCGCTGACGTCATGTGCGGCCTGCGCCAGCGAAGGAACCTGGGTGAAGGTCGGGCGCTGTTCCGGCGGCAGAGTTTGCGCCCAGTTAGCGGTACGCACCACATGCCCGGTTGGGCGCTCATACAGCATGGCCTCATCTACATACATCAGTCCGTGGATCTGATGTTCATCCAGCATTTCGATCAGCTGTAATGCCTGGTCTACCGGGAGGGGATCGGATTCCAGTACCTTTTTTGCCTGATAATCATACAAGTAGGTACCGTTACAGCAAATTGCAGGTGTATCCAGCGCCAGTGCCTGATAAAAAGGATGAATAGCAACGTGATGGCGACCTGTGACAATGATAAGTTGGTAGCCTGCTTCTCTGGCGCGCGAGAGCGCTTCGAGAGAGGATGGCAGCAAGGTTTTTTTCGGGGTCAACAGGGTACCGTCTAAATCCAGGGCAATCACGCGTGCGGTCATAGTTTTTTCCAGATTAAGGTTGAGAATTTTGTCTGCTGGAATGGTACACCGAGACGGGAGCCGGACAAAATTCTGAGCCTTAATTAAGCATTCACCGTTAAAAGCGTCTACCTTAGGCGTGTGTCAGGCAATTGCAGCCACCTGCCAAAAAGCAAAGGAGTATTCATGAAGCAAACCGTTTATACCGCCAGCCCTGAAAGTCAGCAAATCCACGTCTGGAGCCTGAATCACGATGGTTCTCTGACGCTGACGCAGGTGGTTGATGTACCGGGTCAGGTACAGCCGATGGTCGTCAGCCCGGATAAGCGTTACCTCTATGTTGGTGTGCGCCCGGAGTTTCGCGTGTTGGCTTATCGTATTGCGCCTGATGACGGAGCGCTGACCTTCGCGGCAGAGTCTGCGCTGCCGGGTAGCCCGACGCATATTTCTACCGATCATCAGGGACGTTTCGTGTTCGTTGGCTCTTATAACGCGGGTAGCGTGAGCGTCACGCGTCTGGAAGATGGCCTGCCGGTGGAACTGGTCGACGTGGTAGAAGGTCTGGATGGTTGCCACTCAGCCAACATCTCTCCGGATAACCGTATCCTTTGGGTTCCGGCGTTGAAACAGGATCGTATCTGCCTGTTTGACGTTAGCGATGATGGCCATCTGGTTGCGCAGGAACCGGCTGAAGTGACTACCGTTGAAGGCGCGGGCCCGCGTCATATGGCGTTCCACCCGAATAAGCAATATGCCTACTGCGTGAACGAGCTGAATAGCTCTGTTAATGTCTGGGAACTGAAAGATCCGTACGGCAAGATTGAGTGTGTGCAGACGCTGGATATGATGCCTGCTGATTTCGCGGATACCCGTTGGGCAGCAGATATTCACATCACACCGGATGGTCGCCATCTGTATGCCTGTGATCGCACCGCCAGCCTGATTACGGTCTTTAGCGTCTCTGAAGATGGCAGCGTGTTGACCAAAGAAGGTTTCCAACCTACCGAAACTCAGCCGCGCGGTTTTAATATCGATAACAGAGGTAAATACCTGATTGCAGCCGGACAAAAATCGCACCATATCGCGGTATACGAGATTGCTGGCGAACAAGGACTGTTGACGGAGAAAGGTCGTTACGCGGTAGGACAAGGCCCGATGTGGGTGGTTGTTAACGCGTACTAATATTGCGTCTAATGCCGGATGAGTATCCGGCACATTGCCCGGCAGAGCATGAATCTGCCGGGTTTACATCAGAGAATGACGTTTACTGCTTAGGTTCAGCAACCACTTTGCTACCGACACCGCGGTTGTTGTATTCCCACATACGGTTGAAGTTGGTGTCGTTCAGGTTACGCTGGAGTTCACCTTTGTCATCTTCCGCACCGGTATTACCGGCAAACGGGCGTTTTGCGATAACGCTGTCAGCCCATGGTTTTGCCATGTTAAAGCCTTCGTTAATCACGCTGTCACGAATCACGACCTGACCGTTAGTGTTGGAATCGACATCCAGCGAGCGGCCTAACTGCGCCACGCCATCGCCACTTGCCGTGAAGCGGCTATTAATCGCCAGGAAACCGTAGTAGATGTTTGACAGGGTAGCCGGTGCGAACACATAGGCTTCCTGCTGGGTACGGGAGTTCACTACGCGGAAATCGGTGTTATCGAACACTACGGCACCGCGACCGGAAACGATATCCACATCACCTTCAATGTAGCTGTTGGTAACCAGCGTACGCGGTTGACGATCGTTTTCCAGACGGTTTTGTACGCCGCTATTGGTCACGAAGAAGGTATTCTGGCGGCCCAGGATATTGACCTTGTTGATCTGCACTTTATCGCCATCGGTACGCAGTGCAACGGCCGGGTGGTTACCCGCATCAACGCTGTCACCCAGGTTGTTTTCGATGGTCAGATTCTGCAATTGCAGACCGTTATTTTGCGACCAGACGACAGCAGAACACATCACGCCAATATTCGTGCCGCGTTTGTTCTGGCAATTATCAAACATATACCACGTAGGTTTACCCGGCATGTATTTACCGGCTGGGTTCACCGTACGACGCCAGTCAGCGGTGCTCATGTCACCGTCAATGGCCTGGCCAATTTTCACATCAAGCGGTTTTTCGCCCATGCCGTACAGCGTCAGGCTACCTGTTGCTGCCGGGATATATACCGTACCCTGGTACTCGCCTGGCATAATCGCGATGTACTGACGTTTGTTAGTACGTTTGATGATTGCTGCATCAACAGCGGCCTGAATGCTGGTATGGGTGACGCCCTGAGTCCCTGCCGGGCCAACGACGAAGTCAGGCTGTGCGGGCAGAGAAATAGAAGAAGGGCTCCACGGCGCGGTGTTTGGCGTCAGCGCAGAAAAATAGTGCGCAGTAACGAAGTTTTTCGCTTCATTGGCCGACAAAATTGGGCGCGAAGAGGTTCCTGGCGCGGTTTGATCGGAAGGAATTTGATCGGGCGGCGTAGAGCTACAGGCGGTCAGCGTCACGCCAAAAGCCATTGCCAGCGCCAGACGGGAAACTGATGATATGTTCACAGGTTGCTCCGGGCTTTGAAAGTTATCCATTAAAGCCTGCTTTTTTATACTAAGTTGAGCGAAACGGGAAGGCGAAAAGGTAAAAAGTTGTTTTTTATCGCAGCAATGTCTGGCGCGGAGAGTCTTTATATCACAAATAGATAACAATTATGGTTCTTCAGGTTGACAACATCCCTATAATCAAAAATAAATGTCTATACAACCTATGACAAGTGGTGAGTCGAATGCAGCAATTCTTCCCTGATGATGTTATCTGGCGCAATGTTCGTCTGGCGACTATGGACCCTGAACGTGGTACCCCATATGGGCTGTTGGATGGTCACGCGCTGATCGTCCGCCAGGGCAAGATTCGCCATATCGTCCCGGAATCATCGTTATATCCCACGCATGACAATACTTTTGATATGCAGGGCAGGCTGATTACGCCTGGCCTGATTGATTGCCATACGCATCTGGTCTTTGGCGGAAACCGCGCAGGTGAGTGGGAGCAGCGGCTAAATGGTGTCTCCTACCAGCAGATAAGCGCTCAGGGTGGGGGGATCAATGCCACCGTATCGGCGACCCGCAGCGCCACGGATGAACAACTCTTACACGTAGCCCATCAGCGGATGGAACAGCTGATCAAAGAAGGTGTTACGCTGCTGGAAATAAAATCCGGCTACGGCCTGGATTTGCCGACAGAAGAGAAAATATTGCGCGTGGTGGCAGCGCTGGCGGCAGAGAATATCGTTGAAATCAGCCCGACGCTGTTGGCTGCGCATGCAACTCCAGCGGAATACCGGGATGATCCTGACGGCTATATTACGCTGGTGTGTGAGACCATTATGCCGCAATTGTGGGAACAAGGGCTGTTTGAGACCGTCGATCTGTTCTGTGAAAGCGTTGGTTTTTCGTTGGCGCAGAGCGAGCGGGTGTTTCAGGCTGCACAGGCGCTGGGCATCCCGATTAAAGGCCATGTCGAACAACTGTCATTGCTTGGCGGCGCACAGTTGGTAAGCCGCTACCACGGGCTATCCGCCGATCATATTGAATACCTTGATGAAGCGGGTGTAGCGGCGATGAGCCAAAGCGGTACGGTCGGCGTGCTGCTGCCCGGCGCATTCTATTTCCTCAAAGAGCAGCAGCGCCCACCGGTAGCGTTGCTGCGTCAATATCAGGTACCGATGGCGGTAGCGACAGATTTTAACCCCGGTACCAGTCCGTTTATCAGCCTGCACTGGGCGATGAATATGGCCTGCGTTCAGTTTGGCCTGACGCCGGAAGAAGCATGGGCGGGCGTAACCCGTCATGCGGCCCGGGCACTGGGGCGTCATGCCACCCACGGTCAATTGAAGGCCGGGTTTGTGGCCGATTTTGTGGTGTGGGATGCAACCCTCCCGGTCGAGATCCTGTATGAACCCGGGCGTAACCCACTCTACCAACGCGTATTCAAAGGACAAATAGCATGACTAACTGGCAACCAGCTTCAGCTGCGCTGTGGCAGGGACGTGATGACCGCGCCGAATCGCCGAATGCGCTGCGCCTGTTTCAGACTATCACCCTGAGCCAGACGTTTAGCCCAGAAATGTACCGCGAGCAGATAGCGTTACTCGGGTTTGCCTGCGACGAAGGCGTTAAACGCAATCAGGGGCGCACGGGCGCCGCGGGAGCGTCCGATGTGTTGCGAAAGGCGTTGGCGAATTTAGCCAGTCATGATGGGCACAATCGACTGGTGGATCTGGGAAATATTGTGGCGCAGGCTCCCGATCTTGAGGGCGCGCAGCAGGCGTTACGCAATGCGGTACAGCGCTGTCAGCACGAGAACATGCGTACCTTTGTTTTGGGCGGGGGACACGAAACTGCCTTTGCGCACGGCGCGGGCGTACTGGATGCGTTCCCGCAGGCGAAAGTGGGGATAGTCAACTTCGATGCGCATCTCGATTTGCGCAAAGCTGAACAAGCTACATCCGGTACGCCATTTCGCCAGTTGGCGCAGCTTTGCGATGAACAGCAGCGTGAATTTCACTATGCCTGTATCGGAGTCAGTCGGGCGGCAAACACCCAGGCGCTTTGGGATGAGGCCCAGCGGCTCGGTGTTACCGTGGTGGAGGATCTGCATTGCGATACGGCGCAGGCGCAGTTAGCGCAGTTCATTGCCAATCTGGATGTCATCTATCTGACAATCGACCTCGACGTGCTGCCGGTGTGGGAAATGCCCGGCGTGTCGGCCCCCGCCGCGCTTGGCGTACCCTTGGCGACGCTGCTGAGACTGATTGAGCCTCTGTGTCGTAGCGGTAAACTCCTGGCGGTGGATATGGTTGAATTTAATCCACGCTTTGACGATGATGGCAGAGCAGCACGCGTGGCGGCGCGATTAGGCTGGCAAATCGCCCACTGGTGGCACTGATATACCTGATGGCGTTGCGCTTATCAGGCTCGGGTAATGCCTGTAAACTCTACCCACTCACATTTTCAGCTTAAGGAAGGCTCACGCATGCTCCCATCCCGTTCTGCTCCGGCTCCTTTTTACGAAAAGGTCAAACAGGAGATCAGCGAAAAAATTGCCAGCGGTATCTGGCAGCCTCACGATCGCATTCCTTCTGAGGCAGAGCTGGTGGCGCAATATGGTTTCAGCCGCATGACCATCAACCGGGCGCTGCGTGAGTTAACGGATGAAGGTTTACTGGTGCGTTTGCAGGGCGTCGGGACGTTTGTCGCCGAGCCCAAAGGTCAGTCCGCGCTGTTTGAAATCCGCAGCATCGCGGATGAAATCAACGCCCGTCAGCATCAGCACCGGTGCGAAGTGCTGACGCTGGAAAAAACCCAGGCCAACGCGCAGCAGGCTTTGGTGTTAAACGTCAAAGAAGGCACCTCCATTTTTCACTCTGTCATGGTGCACTACGAGAACGACCTGCCGGTACAGATTGAAGATCGCTGCGTGAATGCCGAAATTGTGCCGGAGTATCTGGCGCAGGATTACAGCCAGACCACGCCGCACGCATACCTGTCGTTGATAGCCCCTTTAACGGAAGGTGAGCATATTGTTGAAGCGGTACGTGCCAGCGCTGAAGAGTGCGCGCTGCTGAATATCAAAGAACACGATCCCTGCCTGCTGATTCGTCGTAAGACCTGGTCTGCGTCGTCCATAGTCTCTCATGCCCATTTGCTGTTCCCGGGTTCCCGCTATCGCCTGCAAGGACGGTTTATGTCCTGATACAGGACATGAAAACCGTGATTGCTGACGCAATATAATAAAAATGTATCCTAATTGTTAAAATCACCCTTGCGATGACTTGTATAGACAAGTATATGTTGCTTATCTATCCGACGTTCGCGAGGAGTTTTCTGTCATGTCCCATAGCAAATATCGTCAGCAGGATATTCGTGCCCCACGCGGCACCACCTTAACGGCCAAAAGCTGGCTGACCGAAGCGCCGCTGCGCATGTTAATGAATAATCTGGATCCCGATGTGGCGGAGAATCCGCATGAGCTGGTGGTATACGGTGGGATAGGCCGCGCCGCGCGGGACTGGGAATGTTATGACGCCATCGTCAATGCGCTGACCAAACTGGAGACCGATGAAACTCTGCTGGTCCAGTCTGGTAAACCGGTTGGCGTATTCAAAACTCACGACAACGCACCGCGCGTGCTGATTGCCAACTCCAACCTGGTGCCGCATTGGGCTACCTGGGAACACTTCAACGAACTGGACGCCAAAGGGCTGGCGATGTACGGCCAGATGACCGCCGGAAGCTGGATCTACATCGGCAGCCAGGGCATCGTGCAGGGGACTTATGAAACCTTCGTTGAGGCCGGGCGTCAGCATTATCAGGGTAACCTCAGCGGACGCTGGGTGCTGACCGCCGGGCTGGGCGGCATGGGCGGAGCACAACCGCTAGCCGCTACACTTGCGGGTGCGTGTTCGCTGAACATTGAATGCCAGCAAAGCCGAATTGATTTCCGTCTGCGTACCCGTTATGTCGACGAGCAGGCGACATCGCTTGACGATGCGCTGGCGCGTATCGACAAATACACCCGCGAGGGTAAAGCCGTCTCCATTGCGCTGTGTGCTAATGCCGCCGACGTTGTGCCGGAACTGGTGAAGCGCGGTGTGCGCCCGGATATGGTCACTGACCAGACCAGCGCCCACGATCCGCTGCATGGTTATCTGCCGTGCGGCTGGAGTTGGGAAGAGTATCAGGCAAAAGCGGTGTCCGATCCCCACGGCACGGTGCAGGCGGCGAAACGTTCAATGGCAACGCACGTTGAGGCGATGCTGGCGTTTAGCAAAATGGGCGTGCCGACGTTTGATTACGGCAACAACATTCGCCAGATGGCCAAAGAGATGGGCGTGGAAAACGCCTTTGATTTCCCCGGCTTCGTACCTGCTTATATTCGCCCCCTGTTCTGTCGCGGCATAGGCCCGTTCCGTTGGGTGGCACTGTCAGGCGATCCGCAGGATATTTATAAGACAGATGCCAAAGTGAAAGAGATCGTGGCTGATGATAAGCACCTTCATCACTGGCTGGATATGGCGCGTGAGCGGATTAACTTCCAGGGTTTACCAGCGCGTATCTGCTGGGTCGGCCTGGAGTGGCGACAAAAGCTGGGGCTGGCGTTTAATGAAATGGTGCGCTGCGGTGAAGTATCCGCGCCGATTGTTATTGGCCGTGATCATCTGGACTCCGGTTCTGTTGCCAGCCCAAACCGCGAAACAGAAGCTATGCGCGACGGTTCAGACGCCGTATCCGACTGGCCGCTGCTGAACGCGCTGCTTAACACCGCCAGCGGAGCGACCTGGGTGTCGCTGCATCACGGCGGCGGGGTTGGCATGGGCTTCTCTCAGCATGCCGGGATGGTGATTGTTTGCGATGGCACCGATGAAGCCGCGGCGCGCATCGCCCGGGTATTACATAACGATCCGGCTACCGGGGTGATGCGCCACGCCGACGCCGGGTATGACATTGCGGTGGAGTGCGCCGTTGAAGAAGGGCTGAATTTGCCAATGATTGCTGCGACGCAGGAGAAACGCTGATATGAACACCATGACACTCACGCCGGGCCATCTGAGTTTTACCCAGCTACGTGAAATCTGGCAGCAGCCGGTCAAACTGAGCCTGGATGCCGGGGCGATTGATGCAATCAACGCCAGCGTCGCCTGCGTCAATAATATTGTCGCTGAAGGCCGTACGGCGTATGGCATTAATACTGGCTTTGGCCTGTTGGCTCAGACCCGTATCGCCACGGAAGATTTGCAGAATTTACAGCGTTCGCTGGTGCTTTCGCATGCGGCAGGCGTTGGCGAGGCGCTGGATGACGCAATGGTTCGCCTGATTATGGTGCTGAAAATCAACAGCCTGGCGCGTGGTTTTTCCGGCATTCGTTTGAGCGTGATTGAAGCGCTGATTGCGCTGGTGAATGCCGAGGTATATCCACTGATCCCGGCGAAAGGGTCGGTGGGCGCATCGGGCGACCTGGCGCCGCTGGCACATATGTCGTTGACGCTACTGGGCGAAGGTAAAGCGCGCTGGCAGGGGGAATGGCTCCCGGCTACCGACGCGCTGAAAAAGGCCGGACTGGAGCCGATCACGCTAGAGGCGAAAGAGGGACTGGCGCTGCTCAACGGCACTCAGGCTTCCACCGCCTTTGCACTGCGCGGGTTAATTGAAGCTCAGGAACTGTTTGCGTCTGCGACGGTGTGCGGGGCGCTGACCACAGAAGCCGTGCTGGGCTCCCGTCGTCCGTTTGACGCCCGTATTCATGCCGCGCGAGGGCAGCGTGGGCAGATTGATGCCGCAACGCTGTACCGTCATGTGTTAACCGACTCCAGCGCGCTTTCGCAGTCGCATCATAACTGTGAAAAGGTGCAGGACCCGTATTCTCTGCGCTGTCAGCCACAGGTGATGGGGGCATGTCTGACACAAATGCGCCAGGTGATGGATGTCCTGCTGGTTGAAGCCAACGCGGTTTCTGACAACCCGCTGGTGTTTGCCGAAGAGGGCGATGTGATCTCCGGTGGGAATTTCCATGCTGAACCGGTGGCGATGGCGGCAGATAATCTGGCGCTGGCGATTGCGGAAATCGGCTCTTTGTCAGAGCGGCGCATTGCGCTGATGATGGACAAACATATGTCGCAGTTGCCGCCGTTCCTGGTGAAAAATGGCGGGGTTAACTCCGGCTTTATGATTGCTCAGGTAACTGCCGCCGCGCTGGCGAGCGAGAACAAAGCGCTGGCGCATCCGCACAGCGTGGACAGCTTGCCGACCTCCGCCAACCAGGAAGATCATGTTTCTATGGCTCCGGCGGCGGGGCGCAGACTGTGGGAGATGGCAGCAAATACGCGCGGCGTGATTGCCGTGGAGTGGCTGGCGGCGTGTCAGGGGATTGACCTGCGTGAAGGGTTAACCTCCAGTCCGTTGCTGGAGCAGGCGCGACAGGCGCTGCGCGAGCAGGTTGCCCACTACACGCAGGATCGCTTTTTTGCCCCGGATATTGAGTGCGCGACCGAGCTGTTAGCGCAAGGAACGTTGCTGCAATTGCTGCCTGAATTTCTGTAGAAAATTGCCTGATGTCGACGCTGACGCGTCTTATCAGGCCCACGGTCTGCTTTGTAGGCCGGATGAGGTGAAGCCGACATCCGGCACAACACAGCTTAGCTAAACATCGCCGTAATCGAGGCGCTGGCGAGCGAGTGGAAATGGACGTTAAATCCAACCATCGCGCCGCTGGCACCTTCATCGACATCAATACGCTCCACATCCAGGGCGTGAACCGTAAAGATATAGCGGTGGGTTTCACCCTTCGGCGGCGCAGCGCCGCCATAACCGGCTTTGCCAAAATCTGTACGGGTCTGAATCACCCCATCCGGCAGCGCAACCAGCCCGGAGCCGGATCCTTGTGGGAGTACGCGGGTATCAGCCGGCAGATTTACCACCACCCAATGCCACCAGCCGGAGCCGGTTGGCGCATCAGGATCAAAGCAGGTCACGACAAAGCTTTTGGTTCCTGCGGGTACGTCATCCCACGCCAGGTGGGGGGAAATATTATCCCCGTCATACCCCATGCCGTTAAAGACGTGGCGATGCCCAAGCTTATCGCCATCGCGCAAATCGTTACTGATTAGTTTCATGCTGACTCCTCTCGTTAGCCAAAAAGTGTAGCCAGAAACCGTAGAGCTTACCGCTGATTAATCGCTAAAAAATGTTGCATTGCGCACAGCCTCGTTCACGGCCTGCGTCAGGCGACGTAACTGATCGGGCTGGATAATGTACGGCGGCATCAGGTAGATGAGCTTGCCAAACGGTCTTATCCACACGCCCTGTTCGACAAAGAACTTCTGTAACGCTGCCATATTCACCGGATGGGTGGTTTCGATGACGCCGATGGCGCCGAGCACGCGTACGTCCGCGACCCAGCAGGAATCTACCGCCGGGGCGAGTTCTGCCCGCAGTTGCGCTTCAATGGCCGCTACTTGTGCGCGCCACTCGCCGGTTTCGAGTAACGACAGGCTGGCGGAGGCGACGGCGCAGGCCAACGGATTGCCCATAAAGGTTGGGCCGTGCATGAAGCATCTGGCTTCACCATTGCTGATGGTTTCCGCAACCTGGCGGGTGGTGAGGGTTGCAGAAAGGGTCATTGTTCCGCCGGTTAACGCTTTGCCCAGGCATAAAATGTCCGGAGTGATGTCGGCATGCTCGCAGGCAAAAAGCTTGCCTGTACGACCAAATCCGGTGGCGATTTCATCGGCAATCAGCAGTATCCCTTCACGGTCGCACATCTTACGGATGCGTTTTAACCATTCGGGATGATACATGCGCATACCGCCAGCGCCCTGTACGATTGGCTCTAGGATCACCGCCGCAATTTCGTGGCGATGCGCGGCCATCAGACGGGCAAAAGGCACCATATCCAGTTCGTCCCACTCGCCGCCCATGCGGCTTTGTGGGGCTGGGGCAAACAGGTTCTCCGGCAGGTATCCCTTCCACAGACTGTGCATTGAGTTGTCAGGATCGCAGACCGACATCGCGCCGAAGGTATCACCATGGTAACCATTACGAAATGTCAGGAAACGCTGGCGGGATTCGCCTTTAGCCTGCCAGTATTGCAGTGCCATTTTCATTGCAACTTCTACGGCGACCGACCCTGAATCCGCGAGAAAAACGCACTCCAGTGCCTCTGGCGTCATCGCCACCAACTGGCGGCACAGCGCAATGGCCGGGGCATGGGTAATGCCGCCAAACATTACATGCGACATGGCATCAATCTGCGTTTTCATCGCGGCGTTCAGCTGCGGGTGATTGTAACCGTGGATTGCCGCCCACCAGGATGACATGCCGTCAATCAGCTTCTCACCGCTGGCTAAGATCAGTTCGCAACCTTCGGCACGCGCCACCGGATAAACCGGCAACGGGGAGGTCATGGAGGTGTATGGGTGCCAGATATGGCGTTGGTCAAACGCAAGATCGTCCGTTGTCATAATCGACTTGTAAACCAAATTAAAAAGATTTAGGTTTACGAGTCTACACCAAACTAACAACGAAACGTATACCAATATGGCTCATTCTTCTCGCTGGACAATGTCGCAAGTCACCGAATTATTTGAAAAACCACTGTTGGATCTGCTGTTTGAAGCGCAGCAGGTTCATCGTCAGCATTTCGATCCGCAGCAGGTACAAGTTAGTACGCTGCTGTCGATTAAGACCGGTGCTTGCCCGGAAGATTGCAAATACTGCCCGCAAAGCTCCCGCTATAAAACCGGTCTGGAAACAGAACGGTTGATGGAGGTTGAACAGGTACTGGACTCGGCACGTAAGGCGAAGCAGGCCGGCTCAACGCGGTTTTGCATGGGGGCGGCGTGGAAGAACCCGCATGAGCGCGATATGCCGTACCTGGAACAAATGGTTCAGGGCGTGAAAGAACTGGGGCTGGAAGCCTGTATGACGCTGGGCACGCTGGACGAATCTCAGGCCCAGCGCCTGGCCAATGCGGGTCTGGACTACTACAACCACAACCTCGACACCTCGCCGGAATTTTACGGCAATATCATCACCACCCGCTCGTACCAGGAGCGCCTGGATACGCTGGATAAAGTGCGCGAGGCGGGCATTAAAGTTTGCTCCGGCGGGATTGTTGGGCTGGGCGAAACGGTGACCGACCGCGCGGGTCTGCTGCTGCAATTAGCGAATCTGCCGACGCCGCCGGAAAGCGTGCCGATCAACATGCTGGTGAAAGTGAAGGGCACGCCGCTTGCCGATAACGACGACGTAGATGCTTTTGATTTTATTCGTACTATCGCCGTGGCGCGTATCATGATGCCGACCTCATACGTGCGTCTTTCTGCCGGGCGCGAGCAGATGAACGAACAAACCCAGGCGATGTGCTTTATGGCCGGGGCCAACTCGATTTTCTACGGCTGCAAACTGCTGACCACCCCGAACCCGAACGAAGATAAGGATTTGCTGTTATTTCGCAAGCTGGGTCTTAACCCGCAGCAAACGGCGGTACTGGCGGGCGATAACGAACAGCAACAACGTCTGGAGCAGGCGCTGCGTACCCCGGATACCGACGATTACTACAACGCGGCAACCGTATGACCTGGCAGCAAAAAATTGACGATGCGCTAACAGCGCGTCGTCGTGCTGATGCCCTGCGTCAGCGCTATGCAGTGACGCAGGGAGCCGGGCGCTGGCTGCAGGCCGACGGTCGCCAGTATCTGAATTTCTCCAGCAACGACTACCTCGGCTTAAGCCACCATCCGCAGATTATCTGCGCGTGGCAGCAGGGCGCTGAGCGTTTTGGCGTCGGCAGCGGCGGCTCGGGCCATGTCAGCGGTTATTCCGTTGCTCATCAGGCTCTGGAAGAAGACCTGGCGCAGTGGCTCGGCTATTCCCGGGCGCTGTTGTTCATCTCTGGTTTTGCCGCCAATCAGGCGGTCATTGCCGCACTGATGGGAAAAGATGACAAGATTGTTGCCGACAGGCTCAGCCATGCCTCGCTGCTGGAGGCTGCCAGTCTTAGCCCTGCCGTGTTACGTCGCTTTACCCATAACGACTCGCAACATCTGGATCGTCTGCTGACAGCGCCCTATCCGGGGCAGCAGCTGGTGGTCACCGAAGGCGTGTTCAGCATGGATGGTGACAGCGCGCCGCTGGCAGAAATCCACGCGGTAGCGAAACGGCAGGGCGCGTGGCTGCTGGTGGATGATGCGCATGGGATTGGCGTAAGCGGTGAGGAAGGGCGTGGTTCGTGCTCCCGACAGCAGGTGAAACCTGAGCTGTTGGTGGTGACATTTGGCAAAGGGTTCGGCGTCAGCGGTGCGGCGATCCTGTGTTCTGATAGCGTGGCCGATTATCTGCTGCAGTTTGCCCGTCATCTGATCTACAGCACCAGCATGCCGCCAGCCCAGGCTCAGGCCTTGCGCGCCGCGCTGGCGGTGATCCGCAGCCGCGAAGGCGATGAGCGCAGAGAAAAGCTGGCGATGCTGATCCAGCGTTTTCGCGCAGGGGTGAATACTACGGATTTGACGCTGGCACATTCAGACAGCGCTATTCAACCGCTGATCGTTGGCGACAATCATAAAGCCTTGCAACTGGCACAGACGCTACGGCAACAGGGGTGCTGGGTGACGGCGATTCGTCCACCGACGGTGCCGGTTGGGACGGCCAGGCTGCGGATTACGCTGACCCAGGCGCATGAAGTCCAGGATATCGACAACTTACTGGAGGTGCTGCATGGCGCAGGTCAATAAGCAGGCGATTGCCGCTGCGTTTGGTCGCGCGGCCACACACTATGAGCAACATGCGGAGCTTCAGCGTCAGAGCGCCGATGCGTTACTGGCACAACTCGATGGCCGGGCGTTCTCACGGGTTTTGGACGCGGGCTGTGGGCCTGGGCGTATGAGTCGCTACTGGCGGGAGCAGGGGAGCGAGGTCTGTGCGCTGGATCTGTCGGCGCAAATGCTTACGCAAGCGCAGCGTCACGATGTCGCCCATCACTATCTGCTGGCGGATATCGAAGACATTCCGCAGGCCGCTGCCACTTTCGATCTGGCCTGGAGCAATCTGGCCGTGCAGTGGTGCAACGACCTGCGCGGCGCGTTACGCGAGCTATACCGGGTGGTGCGTCCTGGCGGGGCGGTGGCGTTTAGTACGCTGGCGCAAGGGTCGATGCCGGAACTTCGTCAGGCGTGGCGAGCAGTTGATGACCGGGAGCATGCCAACCGTTTTTTGCCCGTGGAGCAACTGGAAAACGCTCTGTGCGGCTGGGACGTTGAATACCAGTCTCATGCCGTCACGCTGTGGTTTGATGATGCACTGAGCGCCATGCGCTCGCTGAAGGGCATTGGCGCGACGCATTTGCATGATGGACGCGAGCAGCGTGTGCTGACCCGCTCGCAGTTGCGCCAGTTACAGCTCGCCTGGCCCTGTCAGCAGGGTAAATATCCGCTGACCTATCATCTTTTTTTGGGAGTGATTCAACGTGACTAACACATATTTTGTCACCGGGACGGACACCGAAGTAGGTAAAACTATCGCCAGCTGTGCGTTGCTTCAGGCGGCGGGACAGCTGGGGTTGCGAACGGTCGGCTATAAGCCGGTGGCGTCAGGCAGTGAAATGACGGCTGAAGGTCTGCGAAACAGCGATGCGCTGGCTCTACAGCGCAACAGCGTTGTGGCAGTGGATTATGCGGCCATCAATCCGTATACCTTCGCCGAACCTACCTCACCGCATATCATCAGTGCTGACGAAGGACGCCCCATTCAGGCTTCAGTGATGTCTGCGGGTTTACGCTTGCTTGAAGAACAGGCTGACTGGGTATTGGTGGAAGGTGCAGGCGGATGGTTTACGCCACTTTCGCCAACGCTGAGTTTTTCTGACTGGGTAAAAGCGGAACAACTGCCGGTGATTCTGGTGGTTGGCGTTAAGCTCGGTTGTATCAATCATGCCATTTTGACCGCCCAGGCGGTGCAGCAGGCCGGGCTGACGCTCGCCGGATGGGTTGCCAATGATGTGATGCCACCTGGCAAGCGTCATGCTGAATATATGGCGACGCTAAAGCGTGCGCTTGCGGCTCCGCTACTGGGGGAAATACCCTGGCTGGCAGAAGAGCCGGAACGAGCATCGACAGGTCGTTATATCGATCTTAGCGTTTTGTCTCTGGCATCCACCAGTCGTTGATTAGCGGGTCGCTGAATTGTGTTATTTGTCCTTGAGCCACGTTGCGGCCACGATGTAACAAGCAATAGCAGTCGGCGACCCGACGAATGAACGGCAGGCTCTGCTCCGCGAGCATAATGGCGATGCCAAGCTCCTGGCTTAGCCTCACAATCAGATTCCCCAGTTTGTGGATATACGCCTGGCCACTTCCTCGCGTCGGCTCATCGAGGATCAGCAGGCGCGGGCGAGTGACCAGCGCACTGGCGAGTGCAAGCTGGTGCTGATTTTCCTCTGATAATGCCACCCCTTTGGCCTGACGCAGTACAAACAGCTGCGGAAACAGGCGGTAAATATCGCTGCTGTTCATCGCTTCGCTTTCCTCAACCGCCTGGCGCGCAATGTGCAGATTTTCCTCTACCGTCAGCTGCGAAAAGATTCGCCGTTCCTGTGATACACAGTTAATACCCAGCGCAATGCGCTTTGCCGCCGGAATCTGAAGCAGATCGCAAGGTGGTGCGCCAGCCTGATGCCAGAACATGGTTCCGCTCTCAATCGGTAAATTGCCGATGATGCAATTGGCCAGCGTGGTTTTTCCCATCCCTGGAAGACCCAGCACGGCGGTACATTTGCCGGGCAACAGGTCGAGATCGACATCCCAAAGCGAGTGTTGATTACCGTAATAGTGATTCACTGCACGAAGACTCAACATAGATTTCTCCCTCATGATGATATCCGCCTCGCGGGCTGATGGTCGGGAGAAAACTGCAAATCTCTTGCCAGAAGCGGAATTAGGGGAAAATACAGCAGAATAGCGTATTGAGCGGGTTGCGGTATCCGGCTTGTTGTGGATGAGAGCCGCAGTGTGCACATTGTCAGTGCCTGGTGGCGTTGTGATGGTGCAGGCAGGAAAATGATGAAAATGCGAGCAAGATCTCGGCTATCCCAGGTCGCTTCGTTAGCTGATAAATATCAAAAAATAGCGATAATTTTTTTTTATCCCACCAGAAAAGATCATCAGGACGTTTTTGCCAGGCTACAGTCCGTACGGGCTGGAGGCAGTTATCCACTATTCCTGTGGATAACCTTGTGTATTAGAGTTAGAAAACACAAGGTAAGCGAGAGAAGACGCGGCCTGCGACTAAATTGATGCGAAAGACGGCTTGAGATAATAGTCATTAAATTACAGTGTGTTAGATAAATGCAATGGCTGTCGCAGAAGTGTCATGTGTTGCCACAAAACTTTCATCGGGTAGCTTGACAAATGTTAAAAAAGTCATTGGTTTGGGGATAACACATTTTTGCTGGTGTTTTATCTCGCCTGCGGACAAATTTTAGCCTGTAGTCACGGCCATTTTGCTGGCGTAACAGAAATATTCTGGCGCGTTACTGTTTTTTCATCCAGTATATTTTACTGGCAAAATATACTGCTGCGAGTAAAATTACACACCTGCCCGCCCATTGCTTCAGGTAGCTGCTCATGAGTAAACCGTTCAAACTAAATTCCGCTTTTAAACCCTCTGGCGATCAGCCTGAGGCGATACGTCGCCTGGAAGAAGGTCTGGAGGATGGTCTGGCGCATCAGACGCTGCTGGGGGTGACGGGGTCGGGGAAAACATTCACCATCGCGAACGTGATTGCGGACCTACAGCGCCCTACCATGGTGCTGGCCCCCAATAAGACGCTTGCCGCGCAGTTGTACGGTGAGATGAAAGAGTTCTTCCCGGATAACGCGGTGGAGTATTTCGTCTCCTACTACGACTATTATCAGCCGGAAGCCTACGTGCCAAGTTCTGACACCTTCATCGAGAAGGATGCTTCGGTTAACGAACACATTGAGCAGATGCGTCTGTCAGCAACCAAAGCGTTGCTTGAGCGACGGGATGTCGTCGTCGTGGCGTCGGTTTCCGCGATTTATGGTCTGGGTGACCCGGATCTATACCTGAAAATGATGCTGCACCTGACGGTGGGGATGATTATCGACCAGCGCGCGATCCTGCGTCGTCTGGCGGAGCTGCAGTATACCCGCAACGATCAGGCATTCCAGCGCGGGACCTTCCGCGTGCGCGGTGAAGTGATCGACATATTCCCGGCGGAATCTGACGACATCGCGTTGCGCGTGGAACTGTTTGATGAAGAGGTCGAACGTTTGTCGCTGTTTGACCCGCTTACCGGGCAGGTCGAATCCACTATTTCGCGCTTTACCATCTACCCTAAAACGCACTACGTGACGCCGCGCGAACGTATTGTACAGGCGATGGAAGAAATTAAAGTTGAGCTGGCAGAGCGGCGAAAAGTCCTGTTGGCAAATAACAAACTGCTGGAAGAACAGCGCTTAAGTCAGCGTACCCAGTTCGATCTGGAAATGATGAACGAGCTGGGTTACTGCTCGGGGATTGAAAACTATTCCCGCTATCTGTCCGGGCGTGGTCCGGGCGAGCCGCCGCCGACGCTGTTTGATTACCTGCCTGCCGATGGCCTGCTGGTGGTGGATGAATCTCACGTGACTATCCCGCAAATTGGCGGCATGTATCGCGGTGACCGGGCGCGTAAAGAAACCCTGGTCGAATACGGATTCCGTCTGCCGTCTGCGCTGGATAACCGTCCGCTTAAATTTGAAGAGTTTGAAGCGCTGGCCCCGCAAACCATCTACGTTTCGGCGACGCCGGGCAACTATGAGCTGGAGAAATCCGGTGATGATGTGGTCGATCAGGTAGTAAGACCGACCGGCCTGCTGGATCCGGTCATTGAGGTGCGCCCGGTGGCGACGCAGGTTGACGATCTGCTATCTGAGATCCGCACCCGTGCGGCGATTAACGAACGTGTGCTGGTCACCACGCTCACCAAACGGATGGCGGAGGATCTCACCGAGTATCTTGAAGAGCACGGTGAACGGGTGCGTTATCTGCACTCTGACATCGATACCGTGGAACGTATGGAAATCATTCGTGACCTGCGTCTGGGCGAGTTTGACGTGCTGGTGGGTATCAACCTGCTACGTGAAGGTCTGGACATGCCTGAGGTCTCCCTGGTGGCGATTCTGGACGCAGACAAAGAAGGGTTCCTGCGTTCTGAGCGGTCACTTATTCAGACCATTGGTCGTGCGGCGCGTAACATCAACGGTAAGGCGATTCTCTACGGCGATAAAATTACCGCCTCTATGGCTAAAGCGATTGGTGAAACCGAACGTCGCCGTGAGAAGCAGCAGCTCTATAACGAAGAACACGGTATTACGCCGCAGGGGCTGAACAAGAAAGTGGTCGATATTCTGGCGCTGGGGCAGAATATTGCGAAGACCAAAGCGAAAGGCAAAGGGAAGTCACGCGCAGGCGCGAAGTCTGAGGTTGTCGAACTGGATATGACGCCAAAAGCGCTGCAGCAGAAGATTCACGAGCTGGAAGGGCAGATGATGCAACACGCGCAGAATCTCGAATTTGAAGAGGCCGCGACAATCCGTGACCAGTTGCATCAGTTGCGCGAGTTGTTTATTGCGGCATCGTAAGGCGGTGTCGGATGCGGGGTAAACCCTTATCCGACCTACTGGGTAGATAGCGTACGTAGGCCGGATACCGGAGCAAATCGTTTTGTAGGCCTGATAAGCGCAGCGCATCAGGCATTGTTTGATGCCGGAGCAAATCGTTTTGTAGGCCTGATAAGCGAAGCGCATCAGGCATTGTTTGATGCCGGAGCAAATCGATTTGTAGGCCTGATATGCGTAGCGCATCAGGCATTGTTTGATGCCGGAGCAAATCGTTTTGTAGGCCTGATAAGCGAAGCGCATCAGGCAAATCCGTTCAGCCCAGCGCCTGCACCGCTTTCTCCAGCGCACTATGCAATAGCTGGCGGTCATGACGGTAGGGAATATCGCTGGCTTCCAGCACTTCCTGGATCACAACGCGGTCGGTAACGGCGGAAGCATCCACTTTCGGCCCCACAACCACCGCATCAATCACTTTCTTCCCGACGTACTGTTCAATAATGGCCAGCTTATCGCTAAGCGTCAGGCTGGCTGCTGGCAGGCTTAATTCGCGCCCAAGATTGCCTATGTAGACCATCGGAGCCGGTGTGCGACGTAATGCCTGTGACATTTCATCGAGTAAAAGAATCGGCATCAGGCTGGTGTAAAAACTGCCGGGGCCTATCAAAATTAAATCCGCTTCAGCGATAGCCTCAACGGCCTCCCGTGTAGTCGGGACTTTTGGCGAAAGCATCAGTTCCTGAGGTGGGACGGTGAGCTGATCGATATTCACTTCGCCATAAACTTCGTGTCCCTGGTCATCAATGGCCATCAGATCCACCGGCAGCTCCGACATCGGAATTAAATGTGCGTCAACTTTCAGCAGGCTACGAATTAAATTGATAGCTTCCAGAGGCCGCACGCTGAGGTGATCGAGCGCCTTTAACATTAGATTTCCGAGGTTATGCCCGGAAAGTTCGCCATTACCGCCAAAACGATACTCAAACATAGCGGATGCAACGCTGGGTTGGGTAATTAACTGGTTCAGACAGTTACGCATGTCTCCCCAGGCAATCCCTCCTTCAGAGCGACGAATACGACCTGTCGACCCGCCGTTATCGGTGGTGGTGACGATACCCGTCAGGCGGGAACCTAATGGGGAAAGAGAGGAGAGAACGCGTCCTAATCCATGCCCTCCGCCGAGAGCGACAACGCGGTCCAAATCTGCCAGCGTGCGAGTGCGCATATATTTTCCTGATATCAATTGATCGGCGCTACAGTAACGTAAATAGCGTGTTTTCAGCAATTATCCAGTCGGCATCTGCCGTAATTTTTTTCTGCGATCTACTCCTTTCTGACGACACTCACCTGATGGCAAGATGATGTATATCAATGCAAAACTGTGATTTTTGCTTATTCTGTAGCGAAATTGCACGATCATGTCGCTATATACATATTTATACAGCGAAAGTGTACATGGCAAAAGCGCCATTTACACGCTAGTATCGGCATAACCACAAAGTACTCTTAAAAATTTGAGTTGCCGTAAGCCAACGCATCTGCAACTCGAAGTATGATGAGTATAAACACTCTAGCCTCTGCACCTGGGTCAAATGATACGGTGCTTTGGCCGTGGCAAGACTTGAAAAAGTTTGTCACCAGGGCGCAGGAAGAAATGACTACGTCTCCCGTATTTGGAAAGGTGTACATGGGCTCTCAACTTACCGATGCTTTCGCACGTAAGTTTTACTACTTACGTTTGTCGATTACCGATGTGTGTAACTTTCGTTGCACCTACTGCCTGCCGGATGGCTATAAGCCCGGCGGGGTCACCAATAACGGCTTTTTAACCGTTGATGAAATTCGCCGTGTCACGCGTGCGTTCGCCAGTCTGGGAACGGAAAAAGTGCGTCTGACGGGGGGCGAACCTTCACTGCGTCGCGACTTCACTGACATTATCGCCGCCGTGCGCGAAAACGACGCCATTCGCCAGATTGCGGTAACCACCAATGGTTATCGTCTGGCGCGCGATGCCGCCGCCTGGCGCGATGCCGGACTGACCGCGCTCAACGTCAGCGTCGACAGCCTCGACGCCCGTCAGTTTCACGCCATTACCGGACAGGACAAGTTTCAGCAGGTGATGGCAGGCATTGATGCCGCCTTTGATGCCGGTTTTGAAAAAGTGAAAGTCAACACCGTGCTGATGCGCGACGTAAACCATCATCAACTGGACACCTTCCTGGCGTGGATCCAACCTCGACCAATCCAACTGCGTTTTATTGAACTGATGGAAACGGGCGAGGGCAGCTCTCTCTTCCGTAAACACCATATTTCCGGACAGGTACTGCGCGATGAGCTGCTGCGTCGCGGCTGGATCCACCAGATCCGACAGCGTAGCGACGGCCCGGCTCAGGTTTTCTGTCATCCTGATTATGTTGGCGAAATTGGTCTGATCATGCCTTATGAGAAAGACTTCTGCGCCACCTGTAATCGTCTGCGCGTTTCCTCTGTCGGCAAGCTTCATCTGTGTTTATTTGGTGAAGGCGGCGTAAGCCTGCGTGATTTGCTGGAAGACGATGCTCAGCAACCGGCGCTGGAAGAACGTATTTCAGCCGCGCTGCTGGAGAAAAAGCAGACCCATTTCCTGCATCAGAACAATACCGGTATTACGCAAAACTTATCTTACATTGGCGGCTGATCGCTAAAAGGAGTTTTTCATGAGTCAGGTAAGCGCTGAATTTATCCCGACACGCATTGCTATTCTTACTGTTTCCAACCGTCGCGGCGAAGAAGATGACACCTCCGGCCATTATCTGCGTGACTCGGCGCAAGAAGCGGGTCATCAGATTGTCGATAAGGCGATTGTCAAAGAGAACCGCTACGCCATCCGCGCCCAGGTTTCTGCCTGGATTGCCAGTGACGATGTACAGGTGGTGCTCATTACCGGTGGCACTGGCTTAACCGAAGGGGACCAGGCGCCGGAAGCGCTGCAACCGCTGTTCGACAGAGAAGTCGAAGGGTTTGGCGAAGTATTCCGTATGCTGTCGTTTGAAGAGATTGGCACCGCGACGCTGCAATCCCGCGCGATTGCCGGGGTGGCCAATAAAACGCTGATTTTTGCCATGCCGGGTTCGACCAAAGCGTGTCGTACTGCCTGGGAAAATATCATTGCGCCGCAGCTTGATGCCCGTACGCGTCCGTGTAATTTCCACCCACATTTGAAGAAATAAGTATGTCGCAACTGACTCATATTAACGCCGCTGGCGAAGCGCATATGGTGGATGTCTCCGCCAAAGCGGAAACCGTACGCGAGGCGCGTGCAGAAGCATTTGTAACCATGCGTAGCGAAACGCTGGCGATGATCATTGACGGCAGTCACCATAAGGGTGATGTTTTCGCCACGGCGCGTATTGCCGGTATTCAGGCTGCCAAACGGACCTGGGATCTTATCCCACTGTGTCACCCACTGATGTTGAGCAAGGTCGAAGTCAATTTGCACGCCGAGCCGGAGCACAATCGCGTACGTATTGAAACGCTGTGTCGCCTGACCGGTAAAACCGGCGTTGAAATGGAAGCGTTAACGGCAGCCTCCGTGGCGGCGTTGACCATCTACGATATGTGCAAAGCGGTGCAAAAGGATATGGTGATTGGTCCGGTGCGTTTGCTGGCAAAAAGCGGCGGCAAATCGGGTGATTTTAAGGTGGATGCGCATGATTAAGGTTCTTTTCTTTGCTCAGGTACGGGAACTGGTGAACACCGATGCGTTAGAAGTTGCCGCCGAGTTTGCAACGGTAGAAGCGCTGCGCAAGCATCTGGCGGCGCAAAGCGATCGCTGGGCGCTGGCGCTGGAAGACGGCAAGCTGCTGGCGGCGGTGAATCAGACGCTGGTCAGTTTTGACCATCCTCTTAACGCGGGTGATGAAGTCGCTTTCTTCCCGCCGGTAACCGGAGGCTAAAATGACTGAAACGCGAATTGTAGTTGGCCATGCGCCGTTCAGCGTCGGGGATGAGTATCCCTGGCTGGCAGAGCGCGATGAAGACGGCGCGGTAGTCACTTTCACCGGTAAAGTCCGCAATCACAATCTCGGTGACAGCGTTAAGGCGTTAACGCTGGAACACTATCCGGGAATGACCGAAAAAGCGCTGGCGGAGATTGTCGACGAAGCGCGTTCGCGCTGGCCGCTGGGTCGGGTGACGGTGATCCATCGCATTGGCGAACTGTGGCCGGGTGACGAGATCGTTTTTGTTGGCGTAACCAGCGCGCATCGCAGCAGCGCGTTTGATGCCGGGCAGTTCATTATGGATTACCTGAAAACCCGCGCGCCGTTCTGGAAACGCGAGGCTACGCCGGAAGGTGAGCGCTGGGTTGATGCCCGCGACAGCGATAAGCTAGCAGCAAAACGCTGGTAGAGTACAATTGTTGTAGGCTCATACTGATTCAGGAGATTGTCATGGACCGATTCCCACGATCCGATTCTATTGTCCAGGCCCGTTCCGGCCTGCAAACGTATATGGCGCAGGTGTACGGCTGGATGACCTGCGGACTGTTGCTGACGGCGTTTATCGCCTGGTATGCGGCAAATACGCCCGCGGTGATGATGTTTGTCTTCTCCAGCAAAATCACCTTCTTTGGCCTGATCATCGCTCAACTGGCGCTGGTGTTTGTTCTGTCCGGCATGGTGCAAAGGCTGAGCGCGGGTATGGCGACCACGCTGTTTATGCTCTATTCGGCATTAACCGGGTTGACGCTATCAAGCATCTTTATTGTCTATACCTACTCGTCTATCGCCAGCACCTTCGTGGTCACTGGCGGGATGTTCGGGATCATGAGTTTGTATGGCTACACCACCAAGCGCGATCTGAGCGGCTTCGGCAATATGCTGTTTATGGCGCTGATCGGTATTGTGCTGGCTTCGCTGGTTAACTTCTGGCTGAAGAGCGAAGCGCTGATGTGGGCGGTGACCTATATCGGGGTGATAGTGTTTGTCGGTCTGACCGCCTATGACACGCAGAAGCTGAAAAATATCGGTGAGCAGATCGACCTGCGAGACAGCTCCAATCTGCGTAAATACGCGATTCTTGGGGCCTTAACGCTGTATCTGGACTTCATCAACCTGTTCCTGATGCTGCTGCGTATTTTCGGCAATCGTCGTTAATTGTCTGTTGCCGGATGGCGCTGCGCTTATCCGGCCTACAGTTGTGTATCGAAAGTAGGCCGGATAAGGCGTTAAGCCGCATCCGGCACTATAAGCACCATCATTTCGCCATCGCCTTCTCGTTTTTTACCCGCAGCTTTTTCGCCCGACTCTCCAGCAGTAAATAACACATCAGCGCCAGCAGTAGCGGAATAAAATAGTACAGCACGCGATACGCGAGCAGGGCAGCAATGATCGTGCCCTGAGACGTATTCTCTCCCGCCAGCAGCGCCATAAAAACCGCCTCCAGCACGCCGATCCCTGCCGGAATATGCACAATAACCCCGGCAATACTGCTCACCAGCAGCACGCCAAGCACGAAGAAATAGTTAATATTCTGACCCAGCAACAACCAGATAATCGCCCCCATAACCATCCAGTTAGTCCCGGATATCGCCATCTGCGCGAGGGCAAATTTCCAGGAGGGGAGCACCAGCTTTTGGCCCTTGATGGTGATGTGACGATGTTTAGCGAAGGTGCAAAACCACAGATAAACAACAATAATCAGCAGCAGCGCTATGCCTAAAATGCGCAATGTGCCTTCATCGATATACCAGTGAGCGGGCAGTTCGACGACGCCGAAGGTAAATATAAAACCGCCCAGCAGAATATAGCCCAGCCAGTTAGTGGTAATACTCAGCGAAAAAATCCGCGTTATTGTGCCCCCCGGCAACCCGAGACGCGAGTAGAGCCGATATCGCATCCCAATACCGCCCACCCAGGTGCTTAACGTCAGGTTGAACGCGTAACAGATAAACGACACCAACATGACCTGGCGTTTTGCCAGCTTGTGCCCGCAGTAGTAGCGCCCGAGCAGATCATAACAACCGTAAAGTAAATAACTGACGATCACCAACCCCACGGCACTGAGCAGGGCAATCCGATTATAATCGCGGATTACCGTCCACACTTCCTGCCAGTTGACTTTGCTGGCATAAACGACCAGCAACACGATCACCGCAATAAAAAATAACCATGTGAGGATCTTTTTCGCTAACCGCCAGCGTCGGTGATTTTTTGCCATCAGGTTTTCCCTCCTGCATCCTCAGTTTGTATACGGTCCTGAGTTTCCAGAGCGGGCTGCGCGGGCGGCTCTACCTCGGCCAGATGCGGGGTATGCGCCGGAAGCCAGCCGACCAGCGCCGGGAAGTGGCGTAAAAAGTGGAAGGCCAACACGCTTTTAGTCAGGTTCCACCAGGTGCGTTTTGGCAGCATGGATTCATCTACCCGCTTGCAGTCCTGCGCAATAATAGGGTTCAGGTTGTCGCGCAGGGTCTGGTTAAACGTGCGGTCATGAATAATCAGATTCGCTTCCAGATTCAGTGACAGGCTCAGCGGATCAAGATTGCTGGAGCCCACCGTCGCCCAGTGATCGTCCATCAGCGCCACTTTGCCATGCAGAGGTTTACGGCGGTATTCGTAGACATGGACGCCACCTTTAACCAGATAGTTGTACAGCAGGCGGGCACCCACTTTCACAATCGGCATATCCGGTTCACCCTGCACAATGAGTTTTACCCGAACGCCGCGTCGTGCTGCTTTACGCAGGGCATGCAGCAGGCGATAACCGGGAAAGAAATAGGCATTGGCAATGATCACTTCCCGTCGGGCCTGGGTCAGCATTTTAAGATAATGGCGTTCAATATCATCGCGATGCTCTTCGTTATCGCGCCAGACAAACAGCGCCTGCGCTTCGCCGGGGCGATGATTGTCGATTGCCCGGTGATGACGTCGCCACCAGCGTCGTACGGCGCTTTGCCCGGGCAGGTTTTCCAGTACAAAGTTCAGAATGTCAGCAACGACTGGACCTTCAACGCGAACGGCGTAATCCTGCTTGGCCTCCGGGCCGTAATCCGACATATGTTCAGCGGAGTAATTGATGCCGCCGACAAAGGCAACACGGTCATCAATGACCACTATTTTTCGATGCATACGGCGAAAGAGATTGGTGCGCATTCCAAAAAGACGTGGACGCGGATCGTAGTAGCGGAAAACAATACCGGCTACGGTCAGCTCTTCAACAAAACTGTCGCTCAGATCCGGCGAGCCGTAGCCATCCAGCAGCACCTCTGCTTTGATTCCTCGTCGGGCGGCTTCGAGCAACGCGGCATGCAGCTGTTTTCCTACCGCATCTTCAAACCAGATAAAAGTCTCAAGGATAATTTTTTGCTGTGCCTGCTCAATGGCGTCAAAGACGGCGGGGTAGAATTGATCGCCGTTTTCCAGCAGTTGAATTTGATTGCCTTCACGCCAGCCATATTTCATAAATGAATCTCCGCACTCAGGGGGGCATGATCGGACAAATGTCGCCAGTGACGCAGCGCAAGCGTCGTTGGGGTACTGGCATTCGCGTTTTTCACATAGATCCTGTCCAGGCGCAGCAGGGGAAACTGCACTGGAAACGTTCGCGCCGGGCGACCGTGGGCGCGGGTAAAAATCTCGTCAAGGCCAGCTTTGGCTTTCAACGGGCGATTGGCCGTTTGCCGCCAGTCGTTAAAATCTCCAGCAATCACCACGGGCTCCGCGTTGGGCAGGGCGTTAACCCAGTCTGCCAGCATCGAGAGCTGGGCCTGGCGGTGAGCTTCACGTAGGCCGAGATGCACACACATCACATGAATGGGGAGGGAGAGCATTGGCGGTACGATGCGGCAGTAAAGGACTCCGCGCTTTTCACTCGCGCCGACTGACACATCACGGTTTTCATAATGCTCAATGGGATACCGCGACAGCACCGCATTACCGTGATGTCCCTGCGGGTATACGGCGTTACGCCCGTAGGCGAAGTCGCTCCACATCGTGTCCGCCAGAAATTCGTAGTGGCTGGTATCCGGCCAGTTCTCAATGTGCAGCGAATGCGCTTCGTGCGCACCCATGACTTCCTGCAGACACACAATGTCTGCGCCGACGGTTCTGACGGCTTCCCGTAGCTCAGGCAAAATAAAACGCCGGTTGAAGGCGGTAAACCCTTTGTGAGTATTAATGGTGAGCACATTGAATGAAAATTGAACTCTCGATCCGCTCATGGACCTCCCGTTGGCGTCACTTCCTAAATAAAATAGTGTAGTCGTCGTCACAAAAAGATGCGGTGTTACGGAATTTTCCGTAAAGTCCGGTACTCTGAACAATTAGTCGAAAATCCTTCAGGAGAATAGCCATGAGGTGGCAACAACGTGTTCGTGTCGCAACGGGTCTAAGTTGCTGGCAGATAGTGTTGCATTTACTGGTAGTGGCGTTGCTGGTAATGGGCTGGATGAGCGGCAGACTGGTGCATGTCGGCCTGGGATTGTGCGTCGTGTACGGCGTTACCGTTTTATTGATGCTTGCATTGCAACGTCACCACGAACAGCGCTGGCGCGACGTGGCTGATGTGCTGGAAGAGTTGACCACGACGTGGTATTTCGGTGCCGCCATGATCGTGCTGTGGCTGCTGTCACGCGTGCTGCAAAACAACGTCTTGCTGGCACTGGCGGGGCTGGTCATCCTTGCCGGACCCGCCGTGGTCTCGCTGCTGGCGAAAGACAAAAAGCTACATCACCTTGCGTCTAAACATCGCATACGCCGCTGATCCGGTCGTGGCCGCTATCACTAACAGCGGCCACAAGCTTCCCCAGACAATCTGCAGACTCGCATCTTTCAGGTAAATCTGTTTCGTGATGTCCGTAAAATGGCGGATCGGGTTTATCCACGTCAGATTCTGCAACCAGACCGGCATGTTTTCGACCGGTGAGACATAGCCCGAGAGTAAAATCGCCGGCATCATAAACACAAATACCCCGATAAACGCCTGCTGCTGGGTGGCGCACAGTGACGAAATCAGCAGACCAAAGCCAACCAGCGACAGCCCGTAAATCACCATTGTGAAATAGAACAGCCCCAATGAACCGGCAAACGGGATGTGATAAGCCCAGATGCCGATCGCCAGCACAATGGTGGCCTGAAAAGTAGCCACAATTAGCGCGGGCACAGCTTTGCCGATGAAAATCTGCCAGGTGGTAAGCGGGGAAACCAGCAGTTGATCCAGCGTGCCTTGCTCGCGCTCGCGGGCAACCGAGAGTGAAGTAACGATCATTACGCCGATGGTGGTGATCATGGCGATCAGCGACGGAACCACAAACCATTTGTAATCCAGATTCGGGTTATACCAGTTACGCACCACCAGCTCGCTGTTGTTCGGTTTCGGCTTGCCGTCCATCAGCTCCTGCTGATACTCCTTAACGATTTGCTGCAGGTAATTCGCGGCAATTTGCGCGCTGTTTGAGTTTCGCCCGTCGAGGATAATCTGCATGGGAGCCTGCTGGAAGGTATCCAGATTACGAGAAAAATTGGCCGGGAAACGCACCAGTAGCAGGGCTTTTTGCGTGTCGATGGTGGGCTGGATCTCCTGCGGGCTTTTCAACAGCAGAACATGCGTAAAGGCGCTGGCGCGGGCGAAGCGCTGGGTTAGCTCTACCGAATGTTTACCGTTGTCTTCGTTATAGATAGCGATAGTGGCGTTGGTGACTTCCAGCGTTGCCGCGAACGGGAACAGGATAACCTGAATCAGCACCGGTAAAATCAGAATGGCTCGCGTCTGCGGTTCGCGTAACAGCGATTGCAGCTCTTTGCGAATTAATGTCCATAAGCGATGAAACATGCCTGTCCTCTCAGTCCAGTTTGTAGGCCTGATAAGCTAAGCGCATCAGGCATAATGCCGGATGGCGACGTGAACGCCTTATCCGGCCTACGGCTACAATTATCCATACACGAATTTAATCCAGCCGACGTTTGGTTTTAAGCCACGTCAGGCCAATAAACATCACCGCCGAAGCGATTAAAAACAGCACGTTGATAATCAGCACCACCGGAATATTTCCCGCCAGAAACAGGCTTTGCAGGGTGCTGACGAAATAACGCGCCGGAATAATGTAGGTTACCGCCCGGATAATCGCGGGCATGCTGTCTATCTGGAAGATAAATCCCGACAGCATAATCGAGGGCAGGAAGGCGGCGTTCAGTGCGACCTGCGCGGCGTTAAACTGGTTGCGGGTGATGGTGGAAATAAGCAACCCCATACCGAGCGTACTGAGCAGAAACAGGCTGGTAATGAAAAACAGGATCAGCAACGAGCCACGGTAGGGCACGCCAAGAATAAACACCGACACCAGCATACACAGCAGCATCGCCAGCATGCCCAGAAAGTAATACGGGATCAATTTGCACAGCAGCAGCTCGACGCGGGTGACTTCGGTAGACAGCAGCGCTTCCATGGTGCCGCGCTCCCATTCGCGCGCCACCACTAATGAGGTGAGGATGGCGCCAATGACCGTCATGATGATGGTGACCGCCCCGGGAATAATAAAGTGCTGGCTGATGGCCGCCGGGTTAAACCAGTAGCGGGTTTGCACGTCGATCAAAGGTTTGAACGATTCCCCACGATCTTCTGCCCGCTGTTGCTGCCAGATTTGCCAGATGCCTTCGACATAACCCTGCACAAAGTTGGCGGTATTCGGTTCGCTGCCGTCGGTGATCACCTGGATCGGGGCGACATCGTTGGGGCGCGCCATCTGCTGGGCAAAATCCACTGGGATCACCACCAGACCGCGAATGCGCCCGGCCTGCATTTTCTCAATCAGTTCCTGGCGATTATCGCTGATGGTGGCGTCAATATACGGCGAACCGGTCATGGTATGGGTAAAATCCAGCGCCTCTTCACTCTGCTGTTCGAGCAAAATCCCTACCCGCAGCTTGCTGGAGTCGAGGTTGATCCCATAGCCGAAGATAAACAGCAGCAGCAGCGGGATCACCACAGCAATCAGCCAACTGCTGGGATCGCGGACGATCTGGCGCGTCTCTTTCACGCACAGCGCGCGGACGCGACGCCAGGAGAGAGCGGAGTTACTCATGCGTATGCTCCTTATCCCAGTCATTGATTAGCGTGATGAACGCCTGTTCCATGGTCGGGTCCGACGTGTCGCTGTCGGCAGCCTGAGCCTTCAGGTCGTCTGGCGTACCGCTGGCTATCAGTTTGCCGCGATACACCAGCCCGATGCGATCGCAGTATTCTGCCTCATCCATAAAGTGGGTGGTCACCATCACCGTGACGCCTTTTTCCACCATGCTGTTGATATGCAACCAGAACTCACGACGGGTGAGGGGATCGACCCCGGAAGTGGGTTCATCAAGGAACAGAATGTCGGGTTCATGCATCAGCGAGCAGGCCAGCGCCAGACGCTGCTTAAATCCCAGCGGCAGTTCATCGGTGGCATGGGAAGCGATATTCTTCAGGCCAAATGCTTCGCTCATACGATCGATTTTCTCTTTCTGCGCCCGACCGCGCAGGCCGTAGACGCCGGAGAAAAAGCGCAGATTCTGTTCAACCGTCAGGTTACCGTACAGGGAGAATTTCTGCGCCATATAGCCCAGATGCTGACGCGCTTTGCCGGAGCTGACTTTCAGGTCCATATCCAGCACCAGCGCTTTGCCGGAAGTGGGGACCAGCAGGCCGCACATCATTTTAAAGGTGGTGGATTTGCCCGCGCCGTTGGGGCCTAACAGACCAAAAATCTCGCCGCGTTGCACGGCAAAGTCTACGTGGTCGGTAGCGGCAAAATCGCCAAATTTCTTGGTCAGCGCTTTGGCTTCGATCACCGTTTCGCCAGGCGTGCCTTCCACGGTATGCAGGATAGCGCCCAGCGGGGACTCCGATGTTCCGGCTCCGCCGAGTAAATCGATAAAGGCATCTTCGAAGCGGGGTGCGGTTTCGTTGATGGTTATCTCCGGCATGCCGTCAGCGTTTTGGATCTGCTGAGCAGTAGCCTCTTTTTTCAGGATTAAACGGACGGATTTGCCCTGAATCATTCCGTCGCTGACCAGCGGCAGTTTTAACGCGCGTTGCAGCAGTCGGCGGTTGTTTTCCTGTGGACTGCTCATCAGGAAGCTGCGACCTGCCATGGTTTGCGTAAGCTGGGTGGGATCGCCCTGGTATAACAGTTCACCTTCGTTCATCAGCAGCACATCACGGCATTGCTCTGCTTCATCCAGATACGACGTACTCCAGAGGATCAGCATGCCGTCCCCGGCCAGCTCGTGGACCATTTGCCACAGTTCGCGACGGGAAATGGGGTCGACACCTACGCCTGGCTCATCCAGCAGCAACACTTTAGGTTCGCCAACCAGCGTACAGGCAAGCCCGAGCTTCTGCTTCATGCCGCCAGAAAGCTTGCCAGCCAGTCGTCCGGTAAATGGTCCCAGCGAGGTGAATTCCAGGAGTCGGGCAAAGGTTTTTTCTCGCGCTTCACCGGTGACGCTGCGTAAGTCGGCATAGAGATTGAGGTTCTCCATGACGGTTAAATCTTCGTACAGACCAAATTTCTGCGGCATATAGCCCAGCACCGCATGTAGTGCGCTGTCGTCTTTGATGGGGTCAAAACCAATCACTTCAGCACTTCCGGCATCAGGTTTTAATAATCCCGCCAGCATTCGCATCAACGTAGTTTTGCCCGCGCCGTCCGGCCCGACAAGCCCGGTCACGTAGCCTGCATGAACGGTACAGTCGAGCGGGGCGACGGCCGGTTTTTCCATTCCGGTAAAGTTTTTCGTCAGCCCTTTAAGCGTAATGACGGCGTCATTCATGCCGTGCCTCATTGCCAAACTTTATCGTTACCGGCATTCCCTGGCGCAGCGCATCGTCCGCGTCGGTCACCACAATTCGCAGGCGATAAACCAGGTCGGTACGCAGGTCAGGAGTCTCGACCGTTTTCGGGGTAAATTCGGCGGTAGGAGAAACGAAGCCGATTTTGCCGTGATACGGTTTGTCCGGGCGGCCATCGGTATAGAGCAGGATCTCACGTCCTGGCTGCGCCTGGCTCAGATTTCGTTCGTCAACGTAAGCACGAACCCAAACCGGACGCGTGAGCGACAGCGTCAGTACCGTGCCCCCTTCGTTCAGCATGCTGCCGGGTTCAACTGCACGGGTGAGAAGCGTGCCGTCAGACGGCGAGGTCAGCGTGGTGTCATGCAAATTCAGCTCTGCCTGTGCCAGCTCGGCCTGAGCTTGTTCGAGCGTGGCTTTTGCCTGCTCGATGTCCTGCACACGATTACCGCTGCGATATTGCGTGAGTTTATCCTGTGCGGATTTCAGCGAAGCTAACGCCTGATCGCGAGATGAACGGGCGTTTTCCAGATCGTTGGCTGAAATGGTGCGGCTTTTCCACAATCCGACCTGCCGATTGTAAAAGTTCTGCGCGTAATCATAGGCGGCCTGCGCCTGTTTGACTGCCGCCGCGGTTTGCGCGATCTCTTCTTCGCGATACCCTGCCAGCATCAGATCGTATTGTGCCTGTGCGGCGGCAACGTTGGCTTTTGCCTGCATTAATGCGTTTTCATACGGTGCGCGGTCCAGTTCACCCAGCACCTGACCGGCGGTAATCGCATCGCCTTCGTCAACCGCCAGCGAGGCCAGCCTGCCGCCGACACGAAAACTCAGGTTGACGCTACGGATATCGACATTGCCGTATAGCGTCAGGCCGTTATCTTGCCGACTCTGATACCACCACGTTCCACCGGCAATCACGGCAACGAGGGCCGCGATAACCAGCCCGAGAACGACAGGTTTTTTCATGACTCCAGACTCCTTTGCGTTAAACCTTGCAGAATAAGATCGATGTGACAGGTGATCGTTTGGTCAATCAGCGCGGTTTTATCCTCATCAAATTGTGACCAGCCTGTACGCAACAGAATGGTTTCTTTCCCCAGACGAAAAGCCAGCACCTCGCCGAGTATGGCGTGGGTATGCAGAATCATCTGGGTATCGTTGGCATCGCCACCGGTATAGGCGGCAATCAGGCGTGTCAAGTGTGTATGCAGCGGATTGATAACCTGGTCGTGCACCAGTTGATAAGCTGCGGTGGGGGAAAGCTGTTCGCGCGAGATAAATTTGCTCAGGTTAACGGTGTCGTCCTGAGTTAACAGCATGATCATATTTTTGCAGGCGCGCAGGATCAGTTCGCGCATCGCGCCACGGTCCGGCTCTGGTTGGGCGAATAAACGCTCGGCCTCTTCAGCGTGCGGGCGAAACTGTGCACCGATAAAATCCGCAATCCACTGGGCGCAGGCGAGATATAAATCCTCTTTTGAGCCAAAATAGTAGGTGATAGCCGCAATGTTTTGCCCGGCCTGTGCAGCGATATCACGCGTCGTGGCGTGCAGACCATACTCGCCGAATTGCGCCAATGCGGCGGCAATGAGCTGGTTCTTCGCCTGTTCACCTTTGGTTGTCATGGTGGGTGTATTCATGGCACGACTCTGATCTTAATCAATCGATTGATTAAGATTATGACTGATGTGCAGCCTTGTCCAGTCCGGAGCGTTATTTTCCAGTGAAGGGATAATTTATGCGGCACATCACAAAAACTGCTACACTCCGCCCCTTCATGACATTGTGGTTTTTGTCATCTCTATTGTATGTATCTCCCTGAAAACGACACCGGTAACGGTCAGGGCGGTTCGGAGTTGTTATGTCTTTTGATTCCCTTGGTTTAAACCCTGAAATTTTACGTGCCGTTGCCGAGCAGGGTTACCGTGAACCTACCCCTATTCAGCAGCAGGCTATTCCTGCCGTGCTGGAAGGCCGCGATCTGATGGCCAGCGCCCAGACCGGTACGGGGAAAACGGCAGGTTTTACCTTGCCGCTGTTGCAGCACCTGATCACCAATCAGCCGCATGGTAAAAGCCGTCGTCCGGTTCGTGCGCTGATCCTCACGCCAACCCGCGAACTGGCGGCCCAGATTGGCGAAAACGTCCGTGATTACAGTAAGTATCTGAATATTCGCTCGCTGGTGGTCTTCGGCGGCGTCAGCATTAACCCGCAGATGATGAAGCTGCGTGGCGGCGTAGATGTGCTGATCGCTACTCCGGGTCGTTTGCTCGATCTGGAGCACCAGAATGCGGTGAAACTGGATCAGGTTGAGATCCTGGTACTGGATGAAGCTGACCGCATGCTGGATATGGGCTTTATTCACGATATTCGTCGCGTTCTGGCAAAACTGCCGGCAAAACGTCAGAACCTGTTGTTCTCAGCAACGTTCTCTGATGACATTAAATCGCTGGCCGAAAAACTGTTGCACAACCCGCTGGAAATCGAAGTGGCGCGTCGTAATACCGCGTCAGAGCAGGTTACTCAGCACGTTCATTTCGTTGATAAAAAACGTAAACGCGAACTACTGTCGCAGATGATTGGTCAGGGCAACTGGCAGCAGGTGCTGGTGTTTACCCGTACCAAACATGGCGCGAACCATCTGGCAGAGCAGTTGAATAAAGACGGCATCCGCAGTGCGGCTATCCACGGTAATAAATCTCAGGGTGCGCGTACGCGTGCGCTGGCTGATTTTAAATCCGGTGATATTCGCGTGCTGGTAGCGACCGACATTGCCGCGCGAGGTCTGGACATTGAAGAGTTACCGCACGTGGTGAACTACGAGCTGCCAAACGTCCCGGAAGACTACGTGCACCGCATTGGTCGTACCGGTCGTGCGGCCGCTACCGGCGAAGCGTTGTCTCTGGTGTGCGTCGATGAACACAAGCTGTTGCGTGACATCGAGAAGTTGCTGAAAAAAGAGATCCCGCGTATTGCAACGCCAGGCTATGAGCCAGACCCGTCCATTAAAGCTGAGCCGATCCAGAACGGTCGTCAGCAGCGTGGCGGCGGCGGTGGTCGCGGGCAGGGAGGAGCAGGGCGCGGACAGCAGCCGCGTCGTCAGGATGGCGGTGCGCCAAAAGCGAAGCCGCGTAATGGCGAAGGCAAACCGGCAGGTGATAAACCTCGTCCACCGCGCCGTCCGCGCAAACCGTCTGCAGCGCAGTAATTCACCTTGCTGTATGGCAGTATAAACATGCTATCCGGTCTACACACTGTGTAGGCCGGATAGGTCAATCACTCCCCCGAACTTTGCGATTTCAGCACGATTGAGCAGGTATATCGTCCTGCCGGGTGAATCGAAATCGTCGTCTCAAATACTTTCCCGTCCCTGTCCAGATAACGACGCACGATTCTCATCGCTGGCGAATCAGGTGCTACATTGAGAATCTTTGCCACCTTTTTGGGCACGCCGACAGCCGTAATGGTCTGATGCACCTCATGGCTTTTAATACCGTAATGGGTTTCGATCAAATCGCTGATTAACGAGTGTGGGTCGTCACGGATGTACGTACGCAGTTTGGCGTAATCCGTGCTGGCATAGCTGTCCGTCCAGCAGATTGGCGCGTCGGGGTTTTGCGCATCTTCGCGAGTGCTGGCAATGTGCAGCCAACGGGAACCAGGCGGGCAGCCAATCATCTGGGACAACTCTATGTCCGCCACAATCTCATCGATTTTCTTGATGACGCGCAGATTGTTTTTGGCCAGCAGCAACAGATCCTCAAGATGCGATAGCGGGTGATTGACGCCGTTAGCCTTAGGTTCGCAAACGCGAGTTCCCGCGCCTTTACGCCGTGATATCAGACCTTGCTCTGTTAATTCCCTTAGCGCCTCACGCATGGTGTGGCGGCTGACCTGCCATGTTTCGCACAGTTCCATTTCCGTAGGAAACAGCGAGCCGGGGGCGAAGGTTCCCACCGCAATTTGCTGCGCCAGTTCACGTGCTATTCGCTTGTACAGAGATTCTTTCATCGCAGTTTCATCAAAATATTAGTGATCTTTATCACGAAAATTTGTACGGACTATTCCCTACATTTCTTATGAGTACTATAAATGTCCGTACATTTAAATGTACGGACATTTATTTATGTCTGGACATTGTGACGGCATTTGAATATCCAACAAACTGCCGTAAACACGCATCTTATCATTATCAGATTTTCCAGGGGGATTTATGGCTTCGAATGTACTTGATTCTGTTCTGTTCAGGGACTCTTTCGGCACACCGGCGATGCGCGCGGTGTTTGACGATCGCGAGCTGGTGCGCAAATACGTGGAAGTGGAAGTGGCATTAGCCAAAGCCCAGGCACGCTGCGGTGTGATACCCGAGGCTGCGGCGCAGGAAATTGCAGAAAAATGTAATGCTGACACGCTCGATTTTGATTTATTGCGCCATGAAACCGAAATTGTGGGTTATCCGATCCTACCGCTGGTGCACCAGATTTCTAAACAGGCAGGCGAGTCCGGCGGTTATGTGCACTGGGGGGCAACCACTCAGGACATTATGGACACCGCAGTGGTTCTGCAAATTCGTGATGCTTTTGCGCTCATTGAGTCCGATATGGACAAACTCCGCGCCACGCTGGCCGATCTTTCACGCCGCTACCGTGATACGCCGATGGCCGGGAGAACCCATTTACAACAGGCTTTGCCCGTGACATTCGGTTACAAAGCGGCCATCTGGCTGGATATGTTTGAACGCCACGCGGAACGTCTTTCCCAAGCGCGTCCTCGTGTATTGGTCGGCGAATTTGCGGGGGCGGCCGGTACGCTGGCATCGCTGGGGGATAAAGGGCTGGCGGTACAAAAAGCGATGATGGAAGAGCTTGGGCTAAATGTCCCAACATCCACCTGGCACGTCGCGCGTGATGGTTTTGCCGAAGCGGTGAACCTGTTAGCGGTGATTACCGGGTCGCTGGGCAAGATTGCCTACGACGTAATGCTGCTGGCAGCAAACGAGTTTGGCGAACTGTATGAGCCGTTTGTTAAAGGGCGTGGCGCCAGCAGTACCATGCCGCAGAAACGCAACCCTATTTCCAGCGAGCTGATGCTGGCCTGTGCCAAAGGCGTTCGCCAACAGGCAGGGTTGATGCTTGATGCGATGGTGCAAGATCTGGAGCGTGCAACCGGGCCGTGGCATGCCGAATGGATTGCTATCCCAGAAAGTTTCGTGCTCAGCGCGGGGGCATTGCATCAGGCCAACTTTATGCTGGCGGGGCTGGTGGTTGATGAAGAGGCGATGAAACGTAACCTCGGTATGACCAACGGATTGATTGTGGCTGAGGCAGTCATGATGGGATTGGCCCCGTACATTGGTCGTCAGGATGCACATGACGTGGTGTACGACGCCTGCCGTATCGTCAACGAACAGGGTGGGCGATTGGCTGATGTGCTGAATGCGATGCCCTCTGTCTCTGAACGGCTGGACCCACAGTTGATTGAAAAACTGACCGACCCGGCAAATTACCTTGGAATGGCACCGGCGATGGTGGATCAGGTATTAGCAAGATACATGTCGCGGAAATGAATGCTCTCGGGCTAACGGAATAAGGATATTTTTATGTCAACGAATTCTGTCACGGGAAAATCCATTCTGTCGTTCCTGATACCGCTGGCGATAGGCGCGATCGTTTGGTTTTATCCTGTTCCTGATGGTCTAACGCCTCAGGCCTGGCATATGTTCGCGATATTTGCCGCGACCATTGCCGCCATTCTCACTCAGCCGCTCCCTTCGGGGGCGGTGATGTTGATTGCACTTTGCGTGGTTATTTTCACCAAAACGTTGCCAGAGGCAAAGGCGCTGTCAGGGTTTGCGTCCGGTACGGTATGGCTCATTTTCTGCGCCTACGTCTTGTCTCTGGGGTTTGTGACGTCAGGACTGGGGAAACGTATTGCGTATAAAATGTTATCGCTCTTTGGCGGCAGCAGCCTGGGTATTGCTTACTCACTGGGGATTTCCGATCTGATTATGGCCCCGGCAATGCCGTCAGTAACTGCGCGGTCCGGGGGCATAATTTTTCCCATCACGCGTTCTATCAATGATGTGTTGGGCTCCGCTCCAGGGGTAACGGGCAAACGTATTGGCGATTTCTTAACCATGGTATGCTTCCAGTTTACGCCGATTACCGGGGCGATTTTTCTCACCGGGATGGCGGCGAATCCGCTGGTAGCGAGCCTGGCGAAATCGTCATTGGGTATGGAGATAACCTGGGGCGGATGGTTTATTTCCGCAGTAGTCCCTGCGATGGTTTGTTTCTGTCTGATGCCGCTACTGGTCTATAAATTATTGGATCCTGAGCTTAAGCGTACGCCAGAGGCAAAAGCGATGGGTAAGCAGGCGCTCGGTGAGCTCGGTTCGATGAGCAGCAACGAGAAAAAGGTCGCGTTTGGTTTTGTGCTGGCGCTGGTTGGCTGGGGCACCAGTTTGATTACTGGATTGTCTGCCACATCTGTCGGGCTGGGGCTGGCTGCTTATCTGTTTGCTTCGGGTGCTGTTAGCTGGAAAAGTTTGCTTAATGACCATGCAGCCTGGGATACGGTTATCTGGTTTAGCGTCATTATTAGCCTTGCGACCGGACTTGCCGATCTGGGTTTTATTAAATGGATGACAATAAAGTTAGGCAGCGGTATTCAAGGGTTTGGTGCGATGGAGTCCTTTATTGTGCTGGGGATCCTTTACATTTACGTCCACTATCTCTTTGCTACGGCTACCGGGCACGTAGCCGCGCTGTATGCTCCTTTCGCGGCCACGGCGATCGCTGCGGGTGCTCCGCCGATGATGGTCGCTATTTGCTTCGGCATCTTTAGTAATCTGATGTGGGGGAATACCGAGTATGGTGGCGGACCCGGTCCTATTTATTTTGCCCAGGGCTATTTTGAACGACCGCGCTTTTACAAGATTAACCTCTGCGTGGTGACGGCAAATGTGATCATCATTTTTGCCGTGGGCATGCTGTGGTGGAAGCTGCTGGGGTACTATTAATCGACACGTTTATTCGGCCTGCAATGCACCTGGCTGTAGGCCGGATAGCATGTAAGCCGCCATCCGGAAATTTAAGTCAAAGCTGCGAAGCGCTTTCCAGAATGGGGGAAAAAGGTACATCCAACGACTGAAATGTGCCACAATAGTGGCTGTTTATACAGTACTTCAGGTTTTCTCATGGCACTAACGGCTGCGTTAAAAGCGCAAATCGCCGCCTGGTATAAGGCGCTTCAGGAACAGATCCCCGACTTTATCCCCCGTGCGCCGCAGCGGCAGATGATTGCTGACGTCGCGAAAACGCTCTCCGGGGAAGAAGGGCGGCATCTGGCGATTGAAGCACCGACCGGAGTGGGGAAAACCCTGTCGTATCTGATTCCCGGTATTGCCATCGCGCGTGAAGAACAAAAAACGCTGGTGGTCAGTACCGCCAATGTCGCTTTGCAGGACCAGATCTACAGCAAAGATTTACCGCTGCTGCGCAAAATTATCCCCGACCTGCGTTTTACCGCTGCGTTTGGTCGCGGACGCTATGTCTGCCCGCGTAACTTAGCGGCGCTGGCCAGCACTGAACCCAATCAGCAGGATCTGCTGGCTTTTCTCGACGATGACCTGACGCCCAACAACCAGGAAGAACAAAAGCGCTGTGCCAGGCTAAAAGGCGATCTCGACAGCTACAAGTGGGACGGGCTGCGCGACCACACCGATATCGCTATCGACGACGGACTCTGGCAGCGTCTGAGCACCGATAAAGCCAGCTGTCTGAATCGCAACTGTCACTACTATCGTGAATGCCCTTTTTTTGTCGCCCGCCGGGAGATTCAGGAAGCTGAAGTGGTCGTGGCTAATCATGCGCTGGTAATGGCGGCCATGGAAAGCGAAGCCGTTTTGCCGGAGCCGAAAAACCTACTGCTGGTACTTGATGAAGGCCACCATTTGCCGGATGTCGCGCGCGATGCGCTGGAGATGAGCGCAGAAATCAGCGCCCCCTGGTATCGACTGCAGTTGGATCTGTTTTGCAAATTAGTGGCTACCTGCCTGGAGCAGTTTCGCCCGAAGACCACGCCGCCACTGGCAAATGCCGAGCGTCTGAACGGTCACTGTGAGGAACTGTATGAGCTGATTTCATCGCTCAATAACATTCTTAATCTGTATATGCCCGCTACCCAGGAGGCAGAACACCGCTTCGCGATGGGCGAATTGCCTACGGAAGTGATGGAGATTTGTCAGCGTCTGGCAAAGCTAACAGAAATGCTGCGCGGTCTGGCGGAACTGTTCCTCAACGATCTCAGCGAAAAAACCGGCACTCACGATATCGTGCGTCTGCATCGGGTTATTTTGCAGATGAACCGGGCGCTGGGCATGTTTGAGGCGCAAAGCAAACTGTGGCGGCTCGCATCGCTCGCGCAATCGTCAGGCGCGCCGGTGAGTAAATGGGCGACGCGCGAGGTGCGTGACGGGCAGATCCATGTCTGGTTCCACTGCGTGGGGATCCGTGTGAGCGATCAGCTCGAACGACTGCTGTGGCGTAGCGTCCCGCATATTATTGTCACTTCCGCAACGCTGCGCTCGCTCAACAGCTTCTCGCGTTTGCAGGAGATGAGCGGTCTGAAAGAAAAAGCAGGGGACCGGTTTGTCGCGCTGGATTCACCGTTTAATCACGTTGAACAGGGCAAAATAGTCATTCCGCAGATGCGCTACGAACCGTTAATTGATAACGAAGAGCAGCATATCGCGGAAATGGCCGCCTATTTTCGCGAACAGCTGGAGAGTAAAAAGCATCAGGGCATGCTGGTACTCTTTGCCAGCGGTCGCGCGATGCAGCGTTTTCTTGAGCATGTTACCGATCTGCGCCTGCTGTTGCTGGTGCAGGGCGATCAGCCGCGCTACCGTCTGGTGGAGTTGCACCGCAAACGGGTGACCAACGGCGAGCGCAGTGTGCTGGTTGGGCTGCAATCTTTTGCTGAAGGTCTGGACTTGAAAGGCGACCTGCTGACTCAGGTGCATATTCACAAAATTGCTTTTCCGCCTGTCGACAGCCCGGTGGTGATCACCGAGGGCGAGTGGTTGAAAAGTCTGAACCGCTACCCCTTCGAGGTGCAGAGCTTGCCTGCGGCGTCATTCAATTTGATCCAGCAGGTTGGGCGACTCATCCGTAGCCATGGCTGCTGGGGAGAAGTGGTTATTTATGACAAGCGTTTATTGACCAAAAGCTATGGCAAGCGTTTACTGAACGCGTTACCCATATTTCCGATAGAGCAACCTGCTGTGCCAGACGTTATAGTAAAACCAAAAGAAAAAGCGAAACCCACGCGCCGCCGTCGGCGTTAACGATGCGAGCAACAGGCAAGGAGTTATCGATGGATTACCGCAAAATCATTAAAGAGATTGGGCGAGGAAAAAATCACGCGCGTGACCTGGATAAGGATACTGCTCGCGGACTGTATACCCATATGATGAACGGCGACGTACCTGACCTTGAGATGGGAGGGGTACTGATTGCGCTACGTATCAAGGGCGAAGGTGAAGCGGAGATGCTGGGCTTTTACGAAGCGATGCAAAACCACACCATTCGCCTGACTCCGCCGGTAACCAAACCCATGCCGATTGTCATTCCCAGCTACAATGGCGCGCGCAAGCAGGCGAATTTGACTCCGCTGCTGGCGATTTTACTGCATAAACTCGATTTTCCGGTGGTGGTGCACGGCGTCAGCGAGGATCCAACCCGCGTACTGACTGAAACCATTTTCGAACTTATGGGGATTACGCCAACGCTGCATGCCGGGCAGGCGCAGGCAAAGCTGGATGGTCATGAGCCGGTGTTTATTCCGGTGAGCGCGCTGTGCCCTCCGCTGGAGAAACAGCTGGCGATGCGCTGGCGCATGGGTGTGCGTAACAGTGCACATACGCTGGCTAAATTAGCCACGCCGTTTGCTGAAGATGCCGCGCTGCGTCTTTCCAGCGTGTCCCACCCGGAATATGTTTCGCGCGTGGCGAAGTTCTTCGGCGATATCGGTGGGCGCGGCCTGTTGATGCATGGTACCGAGGGCGAAGTGTATGCCAACCCGCAGCGCTGCCCGCAGATAAGCCTGATAGATTCATCCGGTGTGCGAGTGCTACAAGACCGACAGAGCGAGATGCCTGACGAGCCGGTACCGCTACCGGTAGCAAAAGACCCGGAAACCACCGCGCGCTGGATTGAGCGTTGTCTGGCTGGCAGTGAGCCTGTTCCGGCATCGTTGAAAATCCAGATGGCCTGCTGCCTGGTGGCAACCGGTGAGTCCGCCTCACTGGCTGAAGGACTTGCCCGCGTCGAGCAAAGTTTCTAAACCATTTGTTATCCCGACGGGCCTGTTGCCTGGCCTGTCGGTTCTCTCTTTTCGGCAATGTGAAATTTCTGCACGTTTATTGACCTCCAGCGCACCGTGGCGCAGCATAGTTTGTTGAAAAATAAGAAACACAACAAACACGCGACACAACAGGAGATAACAATGAACAGTGGACATCGCTTCCATGTGCCAACGCTGCACGCCTTTATCCAGGCCGTTTTTCATCAGATGGGAAGCAATGATCAGGAGGCGCGGCTGGTGGCCGACCATCTGATAGCCTCTAACCTCGCCGGTCACGACTCCCATGGCATCGGTATGATCCCAAGCTATATTCGTTCATTCTCGCAGGGGCATCTGCAGATCAACCGTCATGCCAAAGTGGTAAAAGATGCGGGGGCGGTGATTACGCTTGACGGCGACTTTGCGTTTGGTCAGGTGGCGGCACACGAGGCAATCACGCTTGGAATCGAAAAAGCGCGTCAGTACGGAATCGCCGCCGTGGCATTACATAATTCGCACCATATCGGCCGTATTGGCTACTGGGCGGAGCAATGTGCGGCGGCAGGTTTTGTCTCGGTACACTTTGTGAATGTGGTGGGGATCCCGATGGTCGCACCGTTTCATGGCCGCGATAGCCGTTTTGGAACCAATCCCTTCTGCGTCGTATTCCCGCGTAAAAATACCTTCCCACTGTTGCTGGACTATGCAACCAGCGCCATCGCGTTTGGCAAAACCCGTGTGGCATGGCATAAGGGCGAGCCGGTGGCTCCAGGATGCCTGATTGATGTGGCGGGTGTTCCCACTACCGATCCTGCGGTAATGCAGGTTTCTCCGCTGGGGTCGTTGCTGACCTTTGCCGAGCACAAGGGGTATGCGCTGGCGGCGATGTGCGAAATTATGGGCGGTGCGCTTTCTGGCGGTAAAACCACACATGAAGAGAGCCTGCAGACCAGCGCGGACGCCATCATTAACTGTATGACCACCATCATTATGAATCCACAACTGTTCGGCGCGCCGGACTGCGACAACCAGGTCGCGGCATTTGCTGAGTGGGTGAAAGCGTCCCCGCATGCTGAAGATGCCCCGATCCTGTTGCCTGGGGAGTGGGAGGTGAACACTCGCGAGGAACGGCTGGAACACGGTATTCCGCTGGATGCCGGAAGTTGGCAAGCGATTTGTGAGGCGGCACTGCAAATTGGGATGCCAGACGCCGTGTTGCAGGAATTCTGTCAACGGCTGAAACAATAGGCAAAAAAAAAGCCCGTCCAGTGGCGGACGGGCAAACAAAGGGTAACAAACAGGGTCAATGAGGGTTGGAGCATTGGGTCGTACAGGTAATCTTTCGGTTATTTATAGATAACCGCGGTGCCGCTCATTTTGTCTTTGCCGATAGCGGAAGTGATGCTGTACCCAGTTGCGCCAGCAGCATTCGCTTTCTCAGCCAGTTTGGCTTCCAGGCCGTCCAGCGTAGTGGCGCCGTCAGCAGATACCACACCAATTTTGTTCATATTTTGCGCCTGAGTAGAGGAAACCGGCTCGGCAGCGAAAACGCCAAATGACAGGGTGGACAGGGCGATGGCAGCAACAGCAAATTTGATATTTTTCATGATTAATCTCTCGCAGGGTTGTTCTGTTAGTCAGTGTTCTTTAAGAAGACGTTGTTCCGTCGATGTGATAAGTATCACGTTTTTTTTGGTGAGAGAAAATCGAATAGAATTGACGACATCAATCAAAAAAATTGAATGACAAATAACTTATTGAATATTAATAAATTCGAGTAAGGGATTTACAGTTCTTGTTATTGCGCTTTACAGAGAAGGCGACAACGGCACATTTTGCTACACAGGGTGCAAAAAAGCGTGCTCGTAAAGGAAATCGTATGCGCTGAAACTTTTGGTAAAGATAAGTCAACGTAGCTGGCTGTCTTTCGAACCCCTGCGATTATATCCTGAAAATGCTGAGTTATGTGAATCTTTATCCTGTTGGCAGGTGATGCATAAGCGTACCCCTGGCACGGCCTCACGTCTGGCCTGAGGGATAGGATTGCCGCATTCTTCGCATTCATACAGACTTTCCCCCGTCGGTAACTCACCGCGAGCGCGGGCAACAGCATCTTCAATAGTATTGTTGATCTGTTCGTTAACCGCGTCGTCATTTGCCCATCCGGATGCCATGTGTACCTCCTGCTGATGTCTACAGACTAAGTATAGCGAAGGTGATGGTTGAAAAACGACCACGCGCCAGCAGTATCAGATTTCAGACCATTCGCGCAGCAGGTTATGGTAGAGATTGAGTAATGACAGGATCTCGCTGCTCTCCCCATGGCGAGCCTTCAGGGATTGAATGTTTTTATCCAGTTCAAAAAGCATGGCGCGATTTTTGTCGTCACGGACCATCGACTGTATCCACATAAAAGACGCTACACGAACGCCATGGGTCACTGGCGTGACGCAATGTAGGCTGCTGGAAGGGTAAAGCACCAGATCGCCTGCCGGAAGCTTCACCGCATGCTGGCCGTAAGTATCATTGACCAGCAGTTCTCCCCCTTCATAATCATTCGGGTTACTCAGGAATAAAGTTGCGGAAAGGTCCGTGCGCATCCAGCCGTTTTGCGGATGGCTACGCACCGCACCGTCAACGTGAAAACCGTAGGTCTCGTTGTCCTGGTAGCGATTAAACAGCGGTGTGGAGAGCGTTTTCGGTAGTGCTGCGGCGAAGAAAAGCGCGCTGTTATTTACCGCAGTCTGTACCGCCTGTTGTAAAACGCCGTAGCGTTCACTTTGCGTATTCACCTGCTGGTTGTTTTTAACCTGCGCCCCCTGAGCGCCGGTGGTTGCGCGGCCATCAACCCAGTCGGCAGCGTCCAGTTGTTCGCGAAACCAGGCTACATCCTGCGCCGACAGAACGCCGGGAATGTGGTACATCATCAGTGTTTCTCCTGAAAGTGGGGCTTACGCCCCACGCGATGGATTAGAAATGCATATTGGCGGTGAGCAGGAAAGTTCTTGGCTCGCCCGGATGATAGCGGTATCCACTCTTGTTTATGGAAGATACATAATCGGTGTCGAACAGGTTATAGACGTTTAGCTGGAAATCGAGATTGCGATTCACGCGATAGCCCAGTTTGGCGTCAGCGACCCAGTAACCTTCAGTGTAGGATGGCGTACCCACCGCACCGTCGGAACCGCGATGCATACTGCCCACGTAGCGAGCGCCTGCGCCAACGGAGATATCATCGGTAGCCTGATACTGGTTCCACAGCGTGAATGCATGTTCCGGTGTATATGGCAGGGAAGAGGATCCATCTTGAGCAACGTTTTTACCGCTGTGGATGGTCGCGCGTTGCTGGGTGTAACCCCCAATAATCTGCCATGCGGGAGTGATGTTACCTGCTACCGAGAGCTCGTAGCCTTCAACGCGTTTCTCTCCGTACTGGGAATAGGTACCGTCGTCGTTCTGCTCAACTTCATTCTCAATATCTGTGCGGAAAATCGCGGCGGTTAACAGCAGGCGCTTATCCAGCACCTCCCATTTGGTGCCGATCTCGCTGGTTTTCGCTTTCTGCGGTTTGAAATCGGTACGGTTCGCACTGTTACCGCTGCCGCCCTGAGCAAGAGCAAAGTTGCTGCCGCCCGGCGGTTGCTGAGAAACGGCATAGTTGATGTACACGTTACCGTTATCGGTCAGGTGATACAGCGCACCAGCTTTCCAGTTCACCAGATTGCCTGATTTGGCAGTATCTACAGTGGTGACCGGGGAACCTTTAGCCACGCCTGTCGGGCACGCGACTGCGCCGCGACCGGAAGCGCCGCAAGCGGTGGCGCTGTCATATTCAGTCCGGTAATTGTCGAGGCGAATACCACCGTTCAGTTCGAATTCACGGGTAATTTGTAGCGTATCAAAAGCGTATACACCGAAGGTATCTGTTTGCCCGTTAGCGTTGGCGCCATTACGAGACAATCCGCCGATATTCACGTTGCTGTCGGGGTGATAGATATTAACCGGTGGTGGGGTGATCGGCGCCACGCCATAGTTGGTTTGTGTTTCGCGCGTCAGCTCCACGCCGGTGCTGATGTCGTGACCGATGGATCCCGTGTAGAACGTTGAAGTCAGGTTGGTCTGGTTGGTCAAGATCTTATTGCTGACATCCTTGGTATTTGCCAGGCGTGACCAGGTCCAGCTGTCGACGCTGCTGGTGGGTTGGGTGATGTTAGACGCGCCGCCCATCACCGCCGTCATCAGATAATCCTGTTTAATGCGCGACCAGCGGGTGGTGTTGCGAATAGTGGTGCTGTCGTTCAGGTCATGTTCAAAACGCATCGTCGCGGTATCGGTTGTCGAATCGTCATAATCCGAGTTGGTACCGTAGAAATTATGCGTGTCCACTTTGCCTGAATGATTCAGTGCAGAAGTCCCCGCAGAAGGTGCGGAGTATCCCGGTAGGCCAATGGTAGGGATGCCGCCATCCGGTGTGTTGTGTTGGGTGACATGCAGATAGTTCAGGTACAGTCGGTTCTCAGTCCCTAAGCCAAAAGCGAGAGAGGGGGCCACACCGTAACGTTCATTCTTAACATTATCGCGACCAGCATCATGCGTTTTTTCACCCATCAGGTTTAAACGTGCGGCGGTGGTCTCGCCGATGACCTGGTTAATGTCCAGCGTACCACGGCGGAACCAGGCGCTACCGACGCTGGCCGATGCATCGATTCCTGAGTCGGTGCGTGGCTGCTTGCTGATCATATTGATAGAGCCAGTCGGTGCGCTACGTCCATAGTCGGTACCGGAAGGACCTTTGATTACTTCCACCTGTTCGGTATTGAAGGTGTCGCGCGTGACGCTGCCAATATCACGGATACCGTCGATATAAATACTGTTCGAGGTATCCGCACCACGCATGTAAACCGCGTCACCGGTGCTGGAGTTACCGTTCTCACCGGCGAAAAATGCGCCAACGCCCGGGACGTTTTTCAGCGCGTCGGTCAGATTTGTTGCGCCTTGATCCTTAATCACCTGCTCAGAAATCACCGTCATGGTGCGGGTTGTATCCGCCACCGGACGGGAGAATTTAGGGTCGGCAGACTGTGTTGGGGCGTACAGCGAAGGTTTGGCCGCTTCAACGATCAGAGTGTCTTCTTGTTTTTTATCCTGGTCGTCCGCAGCGACAGCCTGAGCTATAGGGGACAGGCCAATGCACAGACCGGCAAAAAAAGTCAGTGAGTGAAAGCTACTGGACGGCAAGTTGCGATTTTTATCCATGTTAATGAGTGACTTATTATTTTTTGAGTGGACGGTTTCACTCGCGCGAAGGGACATCTCTATGGATGTTATACCCTGCAGGCCTCGCGGAAATGAATGTGTAATTGATAATGATTTTGATAAGCATTACTAATCAGTGCGACGTTTTAGCATTCATTAATTCAAAAATAAATACATTTATTTACATTGGATTCAAAATGCCAACATATTGATTACAAATTGAACTGCAATGAAGTGAACAGCGCGCAGAAAACTGCATTCGGGATGAATGCAGTTGGGCTGAGAAGGGGTTACTTATAGATGGTTGCGGTGCCGTACATCTGATTTTTACCGCCTGCAGAATTAACGACAAAGCCTTTTGCGCCTTGCTCTTTCGCTTTCTCCGCCAGCTTGTCTTCCAGGTCGCTCAGATTAGAGGCGCCGGTAGCGGATACGGTGCCGGAAGCATGTAGCTGACCGGTTGCAGGGCTAGTGTTGGGCTGTGCAGCAAAGGAGGCAAATGTCATGCCGGAAAGTACGGTAGCAGCAAGTAATGTGAGGCATTTCTTCATGGTGATGTCCTCTGAAAAACAACAGGTGTGCCTGATAAGTTTAGGTCGTCAGCGGATGACATTTACCGCAAAAAATTGGTGATGAACTGTCTGTTTTTTGAATAATCAGCAAGGCGTCAAACAGGTGTAAAAAATCAAATTTCCTTGTTGTGTGTGTTTACCGCGTGGCGTTATGCGGGTATCTTACGCCGCTGTTAAAAGGAGAATGCTATGTCCGCCCAGAAACCGGGATTACACCCACGCAACCGCCACAATGGCCGTTATGATCTTGCGACTTTATGCCAGGTTACGCCCGAGCTGACGCAATTTCTCACCCTCACGCCCGGCGGTGAGCAGAGTGTTGATTTCGCGAATCCGCAGGCAGTAAAGGCGCTCAATAAAGCACTGCTGGCGCATTTTTATGCGGTGAAAAACTGGGATATTCCAGATGGTTTTCTGTGCCCGCCGGTGCCTGGTCGTGCTGACTACATACACCATTTGGCCGACCTGTTGGGTGAAACCAGCGGAACCATTCCGGCAAATGCGAGCGTGCTGGACGTGGGAGTGGGGGCAAACTGTATTTATCCACTGATCGGCGTGCATGAATATGGCTGGCGATTCACGGGTAGTGAAACCAGTAGCGAAGCGTTTAACAGCGCTCAGGCGATCGTCAACGCCAATCCGGGATTAACCCGTGCTATTCGTCTGCGTCGCCAGAAAGATGCAACGGCAATCTTCAACGGCATCATTCACAAAAATGAGCAGTATGAAGCCACATTGTGCAACCCGCCATTCCATGATTCTGCGGCCTCAGCCCGTGCCGGAAGTGAGCGCAAACGCCGTAATCTGGGACAGGACAAAGACGATGCGCTGAACTTTGGCGGACAGCAGCAGGAGCTGTGGTGTGAAGGTGGTGAAGTGGCGTTCATCAAGAAAATGATTGCTGAAAGCCAGGCCTTTGGTCGCCAGGTGATGTGGTTCACCACGCTGGTGTCGCGCGGTGAGAACTTGCCTCCGCTGTACCATGCATTAACGGATGCGGGCGCGGTGAAAGTTGTCAAGAAAGAGATGGCCCAGGGACAAAAGCAGAGTCGCTTTATTGCCTGGACCTTTATGGATAACGAGCAGCGTCGTCGTTTTATGGCGCGTAAACGCTAAAGCGTTGGCTCGGTTGGCGGTAGCGGTTCGCTTGCCGCCGACGCAGGGCCATTCCCTGGTGCAGGTAACACTTGATACGTCTGTACCGGGGCGCGTATGTTGGCCAGATCGAAGTATTTCTTCACCTGGCTGTCGAGCGCAAAACGTACCGTCCACTGCTTCAGCGGCAAGGTGGTAAACGAGACCCGTAGCGTGAATGCCGTATTGGTTAATCCTACAATCCCGGCAAACGACGGCTCGCCGATAATCAGCCCGCGAATATCATCTTTTTCCATCACCGCAGCAACCGCGTCTTTCAACGCCTGATTCGCTTTATCCGCATCCTCATGGCGGTCTACGTCGTAATTGGCGACGACCGATCCAATTCCACGCACAAAGTTGGCGAAGGTCGTTATTGATGACCAGGGAATGATATGGTACGCCCCGGTGTCCTGACGCACGCCCACAGAACGAATGGACATTCGTTCAACCGTACCGGTGAGTGGACCGATGGTCACCAGGTCGCCGGTGTTCATGCCATTTTCAAACTGAATAAAAATCCCGGTAATAATATCTTTTACCAGCGTTTGCGAGCCGAAAGAGATTGCCAGCCCCAGCGCCCCGGCCCCGGCCAGCAATGGGGCGATATTAACGCCAATTTCCGACAGCACAATCATGATGGTGATCGTACTGATGATCACCGCCAGCGCGTTGCGAAACAGCGTCAACAGGGTGCGGGTACGAGCGCTGGGTAGCGGGCGTCCGTGAATATCGGAAGCCAGACGATTTTCAATCAGGCTGGCAAGGATCGTCCAGCCGATGGCGGAGAAGAATAAAATCAGCGCGATACGGATCAGAATATCCACCGTTTTTTCTCCTGCGCCGTAATGCAGCCAGTTCCAGAAGTCGAACAGTCCCCAGGCATTCAATAGCAGCATCACCGCAATGCACACTGTCAGGATCCTGGCCACGCTTAACGCCGTCGACAGCCAGCCATTCAGCCGCTTTTGGAGTTCCGGATAGCTGCGCTGGGTGTGTGGCGAAAGGGTAATAGTTTTGGCTATCCAGCGGGAAAACATGCCGGAAACAAAGGCGGCAATTCCAATGATTACCAGGCTGCGCAGCGTAGCGCCCATCATGAATTTCAGGCTGTTGCCCGGATCAAACAGCGAAAAGAAAAACAGCACAATGAAGTAGGCGCTGGCCAGCCAGTGCCATACCAACGCAAAGGCGCGGATAAACAGGCTGAAAAAAGCTAACGATCTTTCTGCCAGATTCTGTAAATGCAGCGTTATCTCTTTCTTATTTCTGAAAATCAGGTACAGCGCCCATAGCGTGATACACAGCATGATGATGACGTTGGCCATCGCGCCGACCTGCACATTGACCTGATTGGAGATAATGGGAACGGCAACTATAAGCCCGTAACCAATCAAACTGCTTAATGAACTCAAACGCCGATTCCAGTAGCGCGCACCGGCATCCTGAATGTTAAACGGGCGCAGTTCGGCCACCGTTGGGCAAAATATCAGACGCAGAATGGCTTTGAAGAATTCAATCAGGGCAAAGGCATTGAGAAACAGGCTTTGCTGAAAGGCGATGGTGCGACTGCCGGCGTTCATTCTGTCGCTCAGTATCTGCCCGACAAACAATGTCAGCGCCAGCAGAAGCAAATCAATAATGAATGCCCCGACGATCATCGCCGGAAGCTGCAGCCAGTTGCTGCGTTCGCGGTTTTTCCGCCGCGCCCATTGCCCCATTTTGCGATACAGCGGCAGCGAGCACAGGCGGATCAGCCAGTAAAACCCGAACACTGACGCCGCCAGCATTAAAAAATGAGTCAGGGCATTGGTGAACGTTTGCGGGTTAAAGGTCTTGTGCGGAGCATCGGTAATATTGCGATAAAGCTGGGCAAAGCGGCTGGAGAGCGCCTCACCGTAGTGTCGGGTGACATCGGTGACGTTTTCCAGCACCGTTTTTTCTTCCGTTAACGTGGGTGGGACAATGGTTGGCATCGGTTCGGCTGGAGGAGTTGTCGCCACTTTGCGTAACTGATCGATCAGTTCTTTCCGCGAGGTGTCATTTTCCAGCACATCAGCCAGTGCGCCGTAGGCCGCTTTCTTCTGTTCAACATCCGGCTCCTTTGCCGGGGCGGTTTGTGCGTTGGTTGACGTTGGCGTGGTGACGCCTGGTATCGTCACTGCCTGAGTCGCAAGACTCAACAGACAAACAAAGATGAACAGGATCCAGCGCATGACTCCTCCCATGAGAAAATAAATTCAAAAGGATAAGTATAGATGTCAGAGCGGGAGGGAATTGAAATGAGAGGATTCTGGTGAAAAACCTCCCTTCGGGCGAAGGGAGGTTGAGCTATCAGGAAACGTGCTGCAAGAATTCCTGTAAGCGTTGGCTGGGTGGATTTTCAATCAGGGCCTGCGGATTACCGTCTTCGGCAATTCGTCCCTTATCAATGAAAATCAGGCGTGAAGCCACTTTTTCGGCAAAGCCAATTTCGTGGGTCACAATCACCATGGTCATCCCTTCTTCCGCCAGGTCCTGCATCACTTTCAGAACTTCATGGCGCAGTTCCGGGTCGAGTGCTGAGGTTGGCTCATCAAACAGCATCATTTTCGGTTTTACTGCCAGCGCACGGGCGATAGCCACACGCTGTTGTTGACCGCCGGACAGTTCAGAAGGGTAGTGATGTGCACGTTCGGCCAGACCCACTTTTGCCAGCAGCTCTTTCGCCAGTTTCTCGGCCTGTTCTTTATTCGCCCCGCGTACGCGCTGTGGTCCGAACATGACGTTTTCCAGTGCCGTCAGATGTGGGAACAGGTAGAACTGCTGAAACACCATTCCGGCTTCCTGACGGATTAAGCGCTCGTCTACCTTCGGATCGTTTACTTTCAGACCATCGACGATCAGATCGCCGGAGGTTATCTCTTCCAGCTTGTTAATGCAGCGCAGCAGGGTAGATTTACCGGATCCTGACGGCCCGATAATCACCACGACTTCACCCTGCTGAATGTTCAGGTCAATATTGTGCAGCACCTGGGTTGGACCAAAGTGCTTAGAAACGTTTTTAAATTCAATCACAGGATTTTCATCCTTCTTTCCAGACGACGCAGAATGAAGCTCAGCACCAGCGTAATGATCAGATAGAACACCGCAACGGCGCTCCAGATTTCCAGTGCGCGGAAGTTACCGGCAATGATTTCCTGGCCCTGACGGGTCAGTTCAGCGACGCCAATGACAATAAACAGCGAGGTATCTTTAATGCTGATGATCCACTGGTTGCCCAGCGGCGGCAGCATACGACGCAGTGCGAGAGGTAAAATAACGTGGCGGATAGTCTCTGTGCGTGAAAGTCCAAGCGCCAAACCGGCTTCGCTGAACCCTTTATGGATTGAGAGCACGGCACCGCGGGTGATTTCCGCAATATAGGCCCCGGAGTTGATCATGATGGTGACAACGGCGGCGCTAAAGGGGTCAATGCGTAAATCGTTAAATGCCATTGGCAGAGCGAAGTAAATAAACATTACCTGCACAACGATTGGCGTACCGCGAATGACTTCGATAAACACCAGCGCTACGTGGTTGGCGATCCAACCGCCGAAAGTGCGCGCAAACCCTGCTGCAAGTCCGATTATCAGACCGCCAGCCAGACCGAGGACCGAGATCCACAGGGTCATTTTGGCGCCTTCAATCAAAAGCGGGATGGCGGGCCAGATGGCACTCCAGTCAAACTGCATATGTCGTTCCTGTTACCGTGGTGTAAATATTCAAATGCCCGTTTTGCCGGATGTGCTGTGCTTATCCGGCCTACAGGTCTCAAAAATCCAGGCGTAGGCCCGGTAAGCATCACGCTACCGGGCAACGCTGCCGGTTATTATTTAGGTTCAGTACCGAACCATTTTTTGTAGATTTCGTTGTAAGTACCGTTCTCTTTCAGCGTTTTCAGCGCGCCGTTCACTTTCTCACGCAGGTCGTCGCTGCCTTTCGGGAAGGCGATACCGTACTGCTGGGCTTCCAGCGATTCGCCTACAGCTTTGAACTGACCATTGCCTGCTGTTTTGATGAAGTAAAGAATGTTTGGTGTGTCGTGCAGTACAGCGTCTGCGCGGTTGGTGCCCAGTTCCATATATGCGTTATCGATATTCGGGAACTGACGCAGGTCTTTGGTTTTGATATTCGCTTTCGCGTAATCAACGGAACCGGTGCCGCTCTTAACTGCAACGACTTTACCATCCAGATCTTTTACGCTTTTGACGTCGTTGTTATTCGCTTTCACCATCACTAACAGACCGCTTTTGTAGTAGCCGTCGGAGAAGTCGATCGCTTTTTTACGCTCTTCGGTGATGGTGATACCTGCCAGTGCCAGGTCGATATTTTTGGTTTGCAGTGCCGGGATGATGCCGCTGAAATCCATCGGTTTCAGTTCATAATCCAGTTTCAGTTCTTTGGCCACGGCAGCCCACAGATCCACATCAAAACCAACGTATTTGTCACCCTGTTTGAATTCAAACGGTACAAACGCGGTGTCGGTTGCGACAACCAGTTTCTTGTCTGCGGCATGGGAGGACACCGCAAAAGCCAGGGTAAGTGCAGCCAGTGAAACTTTTAATACAGACTTCATAGGATTTCCTTTTATATCCACGGGGCGATCCCCTGCGAGAACATATGGCTTAATGAAAAAATCGTGCCAATTTTGCAACTCATTGTTTTAACAAGAGGGTGTCTCGTTTCTCTGCACAATAAGTAGGGCATAGCGAATAATCTGCACTGTTTTGGGGCACTCATTTGGTGCGAACCAGTCACGGTGCAAACGGTATGACTATTTAGCGTAAAAATTGTTGATAAAACAATCTTTCGTTAACGATTGTGTGAGGTGATTATTACAAATAATTTACTTTGGAGTGACGAATGATCAATGTTATGCACCATAGATGTGCAAAACCCCCGCCGGAGCGAGGGTTATATAGGTAATTCTTATGTCTGCTGTTACTCAATGTTGGCTTCGATAAACCACAGGAATTTATCGAGGTCGCGAGAAGCTGCGGTAAAGATATCCGCGGTATCTTCGTCTTTTGCTTCGCTGATAGCTTTACGTACGCTGTTTGCAACTACGGCATAACGTTCGGCCAGCTCTTTTAAGTGGTCCTGTACGCTATGGATATCCAGCGGGTAACTTTTCAGAGGCGTTTTGCTGTTAATAACCTGAGTTGTGCCCAGTGCCACACCGCCCAACTGTACGGCGCGTTCAGCCATGGTGTCGAGGTGATCGGTCAGAGCTGTACGGAAGCCATCCAGCATTTCATGTACTGCAATGAAGTTTGCACCGCGCATGTTCCAGTGAGCCTGTTTGGTGATCAATGACAGGTCAATGAACTGGATTACTTGCTGATTCAGCAGTTCTACGGTCGCTTTCTTTTCGCTATCAGACACATCGTTGCGGGTATAAAGGAGGGCGGATGCTTTTGTTTTTACCAGTTTCGCGGTACTCATATTTTCATATCCTCTTGATATTTATGTCCCAACTCTTCAACGGAATTAAGTATAGCGCTAAATTTGGATTTTTGTTTCCGGTGTTGCCTATCACTTTAATAGCGAAGACGAGGGTGAATATAAAATATCAAATAAAATCAATGTGATGAGTGTTTTGTTACTTGCGTGGTGTTATTTTTATGTTAATTTTAAGATTAAATGAAATATGCGGATGAGAAAATTATATTTATTAGAATTATTATCACGCAGATTTACAATTGGATATTCTGCATGATTATGCAAACCATGCAGAATAATACGTGGTTAATTCACGTCGACTTGTTTTATTTGTGGCTCTTTACGAATAGTGAGCGTAGAGCCCATTGATGCGACAATAATGGCGCCCAGAGCGAGCGTCTGGATAAGCGTCAACGTTTCACCGAGGAAGATCATTCCGGAAACCGCTGCCAGCGCGGGTTCCATGCTCATCAATGTACCGAAAGTACGCGTAGGCAGGCGCGTCAACGCAATCATCTCCAGCGAATAGGGAAGCGCAGTAGAGAGGACTGCAATGGCCAGACCTAACGGCAGAATGGACCAGTGCCACAGGGCATCTCCGGCCTGGAGTGCGCCGATTGGTACAAATACCAGAGCTGCAATGAATGACCCTACTGCGACGGTCGCAGGACCGTGTTCCGCGCCGGCTCGCTGCCCGGTAAGAATATAGATGGCCCAGCAGGCGCCAGCCCCCAGTGCCAGCGCTGCGCCGGTTAAATCTACGTGAGAAACGTCCTGACCCAGAGGCAGCAGGAACCAGAGCCCGAGTACTGCCAACGCAACCCAAATGAAATCCACCGGGCGTCGGGATGAAAACAGCGCTACCGCGAGCGGGCCGGTAAATTCCAGCGCCACGGCGATTCCCAGTGGGACGGTTTGGATAGACAGGTAGAAAAGATAGTTCATCCCGCCCAGAGACAGGCCATAAAACAGTAGCGGCAGGCGTTGTTCTTTGGCGAATCGTAAACGCCAGGGCTTAAAGAAAGCGATAAGGATGAGCGTGCCCAGCGCAAGGCGCAGCGCGGTTACGCCCGGCGCACCGACGAGTGGGAACAAAGATTTTGCCAGTGATGCTCCGCTTTGAATGGAGGACATAGCAATAAGCAAAACCAAAATAGGCAACCAGACTGGCGCTTTACGTGACAACCCCGGCATCCTTTCTCCTGTCAAATGATGATTACACGTCTCCATCTGTGCCACGCTTCAGCATTGTTACGACGCAGATGATTTTATGTATAGAAAAGTAAAACAGCGAGTGTAATGGAATTACGCTCAACTGGTTGAGTATTCGTTGAAAAAAAAATTGCTCAGTTCCGTACAATGGCATGAAAATGATGGATTAATAATCTGTGTGATTAGGAATGTTCTGGATGAATGTGCCATATTGTGCGCGCAATAATGGTATTTTCAGTTGAAAAAGTGATGTTAATTGAAAGAGATAGCGGGTTTTTGAAATGTTCTGTTACATGAAAGACCCCGTTAGACATCGCGAATCGCAAAGAGTTTCCCATCAATTTTTGGTATATTTAAAACTTAAGATTTACTTGAAGCACATTTGAGGTGGTTATGAAAAAAATTGCATGTCTTTCAGCACTGGCCGCTGTTCTGGCTTTCTCCGCAGGTACTGCTGTAGCTGCTACTTCTACCGTTACCGGTGGTTACGCTCAGAGCGATGCTCAGGGCGCAGCGAACAAAATGAACGGTTTCAACCTGAAGTATCGCTACGAGCAGGACAACAACCCGCTGGGTGTTATCGGTTCCTTCACTTACACTGAAAAAGATCGTACCGATGCTTCTGGCGACTACAACAAAACCCAGTACTACGGCATCACTGCTGGTCCGGCTTACCGTCTGAACGACTGGGCAAGCATCTACGGTGTAGTGGGTGTTGGTTACGGTAAATTCCAGAACGCAGCATCTCCGGCTGACAACCACAGCACCAGCGACTACGGTTTCTCTTACGGTGCTGGTCTGCAGTTCAACCCGATCGAAAACGTTGCTCTGGACTTCTCCTACGAGCAGAGCCGTATTCGTAGCGTTGACGTTGGCACCTGGATTGCTGGCGTGGGTTACCGCTTCTAATCACTTCGGTGATATGAAAAATCCGCCTCTTGGGGCGGATTTTTTTTGCGTGTAATGCAGGAAGGAATGTCGTTGTAGGCCTGATAAGCGCAGCGCATCAGGCATCGGTAGCAAAATGCCTTATCCGGCCGACAACGTATTATTTGGTTGAGAAAATATCGGTACCCAGATGGTTGTAGTCCACCTTCTGCAGTTTGAAGTTGGTGATGTACACCGGCCCGGCTTTTTTCTCTGAGATAAAGCGGTAGTTGTTGGTGATTTCTTTTGCGCTTATCCCCGTCCACTGCGAGAAAAAGCTGAGGAAATCATTGGCGGAGCGACGGGCTTTAATCACCCGATGCGCTTTATCATCGCTCGACAGCACCATGAAAGGCACCTGGAAATTCTGCTGGAACTGATCGTCATGCGCCAGGTACTGCACCTCTTTTCCCCGCTCTTTAAACGCGAGGCCATGATCGGAGAAATAGACCATCGAGAAGCTATTACCGCTGTTACGTAACTGCTCGTAAAGCTGGCGCAGCAGGTCATCCGTTTGCGTCATGGTGTACAGATAACAAGATGTCTCTTTTGACTGGACGAAAGTCTCGTATTTACCCTGCGTTCGGTCACAGGCCTGCGGATGCGAGCCCATTAAATGCAGCACGATGAGCTGTGGCTGGGTGCGCTCGGTTGCCAGCACCTGGGCAGTCATCTTCAACAGCGCTTCGTCACGGGTGTTTTTATCCGCTTCGAAGTCACCGCTTTTGAGGAACTGAACCTCATCAGCGCGCTTCGCAATGCTGGCGATGGCCGTATCGTATTCACCAATCTGTCCCTGATTGGAAAACCACCATGTCTGAAAGCCCGCGCGGTTAGCCAGGGTGACAAAGTTATCCTGGAACTGGGGTTTATTATCCACTACCCGATTAAGCGTTAAGCCGAGCGATTTTTGCGTTGAACCGCTGGCAGCAATGTAATCCGCAAAGATATAGCCGTTAACGGAGCTGGCAAACGGGGTGTTATCCCAGTGACCGCCAAACGCGCCTAACGCATCGCGGCGGGCGCTTTCACCGATTACCACGACGTAGGTGTGATACTTCGGTTTAACGGCGGTTACCGTCCAGCTGTCTTTTACGCTCGACAGTTTCGCCATACGCTCTTGTTCGTCGAGCACTTCGTTGTTATTGACGATAACGTCCTTGGCGAAACGGAAAACCGGATAGCCAGTGTCTTTCAGCTTGAACACGCCGCCCCAGGCCAGGTTTTGTACCGGGGTAACAAAGAATGCGACAACGCTAAACAGCAAACAAATGCTGTCGAACTTATTCCAGCTGCGCTGCTGCACATCTTTTTTACGGCGTACGGCGATAACGCCAAGGGCAAAAATAAACACTCCAACCAGATAACTGTACCAGGGGAAGATGGTCAGGATCTCGGTTGACTCTTCCATATTGGTTGAGTGCAGCGCCAGCAAGGTGTTGAAGTTCGGTGAGCCGTAAGCCTGGCCGAACGGAAAGTACATTGCTGCAATGAGTGAGCAAATGCCAATCAGTGCTTTCTGCGCGCGCGGCGCGCTACGCCACAGCAGCATCAATATACAGGTGAAAGCAACGCTATAGAGCAGGCTAAGCGGATAGCCCAGAGCAAGGTTTATTAGCAGAGACTGTAAGAAATAGAGGCCAGTCCACGGACTAATTGCCCGGCTACGAGCAATGATTGAATCTTTGAGGGTTAAATTCATATGCCACTGTTACAAAAACGCCATGTGCTTACCCTGGCGCTAAGGGTCATTGCCTGCCTGAGAGAGCGAGAAGAGGGATAGGGTCCGCATCCGCGAGCCGCAATATACGCAGGGCTGCGAAAAGATAGAGTGTGCGCAAGAGAAGGTCAACTACTACAAAGAAATTGTTTTGCGAGGGACGTGGCAAAACTGACAAAAAGAAGGGTTATTGAGACGAAAACCACCACCGTACCCGAATGACGGCAGGAAAATGAAGCGGCGTACCGCGACGCCGCATTATTTTTCTGAAGGTTTATCCTGCTCTGGTTTGCTGTTAATCATGTCACACAGCATAGAGATCAGCATCAACCGTACTTTAAAGGGAGAGTGACTAAACACGCGTATACACCTCTTAAATTCATTCATGTAAACCTCCTGACTTCACAATCCCATCAGTCCTTGAGGGATGTCTTTATTATATACAGATATAGCACAGGCTATATTATATAGCTATTGCTAAAACGTTAATTTTTTGTGCCCACGCAACTCTGGTTTACAATGAGCGCTCTCTAATCAGATGCCGTTAACGCGTCACAGTAACGAGGAAGCAGAATGAGTCGTCGCGCAGGTATGCCAACAACAAAAAAAGTGACGCAATTGGTGAATGTCGAAGAACACGTTGAAGGATTTCGTCAGGTCCGGGAGGCGCATCGCCGCGAGCTGATTGATGACTACGTAGAGCTGATTTCCGATCTCATTATTGAGGTCGGTGAAGCGCGCCAGGTGGATATGGCCGCGCGACTTGGGGTTTCCCAGCCGACGGTTGCTAAAATGCTTAAGCGCCTTGCTTCAGTCGGATTGATTGAAATGATCCCGTGGCGTGGGGTGTTCTTAACTGCAGAAGGTGAACGACTGGCCCAGGAGAGCCGGGAACGTCATCAGATTGTGGAAAATTTCCTGTTGATGTTAGGCATCAGCCCGGAAATTGCCCGTCGCGACGCGGAGGGGATGGAGCATCACGTCAGTAAGGAAACGCTGGAGGCTTTTAGCCGGTTTACGCAACAGCAAGGAACTGGCTCTGAATGAGTTTTCCTTTATTACGTGCCTTACAGCGCGATCGTTTTTTCCAGCTGTTAATCATCGTTGGGGTTGTACTGAGTCTGTTCACGCCATTTACGCCCCGGTCCTGGCCAGGGGCAATTGACTGGCACACGATTATCACGCTTAGCGGCCTGATGTTACTGACCAAAGGCGTGGAGCTAAGCGGTTATTTCGATGTGTTAGGTCGCAAGATGACCCGCCGCTTCAAAACAGAGCGCCAGCTGGCGATATTTATGGTGCTGGCGGCGGCGTTGTTGTCGACGTTTCTGACCAACGACGTTGCATTGTTTATTGTTGTTCCGCTGACCATCACCCTGAAAAAATTATGTGCCATTCCGGTGAATCGCCTGATTATCTTTGAGGCGCTGGCGGTAAACGCCGGATCGTTGCTCACGCCAATAGGTAATCCGCAAAACATTCTGATGTGGGGACGCTCAGGCTTATCGTTTACCGCGTTTACCTGGCAAATGGCGCCGCTTGCGGGGGCCATGATGCTGACGCTGGTGGTGCTGTGCTGGTTCAGTTTCCCGCATAAAGCGTTGCACTATCATACCGGTACGCGCGCGCCTGACTGGCAACCACGCCTGGTATGGAGTTGTCTGGCGCTGTATATCATCTTCCTGGCGGCGCTGGAGTTAAAGCAAGAGCTGTGGGGTCTGGCTATTGTGGCGGCAGGGTTCATGGTACTGGCGCGTCGCGTGATCCTCAGCGTGGACTGGACGTTGCTGTTAGTATTTATGGCGATGTTCATTGATGTGCATTTGCTGACGCAGCTCCCGGCCTTGCAGGGGATTTCCCACCAGATTGGCACGCTCTCAGCACCGGGACTTTGGTTAACGGCTATTGGCCTGTCGCAGTTTATCAGTAATGTGCCGAGTACGATTTTGCTGCTGAACTATGTCCCGCCGACGCTGCTGCTGGCCTGGGCGGTTAATGTGGGCGGCTTTGGTCTGTTGCCGGGATCGCTGGCGAATCTCATTGCGTTACGGATGGCAAACGACCGACGGATCTGGTGGCGTTTTCATTGGTATTCGGTACCGATGCTGATATGGGCGGCGCTGGTGGGGTATGGTTTGCTGCTGTTGATGTAATTGATGTGATGTGCCGGATGGCGGCTGGCGCCTAATCCGGCCTACTGCGTTGGTAGGCCCGATAAGCGTAGCGCCATCGGGCATATATAGCAGATTAGTTCAAACGAACCGGCATACCTGAACGGTTCTGTACCGCCTGCTCAACGACGGCCTGATCGACGTCAGACTGACCGGTGATGCTGGTAATGCTCTTGGTCAGGGTAATCGGTACGATTTCTCCGCCTTCGAACTGTGCTTCAGTCGTAGACAGTGGGTTATGTACTTCGATGTAACGGCTGCCGTCTGGTTCGGTAGTGGCTTTTACCGGCTCATCGATAAACTGTACGCGGGTGCCGACTGGCACATTTTCAAACAGGAATTTGATGTCGTCGTTACGCAGACGCACGCAACCGTGGCTGACGCGTAAGCCTACGCCGAAGTTAGCATTGGTGCCGTGGATAGCATACAGGCGACCGATATACAGCGCGTACAGTCCCATCGGGTTATCCGGACCTGCCGGAACAACGGCTGGCAGCGGTTCGCCCGCAGCGCGGTATTCCGCATGCATTTTCGCCGTTGGCGTCCAGGTTGGGCCCGCTTTTTTACGTTCTACTTTGGTGGTCCAGTTGATTGGCGTGTCTTTGCCCAGCTGGCCGATACCGATCGGCAGAACAATTACGGTGTTGGTGCCTTTCGGGTAGTAGTACAGACGCATTTCAGCGCTGTTGATAACAATACCTTCATGCACGGTATCCGGCAGGATCAACTGCTGAGGAATGTTCAGCACGGTGCCGCCTTTCGGCAGGAAGGTATCCACGCCCGGGTTGGCTTCCAGCATGTTAGACAAACCCATCTGATACTCTGCCGCAAAATACTCCAGCGGTTGGGTGTTGCCTTCAGGAATAGTAATGACCTGGTTTTGGCCAATCAAACGGCTACCATCAGTCGGCAGCGGGTACGTGACGGCTGAAGCGGTATTACAAAAACCAACTATTGCGAGTGCCGCCGCGAAAAGCGTTGTTAATTTCATATTCATATTCATGTATGCGAGATTCAGTGCCAGGCAGGCTAGTGGGTTGAGATTTATGTAGTGTTGGGCACGCATTATATGTGCAATCTGAGCAACAAGGAATTCGGATGTGTACTAAATCACATTTTTTTCCTTTTGGTTTCACTTTTTCCCTTCCGCATGAAGACGCGATCTTCTTGCAGACTTATGGCATAATAAGCGGTTTGTCACATATTTCTTTCTCTTTCAGGATACGCCAGTGTTAGTTTCCAGCAACGTCACCATGCAGTTCGGCAGTAAGCCGCTGTTTGAAAATATTTCCGTCAAATTTGGCGGCGGCAACCGTTACGGCCTGATTGGCGCGAACGGTAGCGGTAAATCCACTTTTATGAAAATTCTCGGCGGCGATCTCGAACCGACGCTGGGCAACGTTTCCCTCGATCCTAACGAGCGCATTGGTAAGCTGCGCCAGGATCAGTTCGCCTTTGAAGAGTTCACCGTGCTCGACACCGTGATCATGGGTCACGCTGAACTGTGGGAAGTGAAGCAGGAGCGCGATCGCATATACGCTCTGGCCGAGATGAGCGAAGAAGACGGCTATAAAGTTGCTGACCTCGAAGTTCAGTATGGCGAAATGGACGGCTACTCTGCGGAAGCGCGTGCGGGTGAACTGCTGCTGGGCGTAGGTATTCCGGTAGAACAGCATTACGGCCCGATGAGCGAAGTCGCACCCGGCTGGAAGCTGCGTGTGCTTCTGGCACAGGCGCTGTTCTCTAACCCGGACATTCTGCTGCTCGACGAACCAACGAACAACCTGGATATCGACACCATCCGCTGGCTGGAGCAGACGCTGAACGAGCGTGACAGCACCATGATCATCATTTCGCACGACCGTCACTTCCTGAACATGGTCTGTACGCACATGGCGGATCTGGACTACGGCGAACTGCGTGTTTATCCGGGTAACTACGACGAATACATGACGGCGGCAACCCAGGCGCGTGAACGTCTGCTGGCCGATAACGCCAAGAAGAAAGCACAGATTGCCGATCTGCAATCTTTCGTCAGCCGCTTTAGCGCCAACGCGTCTAAATCTCGACAGGCGACTTCTCGTGCGCGTCAGATTGATAAGATTAAGCTCGACGAAGTGAAGGCATCCAGCCGTCAGAACCCGTTTATCCGCTTCGAACAGGATAAGAAACTGTTCCGTAACGCGCTGGAAGTGGAAGCGCTGGCGAAAGGTTTTGATGAAGGCCCGCTGTTTAAAAACTTCAACCTGCTGCTGGAAGTAGGGGAGAAGGTTGCCATCATTGGTGCCAACGGCGTGGGTAAATCCACCATGCTGAAAACGTTGGTTGGCGACTTGCAGCCGGACAACGGTACCGTTAAGTGGTCTGAAAACGCCCAGGTCGGTTACTACGCGCAGGATCATGAATACGAGTTCGAAAACGATCTGACCGTTTTCGAATGGATGAGTCAGTGGAAGCAGGAAGGCGATGATGAGCAGGTAGTACGTAGCTTCCTTGGCCGTCTGCTGTTCAGCCAGGACGATATCAAGAAACCTGCGAAAGTGCTCTCTGGTGGTGAAAAAGGACGCATGCTGTTCGGTAAGCTGATGATGCAGAAACCGAATATCCTGGTTATGGATGAACCGACCAACCACTTGGATATGGAATCTATCGAATCGCTGAACATGGCGCTGGAAATGTACCAGGGCACGCTGATCTTCGTTTCTCACGACCGTGAGTTCGTCAGCTCGCTGGCAACCCGCGTGATTGAAATTACGCCGGAACGCGTAATCGACTTCACCGGTAACTACGAAGATTACCTGCGTAGTAAAGGCGTCGAATAATTATCCCGTCGTTCTCGTGTTACAGGTGTGATGGTTGCACCTGTAACACGGGATACTTAGGGATAAGGGTATATAAAATTAAACAATCCCCAGCGCGCGTTTGCCGTGGATATTCAAATCCTCCAGCGTGAAGCGTCCTTCCCAGTTAGTTTCATAATCCTCCCGTGGAAAATCACCCGGCGACGCACCTTTTTCCAGCGCGGCCTTCACTTTGTGGGCGTAGGCCAGATTCTTTTCGCACATCGGTGCGGCAGGAATGTACATCACGTTACCCCAACCCTGCTGATTTTCCACCGGTGCGACGGAGTGAATCACATCACAATGCCACCAGACGGAGTCTCCGGCGTCCAGTTGTGGAATGCTGGTTAACGCTTCAATCAGCAGAGGATGCCATTGCGTGGAAATCGGCAGCACCCGGCCGGGCGCAACGCCGCAAAGTTCATCTTCTGGCACATCGTCAAGCAATGGGCGTAACAGCACATACGCCATCGCTTCAGGGATCGGGACCACATGCAACAATCCCTGACCTGGCAGCATATCGGACAGTGCAGTCCAGCCCTGGAAGGTACGGAATACCGAACATTTGGTGGTGTTATCCACCGTGTACTCTTCTACCTCAGTGCGATGCGCCGCCTGCCACGGATCGTAATCTTCCAGCTTGCCATTGAAAACATGAGCAAAGACCTGCTGATATGCCGGAAGAAGCCAGCGTTCCAGCGCGCCGGAATCCGTATGCGCGCCCAGCCCTTTAGACGTGGTTCCCGGCGGTCGACGGCGAATGCGGTCAGGGTAAATAACGCTGATATCCGGGTTAAACCATTGTTTACCTTCGCTTGTAAAGGTCCACAAACGATTGAGGAACGACTGTGCATTGGCCATTTCTTCACTCTGGCGGGCCTGCATCTGCGCCTGGGACCAGTAGATGGGGTAGATTTCAGGCCGTGATGCGCTCAGAGTACCGAAGAAATTATCGCCGGGTCCTTTATAGACGTCGTCAAAGTGGTTGCGGTCCAGATAGTCCAGCATTGAGCTGTCCCATCCGAGAGCCTGTTCGCGAGGGAAATGACCTTTAATGACTGCGCATCCGCGACGCTTAATTTCTTCACGCTGCTCTGCACTTACGTGGCCCGCTTTGATATCTGCATAAGAAATCACTGGCCACACCGGGGCACCTTGCGCTTTGAGGGCGTTGATTTCCGCCACGCGGGTGGCGATAGCATCGCTCAACTGATTGAAGATCAACTGAACATCCCCAAGCTGTGCCCGCAGTTGCTGTTTCATCTGCCGGATTGCCGCTTTGTGATCGGCGGGCAGCGTGTCGCTGGTAAAAGTAAAAGCCATATCCACCTCGTATTAACTTTCATTCGAAACTTAACTAGCTTACAGATGATAATATAAGTTAAAATTTAGTTAACGCAAGTTTAAAACTTGATGGAGTGAGCAAAATAGAAAAAGAGTGAAAACCGGGATGAGGGATACCCCGGTTGGCAGGATTAGACGTTAAAAGGGGAGGTGTTATCCAGCACAGCCTGAATTACGTTCAGCGCGCCCTGATGGTTATTGTCGTCGGTCTGATAGCGAGCAATCGCTTTGATATTCTCTGCCGCGTTGGCCATGGCGAAAGAGTAGTGCGCCATTTTCAGCATTTCCGCGTCGTTTCCGCTATCGCCAATGGCGACTACGTTTTGCGGTGACAGGTTCCAGCGTTTAAGCAGGCGGCTGATCCCGTTGGCTTTATGTAGGCCCGGAATGATCAGATCGATAAACCCGAAGCCGCTGGTGACGGGCTTCATAATGCCGTCCAGCGCAGCATGCAGGTGATCGATAACCAATGGGATTTGTTGGTCCGGTAAATTTAGCGAGAACTTGAACAGCACATCGTCGATATCCTGATAATCCTTTACGGGTTTCAGGCGATGGTAGTGTTTTGACATCAATGCGACAAAGGACTCTGGCGCATTTTCGCTAACGTAAGCGCTTTGCAGTCCGCAAGCCACAAAGTTGAGCTGCTTATCTTTTAGCAGTTCACCAATGACAATACGGGATTCGTGGCGGGTAAGCTCGCCGTGAAACAGCTGCTTGCCATGCTCATAAACCAGCGCGCCATTCTCAGCGACAAACGATATTTCGTCTTTAAGCTCCGGGAAAAAGGAGATCAACTGGTAATACTGGTTGCCGCTGGCCACGACAAATTCGATATTTCGTTTTTTCAGTTCCTGATACTGCGCCATAAAACGTGCACGATCGTATTTCTTGGCGTCGTCGAGAAAAGTTCCGTCCATATCGGTGACGATAACTTTGATGGTCATAAAGATAGGCTCCTGGCGATTACTGCAACCAGAAACATTCTAATAACAATGTGACCTGTAGCACAAATTTAATTTCGAATGAAAGTAAAAAGCCGGGTGGTAGCTTCGCCTTACCCGGCTACGGGGAGAATCGTTGTAGGCCGGATAAGCGTCAGCGCATCCGGCAATGGGGAGGTTAGCGTGCCGGATGGCGGTGTGGAATCTCATCCGGCCGACAATATTGTTTACAGCATATGTTCAGTACGCGCGATGATGTCGTCTTGCGCATCCGGAGAAAGCGCAGTGAAAAAGGCGGAATAACCTGCTACACGGACCACCAGGTCACGATATTGATCCGGGTGTTTTTTGGCTTCCAGCAGCGTTTCACGGGAGACAATGTTGTACTGAATATGCCAGCCTTTGTGCTCTTCGAAGAAGGTACGCAGCAGGATCATCAGCTTTTGCTTATCGGATTCATTTTCCAGCGTGGCCGGGTTGAGCTTCTGATTTAACAGCACGCCGCCGAGAATCGAACCGGTCGGCAGTTTACCCACCGAACCAATTACCGCCGTTGGGCCGAGATGGTCCGTACCGGAAGCCGGGCTTGCGCCTTCTGCCAGCGGAGTGTGTGCTTTACGGCCATCCGGCGTTGCCATCGTTGCTGCGCCGAACGGCACGTTTGCCGAAATAGACGAGGTCCCGGCGTAGTAATTGCCGCCAACCGGGCCACGTCCGTAACGCGGATTATGATACTGTTTCAATTCATCGATATAGGTCTGATAAGCGCGGGCCAGCAGCGTATCAACGCTATCGTCATCGTTGCCGTATTTCGGCGCGCCGTTGATTAGCCGTTGGCGTAACTGCTCATGGGTCAGACCGTCAAAATCATCGGCCAGCGCAGCGGCCAGCTGTTGTTGACCAATAGCGCCCTGTTCAAAGACCAGTTTCTTCACTGCTGCCAGGCTGTTACCGAGGTTGGCAATACCCACCTGCAAACCCGATACCCAGTCATACTTCGCGCCGCCTTGCTTAATGCTTTTCGCCCGTTCAATGCAGTCGTCTACCAGCGCGGAACACAGAATATCGTGCACGTTCTCTTCCAGCATGGTGTCGACGACATACTCAATTTCTATGGATTTACGCGTGTAGTAGCGGATCTGCGTATCCCAGGCATCCATCACTTCGTCGAAATTGTTGAAGTTACCAGCTGAGAGCGCTTTTTCCTGTGGCAGAAAGACTTTGCCACTGGTGGCATCGCGCCCACCTTCCAGTGCCGCCAGCATCACGCGGGCAAAGTTAATAAAGCTCATGCCGGTGCAACGGTAGCCCCATTTCCCGCCGACTGCGGTTTCGATACACCCAATGGCCGCATAGTCATAGGCATCCTGCGGTTCAATGCCCAACTTAATGAATTCCGGTATGACGATTTCATCGTTGTTAAAGGCAGGCATCCCGAAGCCGCAGCGGATCACCTGCACGCAGGCATCAAGGAAGTCATTACTCATCCCCGCGTGATAACGCACGCTCAGGTTTGGCTGCGTAGAACGCAGACGGCCACAGGACTCCAGAATCGCGTAGGAGAGCGGGTTGACGGCATCCATCGGCTGGCCGTTGACCAGGTTTTGACCACCAATGGTCACGTTCTGATACAGCGGGCTACCCGCTGAGGCTTTCGAATGGGAGCCGGAACGGATTTTGTTCACTTCCAGCAGTTTCAACCAGCAGCTGTGCAACAGTTCAATAGCGTGCTCACGATCAAGACTCTGGTTCAGTTCAACGTCACGACGATAGAACGGATAGAGGTATTGATCCATACGACCAAACGACACCGAGTGACCGTTTGATTCAATTTGCAGGATCAGCTGGATGAAATAGCATAACTGCAATGCCTGCCAGAACGTTTTTGGCGGTTCATGGGCGATCACATCGCAGTTTTCCGCCATGGTCAGCAGTTCATCTCGACGGCTGGTGCGGGTTTCCGTGGACGCCATTTTACGCGCCAGCGCGGCAAAGCGCTCAATGTGAAGACTGACGGCTTCCAGCACGATATCAATCGCTTTCAGGAACTGATCGCCATGGAGGTCTTCCAGACATGTCAGATTGATGCGGGAGCGACGTTCATCGACTTTGTGACGCAGGCCGTCGAGACCTTTTTCCAGCAGCAGCGGGAAGTTTACCGCCAGGTGTGCGTCGCCGGAGGTCATGTTACCTTCGGCTTTGATAATGCCGGTTTCCAGCAGCCCTTTCTGCTCATCAGTGAACATCCCGTAGCAGCGATCCTGCACGGTTTGACCACGCCACCATGGGCACACCTCATGCAATACACGTTTGTTCTCTTCGCTTACCGCAAAGCCTGCGCCCGGTCTGTCGGCGAGGTCGTCGATCTCTTTTTCAATCCACGAGACGGTGTATTCCGGGAAAATAGGCGCGGCACGCACTTCGCTTGCCTGGTTACCAATGATCAGTTCGTCATGTTTGATCCAGATGGTGCGTTCCGCCAGATGATGGGCTAGTGCCAGTGCGCGACGTACCGGGATAGGCTTATCCAGGTGTTGCTGATACATCTCGGTATAGTGCTGGGCGCGCTCGGTACAAACCGGTGGTTTCACGATGTGGATCAGGGCCGTTTTATGCGCTTTGATACGGTCGCTGAGTGTGTCCAGTTTCAGAGTGGTCATGGCAATTATCCTCGTAGGGTCGCAGTTAAACCTTTAAGGCTGGCGTACTGCTGGGCAAATTCGAGCAGTGCTGGCGCATCAAGCGGTTTATCCGGTGCGTTGTAGGGTTGACTGAGTAAGTGGTATTTGTTGATGCCCAGGGTGTGGTAGGGCAAGAAATGGATCTCACCGACGTGAAGCTCATCGGCGGCAAAATCGGTAATGGCCTGAATAGCGGCTTCGTCTGCGTTGAATCCCTGAATCAGCGGTACGCGGATAATCATTTTTTTACCGGCGGCAGCCAGCTTTTTTAGATTTTCCAGTACGCGAGAGGCACGCCCATCGGTCCATTGTTTAAACGGCGCATCCGCCACGTGTTTTAGATCGGCCAGAAACAAATCGACGTCAGGTAATGATGGTTCAATATACTTCCACGGGACATGCAGACAGGTTTCCACTGCGGTATGAATGCCTGCGTCGTGGCTGGCTTTGAGCAAAGCAGCTGCCAGCTCTGGCTGCATAAACGGTTCACCGCCGGACAGGGTGAGGCCTCCGCCACTGCGGTCGTAAAACGGTTTATCTCGCAATACGGTCGCCATGATATCGTCCACGCTTTTTACCTCTCCGCAGACGGTTAACGCCTGAGTCGGACAGCAGTCGGTCAGTACGGTGAGAGCGTCATCGGTCAGTTTTTCGCGATGAATAAGTAATCCGCCCAGCGCCCGTTCAATCACCGCGGGTGCAGCCTGAGCACAGAGATCGCAACCGTCGAGGCACAAACGCGCGTCATAAAGCAGGTCCTGCGTGCGGGCGCGGCTTTCCGGATTCTGGCACCACCGACAGCCCAGGGAGCATCCCTTAAGAAACACCACGGTACGAATACCGGGGCCATCATGCGTGGAGTAGCGCTGGATATTGAAAATCATAAGCGACCTTTTTTCTTTCGTATAAAGATTAAATTACTTTCGAATGAAAGTTATATTGACATGCGTCAACTAACAGTGAGGTTTCGCCGTGCTACCTTTTATTCATGCTAATTATTCGTTTGAGGAAAGGTTATGGAACTCTATTTAGATACGTCTGATGTTGATGCGGTAAAAGCTCTGGCGCGCATTTTCCCGCTGGCAGGGGTGACCACTAACCCGAGCATTGTGGCGGCAGGGAACCAGACGCTGGAAGTACTACTGCCGCAACTGCAGGAAGCGATGGGAGGGCAAGGGCGTCTGTTTGCTCAGGTGATGGCGACCACCGCCGAAGGGATGGTCAGCGATGCGCGTAAGCTGCGGGCAATCATTGCTGATATCGTGGTCAAAGTGCCGGTGACAGCAGAAGGTCTGGCGGCTATAAAATTGCTGAAAGAAGAAGGGATCCCGACGTTGGGTACTGCGGTATACGGTGCAGCTCAAGGGTTATTGGCTGCTCTGGCGGGTGCGGAATACGTTGCGCCATACGTTAACCGCGTGGATGCGCAAGGAGGGGATGGCATTCAGACGGTGACCGACCTGCAGACGTTACTGAAAATGCATGCCCCGCACGCCAAAGTACTGGCAGCCAGTTTTAAAACACCGCGTCAGGCGCTGGATTGTCTGCTGGCGGGCTGCGAGTCCATCACGCTACCGCTGGACGTTGCTCAGCAGATGATTAGCTCTCCGGCGGTTGATGCTGCCGTCGCGAAGTTTGAGCACGACTGGCAGAGCGCATTCGGTCGCACGTCGATCTGATGCTGTTGCCGGGTGGTGCTAACGCTTACCCGGCCTACGTTCGAGCCGTTGTAGGTCGGGTAAGGCGAAGCCGCCACCCGACTTTTTTACTGCCCGCAAACCTCACACCCCGGGTTGCGCATCAGCTTCATTTCGCGAAACTGGCAGGTCATGGCATCGTACATGACGATTTTTCCGGATGCCGGTTTACCGTAGTTTGCCAGTAGCTTAATGGCTTCCATCGCCTGTAACGATCCGATCACGCCGATCAGCGGGGCCATCACTCCGGCTTCTACGCAGGTTAGGGCATTTTCACCGAACAGACGACTCAGGCAACGGTAGCAGGGCTCACCGTCCTGGTATGTAAATACGGTAATTTGTCCTTCCATGCGAATAGCTGCACCGGAAACCAGCGGGACTCTGGCGGCAAAACATCCGGCATTCAGCTGATTGCGGATGCTGACGTTATCCGTACAGTCCAGCACCAAATCGTGTTCGGCAATAAGCGCGTGAATCTCGCTATCGTCAAGCAGCGCATTCACCGGCGTAATGGCGATATAAGGGTTAATCCGCGCTAGCGCGTCACGGGCGGATAGCACTTTGGGTTGCCCGACGGTTGCATCGCTGTGCAGCGTCTGGCGTTGGAGGTTCGACACGGAGACCGTGTCAAAGTCGAGCAGGGTTAAATGCCCGACGCCAGCGCCCGCAAGGTACTGAGTTGCTGCGCATCCCAGTCCCCCCAGACCAACGACCAGTACCCGCGCATCTTTGAGCGCTTCCTGACCTTCGAAATCGAAGCCGCGCAGAATGATTTGCCGGTTATAGCGCATCATCTCCTGGTCGCTGAGTTCCGCCATTACAGGCCTCCAAACAGTGCGTTAAACGGCTCGACCTCAACCCATTCTCCGGCCTCAACGTTACCGCGATCGCGCTCCAGCACGATAAAGCAGTTGCCCTGGCTAAAGGAGCTAAAAATATGCGAGCCCTGGTGTCCGGTGGTGGTGACTTCCAGTTCGCCTTCCGCGGTACGCTGCAATACACCGCGCTGAAAATCCAGACGCCCTGGCGTTTTCTTCAGGCGTGAGGCTGTGCGCACGCGCTGGCGCGGAGGTAACCCACAGGCGGTGTTTCCGCTGAGTTTCGCCAGCAGCGGTTGCACCAGTTGATAAAAGGTGAGGGCCGCAGAAACCGGATTACCCGGCAGGCCGCAAAACCAGCTGTTGCTCAGTTTACCAAACGCGAACGGTTTACCGGGTTTGATGGCCAGCTTCCAGAAGGCAATTTCTCCCAGCTCTTCCAGAATGGTTTTGGTGTAATCCGCTTCGCCTACCGAAACGCCACCAGAGCTGATGACGACGTCGGCCTGGCTGTCGGCTTCGATAAACGCGGCCCGCAGCGCGTTGGGATCGTCGCGAATAATTCCTAAGTTGATCACTTCGCAGCCCAGCTGCTGCAGCATCAGGTGAACGGTCAGACGGTTTGTGTCATAAATCTGCCCGTCGCCCAGCGGTTGACCCGGCAGTTGCAGCTCATCACCGGTGGAAAACAACGCCACGCGAACTTTGCGAACGACCGGTACTTCGGCAATGCCGAGCGAGGCCAGAACCGGAAGCTCGGCGGTTGTCAGACGAGTTCCGGTGGGGAACACCACCGCGCCGTTTGCGATATCTTCACCGCGCAGACGAATATTTTGTCCGCTGCGGACGTCGGCGGTAAAACGCACACCGTCGTCAGTTTGTTCCGTTTGCTCCTGCATCACCACCGCTTCACAACCGGCAGGCACCGGGGCACCGGTCATAATGCGGATGCAGGTTCCCGCAGGCCACTCGCCGTGGAATGGTTGACCAGCAAAGGCTTTGCCAGCCACCGCAAGAGGCTGGTCTGATTGTAAATCGGCTAATCGCACCGCATAGCCATCCATTGCCGAGTTATCGAATCCCGGCACATCAATCGGGGAGATGACGTCGGTGGCCAGAATGCGGCCAAAGCATTGAACCAACGGCAGCGTTTCGACGGCGGTGAGTGGGGTAATACGCGAAAGCATCTGAGAGAGAGCCGTTTCAAGCGGCATCAGTCCGGCGGTAAATTCCATGAGAAGACTCCTGCGGGGCAAAATCGAATCCGCTCATTATGTCAGAAAATGGACGCGGACAGTATGCTACCTCAGGCTTAGGATCCGATCTGAGACAGGTTTTCTGCCAGAGAATAGCGCTACAGGAAAAATGCAGTATAGACTCATTATTTCTGCTTTTTTCCAGGAGGCTAAATGGCTGCGACTATCCCGAATTTAATTCGACAACAGGTGAATGCCGCCAGTGCACTGATTGCGCGGATTATAGAGGGCGACCTGGTTGCTGTTCATTTGTATGGCTCTGCTGTTGAAGGTGGCTTAAAGCCCCAAAGCGATATCGATTTACTGGTTACCATTAGGCAGCCACTGAATACTCGTCAAAGAAAAGATCTGATGCAGGGTTTTCTGGAAATATCAGCACCGCCTGGCAGCGTTGATAGTTATCGGGCGCTGGAAGTGACCATCGTGGTCTATTCACAACTTGTGCCGTGGCAATTCCCACCGTCAAGAGAAATGCAATTTGGCGAATGGTTGCGTGACGATATTCGCGCGGGAATTTTTGAACCGAGACAGGTGGATCCTGATCTTTCCATCCTGCTGACCCAGGCCCGGCGCGTCAGCGTAGCGTTGTTCGGTGAACCCGCTGAGACGTTATTCAACGTCATCCCTTTTAGCGATGTCTTGCAAACGTTTCGGCATATCCTTGATATGTGGCAGAAACCGGGCGATTTAGAGGGTGACGAGCGAAATATCATCCTTACTCTGGCGCGTATTTGGTACAGCGTAGTTACGGGCAATATTGTCGCTAAAGATGAAGCCGCCTCCTGGCTTATACCGCAATTACCCGATGAGTATGCTGATACGCTGCAAGCCGCACGTGCAGAATACCTGGGGTTAACCAAAAAGAACTGGGCTGCGTCTATGCCATCTGTTGAACGCTTTGTGTTTTATGCAAAAAAACAGATTGCCGATCGGCTTGAATAATATATTCAACGATGTTGGAAGAAACTCTTTCTGTTTAACTCATCTAAATAACCTGATGGGATGGGGCGTGAGGTACGGGCCTTAACCTTTACATGACGTCTGCATCTTTCTATATTCAAAAATCGAATCAATAAGTCACAGAAATTCTGATATTTATAACCCCGGTACCTGCCACCTGATGGACGAAAAAAATGGGTAAAGCAGTCATTGCAATTCACGGCGGCGCAGGGGCTATCACCCGTTCGCAGCTGAGCCAGGAGCAAGAGTTGCGTTATATACAGGCGCTGTCGGATATCGTTGAAACCGGCCAGCGGATGCTTGAAGACGGTCGTAGCGCACTGGATGTCGTTACCGAAGCCGTGCGCCTGCTGGAAGAGTGTCCGTTGTTTAATGCCGGAATTGGCGCGGTGTATACCCGTGATGAAACCCATGAACTGGATGCCTGCGTGATGGACGGTAACACGCTTAATGCGGGAGCCGTCGCCGGAGTCAGCCATTTACGCAATCCGATTCTCGCGGCGCGCCTGGTAATGGAACACAGCCCACACGTCATGATGATCGGTGAAGGGGCTGAAAACTTTGCCATTGCGCAGGGTATGGAGCGCGTATCAGCGGATATTTTCTCGACGCCAGAACGCTACGCTCAACTACTGGCGGCGCGAACAGCGGGAGAAACAGTACTGGACCATAGCGCGAGCCCGCTGGATGAAAACAACAAAATGGGTACCGTGGGGGCGGTCGCGTTAGATATGTTTGGCAATCTGGCGGCCGCAACATCGACCGGGGGGATGACCAACAAATTACCTGGGCGGGTGGGTGACAGTCCGTTGGTCGGCGCAGGCTGTTATGCCAATAACGCAAGTGTGGCAGTCTCCTGCACCGGAACCGGGGAAGTCTTTATTCGTGCGCTGGCGGCCTATGACATTGCGGCGTTGATGGACTATGGCGGCCTGAGTTTATCCGAAGCGTGTGAACGCGTAGTGATGGAAAAATTACCGGCGCTTGGCGGCAGTGGCGGTTTAATTGCTATCGATCATGAGGGCAACGTGGCCTTGCCGTTTAATAGCGAAGGCATGTACCGCGCCTGGGGATACGCAGGCGATACACCAACCACCGGTATTTATCGGGAAAAAGGAGATAGCGTTGCCACACAGTGATGAGCTTGATGCCAGCGACGTGCTGGCAGTCAGCAATCTGAATATTGCCTTTGAACAGGAACAGCAGCGTGTCAGCGCAGTGCGTAATCTGTCATTTCGCCTGAAGCGTGGCGAAACGCTGGCGATTGTTGGTGAGTCCGGTTCAGGAAAGTCAGTAACGGCCTTGTCGCTGATGCATCTGATTGAACAAGCAGGCGGCGAGGTAAGCTGCGATGAAATGCTGCTGCGACGCCGCAACCGGCAGGTTATTGAGCTGGGTGAACAGAGCGCATCACAAATGCGTCACGTGCGTGGTGCGGATATCGCGATGATCTTCCAGGAGCCTATGACATCGCTCAATCCGGTGTTTACCGTGGGCGAGCAAATTGCTGAGTCTATACGCTTGCACCAGGGCGCCAGCCATGAAGAGGCGATGGTAGAAGCGAAGCGGATGCTCGATCAGGTGCGTATCCCCGAGGCGAAGGCGATTTTATCGCGTTATCCACACCAGCTTTCCGGCGGTATGCGCCAGCGGGTGATGATTGCCATGGCACTGTCGTGTCGCCCTGCGGTTTTAATTGCCGATGAGCCGACGACCGCGCTGGATGTCACCATTCAGGCGCAGATCCTGCAACTGATAAAAGTGTTGCAGCAGGATATGTCGATGGGAGTGATCTTCATTACCCACGATATGGGCGTTGTGGCGGATATTGCTGACCGCGTGCTGGTGATGTATCAGGGCGAGGCGGTAGAAACCGGCAGCGTTGAACAAATTTTTCACGCTCCCCAGCATCCCTATACCAAAGCGCTGTTGGCAGCCGTGCCGCAGCTTGGGGCGATGAACGGGCATGAGCTTCCGCGCCGTTTCCCGCTCATTTCATTGCACGATCCCAGCCATGTAGAACCGCAGACCGAGCAGGACACTGTGGTTGAAGGCGAGCCTATCCTACGGGTACGCAATCTGGTGACGCGTTTTCCTCTGCGCAGCGGTATTCTAAATCGCGTGACTTGCGAGGTGCATGCAGTGGAAAACGTCAGCTTTGACCTGTGGCCAGGAGAAACGCTCTCGCTGGTGGGGGAGTCGGGCTGCGGGAAATCCACCACCGGGCGGGCGCTGCTGCGCCTGGTTGAGTCTCAGCGTGGGGAAATCATTTTCAATGGGCAGCGTATTGATACCCTTGCTGCCAGCAAGTTGCAGCCGCTACGTCGGGATATTCAGTTTATCTTCCAGGATCCGTATGCTTCGCTCGATCCGCGCCAGACCGTGGGATATTCCATTCTGGAGCCGCTACGGGTACATGGGTTATTGCAGGGCGATGCGGGGTCAAAACGGGTTGCATGGTTGTTGGAACGTGTAGGCTTGCTACCTGAGCATGCCTGGCGCTATCCGCACGAGTTTTCCGGCGGTCAGCGTCAGCGTATCTGTATTGCACGGGCATTGGCGCTCAATCCCAAAGTGATTATTGCCGATGAATCTGTCTCGGCGCTGGATGTTTCAATTCGCGGGCAAATCATCAACCTGATGCTCGACCTGCAGCGAGAATTGGGTATCGCATACCTGTTTATTTCCCACGATATGGCGGTAGTGGAACGGATCAGTCATCGTGTGGCGGTAATGTATCTGGGGCAGATCGTTGAGATAGGCACCCGACGGGCGGTGTTTGAAAATCCGCAACATCCGTACACTCGCAAGCTGATGGCGGCGGTGCCGGTCGCCGATCCATCCCATCACCGTCCCCAGCGCGTGCTGTTGTCGGACGATATCCCCAGCAATATTCGTAAACGTGGCGAAGAGATTTCCCCCGTATCACTCCAGTTAGTTGGTCCGGGGCATTATGTTGCGCGTCCGCTACCAGAAAATGCGCTTTCGCGTTTATAACAGGCAGGCAGGGTTTAAGGAGAATAACATGACAAAAATTGTTGCTCGAAAATGGCTGGTTGCTGTGGGAGTGGCCTCTGCACTGGCCGCATCGCCTGGCTGGGCCGCCAAAGATGTAGTGGTGGCCGTGGGATCCAATTTCACGACGCTCGACCCCTATGACGCGAATGACACGTTGTCACAGGCGGTAGCGAAGTCGTTTTATCAGGGGCTGTTTGGCCTTGATAAAGAGATGAAACTGAAAAATGTGCTCGCGGAGAGTTATACGGTTTCTGATGATGGGCTGACCTATACCCTTAAGCTGCGCCAGGGCGTGAAGTTTCAGGATGGAACCGACTTCAATGCCGATGCGGTAAAAGCTAACCTCGATCGGGCCAGTAACCCGGAAAACCATCTGAAACGTTACAACCTGTATAAGAATATCGATAAAACCGAAGTCGTCGATCCGTCGACGGTGAAGATTACGCTGAAACAGCCGTTCTCTGCCTTTATCAATATTCTGGCGCACCCGGCAACGGCGATGATTTCTCCCGCCGCGCTGGAGAAATACGGTAAGGAGATCGGTTTCCATCCTGTGGGGACCGGGCCGTACCAGCTTGATACCTGGAATCAGACGGATTTTGTGAAGGTTAAGAAGTTCGCGGGCTACTGGCAGCAAGGGCTGCCAAAGCTGGATACGATTACCTGGCGTCCGGTGACCGACAACAACACGCGTGCGGCCATGCTGCAAACTGGGGAAGCGCAGTTTGCCTTCCCGATCCCTTACGAGCAGGCGTCGCTGTTGGCGAAGAACAAAAACCTGGAACTGGTGGCCAGTCCGTCTATTATGCAGCGTTACATCAGCATGAACGTCACGCAAAAACCGTTCGACAACCCGAAGGTGCGTGAAGCGCTGAATTATGCCATCAACCGCCAGGCGCTGGTGAAAGTGGCTTTTGCTGGTTACGCGACGCCGGCAACCGGCGTTCTCCCCCCGTCGATAGCCTATGCGCAAAGCTATACGCCGTGGCCCTACGACCCGGCGAAAGCGCGCGAACTGCTGAAAGAAGCAGGTTATCCGAACGGTTTTACCACTACGCTATGGTCATCGCATAACCACAGTACCGCGCAGAAAGTGCTGCAATTTACCCAGCAGCAGCTGGCGCAGGTGGGCATTAAGGCTCAGGTTACAGCGATGGATGCCGGTCAGCGCGCCGCGGAAGTTGAAGGGAAAGCGCAGAAAGAGAGCGGGGTACGGATGTTCTACACCGGCTGGTCTGCTTCTACGGGTGAAGCTGACTGGGCGCTGTCACCGCTGTTTGCATCACAAAACTGGCCGCCGACACTGTTTAATACGGCGTTCTACAGCAATAAGCAGGTGGACAGTGATTTAGCGGCAGCGTTGCAAACTAACGATCCGGCGCAGAAAGCGAAGCTGTACAAAGACGCGCAGGATATTATCTGGAAAGAGTCGCCGTGGATCCCGCTGGTGGTGGAAAAACTGATTTCGGCGCACAGTACCCGGTTGACCGGGTTCTGGATTATGCCGGATACCGGATTTAGTTTTGATGATGCGGATTTAAAATAAGCTATGCATTCGGCCCCGCAGCCCAGGGGCCGACGAAGGGAGCCTGATGCTTAACTATGTTTTCAAGCGCCTGCTGGGGTTGATTCCAACTCTGTTGATTGTTGCGGTGCTGGTATTTTTATTTGTTCACCTGCTACCCGGCGATCCGGCCCGGCTGATTGCCGGACCGGAAGCTGACGCCGAGGTGATTGAACTGGTGCGCAAGCAGCTGGGTCTGGACCAGCCGCTGCATGTTCAGTTCTGGCATTACATGACTAACGTGTTGCAAGGCGATTTTGGCACCTCGATGGTTTCTCGTCGCCCGGTATCTGAAGAGATAGCCAGTCGTTTTATGCCATCACTATGGCTGACTATTGCCAGTATGGCGTGGGCGGTATTGTTTGGTATGACGGCGGGGATCATTGCTGCCGTATGGCGCAATCGTTGGCCGGACAGATTAAGCATGACGCTGGCGGTCACCGGGATCTCGTTCCCGGCGTTTGCGCTTGGCATGCTGCTGATGCAGATATTCTCCGTTGAACTCGGTTGGTTGCCTACCGTGGGCGCAGACACCTGGCTTCACTACATCCTCCCGTCTATTACGCTGGGCGCGGCGGTGGCTGCGGTGTTAGCCCGATTTACTCGCGCCTCGTTTGTTGATGTGCTTAGCGAAGATTATATGCGCACCGCGCGGGCTAAAGGGGTGAGTGAAACCTGGGTGGTGTTAAAACATGGTCTGCGTAATGCGATGATCCCGGTGGTCACCATGATGGGACTACAGTTTGGCTTTTTGCTTGGTGGATCAATCGTGGTTGAGAAGGTGTTCAACTGGCCCGGGCTTGGGCGACTGTTGGTGGACTCCGTCGAAATGCGCGACTACCCGGTGATTCAGGCCGAGGTGCTGTTGTTTTCTCTGGAATTTATTCTTATTAACTTAGTGGTGGATGTGCTCTACGCTGCCATTAATCCGGCTATCAGGTACAAGTAAGGATGCGATTTTTTAACTGGCGCCGACAGGCGATTTTAAATGCGATGCCCCTTGTTAAGCCAGAGCAGATACGCACACCGTGGCATGAGTTCTGGCGTCGGTTCCGTCGACAGCACATGGCGATGGTCGCTGGGCTGTTTGTATTGCTCCTGATCATGGTAGCGATTTTTGCCCGCTGGCTGACGCCATTTGATGCCGAGAATTACTTCGATTATGACCGTTTGAATGATGGGCCGTCGATGCTGCACTGGTTTGGCGTTGACTCACTGGGACGGGATATCTTTAGCCGCGTGCTGGTTGGGGCGCAAATCTCGCTGGCGGCAGGGGTCTTTGCCGTATTTATTGGCGCGGCGATTGGTACGGTACTGGGTCTGCTGGCGGGGTACTACGAAGGCTGGTGGGATCGACTGATCATGCGAATCTGCGATGTGCTGTTCGCCTTTCCGGGGATATTGCTGGCGATAGCCGTGGTCGCCGTGCTGGGCAGCGGAATTGCTAACGTGATCATTGCCGTGGCCATTTTCTCCATTCCAGCCTTCGCGCGCCTGGTGCGTGGGAATACGCTGGTGCTGAAGCAACAGACGTTTATTGAGTCTGCGCGCAGTATTGGTGCCAGCGATGCGACCATCATCTTCAACCATATTCTGCCTGGAACGGTCTCATCGATCGTGGTCTTTTTTACCATGCGAATTGGCACGTCGATCATCTCTGCCGCAAGCCTGTCATTTCTGGGATTAGGCGCACAGCCGCCGACGCCGGAGTGGGGGGCAATGCTTAATGAAGCGCGCGCTGATATGGTGATCGCGCCGCACGTGGCGATTTTCCCGGCGGTAGCGATATTCCTGACGGTGCTGGCGTTTAACTTACTGGGAGATGGTCTGCGCGACGCGCTGGACCCGAAGATAAAAGGATAAACCGTAGGCCTGATAAGACGCTTCAGCGTCGCCATCAGGCATTGCCGGATGCGGCATAAATGCCTTATCCGGCCTACGTTGGGTTACGCTAATTAAACGCGGGTGCCCCACAGATCGTATTCATCTGCGTTTTCGACCTTCACGCGGATGATATCGCCAGGTTTCACCTTGGTTTCACCATTCAGGTATACCGCGCCGTCGATTTCTGGAGCATCAGCCATGCTACGACCAATTGCGCCTTCTTCGTCAACTTCATCAACGATAACCAGAATCTCGCGGCCCACTTTCTCTTGCAAACGTTCAGCAGAGATCTGCTGCTGCAATTGCATAAAGCGGTTCCAGCGTTCTTCTTTCACCTCTTCCGGGATTTGATCCGGCAGGTCATTAGCGCCAGCGCCTTCTACCGGGCTGTATTTAAAGCAGCCCACGCGATCCAGACGCGCTTCCTTCAGGAAGTCGAGCAACATCTGGAAGTCTTCTTCCGTTTCACCCGGGAAACCAACAATGAAAGTAGATCGCAACGTCAGTTCAGGGCAGATTTCACGCCACTGCTTGATGCGCGCCAGCTGTCTGTCCACGGAGCCCGGGCGTTTCATCAGTTTAAGAATACGCGGGCTGGCATGCTGTAACGGGATGTCCAGATACGGCAGGATTTTCCCTTCCGCCATCAGCGGGATCACATCATCAACGTGCGGGTAGGGGTAGACGTAATGCAGTCGCGTCCAGATCCCCAGTTTTGATAACTGTTCGCACAGATCAACCATGCTGGTTTTGACCGGCTCGCCGTTATGGAAACCGGTACGATGCTTCACATCTACACCGTACGCTGAGGTATCCTGAGAGATTACCAGAATCTCTTTCACGCCCGCATCGACCAGACGCTTGGCTTCGCTGAGGACGTCGCCAATCGGACGGCTCACCAGATCGCCGCGCATGGATGGAATAATGCAGAACGTGCAGCGGTGGTTACAGCCCTCGGAAATCTTCAGATAGGCGTAATGGCGAGGAGTCAGCTTGACGCCCTGCTCAGGAACCAGACTCTGGAACGGGTTGTGTTTTGGTTTTGGCACATAATGGTGAACGTGCTCCAGAACCTGTTCATAGCTATGCGGCCCGGTGATTTCCAGCACCTTCGGGTGGACTTCACGGATCTGATCGACTTTCGCGCCCAGACAGCCGGTGACGATCACCTTACCGTTCTCGTTCAGCGCTTCGCCAATTGCTTCCAGGGACTCCTGAACCGCACTGTCGATAAAGCCGCAGGTATTAACGATAACCATATCCGCGTCGTCGTAGCTTGGCACAACATCATAGCCTTCGGTACGAAGTTCGGTCAGGATGCGCTCAGAATCGACGAGGTTTTTCGGACAACCTAGTGATATAAAACCAATTTTTGCCATTTTCTTATACTGTACATTGCTCGTAATCGGGGGATTATACAGATGCCTTCACGGTACATCTATATCTGATCAGCATAAGACGGAGAGAATAAAGAGCGATACCTATAAAGAGTAGATCAGTCAGTGAAAGGTGTTTAGTGAGTCTAATTCCGGCTTTAAGTGCCGCTTCTTGGCTATAGACACTCATTATCGTAAATTTTATCTCGTCGAGCGTTACTAATGAGGTTAAATTTGAAAGATATTGTTTTGAAGTCGAAACTTGAAATGGCTAAAACTCTTTATGCTAATGGTGTGAGTTTATATTATATCTCGCTTGCCACAGGCTTAAGTTGGCGTGTATTAATGACAGAATTAACGTTTATCGCCAGTCATGAAAATATTCGACAAAAAGCTAACGCTCACGTACCCAAACTTTAAATAATTCACCTGTCTATTACCATCCTACAAAATTTGAAAGGTAACGTTAATATGTATATTTCGCCACTTCCGGTCGCCACGGACTCTGATGTTGATAAACTTAGAGATGATATTGCTAATAAACTTTTATTCACTATTGGCAAAGATCCCGCAATCGCCACGAAACGGGAGTGGCTTAATGCGACGTTATATGCGGTACGCGATCGGATGGTCGAGCGCTGGCACCGTTCTAATCGGGCGCAATTCTCTCAGGATGCGCGCCAGGTATATTATCTGTCGATGGAATTTTTAATTGGTCGTACGCTATCCAATGCGTTGCTCTCTTTAGGTATTTATGACGAAGTCAGAAGCGCGCTGGAGGCAATGGGGCTTGAACTGGAAGAACTGATTGACGAAGAAAACGATCCCGGGTTAGGTAATGGTGGTCTCGGTCGTCTGGCGGCCTGCTTCCTTGATTCACTGGCGACGCTTGGGTTGCCGGGATGTGGATACGGTATTCGTTATAATTACGGTATGTTCAAACAAAATATCGTTAACGGTGTACAAAAAGAGTCGCTCGATTATTGGCTGGAATACGGTAATCCCTGGGAGTTCAAACGTCATAATACGCATTATAAAGTACGTTTTGGCGGGCGTGTTCAACAGGAGGGGAATAAAACCCGCTGGCTTGAAACCGAGGATATTCTGGCCGTGGCGCATGATCAAATTATTCCAGGTTATGCGACGGACACGACTAATACGTTGCGTTTGTGGAACGTGCAGGTGAATAGCGAAGTTAATGCGGGCAAACTGAATCAGCAGGCCGACTTTGCTACTGAAGTGGAAAACAAATACCACTTCGATCGTATCTCGCGGGTTTTGTACCCTGATGATTCCACCGATGCGGGGCGTGAATTGCGTTTACGCCAGGCCTATTTCCTGGCCTCGGCAACGATTCAGGATATTCTGAGTCGTCATTATCAGTTGCACAAAACATACGACAATCTGGCCGATAAAATTGCGATTCACCTTAATGATACGCATCCGGTACTGGCGATCCCTGAGTTGATGCGTTTATTGGTTGATCATCATCAGTTTAGCTGGGATAACGCGTTTGACGTGACCTGTCAGATTTTTTCTTATACCAACCATACGTTGATGAGTGAGGCGCTGGAGACCTGGCCAGTAGAAATGCTAAGTCGAATTTTGCCGCGCCATTTGCAGATTATTTTTGAGATTAACGATCGTTTTCTGAAGACATTACAGGAACGTTATCGTAATGACAGCGATCTACTAAAACGTGTGTCGTTAATTGATGAGTCCAATGGTCGTGTGGTGCGTATGGCCTGGCTGGCGGTAGTTGTCAGTCATAAGGTAAACGGCGTGTCGGCATTGCATTCAAAACTGATGACCGAATCACTGTTTGCAGACTTCGCGCGTATATTTCCCTTGCGTTTCACCAACGTAACCAATGGTGTGACTGCGCGTCGTTGGCTGGCGCTGGCGAATCCACCGCTTGCCAAAGTGCTGGACGAAAATATCGGTGACAGCTGGCGGACTAAATTAATGCAGTTGGGCGAGCTGAAGCAGTTTATAGATTATCCGTCGGTGAATGAGGCTGTGCATCGTGCGAAACGTGAAAATAAGCAGCGGCTGGCGCACCATATTGCCACCCACTATGGCGTGGTGGTGAATCCTGATGCGCTGTTTGATGTGCAGGTGAAACGCATCCACGAGTACAAGCGGCAACTCATGAATGTGCTCCACGTTATTACACGCTATAACCGGATTAAAGCCGCGCCGGATGCCAACTGGGTACCGCGAGTGAATATCTTTGCCGGAAAAGCGGCCTCCTCTTATCACATGGCAAAACAAATTATTCGCTTGATTAACGATGTGGCGCAGTTAGTCAATAACGATCCGCTGATTGGCGGCAAACTGAAAGTAGTATTTATTCCGGATTACAGCGTCAGTCTCGCTCAGCTAATTATTCCGGCAGCCGATCTGTCAGAGCAAATTTCCCTGGCCGGGACGGAAGCCTCCGGGACCAGCAATATGAAATTCGGTATGAATGGTGCGCTCACTATCGGTACGCTCGACGGTGCGAATATCGAAATGCGCGAATACGTTGGGGAAGATAACATCTTTATCTTTGGCAATACGGCTAATCAGGTTGAAACTCTGCGACGTGATGGCTATGACCCGAGGCACATCTTTGAAAAGGATGAGGAACTTCACCAGGTGCTGACGCAAATCGGTACAGGGGTGTTCAGTCCGCAGGAGCCAGGACGTTATAGAGACGTGTTGGATTCATTGATTAACTTCGGCGACTACTATCAGGTATTGGCAGATTATCGCAGCTATGTAGATTGTCAGGATGCGGTGGACGAGTTGTATCGAACTCCCCGGGAGTGGACGACAAAAACCATGCATAATATTGCTAACATGGGTTATTTCTCGTCGGACAGAACGGTTCAGGAATATGCCGACCATATCTGGCGCATAGCAAAAATACGCGTGTAGCCAGTATTTCTAACGCTCAGCCTCTCTGGTTTTCATAACAGGGAGGCTGTTTGCAAATCAGCCAGAATAGGTGAGAGGATTTTGTGGGTATTGCTTTCTTTGCGCGATGAGGCAAACACGCTAAATTGTGGCAAGGGAAACGGAGTGTTTATTTTTTTTAGTCCATACAGCTGAGCGTGTGTTTCAAATACCTTTTCCGGGATCACCCCTAAACAATGGGTATTGGACACAATCGTCAGAATCGCCGTAAACGATGAGGTAAGCAGGCAGCGTTCTCCGGTTCTGAATTTTTTATCCACAATACTGCGATGATAAATGATTTTCTCATTCTTAGTATTGTAACCGACCAGGTTAGCGTTTCTGAATTGCGCTTCACTGATGGTGTTACCATATAAAGAATTATTCTGCGAGGCCGCCAGCACCAGGCGCATATCGCATATTTTCTGGCATGAAAGACTTGCTGACTCTACGGCAAAGGTAGAAAAAACGGCATCTGCCTGACGCATATTCAGCAGTTCAATAATACTCTGTTCATTCAGGTCGGCGGTAAGGTGCAGGAGGCTGATATCGGCGTCAGTCTCGATTATTCTGGCGGTGACATCTGGAATAACGATAGGGGAAATAAAAGATTCCGTATAAAGCGTTAACCTTTTTTTGGCGGCAGGCGTGGAAAGCGGCATCAGCGTTGATAGCTTATCGATAATTGGGATTGTATTATCATACAGTTCATCAGAATAGACTGTCGGTAACAGTGCATTCCCGCTACGGACAAAAAGATTATCACCCATCATTTCGCGCAGTTTTCTTAATGACTGGCTGACGGCGGAAGGTGAGATGTTCAGCATGTCAGCGACTCTGGAAATGCTACCCACGCTATAGATCAAACAGAAAATGGTCAGCAGATTGAGATCTATTTTTGATAGTGTGCGTATTTTTTCTGCATCATTTGCTTTCGACATAGACCCCTCATCATCAACACCATGGCAGTAACCACATCAGGTATAGCAAAAAAAGTCAGGCGAGTCAGACACAGAGCGCCTTCGATAAGCGTACAGAATGAAGTTGTAACATTGTAAATTATGTTAATCAATTGGGCTTTATTGATGTAGGACATCTATTTGTTCAAAAAACAACCATACTATTAAGTTGCACCATAGTTGGAAAGAGGAGGAACAAAGTATGGTTGTTGACAGACTGAGAACCGATCTTCTCAACAAATTGATAAACGCCCGTATCGAACTTGCCGCTTATCTGCAGTTGAGAAAAGCGAAAGGCTACATGTCAGTTAGCGAGAGCGATCGCCTGCGTGATGTTTTTTTTGCACTGAATCGCGAATTGCACGAGCAATCACAGCTTCACGGTATGCATCTTGATCAGGAAGAGTGGAATGCCCTTCATCGTGCTGAAGGGGCGTTAGCCGCCGCCGCTGTTTGTCTTATGAGTGGACATCACGATTGTCCAACGTTTATCGCCGTTAACGCAGAGAAACTGGAAAACTGCCTGACAACGCTGACGCTAAGTATCCAGAGTTTGCAATCTTACCCAACGCTGGAACACGTCTGAATCAGGGGGAGGGCGCTCCCCCTTTTCGTCAAGGTTATGTAAATGTAGCGGGATAATTCCCCTTGCTGGCTACGCTTTATGCAGAGCCATTAAGGAGGTGTTATGCGTCGACTCTTTCTCTGTGCTATTCCACTTGCGCTATTTTCCACTTATGCCGCCGCGGTAAAAGTGGAAGTGCTGCAAACTAAACTCGATCACCCATGGTCACTGGCTTTTTTACCCGATAACCGCGGTATGCTCATTACGCTCAAAGGTGGACAGCTTCGACTCTGGCAGCCTGATAAAGGGCTTTCCGACCCGCTGACCGGCGTACCCAAAGTTTGGGCAAATGGTCAGGGAGGACTGCTTGATGTGGCGTTAGCACCGGATTTTGCACAATCTCGCCGGGTATGGCTAAGCTTCGCTGAAGCCGACCGCGAAGGCAAAGCGGGCACCGCGGTAGGCTACGGGCGATTGAATGACGATCTCAAACAACTGCAAGGATTTCAGACCGTTTTTCGCCAACAGCCTAAGCTTTCCACCGGGAACCATTTTGGTGGACGTCTGGTTTTTGATGGTAACGGTTATCTGTTTATTGGCCTGGGGGAGAATAATCAACGCGCTACCGCCCAGGACCTGGATAAATTGCAGGGTAAATTAGTCCGACTGACCGACGAGGGAAAAATTCCGCCGGATAATCCGTTTGTGAACATGGCGGGAGCGCGGGCAGAGATTTGGTCGTATGGCATCCGCAACCCGCAGGGGATGGCGATGAATCCGTGGAGTGATGTGCTGTGGCTCAATGAGCATGGTCCACGCGGAGGCGATGAAATCAATATCCCCGAGAAAGGGAAAAACTACGGCTGGCCTATCGCGACCTGGGGTGTTAACTACAGTGGTTTGAAAATTCCCGAAGCAAAAGGTCAAATTGTTGCTGGCACGGAACAACCCATCTTTTACTGGGAAAAGTCGCCGGCGGTTAGTGGAATGGCTTTTTACAATAGCGATACCTTCCCGCAGTGGCGGCAGAAGTTGTTCATCGGCGCGTTGAAAGATAAAGAAGTGATCGTGCTGAGCGTTAAGGGGAATACGGTCACTGAGGATGGTCGTCTGTTGCAGGAAAGGGGGCAGCGGATCCGTGATGTGCGCGTCGGACCAGACGGTTATTTGTACGTGTTAACCGACGAGTCCGACGGGGAATTACTGAAAGTGAGTCCCTGATTTGGTTAGCTGACCGGGATCATCACGATTTTTTGAAACGCCGGTCGCTCGGTCAGTTGTTGATACCAGCGTTCCAGATGCGGGCGCGGGGTCCAGCTCAGACCAACGTTGAACAGGTTATAGATGAACGGTGCAACAGCGATATCCGCCGTGCCAAATTCAGCCCCGGAGAACCATGGCTGGTCTGCCAGCGCGTTATCCAGAATGGCAAACAGGTTATCGCAAACTTGTTTACTTGCCTCAATGGCCGCCATATCGCGCTGATCGGCAGGTGTTCTGACCAGACCAAATAAGATAACCCGGTGCGCAGGGCTTAGAGTCTGATTTGCCCAGTCCATCCATTTTTCACCGACTGCGCGCGCGGCCGGGGCGTCAATCCACAAACGTTTTTGTCCGTACTGAGCGGCCAGATAGCGGACAATGGTATTGGATTCCCACAATACAACGTCCGTTTCATCATCGCGTAGCAGCGGGACCAGTCCGTTCGGGTTCAGTGCCAGATAGTCGGCATCGCGGTTACCGCCATGCTGTCCGCCCGCCAGAATTTGGTTATACGGCAGTTCCAGTTCCTCGAGCGTCCACAATACTTTTTTTACGTTGGTCGAGTTATTGCGACCCCACAGTGTAATCATAGTAACCCCGCAAATTAATTGAGCAGCTTTATGGCTGCAGATGCCATCTGACTAGCTCACATGGTGGGGTAAACCTAATATTTACGCAACAAAGTCTAAAAAAATCGTGCCAAGAGCAGCGCAGCGCGGCGTTATTGCATAAACTTTAAAAACTTTACCAACTTACGGTTTCTTTAAGCTCGTTAGTGCGTTATTACTCACCGCACTTATTTTACACGTCATCCATCAGACTTTTTCTGCATGGGTTGGTCGAGGTCGCTTGGCCGGTTTTGTGTAAACACGGTGTGGTATGACGTGGTTTTTTGGAATGGATACTCGGGTGGCATTTATGACGCAATACTTCTCTTCACTTCGCAGCTTTGCTGCAGGTTCTGCACTCTTAATCCTTTTGGCGCCGACCGTACAGGCGGCGGAGCAACCGACGGCCCCGCCGAGCGTGGACGCGCGCGCGTGGATTCTGATGGATTACGCCAGTGGTAAGGTGCTGGCGGAAGGTAATGCTGATGAGAAACTGGATCCTGCCAGTCTGACCAAAATCATGACCAGCTATGTGGTTGGGCAGGCGCTGAAGGCCGGAAAAATTAACCTCAACGACATGGTCACCGTGGGCAAAGACGCCTGGGCGACCGGTAATCCAGCCCTGCGCGGTTCGTCGGTCATGTTCCTCAAGCCCGGCGATCAGGTCGCGGTGTCCGATCTGAATAAAGGCGTTATCATTCAGTCAGGTAACGATGCCTGTATTGCACTCGCTGATTACGTTGCCGGCAGCCAGGAATCTTTTATTGGTCTGATGAACGGCTATGCGAAAAAACTGGGGCTGACCAACACGACTTTCCAGACGGTACACGGCCTGGATGCGGCAGGACAGTTCAGTACCGCGCGTGATATGGCGTTGCTCGGGAAGGCGTTAATCCACGATGTGCCGGAAGAGTACGCTATTCACAAAGAGAAAGAATTTACCTTCAATAAAATCCGCCAGCCGAACCGCAACCGTCTGTTGTGGAGCACCAACCTGAACGTGGACGGTATGAAAACCGGGACCACTGCCGGGGCGGGATACAACCTGGTGGCCTCCGCGACCCAAGGTGATATGCGCCTGATCTCCGTGGTGCTGGGAGCAAAAACCGACCGCATTCGTTTCAATGAGTCAGAAAAACTGCTGACCTGGGGCTTCCGTTTCTTTGAAACCGTTACGCCGATCAAGCCGGATGCGACTTTCGTCACCCAGCGCGTCTGGTTTGGCGATAAGAGTGAAGTGAATCTGGGCGCCGGAGAAGGGGGGTCTGTGACCATTCCGCGTGGCCAGCTCAAAAACCTGAAGGCCAGCTTTACCCTGACTGAACCACAGCTAACTGCACCGCTGAAGAAAGGTCAGGTTGTGGGCACTATCGACTTCCAGTTGAACGGAAAATCCATTGAGCAGCGTCCGTTGATGGTGATGGAAGATGTGGAAGAGGGTGGTTTCTTTAGCCGCATGTGGGACTTTGTGATGATGAAATTCCACCAGTGGTTTGGTGGTTGGTTCTCTTAATCTTATCTATTGCCGGATGGCGCAATCGCCGTCCGGCAGTATCTGTTAGTACTTCAGCGTGATACGTTGTGCTTTAGCGTACTCAACAAATGCCTCGTCAGGACGGCTGTCGCTGATGATGGTATCAAAGCGTTTTAATTCCCCCATCCTCGCAGGTCGCACCTTGCCAAACTTGCTGTGATCGACCACCAAAACGTGATGCTGCGCCATCGACATCGCCCAGTGCTTCACCGGCAGTTCTTCCAGATTAAAACAGGTCGCGCCTTTTTCGATGTGAACACCTGCTGCGGAATAAAAGGCGATATCCGGACAGAGGTTGTTCAGCGTTTCCTGAAAATCGAGCGGTTTAAAAATCGCGTTACTGGCATGGAATTCACCACCACACAGAATGACGCGGCACTGCGGTTTTTCCTGCAGCACCAGAAACGTATTCAACGAGTAGCAGATTGCGGTGAAGGGCAGTTCATTGTCGATCGCTTCAATGATCCACGGCGTGGTCGTACCGCAATCGAAAAAGATGGTCTGATGCGCCTGCACGAGACTCGCCGCCTGCTGGGCAGCGCGACGCTTTTCATCAACCAGACGGGATTTTTGATCGCTGATTAAATAGTGGTTAGCGCTGCGGGGTTCCAGAACAATATAGCCCCCGAGCAGCACGACGGGAGCATCATGATTATTCAGGTCGCGACGAATGGTCATCTCAGATACGCCCAGCAACGTCGCGGCTTCTTTGAGGTGTAATTTATCGCTGCGTTTCAGCGCCTGCAGTAATTGACCAATACGCTCGTCGCGTCGAGTTTCCATAGTTCCCCTGGAGAATAGAATAAGTGCTTAGTTTCGCGCTTAATACTACTCTTTTTACCGCGGGTTAGTCACGTACCCAACCTTTACGGATGGGGAGAGCGAAGCAGGTGCGATAGCACGTCTGCAGGCCGAGGTACAAGGTTGTGCCGAACCGTTGCCAGATCATCTGGGCGCTCAGACAGCCGATCAACCCGGCCAGTAATCCGCCCAGCATATCCAGCGGCCAGTGAACGCCAAGGTAAACTCGTGACCAGGCAATCGCCACGGCGACAACCATCAGCAGAGCACCCGTCCACAAGCGATGCCAGAACAGGAAGGCCAGAGCAAAGGTAAAGATAACCGTACCGTGGTCGCTCGGGAAAGAGTCATCTGCCGCATGGTGCAGGAAGTTATAGCCGATGTGGTTAACGAACGGACGATCGTGGGGGAAAAGATGCCCCATCAGCCAGGAAATCGTCAGACCGACTACCAACGCAATGGCCATTTTGATGACCAACTGGCGCTGGAGCGTAACCTGACCACGAGGTCCCCAAAGCCAGAGCACAACGGCTAACAGCGGCACAATGCTGATCAGATCTTTGGCAATGAAAATGGCGAGCGAAATTGCCCATTGCGCAGAGTCGGGTGTTGCATTGATCAAGTAAAAAAGCGAATTGTTCAGATTTTCCAGCATAACGTCCAGACTCAGTGTAATCGTTAAATAGACCCATTTGGGGAGAGCATAAAATTGCTTTCACGGGATAAAAAGCGGTCTTGTCTTATTTGCCTGTTAAATGACGATTTTTAAGACAATTAATGAGACTTATTGAGCATGATAGCGGTCTCAACTTAAATTAACCTTAAAGCAAAATGTTCTTGAGCAAATGAGTGTAAAAATGTGCGCATTTTGCTTTCAAATCACATAATTCACTATCACCAGTACGGCGCATTTATTACACTTTGCGCGATTTTTCTATAGTTAAGAGATTGCATGCAGAACCGTTTATCTTCAGGCGTCCGTTTGGGGCGTCAGGCATTACTTTTCCCGCTCTGTCTGGTGCTTTACGAATTCTCCACTTATATCGGCAACGATATGATCCAGCCCGGAATGTTGGCGGTGGTGGCGCAATATAACGCCGGATTAGATTGGGTACCTACGTCCATGACCGCCTATCTGGCAGGCGGCATGTTTTTGCAGTGGTTGTTAGGACCGCTGTCGGACCGTATTGGTCGTCGTCCGGTAATGTTAACCGGTGTGATCTGGTTCATCGTTACCTGCCTTGCAACCCTGCTTGCACAGAATATTGAGCAATTTACCTTCCTGCGTTTTTTACAGGGGATAAGCCTGTGCTTTATTGGTGCAGTGGGTTACGCCGCCATTCAGGAATCCTTTGAAGAAGCGGTCTGCATAAAAATTACCGCGCTGATGGCAAACGTGGCGCTGATTGCGCCACTGCTGGGTCCGTTGGTAGGCGCAGCCTGGGTACATGTTCTGCCGTGGGAAGGGATGTTTATCCTGTTTGCTGCTCTGGCGGCCATCTCCTTTTTTGGTCTGCAACGCGCGATGCCGGAAACGGCAACCCGGCTTGGTGAAAAGCTGTCCATTAAAGAGTTGGGCAAGGATTATAAGCTGGTGCTGAGGAACGTGCGCTTCGTTGCAGGCGCACTGGCGTTGGGTTTTGTCAGCCTGCCGTTACTGGCGTGGATTGCGCAGTCCCCGATTATTATCATCAGTGGTGAACATCTCAGCAGCTACGAATATGGTCTGTTGCAGGTGCCGATTTTTGGCGCGTTGATTGCTGGTAACCTGGTGCTGGCGCGTCTGACTTCGCGAAAAACCGTGCGTTCGCTCATTATCATGGGCGGCTGGCCAATCGCCGTTGGCCTGATTATTGCCGCTGCGGCCACGGTGGTGTCATCCCATGCATATCTATGGATGACGGCGGGTTTGAGTATCTATGCGTTTGGCATTGGCGTGGCGAATGCGGGGCTGGTGCGCCTGACGCTGTTTGCCAGCGAAATGAGTAAGGGTACTGTTTCTGCCGCAATGGGTATGTTGCAGATGCTGATTTTTACCGTCGGTATTGAGTTGAGCAAACACGCGTATCTGCTGGGAGGGAACGGCTTGTTCAGCCTGTTCAATCTGGCAAGCGGCGTACTGTGGCTGATTTTGATGGTTATCTTCCTGAAAGATAAACGGGTAGGGAATTCCCGGGAAGGTTAAGGTCCGGATTTCCGCAATCCAGCGCAGATAAGCATAATGACGCCGATAAATTCATCATTATGTTGATAATAGAATCACGCTGTAGGCCGGATAAGCGAAGCGCCATCCGGCGGCCTGTAGCAAATTGCCGGATGGCGGCGTAAACGCCTTATCCGGCCTACCGCTCACCAAAGATCTTAACTGACCAGTATTACGGTTGTCTGGGCCTGGCGACAACTTAGTGGTGGTCGTCAATCTGATGTTCGATAACCATCCCTTCACCGACGCTTGCCACATGTCGCGCATAAGGATGTGCGCGATAGACAGGGGCCGGAGCAGGCGCTGGAGCAACATATACCGTTTGTGGTGCGGTCGTTACGCTGACCGCCTGCGGGACGCTGACGGAAGAGGGCACTACCACCACTTTATAACCGCTGGGGACATCAACGGTAACGCTCTGTGCAAATGTTGTCCCCGCAAAGCCCAGCAACAATGTCGCCATTAGTACACTTTTCTTCATGATCCGCTCGCCTGAAATATTCACTGGAAGTAATAATCCAGCGGGTTAATTTGAGGCGGATTATGAATAGATCATGCCATCATTTTGTTGCCGTCTGTGCTGAGCCGTTAATGCGTAAACGGTGCTTCATTCCTTAACACGCGGTCAATAATATCCAGAACGCCCTCTTCGTTGTTCGAGCCTGCGCGATATTTTGCCGCCTCGATCACCGGCTCATGGGCGTTGGCCATTGCAAAACTAAATCCTGCCTGGCGCAGCATCTCAATATCATTTCCGCCATCGCCAAATACAACAACTTCATTGTCGTTAATATTCCAGCGTTGTTGCAGCAGGCGCAGACCGTTAGCTTTATGCACGCCGGGAATTATTAAGTCGATGCTGCCGTAGCCGGTATGCACTGGTACCATAATATCGCCAATCGCCTCGTGGAGATCGGCCTGTACCTGTGGAATTCGGTCGTCGGAAATATTCAGCCCGAACTTGAAGAAAACGTCGTTGAGGTTGTCAAAATCATCTACAAATTCAAGACGATGATAATACATGGCGGAAACGTTCTTATGCTCATCGCTGTACTGTTTCAACGTATAGGCGCTGTTTTTACCACAGGCAATAATGTCGATATCGGCGCGGGTCAGCAGATGCTCTACGATGGCATGGAAATCGTCTTTAGCCAGTTCGCCGTTAAAGACATCTTCTCCTTCACTGACCACCCAACCACCGTTTTCGGCGACAAATGAGATTTCATTGGCCAGTTCGGGGAAAAAGGAAATCAACTGATAATATTGGTTGCCGCTGGCGACTACAAAGCGGATCCCTTGTTCTTTCATCTGGCGATATTGCGCCATAAAGCGCTCACGGTTATAGGTTTTTTGGTCGCTTAAAAATGTGCCGTCCATGTCGACCGCAATTAATTTGATACTCATTAGCTGTTCTCCATCACTGTAGTATTTTTGAGATCCGGTTTCGCTACCGCTTTCGCGACGACGGCGGCGACAAGCACCAGCGCCAGCACCACCAACATAGCGCTGCGCAGGCCATAGTGTTCACCCAGATAGCCCAGAAGCGGCGGTCCAACAAGGAACGCCAGGTAACCGGTGGTCGCCACGACGCTGACGCGGGTTGGGGCATCGGGGCCGGTGTCGCTGGCGGCTGAAATGGTCAGCGGGAAACCGAGCGATGCGCCGAGTCCCCACAGAATAACGGACACACCGGCCACCCAAGAGCTGTCGACAAAAATAATCAGGCTAATCCCGAGAGCACCCATGAGCGCACTGGCGCGCACCACCGCAACGCGGCTGTAACGGTCGATGAACCAGCCGCCAGTAAATCGCCCAACGGTCATCCCCAGCGTAAAACCGGCATAAATCAGCGAGCCTGATGTCGGGCTAAATCCATGTCCGTCCACCATTAACAGTGGAAGCCAGTCGTTGGCGGAGCCTTCAGCAAATGCCATCGCCAGCACTACAACGCCGATCAGCAATAGCTGGATATCACGATAAAAAGGCAGTCCTTTTTCACCGGAGTGAGAACCGTCAGCGGCATTTTTGCCCGTGCCGTCAGGAATAGCTTTGATGGCGATGAAAATAGGTGTGATAGCAACCATTGCAGCCAAAAGAATATGCGCGGTAGCCGGGACGCTGAAGGCGGTAAGCATCATTCCAACTCCAGCCCCTGCCAACGTTCCCAGGCTGTAAAAACCGTGCATCATCGGCAGCACGGTTTTGTTCATTTCGCGCTCAACTGCCGCACCTTCGACGTTGATGGCAACTTCTGCCGCGCCAAAGCTGGCGCCAAATACGCTCAGGCCAAACGCGAAAAGCCATGCGGAATGTAGCCAGAGCGCTACGCTGAGGATCGCCATTCCGAGAACGGCACAAGACATGGTGGTGCGGATCACCTTACGCGTGCCAAATCGTTTCACCAGCCAGGCCGAACAAAGTATGCCACTCATCGAACCAATAGAGAGCCCAAACAACACCGCGCCCATTTCGGCAGTGGAGATGGAGAGGATATCTCTGATGGCAGGGGTACGCGTTGCCCAGGAGGCCATTAATAATCCTGGTAAAAAGAAGAACGTGAACAGCGCCCAGGTGCGACGTCTTAAGGCTTTGCGTGATGAGATGCCAGTCATGAATTCGAGCCAAAGAAAAGAGGGAAGGAGACAACATTAGCAAGACTGTGTACATTTGTACACAAATGCAAGAAGAGGAAATGTAGTGCGACGTGCAAACGATCCGCAGCGGCGGGAAAAAATAGTTCAGGCGACTCTGGATGCAGTAATAGCCCATGGTATTCATGGGGTTACACACCGTAAAATCGCTATGATTGCCGAGGTGCCACTGGGTTCTATGACCTATTACTTTTCGGGAATTGATGAGCTTTTGATGGAGGCATTTGGCCGTTTTACTGACAGGATGATGCTGCAGTATCAGGACTTTTTTGCCGATGTTAAGGATGCGTCGCAGGCTTGCCATGCCATTACCGATATGATTTACGGCTCTCAGGTCACAACGCCTGATAATATGGAGCTCATGTATCAGCTGTATGCTTTTGCCAGCCGTAAACCAGCGTTGAAAACGGTGATGCAGAACTGGATGCTACGCAGCCAACAAACGCTGGAGCAGTGGTTTGACCCGGTTACTGCGCGGGCGCTGGATGCGTTTATTGAAGGAATGACGCTGCATTTTGTCACGGACAAAAAACCGCTGCAGCGAGAAGATATCTTGCTGATGGTGGAGCGTATTGCAGGGATACCCGCGACAGTCAGCTGTGCGTAGCGCCTCCGGTAATATTCACCACCGTCGCGGTCATGGCGCTGGCATGGTCTGAAGCAAGAAAGGTCATGACCTCAGCGATTTGTGCAAGCGTAGGCAGGCGCGCGAGCATGGTACTTTGCGCCGCACCTCCTAACCATTGATCGACGGTTAAACCCATTGACTGTGCTTTAGCGGAGAAAATTTCTCCGGTATAGGAGCCAGCTGCAACAGCATCCACAATCGCATGCGAGCGCACGCCGACGACCCGGATATTTGCCGGCCCTAACTCGCTGGCGAGCGCTTTAATAAAAGCCTCTGTTCCTGCACAACCAACAATATGACCCAGATGACCAGGCATCGCCATCGGGGCTGCGGGGGCAACAACGCTGAGAATGACGCCCGCACGATTGCCGCCCATGTGCGGCGTTACGGCTTTAGCGATATTGAACTGCGCCGAGAGGAAAGGGGTGATGCCGCTCATAAACTCAGAGAGGGATAATGCGTCAATGCGTTTGCCCTGTTCGTGCATAAATCCCGTTGCGTTAACCACCACATCTATTCCACCGGTTTGCTGCGCAAGGCGGGTAACTTCCTTCGATGCGTTGTGCTCGTCGAGTACATCGGTGATAAAGGTTTCGACTGTACCACCTGCCGTTCGGATAATACTGGCCGTCCGATCAAGTTTTTCCTGGCTGCGAGCACCCAGACACACATGGGCTCCTTCGCGCGCCATGGCCTGCGCAACCGCACTACCAATAGCCCCGCTGCCACCAAAAATTACTGCGACTTTGCCAGTAAGCAACATGACTAACCCCCATCCCCGATAAAGCACCGTTTTAAAGTATGTGCCATAACCGGCATGCTGCAAATTTGGGAGGAGTTTCAGAGGTGGAAGGCGATGAGCGCAAATTTCAGGCAACAAAAAACCCATCAACCTTGAACCAAAACGGCGGGGTTGATGGGCTCCACAAATTGGGGACATCAAAGAAAAGCAGTGGCAATAGTTATGACTGACGCCTTGAAGAAAAGTTCTGCTTACCTGCAAAAAATTTTTCAATTAAAGGAAAATTTCAGCGCTAACCAAGGCCAGGCCAGACAATGACGATGAGTGTCCCCGCTAATGTCAGCAGAACGTTAGCAATCGCGTAGGTCCCCGCATAACCTAACGCAGGGATGTTGCTGCGTGCGGTGTCGCTGATGATTTCCATTGCAGGAGCACAGGTACGTGCGCCCATCATGGCACCAAACAGCAGGGCACGGTTCATGCGCAATACGTAAGCACCAAACAAGAAACAGATGACAACTGGAACCAGGCTGACCACCAGGCCGGCAATCAACATTTGACCGCCGACGGCACCCAGGCCATTACCAATGCCGCTGCCTGCGCTTAAACCGACGCCTGCCATGAATACCATCAGGCCAAACTCTTTCACCATATTCAGCGCACCCTGTGGGATATAGCCAAATGTGGGGTGGTTGGCTCGCAGGAAGCCCAGCATGATCCCGGCGAACAGCAGTCCTGCCGCATTCCCGATGCCGAAGCTGAAATTACTGAACTGGAAGGTGATCATCCCGATCATCAGACCGATGATAAAGAAGGCGCAGAAGGCCAGCAGATCGGTCACCTGACTGTGAATTGAAATAAAGCCGATACGATCGGCAATGGTTTTCACGCGACGAGCATCACCGCTGACTTGTAACACGTCGCCTTTATTGAGCACGACGTTGTCATCAATAGGCATTTCAATCTGGCTGCGGATCACGCGGTTCAGGAAACAACCATGGTCGGTTAGTTTCAACTGGGCCAGGCGACGACCAACGGCATTGTGGTTTTTCACCACAATTTCTTCAGTGACGATGCGCATATCGAGCAGATCGCGATCGAACACCTCTTTACCGTTACGGAAGCTGGGATCGAGGCGAGCATGGGCGTCTGGATAACCCACCAGGGCTATCTCATCGCCCATTTGCAACACCGCATCACCATCCGGGTTGGCCAGAATGCCGTTGCGGCGGATGCGTTCAATGTAACAACCAGTCTGGCGATAAATACCCAGTTCGCGCAGATTTTTACCATCGGCCCATGCCACCAGCTCAGGGCCAACGCGATAGGCGCGGATCACCGGGAGGTACACTTTACGATTGGCGTCGGTGTCCAGACCTCGTTCACGCGCGATTTGTTGGGCGCTGGTTTGCAGGTCCTGATGCTGGAGTTTCGGCAAATAGCGCGCACCAACAATCAGGCTGACCAGACCAATCAAATAGGTGAGGGCGTAACCCAGGCTCAGGTTATCGAGAGCGCTTGAAAGTTGTGTCCCTGTCATTCCTGAATGGCGCAAGGTATCACCCGCGCCGACCAGCACCGGCGTTGAGGTCATCGAGCCAGCCAGCATACCCGCCGTCAGGCCGATATCCCAGCCAAATAGCTTACCCAGCCCCAGCGCGATCAGCATTGCGCTACCGACCATCACCAGGGCAAGCATTAGATAATTTTTCCCATCGCGAAAAAAAATCGAAAAAAAGTTGGGACCGGCTTCGACGCCGACGCAAAAAATAAACAGCATAAAGCCGAGATTTAATGCATCGGTGTTAATACTAAAGTGCTGCTGACCTAATAATAGGGAGACCACTAAAACGCCAATGGAATTACCGAGTTGGACTGAACCCAGACGTAATTTGCCCAGACACAGGCCCAGAGCCAGGACCACAAATAATAACAGGATGTAATTCCCATTTAACAAATCTGCGACGTTTATATTCACGGAGACTAACTTCTTGTTTACCAGTAAGCTATTGAAAGAAATGGCAATTTACGCTAATGTTTTTGCCAGAAATTAAGGGGCGATAGCATCGTACACAGCCCCGAATAATGCAGCATAACAATATATGCGGTTAGTTTAATCTCATTACGTATCAACGGCTATAAGAATCGTGTGGGTGTGTTTTTGGCATGGAATGCCGAGTTACTTTATCTGACTGGACGCCTGCGGGCGAAAAGAGTGTTCGATAGAGAATGTGTCAGGAGGAACGATTGAAACATAAGCAAAGTTGGGCGAGTGCGGTCTGCTGCTTTGTGCTCTTTATTGTGGTGTGTCTTTCATTAACGCTGAACGTGAAAGGGGCATTCAGAGCGGCAGGGCATCCTGAGGTCGGATTGTTGTTTTTTATCTTACCTGGTGCTGCAGCAAGCTTTTTTTCCCATCGTCGGGAAGTGCTCAAACCCCTGCTTGGTGCAATGTTGGCGGCGCCGTGCTGCCTGTTACTGATGCGGTTCGTTTTTATGCCGACGCGTTCATTGTGGCAAGAGCTGGCGTGGTTGTTTAGTGCGGTGTTTTGGTGCGCACTTGGCGCATTATGTTTTTTATTTATCAGTAGCTTATTCAATCAGCATCAACGGCGAAAAAAGAACTGATGACGCCCTCAAGGTGAGGGCGTAGATACCGCTATCAGGCGAACAGATTCATGTTCTCTTTTGCCCAAGCTTCAAAATCCGTGCAGCCGCCGATGTGTTTTTGATCGACAAAAATCTGCGGAACGGTTTCAACTGGCTTACCTACCGTCTTTTCCAGATCTGCTTTGGTAATTCCTTCAGCATGGATATCAATGTAGCGGAAGTTAAAATCTTCATGCTCACTGCTTAATTTTTCTGCTAATTCTTTTGCGCGCACGCAATACGGGCACCCTGGGCGACCAAAAATAACGGCAAACATCTCTTTCTCCTCGAACTTATCAGGCCGGATGGCAATACTGGTTATGATGCCGCGATTTGTGACGGATGGAAAGCAGGTTCAGCCTGTTGCTTTGATATCCTCAAGCTATATCTGTTAAACACGGCAAGCCGGAACGTTTTATAATGGAAGCCATTTCGCCGGGAGGCCGCGTATGCGCACAATTGGTGTATTACCCAAAAGCGTATTGATGCTGGAAATAATTGGGATGGTTTTGTTATCGCTGGCGCTGCTATCGCTTAACGATTACCTCACCTTGCCCGCACCGCTTAACAGCCCGTTAGCCTGTGTGGTGATGATATTTCTGGGCGTACTGCTGATGCTCCCTGCTGCGGTGGCGTTGATGTGGCGTGTTGCTCAACTGCTGGCACCGCAACTGATGTCTCGCACACCCGGTGATTCAACTGATTCAGACAGAGACAAAAGAGATGACTCCAACCATTGATTTACTCCGCAGCCACCGTTCCATTCGCCATTTTACTGATGAAGCCATTTCGGATGCACAGCGTGAGGCGATTATTGCCGCCGCTCAGGGAACGTCAAGCTCCAGTTTTCTACAGTGCACGACGATCGTTCGCATAACGGATAAATCCCTGCGTGAATCGCTGGCTACCTTATCTGGCGGTCAAAAGCATGTGGCACAGGCCGCTGAGTTCTGGGTGTTTTGCGCTGATTTTAACCGTCATTTGCAGATTTGCCCTGACGCGCAACTTGGGCTGGCGGAACAGCTGCTGCTGGGTGTGGTTGATACTGCAATGATGGCGCAAAATGCATTGACGGCGGCAGAGTCGCTGGGACTTGGCGGCGTGTTTATTGGCGGTTTGCGTAACAATATTGAGCCGGTCACCGAACTGCTGAAGCTTCCGCAACATGTTCTGCCGCTCTTTGGATTGTGCCTCGGCTGGCCTGCGGATAACCCGGATATTAAGCCGCGCCTGCCCGCGTCGCTTGTGGTGCATGAAAACCAATACCAGCCACTCAACAGTGATGTGTTGGCGCAATATGATGAGCAGCTCGCGCAGTACTATCTGACCCGAGGCAGCAATACCCGCCGCGACACCTGGAGCGATCATATTCGCCGTACCATCATTAAAGAAAGTCGCCCCTTTATCCTGGAATATTTGCATAAACAGGGATGGGCTACGCGCTAAAGATTTTAACCCAGTGTATGATACGCCAGCTTTTACCAGGTCATTCAGAGAGGTGCAGGGTGAAAATTGCCATTTTGTCCCGGGACGGAACGCTCTATTCTTGTAAACGCCTGCGTGAAGCGGCGATGCAGCGCGGTCACCTGGTTGAAGTTATCGATCCCCTTTCTTGCTATATGAACATCAGCCCGGCGGCATCTTCTATTCATTACAAGGGCCGTCAGCTTCCCCATTTCGACGCGGTGATCCCGCGGATTGGTTCCGCGATTACCTTTTATGGGACCGCGGCGCTGCGCCAGTTTGAGATGCTGGGTAGCTATCCGTTGAATGAATCGGTAGCGATTACGCGAGCACGCGATAAGCTGCGTTCTCTACAGCTGCTGGCGCGTCAGGGAATTGATTTACCCATCACCGGAATTGCTCACTCTCCGGACGATACCAGCGACATGATTGACATGGTTGGCGGTGCGCCGTTGGTGGTGAAACTGGTTGAAGGCACCCAGGGTATTGGCGTGGTGCTGGCGGAAACGCGGCAGGCTGCTGAAAGCGTGGTAGATGCGTTTCGTGGGGTGAATGCCCATATCCTGGTTCAGGAATATATCAAAGAAGCGAAGGGTCGCGATATCCGCTGTTTCGTGGTGGGCGATGAAGTAGTGGCCGCCATTGAACGACGGGCTAAAGAGGGCGATTTTCGTTCTAATCTCCATCGCGGTGGTGTGGCGACTATTGCGAGTATCACGCCGCGCGAAAGAGAAATTGCGCTCAAAGCCGCCCGGACGATGGGCCTGGACGTTGCAGGCGTTGATATTCTGCGCGCTGATCGAGGGCCACTGGTCATGGAGGTCAACGCGTCTCCGGGGCTGGAAGGCGTGGAGAAAACCACCGGAATAGACATTGCCGCGAAAATGATCCAGTGGATCGAGCGCCATGCTACTCCTGAATTTTGTCTTAAAATCGGCGGCTAAGCGCAATATCGATTGCGATCGTGGTATGACACGCTCTTTTTGCGTAAGCTGTGCCGGTATTTTTTTCATCAATAGAGGTCGCACATTATTATGACATCACTGGTCGTTCCCACTCTGGATACGTTGCGTCAATGGCTCGACGACCTGGGCATGAGTTTTTTTGAATGCGATACCTGTCAGGCGCTGCACTTGCCACACATGCAGAATTTTGACGGCATCTTTGATGCAAAAGTTGATTTGGTCGATAACGTCATTCTGTTTTCTGCGATGGCGGAAGTCAGACCTTCTGCATTGCTGCCACTGGCAGCCGATCTGTCTGCGATCAATGCCAGTTCACTGACGGTGAAAGCGTTTCTGGATATGCAGGATGATAATCTGCCAAAGCTGGTGGTTTGCCAGTCTTTATCCGTTACGCCGGGCGTAACCTTTGAGCAGTTTGAATGTTTTGTTCGCCAGAGCGAAGAGCAAATATCGATGGTGATCCTCGAAGCCGGAGCGCATCAGCTGTTATTTAATGCTGAAGAAGATGCGCAAAACAGTACCGCTGAAATTCATTTCCTCCATTAATTCTTCCTGAATCTGGACATATATTGCGCAGCCGCTGCCAGAGCGGTTGCGTATTGCCTGTTTTTATTCTGCATTTAACCTTTCATTAAAGAATTATTCACCTCGATTCAGCGCCTTCCGCTTTATGTCATAGACAATTCCTGCATAAAAAATTGATAAAAGACGTTTTTTAATCTGGGCTATATCCACAATTCCTGGCTAAAGTTATTCTTGCGAAGCTTACCAACGTCATCATTTAAACAGCCCCTTGTGACCTGACCTGTGGCCACAATGTGTGTTGAATGCATAGGCGGATGCCAGCGAGCAACAGCGGCATGAGGAGAGGTCTCTCTTTTCATCGGTGCCGCATGAAAGAATATGCACGTTTCTTGCATATCATTAGAGTGTGACATTTTTGTTCGTTTGTTAACGAACTTTCAGAAGGAAAGAGATTATGACCGCCTTAAATAAAAAATGGTTATCAGGCCTGGTTGCGGGTGCTCTGATGGCCATCTCTGCCGGCACGCTCGCTGCTGAACAAAAAACGCTGCATATATATAACTGGTCTGATTATATTGCCCCGGATACGGTGGCTAATTTTGAAAAAGAGACCGGAATTAAAGTTATCTATGACGTATTTGATTCCAATGAAGTACTGGAAGGTAAGCTCATGGCTGGCAGTACCGGCTTTGACCTTGTCGTTCCTTCTGCCAGCTTCCTTGAGCGTCAACTGACTGCGGGCGTATTCCAGCCGCTGGATAAGAGCAAATTGCCGGGCTGGAAAAATCTTGATCCTGAACTGCTGAAGTTGGTGGGTAAACACGATCCGGACAACAAGTTCGCGATGCCGTATATGTGGGCTACGACCGGTATTGGTTATAACGTGGATAAAGTCAAAGCGGTGCTGGGGCCAGATGCGCCGGTTAACAGCTGGGATTTAATCCTCAAACCGGAAAATCTGGAAAAACTCAAAAGCTGCGGCGTCTCTTTCCTCGATGCGCCCGAAGAGGTGTTTGCCACGGTGCTGAACTATTTGGGTAAAGACCCAAACAGTACCAAAGCGGATGATTACACCGGGCCAGCAACCGATCTGCTGTTGAAGCTGCGCCCAAATATTCGCTACTTCCACTCTTCGCAATATATCAACGACCTGGCAAACGGTGATACCTGCGTCGCGATTGGCTGGGCAGGGGACGTATGGCAAGCGGCAAACCGTGCGAAAGAAGCGAAAAATGGCGTCAATATCTCCTTCTCAATTCCTAAAGAAGGTGCAATGGCGTTCTTTGACGTATTCGCGATGCCTGCCGATGCGAAAAACAAAGATGAAGCCTATCAGTTCCTCAATTACCTGCTGCGCCCTGATGTGATTGCGCATATCTCCGACCACGTGTTTTATGCCAATGCCAACAAAGAAGCGACGGCTCTGGTCAGCCCTGAAGTTCGTGACAACCCGGGTATCTACCCGCCTGCGGATGTTCGCGCCAAGCTGTTCACACTGAAAGTACAGGATCCGAAGATCGATCGTGTACGTACCCGCGCATGGACGAAGGTAAAAAGCGGGAAATAAACCGATGTTTGGGACATGACCCGGCAGGATTTTTGCCTGCCGGGCAGCGTTGAACCCGGACACATATAACCCGGCAATACGCACCGTTATGGTGCGTTATTTGCACCGTTTCTTTGTTTTATGCCGGAGAGCACCTGAGTGAATGATGCAACCCCACGCCCACAAGCGAAAATCCGCAAGGCGCTGACCCCGCTGCTTGAAATTCGCAATCTGACCAAGTCATTTGACGGTCAGCACGCCGTCGATGACGTCAATCTTACTATCTACAAAGGTGAAATATTTGCTCTGCTCGGCGCGTCCGGCTGTGGCAAATCGACTCTGCTGCGCATGTTAGCAGGATTTGAACTGCCGACTACCGGGCAAATCATGCTTGATGGCGTCGATTTAGCGCATGTCCCGCCTTATCTGCGTCCGATTAATATGATGTTTCAGTCCTATGCTTTGTTTCCGCACATGACTGTCGAGCAGAACATTGCCTTTGGCCTCAAGCAGGACAAACTGCCGAAGGCTGAAATCGCCAGTCGGGTGAATGAGATGCTGGGTCTGGTGCATATGCAGGAGTTCGCCAAACGCAAGCCGCATCAGCTTTCTGGCGGCCAGCGTCAGCGCGTGGCATTGGCCCGCAGCCTGGCAAAACGTCCAAAACTACTGCTGCTGGATGAACCAATGGGGGCGCTGGATAAAAAACTCCGAGACCGCATGCAACTGGAAGTAGTGGATATCCTTGAACGCGTCGGCGTGACCTGCGTGATGGTGACTCACGATCAGGAAGAAGCCATGACGATGGCGGGCCGTATTGCGATCATGAACCGTGGCAAATTTGTCCAGATTGGCGAGCCGGAAGAGATCTATGAGCATCCGACTACGCGTTACAGCGCAGAGTTTATCGGTTCGGTAAACGTTTTTGAGGGACTGCTAAAAGAACGCCAGGAAGATGGTCTGGTGATTGAGTCTCCTGGTCTGGTGCATCCGCTGAAAGTGGACGCCGATGCTTCTGTTGTCGATAACGTCCCGGTGTATGTTGCGCTGCGTCCGGAAAAAATCATGCTCTGCGAAGCCCCTCCGCCAGAGGGTTATAACTTCGCTGTAGGCGAAGTGGTGCACATTGCCTATCTGGGGGATTTGTCGGTGTACCACGTACGTTTGAAAAGCGGCCAGATGTTGAGCGCCCAGCTACAAAATGAACATCGTTATCGTAAAGGGTTACCAACCTGGGGTGACGAGGTCCGTTTATGTTGGGATGCGGACAGCTGTGTGGTGTTGACGGTTTAAGGAGCGAAGATGAGTACACTTGAACCTCCGGCACGCGTGGATAAAGCAGGGCGATTCACGCTGTTTATGTCGCGGCTGCAAATGAAGCACGGGCGCAAGCTGGTGATCGCGCTGCCGTATGTGTGGCTGCTGCTCCTGTTTCTGCTGCCTTTTCTGATCGTCTTCAAAATCAGTTTGGCTGAAATGGCGCGCGCTATTCCTCCCTATACGGACCTCGTTTCATGGGCTGACGATCAGTTATCCATCACGCTCAATTTAGGCAATTTTTTGCAATTGACGGACGATCCGCTCTATTTCGATGCCTACATGCAATCGTTACAGGTGGCGGGAATTTCGACAATCTGTTGCCTGCTGCTGGGATATCCACTGGCATGGGCCGTCGCGCACAGTAAACCCTCAACGCGTAATATTCTGCTGTTGCTGGTGATCCTGCCGTCCTGGACCTCGTTTTTAATTCGCGTATATGCCTGGATGGGGATCCTGAAAAACAACGGCGTGCTGAACAACTTCCTGATGTGGCTGGGTGTCATCGACCAACCGTTGACGATTTTGCACACCAATCTGGCGGTCTACATCGGTATTGTTTACGCCTATTTGCCCTTTATGGTGCTGCCGATTTATACCGCGCTGACCCGTATTGATTACTCGCTGGTGGAAGCTGCGCTGGATTTAGGTGCCCGGCCGCTGAAGACCTTCTTTAGCGTGATTGTACCGTTGACCAAGGGCGGCATTATCGCCGGGTCAATGCTGGTATTTATTCCGGCTGTTGGCGAGTTTGTGATCCCGGAACTGTTGGGCGGCCCGGATAGCATCATGATTGGCCGTGTGCTTTGGCAAGAGTTTTTCAATAACCGCGACTGGCCGGTGGCTTCTGCTGTCGCCATTATTATGCTGCTGTTACTGATTGTGCCAATCATGTGGTTCCATAAATATCAGCAAAAAAGCGTGGGGGAACACGGATGAATAACTTACCGGTCGTTCGCTCGCCGTGGCGTATTTTTATCCTGGTAGTGGGCTTTACCTTCCTGTACGCGCCTATGCTGATGTTGGTTATCTATTCGTTTAACAGCTCGAAGCTGGTGACGGTCTGGGCGGGGTGGTCAACACGTTGGTATGGCGAGCTTTTCCACGATAGCGCGATGATAAGCGCCGTCGGCATGAGTTTAACGATTGCTGCGGGTGCTGCGACGATGGCGGCAATCCTTGGCACCATCGCCGCCGTGGTAATGGTGCGCTTTGGTCGTTTTCGTGGTTCGAATGGTTTCGCCTTTATGATCACCGCGCCGCTGGTCATGCCGGATGTTATTACCGGTTTGTCGCTGCTGCTGCTGTTTGTTGCGTTGGCTCACGCCATCGGCTGGCCGGCGGATCGCGGCATGCTGACCATCTGGCTGGCGCACGTCACTTTCTGTACGGCGTACGTAGCGGTGGTGATTTCTTCACGCTTGCGCGAACTGGATCACTCCATTGAGGAAGCGGCGATGGATCTCGGCGCCACGCCGCTGAAGGTCTTTTTCGTCATCACCCTGCCGATGATTATGCCGGCGGTGATTTCCGGTTGGCTATTAGCCTTCACGCTGTCACTCGATGATCTGGTTATTGCCAGCTTTGTCTCTGGTCCTGGCGCCACAACGTTACCGATGTTGGTGTTCTCCAGCGTACGTATGGGGGTGAACCCGGAGATCAACGCGCTGGCGACGCTGATCCTTGGTGTGGTAGGAATTATCGGATTTATCGCGTGGTATCTGATGGCGCGAACAGAAAAACAACGGATCCGCGATATCCAACGTGCAAGACGCGGCTGAAAAAACTAAAATCTGCCAACCTGTCTATACGGCGCAGCTGTGGTGGTTGCGCCGTTTTCATGGAAGACGACGCGTTGGGATTTTTTAAGAAATCATCCACATCACATGCTCGCTTAAACGTCCCTGCTTTGGTGCAGGTGGCGGCGCTGGCTATTATCATGATCCGCTGTCTCGATCTGTTGATGATTTTTAATACGCTTGGGTTTCGTGGAACCAGTGAGTTTATTCATCGCAGTGTGCAGACCTGGAATTTGACGCTGGTGTTTCTGGGCAGTCTGGTGCTGCTATTTATCGAAATTTACTGCGCATTTTCGCTGGTAAAAGGACGGAACTGGGCACGCTGGATCTATCTGTTGACCCAGATTATCGCCAGCGTCTATCTGTGGGCTGCTTCGTTGGGCTACGGATATCCAGAATTGTTCAGCATTGCGGGGGAGTCCAGACGCGAAATCCTGCATACGCTGGTGATGCAAAAACTGCCGGATATGCTGGTATTGCTGCTGCTGTTTGTTCCTGCGTCCAGCAGGCGGTTCTTCCGTTTGCAATAACGTGTATAATCTTGGCCCCCGGTTAATTTGTAGGTCTTTGTATGCAGTGCGCACTTTATGACGCCGAACGCTGCCGCTCCTGTCAGTGGATAACACAGCCTGTCGCCGATCAACTCTTCGAAAAAACAGCCGATCTGCAGAATCTGCTGGCCGAGTATCCGGTCGGAGAATGGTGCGCGCCGGTCAGTGGTCCGGAAAGCGCGTTTCGTAATAAAGCCAAAATGGTAGTCAGCGGCAGCGTGGAAAAACCGCTGCTGGGAATGCTGCATCGTGACGGTGCGCCTGAGGACTTGTGCGACTGTCCGCTCTATCCTGAGTCTTTTGCGCCCGTATTTTCCGCGCTTAAGCCGTTTATCGCTCGGGCGGGGCTGACGCCCTATAACGTGGCGCGCAAACGCGGGGAGCTGAAATATCTGCTGTTAACGGAAAGCCGATACGACGGCGGTATGATGCTGCGTTTTGTCCTGCGTTCTGACGCAAAACTGGCACAGCTGCGCGCGGCGCTACCCTGGTTGCAGGCACAACTCCCACAGTTAAAAGTGATCACTGCCAATATTCAGCCGGTGCATATGGCGATTATGGAAGGGGAGACAGAAATCTTCCTGACGGAACAACAGGCGCTGGCGGAACGCTTTAACGATGTGCCGTTGTGGATCCGCCCGCAGAGCTTCTTCCAGACCAATCCGGTAGTGGCGGGGCAGTTATATGCCACGGCGCGTGACTGGGTGCGTCAGCTTCCGGTTAATCATATGTGGGATCTGTTTTGCGGTGTAGGGGGTTTTGGTCTGCACTGTGCTACACCGCAAATGAAACTGACGGGGATTGAAATCGCGCCAGAAGCGATTACCTGCGCGAAGCAGTCAGCGCAGGAGCTTGGGTTGCAGAATCTGCATTTTCAGGCGCTGGATTCAACCCAGTTTGCTACCGCTCAGGGTGAAGTACCTGACCTGGTGCTGGTGAATCCGCCGCGTCGCGGGATTGGAAAGCCGCTGTGCGATTTTCTCTCCCGCATGGCACCGCGTTATATCGTTTATTCCAGCTGTAATGCGCAAACCATGGCGAAGGATATTCGTGAGTTGCCCGGGTATCGCATTGAACGCGTCCAACTTTTCGATATGTTCCCACACACCGCGCACTATGAAGTGCTAACGCTGCTCAGCCGACAATAACTGCCATGCCTGATGGCGCTTCGCTTATCAGGCCTACGGAGATATGCAAGGCTGTAGCAATGTAGGCCGGATAAGGCGCTTGCGCCGCATCCGGCAAATGCAACATGCGAAAAAAAAGCCCGTACTTTCGTACGAGCTCTTCTTAAAATATGGCGGTGAGGGGGGGATTCGAACCCCCGATACGTTGCCGTATACACACTTTCCAGGCGTGCTCCTTCAGCCACTCGGACACCTCACCATATTGTATTGCTGCCTGACCGCTTGGGGGGCAACGGGGCGCTACTATAGGGAGTTGCGCTAAAACGGTCAAGCAGAATTTACGTGTTAACTCTCGTTTGGTTACGCAATATACATATTCCTCCGCCCAGGCAGGCGCGGAGGAAAGGATTAGCGCTGAGAGTCCAGTTTTTCGCCGCTGGTCACGACTTCCTGAGCTTTGCTGTAGCTTTCGATCAGCAACTGATAAGCCGGGAAGACTTTGGTATACACTTCCGCCCATTCGGCGGCGTCTTCACGGTTCCACGTACCCTGAATTTCAGAAGCGACGGCGGCGGTATCCATCGGCACGACGCCAGCCTGAACAACACGAGCCAGGGTGATTTCCTGCGCCATTTTGCTGTAAGTACCGGAAGCGTCGATCACTGCGAAGACCTTATAGCCTTCCGCAACCGCGCTGATAGCCGGGAAAGCCATGCACACGCTGGTAATCGTACCGGCGATAATCAGCGTTTTACGACCCGTTGCTTTGACCGCTTTCACGAAATCTTCGTTATCCCAGGCGTTGATTTCGCCCTTACGCGCCACGTATTGGGCATGCGGCGCATTGGCGTGGATCTCAGGGATCAGCGGGCCGTTAGGTCCCTGCGGTACGGATGCCGTGGTAATCACCGGCATCTTCGCCAGAGTCGCCATTTTAGCCAGCGCGGCGGCACGCGCACGCAGTTCTGGCATTGGCATGTCGCCGACGGTCTGGAACAGCCCGCTCTGATGATCGATAAGCAGCATGACGGAATCATTCACATCGATGACCGGACGTGAACCATTAAAGTTTGCAGGACTGGACATATTCTTCTCCTTCGATTCAGATTTGGCCAAAGCGGCCGGAGTTAAAATCGCGTACGGCTTCAGCGATTTCTTGTTTCGTGTTCATTACAAATGGACCGTAACCTACAATCGGCTCGTTCAACGGTTCTCCAGAAAGCAGCAGCACGCTGGCGTCGCTGGAGGCTTCAATATGCAGCGTTTTCCCCTGCTGGCTCAGCACCACCAGTTGCGCTTCGCTGGCAGACGTAGTGCCGTTTACGGTGATATTCCCTTTCAATACCACCAGGGCAGTGCTCCATCCTTCCGGCTGGGACAACGTGAGCTGATGATTACGTTGCACACGCATATCCCAGACGTTCAGCGGCGAGAAGGTATGTGCCGGGCCTTTTGTATCCTGATAGCTGCCCGCAATCACACGAACGCTCCCTGCTTCATCAGGCAGGGCGACAGTGGGGATCACATCGCTGCTGATGCCCTGGTAACCCGGAACGGCCATTTTGTCTTTTGCTGGCAGATTGACCCACAGCTGTACCATTTCCAGTTCGCCACCCTGACGGGTAAATTCAGGTGAATGGAACTCTTCGTGTAATATTCCTGCTCCTGCGGTCATCCACTGCACGTCCCCGGGGCCGATAATGCCGCCGCGACCGGTTGAATCACGGTGTTCAACTTCGCCGCTGTAAACGATGGTCACCGTCTCAAAACCACGGTGAGGGTGTTCACCTACGCCGCGTTTTTCGTTACCCGGCGTAAACGTATGTGGACCGGCGTAATCCAGCAGCAGGAACGGACTTAGCTGCTCAGCATGAGACTGGTAAGAAAACATCGAGCGAACCGGAAATCCATCGCCAACCCAGTGTGGGCGAGGTGCGGTGTAGACGCCTGTTACTTGTTTCATATGTGTCTCCTCTGTGGCGTTATCTTGATGTGAATAAGCTTATATTCATGACAGCGAGCTGAGTAGTAGCTAAAATAGTCCTCACTGTCTCATGAATAGGACAATTAGATGACAAAGCCGGATCTCAATGATTTTGCATGGTTTGTACATGTTGTAGAGGAAGGGGGATTCGCGGCGGCGGGTCGGGCGCTTGATGAACCGAAATCAAAACTAAGCCGACGGATAGCGCAACTGGAAGAGACGCTGGGAGTTCGACTGATTCAGCGAACCACCCGCCAGTTTAACGTGACGGAAGTTGGGCAAACCTTTTACGAACACTGTAAGGCGATGCTGGTGGAAGCGCAGGCAGCGCAGGATGCGATTGCCGCGTTACAGGTTGAACCGCGTGGCGTGGTGAAGTTGACGTGTCCGGTCACGCTGCTGCATGTGCATATCGGGCCAATGCTTGCCCGTTTTATGGCGCGTTATCCTGACGTATCAGTGCAACTGGAGGCCACTAACCGCCGCGTGGACGTTGTTGGAGAGGGCCTGGACGTGGCGATTCGCGTCAGGCCCCGACCATTTGAGGATAGCGACCTGGTGATGCGTGTGCTGGCGGACAGGGGACATCGTTTGTATGCCAGCCCGCAGTTAATCGAGCAAATGGGAACGCTACATTCTCCGGCGGAGCTGACGCGTTGGCCTGGCCTGAGTCTGGCGACGGGTAAACATGTGCATCGTTGGGAGTTATTCGGGCCGCAGGGCGCACGTGCGGAGGTGCATTTCACGCCACGTATGATCACCACCGATATGCTGGCGTTACGTGAAGCCGCAGTTGCCGGTGTGGGGGTAGTTCAACTTCCACAGCTGATGGTAAAAGATCAAGTAGCTGCGGGTGAACTGGTGGCATTGCTCGACGGCTGGGAACCGAAGCGAGAAATAATTCACGCAGTCTTTCCATCACGCAGGGGATTATTGCCGTCAGTACGCACATTAGTGGATTTCTTAACGGAAGAATATGCGCGGATGATTGAGGATTAAATACCTGACCTTGGCCCACAAAAAAGGCCGGTTAAACCGACCTTTTATTATCTGGACGCCATTCGGGCGTTAAAAACAATCAGCGACTACGGAAGACAATGCGGCCTTTGCTCAGGTCGTACGGGGTCAGCTCAACAGTCACTTTGTCGCCCGTCAGGATGCGGATATAGTTTTTACGCATTTTACCGGAGATGTGTGCAGTAACCACGTGACCGTTTTCTAACTCTACGCGGAACATGGTATTAGGTAACGTATCGAGAACGGTACCCTGCATTTCAATATTGTCTTCTTTGGCCATCTAATCCTCTGGGGTATCACTACCGTAATTTGAACCGGCAAGATAATGCCGAAGTTCTTTTAATAAGTAAAGATTTGTGCGTTTAAAACACAGCAAATCGGGTTTGGCGCATTACTCTAACCACACACGGCAAAGCCGCACTTAAAGCGCAACGTGTAAGGGAACGAGGAGATAAACGATAGGCGTTGCCTGACGCGAACTGTTCCTTAACGGCGGCGGGGTAATGGGCTAAACCAACTCTGCGCGACAATTATAACACCCCGACAAAAAATGTGCCGAAAACATTCACCCCTGAGGCGAAAATAACGTCCTGGGAACCCAGAAATGGCTCGGTAGCCGCTGCTGGCGCAGTCTGCTCAGGTGTTCAAGGTACTCCCGACGTGGGGTTTCGACGGCGCCCAGCGAAGCTGTGTGGCTATTTAATACCTGGCAGTCGATTAATTTTCCGCCCTGACGGATAAATTCAGCGCAAAAAACAAGCAGTGCGGTTTTGGACGCATTTTCCTGACGGCTGAACATTGATTCGCCACAAAATAGCGTACCTTGCGCCACGCCATACATACCGCCCACTAATTCATTTTGGCGCCATACTTCAATGGAGTGCGCATGGCCCAGCTCGTGCAGGCGATGGTAGGCGTCCACTACATCATGCGTTATCCAGGTGCCTTCTTCCCGGTCATTCGCGCAGCCTTCAATCACCTGACCGAACGCGTAATTGAGCGTCACGCGATAAGGTGAGTTTTTATGAAAACGTTTCATGCTGCGGCTGAGATGAAATTTCTCGGGCCAAAGAATGGCGCGTGGATCGGGCGACCACCAAAGGATGGGGTCGCCAGGTGAAAACCACGGGAAAATTCCGCGCTGGTAGGCCATTAACAGTCGGGCTGGACTGAGATCGCCGCCAAGCGCCAACAAACCGTTAGGCTCGCGTAAAGCGCCTTCCGGTGAAGGGAAGGCTATAGAATGGCGGGACAATTGCACCAGGCGCATGACAGCGAAACTCCACTACGCGAGTTTGATCGTTCAATAATAGCTTACAGACGTTGCTTAAACTGGTAATAACGCCCCTGCCGGGCTAACAAATCTGCGTGATTACCTTGCTCAATAATGTGTCCGTTGTCCATCACTATTATTTGATCAAAACGTGACAAGCCGCGCAGACGATGTGTCACCATCAGTACGGTTTTATCGCGCATGACATCGCCAATTAATTCAAGCATTTGGCTTTCTGTTGTGGCATCAAGCCCTTCGGTCGGTTCATCCAGCAGCATCAGTGGGGCATCGTGCAATAAGGCGCGGGCGATAGCCAGACGACGGAGTTCGCCGCCAGAAAGCTGACGACCGCCTTCGCCTAACCAGGCATTGAGTCCATCACCCTCTAGCAGTTTGTCCAGACCGACGCGGCACAGCATTGCGGATAATGTGTCATCACTGGCGTGCGGTGCTGCCAGCAGCAGGTTATCGCGAAGCGTCGCGCTGAACAGGTGCACGCGCTGTGGCACGACGCTGATGCTCTGGCGCAGCGTGGTTTCACTGAGGGCTGAAATCGGCTGCTCATTAATCAGAATTTCGCCGTGCTGCGGATCCCATGCGCGGGTCAGCAATTGTAGTAACGTTGACTTACCGCAGCCAGTGCGACCGAGAATCGCAATGTGTTCACCGGGCTGAGCCTGCAGCGAAAGGGTGTAGAGCGCTTTTTGTGTTTGCCCCGGATAGCTGAATGAAACATCGCGTAGCGTGAGAGTGACCTGCTCAGAAACTGGAGAACCGGCATCCGGGAAGGTGACTTCTGGCTGCTGTTCGGTCAGTTCGGTGATGCGCAGCGCAGAGGCAATAACCTGTCCGAGATGCTGAAACGCCCCGGTGACGGGTGCCAAAGCTTCAAACGCGGCCAGCGCACAGAAGACAAACAGCGCGATCAGTGCGCCAGGCTGGGTATTGCCACCCACGCCGCCTGAGGCCATCCATAACATTACAACCACTGCCAGTGCGCCGACTAACAGCATGACCGCCTGTGATAGCGCCGTTAATTCAGACTGACGTCGTTGGGCTTCGTGCCACTGCAACTCGGTGGCTTCCATTTGGGCGCGGTAACGTTCACTGGCGCCAAAGATGGTCAATTCAGCCTGGCCCTGCAGCCAGGATGTTAACTGCTGACGATACTGCCCACGTAAATGCGTCAAGCTTTGCCCGGTGCTTTTACCTGCCTGATAAAAGAGTGGGGGCAGGATAAATAAGGTCAGCAGCATAATACCGCCGAGAGTGATAGCCAGCGTGAAATCGAGAACGCTTAGCCCCAGCGTGACCACCATGATGACGACAAAAGCACCCACAAGCGGGGAGAGCACGCGCAAATAGAGATGATCGAGCGTGTCGACATCCGCCACCACGCGGTTAAGCAATTCACCTTGTCCATAACGGGACAGGCCAGCAGGGGAGAGCGGCAGCAGTTTGCTGAAGGTATAAATACGCAAATGTTGCAGCACGCGGAACGTCGCGTCGTGGCTGACCAATCGCTCGAAATAGCGGCCCGCGGTTCGGGTGATTGCCGCACCGCGCACCCCGGCAGCAGGGAGCATATAGTTAAAACTGTAAATCCCGGTGACACCCACCACAGCAGAAGCCGACAGGAACCAGCCGGAAAGCGTCAGCAAACCAATACTTGCCAGCAGTGTGACGATCGCCAGAACGATCCCCAGGGTTAACATCCATTTGTGACGTTTATACAGCGTCAGATAAGGTAGCAAAGCGCGCATTTAAATGTCCTCCTGACGATGAGCCAGTAATGTCGCAAACGCCCCGTTGGCTGCGCTAAGTTCGGCATAAGTGCCTTGTTCAACGATCTGTCCGTCCTGCATCACCCAGATAACGTCCCAGTCGGCAAGATCTTCAAGTTGGTGTGTCACCATCAGCGTGGTCTGGCGGCGTGACGCTGCTTTCAACGCCTGCATCACGCGTTGTTCGCTGTGTGCATCAAGGCTGGCGGCGGGCTCGTCAAGCAACAACAACTGACATGGATTGAGTAAGGCGCGAGCCACGGCAACGCGTTGCGCTTGTCCGACAGAAAGTCGAGCAGCCTGATCGCCTACTGGTGTATCCACACCCTGTGGCAGAAGTGGTAAAAACTCACTGACCCAGGCGCTGTCGAGTGCGGCTTGCAGTTGTTCTTCGCTGGCATCGGGGCGAGCGAGCAGCACGTTATCGCGTAACGTGGCGGCAGGGAGCTGCGGGTTTTGTCCAACCCAGGACAGCTGTTTGCGCCAGCAATCAGGCGACAGGTCGCGCAGCTCAAAGCCGTTAATCCGCAGCGAACCCTGATAAGAGAGAAAACCGGACAGGACATTGAGCAACGAACTTTTGCCGGAGCCGCTGCGGCCAACCAGCACCGCGCGTTGGCCCGCTGGCAGGGTAAAGTTGAGCGGACCTGCAAGCACTTTACCTTCCGGCGAGGTGATGACCAGATCTTCTGCTTCAATTGAAACTGCGTCTTTTGTTGTCAGCTCAATATCGCCACGCTCAGGATGTGCAAGCGGGGTTTCCATGAAGGTTTTCAGACTGTCTGCTGCACCAACGGCTTGTGCTTTGGCGTGATAAAACGTGCCCAGATCGCGCAGGGGTTGGAAAAATTCCGGCGCCAGAATGAGCGCCAGGAAGCCAGCTGCCAATGTGACGCCAGTCCCGTAGTGGCCAAAATCGAGTTCACCGAGGTAGGAAAAACCGAAGTAAACCGCGACCAGTGCGATGGACAGGGAGGTAAAGAACTCAAGGACACCGGATGACAGAAACGCCAGGCGCAGGACTTCCATGGTGCGCTGGCGGAAATCCTGTGACGCTGCGCGGATGCTTTCTGTTTCAGCTTCACCGCGGCCAAAGATTCTTAGCGTCTCCATGCCCCGCAGGCGATCGAGAAAATGGCCGCTGAGGCGGGCAAGAGCCTGAAAGTTGCGGCGGTTAGCATCGGCTGCACCCATACCAACCATCGCCATAAACAACGGGATCAGCGGGGCAGTTCCAAGCAGAATAAGGGCGGCTACCCAGTTTGACGGGAATACCGCCGCCACGATCAATAAGGGGACGCATACGGCCAGCGCCATTTGCGGCAGATAACGTGCATAGTAATCATGCATGTCATCAATCTGTTCCAGGATTAGCGTAGCCCAGCTCCCGGCTGGTTTGCCTTGTATCCAGGCGGGACCTGCTTGTTGCAGACGGTCAAGCACCTGGCGGCGAATCTCAAAGCGGATATGTTGGCCAGCATGAAACCCGACGCGCTCGCGTAACCAGACGACCCATGCACGCAGGATGAAAATCAATACCAGCACAATGAAAGGGAGCAGAAGCGCCTCTCTGGGGATATTGTCCATGATCATATGGTCGAGAATTCGGGCCATGAGCCAAGCCTGAGCGACAATTAACAGGCCGCTCACGAACCCCAACAGGCGTGAAATGTTCAGCCATCGTTGGGAAATTACACTTTGCTGTTTTAACCAGCGGGTCAGCTCTTTTTGACGGGTTTTATTCATTGCACGCTTAGCAGGTGAGTTATTGGAATATTTGGGCAGGACAATGTTACAACGAGGCAAAAATAAAGGCGACTTATAGTCGCCTTTTTTACTTTTGTTACTGATTTGTAAAACTTATTTGCAAGCGTCTGCCAGACCGTCGAGATAACGCTCTGCGTCAAGCGCAGCCATACAACCGGTGCCTGCTGAAGTGATCGCCTGGCGATAAATATGGTCCATCACGTCACCGGCGGCGAATACACCCGGAATGCTGGTTTGGGTGGCGTTACCATGAATCCCGGACTGAACTTTGATGTAGCCATTTTCCAGTTCAAGCTGACCGTCAAAAATGGCGGTATTCGGGCTGTGGCCGATAGCGACAAACAACCCTGCAACGTCAAGTGACTCGACGTTGTCAGTGTTTTGCGTATCGCGCAGGCGCAGTCCGGTTACGCCCATTTGATCGCCGGTCACTTCTTCCAGTGTGCGGTGGGTATGCAGCACGATGTTGCCGTTTTCGACTTTATCCATCAAACGCTTGATCAGGATTTTCTCGGCGCGGAAGCTGTCGCGACGGTGAATCAAATGCACTTCAGATGCGATATTCGCCAGGTACAGCGCTTCTTCAACAGCGGTGTTGCCGCCGCCGATCACCGCAACTTTTTGGTTACGGTAGAAGAAACCGTCGCAGGTCGCGCAGGCGGAAACGCCACGGCCTTTGAAGGCTTCTTCTGAAGGCAGACCCAGGTAGCGTGCTGACGCACCGGTGGCGATGATCAGTGCGTCACAGGTGTATTCACCGCTGTCGCCGGTCAGACGGAAAGGGCGGTTTTGCAGATCAACTTTGCTGATATGATCAAAAATAATTTCAGTTTCAAATTTGGTCGCATGTTCGTGCATGCGTTCCATCAGCAATGGGCCTGTGAGATCGTGCGGATCGCCAGGCCAGTTCTCCACTTCTGTTGTTGTGGTCAACTGACCACCTTTTTCCATACCGGTAATCAGTACCGGTTGCAGGTTCGCGCGTGCAGCGTAGACCGCAGCGGTATACCCCGCAGGGCCAGAGCCCAGAATAAGAAGTTTACTGTGTTTGGTTGCGCCCATGAGATCCCCATAGTTGTTAGCAGGCAATGAGCAGGATTGTAGGGAATTTACAGGCGTAAAAAAAGAGTATGGCGATTTTGTTAACAATATGTGTAATAGCGGGAACCGATGAACGGCAGAATTAGTCGTAATACTATAACGATTTCTACTTAAAATCGGTCAGTTATAAGGTGATAAAATGACGATTTTCCATCACTGCGAATGAATAACTGGCATGTTGTACTAAAAATCGATGTTTTGCTTTGACAATCCCCTGCTGTTTTGCGAAAACATTCAAGGAAGAAAAAAACTGTGTCATGTATGTGCTGCATAATCATGCATGTAGATACCATGTTTACCGTGTTAGCGAAATCTACGCATGGTGTGGACAGATGCCATTCGTGATGTCGATAGCCGCCGACAGGCAACGGTCTTCTCACCATAAACCCAGACATTGCGAACCGAAAATCCCTCTGGGTTGCGGTTTATTTTGATGGGTAGCGACTCTGAACAGTGATGTTGGTAGAGTCAGGCAGGAGTAGGGAAGGAATACAGAGAGACAATAATAATGGTAGATAGTAAGAAGCGCCCTGGCAAAGATCTCGACCGTATCGATCGTAACATTCTTAATGAGCTGCAAAAGGATGGGCGTATTTCTAACGTCGAGCTTTCTAAACGTGTGGGACTTTCACCAACGCCCTGCCTTGAGCGTGTGCGTCGGTTGGAAAGACAGGGTTTTATTCAGGGCTATACAGCGCTGTTAAACCCGCATTATCTGGATGCATCACTTCTGGTTTTTGTTGAGATTACTCTGAATCGTGGCGCCCCGGATGTGTTTGAACAATTTAACTCTGCAGTACAAAAACTTGAAGAAATTCAAGAGTGTCATTTGGTTTCCGGTGATTTCGACTATTTGCTGAAAACACGCGTACCGGATATGTCGGCATACCGTAAGCTGTTGGGGGAAACCCTGCTGCGTCTGCCTGGCGTGAATGACACACGTACTTATGTAGTAATGGAAGAAGTCAAACAGAGCAATCGTCTGGTAATTAAGACGCGCTAACACGGAACAGGTGCAAAATCGACGCAGTTTGATTACACTCCTGTTAATCCATACAGCAACAGTGCCGGGGCAACCCGGTGCTGTTGTCCGTTTTAGCATCGGGCAGGAAAAGCCCGAAACCTGGAGAGCCGTTTTTGAGCCAGGAATACACTGAAGACAAAGACGTCACATTGACGAAGTTAAGCAGCGGGCGCCGACTTCTGGAAGCGCTACTGATCCTTATTGCCCTTTTTGCCGTCTGGTTGATGGCTGCCTTACTCAGCTTTAACCCTTCGGATCCCAGTTGGTCGCAAACCGCGTGGCATGAGCCTATCCATAATCTGGGTGGAATACCTGGAGCATGGCTGGCGGACACGCTGTTCTTTATTTTTGGCGTCATGGCCTACACCATCCCCGTCATCATTGTCGGTGGCTGCTGGTTTGCCTGGCGACATCAGGCCAGCGACGAATACGTCGATTATTTTGCCGTCTCGCTGCGCATTATTGGCGTTCTGGCGCTGATTCTCACTTCCTGCGGACTGGCCGCAATTAACGCCGATGACATCTGGTATTTCGCCTCTGGCGGCGTGATCGGCAGTCTGCTCAGCACCACGCTACAACCATTGCTGCACAGCAGCGGCGGCACGCTGACGTTGTTGTGCATTTGGGCAGCGGGATTAACACTGTTCACCGGTTGGTCATGGGTGAGCATTGCGGAAAAACTGGGCGGCTGGTTACTCAATATCCTGACGTTTGCCAGCAACCGTACCCGCCGCGACGATACCTGGGTCGATGACGAAGAATATGAAGACGAAGAAGAGTCTGTCGACGCCGCTGATGGCAAACCCCATGAATCGCGCCGAGCTCGTATCCTGCGCGGTGCGTTAGCGCGCCGTAAACGTCTGGCGGAGAAATTTACCAACCCGCTTGGTCGTCATACCGATGCGGCGCTGTTTTCCGGCAAACGCATGGATGATGAAGACGAAATTGAATACAGCGCCCGTGGCGTGGTTGCCGATCCTAATGATGTGCTGTTTTCCGGTAATCGCGCGACGCTGCCTGAATATGACGAACTTGATCCACTGCTTAACGGCCACTCGGTGACCGAGCCTGTGGCTGCAGCAGCTGCAGCTACAACAGCCGCTCAGGCCTGGAGCGCACCGGTCGATCCGTTACTGCAAACGTCACCCGTGACCAACACTGTTATGGAGCAACCGGTCCCAACTGTGGCCTGGCAACCCGTGCCTGGCCCGCAAACCGGTGATGCCGCGATTGCACCAGCGCCTGAAGGTTATCCGCAACCAGCCCAGTACGCGCAACCTCCGGTGCAGCAGCCGTATGAGCCATGGCAACAACCGGTTGTGGAGCAGAGTCCGCAGCCGCAATATTACGCACAGCAGCCCGTTGAACCTGTTTATACGCAGCCTGTCGCGCCGCAGCCGGAACCTGTTTATCAGCCGGAGCCCGTGCTGCAACCTGTCTATCAACAGGATCCGACCTCTCAACAGAACGCCGCATTCCAGCAGCCTGGTTATCAGCCGGAGCCTGTGCAGCAACCTGTTTATCAGCAGGATCCAACTTTTCAACAGAGCACTACGTTCCAGCAGCCTGTGGTTGAACAACCAACAGTGGTGGAACCTGAGCCGGTGGTTGAAGAAGTTAAACCGACTCGTCCGCCGCTCTATTACTTTGAAGAAGTCGAAGAGAAACGTGCGCGTGAGCGTGAGCAACTGGCCGCATGGTATCAGCCGATCCCAGAACCTGCTCAGGAGCCTGAGCGTGTTAAGCCGTCTACGCCGTCTATGCCGACGACTGCATCCATACCGCCCGTTGAGTCTGTTGCTGCCGTTGCACCGCTGGCCGCTGGCGTAAAAAGCGCCGCGTTAGGGGCAGGTGCCGCTGCCGCAGCACCTGTCTTTAGCCTTGCAGGCAGCGGTACGCCGCGTCCGCAGGTGAAAGAGGGCATTGGCCCGCAGTTGCCGCGTCCGAATCGTGTGCGCGTGCCTACTCGTCGTGAGCTGGCTTCATATGGCATAAAACTGCCGTCACAGCGTATGGCTGAAGAGAAAGCGCGCGAAGAGCAGCTTGATACAGATGCGTATAGTGACGATGAAATGGATGCAATGCAGCAGGACGAGCTGGCACGTCAGTTCGCTCAGTCGCAGCAGCATCGTTATGGCGAAGAGTATCAGGACGATACCCACCAGACTGATGACGAAGATTCAGCCGCAGAAGCGGAACTGGCTCGCCAGTTTGCTTCTTCTCAGCAGCAGCGTTATTCCGGTGAACAGCCTGTCGGAGCGAATCCGTTCTCCCTCGATGACTTTGAATTTTCGCCAATGAAAACGCTGGTGGATGAGGGGCCGCATGAGCCGCTGTTTACGCCTGGCGTAATGCCGGAGCCCGCGCCGCAGTACCAGGAACCTGTTGCACCGCAGCAGCACTATCAGCAACCGGCGCAGCCAGTTGCACCGCAGCAGCACTATCAGCAACCGGCACAGCCAGTTGCACCACAGCAGCATTATCAGCAACCAGCGCAGCCTGTTGCACCGCAGCAGCACTACCAGCAACCGGTGCAGCCAGTTGCATCGCAGCAGCATTATCAACAGCCAGCGCAGCCAGTTGCACCGCAGCAGCATTATCAGCAGCCAGCGCAGCCTGCTACACCGCCGCCGCAGGATAGTCTGATCCATCCGCTGCTGATGCGTAATGGGGATAGTCGTCCGGCGCACCGTCCAAGCACGCCGCTGCCATCGTTAGATCTGCTCACGCCGCCGCCGAGCGAAGTTGAGCCGATAGATACGTTCGCACTGGAACAAATGGCACGTCTGGTGGAAGCGCGTCTGGCGGATTTCCGCATTAAAGCCGATGTGGTGAACTATTCTCCTGGCCCGGTGATTACCCGCTTTGAGCTTAATCTGGCTCCAGGGGTTAAAGCAGCGCGTATTTCTAACCTGTCACGAGATCTGGCGCGTTCATTGTCGACCGCGGCGGTACGTGTGGTCGAGGTTATTCCAGGCAAACCGTATGTCGGACTGGAGTTACCGAACAAAAAACGTCAAACCGTCTATCTGCGAGAAGTGCTGGATAACGCTAAATTCCGTGATAACTCATCTCCGCTGACTGTGGTGCTGGGCAAAGATATAGCGGGCGAACCGGTGGTGGCCGATCTGGCTAAAATGCCGCACCTGCTGGTGGCAGGGACAACCGGTTCCGGTAAGTCTGTTGGGGTGAACGCCATGATCCTCAGCATGCTGTACAAAGCGCAGCCGGAAGACGTTCGCTTTATCATGATTGACCCGAAAATGCTGGAACTTTCTGTTTATGAAGGTATTCCACATCTGCTGACTGAAGTTGTGACCGACATGAAAGATGCCGCCAATGCCTTGCGTTGGAGCGTCAATGAAATGGAACGTCGCTACAAACTGATGTCGGCGCTTGGCGTGCGTAACCTTGCCGGTTATAACGATAAGATTGCTGAAGCCGCCCGTATGGGACGTCCGATTCCAGACCCATACTGGAAGCCGGGCGACAGCATGGATGTTCAGCATCCGGTGCTGGAAAAACTGCCGTATATCGTGGTGTTGGTGGATGAATTCGCTGACCTGATGATGACCGTTGGCAAAAAGGTGGAAGAACTAATCGCTCGTCTGGCGCAAAAAGCGCGTGCGGCGGGTATCCACCTGGTGCTGGCAACCCAGCGACCGTCAGTTGACGTTATCACTGGTCTGATTAAAGCGAACATCCCGACGCGTATCGCCTTTACAGTGTCCAGTAAAATTGACTCGCGTACCATCCTTGACCAGGGCGGCGCGGAATCGCTGTTGGGTATGGGTGACATGCTTTATTCTGCACCAAACTCGACGATCCCTGTACGTGTACACGGCGCCTTTGTACGCGATGAAGAAGTTCACGCGGTAGTTCAGGACTGGAAAGCGCGCGGCCGTCCACAATACGTTGATGGCATTACCTCTGACAGCGAAAGCGAAGGCGGCGGTGGCGGCTTTGATGGTGGCGAAGAACTGGATCCGCTGTTCGATCAGGCGGTGAACTTTGTTACTCAGAAACGCAAAGCCTCAATCTCCGGCGTCCAGCGTCAGTTCCGTATCGGTTACAACCGAGCGGCGCGCATCATCGAACAGATGGAAGCGCAGGGAATAGTCAGCGAACAAGGGCATAATGGTAATCGTGAAGTGCTGGCTCCGCCGCCCTTCGAATGATTGCAAAGTTAAGTAATTCAGTATTTTCTACTTTCCTCATGCTGATTTTTGGCCTGAAATGGATAGCAGAGGGATCTCCCCGTTGGGAGTGACGTATTTTGAGGAATAACGATGAAAAGAATCGCAATCACCTGTGCATTACTGTCTAGCTTTGTGGTGAGCAGCGTCTGGGCTGATGCTGCCAGCGACCTGAAAAGCCGTCTGGATAAAGTCAGTAGCTTCCATGCCAGCTTTACTCAGAAGGTCACGGACGGTAGCGGCGCGGCGGTGCAGGAAGGTCAGGGCGACTTATGGGTTAAACGCCCTAATCTGTTTAACTGGCATATGACGCAGCCTGACGAGAGCATTCTGGTTTCCGATGGTAAAACGCTGTGGTTCTTTAACCCGTTTGTTGAGCAGGCGACTGCGACCTGGTTGAAAGACGCTACGGGCAACACGCCGTTTATGCTGATTGCGCGTAACCAGGCCAGCGACTGGCAACAGTACAACATTAAGCAAAACGGCGATGATTTCGTGCTGACGCCAAAAACCAGCAGCGGTAACCTGAAGCAGTTTACTATCAATGTTGGGCGGGACGGGACGATCCATCAGTTCAGTGCCGTTGAGCAAGACGATCAGCGCAGCAGCTATCAGCTGAAATCTCAGCAGAATGGTGCGATTGAACCTTCGAAATTCACCTTTACCCCGCCGCAAGGTGTAACGGTTGACGATCAACGTAAGTAGAGGCGTGTGAGTGAGCAATCTGTCGCTCGACTTTTCTGATAATACCTTTCAGCCACTGGCCGCACGTATGCGGCCAGAAAATTTAGCGCAGTACATCGGCCAGCAGCATCTGCTGGCTGCGGGTAAACCCTTGCCGCGCGCCATCGAGGCCGGGCAACTGCACTCTATGATTTTATGGGGGCCGCCGGGGACGGGGAAAACTACGCTAGCCGAAGTTATTGCCTGTTACGCTAACGCCGATGTTGAACGAATTTCGGCGGTCACGTCTGGTGTAAAAGAAATTCGTGAAGCAATTGAACGGGCGCGTCAGAATCGTAACGCGGGTCGACGTACGATCCTGTTCGTGGACGAAGTTCACCGTTTTAATAAAAGCCAGCAGGATGCGTTTTTACCGCATATTGAAGACGGTACCATCACGTTTATTGGCGCCACCACAGAAAACCCCTCGTTTGAGCTGAACTCAGCGCTGTTGTCGCGTGCTCGCGTTTATTTACTGAAATCGTTAACCACCGACGATATTGAACAGGTTCTGGACCAGGCGATGTCAGATAAAGCCCGGGGTTACGGCGGCCAGGATATCGTACTGCCACCAGAGACGCGTCGGGCGATTGCCGAACTGGTTAATGGTGACGCACGGCGAGCGCTGAATACGCTGGAAATGATGGCCGATATGGCCGAAGTTGATGATTCTGGCAAGCGCGTATTGAAACCAGAATTGCTCACTGAAATTGCCGGTGAACGCAGCGCACGCTTCGATAATAAAGGCGATCGTTTTTACGATCTCATCTCCGCATTACACAAATCGGTTCGCGGCAGCGCCCCGGATGCGGCACTTTATTGGTATGCGCGCATCATTAGTGCAGGCGGTGACCCGCTGTATGTTGCCCGTCGCTGTCTGGCCATTGCCTCTGAAGATGTCGGCAATGCCGACCCTCGCGCCATGCAGGTGGCAATTTCCGCATGGGACTGCTTTACCCGTGTGGGACCCGCGGAAGGTGAACGAGCGATTGCTCAGGCGATTGTTTATCTGGCCTGCGCGCCGAAAAGTAATGCGGTTTACACCGCCTTCAAAGCCGCGCTGGCTGATGCCCGCGAACGTCCGGATTACGACGTGCCGGTCCACCTGCGCAATGCGCCAACTAAGCTGATGAAAGAAATGGGCTATGGTGAGGAGTATCGTTACGCCCATGATGAACCAAATGCCTATGCCGCCGGAGAAGAGTACTTCCCGCAGGAAATGGCACAAACGCGCTATTATCACCCCACAAACAGAGGTCTTGAAGGCAAGATTGGCGAAAAGCTCGCCTGGCTCGCCGGACAGGATCAAAATAGCCCTATAAAACGCTACCGTTAGTGTTATCGTTGCGGTAATGTTGTCTCTGTATCCCTGTGACCGCAGGCTGTGGTCACTTTCTCCTATTTTAATTCGATAAGCACAGGATAAGCATGCTCGATCCCAATCTGCTGCGTAATGAGCCAGACGCAGTCGCAGAAAAACTGGCAAGCCGGGGCTTTAAGCTGGATGTAGATAAGCTGCGCGCTCTTGAAGAGCGTCGTAAAGTTCTGCAGGTACAAACTGAAAACCTGCAGGCAGAGCGTAACTCTCGATCGAAATCCATCGGCCAGGCAAAAGCGCGCGGGGAAGATATCGAGTCTTTACGTCTGGAAGTGAACAAACTGGGCGAAGAGCTGGATGCCGCGAAAGCTGAACTTGATACCTTACAGGCCGAGATCCGCGACATTGCGCTGACCATTCCTAACCTGCCAGCGGACGACGTTCCGGTGGGTAAAGATGAAAATGACAACGTTGAAGTCAGCCGTTGGGGTACTCCGCGTGAGTTTGATTTCGAAGTGCGCGATCACGTTACCCTGGGTGAAATGCACACGGGTCTTGATTTTGCCGCTGCGGTTAAGCTTACCGGCTCTCGTTTCGTCGTGATGAAAGGGCAGATCGCGCGCATGCACCGTGCGCTGTCTCAGTTCATGCTGGATCTGCATACCGAACAGCATGGTTACAGCGAAAACTACGTTCCGTATCTGGTTAACCATGACACGCTGTACGGAACAGGGCAACTGCCGAAATTTGCTGGCGATCTGTTCCACACCCGTCCGCTGGATGAAGAAGCTGACAGCAGCAACTATGCGCTGATCCCAACGGCAGAAGTTCCGCTGACCAACTTGGTTCGCGACGAAATCATTGACGAAGATGCGCTGCCGATCAAAATGACCGCGCATACGCCGTGCTTCCGTTCTGAAGCAGGTTCTTACGGTCGTGATACCCGTGGTCTGATCCGTATGCACCAGTTCGATAAAGTTGAAATGGTGCAGATCGTTCGCCCGGAAGACTCTATGGACGCGCTGGAAGAGATGACCGGCCATGCTGAGAAGGTTCTTCAGCTGCTGGGCCTGCCGTACCGTAAGATCATCCTGTGCACAGGCGACATGGGCTTCGGCGCATGCAAAACGTACGATCTGGAAGTGTGGATCCCGGCGCAGAACACCTATCGCGAAATCTCCTCTTGCTCCAACGTGTGGGATTTCCAGGCTCGTCGTATGCAGGCGCGTTGCCGCAGCAAATCCGACAAAAAGACCCGTTTAGTACATACGCTGAACGGTTCCGGTCTGGCGGTTGGACGTACGCTGGTTGCGGTGATGGAAAACTATCAGCAGGCTGATGGCCGTATTCAGGTTCCGGAAGTGTTGCGTCCGTACATGAATGGCCTGGAATTTATCGGCTAAGCTACCTTTCTTTGCTAAAAAAGCGCCTCAGGGCGCTTTTTTTATGCCCGTTTGACGTCGGACAATAACGCCTACCTCCATAGGAGTAATACTGCCTTTGAATGAAAGTCAGTATTTATCTCTGTCTTTTCGCAAATTCAGTATCTACCAGTCTGTATATTGATATTAGTGCTATATAAAAATCTATATAACGAGTATTTCTCTTTTGTTTATTGTGAGCAGCAGAGTGAGCCACTATGAAAACTAAGATCCCCGATGCCATGCTGGCAGCTGAGGTTAGTCGCCGAGGTTTGGTGAAAACGACGGCGATAGGCGGACTGGCGGTGGCCAGTAGCGCGTTTACCCTGCCATTTACCCGTATTGCAAATGCTGCAGAAGCCCTTAATCCGACACAGGCCAATGAGAAAGTCATATGGAGCGCGTGTACGGTGAACTGTGGTAGCCGCTGTCCTCTGCGTATGCACGTGGTAGACGGTGAAATAAAGTATGTTGAAACCGACAACACCGGTGATGACAACTATGACGGCTTGCACCAGGTACGCGCCTGTCTGCGTGGTCGCTCCATGCGTCGTCGCGTTTATAATCCCGACCGTCTGAAATACCCGATGAAACGCGTCGGTAAACGTGGAGAAGGCAAATTTGAGCGTATCAGCTGGGATGAAGCCTACGACATCATTGCCAGCAATATGCAGCGTCTTATCAAAGACTACGGCAACGAGTCTATCTACCTGAACTACGGCACGGGTACGCTGGGCGGCACCCTGACACGCTCCTGGCCGCCGGGTAAAACGCTGGTGGCACGGTTGATGAACTGCTGCGGCGGCTACCTTAACCACTACGGTGACTACTCTTCAGCGCAAATCGCTGCCGGGTTGAACTACACCTACGGCGGCTGGGCAGACGGTAACAGCCCGTCCGACATTGAAAACAGCAAGCTGGTGGTTCTGTTCGGGAATAACCCAGGTGAAACCCGTATGAGCGGGGGTGGGGTAACCTATTACCTTGAACAGGCGCGACAGAAATCCAATGCCCGCATGATCATTATCGATCCTCGCTACACGGATACCGGTGCGGGTCGTGAAGATGAATGGATCCCGATCCGCCCAGGTACCGATGCGGCGCTGGTGAATGGTCTGGCGTATGTGCTGATCACCGAAAACATGGTCGATCAACCGTTCCTTGATAAATACTGCGTGGGTTACGACGAGAAAACCTTACCGGCCGACGCACCGAAAAACGGTCACTATAAGGCGTATATTCTTGGGCAGGGCAAAGACGGTATCGCCAAGACCCCGGAATGGGCAGCGCAAATTACCGGTATTCCTGCTGATCGAATCGTCAAACTGGCACGTGAAATCGGTAGCGCTAAACCGGCATATATCAGTCAGGGGTGGGGACCGCAGCGCCATGCTAACGGTGAAATAGCGACCCGTGCCATTTCTATGCTGGCAATCCTTACCGGTAACGTTGGGATTAACGGCGGCAACAGCGGGGCGCGTGAGGGCTCATACAGTTTGCCGTTTGAACGTATGCCTACGCTGGAAAACCCAGTCGAAACCAGCATCTCTATGTTTATGTGGACGGACGCCATTGAGCGAGGTCCGGAGATGACGGCGCTGCGTGACGGTGTTCGTGGCAAAGATAAGCTCGATGTTCCGATTAAGATGATCTGGAACTATGCCGGTAACTGTCTGATTAACCAGCACTCTGATATCAACCGCACACATGAAATCCTACAGGATGATAAGAAGTGCGAGATGATCGTTGTCATCGACTGCCATATGACCTCCTCGGCGAAATACGCGGATATTTTGCTGCCGGACTGCACCGCTTCGGAGCAGATGGACTTCGCACTGGATGCCTCCTGCGGAAATATGTCGTATGTGATTTTCACCGATCAGGCGATCAAACCACGCTTCGAATGCAAGACTATCTACCAGATGACCAGTGAGCTAGCGAAACGCCTTGGTGTTGAGCAGCAGTTTACAGAAGGTCGTACTCAGGAAGAGTGGATGCGTCATCTGTACGAGCAGTCGCGCAAAGCCATTCCTGAACTGCCAACGTTTGAAGAATTCCGCAAGCAGGGGATCTTTAAACAGCGCGACCCACAGGGACATCACGTGGCCTACAAGGCGTTCCGTGAGGATCCTAATGCCAATCCGCTGACCACGCCGTCAGGTAAGATCGAAATTTATTCGCAGCAGCTTGCCGAGATCGCGTCAACCTGGGAACTGCCGGAAGGTGATGTGATTGATCCACTGCCGATTTATACCCCAGGTTTTGAGAGCTTAAACGATCCGCTGGTGGAGAAATTCCCTCTGCAGTTGACCGGCTTCCACTATAAGTCTCGCGTTCACTCGACCTATGGCAACGTGGATGTTCTGAAAGCATCCTGCCGTCAGGAAATGTGGATCAACCCGATGGATGCACAGCGACGCGGCATTAACAACGGCGACAAGGTGCGCATCTTTAACGATCGTGGTGAAGTGCACATTGAGGCGAAAGTAACGCCGCGTATGATGCCTGGCGTGGTGGCATTGGGCGAAGGGGCGTGGTATGACCCGGACGCAAAACGCGTGGACCAGGGCGGTTGTATTAACGTCCTGACGACCCAGCGTCCGTCTCCTCTCGCGAAGGGGAACCCATCACACACGAACCTTGTTCAGGTTGAAAAGGTGTAAGGAGTAACCGATGACAACCCAGTATGGATTTTTTATTGATTCCAGCCGTTGCACCGGTTGCAAAACCTGCGAACTGGCGTGCAAAGATTTCAAAAATTTAACCCCTGAAGTCAGCTTCCGCCGCATTTATGAGTACGCCGGCGGTGACTGGCAGGAAGACAACGGCGTCTGGCATCAGAACGTCTTTGCCTATTATCTCTCCATTGCGTGTAACCACTGTGAAGACCCGGCCTGTACCAAGGTGTGTCCGAGCGGTGCGATGCACAAACGTGAAGATGGCTTTGTCGTTGTTGATGAAGATGTGTGCATCGGCTGCCGCTATTGCCACATGGCCTGTCCTTACGGTGCACCACAGTACAATGCTGACAAAGGGCACATGACCAAATGCGATGGTTGCCATGAGCGCGTCGCTGAAGGTAAGAAACCTATTTGCGTCGAGTCCTGTCCACTGCGTGCGCTGGATTTTGGACCAATTGATGAACTGCGCAAAAAACACGGTACTTTGGCTGCGGTTGCGCCACTGCCGGGCGCGCACTTTACCAAACCGAGCATTGTCATCAAACCTAACGCCAATAGCCGCCCGACCGGGGATACCACAGGTTATCTGGCTAATCCGAAGGAGGTGTAAGATGGGAAGTGGATGGCATGAATGGCCGCTGATGATCTTCACGGTCTTCGGACAGTGTGTGGTTGGCGGTTTTATTGTTCTGGCGCTGGCGTTGATGAAAGGGGGCTTACGCCCAGAATCGCAGCAACGCGTAATTACCTGCATGTTTGGGCTGTGGGTATTAATGGGCATTGGATTTATTGCTTCCATGCTCCACCTGGGCTCACCGATGCGCGCCTTTAACTCACTCAATCGCGTTGGATCATCTGCGTTGAGTAACGAAATTGCCAGCGGCTCACTCTTCTTTGCCGTTGGCGGTATCGGCTGGCTGCTGGCTATGTTGAAGAAAATGTCGCCTGCATTACGCAATCTGTGGTTAGTTGTCACCATGGTGCTGGGTGTGGTTTTTGTCTGGATGATGGTGCGCGTGTATAACACCATCGATACTGTACCGACCTGGTACAGCGTCTGGACACCGCTGGGCTTCTTCCTGACGATGTTTATGGGCGGTCCGCTGCTGGGATATCTGTTACTGAGAATTGCTGGCGTGGATGGTTGGGCGATGCGCCTGCTGCCGGCTATATCAGTGCTTGCTCTGGTCGTGAGTGCCATCATGTCGGTAATGCAGGGGACTGAACTGGCGACAATCCACAGTTCGATTCAACAGGCCTCTGCGCTGGTTCCGGATTACGGTTCGCTGATGGCGTGGCGGATCGTGGCGCTGGCGTTAGCGTTGTGCTGCTGGATAGTACCGCAAGTGAAGGGTTACCAGCCTGCCGTTCCGTTGCTTTCTGTCGCGTTTATTCTGCTGTTAGTCGGCGAGCTGATTGGTCGTGGCGTGTTCTACGGGCTGCATATGACCGTCGGTATGGCGGTGGCGAGTTAATCCATAATATGCCGGATGGCGCCTCGTGCTTTATCAAGCCTACAATATCCGTAGGCCTTCAAGCTGCGCGCTATCCGGCTACATGTCAGGCCAGGGTTTTGCCCCAGTCTTTACTTCTGCTTAGTTAACGTGTCATAGCTGGTCATCAGATTGCGATAATCCGGAATGTGATTAGAGAACAACGTCGCCAGACCTTCGATATCGTTGCGCCAGTCGCGGTGCAGTTCGCATGCTACTCCGAACCATGTCATCAATTGAGCGCCTGCTTGAGACATCCGATCCCATGCTGAATGGCGGGTAATTTCATTAAACGTGCCTGAAGCATCGGTGACAACAAAGACGTCAAAACCTTCTTCAATAGCCGAGAGGGCTGGGAAAGCGACGCAAACCTCCGTCACGACACCAGCGATAATCAGCTGCTTTTTGCCGGTCGCTTTTACTGCTTTCACGAAATCTTCGTTATCCCATGCGTTAATGTTTCCTGGGCGAGCAATGTAGGGCGCATCGGGAAATTGAGCTTTCAGTTCCGGTACCAGCGGTCCGTTTGGTCCTGTCTCAAAACTGGTTGTCAGAATGGTTGGGAGGTTGAAGTATTTTGCTAAGTCACCGAGCGCAAGCACGTTGTTTTTAAATTTATCGGGATCGATATCCCGAACCAGAGAGAGCAGGCCAGCCTGATGGTCGACCAGCAGTACTGCCGCATTGTCTTTATCAAGTCTTACGTAAGGTTTAGTCATGGTATTTCTCCTGTTCAGTATCAGTGGGGGAAATTTGATGAGTTTAAGTCTACGAAAAGAACGATATTTGGATTAGATAGATAAATAAGAACTCACTGTTCTATTTTGAAGACAATGCAGCTCAGCATCCCGCATAGAGTTTAGTAAGAAATAAAAGTAAGGGGAGTCCATGAAATTTTTCGACTGAACGTAACGCGAGATTTTTGTTTTAGATCAATAAAAACAAGCAGATGTGTTTTTGTATTTTTTATCTATTCACATTAAGAATCAGTAATGCAAATCGATCGACCAGAAAGCGCCTCAGCCCTCTGATTCCGCCGATTGACAATGTTTTTAGCAGTGGCATGATGCGCATGAAATTTGAACTTCCTCACGGTTTTTATTCATGTCCACCTATACCCGTCCCGTCATGCTATTGCTGTGCGGGCTACTTCTGTTGACCCTGGCGATCGCCGTGTTAAACACGCTCGTCCCGCTTTGGCTCGCCCATGAAAATCTGCCTACCTGGCAGGTAGGCGTGGTGAGCTCGTCTTACTTTACCGGTAATCTGGTAGGGACGTTGCTGACAGGGTATTTAATAAAACACCTTGGTTTTAACCGCAGCTATTACATCGCCTCGCTTATTTTTGCCGCGGGCTGTGTCGGCCTGGGGATTATGGTGGGATTCTGGAGCTGGATGACATGGCGTTTTATCGCCGGTGTTGGCTGCGCCATGATCTGGGTGGTCGTGGAAAGCGCGCTGATGTGCAGCGGGACGTCACGTAATCGCGGACGGTTACTTGCCGCCTATATGATGATCTATTACGTGGGAACGTTTTTAGGCCAACTGCTGGTTAGTAAAGTATCAACAGAATTGATGAACGTCCTGCCGTGGGTGACGGGTACTATCCTGGCGGGTGTTTTGCCACTGCTCTTTACGCGCATTGCTAATCAGCAGGGCGATGAACAGCAGTCTACGCCTATTGTCTCCATGCTGAGGTTACGTCAGGCGCGCCTGGGCGTTAATGGCTGCATTATTTCCGGGATCGTGCTGGGGTCTTTGTATGGCCTGATGCCGCTGTATCTCAACCATCAGGGGGTGAGCAACGCCAGCATTGGTTTCTGGATGGCGGTTCTGGTAAGTGCCGGTATTCTGGGGCAATGGCCGATTGGCCGTCTGGCGGATAAGCTGGGACGTCTGCTGGTTTTACGCGTCCAGGTCTTCGTGGTGATCGTCGGGAGTATCGCCATGCTGAACCAGGCGGCGATGGCACCCGCGTTGTTTATGTTGGGTGCGGCAGGCTTTACCCTCTATCCGGTCGCGATGGCCTGGGCCTGTGAAAAGGTGGAACATCATCAGTTGGTCGCCATGAATCAGGCATTGCTATTGAGCTATACCGTGGGCAGTCTGCTGGGACCTTCGTTTACTGCGATGCTGATGCAGAATTATTCAGATAGCTTGCTGTTTATCATGATCGCCAGCGTATCGTTTATTTATTTACTAATGCTGCTGCGTAAGACGGGCCATACGCCCAATTCTATTGCGCACATTTGACCTGATTTAACAGAATATGAACAGGTTCCCATACATACTGTTTATGTATGCTTTATGGGAACCTGCATTATTTAATCGCACACGTCTGTCCTGAAAATAAAGTGTGCAGAAGGTTATAGTTTTACATCCTGCCGTTTCCGCTCGCTCATTTTACCGCGCATAATCCCACGCCTCATATATTGATAATCAAAAAGCTTCCACAAAGGATTGCGTATGGCTGGTGTGCAGGAAAAACAATTGCGATGGTACAACATTGCATTAATGTCATTTATTACCGTCTGGGGTTTTGGTAACGTCGTCAACAACTATGCTAATCAGGGATTGGTTGTTGTCTCCTCCTGGATATTTATTTTCGCGCTCTATTTTATTCCTTATGCGTTGATCGTCGGGCAGCTTGGCTCAACCTTTAAAGAGGGTAAAGGCGGCGTCAGTACCTGGATTAAACATACCATGGGGCCAGGGTTGGCCTATCTTGCTGCCTGGACCTATTGGGTTGTTCATATACCTTATCTGGCGCAAAAACCGCAGGCTATTCTGATTGCGCTGGGATGGGCGCTGAAGGGCGATGGTTCGTTGATTAAAGAGTACACCGTAGTGGCGTTGCAGGGGCTGACGCTGGCGCTGTTTGTCTTTTTCATGTGGGTTGCGTCCCGTGGCATGAAGTCACTGAAAATTGTTGGGTCAGTTGCAGGCATCGCGATGTTTGTGATGTCCATTTTGTATGTCGTGATGGCGGTAACCGCGCCTGCAATTACGGATGTGCAAATAGCGACAACCAATATCACCTGGGAATCGTTTATCCCGCACATCGATTTTACCTACATTACTACGATCTCCATGCTGGTCTTTGCCGTGGGCGGTGCGGAGAAAATTTCGCCATACGTTAATCAGACACGTAATCCGGGCAAAGAATTTCCAAAAGGGATGCTCGTTCTGGCTGTTATGGTAGCGGTATGCGCGATTCTCGGGTCGCTGGCTATGGGAATGATGTTTGACTCCCGGCATATTCCAGATGACCTGATGACGAATGGTCAATATTACGCCTTCCAGAAATTGGGAGAGTATTATGGTATGGGTAATTCGCTGATGGTTATTTACGCGATTGCCAATACGCTGGGGCAGATTGCGGCATTGGTATTTTCTATTGATGCACCGCTTAAAGTTCTGCTGGGTGATGCTGATCGTAAATATATTCCCGAGAGCCTGTGTAAAACCAACGCTTCCGGTACGCCGGTAAATGGTTATATTCTGACGCTGGTGCTGGTGGCGATTCTGATTATGTTGCCAACACTGGGAATTGGCGACATGAACAACCTGTATAAATGGCTATTGAATCTTAACTCTGTCGTGATGCCATTGCGTTATTTATGGGTGTTTGTGGCGTTCATTGCCGTTATTCGCCTGGCGCAAAAATATAAATCGGAATATGTCTTTATTCGCAACCGCTCGCTTGCGATGACCGTGGGGATCTGGTGCTTTGCCTTTACCGCATTTGCCTGTCTGACCGGGATTTTCCCGAAAATGGAAGCCTTTACCCCTGAGTGGACATTCCAGCTCACGCTGAATATCGTGACGCCATTTGTGCTGGTTGGACTGGGATTGATTTTCCCGCTACTGGCGAGAAGAGGACGCTAAAGACAAGTGTGGCAGAAGAGCAGGAGATAGTGATGCTATCTCCTGCTTTGCCTCTCAAAACAACGGGGACAGTTCTTTTGGGATGGCATACTGTTTGCCATCATAACGCAGTACCCAACTGGCTTTCCCCGGTTTATCCTTTGATGCGCACTGCTCGTTGGCGTCTGTATAGGCCGTTGATTCCACGTTTTTCTCGTTTACCCGAATATCGATGTACCCATTATGTGAATCAGGCGCAAGGGCAAGGGTGCGTTTAATATCGTGGAATGTTCCCACACAGTTCCCGTCCCATTCACCGGTGCTATTCTCAAGTACGATTCCGTTTAATACCGCCCGTAGTTGATTATTTTCAATAACAAACAGCGATAGCGCATCTTCACTAAAAGGATTTACACGGGAACTGCCGGTGCGGGCGACTCGTAAGCCAAATGCGGTCTGATCTGGGGTAACTTTCCAGCGCGCAGTATCCAGCGCCAGACCGGTAATTTGAATGGCATCGTCATTCATACGTTCGGGCAGGTGTAGCCGCTGTTTTACGTCGAGGCTTGTGGAATCCAGTACCAGAAGCTCCAGATCGCCAATGCGATCGTAATCGCTATATTGTTGTGCCATCAGCGGAATCGCCGCTAGGGTCAGTTCCGGGTGGGCTGGCCAGACACGGCAAATTGCGCTTTGCGGTGAGTTACCTGTGATATCGATAACCTGATTATGTTGTGTGAGTAGCTTGCCTTCCGCTGTCGGTTTTGCATCTGGCCACGCATGTTGCACAATGGCGTTGATATCACAGTTGCTGGCGGCATTTACGTATTGGACAGATAACAGCAACATGCCAGAAATGAATAACCGCATGGCGTCCTTTCCTTTAATTCGAGTGGTTGTCGCTTAGATAGCAAAACGGCTGCCGTTCAGGGCAGCCGTTTCGTGGTGGCTAAAACTCAATACATCACTTTATGTCCATATTGCTCGAGAATGCCCTTCACGCGCTCCATGGTCTCTTTCTTCGGTGGTTTGACGCCATCCAGTTTGTACTCTTCGCCCATTGCTACCCATTTGTGTTTGCCCAGCTCGTGGTAAGGCAGCAGCTCGATTTTTTCAACGTTACCCATATCGCGGGTAAATTCTCCGAGGCTGTGTGCGGAGTCATCGTCATCAGACCAGCCAGGTACGACAACATAGCGGATCCACACTTTGATGTCTTTGTTTGACAGGTAACGCGCGAACTCCAGCGTACGATGGTTAGATACGCCGACCAGATTCTGATGGATTTCATCGTTCATCTGTTTGAGATCGAGCATGACCAGGTCGGTGACTTCCAGCAGCTCATCGATCACCGGATCGTAGCGGCGAACAAAACCGTTGGTATCCAGACAGGTATGAATACCTTCTTTTTTACAAGCGCGGAACCAGTCACGTACGAATTCAGCTTGCAGGATAGCTTCGCCGCCAGACGCCGTCACGCCGCCGCCGGATGCGTTCATAAAGTGGCGATAGGTCACCACCTCTTTCATTAATTCGTCGACGGTGACTTCTTTACCGCCGTGTGTATCCCACGTGTCACGGTTATGGCAATACAGGCAGCGCATCAGGCAGCCCTGAAAGAAGGTAATAAAGCGGATGCCCGGGCCATCAACAGTGCCACAGGATTCAAAGGAGTGAATGCGACCAATAACTGACATTGCGGTGTTTCTCCAGGTGTGGCCCATCCGGGGCCAGTGTTAGTGCACAGTTATTAACTGTGTCGAGTCTGTTTTGGCTGCTATCCATACTTTTCGTCTTTCAAGATGCATCTTTGTTAGCTTCCTTCGCTCACCCCAGTCACGTACTTCTGTACGCTCCAGGGGATTCACTCCGTTGCCGCCTCAATGCAACTCGAAATCCATCGAGTATATAAGTATAGATAGCTGACAAAGCAGGCTATTAAAAAGGCCCCACTTACGTGGAGCCTTTATTGTACGCTTTTTAAAGTACGATTTCAGTCAAAACCAATTACATGGTCTGAGTGAAGGTACGAGTAATAACGTCCTGCTGCTGTTCTTTAGTCAGGGAGTTAAAACGTACTGCGTAGCCAGAAACGCGGATGGTCAGCTGCGGATATTTTTCCGGATGTTCCATCGCATCCAGCAGCATTTCGCGGTTCATGACGTTCACGTTCAGGTGCTGACCACCTTCGATGGACGCTTCGTGGTGGAAGTAACCATCCATCAGACCAGCCAGGTTGGTCTTACGAACTTCGTCGTCTTTACCCAGTGCGTTCGGAACGATAGAGAAGGTGTAAGAAATACCATCTTTAGCGTAAGCAAACGGCAGTTTAGCAACGGAGGTCAGAGAGGCAACAGCACCTTTCTGGTCACGACCGTGCATTGGGTTAGCACCCGGTCCGAACGGCGCGCCAGCACGACGACCATCTGGGGTGTTACCAGTTTTCTTACCATAAACCACGTTAGAGGTGATGGTCAGAACAGACTGAGTCGGGATAGCGTTACGATAAGTAGTCAGTTTCTGAATTTTCTTCATGAAACGTTCTACCAGGTCAACCGCCATGTCATCAACGCGAGAGTCGTTGTTACCAAACTGCGGGTATTCGCCTTCGATTTCGAAGTCGATAGCCAGACCGTCTTCGTCACGAATCGGTTTAACTTTCGCATATTTGATTGCAGACAGGGAGTCAGCAGCAACGGACAGACCAGCGATACCACACGCCATGGTGCGGATAACGTCACGGTCGTGCAGCGCCATCAGAGAGGCTTCGTAGCTGTACTTGTCGTGCATGTAGTGGATAACGTTCAGCGCGGTGACGTACTGTTTAGCCAGCCAATCCATGAAGTGATCCATGCGGTCCATAACTTCGTCGAAGTTCAGAACGTCGCCTTTGATCGGTTCAGATTTAGGACCAACCTGCATTTTCAGTTTTTCATCAACGCCACCGTTGATTGCGTACAGCATGGTTTTCGCCAGGTTTGCACGCGCACCGAAGAACTGCATTTGTTTACCAACAACCATCGGGCTTACGCAGCAAGCGATAGCGTAGTCATCGTTGTTGAAGTCCGGACGCATCAGGTCATCGTTCTCGTACTGCAGAGAAGAGGTGTCGATGGACACTTTAGCGGCGAATTTCTTGAAGTTCAGAGGCAGTTTTTCAGACCACAGAACAGTGATGTTCGGCTCCGGAGAAGGACCCATGGTGTACAGGGTGTTCAGGAAGCGGAAGCTGTTTTTGGTAACCAGAGTACGGCCATCAACGCCCATACCACCGATTGATTCAGTTGCCCAAATCGGGTCACCGGAGAACAGTTCATCATATTCAGGAGTACGCAGGAAACGAACCATACGCAGTTTCATGACCAGGTGGTCGATCATTTCCTGTGCGTCTTGCTCGGTGATTTTGCCTGCTTTCAGGTCACGTTCGATGTAAGCATCCAGGAAGGTGGATACGCGACCGAAGGACATTGCTGCACCGTTCTGAGATTTAACTGCGGCCAGGTAGCCGAAGTAAGTCCACTGGATAGCTTCCTGAGCGTTGGTAGCCGGACCAGAGATATCGCAGCCATATTTAGCAGCCATTTCTTTGATCTGACCCAGAGCGCGGTGCTGTTCAGCGATTTCTTCACGCAGACGGATAGTTGCTTCCAGGTTTACGCCGTTTTCCAGATCGGACTGCAGAGAGACGAACTGAGCGTATTTGTCTTTCATCAGGTAGTCGATACCGTACAGCGCAACGCGACGGTAGTCACCGATGATACGGCCACGGCCATACGCATCTGGCAGACCAGTCAGAACACCGGATTTACGGCAGTTCAGAATGTCTTTGGTGTAAACATCGAATACGCCCTGGTTGTGGGTTTTGCGGTATTCGGTGAAGATTTTTTTCAGCATCGGGTCCAGTTCGCGATTGTACGCTTTGCAGGAACCTTCAACCATTTTGATGCCGCCAAACGGAATGATCGCACGTTTCAGCGGAGCTTCAGTCTGCAGACCAACAATCTTCTCGAGCGCTTTGTTGATGTAGCCAGCGTCGTGAGAAGTGATGGTAGAAGCAACGGAGGTGTCAAAGTCAACAGGCGCGTGAGTGCGGTTTTCCTGTTTAACGCCTTCCATAACGCTGTCCCACAGTGCAGTGGTCGCATCAGTTGCGCCAGCCAGGAAGGACTCGTCACCCTCATACGGAGTGTAGTTTTTCTGAATGAAGTCACGTACGTTTACTTCATTCTGCCAATCACCTTTGGTAAAACCTTCCCAGGCTGTGGCTAACTTTTCATTAAGCTCGGACATGTAACACCTACCTTCTTAAGTGGATTTTTTATTTACTGCGTGTAATGGGCATCAACAGATTAATGATGATCGTTACCACGCAGATAAATGACCCAGTATGTCAACCCGACCAACAAACCGCCGCCGATAATGTTACCGATCGTAACCGGAATCAGGTTATCGGTGATGAAATTCATCACGGTCAGGTGAGAAAAATTCTCCGGAGAAGACCCAACTGCGGTCCAGAATTCCGGGGTGGCGAAATCGCGTATTACAATACCCATAGGGATCATAAACATGTTTGCGATACTGTGCTCAAAACCGCTGGCAACAAACATTGCGACCGGTAATACCATGATAAACGCTTTGTCCATCAGGCTGCGGCCTGAGTAGCTCATCCATACGGCCAGACACACCATCAGGTTAGCCAGGATACCAAGGCTCACTGCCTCAACAAAAGTATGGTGCACTTTGTGGTCGGCTGTTTGCAGAACGTTGAGCCCCCATGCGCCGTTGGCGGTCATATACTCGCCAGAAAGCCACATGAGTAACACAAAGATCAGGGCGCCAATCAGGTTGCCGACATAAACGTTAAGCCAGTTTTTCGCTAACTGACCCCAGGTAATACGACCACTGGCTTTAGCAACGACGATCAGTACGGTTGAAGTGAAGAGGTCTGCACCGCAGACAACACAAAGGATCAGCCCCAGGGAAAAGCAGATACCACCTACTAATTTCGCCATGCCGAAAGGCATAGTACCAGTGCCGGTTGTGGCGGTGATATAGAAAACAAAGGCAATTGAAATGAATACACCGGCAGTAATTGCCAGATAGAACGTCTTAAGCGGATGTTTCGTTGCTTTATAGACGCCTGCTTCTTCGGCAACTTTGGCCATTGCAGCAGGTAGAATAAGATCAAAAGGGTTGTCAGCTTTCACACTAACTCTCTCTTTATTAAGTCGGCGACGAGATACTAACAAAGCATTATAGATGAGAATTTGATATAGATCATATCTCGCCTGGCTTATAGGCCCGTAAGACGCATGGTTTTTATGCGATTACGGTGTAACATGTTGATTATCCATATAAAAATAAATTTTAAAAATTATAAAGTGAGTTGAATTTTTTCTTTCAGCCTCCTATGGGACGGTTAATTAAAATGGAGTAATTGAGATAAAAAACCACATTAATAAGCTAATTTTTTTAATATCAACTACTAATATTTAACCTTGCTTTTACATTTATTTTTTGGTCTGACCAAAATAAAAAACGGGGCGCTTTAAGCGCCCCGTAATATAGCTCAGACAATACATTTAGCCTACTCGAGGCAAGTTGTTTGTCACTATTTTGACCAGTGTGCCGCTTTCGCGCGTTGCAATTTCTCATAGGCTTTCAGCAGAGACTGATGTGCCGGGAATGCGTGCAGATCGCTGTCTACTGGCTGAAGTCCATAAAACGGCGCTTCACCACTCAGTGCCGCACTTGCCGCTTCAACCGCCTCAGCGCCGTACATGCGGACGAATGCGTTCAGATACTGCAGCGGCTGACGGTCTTCTTCCTGAGACAGCAGCAACAAAGTTTGCAGGCAGCGATAGTAGTTTGCACGTTCCGCGCTAAAGACGGAGGCGTTAAATTCCATCGTCCATTCGGTCCACACCAGGGCCTGCTCCAGATCGCCACCGGCCAGCGCCAGCATCACTTTAAGCTCGCCAATACGCAGGGTGTACCAACCGTTATCCGCACCGGTCGCCAGACCGAGCAGCTCGCGCACGCGGGTGAAGTCGTCAAAACCTTCTTCATCCAACTGTTCAATCAGATTGAGGTAGTCTTCTTTATCCCACTCACTGCCTGGCAGAGAGAGAATGGTGTCACGCAGATGGGTGCCCATAGCGTTGTTGGCTAACCACAGATCTTCTGCCGGATAGATGTCAGACATTCCCGGAACAATAATGCGGCACGCGTAAACGCCCAGGTGCTCATAGTCAGCGATATACACTTCTTTATCTTCAGCATTGAAGATGGCCATCAGGGTGGCGAACTCTTCTTCCGTGGTGCCGGAGAAATTCCAGTCAACGAACGGATAGTCGGCATCCTGCTTGAACAGATCCCAGGAGATCAGACCGCTGGAATCGATGAAGTGAGTTTCAAGGTTGGTATGTTCTGCCACTTCCTCATCGTCGAAGGTCGGTGGGGTGAAGACATCAAGATCCTTCAGACCACGGCCCTGCAGCAGTTCAGTCACGGTACGCTCCAGCGCAACGCCGAAATCCGGGTGTGCGCCGAAGGAGGCAAAGCAGGTACCGTTGGCCGGGTTGAACAGGACAACGCAAATCACCGGATACTTGCCGCCCAGCGAGCCATCGTAGGCAAAAATTGGGAAACCTTCCGCTTCCAGTGTGGCGATGGACTCCACCACTGCCGGATAGCGCGCCATCACCTCGGCCGGGATTTCCGGCAGGCTGATGCTTTCGGCGATAATACGGTTCTTCACATGGCGCTCAAAGACTTCAGACAGGCCCTGAACGCGAGCTTCGTTAGGTGTGTTACCCGCAGACATGCCGTTAGAAACATACAGGTTGCCGATAATATTCATCGGAATGTAGACGGTCTGGTTATCAGACTGGCGGGTAAACGGCAGGCCACAGACGCCACGCTCTTCATTACCAGACTGTAGATCGATAAGCATGCTGCCGGTCAGTTCGTTATCTGGATCGTAAAATGCACGCAGACGCGCATCCAGTAAACCTTCTGGAACATCGTCTTCTTCAGTCAGCGGGAACCATTTTTCGTTCGGGTAATGTACGAAGGGGCCATTGGCGATAGTTTCGCCCAGCCAGAAATCTGCAAAGAAGTAGTTAGTCGACAGACGCTCAAAGTATTCGCCCAGCGCAGAAGCCAGCGCCGCTTTTTTTGTCGCGCCTTTACCGTTGGTGAAGCACAGCGCGCATTCTTTGTCGCGAATATGTACAGACCAGACGTTAGGGACGGGATTCAACCACGAAGCTTCTTCAATTTGAAAACCGAGGTCGAGCAATTTTTGCTGGAAGCGAGCGATGGAGTCTTCCAGAGCGGCATCTTTGCCGGGGATAAATGTTTGCGTCATGAAAATCACTTTTGTCGTACGGAAAGCGCGCAATGATACGGGTTTTCAATGAACGGCGCTATCGTCGCCGGAGCCCATGCGTAAATAAAAGCATTGGCTATGCTTTCTTACAGCCAATCACGTTTAGAGCATATTAATGAAAGCTTTCGATTTACACCGTATGGCGCTTGATAAGGTGCCCATGGATTTTCTGGGGGAAGTTGCGCTACGCAGCCTTTACACCTTTATATTGGTTTTTCTGTTTTTAAAAATCACCGGACGTCGTGGCGTACGCCAGATGTCGCTTTTTGAAGTCCTTATCATCCTTACACTGGGTTCCGCCGCGGGAGACGTGGCGTTTTATGACGATGTTCCGATGCTGCCGGTGCTGGTGGTCTTTATTACTCTTGCTGTGCTGTATCGGCTGGTAATGTGGCTAATGGCGCATAGTGAAAAAATGGAGGACCTTCTGGAGGGCAAACCCGTCGTGATCATTGAAGACGGCGAGCTGGCATGGTCAAAGCTCAATAGCGCCAATATGACGGAATTTGAATTCTTTATGGAACTGCGTTTGAACGGCGTGGAGCAATTGGGACAAGTGAAACTGGCTATTCTGGAGACGAATGGGCAAATCAGCGTCTACTTCTTTGCCGATGAAGACGTAAAGCCGGGGCTCAGTATTTTGCCTAAACGTTGTACGCAACGATTTAAAGTAATACCTGAAGCAGGGGACTATGCCTGCATACGTTGTAGCGAAGTGGTGCAAATGAAGGCCGGAGATCATCAATTATGTCCGCGCTGTGCAAATCCAGAATGGTCGAAGGCCAGTCGGGCAAAACGGGTTACCTGACAGCAAAAATCTCGGTTTTTACCCGTCAATCCGATAGATTCTGTTGTGTGACCGATGACACATTTTTGCCCTTGCCAGTTTTACCCATTGCGGCGCGTGTCACTGAATGATAAAACCGATATCCACAGGAATAACTTATACCAATGTCTGTCACCGGATTATCGTCAATGACAGGATGTTGATTGGACAACAACACAACGTGGTGAGGGGAAATGGCTCAGGTCTTCAATTTTAGTTCAGGTCCGGCAATGTTACCGGCAGAAGTACTTAAACTGGCTCAACAGGATCTTTGTGACTGGAACGGTCTTGGCACGTCAGTGATGGAAATTAGCCACCGTGGCAAAGAATTCATCCAGGTCGCAGAGGAAGCGGAGCAGGATTTTCGCGATCTTCTCAGCATCCCTTCCAACTATAAAGTGTTGTTCTGCCATGGCGGTGGTCGCGGGCAGTTCGCGGGTATCCCGTTAAATATTCTGGGCGATAAAACCACCGCGGATTACGTCGATGCCGGTTATTGGGCCGCCAGCGCAATTAAAGAAGCGAAAAAATACTGCACGCCAAACGTTATTGATGCCAAAGTCACCGTGGACGGCCTGCGTGCTGTTAAGCCGATGAGTGAATGGCAACTTTCTGATAACGCGGCATACCTGCACTATTGCCCGAACGAAACCATCGATGGCATTGCGATCGATGAAACGCCGAATTTTGCCAGCAACGTTGTGGTCACGGCGGATCTGTCCTCTACGATTCTTTCCGCACCGCTTGACGTTAGTCGTTATGGCGTAATTTATGCCGGGGCACAGAAAAATATCGGCCCGGCCGGTCTGACGATTGTCATCGTCCGTGAAGATTTGCTGGGTAAAGCTCATGTCTCATGCCCGTCAATCCTCGACTATACCGTGCTGAATGACAACGATTCCATGTTCAATACGCCGCCAACCTTTGCCTGGTATCTGTCTGGCCTGGTCTTTAAATGGCTGAAAAAGCAGGGCGGTGTTAATGCGATGGATAAAATTAACCAGCAAAAAGCGGAATTGCTCTACGGCGTAATCGATAACAGCGATTTCTACCGTAACGATGTGGCGAAATCCAACCGTTCACGCATGAACGTACCGTTCCAGTTGGCTGACAGCGCATTGGATAAACTGTTCCTGGAAGAGTCTTTTGCTGCGGGCCTGCACGCGCTGAAAGGGCATCGTGTAGTCGGCGGTATGCGTGCGTCCATCTACAATGCCATGCCGCTTGAAGGTGTTAAAGCACTGACCGATTTCATGGTCGATTTCGAACGCCGCCGCGGCTAATCTGCTGTACTTTTCATCCCCACAGCCCGTCTGTGGGGTTTTTATGTCTGTTTTTGAGAGTCGAGTTTCATGGAATCCCTGACGTTACAACCCATTGCGCGGGTGGATGGCACCATCAATCTGCCTGGATCCAAAAGTGTTTCTAACCGCGCTTTGCTGCTGGCTGCATTAGCCAATGGCACCACTGTCCTGACCAATCTGCTGGACAGCGATGATGTTCGCCATATGCTCAATGCTCTGAATGCGTTAGGGATTAGCTATACCCTTTCTGCCGATCGTACCCGCTGCGAGATAGTTGGCAATGGCGGTGTGTTGCACGCAGAAGGTGCAGTTGAGCTGTTCCTTGGCAACGCCGGAACCGCAATGCGCCCGCTGGCCGCAGCGCTATGTCTGGGCAGCAATGACATCGTGCTGACGGGCGAACCGCGCATGAAAGAGCGCCCGATTGGCCATCTGGTTGATGCGCTGCGCCAGGGCGGAGCCAAAATTGACTATCTGGAGCAGGAAAACTATCCACCTTTACGTCTGCGCGGTGGCTTTACCGGAGGCCAGGTTGAGGTAGACGGTAGCGTTTCCAGCCAGTTCCTCACTGCGTTGCTGATGACTGCGCCGCTGGCGCCGCAGGATACGACGATCGCAATTAAAGGTGACCTGGTATCCAAACCTTACATTGATATCACACTGAACCTGATGAAAACGTTTGGTGTTGAAATTGAAAATCAAAACTACCAGCGCTTTGTCGTGAAGGGGCAGCAGCAGTATCAGTCACCGGGTGCATACCTGGTTGAAGGTGATGCTTCTTCCGCTTCCTATTTCCTTGCGGCGGGTGCTATTAAAGGCGGTACGGTAAAAGTTACCGGGATTGGCCGCAACAGCATGCAGGGTGATATTCGTTTTGCCGATGTACTGGAGAAAATGGGCGCAACCATTACATGGGGCGACGATTTTATTGCCTGTACTCACGGCGAGTTGAACGCAGTGGATATGGATATGAACCATATTCCTGATGCGGCGATGACCATTGCAACGGCGGCGCTGTTCGCTAAAGGCACCACGACATTACGTAATATCTACAACTGGCGCGTCAAAGAGACCGATCGTCTGTTCGCGATGGCGACGGAGTTACGCAAAGTGGGCGCGGAAGTGGAAGAGGGGCATGACTTTATCCGCATCACCCCGCCTGCAACATTGCAATTTGCGGACATCGCGACCTACAACGATCACCGCATGGCGATGTGTTTCTCGCTGGTGGCGCTGTCTGACACGCCGGTGACCATTCTTGACCCAAAATGTACCGCCAAAACCTTCCCGGATTATTTCGGACAGTTGGCTCGTATTAGTACATCTGCCTGATTTTATTGCCGCACTTTCGGGTGCGGCACATTCTGACATCTTCGATTGCCTATTTATTCTACACTCAGCTTCAATGATTCTGCATTTTTCACACAAAGATAACGATCGTTGGCGTTGGCGCGTATAATGCGCGGCGTTCACGTTAATGTACGCCCTTTTAAGGAGAAAAAGATGACGGCAATTGCCCCGGTTATTACCATTGATGGCCCAAGTGGTGCAGGTAAAGGCACCTTGTGCAAGGCAATGGCGGAAGCATTGCAGTGGCATCTGTTAGATTCAGGCGCGATCTACCGCGTACTGGCGCTCGCAGCGTTACATCACCATGTTGATGTAACATCTGAAGATGCTCTGGTACCGCTTGCCTCACACCTTGATGTGCGTTTTATCTCAACAGACGGCAACCTGGAAGTCATTCTTGAAGGTGAAGATGTCAGCGGTGAAATACGTACTCAGGAAGTAGCGAATGCCGCCTCTCAGGTTGCGGCGTTTCCCCGCGTGCGTGAAGCGTTATTACGTCGTCAACGCGCATTTCGCGAATCCCCAGGTCTGATTGCTGATGGACGTGATATGGGCACCGTGGTGTTCCCGGATGCGCCGGTGAAAATTTTTCTGGACGCCTCCTCGCAAGAACGTGCGCATAGACGTATGCTACAGTTGCAGGAGAAGGGCTTTAGTGTTAACTTTGAACGCCTTTTGGCCGAGATCGAAGAACGCGATTATCGCGATCGTAATCGTGCTGTAGCGCCGCTGGTTCCCGCTGCTGATGCTTTAGTTTTGGATTCAACCCGATTAAGCATTGAGCAAGTGATTGAAAAAGCGTTACAATACGCGCGCCAAAAACTGGCTCTCGCTTAAGTGCGACCGAATTTGCAGTACCCCCGTTGCAATGGATTGACAGCGGGTATGTTAAACAACCCCATCCGGCATGGAGCCAGGTGGACGTTAAATATGAAACCTGAAGATTAAACATGACTGAATCTTTTGCTCAACTGTTTGAAGAATCCTTAAAAGAAATCGAAACCCGTCCGGGTTCCATCGTTCGTGGTGTTGTTGTTGCTATCGACAAAGACGTAGTACTGGTTGACGCTGGTCTGAAATCTGAGTCCGCCATTCCGGCAGAGCAGTTCAAAAACGCCCAGGGCGAGCTGGAAATCCAGGTTGGTGACGAAGTTGACGTTGCTCTGGATGCAGTAGAAGACGGCTTCGGTGAAACCCTGCTGTCCCGTGAAAAAGCTAAACGTCACGAAGCTTGGATCACGCTGGAAAAAGCTTACGAAGAAGCTGCAACCGTTACTGGTGTTATCAATGGCAAAGTCAAGGGTGGCTTCACTGTTGAGCTGAATGGTATTCGCGCGTTCCTGCCGGGTTCCCTGGTAGACGTTCGTCCGGTCCGCGACACGCTGCACCTGGAAGGCAAAGAGCTTGAATTCAAAGTAATCAAGCTGGATCAGAAGCGTAACAACGTTGTTGTTTCCCGTCGTGCCGTTATCGAATCCGAAAACAGCGCAGAACGCGATCAGCTGCTGGAAAACCTGCAGGAAGGCATGGAAGTTAAAGGTATCGTTAAGAACCTCACTGACTACGGTGCATTCGTTGATCTGGGTGGCGTTGACGGCCTGCTGCACATCACCGACATGGCATGGAAACGCGTTAAGCATCCGAGCGAAATCGTAAACGTTGGCGACGAAATCACTGTTAAAGTGCTGAAGTTCGACCGCGAGCGTACTCGTGTATCTCTGGGCCTGAAACAGCTGGGCGAAGATCCATGGGTAGCTATCGCTAAGCGTTATCCGGAAGGTACCAAACTGACTGGTCGCGTGACCAACCTGACCGACTACGGCTGCTTCGTTGAAATCGAAGAAGGCGTTGAAGGCCTGGTTCACGTTTCCGAAATGGATTGGACCAACAAAAACATCCACCCGTCCAAAGTTGTTAACGTTGGCGATGTAGTGGAAGTTATGGTTCTGGATATCGACGAAGAACGTCGTCGTATCTCCCTGGGTCTGAAGCAGTGCAAAAACAACCCATGGCAGCAGTTCGCGGAAACCCACAACAAGGGTGACCGTGTTGAAGGTAAAATCAAGTCTATCACTGACTTCGGTATCTTCATCGGCCTGGACGGCGGCATCGACGGCCTGGTTCACCTGTCTGACATCTCCTGGAACGTTGCAGGCGAAGAAGCAGTTCGTGAATACAAAAAAGGCGACGAAATCGCAGCAGTTGTTCTGCAGGTTGACGCAGAGCGTGAGCGTATCTCTCTGGGCGTTAAACAGCTCGCAGAAGATCCGTTCAACAACTGGGTTGCACTGAACAAGAAAGGCGCAATCGTAAACGGTAAAGTCACTGCAGTTGACGCTAAAGGCGCAACCGTAGAACTGGCTGACGGCGTTGAAGGTTACCTGCGCGCTTCTGAAGCTTCACGTGACCGCGTTGAAGATGCAACTCTGGTTCTGAGCGTAGGCGACGACGTTGAAGCTAAATTCACCGGCGTTGATCGTAAGAACCGTGCAATCAGCCTGTCTGTTCGTGCTAAAGACGAAGCTGATGAGAAAGATGCAATCGCAACTGTTAACAAACAGGAAGATGCTAACTTCTCTAACAACGCAATGGCTGAAGCTTTCAAAGCAGCTAAAGGCGAGTAATATCGAGTGCTCTAAATCCTTTGTGCTGTTAACGGCACAAAGGGTGACGAGTAGCTTGACAGATTACAGGATTCGTCCTGTAATCAATGACAAAGGGCGGCTACGGCCGCCCTTAATCAATGCAGCAGCTAATTATGCCTTTAAGGAACCGGAGGAATCATGACCAAGTCAGAATTGATTGAAAGACTTGCAACCCAGCAACCTCATATTCCCGCGAAAGCGGTTGAAGATGCAGTTAAAGAGATGCTGGAACATATGGCCTCGACTCTTGCGCAGGGCGAGCGTATTGAAATCCGCGGTTTCGGCAGCTTCTCTTTGCATTACCGCGCACCACGCACCGGACGTAATCCGAAGACCGGCGATAAAGTGGATCTGGAAGGGAAATACGTTCCGCACTTTAAACCAGGTAAAGAACTGCGCGATCGCGCCAATATTTACGGTTAAGTTTTTAGCGAGACTTAACGCCGAGAAAAGCACCCAAATGGGTGCTTTTTTCATTTCTGTCCACCTATCCTGGAATCCTCATCCCAGTTAATTTGTACGTTACAACCATCACTAAATGTCTGCGGAACTCAGGTCGTATAACGATAAATTGATGCCAGACAACCGTCGAAGAGTACTGCACACTCCCTGTAACAGGGAGGTGATTGATGAAAATAACAACGGTGAGTACCTGCGCATTACTCGGCATTCTCCCACTCATGCTATTACCTATGCTGCCAGGCATGTTGTGTATCGGCATTGTATTTTGTCTGGCATGTCTGCTCTGTTTTCTCCCCTACAAATATATGCGTTCCGCCGGACTAACCCTGCTGTTTTTTCTTTGGGGAATCCTGGCCGCGAAAGAGGCTATGTGGGCCGGTAATACGCTGCCTGCGAAAACCCAGCAAGCCCTTGTGCGGATAACCGGAACTGACAATATGACAACGCACTACGGCCAGATCACTCACCTTCAGGGGAAACGAATCTTTCCTGCGCAAGGAATCGTCTTGTACGGGCAGTATTTACCCGGTGATGTTTGTGCGGGTCAGACATGGGCGATGACGTTGAAAGTCCGAGCTGTACACGGTCAATTAAACGAAGGCGGATTTGATAGCCAGCGTCACGCATTGGCGCAGCATCAACTGCTGACGGGACGATTCTTGCAGGCTTCGGTAATCACACCACAATGCAGTTTGCGTTCGCGGTATCTCGCCTCGCTGAAAACGGCACTCACCGACTTTCCCTGGCAGCAGGTCATACTGGGTCTGGGAATGGGGGAGCGCTTGTCTGTGTCACAAGAGGTGAAAACGATTATGCGTGATACCGGCACGGCTCATTTGATGGCTATCTCCGGGCTGCATATTGCGTTTGCAGCATTACTGGCCGCAGGATTGATTCGTGCTGGACAGTTTTTTATGCCAACAAGGTGGATTTGCTGGCAGATGCCATTAGTGGGTGGGATTGTCTGCGCCACATTTTATGCCTGGCTGACGGGGCTGCAACCCCCGGCATTACGAACGGTTGTTGCGCTGCTAGTCTGGGGGGCGCTGAGACTTAGCGGCAGGCAGTGGAGTGGATGGTCGGTCTGGATCTGCTGTCTGGCAGCCATCGTGGTGGTGGATCCTGTTGCTGTTCTTTCGCAAAGCCTATGGTTGTCTGCATCCGCCGTTGCGGCACTGCTGTTCTGGTACCAATGGGTACCGCTCCCGGACTGGCCGCTGTCGCGTGCTGGACGTCAATTTCTGGCGCTGGCTCATCTGCAATTGGGTATTACGCTTCTGCTTTTTCCCGTGCAAATCGCAATGTTTCACGGTTTTAGTCTGACCTCGTTTCTGGCTAATTTGTTTGCCATCCCTTTGGTCACGTTTGTTTCCGTACCCTTGATATTAGCAGGCATGATCATGCATTTAGCCGGGACGGTGATGGTTGAATCAAGCCTGTGGTATCTAGCGGATCGTTCTCTGGCGCTGCTATTTTGGGGGCTCAGAAGTCTGCCTCAAGGGTGGATCAATATTGATGCGCGCTGGCAATGGCTGGCATTTTTACCCGGAATGATGATTATCGCATGGCGACTAAATATCTTGCGTACGCTACCGGTGCTCTGTTTCTCTGTGCTCCTTTTGCTGAGTGGGCCGCTTTGGCGTGCACCGCGTACTGATGTGTGGCAAGTGCATATGCTGGATGTCGGGCAGGGGCTGGCGATGGTGATCGCGCGAAATGGGAAAGCGCTGCTTTACGATACCGGTCTGGCATGGCCTGAAGGCGATAGCGCACAACAGCTGATTATTCCCTGGTTGCGTTGGCATAATCTGGAGCCAGAAGGAATTATTTTAAGCCATGAGCACATGGATCACCGCGGCGGGTTGCACTCCTTACAACAAGCCTGGCCGTCGCTATGGGTAAGAAGTCCGCTGAGCTGGAAAGGTCATCTCCCGTGTTTTCGCGGAGAGCATTGGCAATGGCAAGGGTTAACCTTCAGTGCGCACTGGCCTGTGCGTGGAAATACAGACCAGGGGAATAACCACTCCTGCGTGGTTAAGGTCGATGACGGATATCAGAGTATTCTGCTGACCGGTGATATCGAATCTCCTGCTGAACAAAAAATGCTAAGTCACTATTGGCAGCACCTACAGTCGACGGTGATGCAGGTTCCACATCATGGCAGCAATACTTCATCATCACTGGCACTCATTCAGCGGGTTGACGGGCAGGTCGCACTCGCCTCTGCATCCCGTTACAACGCTTGGCGTCTGCCGTCCTGGAAAGTGAAGCAACGTTATCGGCAACAAAATTATCAATGGCTGGATACCCCCCATCAGGGACAGATTACGCTGGATTTTTATCAAAAAAACTGGCGCATACGCAGCATGCGGGATCAGATTTTACCTCGTTGGTATCATCAGTGGTTTGGCGTGTCGGAGGATAACGGGTAGAATATGCGGCTATTCTAACAAATGCTGGTTTTTTGAATGCATAACGATAAAGATCTCTCTACGTGGCAGACGTTTCGCCGACTATGGCCAACCATAGCGCCTTTTAAATCGGGTCTGATCGTGGCGGGTATAGCGTTAGTCCTTAACGCGGCCAGCGATACCTTCATGTTATCGCTCCTTAAACCATTACTGGATGATGGTTTTGGTAAAACGGATCGCTCGGTGCTGCTGTGGATGCCGCTGGTGGTCATTGGGCTGATGATAGTTCGTGGCTTAACCAGCTATGTCTCCAGCTACTGTATCTCATGGGTGTCAGGCAAAGTGGTCATGACCATGCGCCGCCGCCTGTTTGGCCATATGATGGGCATGCCCGTCTCCTTTTTTGATAAACAGTCTACAGGGACATTGTTATCGCGTATTACCTATGATTCAGAACAGGTTGCGTCATCGTCTTCCGGCGCGCTGATCACCGTGGTGCGTGAAGGGGCCTCAATTATTGGCCTGTTTATCATGATGTTCTATTACAGCTGGCAGCTGTCACTGATCCTGATTGTACTGGCGCCAATTGTGTCAGTGGCAATCCGTGTGGTTTCCAAGCGCTTTCGTAGCATCAGTAAAAACATGCAAAACACCATGGGTCAGGTTACGACCAGTGCGGAGCAGATGCTGAAAGGCCACAAAGAAGTTCTGATTTTTGGTGGTCAGGAAGTCGAAACCAAGCGCTTTGATAAGGTCAGCAACAAGATGCGTTTGCAGGGTATGAAGATGGTTTCCGCTTCTTCTATCTCCGACCCTATCATCCAGCTGATTGCGTCTTTGGCACTGGCCTTCGTGTTATATGCGGCTAGCTTCCCAAGCGTAATGGAAAACCTGACAGCAGGGACAATTACGGTTGTCTTCTCCTCAATGATCGCATTAATGCGTCCGTTGAAATCGCTGACCAACGTCAACGCGCAGTTCCAGCGCGGTATGGCGGCATGCCAGACCTTATTTACGATTCTGGATAGTGAACAGGAGAAAGATGAAGGTAAACGTGTGATCGAGCGTGCTACCGGCGATCTCGAGTTCCGCAACGTGACTTTCACTTATCCGGGACGTGAAGTACCGGCTCTGCGTAACATCAACCTGAATATTCCCGCGGGTAAAACTGTTGCTCTGGTCGGCCGTTCGGGCTCAGGGAAATCCACCATCGCCAGCCTGATTACGCGCTTCTACGATATTGATGAAGGGCAGATTCTGATGGACGGACACGATCTGCGCGAATATACCCTGGCATCACTGCGCGATCAGGTTGCGTTGGTTTCGCAGAATGTGCACTTGTTTAACGATACGGTTGCCAACAACATCGCCTACGCTCGTACCGATATGTACAGCCGTGAGCAGATCGAAAAAGCGGCACAGATGGCCTACGCCATGGATTTCATCAACAAGATGGATAATGGCCTGGATACGGTGATTGGTGAAAACGGCGTCCTGCTTTCCGGCGGACAACGTCAGCGTATCGCTATCGCCCGTGCCTTGTTGCGTGACAGCCCAATTCTGATCCTTGATGAAGCAACATCGGCTCTTGATACTGAATCTGAACGCGCGATTCAGTCTGCGCTGGATGAGCTACAGAAAAACCGTACTTCTCTGGTCATTGCTCACCGTCTTTCAACCATTGAACAAGCCGACGAAATCATCGTGGTGGAGGATGGTCTGATTGTCGAACGCGGAACCCATAGCGAGCTGATTGAGCAGCGCGGGGTGTATGCGCAATTACACAAAATGCAATTTGGTCAATGATCGCACGTATCTGGTCTGGTGAATCGCCGCTGTGGCGATTGTTACTTCCACTCTCCTGGCTGTATGGCCTGGTGAGTGGCGCGATCCGCTTATGCTATAAGTTGGGGCTTAAACGCGCATGGCGCGCGCCAGTCCCGGTTGTGGTGGTCGGAAACCTTACCGCGGGTGGAAACGGTAAAACGCCGGTGGTGATTTGGTTGGTTGAACAACTGCGACAACGCGGGATTCGCGTGGGTGTGGTGTCGCGTGGTTATGGCGGGAAAGCGACTGCTTACCCGCTGTTGCTAACCGCTGATACTACTACCGCAGAAGCGGGCGATGAACCAGTGCTGATCGCCCAACGTACCGGCGTGCCGGTAGCGGTATCCCCGGTAAGATCGGATGCGGTAAAAGCCATTTTGGCCCAACACGACGTGCAGATTATTGTGACGGACGATGGATTGCAGCACTATCGTCTGGCGCGAGATGTTGAAATCGTAGTCATTGACGGCGAACGTCGGTTTGGCAACGGCTGGTGGCTTCCCGCTGGTCCAATGCGGGAACGCGCAGGTCGCCTTAAATCGGTGGATGCGACTATTGTTAACGGTGGCGTTGCGCAACCAGGGGAAATCCCTATGCGACTTGAACCGGGGCTGGCCGTTAATTTACGTACAGGTGAACGCCGTGATGTGGCGCAATTGTCCAATATTGTCGCCATGGCGGGCATTGGTCATCCACCGCGTTTTTTTGCCACGCTGAAAGCATGTGGTGCCAGCGTGCAAAAAAGCATTGCGCTGGCAGACCATCAGTCTCTGACCTACAGTGACGTCAGTGCGTTTGTAGACGCCGGGCAAACGCTGGTCATGACGGAAAAAGATGCGGTTAAGTGCCGGGCATTTGCCGATGAAAACTGGTGGTATTTACCTGTTGATGCACATTTGTCAGGCGATCGGCCTGATGTATTGCTGAATAGCTTAATCTCGCTGACTCGCTAACTGATTCACGCTGCGGCAGCGAATCATTTATGAGGCCATAAATGTCGTTGCCGCGCCTTTCTCTGACGGATGCCCGTCATCTTCACCTTGCTGCTCAAGGTCTGCTGAAAAAAACACGCCGCCGGGCAACCCCGGCAGATATTCTCGCGACCATTTCGCGCATGTCGTTACTGCAAATCGACACCATCAATATTGTGGCGCGCAGTCCTTACCTGGTGCTGTTTAGTCGTTTAGGCGATTATTCCCCCCAATGGCTGGACGACTCGTTACAGCAGGGCGAACTGATGGAATACTGGGCGCACGAGGCCTGTTTTTTGCCGCGCAGCGATTTTATGCTGATACGTCACCGCATGCTGGCCCCGGAGAATATGGGCTGGAAATATAAAGCGGCGTGGATGAAAGAACATGCGCATGAGATTGAGCAACTGCTCCAGCACATCCAGCATAACGGGCCGGTACGCTCAGCTGATTTTGAGCATCCACGCAAAGGGACCAGCGGCTGGTGGGAATGGAAACCGCAGAAGCGTCATCTTGAAGGGTTGTTCACCGCCGGGAAAGTGATGGTCGTGGAACGGCGTAATTTCCAGCGAGTGTATGATTTAACCCATCGCGTCATGCCGCACTGGGACGATGAACGCGATCCACTTTCGCAGGAAGATGCGGAAAGTGTCATGCTGGATAACAGCGCCCGCAGTCTGGGGATTTTCCGCGAACAATGGCTGGCAGACTACTACCGCCTGAAGCGCCCGGCGCTAAAAAACTGGTGCAACGAACGGGCGGAACAGCGGCAGATTATTCCTGTCGACGTTGAGGGGCTAGGAGCCTTGTGGCTGCATAGCCACCTTCAGCCGCTGCTTGAACAGGCGCTGGCGGGCAAATTAACGGCGACTCACAGTGCAGTATTATCACCTTTTGATCCGGTGGTCTGGGATCGTAAACGGGCAGAGCAGCTATTCGATTTTAGCTATCGGCTGGAGTGTTACACGCCAGCACCAAAACGTCAGTACGGTTATTTCGTCTTACCGCTGCTGCATCGCGGACAGTTAGTTGGGCGGATGGATGCCAAAATGCACCGCAAAACAGGTGAGCTGGACGTTATTTCGCTGTGGTTACAGGATGGGGTTAAGCCTGGAGTGACGTTGCAAAAAGGATTGTTTCAGGCGATTGACGATTTTGCCCGCTGGCAACAGGCAACACGCGTGACGCTGGGACGTTATCCTGAAGGTTTATTTGCTGATGCACGCCATGGTTGGGAAATAGACCCAGCCCTTTAAGCGATTATGTTAATATTTACGGATTCACAATCCGGTCCATCTGGAGGAACTATGGATCATCGTCTGCTTGAAATCATTGCCTGCCCGGTATGCAATGGCAAACTCTGGTTTAACCAGGAAAAACAGGAACTGATTTGTAAACTGGATAACCTTGCTTTCCCACTGCGTGATGGCATTCCCGTGTTACTGGAAACCGAGGCCCGCGTTCTGACTGCTGATGAGAGTAAATCATGAGTTTTGTGGTCATTATTCCTGCGCGTTATGCGTCCACACGTCTGCCGGGTAAGCCGTTGCTGGATATCAACGGTAAACCGATGATCGTGCATGTACTGGAGCGTGCGCGTGAATCTGGCGCTGAACGTATCATCGTTGCCACCGATCACGAGGATGTCGCTCGCGCGGTAGAAGCGGTGGGTGGCGAAGTGTGCATGACTCGCGCCGATCACCAGTCTGGTACGGAGCGCCTGGCGGAAGTCGTCGAGAAATGTGGTTTTAGCGATGATACCGTTATTGTGAACGTACAGGGTGATGAGCCGATGATTCCGGCGGTCATTATTCGCCAGGTGGCTGAGAATCTGGCGCAACGTCAGGTCGGTATGGCGACTCTTGCGGCTCCGATTCACAGTGCGGAAGAGGCATTTAATCCGAATGCGGTAAAAGTCGTGTTGGACGCTGAAGGATATGCTCTCTATTTTTCACGCGCGACCATCCCATGGGATCGCGATCGTTTCGCCAAAAGTCTGGAAACGGTGGGGGACACCTTCCTGCGCCATCTGGGCATTTACGGCTATCGCGCCGGTTTTATTCGCCGCTATGTTAACTGGCAGCCTAGCCCGCTTGAGCATATCGAAATGCTGGAGCAGCTGCGAGTGCTGTGGTACGGCGAAAAAATTCACGTTGCCGTCGCAAAAGAAGTCCCGGGTACCGGCGTAGACACTGCCGAAGATCTTGAGCGCGTTCGCGCCGAGATGCATTAGTTTTTCTCACGACACTCACCCATATTGAGGCGTATTTTTGGGAGGAGTGTCGTATCGTTGCGCTTTCCCTCCACTTTTCTTTTCATCAATTGATCTCATCCGGGTGACATCTGTCTGCACGACGCTCATTATGAAAGCAGTAGCATTTATGAGGGCAATCTGAAATGGAACAGTTGCGTGCCGAACTCAGCCACCTGCTGGGCGAAAAACTCAGTCGCATAGAATGCGTGAATGAAAAAGTGGATACGGCCCTGTGGTCACTGTACGACAGCCAGGGAAATCCGATGCCGCTGATGGCGAGAAGTTTCACCACGCCAGGTATGGCGCAGCAGCTGGCATGGAAAACCTCCATGTTGGCGCGCAGTGGTACGGTGCGAATGCCCGTCATTTACGGGGTCTTAACCCACGAAGAGCATCCCGGTCCTGATGTGCTACTGCTTGAGCGTTTACGCGGTGTGCCGGTGGAAGCGCCAGCCCGAACGCCCGAACGCTGGGAACATTTAAAAGATCAGATCGTAGAAGGTCTGCTGTCATGGCATCGGCAGGATAGCCGTGGCTGCGTGGGAATGGTGGATAACACGCAAGAGAATATCTGGCCATCCTGGTATCGTCAGCGTGTTGAAGTGTTGTGGACCACGTTAAATCAGTTCAACAATACCGGGCTGACGATGCAGGATAAGCGGATCCTGTTTCGTACCCGTGAGTGTTTGCCCACTTTATTTGAAGGATTCAATGATAACTGCGTGCTGATCCACGGTAATTTTAGTTTACGTAGCATGCTCAAAGACGCCCGTAGCGATCAGCTTCTGGCGATGGTCGGACCGGGATTGATGCTGTGGGCACCCAGAGAGTATGAATTGTTCCGTTTAATGGATAACGCGCTGGCGGAAAGTCTGCTTTGGCAATACCTGCAACGCGCGCCCGTGGCGGAGTCCTTCATCTGGCGGCGCTGGCTGTATGTGTTATGGGATGAGGTGGCGCAACTGGTCAACACCGGACGTTTTAATCGATCTAACTTTGACCTGGCCACGAAATCACTGCTGCCGTGGCTCGCCTGATGAAAATGTGAACGCCTTATCCGGCCTACAATTCTGCGCTGAACACGTAGGCCTGATAAGACGCGTTAGTGTCGCCATCAGGCAACATTCCTGTCAATGCTCCGATCCTTTTAGCCACTGCCAGATACGCCCCAACGTTTCGTAACCAGCACGATCGCTATGCATCAACCAGACGGGAGAGGGGATCGCGCGCTCCCACGGATTAAGCGGTGAGTCAATCGCTAACTGGTTGGCTGGCGCGGGCAACGGATGTAGTCCGGCCTGTTGGAAGAAAATCATTGCTCGCGGTAAGTGCGATGCGGAGGTCACCAGCAGGAACGGCGCGCTGCCGATGGCCTGCTTAACCGCTGCGGCTTCTTCTTCGGTGTCTTTAGGTTTATCCAGCGTGATGATATCACCGGATGGCACACCCAGTGACTGCGCTACGCGGGCGCCCGCTTCTGCAGTACTGACGTTATTGCTCTTTGCCGCAGCGCCGGTAAAGATAAGCTTCGATCCCGGGTTAGCACGCCAAAGGCGAATACCTTCATTCAGACGCGGAAGACTGTTGCTGATCAGGTTTGAACTCGGCGCCCACTGTGGATTCCAGGTATACCCTCCGCCCAGCACCACAATGTATTCCACTTTTTGTGTATCCTGCCAGGTTGGATAGCTATCCTCAATCGGTTTCAGCAGACTGTCGGCGACGGGCTGCAAGCTTAGAAGTAACAGTGCCAGCCAACTCAGGCTAATGCACACTTTCCCTGTTTTTTGAAAGCGGCTAAACCAGAGCAGCGCCAGGCCTATGCCCATGATAATGAGCATTAGCGGAAGTGGCAGCATCATACCGCCAATCACTTTCTTCAGCGTAAAAAGCATCCTTTTTGGTTCCTTTTTTAACCATACAGCAGGGGATCAGCAGGGATATTACACCAGGAAGGTTCATTCTCGGCGTGGGTGTGACAAAATAGCGGTTTTACTTAGTCACCCTAAAGCCAGCATGTGGAGAGCCCGATGCGGGATCGCAATTTTGATGACATTGCAGAGAAGTTTTCCCGTAACATTTACGGCACCACCAAAGGTCAGCTTCGTCAGACGATCCTCTGGCAGGATCTGGACAAACTTCTTGCCGACTACGCGGGCCAAACGTTGCGTGTGCTTGATGCGGGTGGCGGAGAAGGGCAGACAGCCATTCTGATGGCGCAGCGGGGCCATCACGTCACCTTGTGCGATCTTTCTGCTGAGATGGTGGCGCGAGCGCAACGGGCGGCAGAAGAGCAAGGTGTGAGCGACAACATGCATTTTATACATTGTGCCGCTCAGGACATCCCACAGCATTTGGATTCTCAGGTTGATCTGATATTGTTTCATGCTGTGCTGGAATGGGTGGCCGATCCGCAAGCCGTCTTAAAAACATTGTGGTCGATGTTACGCCCGGGCGGTGCTTTATCGCTGATGTTCTACAATGCAAACGGTCTGTTGATGCGTAATGTGTTGGTCGGTAATTTCGGCTATGTACAGCAGGGAATGTATAAAAAGAAACGGCGCACGTTGTCTCCCGATTTTCCGCGCGACCCTCAGCAGGTCTATGGCTGGCTGGAGGAGATTGGCTGGGAGATAACCGGTAAAACGGGCGTGAGGGTGTTTCATGATTATCTGCGTGATAAACAAAAACAGCATGACTGTTTTGATGCTTTAACAGAAATAGAAACACGTTATTGCCGCCAGGAACCGTATATCAGCCTTGGGCGCTATATTCATGTCACCGCGATTAAACGTCCGGCCCGAGCCGCAGATGCAAGGATAACCTATGAGTGAATTTTCCCAGACAGTCCCCGAACTGGTTGCCTGGGCCAGAAAAAATGACTTCTCCATCTCTCTGCCGGTAGACAGACTTTCGTTCCTGCTGGCGGTCGCCACGTTGAACGGTGAGCGACTTGACGGTGAGATGAGTGAAGGTGAACTGGTGGATGCGTTCCGCCATGTGAGTGATGCGTTTGAGCAAACCAGCGAAACCATCGGCGTCCGCGCCAACAACGCGATCAACGATATGGTGCGTCAACGTCTGCTGAACCGCTTTACCAGCGAGCAGGCTGAAGGCAACGCCATTTACCGTTTAACGCCGCTCGGGATTGGCATCACAGATTACTATATTCGTCAGCGCGAATTCTCTACGCTACGTCTTTCTATGCAGCTGTCAATTGTGGCAGGCGAACTGAAGCGCGCGGCGGATGCGGCAGCGGAAGGTGGTGATGAGTTCCACTGGCATCGCAACGTCTATGCGCCATTGAAATACTCGGTGGCGGAGATTTTCGACAGTATCGATCTGACCCAGCGCATCATGGATGAACAGCAGCAGCAGGTAAAAGACGACATCGCACAGTTGCTAAACAAAGACTGGCGGGCGGCGATTTCCAGCTGTGAAATGCTGCTGTCTGAAACATCTGGTACGCTGCGTGAGCTGCAAGATACGCTGGAAGCGGCAGGGGATAAGCTGCAGGCTAACCTGTTACGCATCCAGGACGCCACGATGACGCATGACGATTTGCATTTTGTCGATCGGCTGGTGTTTGATTTACAAAGCAAGCTCGACCGCATTATTAGCTGGGGCCAGCAGTCAATTGACTTGTGGATCGGCTACGATCGTCACGTGCATAAATTTATCCGTACCGCGATCGACATGGATAAAAACCGCGTCTTCGCCCAGCGTCTGCGTCAGTCCGTGCAGACCTACTTTGACGACCCATGGGCGCTGACCTATGCCAACGCCGATCGTCTGCTGGATATGCGTGACGAGGAGATGGTGCTGCGTGACGAAGAGGTCACCGGTGAACTTCCGGAAGACCTGGAATATGAAGAATTTAACGAGATCCGTGAGCAGCTGGCGGCGATCATCGAAGAACAGCTGGCTATCTACAAATCCAGACAAACACCACTGGATCTCGGTTTGGTAGTGCGCGAGTATCTGGCGCAATACCCACGTGCGCGTCATTTCGACGTCGCGCGTATTGTTATCGATCAGGCGGTACGCCTTGGCGTAGCGCAAGCAGACTTCACCGGACTGCCAGCCAAATGGCAGCCGATTAATGATTACGGAGCCAAGGTACAGGCGCATGTCATTGACAAATATTGAACAAGTGATGCCGGTAAAGCTGGCGCAGGCGCTGGCGAATCCGTTATTTCCGGCACTGGATAGTGCCTTACGTTCGGGCCGCCATATCGGTCTGGATGAACTGGATAATCATGCCTTCCTGATGGATTTTCAGGAATATTTTGAAGAGTTTTACAGCCGCTATAACGTGGAATTGATCCGTGCGCCGGAAGGGTTCTTCTACCTTCGTCCGCGTTCAACGACGCTCATTCCGCGTTCGGTCCTGTCTGAACTGGACATGATGGTGGGTAAAATTCTTTGCTATCTCTATCTCAGCCCGGAACGCCTGGCGAACGAAGGGATTTTTACCCAGCAAGAGCTGTACGACGAGCTGCTAACGCTGGCAGATGAAGCGAAGTTACTGAAGCTGGTGAACAACCGTTCAACCGGTTCTGACGTTGACCGCCAGAAGCTACAGGAAAAAGTGCGTTCTTCGCTCAACCGCTTGCGCCGCTTAGGCATGGTGTGGTTTCTGGGCCACGACAGCAGCAAATTCCGTATTACGGAATCTGTCTTCCGCTTTGGTGCGGATGTGCGTAGCGGTGACGATCCGCGTGAAGCACAGCGTCGCTTAATTCGTGATGGTGAAGCGATGGCGGTCGAGAACCGTCTGCAGCTCAACGATGAGCCCGAAGAGAATCAGCCGGACAGTGGAGAAGAAGAATAATGATTGAACGCGGTAAATTTCGCTCACTTACGCTGATTAACTGGAATGGTTTTTTTGCCCGTACGTTTGATCTCGATGAGCTGGTCACCACGCTGTCCGGTGGTAACGGTGCGGGTAAATCCACCACCATGGCGGCATTTGTTACGGCGCTCATTCCGGACTTAACCCTGCTGCATTTCCGTAACACCACCGAAGCCGGTGCAACCAGCGGTTCACGTGATAAAGGCCTGCACGGTAAGCTGAAAGCAGGGGTTTGTTATTCAATGCTCGACGTCCTCAACTCGCGTCATCAGCGCGTGGTCGTGGGGGTGCGTCTGCAACAGGTTGCTGGTCGCGATCGCAAAGTGGATATCAAACCGTTTGCCATTCAGGGGCTGCCGATGTCGGTACAGCCAACCCAACTGGTGACGGAAACGCTGAACGAACGCCAGGCGCGCGTACTGTCTCTACCTGAGCTGAAAGAGAAGCTTGATGAGATGGAAGGCGTGCAGTTTAAGCAGTTCAACTCAATAACCGATTATCACTCATTGATGTTCGATCTGGGCATCATTGCCCGTCGTCTGCGCTCTGCGTCCGATCGTAGTAAATTCTACCGTCTGATTGAAGCCTCGCTGTACGGCGGGATCTCTAGCGCCATTACCCGTTCACTGCGTGACTACCTGCTGCCGGAAAACAGCGGCGTACGTAAAGCGTTCCAGGATATGGAAGCCGCGCTGCGTGAAAACCGTATGACGCTGGAAGCGATTCGCGTAACCCAGTCTGACCGCGACCTGTTTAAGCATCTAATCAGTGAAGCGACCAACTATGTGGCTGCAGATTATATGCGCCACGCCAATGAACGTCGTATCCATCTGGATAAAGCACTGGAATATCGTCGTGAACTGTATACCTCTCGCAAGCAGCTGGCGGCAGAGCAGTACAAACACGTGGATATGGCGCGTGAACTGGGTGAGCACAACGGTGCGGAAGGCGATCTGGAAGCTGATTACCAGGCCGCGAGCGATCACCTGAATCTGGTGCAAACCGCGCTGCGTCAGCAGGAAAAAATTGAACGCTACGAGGCGGATCTCGAAGAATTGCAGGTCCGTCTTGAAGAACAAAACGAGGTGGTCGCGGAAGCCGTTGACCGCCAGGATGAAAACGAAGCCCGCGCAGAAGCCGCTGAGCTGGAAGTGGATGAGCTGAAAAGCCAGCTTGCCGATTACCAGCAAGCGCTGGACGTCCAGCAAACGCGAGCCATTCAGTATACCCAGGCGATCCAGGCCCTAAACCGGGCGAAAGAGCTCTGCCACTTACCGGACCTGACAGCCGACAGCGCCGCCGAATGGCTGGAGACTTTCCAGGCCAAAGAGCAGGAAGCCACTGAAAAGCTGCTGACGCTAGAACAAAAAATGAGCGTGGCGCAAACCGCGCATAGCCAGTTCGAACAGGCTTATCAGTTGGTGGCGGCTATCAACGGCCCGCTGGCGCGCGGTGAAGCCTGGAGCGTGGCGCGTGAACTGCTGCGCGAAGGCGTGGAACAGCGCCACCTGGCAGAACAGGTTCAGCCGTTGCGTATGCGACTGAGCGAACTGGAGCAGCGTCTGCGCGAACAGCAGGATGCCGAGCGTCTGCTGGCCGAATTCTGCAAGCGTCAGGGTAAACAGTTCGATATCGATGAGCTGGAAGCGCTGCACCAGGAGCTGGAAGCACGCATCGCCGCCTTGTCGGACAGCGTCTCGTCTGCCAGCGAACAGCGTATGACGCTGCGTCAGGAGCAGGAACAGCTGCAATCCCGTATTCAGCATTTGATGAAGCGGGCACCTGTCTGGCTGGCTGCGCAAAATAGCCTGAATCAGCTTAGCGAGCAGTGTGGCGAAGAGTTTACCTCCAGCCAGGACGTGACCGAGTATCTGCAACAATTGCTGGAGCGCGAGCGTGAGGCCATTGTTGAGCGTAATGAAGTCGGCGCACGTAAAAATGCCGTTGATGAAGAGATTGAACGTTTAAGTCAGCCGGGCGGGGCGGAAGATCAGCGTCTGAACGCGCTGGCGGAACGCTTTGGCGGCGTACTGCTGTCAGAAATTTATGATGACGTTAGCCTTGAAGATGCACCGTACTTCTCTGCGCTATACGGTCCTTCGCGTCATGCCATTGTGGTACCGGATCTGTCGCTGATTACCGAACAGCTTGAAGGGCTGACGGATTGCCCGGAAGATCTCTATTTCATCGAAGGGGATCCGCAGTCGTTTGATGACAGCGTCTTCAGCGTTGATGAACTGGAAAATGCGGTGGTGGTAAAAACTGCCGAGCGTCAGTGGCGTTATTCTCGCTTCCCGACGGTGCCTATTTTTGGGCGTGCAGCACGTGAAAGCCGTATCGAAACCCTGCATGCCGAGCGTGAAGGGCTGTCTGAACGTTTCGCCACGCTCTCCTTTGACGTCCAGAAAACCCAACGTCTGCATCAGGCGTTCAGTCGCTTTATCGGCAGCCATCTGTCGGTGGCGTTTGAAGCCGATCCAGAAGCGGAAATTCGCCAACTGAATAGCCGTCGCGTTGAACTGGAACGTGCGCTGACCAATCATGAAAATGATAACCAGCAAAGCCGTATGCAGTTTGAACAGGCGAAAGAGGGCGTCTCTGCGCTGAACCGCCTGCTGCCGCGCTTGAATCTGCTGGCAGATGATACGCTAGCCGATCGCGTAGACGAAATTCGCGAGCGTCTGGATGAAGCTCAGGAAGCCGCGCGTTTTGTACAGCAACATGGCAATCAGTTGGCGAAACTGGAACCTATCGTTTCGGTTCTGCAAAATGACCCTGAGCAGTTTGAACAGCTGAAGGAAGACTATGCGTACTCCCAGCAGATGCAGCGCGATGCGCGTCAGCAGGCTTTTGCGCTGACCGAAGTCGTACAGCGTCGGGCGCACTTTAGTTATTCCGACTCAGCCGAAATGCTGAGCGGCAATAGCGATCTGAACGAAAAATTGCGTGAACGCCTGGAACAGGCGGAAGCCGAACGTACCCGCGCTCGTGAAGCGCTGCGCAGCCACGCCGCACAGTTAAGCCAGTACAACCAGGTCATGGCATCGCTGAAAAGCTCTTTTGACACCAAAAAAGAGCTGCTTAACGATTTACAACGTGAACTGCAGGATATCGGCGTTCGTGCGGACAGCGGTGCCGAAGAGCGCGCGCGTATCCGCCGTGACGAACTGCATGCGCAGCTCAGCAACAACCGTGCACGCCGCAACCAACTTGAAAAAGCACTGACCTTCTGCGAAGCGGAGATGGAAAACCTGACCCGCAGACTGCGCAAGCTGGAACGTGATTATCATGAAATGCGCGAGCAGGTAGTCACCGCCAAAGCCGGCTGGTGTGCAGTCATGCGGATGGTGAAAGATAACGGTGTGGAACGTCGTCTTCACCGCCGCGAGTTGGCCTATCTTTCCGGTGACGAACTGCGTTCGATGTCGGATAAGGCGCTCGGTGCGCTACGTCTGGCGGTTGCGGATAACGAGCACCTGCGCGATGTGTTGCGTCTGTCTGAAGATCCAAAACGTCCAGAGCGCAAAATTCAGTTCTTCGTCGCGGTTTACCAGCATCTGCGTGAACGTATTCGCCAGGATATTATTCGTACCGATGATCCGGTGGAAGCCATTGAACAGATGGAGATTGAGCTGAGCCGTCTCACGGAAGAGTTAACCTCACGTGAACAGAAGCTGGCGATCAGCTCACGCAGCGTGGCGAATATTATTCGTAAGACCATTCAGCGTGAACAGAACCGTATTCGCATGCTGAACCAGGGGCTGCAAAGCGTGTCGTTTGGCCAGGTCAACAGCGTTCGCCTGAACGTCAATGTGCGTGAAACACATGCTACCTTGCTGGACGTACTTTCAGAGCAGCATGAACAGCATCAGGATTTGTTTAACAGCAATCGCCTGACCTTCTCAGAAGCGCTGGCGAAGCTGTATCAGCGTCTGAATCCGCAGATAGACATGGGGCAACGTACGCCACAAACCATTGGTGAAGAGCTGCTGGATTACCGTAACTATCTGGAAATGGAAGTTGAGGTTAACCGTGGCTCTGACGGCTGGCTGCGTGCTGAGTCTGGTGCGTTGTCAACGGGTGAAGCGATCGGGACCGGGATGTCTATTCTGGTGATGGTGGTGCAAAGCTGGGAAGATGAAGGCCGCAGATTGCGCGGGAAAGATATCTCTCCTTGCCGCCTGCTGTTCCTTGATGAAGCTGCACGACTCGATGCGCGTTCTATTGCGACCTTGTTTGAGCTGTGTGAGCGTTTGCAGATGCAGCTGATTATCGCTGCGCCGGAAAACATCAGCCCAGAGAAAGGCACCACCTACAAACTGGTGCGTAAAGTCTTCCAGAACACCGAACACGTTCACGTGGTGGGGCTGCGCGGATTTGCGCCTCAGTTACCGGAACCGCTGCCGGGGACTGAAGATGCCTCCTCGCAGGCAAGCTAAGTAATAAGTAAAAAGGCGGCTACATGGCTAATGCTCGTCAGTTAAGCATGTATGATGAACATGTGATTCTTGCTCAGGGTTCCGTTCACCTCAGTGGTGTCATTTCTCTGAAGCGCAGATACCTGTGAACGTGCAAGGGAGGCTCACCGCCGCCTCCCTTGCAACCCAGGCTCCCGGCGGGAAAATCGTCGCTGCGCGAGTTATTCGTCTTATGCCGTCTGCCTGTCGGGTCGGGGCCGAGCCTGCATCCATGCAGGCCATCCCCTCTGCCCGCATCCCTGCGGGCAGTCCCAGGCAGACGTCAACGCCTCATCGATTTTCAGCCGGACCGGAGTCATTGCTTCAATGCCCTGACTTCCAGTAAAAGCTGTTTTGCTGTTTAAACAAAAAAACGCAGTTGGTCAGGTGTGGGCTGGTCTGGCTGAAAATTGCCGACGTGTTTCCGTAAGGCCGGGAGAGCCAGCATGGATGCTGGCTCAGGGCGCGCTTTGCAGGGACGCTTCCTCGCGCCCGGCCCGGTAGCCAGGAGGAATAAGCGGAGGGTATTGCGTAGCAACAATTTTCCCGCCGGGAGCCGGGATTGTAAAGGGCGTGGCGGAGAACGCCCTTTACACGTTCACGGGAATCCGTGTTTCAGAGAAACAATGAGCATGAGGTGAACGGAACTCTATTTCCGAGATAGCATGTTCTTTACCTCCGGCAGTTTACTGAAACTGAGGCGCTAACTGACAGGCATTACGGCTACATGGCCGCCTTATCTTTTTCCGAAAAGACTTCATGCCTGGTGTAATTTCTTTAGACTTCTTTACATTAGGTTAGGCAAAAAGTTTTTGATGTTTATATACTAAAGGTGAGCCTAACGCGTCACAGGCTTGCTCGTCATACTTCAGTTTGTATTGGCGTTTTACAGGTCCGACCCTCGTTAGAATAAAGGGGAATACAGACGGCCTGGCTATTCAGAGTATGATAAAGAAAACAGGGGGCAAGGGATGTTGCTTAATAAAATGTGTGGTCGTCGGCTGTCGGCAATCAGTTTGTGCCTGGCCGTAACATTCGCTCCACTGTTCAATGCTCAGGCCGATGAGCCTGAAATGATCCCTGGCGATAGCTCTGCGACCGTCAGTGAACAGCCAACAGCGTTATCGCAGCCGCAGGTTCAATCTTCTGCGACGGCTATCATGGCGGGTATTCAACCGCTGCCAGAAGGCGTGTCTGTCGATAAAGCCCGCGCCGAAATACACTCTCAGCTGCCAGCAGGTTATACGCCGGTTTACATGAGCCAGCTGGAACTGCTGTATGCCGCACGCGAAATGAAGCCGATGTGGGAAAATCGTGATGCGGTAAAGGCATTTCAGCAACAGTTAGCCGAGGTCGCAATTGCCGGCTTTCAGCCGCAGTTCACTACCTGGGTTGCACTTCTGACTGACCCGGCAGTAACCGGTCAGGCGAGAGACATCGTGCTCTCTGATGCGATGATGGGGTATCTGCACTTTATCGCTAACATCCCTGTCAAAGGTAATCGCTGGCTTTACAGCGATAAGCCCTATGCGCTAACGACGCCGCCGATTTCCGTCATCAACCAGTGGCAGGTCGCACTTGATAACGGTCAACTGACTTCATTTGTGGCCAGCCTTGCGCCTCAACATCCGCAGTATGCAGCCATGCATGAATCACTGCTCAAGCTGGTGGGCGATACACGTCCCTGGCCACAGCTCACCAGTACAGCAACGCTGCGTCCGGGGGAGTGGAGTAATGACATCCCCGCGCTACGTGAAATTTTGCGTCGAACCGGGATGCTGGAGCCTGCCGTCAGTACGTCTGGCAAAGAAGGGCGTGGTACCTACGATCGTGAATTGGTTGATGCGGTAAAGCGTTTTCAGACGTGGCAGGGACTTGGCGCAGATGGCGCGATTGGCCCTGCGACGCGTGACTGGCTGAACGTGACGCCTGCTCAGCGTGCGGGCGTGCTGGCGTTAAATATTCAGCGCTTGCGCCTGCTGCCGAGTGAGCTGTCTACCGGTATCATGGTGAACATTCCTGCCTATTCGCTGGTTTATTATCAGAATGGCAATCAGGTGCTGGCCTCGCGCGTTATTGTCGGGCGTCCCGATCGTAAAACGCCGATGATGAGCAGTGCGCTAAATAACGTGGTCGTTAACCCACCGTGGAACGTTCCGCCGACGCTGGCACGTAAAGATATTCTGCCTAAGTTATGGAATGATCCGGGATATCTTGAACGTCACGGCTATACCGTAATGCGCGGCTGGAACAGTAAAGAGACGATAGATCCGTGGCAGGTTGACTGGGCGACCATCACTGCGTCCAATCTGCCGTTCCGCTTTCAGCAGGCTCCGGGTGCACGTAACTCGCTCGGCCGCTATAAATTCAATATGCCGAGTTCGGACGCTATTTATCTGCACGATACGCCGAACCACAATCTGTTCCAGAAAGATACGCGGGCGCTAAGCTCCGGATGCGTGCGTGTGAACAAGGCATCTGAGCTGGCGAATATGCTGCTACAGGATGCGGGTTGGAATGATACGCGCATCTCGGATGCCCTGAAGCAAGGGGATACGCGGTATGTGAATATTCGCCAGAATATTCCGGTCAACCTCTACTATCTGACCGCATTTGTCGGCCCTGATGGGCGCACGCAGTATCGTACAGATATTTACAATTACGATCTAACAGCGCGATCCAGCGCACAAATTGTGTCAAAAGCCGAGCAATTAATCAGATAAATGAAGCAGTTCGAGGAAAATGATTGTCGTAAGTTATGCTGGAAACGGGGCAAAATGGCTGTGAGCCCCGTATTTCCTGGGGTTGGGAGCCTTGACGTGGACTACTTAGCCAGATAAGGTTTCCCGCGTGCGCTAGAGCATACATACGATAACATTGACCTTGTAGACCTTAATACCATGGACAAATTTGACGCTAATCGCCGCAAACTGCTGGCGCTTGGTGGCATTGCCCTCGGCGCTGCCATCTTGCCTACGCCTGCGTTTGCAACACTCTCTACCCCACGTCCGCGTATATTGACTCTGAATAACCTGCATACCGGTGAGTCAATAAAAGCAGAGTTTTTTGATGGCAGGGGCTATATTCAGGACGAATTAGCAAAACTTAACCACTTTTTCCGTGATTTTCGGGCCAATAAAGTGAAATCCATTGACCCGGGACTGTTTGATCAACTCTTCCGTCTGCAGGGCCTGCTGGGCACGCGTAAACCCGTACAGCTGATCTCAGGCTATCGCTCTATCGATACCAATAATGAACTCCGTGCACGTAGCCGTGGTGTGGCCAAGAAAAGCTACCACACTAAAGGTCAGGCCATGGATTTCCATATTGAAGGCATCGCATTAAGTAATATTCGCAAAGCTGCGTTATCTATGCGCGCAGGTGGTGTAGGATACTACCCCAGCAGTAACTTTGTGCATATTGACACCGGTCCTGCACGGCACTGGTGATCCATAAGCTTAATGAAACAGGAGCTGTATGAACTATCGTATTATTCCGGTCACTGCATTCGCCCAGAACTGCTCGCTAATCTGGTGTGAGCAGACTCGTCTGGCCGCGCTGGTCGATCCCGGCGGCGATGCCGAGAAAATCAAACAGGAAGTGGATGCCAGCGGTCTGACGCTAATGCAGATCCTGCTTACTCACGGTCATCTTGACCATGTTGGGGCGGCGGCTGAACTGGCACAGCATTATGGTGTACCGGTTATTGGCCCGGAAAAAGAAGATGAGTTCTGGTTACAGGGACTCCCTGCTCAGAGCCGCATGTTTGGCCTGGGAGATTGTGAGCCGCTGACGCCCGATCGCTGGTTGAATGAAGGTGACCGGATAAGCGTTGGCAACGTGACGTTACAGGTTCTGCATTGTCCGGGTCATACACCGGGACATGTGGTCTTCTTTGATGAGCAATCAAAGTTACTGATTTCTGGTGACGTGATTTTCAAAGGTGGCGTAGGGCGCAGCGATTTCCCGCGCGGTGATCACAGCCAACTGATCGATTCGATTAAACGTAAACTTTTGCCGTTGGGCGATGATGTGACGTTTATTCCGGGTCACGGCCCACTTTCTACGCTGGGTAACGAACGGCTACATAACCCGTTCCTGCAGGATGAAATGCCTGTCTGGTAATATCTCAGATAAAAAAAAGGCCGCTATTGCGGCCTTTTTTGTGCGCGATAGATTACAGTACTGCGACAATCGCTTCGCACAGCGGCGCCATATTATCTGGCGTCATTCCTGCCACGTTTACGCGTCCGGAAGCGACGGCATAGACGCCAAACTCTTCACGCAGACGCAGAACCTGTTCTTTGGTCAGGCCGCTGAATGAGAACATGCCGTTCTGTTTGATGATAAAGCTGAAGTCGCGGTTTGCACCTTTCTCCTGCAGCGTATTCACGAACAGTAGACGCATGCGCTGAATGCGCTGGCGCATATCAGTCAGTTCCTGTTCCCAGATGGCACGCAGCGCATCGTTGCTCAGAATCGTGGCCACTACGGATGCACCGTGTGCTGGTGGGTTGGAATAGTTAGCGCGAATGGCTGATTTCATCTGGCTGAACGCACGGTCAACGGTTTCAGTATCGGCAGCAACCAGCGTACAGGCGCCTACACGCTCATTGTACAGTCCAAAGTTCTTGGAGTAGGAGCTGGCAACGATCAGCTCTTTGTGCAGAGCCGCAAATGCGCGCAGACCTTCTGCATCTTCTTCCAGGCCACGGGCAAAACCCTGGTATGCGAAGTCGAACAGCGGTAACCAACCTTTTTCGACAGACATCTGAGCCAGCGTTTGCCACTGTTCCAGCGTAGGATCGATGCCGGTAGGGTTATGGCAGCAGCCGTGGAATAGCACCACGTCGCCAGCCTGCGCTTCGCTGAGGCTTGCCAGCAGCGCATCAAAATCTAACGAGTGGTTTGCTGCATCGTAATAGTTGTATTCACAAACTTCCAGGCCTGCAGAGTTAAAGACGCTCTTATGGTTCGGCCAGCTTGGATTGCTCACCCATACGCGTTTAGCCGACGTATTTTTTGCCAGGAAATCAGCTGCCACACGCAGTGCACCAGTGCCGCCAGGGGTCTGTGCTGTACGTGCGCGTTTGTCGTTGATCAGCGAACTTTCTTTACCAAACAGTAATTCCTGAGTGCAGCGACCAAACTCTGGAATACCGTCAATGCCAAGGTAATTTTTGGTGGTTTCATTTTCCAGTATATATTGCTCGGCTTTTTTAACGCTGGTCAGCACCGGCGTTTTGCCTGTCTCATCTTTATATACACCGATCCCGAGGTTTATTTTTCCAGGGCGGTCATCGGCACGAAACAAATCAGCCAGACCCAAAATGGGGTCGGCAGGAGCGGCGGTAATGTTCTCAAACATGACGAGGTTCCATAGTGATTACAGAAGGGAAGTCCGCTATCAGGTTAACGGTAGATTTACAAAATGCCAACCGTTACTGACGAAAAGCTGAGGTGTTTTTTTAAGACGCAAGAATTCGCTAGCAGATATAAAAAAACAGGACCGAAGTCCTGTTTTATAGGCATTTAACAAAGAGGTCTGCTATTAGAACTGGTAAACGATACCGACTGCTACGGTGTCGTCAGAGTTCACGCCCAGTTTGTTATCAGAGTCGATCTGGTTGATCTGGTAGTCAACATAGGTGGACATGTTTTTGTTGAAGTAGTAGGTAGCGCCTACTTCAATGTAGTCAACCAGATCTTCGTTACCCACGCCTTCTACGTCTTTCGCTTTAGATTTGTTGTAGGAGAGGGATGGACGCAGACCGAAATCGAACTGGTACTGAGCGACAACAAAGAAATCTTCAGTTTTGTTGGCGAAGCCACTGTTTCCGGCACCTGAGATGCGAGTTGCGTTACGGGTTTCACCGTAGTTCGCTGCCAGGTAGATGTTGTTAGCATCGTATTTAACGCCAGTTGCCCACTGCTCAGCTTTTTTGCCGCCGTTGCCGTAGAAAGAGTTTTCCTGCGCGTTGGTGCGGTCAGCAGCGCCGTATGCACCGACGATACCGAAGCCATCCATTTCGTAGCTTACAGAACCGCCAACGCCGTCACCGTTAGAACGACCGGTATTGCCATCACGCTCGTTTTTACCCAGATACTGGATACCGAAGTTCAGGCCGTCAACCAGACCGAAGAAGTTAGAGTTACGGTAGGTTGCAACACCACCCACACGGCCAACGAAGAAGTTGTCGCTGTATGCGGTATCACCACCAAATTCTGGCAGCATATCGGTGTAACCCAGTGCATCGTAAACGATACCGTAGTTACGACCGTAGTCGAAAGAGCCCAGATCGGCATATTTCAGACCAGCAAATGCCAGACGGGTTTTGTTGCCGTTCTGAGCGTCACTGCCGCCTTCAGAGTTATTACCGGCAAAGTTGTATTCCCACTGACCGTAACCGGACAGATCGGAATTAATCTGAGTTTCCCCTTTGAAACCAAGACGGGCATAAGTCTGATCGCCATCGTTGCCAGCGTTATCAGAAAAATAGTGCAGACCTACGGTTTTACCGTATACATCCAGCTTGTTGCCATCTTTGTTATAAACTTCTGCAGCGTTAGCTGCCCCGGCTACCAGCAGAGCAGGGATAACCACTGCCAGAATATTGCGCTTCATCATTATTTATTACCCTCATCGGTTTTTATATGACACCTGCCACTGCCGCCAATAAATTCCGTCAATCAAAATTTACGGAACTATTGATGAGAGTTTGGTGTCTTTATGTGTCTGACAGGCATCTTTCCATTCAAACTACCGTTTCGCTACCGTCAAAGTGCTACAAATATAAAGATTTGGTTTCAAAAAGAAAAAATGTGTAACAAATTGTTATTTTTGTGCAACTTTGTGAACAGCGTCAAACTTCGGATGCCCCTGCGCTTAAAATTCTCGTTTTTATTTCTATTTATATGATTTTCTTATGTTTAATTTTGATAAGGTCATTTTTTCTCCGTTATGCCGGAAAGTTCGGATTTTACAGGTAACGATTTTTGGACGTCTGGAGTGCCGTGCGAGAGGCTAAAAAATGTACTATTTAATCAGAAAATGCTAATCCACAATAAAATTGCTGATTATTTTTTGTGCAAATGTATTGCGATGAAATATTACGTAACAGGTGGAGGGGATTGAAAGGTTGTGTTTAACGTGAGATGGGTATCCAGATAACACGAAAAGGGTATAAAAAAGGCCAGCAATGCTGGCCTTTGAAACAATAACGCACGTTTAGAAGGTGGCGTTACGTGGAGTACGCGGGAACGGAATAACATCACGGACGTTCTGTACGCCGGTGACGTAAGCGATCAGACGTTCGAAGCCCAATCCGAAGCCGGAATGCGGAACGGTACCGTAGCGACGCAGGTCGCGATACCACCAGTAATCCTCTTTGTTCAGACCCATTTCCAGCATACGGGCATCCAGCACGTCCAGGCGCTCTTCACGCTGAGAACCACCGATGATTTCACCGATTCCCGGGGCCAGTACGTCCATTGCAGCAACGGTTTTACCGTCTTCGTTAAGGCGCATATAAAACGCTTTGATATCTTTCGGGTAGTTTTTCACTACCACCGGCGCTTTAAAGTGCTCTTCAGCAAGGTAACGTTCATGCTCAGAAGACAGATCCACACCCCAGTAAACAGGGTTTTCGAACTGTTTACCGCATTTTTCCAGAATGCTTACCGCGTCGGTGTAATCCACCTGCGCGAAGTCAGCGTCAATGAAACGTTCCAGGCGTGAAATCGCGTCCTTGTCGACACGTTCAGCGAAGAATTTCATATCATCCGCACGCTCTGCCAGTACGGCTTTAAACGCGTACTTCAGCATCGCTTCAGCCAGGCCTGCAACATCATTCAGGTCAGCAAAAGCCACTTCTGGTTCCAGCATCCAGAACTCTGCCAGGTGACGACTGGTGTTAGAGTTTTCTGCACGGAATGTCGGGCCAAAAGTATAAATTTTAGACAGGGCGCAGGCGTAGGTTTCACCGTTCAGCTGACCGGAAACGGTCAGGAAGGCTTCTTTACCAAAGAAGTCTTTGTCGAAATCGACTTTGCCCTGATCGTTACGCGGCAGGTTTTCCAGATCCAGCGTAGAAACACGGAACATTTCACCGGCACCTTCCGTATCGGAAGCGGTGATCAACGGAGTCGATACCCAAAAGAAACCCTGCTCGTGGAAGAAACGATGCAGAGCCTGCGCCAGCGTATGACGTACACGCGCTACCGCACCAATCATGTTGGTACGCGGACGCATGTGCGCCACTTCACGCAGATACTCAATGCTGTGACGCTTAGCTGCCATTGGGTAAGTGTCAGGATCTTCAACCCAGCCCGTTACTTCAACCTCAGTGGCCTGAATTTCAAAGCTCTGTCCTTGTCCAGGAGATGCAACGACTTTACCCGTTACGATAACTGAACAACCCGTCGTCAGGCGCAGTACGTCCTGATTGTAATTGGGCAGAGAATTATTGATGACGGCCTGTACAGGATCAAAGCAGGAACCGTCATAAACGGCGAGGAAGGAGATGCCAGCTTTTGAATCTCGGCGGGTACGCACCCATCCGCGCACGGTGACTTCGCTGTCAACGGCTACGCGGCCCTGGAGTACGTCGGCTACAGGCACAACGCTCATAATATTCTCTCTGTTAATAGTCGGATATATAAACACATGTCCACCCGTAATGGGGGGATACCTATGTTACCTGGCATCTGCAATCAGACAAGCAGAATTCGTAGCTGGAGTGAAAGATTTCGGAAATAAACGCGAAAAAGGGAGCCAAAATGGCTCCCTGGAAGGCTTAACTGGCTTTTTTGATATGCGGGAGATCGAAGGCTTTGCGCAGTGCACGAACAAATGCTTTATCGTGGCAGATGGTTTTACCCGGGCTGTCAGATAACTTCGCCACCGGTTTGCCGTTACATTCCACCAGCTTGATCACAATATTGAGTGGCTTAACCTGCGGAATGTCGCATGTTAGCCGTGTCCCAATACCAAAACTCAACTGTACACGGGAAGAGAAGTGGCGGTAGAGTTCAATCGCTTTTTTCAGATCGAGATTATCTGAGAAGACCAGCGTTTTGCTTAGCGGATCAATACCCAGTTTTTCATAATGGGCGATAGCTTTTTCACCCCATTCCACCGGATCGCCTGAGTCATGGCGTAACCCTTGGTAGCGGGTAGCGAACTCAACGCCAAAGTCGCGTAAAAATGCGTCCATGGTGATGCAATCGGTCAATGCAATGCCGAGTTGATCAGGGTATTCATTTAACCAGGCTGCCAGGGCTACGCGCTGGCTGGTGGCAAGTTCTGGACTGATTTGCTGATGAGCCTGGAACCACTCATGCGCCTGCGTACCCATTGGGGTTAATGACAGGCGGCGGGCCAGATCGTAGTTACTGGTGCCGACAAACCAGGGCTCTTGCTGCAGGCGTTTAACGATAGCCTGCTGTACTTCGCGCGAAAAACGACGACGCGTACCGAAATCCATCAAATGGAAGCGGGACATATCGACATCTTTCGTTAAAGCAGAGAATTCTACTAGTTTGCTTTCCAGCTCATCGAGTGCCTGCGGGACGCCTGATTCAGGTGAACGGTAACGGTGTACCAGTTCGCTAATCACCGCTAACAGCGGGACTTCCCACATGATCACTTCACGCCACGGACCGGTTAAGCGGATGTTTAGCTTGCCGTTATCATTGGTGACGTGAACCTGTTCCGGGTTATAGCGGAAATCACGTAACCAGGTGAGGTAATCAGCTTTAAAGAATGGCAGGCCGGAGAGCCACTGGTACTCATCCTCCTGCAGTCGCAGGTGCTGCATAGCATTCACCTGCTCACGAATAGAATCGGCATAAATACCGAGCAGGTCATCGCCACGGCAACGAAATTCAGCCGCTACTTGTACATCATAGTAGTGGTGAAAAACGGCTTGCTGCATATGCAACTTATAAGCGTCTGTATCCAGCAGCGAGTGCAGAACAGGAGAAGCGAATTGTGTCATAGGTGCGCAGTAGCATCCTCTCACGGGAGCGTTTAGTACAATAAACAACTAAGAAAACCGCTGGAGTATACCCTGTTTAGCGATTTATTGAACCCCGATCACACCATAAGCTCTCTTTCTGGTCGAGGGCAATTCGTGCCACGTGTTATGAAAATGTAGCAAAAAGGGTGTTTGTGCCTGAAAAGATGAACATTCTGCGTAGCGCGATTTACGCAACAGGAATAGACTGAAGCCGAGACTCTATTAAAGATGCTAAAGGTTTTTTTATGACACAACAGCCACAAGCCAAATACCGTCACGACTATCGTGCGCCGGATTACCAGATTACTGATATTGACTTGACCTTTGACCTGGATGCTGAAAAAACCGTGGTCACCGCAGTGAGCCAGGCTGTCCGTCATGGCGCGTCCGATGTGCCCCTGCGCCTGAATGGCGAAGATCTGACCCTGGTGTCGATCCACGTGAACGACGAGCCGTGGACAGAGTATAAAGAAGAAGAGGGCGCTCTGGTCATTAGTCAGTTGCCGGAACGTTTTACGCTGCGTATCGTGAATGAAATTAGCCCAGCGGCCAATACCGCGCTGGAAGGGCTGTACAAGTCTGGCGAAGCGCTGTGCACCCAGTGTGAAGCGGAAGGGTTCCGCCATATTACCTGGTATCTGGACAGGCCTGATGTCCTGGCGCGTTTTACCACCAAAATTATCGCCGATAAAACCCAATATCCGTTCCTGCTCTCTAACGGCAACCGTGTGGCGCAGGGCGAACTGGAAAATGGTCGTCACTGGGTACAGTGGCAAGATCCGTTCCCGAAACCGTGCTATCTGTTTGCGTTGGTAGCCGGTGATTTCGACGTTCTGCGCGATACCTTTATCACCCGTTCCGGGCGTGAAGTGGCGCTGGAACTGTACGTCGATCGCGGCAACCTTGACCGCGCGCCGTGGGCGATGACCTCGCTGAAAAACTCCATGAAATGGGATGAAGAGCGCTTTGGCCTCGAGTATGACCTCGACATCTATATGATTGTCGCTGTGGATTTCTTCAACATGGGCGCGATGGAGAATAAAGGTCTGAACATCTTTAACTCCAAATATGTGCTGGCACGTACCGATACCGCCACCGACAAAGACTACCTCGATATTGAGCGCGTTATCGGTCATGAGTATTTTCACAACTGGACCGGCAACCGTGTGACCTGCCGTGACTGGTTCCAGTTGAGCCTGAAAGAAGGCTTAACCGTGTTCCGCGATCAAGAGTTCAGTTCCGATCTCGGCTCACGCGCGGTAAACCGCATCAGCAATGTGCGCACCATGCGTGGTCTGCAGTTTGCTGAAGATGCCAGCCCGATGGCGCATCCTATCCGTCCGGATATGGTCATTGAAATGAACAACTTCTATACCCTGACCGTGTACGAAAAGGGCGCTGAAGTCATTCGTATGATCCACACCCTGCTCGGTGAGGCTAACTTCCAGAAAGGGATGCAACTGTACTTTGAGCGTCATGACGGCAGTGCTGCAACCTGTGATGATTTCGTGCAGGCGATGGAAGATGCTTCTAACGTTGATCTCTCCCATTTCCGCCGCTGGTACAGTCAGTCCGGTACGCCGATTCTGACCGTGCGTGATGACTACAATCCGTCAACTGAGCAGTACACGCTGACGATCAGCCAGCGCACGCCGGCCACGCCGGATCAGGCCGAAAAACAGCCGCTGCATATTCCTTTCGCCCTCGAGTTGTATGACAACGAAGGGAAAGTGATCCCGTTACAAAAAGGCGGGCACCCGGTGAATTCTGTACTCAACGTCACCCAGGCAGAGCAGACCTTTGTCTTTGATAACGTCTACTTCCAGCCGGTTCCGGCGCTGCTGTGCGAATTCTCCGCGCCGGTAAAACTGGAATACAAATGGAGCGATCAGCAGCTGACCTTCCTGATGCGTCATGCGCGTAACGATTTCTCTCGTTGGGACGCGGCGCAAAGCCTGCTGGCGACCTATATTAAGCTTAACGTTGCCCGTCATCAGCAGGGACAACCGCTGTCGCTGCCGGTACACGTGGCTGATGCATTCCGCGCAATTTTACTGGATGAGAAAATCGATCCGGCGCTGGCGGCAGAGATCCTGACGCTGCCTTCAGTAAATGAAATAGCCGAACTGTTCGACATCATCGATCCGGTGGCGATAACCGAAGTACGCGAAGCGTTAACCCGTACGCTGGCGGCCGAGCTGGCAGATGAATTCCTCGCCATCTATAACGCTAATCATCTTGATGAGTACCGCGTTGAGCATGCCGATATTGGCAAGCGTACGCTGCGCAATGCCTGCCTGCGTTTCCTGGCCTTTGGCGAAACCCATCTGGCTGACACGCTGGTAAGCAAGCAGTATCGTGAAGCTAACAATATGACCGATGCGCTGGCGGCTCTATCCGCGGCAGTGGCGGCGCAGCTACCTTGTCGCGACGCGCTAATGCAGGAGTATGACGATAAGTGGCACCATGACGGTCTGGTGATGGACAAATGGTTTATCCTGCAATCCACCAGCCCGGCGAAAAACGTGCTGGAAACGGTACGCGGCCTGCTGAAGCATCGCTCTTTCAGTATGAGTAACCCGAACCGAATCCGTTCGCTGATCGGTGCCTTTGCAGGTAGCAACCCGGCGGCATTCCATGCGGAAGATGGTAGTGGATATCAGTTCCTGGTCGACATGTTGACTGAGCTTAATAGTCGTAACCCGCAGGTGGCGTCACGTCTGATTGAGCCGCTGATTCGCTTAAAACGTTATGATGCAAAACGTCAGGCGAAAATGCGTGCGGCGCTGGAACAGCTGAAAGGTCTGGAGAATCTCTCCGGCGATCTGTTCGAGAAGATTGACAAAGCGTTAGCCTGAAACGTTGACCTGTAGTTTAGTAGGCCGGATAAGGCGGTAACGCCGCCATCCGGCAAAAGGCCCGGTAAGCGCTACCGGGCCTGGTTTTCTGAGCGGTTATCCATGTCGAAGAATCGGTTGTTCCGTCTCGCCGCGTTTCATAACCCGGTTCAACACTTCCGCTTCCAGATCGGATAACCGTACCGATCCCAAACGGCGGGGGCGCTGAATATCCACCGTCAGATCCAACCCGATTTTTCCGTCCTCAATCAGCAACACGCGATCGGCCATTGCCACCGCTTCACTGACGTCATGAGTGACCAGCAGTACGGTAAAGCCGTGCTCTTGCCATAAAGAGACGATCAGATCCTGCATTTCAAGGCGGGTTAGGGCATCCAGAGCGCCGAGGGGTTCATCCAGCAGCAGCAAACCGGGGCGATGAATTAATGCCCGTGCCAGGGCTACACGCTGTTTTTGTCCACCGGACAGCGCAGCCGGCCATTCGTGAGCACGACTCTCCAGCCCAACGGCGGCCAGCGCATCTCGGGCCGCATCGCGCCACTGACCTTTCAGCCCCAGGCCCACATTATCGATAACCGTCTTCCATGGCAGCAGACGCGCATCCTGGAACATCATACGCGTATCATCCTGAATTTCCGCCAGTGGGGTGGTTCCGGCAAGTAATGCGCCTGAGGTCGGCGATTCCAGCCCTGCCAGCAGACGCAGCAACGTACTTTTACCGCCGCCGCTGCGGCCAACCACGGCAACAAACTGTCCGGCCGGAATATGCAAATCTAATTGATTGAGCACTGTATTGGCGGCGTATTGTTTTGTCACGGCGCTCAGCAACAGCGGTGTACCCTGGTTCAGGCGAGCGGTATTCATACGGTAGCCTCCTTTACATGGTAAGCCGGATGCCAGCGTAGCCAGACTCGCTCCAGCAGTTGGGCGCTGATGTCGGCAAGTTTGCCAAGCAGGGCGTAGAGAATAATGGCCACCACGACCACATCGGTTTGCAGAAATTCGCGGGCGTTCATCGCCAGGTAACCAATACCGGCATTGGCAGAAATGGTTTCCGCCACAATCAGCGTCAGCCACATCAGCCCGAGAGCGAAACGCACGCCGACCATAATCGAGGGCAGGGCGCCGGGGAGGATCACATGAACAAACAGTGAAAAGCCGGATAATCCATAGCTGCGCGCCATTTCTACCAGCCCACGATCGATACTACGGATCCCATGCCAGGTGTTGATGTAAATTGGGAACAGCGTGCCCAACGCCACGAGAAAGATCTTGGCGGATTCATCAATGCCGAACCACAAAATCACCAGCGGGATCAGCGCCAGATGCGGTACGTTACGCAGCATCTGCACCGAGGTATCCAGCAGGCGTTCTCCCCAACGCGAAAGACCGCTGATAAGTCCCAGTGTCAGGCCAATCGATCCACCGATGGAGAATCCGATCAGCGCGCGCCAGGAACTGATGGCCAGATGCTGCCAAAGCTCGCCGCTGGCGGAAAGCGTCCAGAAAGCTTCGATAACACCTTCCGGAGAGGGCAGAATGCGAGTGGACAGCCAGCCCATTGAAGATGCGAGCTGCCAGAGCGCCACCAAACCTACCGGTAAAAACCAGGGCGCGAGGCGTAATAACCATCTGTTTTTCGGCGTTGCCATTAGCCGCTCCTTAACTTTGCGCGACTTTGCGCGGGATAAATTCGTTTGCCACCGCTTCACCTTGTTGTTGCAGGTATTGCGGCTGCGGAATTTCCGGTATAGCAACATCCAGATGCGGGAACAGCAGCTCGCCAACCTTGTATGCCTCTTCCAGATGTGGGTATCCGGACAACACAAAGCTGTCGATTCCCAGCGCGGCATACTCGTTGATACGCGCCGCGACAGTCGGACCATCTCCGACCAGCGCGGTACCCGCGCCACCGCGTACCAGTCCAACGCCTGCCCACAGGTTCGGACTAATTTCCAGTTTGTCGCGTTTACCATTGTGCAGTGCAGCCATTCGCTGCTGACCAACCGAATCCGTTCTTGAGAAGGCGGCCTGGGCTTTGGCAATGGTGTCGTCATCAAGGTGGGCTATCAGACGATCCGCTGCCTGCCACGCCTCGTGGGTTGTCTCCCTTACGATCACATGCAGACGAATACCAAAGCGGATCTTGCGCCCGAGCGCCGCTGCTTTGGCCCGCACCTGTTCAATCTTCGCTTTCACCTGTTCCGGCGGCTCGCCCCAGGTCAGATAAAGATCAACCTGCTCGGCAGCAAGGTCTTGTGCGACATCAGACGAGCCGCCGAAATAAAGTGGTGGCCGGGGTTGTTGTACGGGAGGGAAAAGCAGCTTCGCGCCGCGGACATGAATATGTTTGCCGTTGAAATCCACCGTTTCACCTTGCAGCAAGCGCCGCCAGACCTGAGTAAATTCAGCAGAGGCTTCATATCGTTCTGTGTGATCGAGGAACACGCCGTCGCCTGCCAGCTCCTGCGGATCGCTGCCGGTCACCAGGTTAAATAACGCCCGGCCATTTGAGAGTCTGTCGAGCGTCGCAGCCTGACGTGCGGCAACCGTTGGCGAGGTGACGCTTGGGCGCAGCGCGACCAGAAACTTTAATCTCTGGGTGACCGGGATCATCGAAGCGGCGACCAGCCAGGCATCTTCGCAAGAGCGACCGGTTGGGATCAGGACGCCGGTAAATCCAAGACGATCGGCCGTTTGCGCGATTTGTTGCAGATAACTGTGATCGACCGGGCGCGAACCTTCTTCCGTTCCAAGATAATGACCGTCACCGTGGGTGGGTAAAAACCAGAACATATTCAGACTCATAATTTTTCTCCTGCCTGCTGAGTGGGTTGCCAGATACGCTGGCGAATATCGATTTTTTTCGGCACCAAACGGTTGTCATAAAACAGATCGGCGGTTTGTTGTTGCAGGGCAGCAACAGAGGCGTTGACTGGCACAATGGTGGTTGGCGGACGGTGATCCAGATAAGACGCAATCACCGGTTCAGGCAGCCCCATGGTTTTGGCCAGCAGGGTAATGCTTTGCTGGCGCTGACTGAGCGTTAACGCATCGGCCTGGCTAAAGGTATCCAGTACGCCAAGTACAAAAGCGCCGTTTTTCTCGGCATAAGGACGGGCGGCGAGATAAAACGAACCGGTTTGCTTGAGGTCTGAGCCGTCTTTCAGTACGCGTACATCACCTTGCAGTAACGCGGCGGAATAATAGGGATCCCAGATAGCCCACGCATCCACGTTTCCTTGCTGAAAGGCCGCTCGCGCATCGGCGGGAGTCAGATACGTCGGTTGAATATCGGTAAATTTCAGTCCGGCCTGTTGCAGCGCCCGGAGCAGTAAATTGTGGGCGCTGGAGCCTTTCTGGAAGGCGACTTTATGTCCTTTAAGCTGCGCGACGCTCTGGATCGGGCTATTTTTTGGCACCAGAATCACTTCGGCTTTCGGTTTGGGCGGCTCGACGCCCACGTAAACCAGATCGGCCCCGGCTGCCTGGGCGAAGATCGGCGGAATGTCACCGGTACTGCCGAGATCGATACTGCCGATATTGAGTGCTTCCAGCATTTGCGGTCCAGCCGGGAATTCGACCCACGAGATTTTAGTCTGCGGATAGCGTTTCTCGAGTAGCTGATGGCTTTTGGCCAGCACCATACTGACGCTTCCTTTCTGGTAACCAATACGCAGGGCATCGGGGGCCGATTCTGCGGCATGCCCCAGCGTTGACAGCGACAACAACCCGGTGAGTGCCAGCCATGACGTGTGACGCCTGAGAAAATCAAGCATGAGTGGCACCTCGCAGGGTGTTCAGTTGAGGAAGTTGGACATCGCGACGATGCAACGCCAGCCAGAAGGTATCGAGCGCACTGTCCAGACGCTGCTGAAGGTTGGGCGTAAACTGAGGTTTATGTTGATAATCAATTACCTGTGAATCATCAGCAAACACACCGTGCAGGATCTCCTGGGCCTTTAATGCGCTCAGTACCGGTTTCAGCGCGTAATCGACGGCAAGTAAATGCGCCACGCTGCCGCCGGTCGCCAACGGCAAAACCACTTTCCCTTCCAGCGCCCGCTCGGGGAGTAGATCGAGCAGGGTTTTCAGGGCGCCAGAGTAAGCGGCTTTATAGACTGGTGTTGCGACAATCAGCCCGTCTGCATCCTGCAATTGTTCGATAAATGTGTTCAGCGCCGGACTGTCGAAACGAGCATAGATCAGGTCTTCCGGGGCAAAATTGTGCAGGTTCCAGTGAAAGATTTCGACATCCTGACCGTGAAGTTTTTCTCGGGCATATTCCAGTAACGCACTGGATCGAGAGGGAAAGCGAGGGCTCCCCGCCAGAGTGATGACGCGCATAATTTCATTCTCCACTTATAACTAATTGTTTGCTTTTGGTTAACATTGATAACAATTTGAGCAGTCTGGCAGAGAGATTTTGTTTATCGAAATGATTTATACGGCATAGAAAAGTTGGAAATTGAATAAAAAGGCAGAGGCGAGGAAAACGATTGCTATTTATTGCCGCAGGTCAATTCCCTTTTTGCTCGCGATCGCACATAATACGCCCCCGGTTTGCACACCGGGAATCCAGGAGAGTTCATGTACTACCCCTTCGTTCGTAAAGCCCTTTTTCAGCTCGATCCAGAGCGCGCTCATGAATTGACATTCCAGCAATTACGTCGCATTACCGGCACACCGCTTGAAGTGCTTGTACGCCAGAAAGTACCGGCAAAACCGGTTACCTGTATGGGGTTGACGTTTAAAAATCCGCTCGGGCTTGCTGCCGGACTGGATAAAGACGGGGAGTGCATTGATGCGCTCGGCGCGATGGGATTTGGTTCCATTGAGATTGGTACCGTGACGCCACGCCCTCAGCCGGGTAACGATAAACCGCGTCTGTTCCGTCTGGTCGATGCAGAAGGTTTGATCAACCGCATGGGGTTTAATAACCACGGGGTTGATAACCTGGTTGAGAACGTTAAAAAATCGCATTTCGACGGTATTCTGGGGATTAATATTGGTAAGAACAAAGATACCCCAGTAGAGAACGGCAAAGATGACTATCTGATTTGTATGGAAAAAGTCTATGCCTATGCTGGTTATATCGCGATTAATATCTCTTCGCCGAATACGCCGGGATTACGTACGCTACAATACGGCGAGGCGCTGGACGATCTCCTGACGGCAATTAAAAATAAGCAAAACGATCTGCAAGCGATCCACCATAAATATGTTCCGGTGGCGGTAAAGATCGCGCCGGATCTTTCTGTGGAAGAACTGATCCAGGTCGCCGATAGTTTAGTTCGTCATAATATTGATGGCGTAATTGCGACTAACACCACCCTCGATCGTTCTCTTGTTCAGGGAATGAAAAATTGCGATCAAATGGGTGGTCTGAGCGGTCGACCGTTGCAATTAAAAAGTACAGAAATTATTCGCCAGTTGTCTCAGGAATTAAAAGGTCAGCTGCCGATTATTGGTGTTGGTGGTATCGACTCGGTGATTGCTGCACGTGAGAAAATAGCTGCTGGTGCAACCCTCGTACAGATTTATTCGGGCTTTATTTTTAAAGGTCCGCCGTTGATAAAAGAAATCGTCAGCAATATCTGAATGCTACCTTAATCACAAACCAGGGCTTTATTTCTAGCCCTGGTTGTTTTATATTCCTTTACTGTTGCTTATTTAAACATTCTGAGCTTTTATTATTAGGGCAATAAACGAAGCGGCAAAAGGATACTGTCGTAACGGTGATGATTAAGGAAAGGAGAGAAACTGATGCGAATTAAACCCGACGATAACTGGCGCTGGTATTATGATGAAGAGCACGATCGAATGATGCTCGATTTAGCCAATGGCATGTTATTCCGTTCGCGTTTTGCTCGTAAAATGCTCACTCCTGATGCATTTTCTCCGTCAGGTTTTTGTGTTGATGACGCCGCGCTTTATTTTTCCTTTGAAGAAAAATGTCGCTACCTGGATTTAGCCAAAGAACAAAAAGCGGAACTGGTGCTTAATGCGCTGGTGGCGATTCGTTATCTCAAACCGCAAATGCCAAAAAGCTGGCACTTTGTCGCACACGGTATTAACTGGTCGCCGGTCGTGGGTGACGCAGCCTGTGTTGATTTAAGCGATACCGATGAACAGGTAAACCTGTTAGTGGTTGAGCCGGGTGAAAACGCCGCGCTTTGCCTGCTTGCGCAACCTGGCGTGGTTATCGCCGGGCGTACGATGCAGCTTGGCGATGCGATTAAAATAATGAATGACAGACTGAAACCGCAGGCCGTTGTTGACAGTTTCAGCCTTGAGCAGGCGGTTTAGCTCTCCAGCCTGATTGCCGTTTTGGGAACACAGCTACAGCAAAGAATTGTTCCGTCGTCCCCCATCGCTGATTTCTTCAACGGGCTAACTTCGCCTTCTACCAGTCGAATTCGACAGCATCCGCAAATGCCTGCCCGGCATGAATAGGGAACCCGGATACCCTGGTTTTCCAACTGCTCAAGCAATACCTGCTGATTATTTCCGCGAAAGGTCTGTCCCTGCCAGTCAATAAGCAACGTGGCATCAGGTTGTTGTTCGGGTGTAGTTTCGTCTGATTCAGCCGCGCCGTACGCTCTGGCGGGGCCGGTTGCCAAAATTTCTACCTCATCGCCGACGCGAATAACGCCACTGTTACGCGCGATAAGATTCTGACCGAAATCGACATCGCCGTTATCTACCGCAGTGCGGAAGGTTTGCAATGTGGCAAGCGGTTCACCGGATGGATGTTTCTGGCCTTTTTCCGGGCTAACTGTCGTAAAAATACAGCGGCTACAGGGTTTTGCTACATCAAAAATGACGTCGCCAATACGAATCACTTTCCAGGTATCTTCTTCCCAGGCACCAGCTCCCGAAACTACTATATTGGGGCGAAACTGTTCCATTTTGACGCTTGCCGGACAGCGCTGTTGCAGATCGCGCAGGGATGCTTCGTTGGCCAGCAGATAGGGATAACCATCAGCGAAGGATAAAGGAACATCAACATGGCGTTTTACACGGCGCGTCAGCTGCGGGCCGACCCAGCGTAACTGTACTTCACGGGAGAAAAAGCCGCTAAGCCACTGGTTGATAGCCGCTGGTGCAATACGCGCGGTAAAATGGTTTCCCCATACTTCCGTCGGCGCATCTTGGCTAGCGAAATCGGCAAATCGCACGAGCGCGCTGCTGCCATCTGGAGCTGTAAGATGCAGCCCATCGTGGAATGGGGAAGGCGTAAAACGGACCATTTGTGGGAACTGGCGGGCAGTTATGAACGTTCCGTCAGGTTCAGTGATCATAAATATGCGATCAAAGGCGAGACCGCTAATATCTGCCAGGGCATGCGTAAGCCCAATGCCGCGCATTGATTTAACCGGATGAATAAAAAGTCGGGTTAACGTGACCACTGTACAGCCCCTCGAATGAAAATAAGCCTTCAACTTTATGACATACAGCCCATATTAGCTATAATGCGCAGCAATTTTCTCGGAGTAAAAGTGACATTATGAATTCTCTGTTTGCCAGTACGGCCCGCGGGCTGGAAGAGCTGTTAAAAACTGAACTGGAAAACCTCGGCGCGCTGGAGTGTCAGGTCGTTCAGGGTGGGGTCCATTTTAAGGGCGACACACGGCTTGTATACCAGAGCCTGATGTGGAGCCGCCTGGCCTCGCGCATTATCCTGCCGATGGGAGAGTGCAAGGTCTACAGCGATCTTGATCTGTACCTCGGCGTTCAGGCAATCGACTGGACAGAGATATTTAACCCTGGTGCTACGTTTGCCGTCCATTTTAGCGGACTGAACGAGACCATTCGTAACAGCCAGTACGGCGCACTGAAGGTCAAGGATGCGATTGTCGATGCCTTTACCCGCAAAAATATGCCGCGTCCGAATGTGGATCGTGAATCTCCGGATCTGCGCATCAACGTCTGGTTGAACAAAGATACTGCCAGCATTGCGCTCGATCTGAGCGGTGACGGTTTGCATCAGCGTGGCTATCGCGATCGCGCGGGTCAGGCACCGATTAAAGAGACGCTGGCCGCGGCAATTGTTATGCGTTCTGGCTGGCAGCCGGGAACCCCGTTACTCGATCCGATGTGTGGTTCCGGCACGCTGCTGATTGAAGCGGCAATGTGGGCGACCGATCGCGCGCCGGGTCTGCACCGTGGATACTGGGGCTTCAGCGGTTGGGCGCAACACGACGAAGTTGTCTGGCAAGAAGTTAAAGCCGAAGCGCAGGTGCGTGCGCGTAAGGGACTGGCTGACTATACCTCGCATTTTTATGGATCCGATAGCGATGCGCGCGTGATTGAAAAAGCGCGTAGTAATGCTCGCCGCGCCGGTATCGCCGATCTGATGACGTTTGACGTGAAAGATGTCGCCAAACTGAGCAATCCGCTGCCGAAAGGGCCGTATGGGACAGTTATCAGTAACCCGCCTTACGGCGAACGTCTGGATAGCGAACCGGCGCTGATTGCCCTGCACAGCCTGCTGGGCCGTACGATGAAAAACCAGTTTGGCGGCTGGAATTTGTCGCTGTTCAGCGCCTCGCCGGATCTGCTCAGCAGCCTGCAATTACGTGCCGACAAGCAGTTCAAAGCGAAAAACGGTCCGCTGGATTGTGTGCAGAAGAATTATCACGTTGCAGAGACCACTGCGGACAGCAAGCCTGCCACGGTCGCGGAAGATTATGCCAACCGCCTGCGCAAGAATATTAAGAAGCTGGAAAAATGGGCGCGTCAGGAAGGCATTGAATGCTATCGCCTGTATGACGCTGACCTGCCGGAATACAACGTTGCAGTAGATCGTTACGGTGATTGGGTCGTGGTTCAGGAATACGCACCGCCGAAGACGGTTGATGCGCAAAAAGCACGTCAACGCCTGTTCGACATCATTGCCGCCACGCTGTCAGTACTGGAAATCGCGCCAAACAAACTGGTGCTGAAAACCCGTGAGCGTCAGAAAGGCAAGAATCAGTATCAGAAGATGAATGAGAAGGGTGAATTCATTGAGGTAAGCGAGTACAACGCGCGCCTGTGGGTGAACCTGACTGACTACCTTGATACGGGTTTATTCCTCGATCACCGTATTGCGCGCCGTATGTTGGGGCAGATGAGTAAAGGTAAGGACTTCCTCAACCTGTTTTCCTACACCGGTAGCGCCAGCGTACATGCAGGATTGGGCGGTGCGCGTAGCACCACGACGGTCGATATGTCGCGTACCTATCTGGAATGGGCGGAACGTAACCTGCGCCTGAACGGATTGAGCGGTCGCGCTCACCGTTTAATTCAGGCTGATTGCCTGGGCTGGCTGCGTGATGCGAATGAACAGTTTGATCTGATTTTCATCGATCCGCCGACGTTCTCTAACTCAAAACGTATGGAAGATTCGTTTGATGTGCAGCGCGATCATCTGGCGCTGATGAAAGATCTGAAACGTCTGCTGCGTAAAGACGGCACGATTATGTTCTCCAACAACAAACGTGGGTTCCGTATGGATCTCGACGGTTTGGCTGAACTGGGATTGAAAGCACAAGAAATTACCCAAAAAACGCTTTCCCAGGATTTTGCCCGTAACCGTCAGATCCACAATTGCTGGCTGATTACCGCAGCCTGAAAGGATAAATAAATGTCATTGATCAGTATGCATGGTGCATGGCTGTCGTTCAGCGATGCGCCGCTTCTTGATAATGCAGAACTGCATATCGAAGATAACGAACGCGTCTGTCTGGTTGGCCGTAACGGCGCAGGTAAATCGACGCTGATGAAGATCCTGAACCGTGAGCAGGGGCTTGACGACGGGCGTATCATTTATGAGCAGGATCTGGTTGTGGCGCGTCTGCAACAGGATCCGCCGCGTAATGTTGAAGGCAGCGTGTATGATTTCGTTGCCGAGGGTATCGAAGAACAGGCCGAGTATCTCAAACGTTATCACGATATTTCGCGTCTGGTGATGACTGATCCGAGCGACAGAAATCTGAATGAGATGGCGCGGGTTCAGGAAATGCTCGATCATCACAATCTGTGGCAGCTCGAAAGCCGTATTAATGAAGTGCTGGAGCAGTTGGGGCTGGATCCAAACGCCGCACTTTCTTCGCTTTCAGGCGGTTGGCTGCGTAAAGCGGCGCTGGGCCGCGCGTTAGTGAGCAATCCGCGTGTACTGCTGCTGGATGAACCAACAAACCACCTGGATATTGAAACCATCGACTGGCTGGAAGGGTTCCTGAAATCCTTCAATGGGACAATCATCTTCATTTCCCATGACCGTTCATTTATACGAAATATGGCGACGCGTATCGTCGACCTCGATCGTGGCAAGCTGGTGACTTATCCGGGGAATTACGATCAGTATCTGCTGGAAAAAGAAGAAGCGCTGCGCGTAGAAGAGTTACAAAATGCAGAGTTTGACCGCAAGCTGGCGCAGGAAGAGGTCTGGATCCGTCAGGGGATCAAAGCGCGCCGTACCCGTAATGAAGGCCGCGTGCGCGCGCTGAAAGCGATGCGTCGCGAGCGTGGCGAACGCCGCGAAGTGATGGGCACGGCGAAGATGCAGGTCGAAGAGGCGAGCCGTTCAGGCAAGATTGTTTTCGAAATGGAGAACGTGGATTACCAGGTTGATGGAAAGCAACTGGTAAAAGATTTCTCCGCACAGGTACAGCGCAGCGACAAAATTGCGCTAATCGGACCGAACGGCTGCGGCAAAACAACGCTGCTGAAGCTGATGTTAGGCCAGCTTCAGGCTGACAGTGGACGCATTCACGTCGGCACCAAGCTGGAAGTGGCCTATTTCGATCAGCACCGCGCCGAACTGGATCCCGATAAAACCGTGATGGACAACCTGGCTGAAGGTAAGCAAGAGGTGATGGTTAACGGTAAACCTCGCCATGTGCTGGGTTATCTGCAGGACTTCCTGTTCCATCCAAAACGCGCGATGACGCCAGTGCGAGCGCTCTCTGGTGGGGAACGAAATCGCCTGCTGTTGGCGCGTCTTTTTCTGAAACCCAGCAATCTTTTGATTCTTGATGAACCAACGAACGATCTTGACGTCGAAACGCTGGAACTGCTTGAAGAACTAATTGATAGCTATCAGGGGACTGTACTGCTGGTAAGCCACGACCGTCAGTTTGTGGATAATACTGTAACTGAGTGCTGGATCTTCGAGGGCGGTGGTAAAATTGGTCGTTATGTCGGCGGTTATCATGACGCGCGCAGCCAGCAATCTCAGTATGTGGCGTTTAAACAACCGGTCGCGAAAAAAACAGAGGAAGCTGTTGCTCCTAAAGCAGAAATTGTCAAACGTGGCACGAGCAAACTAAGCTATAAACTGCAGCGCGAACTGGAGCAGCTCCCCGCTCAGCTTGAAGAACTGGAAGCTAAACTGGAAAGACTACAAGCTCAGGTTGCTGACGCCGCTTTTTTCAGTCAGCCACATGAGCAAACACAGCAGGTATTAGCTAATCTGAACGAAGCGGAACAAGAACTTGAGCAAGCCTTTGAGCGCTGGGAGTATCTTGAGTCTTTGAAGAACGGCGCATAATTTAAAGGAGCACATATGTGCGAACATCACCATGCCGCGAAGCATATTTTGTGCTCGCAGTGTGACATGCTGGTGGCGTTACCTCGCCTTGAGCATGGTCAGAAAGCGGCATGTCCACGATGTGGCACTACGTTAACGGTTGAGTGGGACGCGCCGCGGCAGCGTCCTACCGCCTATGTTTTAGCAGCATTGTTCATGCTGCTTCTGTCAAATCTCTTCCCCTTTGTGAATATGAACGTTGCAGGGGTGAGCAGCGAAGTGACGTTGCTGGAGATCCCCAGCGTTCTCTTTTCTGAAGACTACGCCAGTCTCGGCACCTTCTTTTTATTATTCGTGCAGTTGGTCCCCGCGTTTTGCCTGCTGACTATCCTGCTGCTGGTGAATCGGGTGCAGATGCCCGCCAGACTTAAGGCGGGTCTTGCACGCGTCCTGTTCCAGTTAAAAAGCTGGGGGATGGCGGAAATCTTCCTCGCTGGCGTGCTGGTCAGCTTCGTTAAGCTTATGGCTTACGGCGATATTGGCGTGGGCAGCAGCTTTATTCCGTGGTGTTTCTTTTGCGTTTTGCAACTGCGCGCATTCCAGTGCGTTGACCGTCGCTGGCTGTGGGATGATATTGCGCCAATGCCAGTGATTAAGCAGGAGTTAAAACCAGGCGTGCCCGGCATTCGACAGGGGCTGCGTTCCTGCTCTTGCTGCACCGCGATTCTTCCCGCTGATGAACGGGTGTGTCCGCGCTGCCAGACGAAAGGCTATGTGCGGCGCAAAAACAGTCTGCAATGGACGTTGGCATTACTGTTCACGTCGATCATGCTTTATCTTCCTGCCAATATTTTGCCGATTATGATTACCGATCTGCTCGGGTCAAAGCTGCCATCAACGATAATTGAGGGGGTGGTTTTAATCTGGAGCGAAGGCTCTTACCCGGTGGCTGCGGTTATTTTTATCGCCAGTATTATGGTGCCGACGTTGAAAATGATCGCCATTGCCTGGCTATGCTGGGATGCCAAAGGGCACGGCAAACGCGACAGCGAACGTATGCACCTGATTTATGAAGTTGTGGAATTTGTCGGTCGCTGGTCAATGATCGACGTCTTTGTGATTGCGGTACTCTCTGCGCTGGTGCGCATGGGAGGGTTAATGAACATTTATCCTGCAATGGGTGCTTTGATGTTTGCTTTAGTCGTCATTATGACAATGTTTTCTGCGATGACATTTGATCCGCGTCTGTCGTGGGACCGTGAACCAGAACCAGGCCATGAGGAGTCCTGACAGCATGGAATCTAAAAGTGGGGAAGCCAAAGTGCAAAAGGTAAAAAACTGGTCGCCCGTGTGGATATTCCCTATCGTCACTGCACTCATTGGCGCGTGGGTTCTGTTTTATCACTACAGTCATCAGGGGCCGGAAGTCACGCTGATTACCACCAATGCCGAAGGTATTGAAGGGGGCAAAACGACGATTAAAAGCCGCAGCGTGGATGTCGGTATCGTCGAGAGCGCAACCCTGACTGATGATTTGACCCATGTGGAGATTAAAGCGCGTCTTAACTCCGGAATGGAAAAGCTGCTGCATAAAGATTCTGTCTTTTGGGTGGTGAAGCCGCAGGTTGGACGTGAAGGTATCAGTGGGCTCGGCACGCTATTGTCCGGGGCTTATATTGAACTGCAGCCTGGCAATAAAGGCAGTAAGCTGGAAAATTACCAACTGCTGGATTCACCGCCGCTGGCCCCGCCAGATGCAAAAGGGATCCGGGTGATTCTGGACAGCAAAAAAGCCGGTCAGTTGAGTCCAGGCGATCCGGTGCTTTTCCGCGGTTATCGTGTGGGCTCGGTTGAAACCAGCACGTTTGATGCGCAAAAGCGTACGATCAGCTATCAGCTTTTCATCAATGCGCCTAACGATCGTCTGGTGACCAGCAATGTACGTTTCTGGAAAGACAGCGGGATCGCCGTAGATCTTACCTCAGCAGGTATGCGCGTAGAAATGGGATCGCTCTCCACGCTGTTTGGCGGTGGTGTAAGTTTTGATGTGCCCGAAGGACTGGAACAAGGTCAACCGGTTGAGCAGCAGGCCTCATTTAACCTCTATGACGATCAAAAAAGTATTCAGGATTCCCTGTATACCGATCATATTGATTACCTGATGTTCTTTAAAGATTCGATTCGTGGCCTACAGCCTGGTGCACCGCTGGAATTCCGTGGCATCCGCTTGGGTACGGTGAGTAAAGTACCTTTCTTCTCACCGAATATGCGTCAGGTATTTAACAATGATTACCGCATTCCGGTGCTGGTGCGTATTGAACCTGAACGTCTGAAGGCGCAGCTGGGAGAAGATACCGATGTTGGCGCTCATCTGGCGGAATTGCTTAAACGCGGATTACGGGCATCGCTGAAAACCGGGAACCTGGTGACCGGCGCGCTGTATGTCGATCTCGACTTCTACCCGAAAGAGCCGCCGATTACCGGTGTACGCGAATTCAATGGTTATCAAATTATTCCGACCGTGAGCGGTGGTCTGGCGCAGATCCAACAGCGTCTGATGGAAGCGTTGGATAAGATTAACAATCTGCCGCTGAACCCGATGATTGAGCAGGCAACCAATACGCTGTCGGAAAGCCAGCGCACAATGAAACATCTGCAAACCACGCTGGATAATATGAACAAGATCACGTCCAGCCAGTCGATGCAGGATCTGCCGGCGGATATGCAGAACACGCTACGTGAACTGAATCGTAGTATGCAGGGCTTCCAGCCTGGTTCCGCGGCCTACAACAAGATGGTGGCGGATATGCAGCGTCTTGATCAGGTACTGCGTGAACTGCAACCGGTACTGAAAACGTTGAACGATAAGAGTAATGCGCTGGTATTTGAAGCGAAGGACAAAAAAGATCCAGAGCCGAAGAGGGCGAAACAATGAAAAAGTGGCTAGTGGTGATGATGGCGGTCTGGCTGACGTCATGCAGCTCCAGCGGAGAAAATAAAAGCTATTACCAGCTCCCTATCGCACAAGGCGGTGTGCAGAGCTCTGCCAATCAGGGAAACCGTCTGCTGTGGGTTGAACAGATTGCGGTACCTGATTATCTGGCCGGTAATGGGGTGGTTTACCAGACCAGCGATGTGCAATATGTGATAGCCAATAATAATCTCTGGGCCAGCCCATTAGATCAGCAATTGCGCAATACACTGGTTGCGAACCTCAGTATGCAGTTGCCTGGCTGGGTTGTCGCTTCACAACCGCTGGGAAGCACTCAGGATACGCTGAACGTGACCGTAACCGGCTTCCACGGTCGGTACGGTGGTAAGGTTATTGTGAGCGGTGAATGGTTGCTGAATCATCAGGGACAACTGATCAAACGCCCGTTCCACATCGAAGTTGTGCAGACGAAAGACGGCTACGATGAGATGGTGAAGGTTCTTGCCAACGCCTGGAGTCAGGAAGCAACGGCCATTGCTCAAGAGCTGAAACGCATCCCTTAAGCTTAAATAATTGTAAATTATGCCGCCCCTGGTTCATTGCCCGGGGCGGTTTTTTTTATTTTTTTAGCCGTGGAGATAGCTGTTCTGACTGACTATTTTTGTACAAATGATTTAGCGAGTAGCTCACAAATATGACACTGGCGTGAATTTTGCGCATTGACGAGCCTGATGTTTAGGGGTATTCGTTTAGTGTGATTGCACACTTAGTAATCACTGTTTTCTTTTCCACCAGACCCAAAAATGAGGGAAACGAGGCATGAAGAGACAAAAACGAGATCGCCTGGAACGGGCACATCAACGTGGATATCAGGCCGGCATTGCCGGACGCTCAAAAGAAATGTGTCCCTATCAGACGCTGAATCAGAGGTCATACTGGCTGGGAGGCTGGCGAGAAGCCATGGGGGATAGGGTTTTAATGGCCTGATTCTGTCTCTTTAGATAAAAGAAACCTCCGCAGAGCGGAGGTTTCGCCTTTTTGCACACCAGAAAAAAACGGGGAAACGTTAATGTCTGGCTGCTTCGCAATTCTGGATTAGAACGCGGAAGTGTCCTGGAACAGACCCACTTTCAGATCGTTTGCAGTGTAGATCAGACGACCATCAACCAGCACTTCACCATCTGCCAGGCCCATGATCAGGCGACGGTTAACGATGCGTTTGAAGTGAATGCGGTAAGTGACTTTCTTCGCGGTCGGCAGAACCTGGCCGGTGAATTTAACTTCGCCTACGCCCAGCGCACGGCCTTTACCTTCGCCGCCCAGCCAGCCGAGATAGAATCCAACCAGTTGCCACATGGCGTCGAGACCCAGGCAGCCCGGCATCACCGGATCGCCGATAAAGTGACAACCGAAGAACCACAGGTCTGGGTTGATATCCAGTTCAGCTTCAACATAACCTTTGTCAAAGTTGCCACCGGTTTCGGTCATCTTGATGACACGGTCCATCATCAGCATGCTTGGTGCTGGCAGTTGTGGCCCTTTAGCGCCAAACAGCTCACCGCGACCAGAGGCAAGAAGGTCTTCTTTCGTATAGGATTCGCGTTTATCTACCATGTTCTCTGTAAGCCTTATTTTATTGAAGCACGCAGGATAGCTAACACGTGTACGCTGAACAAGTCCGATCAGTTCGGAATAATCCAGTTCAGCCAACGTAGCGGCCATGGAAAACGGTGACGACCTTCCTGTTGCGTTGCCGTGGCAATACGCTCCTGAATGGTTTGCATCAGCGTTGTCTGGCCTTCGCCATCCCACACCAGATTTAACAACAGTGGCAGCGCATCGGTCACGTCGTCCACCGCCCAGATAGTGAATTTTTCTTCTTCTATGGCCTGTAGCAGCGCAGGCTGCAGGCTGAGGTGTCTGACGTTAGCCGAAGGAATGATAACGCCCTGCGTGCCCGTCAGCTCACGCTGCTGGCAGATGGTGAAGAAACCTTCAATTTTCTCATTCAGACCACCGACAGGTTGTGCCCGACCAAACTGATCGACAGAACCGGTAATGGCGATACTTTGATTTACAGGAACGTCGGCGAGAGCGCTAATCAATGCGCACAGTTCTGCCATAGACGCGCTGTCACCGTCCACCTCACTGTAAGATTGCTCAAAGGTCAGCGAGGCAGAGAAGGGGATTTGTTGCTCCAGCTGGAGTTCCGACATCAGGAACGCCTGCATAATCATCATACCCTTGGCATGAATATTTCCGCCAAGCTCGGCTTTGCGCTCAATATCCGTAAACTCGCCGTCGCCAATATGCACGACGCAACTGATACGAGAAGGCTCGCCAAATGCGCGTGGGTGGCCCGGAAACTCAATCACCGACAAGGCGTTGATCTGGCCAATACGCTCGCCTTCCGTCTCAATAAGGATCTGCTCTTGCAGAATTTCATCCTGCATGCGTTCAGCCAGGAATCCCTCACGCCATTCGCGCTGAGCCAGCATCAGGCTGAACTGTTCAGCGTTGCAGGTTTCGCCCTCGCATAACGGAGCCACCTCTTTGAACTGTCGGGTGATCCACAGCGGGTTAAGCGGCAATGTATCCTGTTCACCGGTATAGCGAACGGCTTCACGGATCAGAACCTGCCAGGCATCAGGAGCGGGGTAAGGCAAATTATTGCGCATAGCAGTATGCGTGACCCATTGACACCACTGCGTCATGGTTTCGGCATCCACTATCTGCAGATTATCTTCAAACTCGCTGTAAATGGCCTGCTCAGCCAGCTCCGGTTCCATGTCCTGGAAATCCGCCAGCGATTCACGCTCACCTACTAAAATCACTTTCAGTTTAAGCGGCATAGGCGGAACGGAGACAGGCAGCGGGCGAGACTCATCAAAAGCCACCCAATCAAAACGCTCGTGGCTGACAATGGCTTTCAGGCGCATCCATAACAGCGGTTGGGCCAACAGCGTGCGCAATGAGATAACCAGCACACCTCCATTGGCCTGATGTACCAGACCTGGCTGCAGCGTAATTTCGCCATTGAACTGACGCAGACAGCCAAACAGTTGTTCGGCTTCGGCCCAGTCAGCGCTGACCACCTGCGTCAACGTCGCAAAATTGTCTTCCGCTTTCTCAGCTGTACGATAACGAATAGTGTGACCGGAGATGTCGTAATGACCGCCAGTCAGGCTTCCTGCATCCGTGTGCAAGGGACGTGCAGCCTTTGCAATAAGGTTGAGATACTCAAGCTCTTCCGGTGCTTTTACCAACATGAACGAGGATGTTGTCCAGTGCTGAAGAAGCTGCTCTAGCGCGAATTGTAAACGTGGCTGAGTATCACTAAGTAAGGTGTCGGTGTCGTCAGTGACGTGCGGCTGTGCAAATACTTCCTGATAACTGTCGGTATCAGGAACCAGATCACGCCATGCAAGTTTCGTAATGGTCAAAGTTGATGTTTTTTAGTCTGTTGTAAAAAACGAGATTATACCGTAACCCTCACCACTAAACACCTGGAAAGCACCGTGAAACGGTTGTGATGACACGCGACAGTTCACAGGCTGGATATTCTTTTCTTCAGATGCCGAAAAAGCTGATATTCTGATAAGAGTTACACGGTAACATTGAGATCGCAATGAAATATCAACAACTTGAAAACCTTGAAAGCGGCTGGAAATGGAAGTATCTGGTGAAGAAGCATCGTGAGGGGGAATTAATCACCCGTTACGTCGAGGCCAGCGCTGCCAAAGAAGCCGTTGATTTATTGCTAACCCTCGAAAATGAACCGGTTCGGGTCAATAGCTGGATTGAAGAACACATGAATCCTGCGCTGCTTAATCGTATGAAACAAACCATACGTGCCAGGCGCAAGCGGCACTTTAATGCTGAGCATCAGCATACCCGGAAGAAATCCATCGATCTGGAATTTATGGTCTGGCAGCGTCTGGCAGGTCTTGCGCAGCGGCGCGGAAAAACGCTTTCTGAAACTATTGTGCAGCTGATTGAAGACGCAGAGCATAAAGAGAAGTACGCGAACAAAATGTCGACATTGAAACAGGATTTACAGGCGTTGCTGGGGAAAGAGTAGCGGTCGGCTGGTTTAATGCGTGGCTTACTTTGGATGAAAACAGATGAAAAAAAAACCCCGCATAGCGGGGTTTTTTATAAGACGATAACTTAAGCCTGAGGCTGAGTTACAACGTCTTTGATGCCTTTAACTTCGATCTCAACACGACGATCCGGAGCCAGGCAGTCGATCAGTGCAGCGCGAGCTTTCACGTTGTCACAGGTGTTGCCAGTAACTGGGTTGGATTCACCCATGCCACGTGCAGAGATTTTGTCAGAAGGAATACCTTTAGAGATCAGGTAATCAACAACGGACTGAGCACGTTTCTCGGACAGAGCCTGGTTGTAAGCGTCAGAACCGATACGGTCAGTGAAGCCCAGAACTACTACGGAACCGTCTTTCGGATCCAGGTTGCTCAGCTGGCTGTACATCTGATCCAGAGCCTGCTGGCCTTCTGGTTTCAGAGTTGCTTTGTTGAAGTTGAACAGAACGTCAGACTTCAGAGTGAAGTGCTTGGTCTGTACTTCTGGAGCCGGAGCCGGAGCAACAACTACTGGAGCTGCTTCTTCCTGCTGGCCGAAACGGTAAGAAACACCAACGCTCAACAGACCGTTATCCGGACGACCGCCAACGGTGTTCGCGTCACCGATGTTGTTGGTCCACTGGTATTCCAGACGGGTAGCGATTTCAGGAGTAATTGCATACTCTACGCCACCAGCGAATACTGGGGATACACCAGTATCGTGGTCTTTGAAGCCTTCGTTGTTTTTAGCGTCTGCACGCCAAACCATACCACCCAGACGAGTATAAACGTCCAGATCGTCAGTGATTGGGTAACCCAGTTTAGCGGTCAGCTGAACGCCCTGAGCTTTGAAAGCGCCGTTTTGATGAGTCGAGTCGGTGTAGCCTTTGTACGGCATACGGCCCAACCAGTCGTAACCCATTTCAAAACCAACGTACGGGTTAACCTGATAACCACCAAACGCACCAGCACCCAGTTGGCTTTCGTGGGTAGGACCGGCGTTGTTGATCTGGTTGTTGCCAATATCATGGTACTGAGACCAGCCCATTTTAGCACCAGCGTACCAGGTGTTATCTTTCGGAGCGGCCTGCGCCACGGTAGCGAAACCAGCCAGTGCCACTGCAATTGCGATAGCTGTCTTTTTCATTTTTTGCGCCTCGTTATCATCCAAAATTCGCCATGAATATCTCCGAAGAGAGATAACACGGTTAAATCCTTCACCCGGGGACCAGTTCAATAGTTACTCTACCGATATCTGCGGCTTACGCCGAGCACCCCTGGCGATGTAAAGTCTACAACGTAGTTGAAAACTTACAAGTGTGAAGTCCGTCAGGCATATGAAAAAAAAAGGCTTGTATACACAATATTTAACATTTATGGCTGAATAAATGTACTGAGGATATCCTGAAAACCGCTTCAGACAAGCGTTCAGACGAAAAACACATTACAGCTCAAAGACAAATTGAGAGATGAAAAAAAATTCCAGGATAAATCCTAATTTTACTCAATGATACAAATTCGAGTGAATTTTTAGCCCAGAATGCTGTCTCCCCGCAAGTGTCTGAGCGCGAACCGGACGCATGATAAAACCCATTGCATTACCTTCATCAGCCGCTTTGACAAGTTCGGCATGTTCATCTTCCGTTAATTCTTCCGCCAGCCAGCCAATAACGACGCTGTAATTACCCGTGCGCAGCGCACGAATCATCGATTCCAGCGTATTGCAGGGGGAGAGCTGACTAATTTGCATGACTTTCGTCAATGGAAGTCCAGCTGACTGCACCCACTCCCGGCTTAATTTTTGCTGAGGCGTCAGCCACAGCTGCCAGCGTGATTGTTGCCCTAACTGTTGCAGCAGGGGAAGCAGCAGCAGTTGTGTCATCATGGGCTGGTCCTCGCGATAGACAACTTCACTGATAAGCCCAGCGGTTGCGTTCTCTGATGAAACGCGCGCAATGTTGCTTGATGTGGAAGAGAACGACGATGAACGATTTGCATAGCCTGAAGTGTACATAATCAATCCAGCCCTGTGAGTTACTGTATGGATATACAGTAACTCTGCCATCAACAAAGATCAACCTTATTTTCGGAAACAGGTTCGCATTTTTTAGTCGTCGTCACGGGAAAAATAAAATTCATCTTGCCCCATACGCATAAGTTGCCTATTTTCGTCATTAACGGATCCGCTACTGAAAATCATTTGCTTACGTTATGATTTAAAAAGGATTTTTATGAAAGAGCTTTCTTATGCAAGGATCTATAAATCGCAGGAATATCTGGCTTCTCTGGGGACAATTCACTATCGCTCACTGTTTGGTGGCTACAGTCTGACGGTTGGCGATACGGTCTTTGCCATGGTCGCTAATGGTGAGCTGTATCTTCGCGCCTGTGAGCAGAGCGCCCAGTATTGTGTACAAAATTCTCCTGTCTGGCTGACATTTATTAAGCGCGGACGTCCTCTTGTACTTAATTATTACCAGGTGAACGATGCCCTGTGGCAAAACCAGCAGCAGCTGGTGACGCTATCGCGATATTCGTTGGATGCAGCGGTTAAGGAAAAACAGAGTCGCTTTGCCCAGCATCGTCTACGGGAATTGCCGAATATGACGTTTCATCTGGAGACTCTGCTGAATGAAGCTGGAATTAAAGATGAGGGGACCATGCGATCGTTGGGAGCACAAATGTGCTGGCTGAAACTTCGGCAAAATAACCCGGCTCTGACGGTAAAAGTACTCTATGCCCTTGAAGGCGCGGTAGGGGGGATACATGAAGCCGCGCTCCCGGCGACGCGTCGCCAGGAGCTGGTTGAGTGGGTAAGTTCTCTTACGCCGGAGCCGGGGTATTAGACGGCAGCACGTCAATTTGCTGCTGTAATCGCCGGATCTCTGGGAGCAGGGCGATCAATAGCCCAACTTGCTGAACGACCAGCGGCTCTTTACTGTCCGGGCGTGGTTCCAGGTGCTGAATTCGCTGCTTCAGCCCTTCTAACGCCTGATATACACGCTGCTCGTCAGCGGGTTGATGGTGAAGGGCATCATCAACATAGCAAACAGCGTCATCCAGCAATGCCAAAACGTCTGGATTGGTCAGCTGTTCGCGATGTGCGCCTAGTGCAGAAATATAGCTGGTAAACGTATGGTTGAGACACAGTAAACGGAACGCCGTTTCGCGGGTTTGGGCCGTGACATCCGGCTCGCTCGACATGTTTGATACCACGGAGGCGAGTTCAGCATCACGATTATGCGCATCACGGCGAGCGATACGGTAGGCCAGACGATTATCACGACCCTGATGATATTGTTCGAGAATTGCATCAAGGTAGCGGCAGTTAGCGTCAGTCGCCCGCTCAATTACCCGTGGTAGATTACGAAAACGCCAGTCTGGCCAGATGAAACTGACAGCCGCCCAGGCGATGGCACAGCCAATTAGCGTATCGATGACACGCGGCAGCGCAACCTCAAAGCCTTCGCCGAGCAGGTTAAAGCACAGTAACACCAGCAGCGTGATAAACATGGTGGCGTGAGCATACTGGACGTTGCGAAAGGCAAAAAACAGTACACCAGTGATCACCAGGAGTATCAGTTGCCCTTCGAGAGAGGGCACAAACCACAGGATCGGTAAACCAATGGCAATCCCAACCAACGTGCCGATAATCCTGAGCGCCAGGCGATGTCGGGTGGCGTTGTAGTTTGGCTGACAGACAAACAGGCTGGTCAGCAAGATCCAGTATCCGTGATTCATGCCGGTTATCTGGATAATGGCGTAACCAACACAGAGCACTAACGACATGCGAACGGCATGGCGAAACAGAGCAGACTCAGGGGTGAAATTACGGCTCAGACGTAACCAGATATCACTGAATCCATGGGGACTGTCATCGGCAAGCTGATTTTCAGACTCATTGCGCGAGAGTACCTGAGCCTGTTCAGACTCTATGGTAGCAAGCTGCGCGTCGATTGCCCGTAGGTTTGACAGTAAAAAACCCAGCGTATTGAGCAGGTCGGCAGGTTCACCACTGGCACGCATTCGCTCAAGTGCGGCATCTATATGGGTGAAGGCGCGCTCAAAGTGCGGATCGTGCTGGTAAGGTGTGCGCAATAAAATACAGCGAGATAATTGTGAACAGGCTTGCCCTTGCATCGACATCAACCGCTGGAAACGGAACATCACATCGCTGTGACGGAAATGATCGCGTAGCGTTTGATACTGAATATGTGAAGAGCTTGCGCGTTCATGAATATCCTGCGCCACAAAATAGTAATGTAGCGTGCGACGTGTTCCCCGTTGTCCACGGTCACCGCGCAGGCGGGTCAGCAGCGACACTTTAGTCTGATTCAGCGTTGCCATCAGTTGGCCATTCGCGAGAGCTAAATCATACAACGGTGCCTGGCTTTCATCTTCTATGTCGGGGTCAAAAAGACGCGATTTCAGTTCCAGGTAGTGCGCTAACTGTTCGTAGCTGCGTGCCAGATTGTCCTGTAAGGGGCGGATGGGGAACAGAAGATGTCCGGTGAGCGTCAGCAGGTTATACCAGATAGCGCCAGCGAGCAGCAGGATGGGTTGTTGATACCACTGATCGTAAAGCGAGGTGCCCAGCATCGTGTAAATGGCGATCAGCAATGCGCCAAAAGCAATAGTTGCATAGCGCTGGCCTAATCCCCCCAGCAGAATAAAGCCGCTGGTGGAAAGCGTTAACCCAATAGCAAACAGCCATGGCCATGGGAAGAGCAGTTCAACGGAGGCCGAGGCAATAAAAAAGCACACCAGTGTGATGATTAAATTGCGCAGTCGGCCTGCGAGACGATCGTCCAGATCGGTAAGTGCGGCAGCGACCATACCTAGCGTGAGTGGGATAGTCAGCTTGACGTCACCCAGCCACCAGGGTAGCGCCGTTGTGCCGCATAGCGCGATAAAAATCCGCACGTAGTACAGCCATGTGCTGTTCCAGGTATAGCGTTTGAGCAGAGGACTTAACATAAAGGCCATCGGTCCTGATTATTCAAAACGACGACGTGCATTGGCTTCACGCGCTGCACGGGCAACTTCTACTGAAACCACCCGGCGACCCACCGGCCAGAGCGCAATGGCCGCGATTTTAAAGTTCGCAATGCCAACCGGAATACCAATAATCGTTATGCACTGGGCAATACCAGAGATAATGTGCATCAGGCACAACCACCAGCCGAAGAAAATCAGCCAGAAAATATTGAGCACGGTGCCGCCGGTATTTAACAGGACGCTTTTACCGGCCGGATTCAGTTCATCGACATGAATCGCTTCGTTACCATAGGGAAACAGCGAAAGTCGGGTTATCTCCCAACATGAACGGGTCAAGGGTAAAGTAAAAATAAGCACGACACTGACCAGCGTTGCCAGTAACCAGGCCAGGGTGGTGGCGAACCCCCCAAGCACAAAATTTAAAATATTCAGAACAGTACGCATAAACCCTCGGTTAACTCTGGTTTTCTGTGAATTCGGCAATTGTAACGTTTTTTTGGGCTGGAGCACGTTTTCTCTGGCGGTTACACTGATAAGCAAACCTCTTCGTGTGGATCCGCTTGAGTCTTATGGAACTGAAAGCAACTTCTCTTGGAAAACGTCTGGCACAACACCCTTACGATCGGGCCGTTATTCTCAATGCCGGGATTAAAGTTTCCGGCGATCGTCACGAGTATCTTATTCCCTTCAATCAGTTACTGGCTATTCATTGCAAACGCGGCCTGGTATGGGGCGAGCTGGAGTTTGTACTCCCGGATGAGAAGGTGGTTCGTCTTCACGGTACAGAGTGGGCGGAAACCCAGCGCTTCCATCATCATTTGAATGCGCTCTGGCAACAGTGGAGCCAGGAAATGAGTGACGTTGCTGCGGGGGTTTTACAGCAGCAGTTGGATGCGATAGCGGCGCGTACTAGTGAAAGTAAATGGCTGACGCGCGAACAAACGTCAGGGCTGCAGCAGCAGATTCGCCGTGCCTTTGCCGCGTTACCGCTCCCGGTTAATCGGCTGGAGGAATTTGAAAATTGCCGGGAGGCGTTACGTCAATGCCAGGCATGGTTGAAAGACATTGAAGCCTGTCGCTTACAGCACAATCAGGCGTACACCGATGCAATGCTGGAAGAGTATGCCGAGTTTTTCCAGCATATTGAATCTTCGCCGTTGAACCCTGCTCAGGCGCGCGCGGTGGTGAATGGTGAGCAATCATTGTTGGTACTTGCAGGTGCTGGAAGCGGTAAAACATCTGTGTTGGTTGCCCGGGCTGGTTGGTTGCTTGCACGAGGAGAAGCTGCACCAGAACAGATCCTGTTGCTGGCGTTTGGACGCAAAGCAGCCCAGGAGATGGATGACCGCATCCGTGAGCGTCTGCATACGGATGAGGTCACCGCACGGACGTTCCATTCACTCGCGTTGCACATTATTTCGCAAGGTAGCAAAAAAGTTCCAACGGTGAGCAAGCTTGAAAATGATGCTATCGCGCGCAACAAACTCTTTATAACAACCTGGCGTCAGCAGTGCAGTGAGAAAAAGGCTCAGGCTAAAGGCTGGCGACAATGGTTAGAAGAAGAAATGCAGTGGTCTGTACCCGAAGGTAACTTCTGGGATGACGAAAAATTACAGCGCCGTCTGGCTTCCCGGTTGGATCGCTGGGTTAGTTTGATGCGTATGCATGGCGGAGCACAGGCGGAGATGATTGCTAATGCTCCGGAGGAGATCCGTGATCTGTTCAGTAAACGCATAAAGCTAATGGCGCCGCTGCTCAAGGCCTGGAAGAGTGCCCTGAAGGATGAGAATGCCGTCGATTTCTCCGGGTTGATCCATCAGGCTATTGTCATTCTGGAGAAGGGGCGGTTTATCAGTCCGTGGAAACATATTCTGGTCGATGAATTTCAGGATATTTCCCCTCAGCGCGCCGCTCTGCTAGCCGCCTTGCGTAAGCAAAACTCGCAGACTACGCTGTTTGCCGTGGGAGATGACTGGCAGGCCATTTACCGGTTCAGCGGAGCACAGCTTTCTCTGACAACCGCATTCCAGCATAATTTTGGTGAGGGCGATAGCTGTAATCTGGATACGACTTACCGTTTTAATAGCCGTATCGGCGAAGTCGCAAACCAGTTTATCCAGCAAAACCCACACCAGCTCACAAAACCGCTGAACAGTCTGGCGACCGGTGATAAAAAAGCCGTCACTTTGCTCGACGAAAGCCAGTTAGATCTGTTGCTGGATAAGCTGTCGGGTTTTGTAAAAGCCGAAGAGAGAATTCTGGTGCTGGCGCGATACCATCATCTCAAACCTGCCAGCCTGGACAAAGCGGCCACCCGCTGGCCCAAGCTGCAGCTGGATTTTATGACTATTCATGCCAGCAAAGGACAGCAGGCGGATTACGTCATTGTTATGGGGCTTCATGAAGGGAATGACGGTTTCCCGGCTCCGGCTCGCGAGTCGATTATGGAAGAGGCGTTACTCCCGGCTGTTGAAGATTTTCCTGATGCAGAAGAGAGACGGTTGCTGTATGTGGCGCTAACGCGTGCGCGGCATCGGGTATGGCTACTGTTTAGCAAAGACGCGCCATCATGCTTTGTTGATGAGCTTAAGCAATTAGACGTTCCGGTGACCCGGAAACCCTGAAAAGCAGGCGGCAATTACCGCCTGCTTAGCGTTTATTTGAGGCGTTCTGCCAGATAACGGGCGTAATCCGGGATCAAGATATCTGTTGCGTCGTTGAAGTTTGGCGACTGGATAATAAAATCAGCCGTTGACACGTTGGTGGCGACTGGAATGTTCCAGACCGTGGCCAGGCGTAGCAGGGCTTTGACATCAGGATCGTGGGGAACGGCGTTGAGCGGATCCCAGAAGAAAATCAGCACATCAATTTTCCCTTCTGAAATCAGCGCACCCACCTGCTGGTCACCCCCCATTGGGCCGCTCAGCATGGCGTTGACGTCCATTCCTGTCGCGCGTTGAATTAAGTTTCCTGTTGTTCCTGTTGCATACAGAACGTGTTTTTCCAGTAATGGCTGGTGGCGTTCAACCCAGCTCATCAACATCTTTTTGCAGTGATCGTGTGCGACCAACGCAATATGTTTCTGCGCTGGCAATGTGCGAGTCGTTAATTCCATAGTACAGCTCCCAAGTTAACCTTGTTACAGAGTACTGGAAGCACTTGACGCTGCAAGAGAAAGACAAAAAAAATGCGTATACGAACATAAATGTCACGATGGGGGTTGTTTCTCCGCCCATTGTAAGAAGTTACTTCGCGTTTGTGCGTCAGCCTGTTGAAACCAATATTTTAAGCGCTGCTCGGTCAGTGTTTGCGACTGAGGCGGCACGCGATCCAGTTCAGACACCCCGGAAAGCAGCGAACTGTCATCGGCCATCATTGTGGCAAATTGCGGTAAAGACGCATGCTTAGCCGCTTTGTTATAGCGCTCTGTTTCCATTTCATAATCTACGATTTTTGCGGTGGACGTGATTGACAGAATATCCAGCTTAACCGGTATAGGCATGGAGTCCCCATCCAGCAGTTCTACGCGCGGTGCATCATCAAAATGCGTTGCATCCCGCTCGTTGCTCAGACGTGGGAGGTGGAAATTAACCTGACTGACGAGTTGGGTATCAAAGCTGATGACCAACGGAGGCGAAATATACAGACGTTCTTCGTGGCTGGACAGGCGAATGGTTTTTTCTACGCGAAACACGAGCTGGTGCCGACCATTTTCCAGCTCAATACTGTCGGCACCACGCAGTAATGAGCTGGAGACTTTTTTTCCGTCCAGTACCAGAAGGTCAATATCATTAGACAGACGTAAAGAGGTAGCAAAAACGGTTACCGGCAAACATAGGGCAATCAAGGCTGTCACAATGCCGGCTTTCATAGGTTTCTCCTGTCCAGAAAATATCTGTATAAGATGTATCTAAATTTTTCGATAATCATGTTTACTAACATATAGACATATTTTTGAGTTTAGCTCTCATGCGCCAGTATGGGATGAATGGTTGCGGGGGCAGGTTTGTCGTACACTTTGCTAAACAGCCTGGAGGAAAACGATGAAAGAGACCGATATTGCTGGCATTTTGACAACGACCCGTACGATTGCGCTGGTGGGGGCAAGCGATAAACCCGATCGTCCAAGCTATCGGGTGATGAAATATTTACTCGATCAGGGCTATCACGTTATTCCTGTTTCACCGAAGGTTGCCGGAAAAACGCTGCTGGGGCAGCAGGGCTATGCGACGCTGGCAGATGTACCAGAGAAAGTGGATATGGTAGATGTCTTCCGTAATTCTGAAGCGGCGTGGGGTGTTGCTCAGGAGGCAATTGCCATCGGAGCGAAGACGCTATGGATGCAGCTCGGCGTGATTAACGAGCAGGCAGCCGTGCTGGCTCGCGATGCAGGGATGATGGTGGTGATGGATCGCTGCCCGGCGATTGAGATCCCGCGGTTGGGACTGGCGAAGTAAGGCTGATCTGTAGCCGAACAAAACGCACAGGCCCGATTAGCGAATCGCCATCGGGCCTGTGTTAGCATCAATTGCGCAGGCGCGGGGCCTGAAGCTGTTTTCGAATTGTTCGCGCCAGTTCATCCATCGACGGTTGTTCCGGATGTTCTTCCTGTAGCTCACTACTCAGCTGTGCTTCGGCCAGATACGTATGCACTGGCAGACCATTATCGTCTTCCATCACCACGTGATACCAGGGAGCGGCGCGAAGTTCGTCGTTAACCGCCAACTCATCGGCTGACGGTTGATCAAGCGAATATTCCGGGTCGATATCCACGACCACTCCGAGGTAACCTAACAGGGAATGGCGGACCTGCTGGCCGATACCGAATTTGCTGGCAATCATAGTCACCTCCCGGGAAATAGATACCCTTTATGTAAGGGTAATATTCCACTTTTCAAGTTACATGATGCGACAGGCAAACCCTTTCAGATACAGCCCTTCCGGGTAGGTAGCGATCACCGGGTGATCGGCGGCCTGACGGAACTGCTCTATAAATTGTACATCACGACCAGCATCTATTGCGGCATCAGCGATGATTTTCTGAAATAAATCGGTGGTCATTAGCCCAGAGCAGGAGAAAGTCAGCAGCACACCGCCCGGATTGAGCAACTGAATAGCCAGCATATTGATGTCCTTATAGCCGCGGCAGGCGCCCATCAACTGGCTTTTGTTTTCGACAAATTTCGGCGGATCCATCACGATGACGTCGAATTTCTCACCACGATCGCGATAAGCACGCAGAAGTTTGAACACATCATCACGCACGAACTCAGCTTTGCTCAGATCCAGCTTGTTCAGTTCCACGTTCTGGCGGGCAATATCGAGCGCTTCCTGAGAGGTGTCAACGCTGACGACCTGACGGCATCCGCCCATTAATGCTGAGACCGCAAAGCCGCCGGTATAAGAGAAACAGTTCAGTACACGCTGATTTTCCACATAACGACGCGTGGCCAGGCGACTGTCGCGTTGATCGAGGTAATAGCCGGTTTTGTGACCATGCTGAATATCAACCAGCAGCTTCATTCCGTGCTCTTCAATTGGCAGCAGGGCTGGCGGAAGCTCACCCGTTACTGGCCCTTGAGTCAGCTCCATACCTTCTTTTTTACGTACGGCCACATCGCTACGGTCATAAATGGCGCAGTCCGGGAAAACAATTTGCAGAGCGCTAATCAACGCGGCGCGTTGGTATTCAGCCCCCGCACTGAGCAACTGCAACACCAGGAAGTTGCCGAAGCGGTCAATGGTGATGCCCGGCAGGCCATCGGATTCTCCGGCGATCAGACGGTAACTGTCCAGACCGTCTTTTTTCGCCAGCCAGTCACGCCATGTTTGCGCTTGTTGTAGACGACGGGTGAAGAAATCAATATCGATGGACTCAGACTTGTCGAATGTCCAGACGCGTGCACGGATCTGCGACGCGGGTGAGTACGCGCCGCGTGCTAACCATTTACCCTGATGGTCAACAATATCGATGGTTTCACCGAGGTTGGCTTTACCTTCCATACGTGCGACAGCACCGGAAAATACCCACGGATGGCGGCGCAGTAATGATTTTTCGCGCCCTTTGGCTAACACTAAACGTACACTCATAATTTACTATTCTGTCAATTCAAAGAAATGGGCGCCATTGTCCTGAGTTTTACGCATATTTGCAACGCGCGCTGTGATGATAAGGAGAACCGCAATGTCGAAAGTCTGCATAATCGCCTGGGTCTATGGCCGGGTTCAGGGGGTAGGATTTCGCTACACCACCCAGCATGAAGCACAACGGCTGGGGTTGACCGGCTACGCGAAGAATATGGATGACGGCAGCGTAGAGGTTGTCGCCTGTGGTGAAAGCGACCGGGTAGAACAACTGATGAAGTGGTTGAAAGCCGGGGGGCCGAGCAGCGCCAGGGTTGACCGGGTTCTTAGTGAACCACATCGTCCTGGCGACGAGCTAAAGGGATTTAGTATCCGCTATTAAATACATTTCACCGGTTTCGGCAGGCCGGCAATTTTAGTCGCCTGCTTGGCCGGACCTTTCGGGAACAGGCGGTAGAGATAACGGCTGTTGCCTTTCTCTTCGCCAAACTTGTTGGCCATTGCTTTTACCAGCATGCGGATAGCGGGGGAGGTATTAAACTCCAGATAAAACTCGCGGACAAAACGCACCACTTCCCAGTGTTCCGCGGAGAGCGTAATGCCTTCGTTTTCGGCGATTCTCTCCGCCAGCGCCTCGCTCCACAGCGTGGTATCTTTCAGATAGCCTTCGCTATCGGTACTGATTTCTTTACCTTCAAAGATCAACATAATTCGTCACTGCGTTAGTCAAACTGGCGGCAGTTTACCAAAAAAGAAAGCCCCGCATAAGCGGGGCTGGATAATGCGTGTGGACATCTTAATCGCGGCTGGCGAAGCCCAGAATACTCAGCAGGCTGACGAAGATGTTGTACAGCGAAACATACAGGCTAACGGTGGCACGAATATAGTTGGTTTCACCGCCGCGGATGATATTGCTGGTTTCAAACAGGATTGCGCCTGAAGAAATCAGAATGAACACCGCGCTGATTGCCAGATGTAATGCTGGCAGTTGCAGGAAGATATTGGCAACCATACCAATCAACACCACTACAACACCCGCCATCAGCATACCGCCGAGGAAGGACATATCTTTACGCGTGGTCAGCACATAGGCCGAGCAGCTGAAGAAGACCAGTGCCGTACCGCCCAGCGCCATGGCGATAACATCACCCATGCCTGCGGACAGGTATGTATTCAGCATCGGTCCCAAGATGTAGCCCAGGAAGCCAGTGAAGGCGAACGCTGACAAAATACCAACCGGTTTATCTGCCGTTTTATAGGTCAGGAACATCAGACCATACATACCCACCAGCGTCAGGATAAGTCCCGGAGAAGGTAACATCAGTACGGTACTGGCGGTCGCAGTGATCGCTGAAAACGCCAGCGTCAGGCTGAGCAGGAAATAGGTATTGCGCAGCACCTTATGCGTGCTGAGTAGCGATGTACGCTCGCGCGAAGAACTAATAATACGATCCATGAGTCACTCTCTTATGACAGATGTAATTAATGATGGAGGATAATGAAATCAAGGGGAATGACACAGCGGTTTTACCCATCTTTACGCATTTTAGCCCGCCAGACTTAAGCATATTATTTCAACAAAAGTTCCCGAATTAGATGTTAGCACTGTATGTGCAAAAATGTCAGATCGCTATCTACCAGGTAACTGAAAAATATTGCGTTATTCCTGAATCTCTCTGACAGTGACAGCGGTGTCTACATAAAACAGAGCAATAAGGTAAAGGGAATGATTCAACATAAATCGAAGATATTGACGTTTACGCTGTTGGCTGTCTGTTTGATGTCTATAAACGGCGCGGCGAGGGCGGCAAATGTTCCCGCAGGAACACTACTGGCAGAAAAACAGGAACTGGTCAGAAACAACGGCAGTGAGCCGGCATCTCTGGATCCGCATAAAGTTGAAAGCAACGTTGAGTTTAATTTAATCAGCGATATGTTCGACGGTCTGGTTGCTGTCAAGCAGGATGGGTCTATCGAACCCCGTCTAGCCTCGTCCTGGGAGAATAAAGGCAACACTGTCTGGACCTTCCATTTACGCCCGGGCATAACCTGGTCAGATGGATCTGCTATTACCGCACAGGATGTCGTCTGGAGCTGGCAGCGTCTGGTTTCGCCGCAAACGGCTTCACCTTATGCTTCGTATCTGGGCAACATGCACGTTGCGAACGCGGTTGATATTGCCCAAGGGAAAAAAGATCCCGCCACGCTGGGAGTCAAAGCCCGGGATGATACCACGCTGGAAATTACCCTGACGCAACCGACGGCGGCGTTTCTGGCGATGCTGGCGCATCCATCTCTGGTCCCGCTGGATAAAGTGTTGATAGGTCGTTTTGGCGATAAGTGGACCAGGCCAGAGCATTTTGTCAGCAGCGGGCCGTACAAATTATCGCAGTGGGTGGTTAATGAGCGCATCGTTGCCGAGCGTAACCCACATTATTGGGACGATCGGCATACGGTTATTAATAAAGTTACTTATTTGCCTATTAGCTCAGAGTCGGCTGACGTAAATCGCTATAAGGCCGGTGAAATCGACATTGTGTATAGCGTACCGGTTAACCAGTTCGCGCAACTGAAAAAAACAATGGGGGATGAACTGCATGTCTCGCCTCAGCTTTCAACGTATTACTATCAGTTCAATACAACCCGCGCGCCGTTTAATGATCCGCGCGTGCGCCGGGCGCTGAATATGGCGTTGGATAAAGACATCATTGCGCAAAAGGTGATGGGGCAGGGGCAGCGAGCAGCGTGGGTTATCAGCCAGCCGGAAATAGGTGGGGTGAAACTGCATGCGCCGGAGTATGCGTCATGGCCGCTCGAAAAACGTATTGCTGAAGCCAAAAAACTGCTGGCTGAAGCCGGTTTTGGTCCTGAGCATCCGCTTAGCTTGAATCTGCTCTACAACACCTTCGAAACGCACCAGCGTATTGCGATTGCCGCATCGTCGATGTGGAAGAAAAACCTTGGCGTCGAGGCGAAGCTGCAAAACCAGGAATGGAAAACCATGCTGGACACTATGCACACCGGTAATTTTGATGTCGTGCGCTATGCGTGGATAGCCGACTATGATGATGCCTCAAGTTTCCTCAATATCTTCCGGACCGGTGATAGCGAGAACACCACCAAGTACAGTAACCCCGCCTTTGATGAAGCGATGCGTAATGCGGCAAAAGCAAGTTCACTGGAAGAACGCGGCAAATACTATCAGCAGGCTGAAGACCTTTTAGGTGAGGATGTGCCCGCGATTCCGGTTTACCACTATGTCCGCACGCATCTGGTGAAGCCGTGGGTGGGGGGATTTGCGCCGGATAACCGGGGAAATTACTACACCAAAGATATGTACATCAAAAAACATTAAGCGCTATAGCCGGTATTCGTGCTGAATAAATGGTCAATTTGTTGTTATTTCAGTCGATTAACAACATTTTGGCTGTTTTTTAGGCAAACGAACACATTGATGCTTTACAGGTCCGTTCGGGATGTTTATAGTGCGCCTCATTGGAAGCGTGGCCGAGCGGTTGAAGGCACCGGTCTTGAAAACCGGCGACCCGAAAGGGTTCTAGAGTTCGAATCTCTACGCTTCCGCCAAATTCCTAATAAAATCAATAACTTAATAGTTAGTTTTGATTTTGTACTGCATAAAGTATTGCATTAAAAGCCCGTGTAAACGGGCTTTTTTTGTATCTAAAATCTGGTATTTCCCCGCAACAAATATTTTAAACATTCCGCTCTTGCCTGAGAAAGGCCCCTACCTGTTTCTCTTCCTATACAGATTAACCAAGCAACATCCTTAGACCACAAACTTGTAATCGTAATGGTTAGCTGGACAACCAATTGTTCTGTCGGTTAAAACAGCTAAAAAAGTTAACTGGTAATTGAAAATGAAAGCTAGTGAAGTCATGAAGGCGGTAAAGACGTGGTTTAAGGTGAGCAATTATGATGCTTTGCAGGAGATCACGATTGAAGACCTGAAGAGGGAAGCGTTTGCCCGATTGAGGTTAGCTAAACATGATTTTAATGGAGAGTTGAATGACGACGACGACCGTGAGATCCGCCAGCGTTATCTGGACTATGAAGCTAAAATTTTAGCGGGAAAGCCTTTATTAGTAAGTCCAAGCAACGCTCCTGCTCCTACCTATGGAAAAGACTACCCACTCAGGCAGGCAGTGGAAAATCCTCTCCAGAACGCAAAAATATACATCAAACACATCACCGTAGCGGATGCTGCGAAATATGAGCGTCAATTAAGAGAGATAAAGATACTTAGGCGTATGGGGCTTAAGGAAGAAGGGGTAACCATGCCAGCCTCAGAAGAGATTGGTCGGTGGCGGTTGACTGATATCGAAATGCTTCATCCCCACAAGCCACTTTATCTGGAACTCAACATCAGAAGGCTTACTGACGAAGAAGTCATCGAACATATGAAGCGTATGCTTCCAGAATGGCGCAGGACGCATGGTATCCCGGAACCGTTAACGGGAACATTCAGGTTCGGGCTTAGCACGATCAAGAGGCTAATTAACTTCAGGATCATCCCTCTACTGGATCTGCTGTTCTGGGCCAAGAGAAACAACGAAAAAATTTCCTATGAACAGCTTAGCAGGCTTCTTTATCCCAATGATTCTGAGGATATCAGAGGTGGATCTCAGATCAAAGACACGGATAAGCCATTGGCTGACAAAGTGCTTACCCGTGAGTTTGATAGGATGTTTAACATCTACCTGAGCAAAAATGACAGCATGATACACACCAAAGTTGCTGAGGCCTTGAAGATGAACGAAAAAGAGCAGCAAGAGGAATAACTTTTCTTCTGCAATTCGGGGGCATCTGATGAAGATGCGCCCCGTTCTTCAAAACCAGCGAAATTCACAAATTTCCATTTTCCCCGAAAATCATTTCTTTCGACTTCCTCATAAAAATCTTGTTTGCCAATCTCTGCATCCAGCGATCTCAATTTTTCCTACTATAGCTCTTGTCGAAACAACAGAGGAAAAGACAAATGAGAAATGAAATCGCAGGCAAAAGATTAATCCGTGTTCCAGAGGTTCTGAGAAGAGTCGGATTTAGTCGAACCACAATGTACGAGCTTATTAAGGAAGGCCGATTCCCGGATAAGATAATCATAGGGGCAAGATCTGTAGCCTTTGTGGAAAGTGAGATTGATGCATGGATTGAAAATACTATTTCCGATTCACGCAGAAATAATAAATAACATAAAAGAGGAAGCAAAAATGAAAGTACAAAAGATAGAAATACATGTTAGTAATGATGATACAAAATACTTTGTTCTAAAAAGTGGCGAAGACTATGACTACTATTTGCGGTGTATGCATGAGTATATGGGGGAAAGATTCTATCATAACCTTGAAGATGATGGTTATATGGAAGGTGTTTTAAAATCAATAATAGAGAATGGCAAGAAAGATTTTAATGAGTTCTTGAAAAAGCATAAATATAAAGCATCGATTAAAAACGTATATTTTGATGAAGTGCTTGTCAATCTTAGGCAGATACATCATGTGATGAGTCACTGTATTTTACATACATAATCTCTGGCGTCATCTATTCGGCCCCGCAAGGGGCTAATATAAAACGAAATGAATAAAATAAGCATTTAATTATGAGGATATAAACATGGCTAAAGAAAATACTATTGAAAATAAATCAACAGAACTGTTTTATGAACTTGCTCGTAGATCATTTTCCGCAAGTTGGAACATGTTTATGGAAGTTAATGGCGATGGAGATGCCAATGATTATTTGGATGATCCAGATTTTATGAGTCCATTTATTATTTATGTGATTGACCATATTCAGAATAACTTTGAGAGATTTACCACGCAAGAAGGAAACTGCGGTGATATTAATCAGGTCAACTTTGAAGAAGTAGCAGCCCTGCTGGTAGGGTATTCAGAAAACTTTAGAAAGTAAGAACTAATCTTGCTCCGCAAGGGGCCAACTATAAACAGAAGGGAAAAACAGATGAAGAATGATATGTCAGTAATCGTAAGTATGTTATGTGAAAAAACACCTAAAGTGATGAATCTTATCCAAGAGAGCTTGGATATATTTATCGTATTAAGAGGTAGCTCTGTCGAAGAAATCATGAATGATAAGACCTTGTTAGATGATTTAAATCGTTATGTAAATGAGACTCTGTATGATGAGATGGATCTAGAATATGGTTCTGTAATCATAAAAATAGTATCTAATAAATAGTATTAATACTTTCTCGATATTTATCTAATATTTAACTTAATAAAAGGAATCAGTATGAAAGAGATTATTTTAAATGGAAGCAATAAAATGACAATAAACATTATTTCAAATGTATTACAGGGATATTGCGAAACGATCTATAGCATCTCTGAAAAACAGTCTGAAACAGCCATGAATATTTTAACTGGGGAGGTGTTATCAGAGATACTTTATGATGTTTTGATTGCCTGTGAAGTTGAAGACTATGTTAAAAGTGGAAGAGGAAAAGATGTATCTGAGATCAATATGGATGAGTTAAAGGAAACGATTTTATACTGGCATAAAGAGTATATCATTGAGCTTGTACTGAAAAACATAAAACCGGATGATGCTGAGGAGCGTATTTACTGGAAGTTAAAAATGACTGTGAATCAGTATTGAAAAATGGCAACATTCCCTCGTGTAGAGGGAAATAATCCTGTAATGCAACGGAGATAACCAATATAATTAATGAATTCCATGTTATGTATATGTATAAAAAAATCCAAGCTGAAGCTGCGACGACAGATATGAAAACACTGGAGCAGCTTTTGAAGAAGTTCCGCCAAGTTGTCGCGGAGCGCCGGGAAAAACACTATCAGGAGATTGGTGAGAAAAAGGCTCGGAAATTGAGGGCCAAGAGATTACAACAGTTGCTTGAGAAAATGGGGCGTGATCGTATTTCACTAGATGAACTATAAATGCCGATACCATATTGGTGTGGCGGCCCATATGGTCATCATCCCGTAGCTTACGATATCCAGTTCTATATTCCTCAATTGATGGATGATTTTTGAGTTCGTCAATCGCATTAAAATATGCTAATAAATTACTGTTGTTTAATTGTACTTTGTTCATATATACCACGTTAATAAATAGTGGGTGTATTTATAGCATGAGATATGATTAAGATGTCAACTAATATAGGAAACAAATTAGGAGGCCTTTCGTGTAAAGTTGTAATTAATATATTTTGTATACAAAGCGGTCAATCTGGAATTTGTTAATATTTTACTTCTATCTGCTGAAATCTATATTGCGTAGGATTTTTATAGACTTCCAGATCCTGTCCTGCTATATACCTTTTATTACCTACAAAAAAGTGATGTGTATGAACATTTTCCCACAGCAAAATCAAAGCTATCAATTCTATTACGATGAATCTAATAATGTTCGTAAACTATATCTATCAAAACAAATTGATGGTTATAACATTGACCATGATCCTGACAAGCATAACAGTGTAAACTTCGTGTTAGCCGGTGTTGCTCATACTGGTTCCTCATCGAGTGCCGACTTTGACGATTTACGCCAGCGCATACAGCTTCAGGCGAACGCCAAAGAGTTCAAGCTGAAACACTTAGCTAAGGGCGACTTCCTGACTATGCTCACGTCTAAGAAGCTAACAGCGTTCTTTGAGTGGCTTCTCTATGGTGATCTATACCTACACTACTTCCATCTCAACATGGAGTATTGGGGATTCATTGACATCATTGATGACTGTATCCTCTTCGGGCGTGAAAAGGGCTTTATCCGGGAAACCAGTAATGAACAGTTCTATGGCTACATGATGGCAAACAAGGACGCTCTACACACCTACGTTAAGGCAAACAAGATTCCTTTTATCCAATTCCTCAAGTCCTATGACTTCCCATACATTGAGGGGCGGGAGAAGGATTTCATAAAGGGGCTATCAAGCCAGATCTCTAATCATTGCATAGAGCTCTATACAGCAACCAATAAAGATGCGCTCCAGCTCCGGTTAGCTCATGGCCTCCTGCAGCTCCTGATGGCCTGCTCTGATGAGAACATAGATGATATGACACTCACTATGGATATTAGAGATGAACCGCCTACAGATGACGATAACCGCCTTGTTGATGGCTTTGCTGTCTTCTACCAGAACCGGGCGCAGATGTTCGAGGCTTCCAACCATATCTTTGACATAGAGAAGGTAGTCGAAGCAGATCTTGAAGAAGCAGCAAAAGCCAATCCTAATCTAAGGCTTAATTACTCTTTCGCTGATTCCAAGCAAAACCCGCTGGTTCAGGTCAGTGATGTTGTAGCTGGCTTTATGCAGCACTATTTCGATTACCTCAATAGCAATAACTATGAACAGATTAAAAATGATAGAAGTAGCCTTAACGACAAGCAAAGATTGAACATGGAGTTTTTAAGGCTCCTGATTAATAAATCCCATGATAACAATCCAACATTATTACATTATGTTATGTCGGCTTTAGAACATGAAAAACACAGAGCATTTACATATCCGAATGAAGCTTAATCTAAGAATAATGGGGTAGCGGCAATGAAAAGTGAGTTATACGCGATCCGCACGACACTTGAAGAACTTTGACAGACCAAGGAGATGAACTTCTCACGCATCACACAATTTGAACATCAACATTTTCAGTTAATTCTAGATGTTGTAGTTCGGAGGATGTTATCATTCGCAGACGTTTCATTTTTATGATGCTACAAATTATAAGAGGTTGTTATAATATTAAGTGATTTTATTTTTACTAAAGGAAAAGTCTTTATGAAATTAACTCTGACATATACAATATTATTGCAGTAGTATATGGATCATAACATATTGGAGAAGAAATATGAAATTACCTATTGTTAAAAATTCCGATGATTTAGGGGTGCTTGGTGTTAATTTGGTAAACAATCAAATTACTGATATGGGGCATATTTTTAGAGAGAATACAACTAGAGATTTCGGGGTAGATGGACAAATAGAGATAGTGATTGAGTCATCAGGTGAAAGAAATGCCTCTGGGAGATTAATTGCAGTTCAAATTAAGTGTGGTGATTCCTTTTTTTCTCGTGATGATGGCAATAACTGGATTAATTATTTTAATGAAACACATGCCAATTATTGGGAGGGTTTTTCAATCCCTGTCATTCTTATAATTTGCGATCCTCAAACTCGGCAGTGTTATTGGAATTTAATAGACGAAAATTCATTAATTAGGACGAGGGAAGGTGCTAGGATATTAGTTCCAAAAAATAATGTTCTTAAAGAATCAAAAAAGAATCTGGAAAATATATCATGTAACAAAAAGAATAACAATGTTATTCATGAACAAAATAAATTTATATTTGCTTTAAATGAAAATTACAAATTAGATATATCTAAAGATGAACTTGAGGTTTTCTGTGGTGAGATTTATCATGCATGTATGAATAGGCAAAATATATTATTTGATGTTAGTTTTGAAAATGAAATTATAGTAATAAATGAAGCGGATAAAATACGTTCAGGTAAAAATATTTCTATAGAAATGAGAAGACGTCTACTTGAACTTGAACAAATTCATATGTGGTTCTTAGATAAGCGTGAAATGATAATTCAGGGACTTAATCTTCTTTTTAATGAAAATTTCTTTAGGAGTTTATTTGTATTGGATAATAACTATACAGATCTTGCAAAAGTAGTTAATGGCTTTATTAATCATTATATATATGAACGCGTTAGTAAAAGAGAAAACACATGCTTAACACTTGATGTATTTCCAAATAAAAAATACACTGATTTAGTGGTGAAAATTGATCTTGATAAGGAAGAAGAGGAGTCTTTTCTTTCAAAGATTGAAATAAATGGAAGCATTGAACAGTTGAAGTGCCGAGGATATAATTTCTTAGACTTAAATCATTCGATTATTATGGAAAGAGGTATTCCTGCAGCATTAACTTATATTATTTATTACTTGAGAAATAAAAAAATAGATAAGGATAATTTTTTCTGTAAGGATTTGGAGCCACTTTGGGAATGGGGTTTAGGTCTAGCATAAATCAAATGTATTCTTATGGGGGTATCTTATTTAGAGTAAATAATATAAACCCTTTTAATAATTATTCCAACAACCCATGAGAAGTCTTATTGGCTGTTTGACTAAAATTATAACGCTCCGCAACATCCCCTTAAATCATATATCTAGCGATTTAATGTGCTCTCCACTGCTACCGGCAAGTAGAGCGAGGCCGGGAACATAGTTAAATAGTTGGCTTTCTCCCATCACGCCGAAGTAGCTCATCCTCTAATGAAACGGAGATAATCAATATAATTGATGGCTTCCATCTTATGTATATGTATATAAAATCAAGCTGAAGCTGCGACGACGGATATGAAAACACTAGAACAGCTTTTTAAGAAGTTCCGCCAAGTTGTCGCGGAGCGCCGGGAAGAATACTATTGGAGATTGGTGAGAAAAAGGCTCAGAAATAGAGGGCTAAGAGATTACAACAGTTGCATGAGAAAATGGGGCGTGATCGAGTATCACTGGCGGAACTCATTGACTGATAATAGATAGCCATAATAATGTGTCTTCATCAAGCAACGGAGGTATCTATGAGCTGGAAACTTCACATAGTAAGAACAGAACATTGGTTCGATAGCGCAAATGTTCCAATAAGTAGTGAAGAATGGCTCCAGCTTGTTGATAGTGATGACGAATTATCAATAGATCATAAGAATGTTAATTTTTATGCTATTTGGAGTGGTCAGAGTGAACATGATGAGACTTGGCTTGAATGGGGTGATGGAAGGATTTCGACAAAACATCCTGATGAAGCCCTTTACTGTAAGATGTTGCAGATAGCTGATAAGTTGAATGCTGTGGTTGTTGACGAGGATGACCATAAATATTTATTACCAAGAGATCTTAAAAATCCCTCATGGGCAGACTCATCACCTACCGGTAGAAAACAAACTTTATGGAAGAGGTTGTTTTCAAAATGGTTTTTCCAAGTATTCAGAGAATAGCGATGGCACGTCGAATTGAGCTTAAGGGTATAGTTAACGCTCTCAATAGGAGCTTTGTTAGTCGAAATAACGACTTTAGAGGATATTGGGCTATTGGACAGTTAAAATCATTTGCAACCGAAAGCGGCCTCAATTCAATGAGGTTCTCTCTTATTATGTGCATTAGCTCAAGCTTGATCTGACACATCTATAGCACAGAACTAAACCTAATCTGAAAGGCAGCTCTGTGCCAGAAGTGGACGTTGCTACTTCGTAAATGTCTTGAACCATATGGCTTTATTGGTAAATATCAAGGAATACAAGCCCAAGGCAAAAGTATTGGACACGTTGTAGAGGAAATATTTAGCGTAAAATCAGAGGGATAGGTGAAGAAAAACAACGAGGCTTTGACTAATCTTTAGCATTGTTTCTGCTATAATAGGGCGAAATTTTATCTGTATGATTTTGTTTGATTAACTCTGAGAAGTAGCTCTCTCGGTGAATATGGGGAATGGATATCAATGAGTGATGGCAGCTATAAATTTCAAAAACTAACGCCGATCAGCGATGTTGAGCTGGGTATATATAAAAATGCGATAGATTTTGTTTTTGCCAATGACGATCTAAAAAATATTGCAATATCAGGGCAATATAGCGCAGGAAAAAGTAGCCTTGTCGAATCCTATAAGAAAAGTCATTCGAATATAAAGTTTGTTCATATTTCACTTGCCCATTTCAGAGCAACGGAGGAAGCTGAAACTAATGAACCTAGTAAAGCCTTAAGTGAAACAGCGTTAGAAGGTAAAATTCTTAACCAGTTAATTCACCAAATTAATGCTGATGATATTCCCCAGACGAATTTTAAAGTAAAGAAAAAAATAAAAACGAGCAATATTGTGATAAATACCATCTTCACGGTGTTACTTATCGCAACGGTACTGCATATTACTCTATTTAATAAGTGGGGTGAGTTTGTTTCACTTTTATCTGATGGCGTTTTAAAGACACTACTAACATTATCGACTAGACACGATACGCTTTTAATAAGCGGCATTATAGCTACTACCCTGTCTTTTATCTTTATTTATAAATTAATAAAAACCCAAAAGAATCGTAATGTCTTTAAAAAAATAAATGTACAGGGTAATGAAATAGAGATTTTTGAAGAGAGTGAGGAGTCTTATTTTGACCGCTATTTAAATGAAGTATTATACCTTTTCGAGAACGTTGATGCTGATGCCATTATTTTTGAAGATATGGACCGTTTTAATAGCAATCATATCTTTGAACGTCTTCATGAGGTAAATAGGCTGGTTAATATTCAGCGGACCCTAGCAGGGCACAAGAAATCGACGTTGCGTTTTATTTACTTGCTTCGTGATGATATTTTTATTTCTAAGGATAGAACCAAGTTCTTTGATTATATTATACCAGTTATTCCTGTTGTTGATAGTTCTAACTCTTACGATCATTTTATCTCACATTTTAATGATGGTGGCATTCTCAAGTTGTTCAATGAAAGATTTCTGCAAGGAATTTCGCTATATATTGATGACATGAGAATATTGAAGAATATCTATAATGAATTTCAAATTTATTACAATAAGTTAAATACGACTGAACTTGACTGTAATAAAATGTTGGCTATCATTACATATAAGAATATTTTTCCACGAGATTTTAGTGAGTTGCAGCTTAATAAAGGTATGGTTTTTGCCATATTTAGTAAAAAAGATAATCTTATTATTGAAGAAATAAAAAAAATAGAAAAAGACATTAGTGACTGGAAAAAGGAGATTGATCTAATCAATGATGAAATACTCAACTCTAGTCAGGAGGTTGATGCTGTATATGATATGGAATTATCTAAATATAATAATCATCCTCACTACTATCAGGCTGAGAGAGCTGATATAGCGAAGAGAAGGGCGGCTAGAAAAGAAAATGTAGAAAATAAAATTAATGGGAAAATAGAAGAAATCAATGAGCTTATATCAAGATCAAGAGATAACTTGGTTGACTCTAGGAATAAAAAACTTAAAGAAATAATAACAAGGGAAAACATTGATGAAATATTTAAGCTCACCTATACCAATGAAATTGGAGAAGAAAGAGATTTTAATGAAATAAAAAGTAGCGAGTATTTTGACTTACTTAAATACCTTATTCGTGATGGCTATATTGATGAAACCTACACCGACTATATGACCTATTTTTATGAAAATAGTCTGAGTCGAATTGATAAGATGTTTTTACGCAGCATTACCGATCAAAAAGGCAAAGAGTTTACTTATCAACTCAAGAACCCAAAGCAGGTCGTTGCCCGCCTTCGAGAAGTGGATTTTGAACAGGAAGAGGCGCTTAATTTTGATTTATTAGCTTATCTGCTTCAAACGCCAGCCCAAGTAAACTTAATAAAACGTTTATTCAAGCAACTAAGAAAAGATAGAAGAGTTGAGTTTATTCGCGGCTACTTTGAAACTGAGAGGGCTCAGCTTGGTTTTATTAATCGATTAAATTCGCAGTGGCCTGAGTTCTTTTCTTATGCGCTGACAGAGAGTGAATTTTCTGCTGATTGGGTTAAACGCTACTCTATAGGCACATTTTATTATTCTGCCAGTAATGTCATTGAGGCCATTAATATTGATAATTGCCTGACTGATTACATCTCTGATTCGGCGGATTATTTAGCAATATCAGAGCCGAAGGTTGACAAGCTAATTAGTGGTTTTAAGTTACTTAACGTCTCTTTTGTAAGTATTAATTTTAAAAACGCAAATAAAGCACTCTTTGATGCGGTTTATCAGCATTCACTTTATGATATTAATTCTGCCAACCTGACCTTAATGCTGAGTAAGGTTTACATGCTTAACAGTGAAGATGATATTCGCCATAAGAACTATACTCTAGTGATGTCACAGCCTGATTCTCCCTTGGCTGGTTATGTTAATAACCATATTAGTGACTATCTGGATATGGTTATATCCAGTTGTGATGGTTCAATCGTGGATGACGAATCCATTGTTTTATCCGTTCTTAATAATGAAAAAATATCTGATGAACAAAAAGAGCGGTATATAAACTCTTTGCTAACTTTCGTGACCTCTCTGAGTGAGGTTGAGAGCGAATCCTTATGGTTATCTTTGTTGGATAAAGACAGAGCAGTTTGCTCTGAGGAAAATATTGTCTCTTATTTTGAACATGTTGATGGGCTGGATGAGTCACTTATCGAATTTATCAATAGAACTGATGTAGAGCTGAATTTTCAAAATGTTAACATTGATGATGAGCTTAAAGGTAAATTATTTAAGTCGATTGTTATCTGTAATGATTTATCAAATGATAAATATGAAAAATTAATTTGTTCACTAAACCTTATTTATAAAACCTCCTTTAGCGCTAGTAATATCGCGGATGATAAGTTCAAAATATTAGTGGATAAAAATATTATTCGCATGGGTATTACCCAACTTAATTTCATACGAGATAACTATTCGGAGCAACTTTCTTATTATATTGATAAGAATATCAGGGCATATGTTGAATTAATGACGATTGATAGCATTATTTTGGATGAGGCTTTATCAATACTTTCTTGGCAAGTTGATGATGATTTGAAAGTTAAGCTACTCGAGTTTGTTAAAATACCGTTGACTATTCATGGTAAAAATTACTCCCAGGTCGTTAATGACTATATTTTAGAAAATAATTTTAAACCAGATGAACTTCTAATTTTGACGTCATCTTATAAAACTTGGGGAACCTCTACTCAGTCGCTCATCTTGAGTCGAGCAATACAGGATATATCAGCATTGATAGCAAGTCCTAATGATATTTCTGAACCGTTACTAAAAAAACTGTTTGTCACAGAGGGACTGAATATGCAGGATAAAATAGCACTGCTAATCGCTTTGTTGCCGGGTAAGGATTTGAGTAAGGCGGCTTGCAAAGAGTATCTTGATCTGCTTGGTTTATCGGAGTTCAGTAAAATTTTGGGGCGAGGTAAACCTAAAATTGAAGTTGATTCAATTAACCAAAGTTTATTGACAGCATTAAGAGATAACCACTTCTTCTCTGATTTTGAGGTTGGTGATGAAAATCCCACTTATTATAAAATAACAAGGCGGCGCTCTATGTTTGGCTCAGATACATAGCATTATATATTTTTCTACAGTTTGGGCACTTTTATAGTGCCCCATTTTTACGCTGAAACTTACGTAGCTAATCTGACTTTTTCTCAGTTGACGAATACACCTAGGTGTTCGTGAAGCCCTCAGTGTGTTGCGTCCATCAGTTGAACTCACAGCTCGAAGCAGCCTGTCAGATTAGGTTTAGCCCTGCGCTATAGATGTGTCAGGTCAAGTTTGAGCTAATACATATTATGCCTATGACCGACACCATCTCTAATTTACAACGTTATTTTGTGCATCATTATACAGCTATGCTCGAAGACTTGCTAAGAAAGCAGCAAATTCCTGACTTTTGGGTTAATGAAGCCAGCATCATGCTCGACTTCAACGTTGATGGGGAAAATGCTTGGCTACAGGAATGTTCAACATTAGGTGACCCTTTCCAATGCCGTTGCCAGATAACTGATGATACTGGTCGTAGCTACTCTTCTATTATTTGTGGTCGATGTCTACCACACTCTGTTATTAAAGAGCAAAAATCAACCCGAAAAGTTACTATGTGAACTATCTGTCATAGTGTATGTAGTGTGGATGCTTCTTGTCTTGAAGTAGCCCGTAGTATTTTCTTTGACTGAGAGTAAAACCGCCAAATTAGATTGACGGCTTTATTGTGATCAGAGCGCGAAGTCTTCCAGCATTTTACCAGCTTCGATAGCAGCAGCGATTGCTTTAGGAGTACGGCCCTGACCCGTCCAAGTTTGTTCATTACCGTTTTCATCTGTATATTTATATTTGGCAGGGCGAGGAGCACGAGTTGATTTGGCTTTAGGCTTAGATGAGCCAACAGCAGCAAGAAGCTCAGTCGGGTCAATACCATCTTCTAGCAGTTTCTGGCGGAAGGCTTCAAGCTTAGCCTGACGTTCTTCTTGTTCTTTACGGATGACACTTTCTTCCTCACGACGATCTTCAACGATTGCTGTTAACTTTTCCAGCATCTCTTCAAGCGTTGCCAGATCAGTTTCACGGGCCTGAGCGCGAAGTGTACGAATATTCCTCAGTGCCTTGAGAGCTTCACTCATAGTATGCCTTCCGATGTTAAAAATGGGATGGCTATAAAATTAATGTATCGGTGTTATTGGAAAAATCAAAAACATACCAACCAGTAAATGATATAGTAAACATTATCACTTAAGCAATCCAATACATCCCATTTAACACGAAATAGCAGAAGTTAGTTTTTAAAGAGAAATTTTCATGCGTTTTTGGCTTGATGGTTCGAACTCTGACGCAATAGAAGATAGCTGGTTAAGACTCTGTTCAATTGAACGCTGGAACTCGATTACGGTCTTTATATGCTGCTTTATCCCCAAGGGGATTCATTTTTATTTTCTATGAAATTTTAAAGAATAATCACGAGCTTTTTTATTTGTTCTTTTTAGTGTTATTACTCTTCAAATAATAGGCTCTCATAAAGGTTAAGCGATCACCATTAAACATATAGTCCGGGTTAATGAAATAATAGTTCTGTATCATGGTCTCTGCGATAAACTTCTTGTCAGCAAGTTCTTTCATTCCTTTGAAATACGTTGTTCTTGATATTTTTACGACATCTTGATCAACAATATCGTATGACATCAAAATAGTATCAGTATCCTTATTATCTCTGATAGCAAGATAAAGGATCTTGAAAACTTTTTTACCCGATGAAGACAATCCTTCAATAGCAGATACCCCGTCAACATAAAGTTTCACGAACTGTGTCTTATCAACCTCCATAGCCTGATAGAAACCGCCATTACCAACTTGCTCTCCAGTATTTTCATTAACTAATGTTAATCGATCTTTTCCTGTAGTAATACGTCTGACGCCAGTTTTTGTATGTAGACTTGTATCATTAAGAAATGGGTTTTTAGTATGACGTGGGAGACCTCTTCTTGATTTCTTTACTTCAGTTTGTATCTTATTTTCTATCATGGTATTTACTCCTTTATTTTTTAGTTATATATTTAAGTTAATACTATATTTTGCGTGCAAGTCAATACTTAAAGTTTATATTTATTTAAAATAACTAACACTTAATGATTTTAATTTTGAAACTTGTAGTGCTACAACATATATATAAATAACACTATATCATTTTTATTTGAGAATAGTTATCAACTTAAGTACCGGGATTCGGGACTTTAACTCCCGGATGTCGGTACTTGGTTTTAAGCTATAGCTGGCCTGAGAGCATTTTTCTTCTTCATTATTCAATTAGCGAAGCTGAGAACAACTATGCAGAGGTACTTTTGGGTACAGTTCTACTTTTTATTTCATTGGTTTCTTCTCTTCAATTTATATCTCAGCAAAGTGATTGTTTGAAACAATCACTAAGCGCTGCTGATATCTTATTAAAGTTGAAATTGTTTCCCATTTACCTCATAGCGGCTATCGCCGCAATTCTTCATGGATAAATCCATCATCAACAGGGATGAACCCTGTTCCAGCAATGTGATTGTTTTGAACAATCACGAAGTGCTGCTTCTGAAAATATAGTTTTCCAATGTGTTTAAGAGCAAATGCCATATGTCGAGAATAAGATATTATGTGCAGGCACATGATCTGTTTTCGATATTAGTATAATACTTTGAACATTAAATCTCATTTCATATCAGTGTCAGGGCGTAGCCGTGCGGTAGCACATGAGCATTAGCTCATAAGATAAATATTTTTTTCAAACAGAATGATAACAAAGAAGTAATCCATGCTGCGCATGGTGAGTTAAATTTTATTTTACTCAGTGATAAATGGTATTTAATTACATAACAGACAAAATAAGGAATGCGTGTAATAAAAATAATAAGTATCTTTAAATCAAATGAAAACATCCCTTTTATGACGTGTATCGTAAACGATATAGAAGAAAGTAAAAATGGAATAAAGCTTATTCTGGAAAACGGCGAAAGCATCAATATTAAAGATTACGGTTATTTCTTCCTGTCAGAGGGCGAAGGCGATTTGGACAGGGAGCGAATGGTAAGTAGTTACAGAAGGTTGATTTCTGAACTCAGTCAGATCAGTGAAGAAACCGTAAAATCATTAATGCTCTGACCTGAACATCCCACTGCTGCTGTTATGATATTAACTTCATGAAAGATATTACTTTTTAAGTAAAACCAGAAATCGGTAAGTGATAAAACTCGTGCGGTATCACCGAGCAGCAGGGGTATAAGCTATGCCATGTCGGCTTAGGTCAAGTCTGTGACATTTTCCTCTGCTTCAGATCGCTGTAGACAGGTTTTGTTCCACCTAAAAAAGTATCAGAACAAATCATGTGTGCTGCTTCATTCCTTATCCCTTGATCATTTAGCTAAAGCAGGCCAACTGTGGCTATCGAACATTTCCCATCATTCCCAATCAATTGATACAAAAGATCGATAAATAATTATTGATAGTTTTAATCGATTGAAATTTGATTATCGATCGATGTTTTAATTGTTTATATCGATCGATAATAATTGTTTGATAGTTTTAAGCTATCATTTGTTTTGTATCGATCGATTTAAACGATATGACGAACAACAAAAATAATTCAATCCTATCAATTGATTAGAAGATGATTCCTGATCTGCGGGCAAGAATACTTGGATCGGGTGAGACAAATCGGACTAAATCTTTGAGGAATAAATGAAAGGACATAACTTCTTACCACTGGTGGTCTCTCTGGCATTTCTTACTGGATGCCAACAGCTCAACGATGGCGTGAATAGCGTTAACGGGGCAATTAACTCTTCACTGTCATCATTGAACAGCACCGTTGATAAAGCGCTGGGGGCTTCAGCTTCTGGTCAGGATAGTGGTCCAGCAACGTCCATTACTGGTCTTGGTGCTGTCTGCAAAGACTATGAAGAAAATGCAATGGCAGCAGAAAAGAAATGGACAGGCAAAAGGATCTCTATCACCAATGCTACTGTTCTTGAAGTTACGAAGGGCAGAAGTGCCAGCGATATGATGATGGGAATGCCCAAATCAGCACCTAGCTATTACCTGCTCTTTAAAACAGCCGATACAAGATACTGCGGCGGGATGGTCTGGCTGGATTACTACTCTGGTATTGATGATGCCGTTCTTACCTATAAGAAAGGCCAGAAAGTCAGTGTCACCGGAACGGTAAACAATTTCGAAGTCCGCGGGTTCGCTACCGTCAACAACGCAGATATGCCAGTTCGTCTGGTTGTTCTGAGAAGCGGAACTATCAACAAATAAATCTGGGATAACATTTATGCGTAAAATTTTACTCGCTGCAGGTATTGCTGCTCTTTTATCTGGCTGCGGTGAAAAAGGCGACTTTGAGAAAGCGATCAACGCGAAAATATCGCAATCAAAGCTGTGCTACTCCTTGCAGGACAATGACATTGTGTTCAATAAGGGCTTCCCCATCCGGGTCAATCACGGCTATCGTTCTGCCGGATACAGTGCCAGTGATGAAATCCTGAAAGGACTTGCTGAACAAGGGCTGCTTACTGTTTCGCAGCAACCTAATGGCTTTGGCAGTGTTGATGTTCTGGAAGTAACAGACAAAGGCCAAGAGGTTGAGTTTTGGGATCGTGAGAAAGGTGCTTGTGTAGGTCATCATGCTGTTGCTGAGATAAAGGAATGGACCGAACCGGGAAACGGTAATCAGAAAGTTGTTCGCGTGTCCTATACATGGAAGTTGGCAGATGTTCCTTTATGGGTGGACAAAAAAGCGTTCTCCAGCGTCAAGGGTATGAATGAAGCTGAAGAGAGCATGATTAATCTTGTTAAAACCAGCAATGGCTGGAAAGCGATCTAAGGGGGCTATCATGGAAAACAATACAATCCAGTGTCCATTTTGCCTTAAAGAGAGCCAGCGTGGTGTTCATGTCTGCACCGGCTGCATGGCGACTGTTTTATATGGAGCCTATCCGCAGTGGTATGCTGCCGTAGCTATCTTATTGACCTTCGGCCTGTCTATCTTGATCGGAATTTCGACAGGCATCGCGGGAGCTACTATCAGCCTGCCGATTATTGCGGCTGTTGGATTTGTCGCTGGGAAGATTATCTTTTCTGATAATGTTGTTTTCAGGCGAAGAATGTAATCGTTACAACAATAACTCAGAAACCTGTTTCGCAAAGGTTTCTGAGTTAGGAAAAGAAATTAAAAATGTTTATTTTTTCTTTTCTGAGGTAGTGTGAAGTTTCCTGTAAATATAGAACTTATCTCTATGTTATCATTGCTATCGTTTGTTTTTTTATCTCTTCTATTATTTTTTTCATAGGCTTTTGAAATGTCGATAAATCTTTCAGTTGCGGTGAGGGGAGGGATGGTGAGATAAAGCCCATGTTTGCATGTAATGCCAAAACCTTCACCTATGTGCTGAATACTTAAGGCGATGGTTGTTAATTCACTATCTCTGCTGTTATTACCACCGCAGATTCCTCGTAAAATAACCAAAAGACTTCTAATGTCTTCATTCCAATAGTCAATAATTAGTTGAACAACATCATTAAGACTCGAATAAAAATCATTGTTAAATAGGGAATTTATCGGCTGAGATTTTCCATCGGAAAAAATTTTCTTAATATCTTCTATTGCATATTCGACATCTTTTGGCAGATTAGTTATCTGCTCGAATGTATAAACTGTGATTTGATATTTTGAGATTGATAAAAGATATTTGTTTATTTGATGTCTTGGTATTTCTTTGGCAGTTTTAAGATCGATAATTGTCGGGGTGATGCCAATCCCAAAATGATAATATCGATTATCAGACAAAGCCTTCTTGTCATTTATCCAGTAGTTTTCAGTCAGAAGTTTTTCGCCTTTAAGTCCTTCTATTTCACCAAGCAATAATATTCTTTCTTGCGACAATGGTTTAAATAGTTCTATTCCAGCATCACAATATTTTATCATTTCTTTTATCTTTGCTTTGTCATTTATCCACCCATTATAGGTTGGTATTTTATACTCAAACTTATCCAATGGTAAATCATCAGTTATGGAGTCTTGGCCGAAAATATAATAACGTAAGTTATTGTGAGCTTCGAATTCATAATGGTCAGATATGGAAAATACAATTGATCGAAAGAGTGTATCACAAAACCCACTATTGAATAAATTTCTCAGTAAATATTCAAAGCTATGATTTTTTAATGTTGTATTGAACATGTGGTTCAAATCAGTGATGTCTGAATTTCCTTTTAGTGATGCTAGTGTTAATGGTTTTTTTTCTTTTGCTAATTTATGAAACCCAGCCTTAATGTTGTTTTGATAAACCATTGATTCAAGAACTGATAGATAAACACCAGCCCAATAAGATTTAAGATTATCAGGTGTGTCATAAAACAATGAGTTTTGAATAACTGTTTTTATGTAAGATTTCATCAGTTTTGAATAACCTCTTTAAAATTTCCATTCATTTCAATATAACAGAATCAGATAAAATCCCAATGAATTATTACCGATTTCGATGGATAAATGGAGGTTTCAACTGTGTTAAGGTTTTTTTCATATCAACCGAATGTGTAGGTATGTAGTCCTGAGTGATAATTTTTGGTTGTTCGGATTTGTGTGGACGGCTTGGAAAACGCCTGATCTCATCAGCTGTTGGACTATAACTGTCACTGTTAAATCTGGCACGTCTTTCATACTCAGCGCGTGGCACAGATATACCCTGAACCTCATCAAACACATAGTTTTCAGAAATACGCTTATCGTGTTCCGCATCGACTGAAACAGGAGCTGGCTTCTTCTTGGCCCAGATGAATTTCTCTCTGATAAAATCTACTACCAGTACGGTGAAGCGCTTTAACACACCGCTCTGACGAGGTTCAACTTTCTTCCTCTTAACTTTGACAGGAGCGCGTTTAAGTGCTCTGGCTGTTGAAGAGGATGGGGTTTTCAATTTAGTGCGTGTATGAGGTACAGGAGCCACCAGAACAGGTTTCTGCGAGCCTGTAGATGAAGCTCTACCTGTGTTATCAGGGATAACAATTTCTTCTGGTTCAGCCAGTGCATGAACCCTAAAGCTGGCAACATCAACAACGATTTCTAATGGTAAATCTTTAAAGGTAAAGTAGGCTTCAATAGCTTCTTTTTTCTGCTCATCACGTATGGCCTGCTCTGCAGCGCGTTGTTCCTGAGCGGCTAAAGTGCCCCAGCGATCACGAGGGATATGAAGTATTGGATCGCGGTTTGTTTCAATTGCTTTAGCCAGCCAGATTGCTTTCTCTTCGTTTGTAGCGGCAGCGGTAGCCTGTTCGAGGGCTTCCTCATACTGAACCCTGATAGAACGGTGATCGATGCGTTCATCATGACCATACAGCTCAAGGAACCCATTACAGATGTTCTGCCAGCCTTTACGCCAGCTATCGAGGGTTTCAGGCTTGTCCCACTCACGGACCTTTTTACCAAAGCCGGTAGAAAGAACCTCACGGGTTGTTCCCATGATATGGATATGCGGGTTATGACCATTGATATCGTGGATAACAACATCGGCAATGATGCCTTGCTTGGTAAAGTGCTCAAGAACAAAAGCTGTAGTCAGTTCAATGTTCTGTTCTGGTGTTAGCTCGGCAGGAAGGGCAATCTTAAACTCTTTGGCAAGACGGGCATCTTTTCTCTTCTCTGAAGCTTCTACAGCATTCCAGAGTGTTTCACTGTCAACAATTAGAGCAGGAGGGGTATGTTCGGGTGCAAAAATCTGCGCAAAGGCAAGGTCCTTTTTATGTGCTGTTTTCCGGCCACAAACTTCACCCGTTCTGTTATCGAAGAAAACTTTACGGTGACGATATGCAGCAGAGTTAACCGAAGACTGGCCTTCGCCTCTGCTGATGTTCTCCATTTTAAAACTGTATATCGCCATCCAAGTATTCCTCAATGCCAAATGCTGCTTTTCGTTTTACGTAAGGAAAACGCTGGGGTTGACGTTGACCTTGATTTTGTTTCCGAAGGAAACGGTTTTAGCCTGCGGCAGGCAACCGTCGGTAGACCCCATGGCATTAGAGCGAAGCGATAATGCGTAAGTGGGCATTGCTTTATTTTTTATCGCCATAACTGGCTCAAAAATAACAACAATGTATAAGGCTTACCCTTATTAATTAATACTAAATATATGAATATCTGTAAAACAAACCGCCGAATTAAGCGGCGCAATATGGATGGGCGGGCGAAGTATTCCGCGATATTACACGGATTGGGCTTTGATGGCGTTCGAAGGACAGGAAGAGTATTAATTTATCCCGACGTTAGGCGGGAAAACACTAAAAGACATAAATAAAACAGTTAGATTTAGTGAAGAATTCTCTGTTATAGAATTAACAGGTGAAGATCAAAAACTAAGGTGGGAAACGGAAAGGTGAAATGAAAATCACATATAAACAAAAATAAGTAACGCGGAGAGTATTAGATATTTTAAGTTAGTAATTGCTATCACTTGTGTTGCATAAATTACAAAGTGCGCGATTTAGGTTTTTGTCAACTGGAAATCGTAAGGATATGACCTAAACTCAATGTGCATCATTTCTTAAAGCAATTTGATGCATTGGGAATGATGAGTAGTTTATTAATTACATATGGCAATTATAATGAGGCTAAAATGTCCGAACATCAAGTGTTATGTATCAATAAAAGCAATCGCCAGAGTGCTCATGAAAGGATCACTCATATAGGTGGTAAGAATGCTGATGGCACCAGATGGAAGCTTACACAGCAAGAGGCTATAAGCGGAATAGAATCTGAGAAATGGAGATTTTATGTTAATGCAGGAGGGCATTCAGTATGGGTGATTGTTGCTGTTAGCGCTTCTGGTAACAAATACTTGAAAACACAAAATGATGGCGAACAACCTAATAACCTTTTGAGTCTTCCTGAGTGCGCATGAGTGTTAAAGAAAGGGCCTATTGGCCCTTTGTTACTATTTACCACGCTTACCATTGTCACTTCTAAATATAGTTAGCTATAGAGATAATTTGAAAGTTAATTAAAAGACTTGGAGATATATAATTAAAATATTCTTCCTATACTATTGATTAATTCGTTAATTATGCTAATTGGTGTTAAGGAAATAAAGACAAGGAGGTTTTATGTATAAAAATAATGATGAAGCCATTGATCTTGAAGCAAAACGATTACTTGATAATGGTATCTATACCGATCTGGAAAAAGCGTATAGTGAAGCAGAAAAGATAATCACAAAAGTGAGAGTTGAGTTTAAAAAGAAACAGGAAAAACAACAGTTCCGATCTCGGATTAAATCAATCAAGCGTGCACTATCAGATGATGAGTTCAGAAGTAATGTCCCTTATAATCATAGAAATCAGTGGGGTAAATAATGAGTGATGATAAAATACAAAATACATACCTAACAGGTAAAGCCTTTCTGGGGGATAGAAGCAGGGCCGAAATAAAGAAAACACTTGAGCAAAAAATCGCAGGAGCACAAAATAAATTAAATTTTCTTAAAGCAAAAGAGAAAAAAGATAACAAAAAAGAAAATACACGACAAAAAATAATTCTGGGTGCAGAGGTTGCCAAGGTTTTAAACTGTGATATAAGTGAGGTAGATAAACAATTACTCTTTGGTTTGTTGTTAGAGGTTCCATCCTTACATACACATGATATCGAACGGTATAAAATAAATGGAAAAATCTACATTGAAAGAGTCCTCACGAAATTCAGACTATAAAATCATTTCACGTCCGAACAGCTCCACGGCTTAAAACTTGTTTTAGGCTGGGGAGCTGTTGACCAAGCCCCAGAGGGCGCGGTAGTTAATTTAAAAATTGATGTCATATAACGCATGACATACATTTTTTAAATGATGTCCAGAACGATTAACTTTTTGCAACACCACGATGTAAAGGGTTATATGCATCCAGTGATTGAAGTATTGGTAGGCTAAGCTCATTTGGGAGCATAAACCATACAGGATTACCAAATGTTTTTGGGTAACCCTTGTCCTCGCCTTCACCATTCCATCTCATAGCGAGGCGCTTAGTCCCATCTTCCCAGATCCCCCATGCAACGGAGAATCCGTTTAAATCATAAATAATTTCTAATACTTTGAAATTATGCGGATTCACTTCTCTTGGTGATGGCATATTCTTTCCTTTATAAGAGTATTGACAATGCCCGGATTAAAGAAGGCATGGAATGTGTTTAGATGGGGAGTCTTCAAGAGCTTTCCTCGAACAGCTGCCGAACGTGAAGTTTTAGGATTACCCAGCAGCTCAGACGGGTCAATACCATCTTCAAGTAATTGTGCACGTAGCGCTTCAATTTTGGCCTGACGTTCAGCATTTTGATGCTGTGCAAGTGATTCTTCTTGACATCTGTCTTCGACAATAGCCGTTAATTGCCTGAGCGCGAAGGGCTCGGATGTTATTAAGTGTTTTAATAGCAATGGTCATTAACTTTATTCTGAATGTTGAAATTCATGAGCAGAATAATATACAAAGGATGAGAACGGATAAAATCGTATCTCTTAAATTATGCTGTTGAGTGTTTTATTGAATTACATGTTCATCGGTCTTGACCTCTCTTTTATTTTTGTTAATTGTTAAGTACGTGAAATAAAAAGGACGATGAAAATGAAAGAAATAAATATAAAGGGGTTTTCTTTATTGGAATTGACATTAGTTTTGGGTATTGGAACAGTGATGGCTTTCGTAAAATTTCAGGACATGAAAACTAATCAAGAAAACATGATAGCTAACACTGTTGGTAATCAGATAAAACAGATAGGAGAGGCGGCAAATCGCTATATCAGTATCCACTATGACAAACTATCAACACTTTCTTCAAGTAGCAGTCAGTCAAGTGATCCGGGACCAAGAACATGTACATCTAACGGCTGCGAAATCACATATCAAACATTAGTAAATGAAGGGTTTCTGCCTGTAGGTTATACAGGCATTAACATGCAAAAATCATCTTACAAAATAGTATTAAAGCGTTCAGGGACTGCTCCCAATTTTGTTATCAATGGTCTTATTACAACAACATCACCTTGGCTGGAGGGTGGAAAATATCGTTATGACTTGTTAGGAAAGGCTATGCAAGTTGCTGGTATTGATAGTGGAATGACGAAATCAGCAGCTTTAGTATCAGGTCTACAGGGGGCATGGACAGAGACATCATCAGCTTTTAATAATATTACCGCTGCGGGTCTACTGGCGTATCGTGTTGGATACGATTCTTCAATGTACTCAGTGTATTTGCGCCGTGATGGCACATTACCTATGACAGGTAATTTAAACATGGGTAATCAGGATATAAATAATGCCAAAAATATAACAGCAGCAGGAACCATAACTACGGAGGTATTACGAACTAGCGGGGCAGCGGTGATAGACACAACATTAGACGTTGGTGGTGTGGCAACATTAAACTCTGATTTTATTGTAGCGGGTAATGGTCAAGTCAATGGAAATTTAAATTCTAATAAAACCGTATCAGGAACAACCATAACGTCCAGAGGTGAGACCTATACTAATAACTGGTTTAGAACTATGGGAGATGGAGGGATTTATTTCCAAAAATATGGTGGTGGATGGAATATGACAGATTCCAATACTATAACAGCATATAATGGTAAAAACATTCAGACTTCAGCAGGATTATATGGCGGATACGTTAAATCAACCGGGAATATAGATGCTAATGGAACAGTTAACGCTGGATATGTATGGGCATCAGGAAACCTTAACTCTAACTACGTACACTCTAACGGCAATATTGATGCAGTCGGACAAGTTTATGGTGCTGGTGGGGTTGTGTCAGGTGGTAGAACAACAGTTGGAGAATATCTTCAACTAAATGGAGTGGCCTATGCTGGAAATGGATGTTTTCCTAATGGTTTACAAGGTCGAGCAGTTGATGGTTCTATATTATCTTGTACTAATGGTGTGTGGAAAGAAGAGGGCGGAAGTGTAAATAGGATGTTTATTGTTGTTGAAGGAAAGTGTTATGTTCCAAATAAAGATACCGGAGGTTGTTCTTGTCCAAACGATCCTAATCGTCTAAAACAAATAGAAGTGTCAAGATATAAAGGAAATGAATGTAATAATGGTGGAAGTAACTGTAGAGAGCCAGATAGAAGATTATATACATGTAATTAGGTGACTACCGGCATTACGAATAGTTTATTTTGCCGTGATAGCGAATCACCTACGACTTGTAATTTAAACATAGATAATCAGGGTGCAAATAATTTCAGAAATATAATGGAAGAAGTTGCAACAATTTCATGGATATTACATTTGACTGTTAGGTTAATGGAGTGCTCAATTAAATAACGCTGTTTCAGGTGAAACGATATCATCTCAGGGGGAATCAAAAAATGGTTTTAATTAAGTGCTAGTGAATATTTTTAACTCAATGGCGTTGCTGTCAGTGACGTAGGTCGTTCACCGAATGGTTTATAGGGAAGAACCAGTGGGGGACAACTTTTATCCTGCGTTAATAGCGTGTGGCAAGGAACAGGAAGTGGATTCTTTAAAACGCCACTTCCTCAGACCGTACAGTGTACTTCCCGAAATAGCTCAGGTAATGGAAGACGAATCTATATGGCTAAAATAGATGAATCAGGTCAGTTATATACTCAAATATCTTCAAGCTTTGGTGTTGATACAGGTTGGGCAAAAGGTACTCTCAATGTATTTGTTGATTTTAAGGGGAGGGGGGGTAAAACAAGTAGATTAGATAGCTTATATCGAATGCCTCTATACCACAGAACCTAATTACATCAATATATAAACAGGATGGACTAAATAATAATTTGTTGATTTGTGTTGAATACTAATTAGTATCAGTCGAGGGTAATAATTAACATGGATAATGTTATTTTTATTCTGAGGGTAAATGTTGTGGCTAATTAATTAATACATTATAATATTAGAACTTAACAAGTTAAGTATGGAGGGGAATAGTATGGTTTCTTGGAAGCAACTTATAGAGAGTTTGGATAAGCATCTTGATCATGAAGATATAGATGAAATGCGATTATTAATCTATGGTTCAACCGAACGAAGAATCAATTCTCTCAAAAGAGAATTTGACAATCTTAACACGGGATCTTTTGACAATGAAAAATACGATGTTGATATCGATGGTTATAAAGATCACTTGATAGATTTAATGGTAAACGCCAATAATATAAAGTCTCTTGCGGATGAGTTAAGTATTATGGCATTGTTTAAGAGTGTCGAGTTAAAAATATCAAGAGTAATCGATAATAAATTTAAAGATAATGGTAAAAGGACTTTTTATGGAAAACTAAAATTTATAAGTGGCGATGACGATGTTGATAAATTGGACGGTTATATAGCATATAATGAATTAAGGCTTATAAATAACGCTCTCAAACATGAGGGTATGGTGTCAAAAGAACTTGCGACTGCATATCCTTTATGGATTGAAGGTGAGAAATTAGAGCATCTTGATACTACATATGCTCGCCTTCTTCCTCATGTAAAGTATTTTGTTAGCGAAACGGTATCTAAGATATATTATTTATCAGCATAACAGTACCACCTCTTCTGATAAATTTCCATTTTCAACGTAAAAATCAAAATTATAAAACAAGCCACTTCTAGTAACGGAAATGGCTTTATACTATTTTTAGTTAGCCACAGGATGTTTTTTTTCATCTATTTCTTTGATGAAACGCCAACAACCTGATAGAAATGGCTCTAAGTCATCCCAATATCTATTTACAAGAGTTTTGTCTGTATTAAAATCAACAGAATGAACGAGGGATTGTATATTGTTTATAGACAGCAGGGTTTCTTCATTAGTTCTGCCATATCTTTCAACTAAAAGTTTGACACTATCGGTAATATAATTATTTTTATTTAGAAATTGAGCGATAAAGGCTGTGTTTTTCGCAAGTGAATTATTCCAGCTAGCATTCATGCATTTCATTGTTTCCTTCGCAGTTGTCTCCAAAAAAACTCTCAGCATGACAATGCAGCTTATAGGCTCATCTAATGAACTCAAATTGCACAATTCTACAAAAATATGATATTCCTTATTGCGATACTTAGGAATATCGACTGTATTTCGTCCCCAATCAACAAAGATATCTCTGTTTCGTGGTAGATCAGTTATAGGTCGTGTTTTTGGCCTAACAGGTTTAATTGGCTTTATTGGTCTTACTGTAGCAGGTCCGGTGTTAGCACCAGCGTTAGTTGCTTTATCAGCTCCTGTCCCACCGGAAATGCCTTTATTATCACCTTTCACTGGGTTTTGAGGTGTATCTTTTTTCTTATTATAATATCGCTGTTTTATGATTGATCTATAATTATCAGCTATAGGCTGTAAACGATCTCTCACTGCAAGAAAAAGAGAACTATCAGTACGTAATCCAGTTTTAGCAGTATTCCAAGGTAGCAAAGCCGCGTCTTTTGATACAAATTTTACCCAACAAACATAACCGTTATATTCTGAGTGCCACTTAGTTTTCCAGCCATGCGACTTCTCTGTACTTGCAGATACTATGACCCTGTCATTGCAGGAAAAGTATATACCAAAATAATCTGTTAATTTTCTATTATTTGCAAGACTATAATTATCTTCACCGGGGAATGTATATTCATTATGAATCCCTGTTTCGATAATAACGTCTACCCCATCAAATTTTATTACTTCTTGTGTTGGTGGAAACTCACATTTTGTTCTTAAACTAGGAGCTACACTCTTAATCGTTTCTCTAATATTATTCTTGACATGATGAAGAACTATTTTAAATCCTTTCCTAACATATATAGCGTATCTCAAAGAAAATTCACTTACAGCATTAGTAAACCATCTGTTATTGTGAAGATCATTTTTTATTTCATTTTTTAAATTTGAAACATTAAATAATGACTTCCTTCTACTCTTTGTAGGAATAACATCAGCATATACCGGATCTTCCTTCCCACCTCCGATCCCACGATTATTGAACCTCGACTTGAAACCTTCAATACCATCATCAACATAAAAAGAGAAATCAGTACCCATTTTTAGCAATGAACGTTTTAAACCTATTCCATAAAGTCCAATACCATACTCATGCTGAGATGGTTTATTCGTATATAATGCTCTTTTAGTAAGAGTTTCTCTATCAATGCCAGCACAATTATCAAGAACTCGAATACTATCCTCATCTATTCTTATGCAAACATAGAATCCATCATAAGTTAGGGGTAAATTATCTTTTCCCCTATTACATTTATTTTCTATTAACCAGTCTCTTGCCGCATCGATAGAGTTATCTACCAAATCAAATATTGCTTCTAAGGTCGTCACATCTTTTGTCAGGGCCTCTTCCATAAAAGTGGCGCTAACACCGGTGTCTATTGACAAACGTTCTATTATATTACTTTCCATGTTTCTAACCTACCTTAATAGCATTCGTTTCAATATTATTTAATGCTTCATAAATTTCCCCCATGATATGTTTTGACATTAATGGGGATACACTATTCCCAATCATTCTAAAGCTGTGCCATTTAGTATGATGGAAAACAAACCAATCTGGAAACCCCTGAAGACGGGCTGCTTCTCGAACAGTAATTACTCTTCCTTCTTCCGGATGTAAAGGGCGTACAGCCTGATGACTTCCCTTATCACTTCCAGTTCCAGCCCTCAATGTTGGACATAATCCATCCCATAAAAGACATTTTGATTTACTAACGGGATCAACCATCCCCGGTACTATCGAAGAATATCTTGCTTTAACTTTTGGAGAGTGAAGCGTATTAAAAAAACCACTTATCTCACCTATCTTCAATTTATCTATAGCATTTTTCCACCCCATATTAGCAGGGGGGAGAGCTCTCATTTCTTTTGCATATTTTGATAAATTTTCAACATTTACATCTTTATATTTATGCCAACCGAAATCAGATATATCATTGTTCTTTGATTTCATCAGTGGCGCGGGAAGATCACTTATCGCATCCCTGACAGTATTTCTCTCATAATTACCAGATTTGAGTGTCTCACTATTTAATCCACATGCAAACTCTTCAGGAATAAATCCTATAACCACAACTCTACGTCTTCTCGTTGGAGCTCCAAAGTCAGAAGCATCAATGATCATAGGGTCTAAGACTTGATAGTCAGCGTCCAGTGTCTTTAGCGCTGACTTTAATTCATATACGTTTTTCTCATCCATTAAACCTTCAACATTTTCCATAATGAAAAATTTAGGTTTTATTATGTTAACTGTCCTAAAAAAATGCCTCAGTAGTGAACGCCGGGGATCATTAACATCAGAATGTCCCATCCGACTGTAGCCTTGACATGGAGGGCCACCTATTATTCCATCAATTTTCTGGGACGATATTATTGAGTTCCATTCAGACTCCCCTAATAAAGAAATATCACCATTTATAATTTTAGTATTTGGAAAATTTTTGGCATAAGCTGACTGCAAAGTAGCATCTATATCAACAGCAGCAATAACATCAAAACCTGCTAACTTGGCTCCAAGTCCGAAACCACCACATCCGCAAAAAAGATCTATGACTACGGGTGCTTTGCTCATAACTTTCCTATAAAGATCCGTTTGATAGGGCATTTCAATACTTCCTCTTATACAACGCCCTTGATATTGAGTGATATTTTAGCAACTTTCTAAACTTAATGAAATGATGGACTGTACTCAACCCTGAATTAAAAAATCATTCAAAATCAAAGGGTAGTGTTTTTTTTGTGTTGTGATATACAAATAATCAGCTCACAGCTGAACCATGAGACGTCTTTCATCCAAATGCTCCGCCTCATAAATGTATGCGGCTTGGACGGTATTTCGTTCCTGATGACCCATCTGAAGCTCAACAGCATCACTTGACCATAATCTTGATCCGATCAGGCCATTGTTCCAAACCCTTACCCATGAACTTCTGTTTTGGTGCCGTAGCTCATTTTGCGAAGGGCTTTGTTGATGGTATATACAGACAGAACAGCTAAACATGGGCAAGACAATACCCCGACCACTCATCCATCAAAGCCACACGCTTAGGCCATAACGTCCCACGTTGATATGCTGCTTCGGCCTTATCTGCCAACTGGTGCGCCAAAGCATGTTCAATGACCTCACGTTGATGGTCTGTGGTTTCACCAGCCCAATCACGAAATGTTGAACGGAAGCCATGTTGTGTTAAGCCACTATGCCCCATTCGTTTCAATACAGCCAGCAATGACATATCTGATAGCTGTCCTCCACGCGGGGCAGGAAAAACAAGGTTATTGTCCTTGAAGCGTGGTAAATCCTTTATCAGGGCAATGGCAGCATCAGGCAGCGGAACCCTATGTTCTTTGCTGGCTTTCATTCTGCTGGCAGGGATGGTCCACGTTTTGTTCTTCAGATCTATTTCTGACCATTCAGCGCCACGGACTTCACCAGAGCGCGAAACTGTAAGTATTGAAAACTCAAGTGCTCGCGCTGAAATGCCTACTCGTTTACGTAGTTCGGTCATGAACGAGCCGATCTCGTTGTAGGGTAATGCAGAATGATGCTTTTGGGTCTGAACCTTGCTTGGCATTGGCAGAAGGGGCTTAAGCATACCTTTCCATGCTGCAGGGTTATCACCTTCAAAGTATTCTTTCGCTTTTGCGTAATCAATGATCGCTTCAATGCGACCGCGAAGACGACTGGCAGTTTCGTTTTTTGTTAACCAGATTGGTTCAAGTATCGCTAATAGGTCAGTCTTTGTAATTTCAGCGATGGGTTTTTGACCAATAACAGGATAAGCATACGTTTCCAGCGTGGACCGCCATTGAGCAATGTGTTTCTGGTTCTTTAGCTCTTTGGTTTTAATTGCGATAACGTCTTCAGCACAGCTAGCAAAGGATTTGTTCTTGTGCGCCTGACGTTCCTGATGCGCTTTATGGGCGTGTTTTTCTGCAAGGGGGTCAATGCCATTACGGATTTGTTTACGCAGCTCACGAGCTTTGTCACGAGCTTCTGCTAATGAAACTTCTGGGTAGGGGCCAAGACCCATGTTTAAACGTCTCGGGACGGTTCTTCCTAGCGCGTTAACTCTTACCCCCATAGCAACGCAAAGCACCCATGAACGCGACTGGCCTCTGTTTCGAAGATACAGGCCGTCAACGCCACCGACGGCAAAAGAACCTTCTTTTTTCAACTTAGCGACTGCGAGTCCGGTGAGTTCTTTTGCTTTTTTCGGCATAGTAAAATCCTGTCATACAAACCGCCATGCATAAGGTACTGCATAAAATGTCAGATTTTTCCGTATGTAGCAAGACGTCCTCGAACAATGTATTTTGACAACATATTGTTTATTAATGATAAAAATAAACAATTTCTGACATTCTCGGACATTAATTTGGCGGACTACGCTTCCGCCAAACATGAAGAGGGGTTACCGAAAGGTAACCCCTTTTTGCTTTTGAGAAAGATTTAAAACATGGTGTCGTGAATGTCAGTGTTACTGTTGCGCATTACATGCTCTATATTTGGCAAGTAAACTGAATAACGTAAGCAGGCATCATATTCTCCAGCCCAGCCTGAGTGAGCTATGGTAATCCCTGATATCACTTGAAATGACTGGTGTAGACTCTTCTTAAAAAACAAAGCCCTCCACATTTAGGTGTGAGGGCTTGTAATCGTTAATTGTTAAATTTACCTAAGTAGACTATAGCGGTGTTATCTGAGATGAATAATGAATAATATTCATTAGATGATACAGGTTCAATTCCTTTGTTAATCATATCAGCAAATTGATTTTTGCTTTCATTCACATCAGTATAACCATGTCGTGTTTGTGTTAATCCTTTATTGATCAATTGAAAGGACGCTAAGAATTCAGTGGCTGGGAAAACGAAGTAACCTATGAGGGGTTTGCTCTCTACTATTAGCTTTGCTCTTTCATTTATATTTAATTGACCTACAGTACCAATAGATACGATGTTTTTATGATTGGCAATATCTTGCGCAATCATGTTAAAAACAAAATCTTCGTATTCTTGTTGTGATTTCATTGTGTTGCTTAGTTGAGCACTAAAAGCAAGTGAAGCAATAACCGGTATCAATGCTGCATATTTAAAGCGTGGAGCAAAATGCATAATGGGTATAGCTATTATAACCAATATGACTGAAAATGATACTAAGGTGCGGGGGAGTACCGGTGCATCCTGAAGTAATATAGTTGGCCCCATAAGAGATATAATGAATATTAAAAAAGACAATCCACTATACAAAATAAAGGATACTATACTCCCTATATTTGTGCGATAAGAAATGAGCATAAACACCAGGCTAATTAGTATCGGAATAGCAAAGTAAATGTAAACAGGGTGGTAAAAATATGAAAGGGTTATTGCTTTTAAAGAGGTTAATGTTCCGATTAGGTGCTCAAATCCTCCCTTATCCAAAGATATTAACTCTGAGCGCGAGTTGTGTTTTGGAGAGAAGAAAATCATGTAGATAAGATAAAATGAGATAAATAAAATTGTTTTTTTAAGTAAAAATATTACCGATTCTTTGATATGTGCCTGTTTTTTTATTGCGATAATTATTACGTCAACAGCCAGCAAACCGATGAAAATATTTGCACACGGTTGATACAATGTTAAGGATAATACACCCGCTATCAACTTTATTACTATCTCTAGTGTCAAGTTTTTATTTTGGTATGTATATGCCACTACAGCCACGAAAAATGAAATAGACATTCCCAGACTATCGTATCTATAAGCGATATTTTGCAGGATAAATGGGTTGAATATTAAAAGTGCGGCAACCATTTTTGCGTTAGGTACATCTGATTTAATCAAATGTTTACTAAGTGCAAGTGAAGATGCTCCTAAGAGAATGCAGGACGCGATCATGGTATAAGGAAATAAATCAAGATTGTAGTGCCCACTTGCAGAAAAAATTCTTGCTATAACATCCGCAAAAGGTCGACCTAAACCTCGCCAGCCGTAGTTTCCAGTGATCGATCTGTCTAAATCATCTCTATAATATATTCCAGCTTGAATTAAAGGGTAAATAAATAGGAGAGCCAGTCCTGAATAAATAAAAAATAATTTTTTATCGAATTTAGAAAACATGTTAAATCCCATCTTGTTTTTTAACTATGTAGCGCGGTCTTTGTTTGGTTTCAATATATATTCTACCTATGTACTCCCCGAGTACACCGATTCCAATTAACTGAATGCCTCCCAGGAAAAGAATTGAAACAATAATAGATGGATATCCCGCTACCGGATTGCCCCAAAATATTTTGTCTATAATCATCCATGCGCCGAATAAGAAGGATAAAGTGGCGACAAAAAAACCAATGTAAGTCCAAATTCGGAGTGGGAACGTTGAAAAACTGGTAATACCTTCGAGTGCGAGATTCCACAATTTCCAGCCATTAAACTTTGATTTACCAGCTATACGGCCTGCTCGAGTGTACTCCACTACGTCAGTACGACCTCCAACCCAGCTAAGAACACCCTTCATAAAGAGATTACGTTCCGGCATGAGTTTGATATTTTCTACGACATCGCGGGACATGAGTCTGAAGTCACCAACGTTCTCTTCGATCTTCGGGTCGCTTATTTTATTGTGCAATTTATAGAACCATTCAGCGGTTTTTCGCTTAAGTTTTCCATCTGTAGAGCGGTCCGCACGCTTTGCCAGTACAATATCTGCACCCGATAACCATTTATTTATCATCAATGGAATTGTTTCAATTGGATCCTGTAGGTCGACATCGATTGGGATAACGGCTTCGCCAGTGGAACATTCCAGTCCTGCAAATATGGCGGCTTCTTTTCCAAAATTACGTGTGAATGAAACGGGAACAACGAGCGAATCAGATAAGGCAAGGGCATTAATAATTGATTCTGTAGCATCTTTGCTACCGTCGTTGATAAACACAATTTCAACATCGTACTTTTTTAGTTCTTCGTATCCTCGCACCGTCTTGTAGAAAATAGGTATTGTATCTTCTTCATTGAAGACTGGCACTATCAGAGAAATTTTCATTTCGGATCCCTAAAAACAACAAATTTAGAGTATACAAACCCACATACTAAGCTGATTGAGGAGAACTCAATCAGCGTTATGAGTGGGGAAATGTTAAAGCGATCGGAAATCTGACCGGAGATGAAACTCAACAACCCCATAAAACCAACAAACAGTATGTATCCTCTGCTGGTGGCTTTTGCATTGAAGGTGAATTTTGCGTTAGCAAAAAATGAAAATGTTACTGCGCATAAGAATGCCACTACATTGCTCACAGCTTGGTCATTTTTCATGATGTACACCATGATGCCGAACACGGCCCAATGCAATGCCGTGTTTACGATTCCGACAGAAATGTAGCGAGAAAGTAGTTTTATCATGATTAAAAATGCTGAACAGGAAGAAAGGGAGTTTAACATTGATGTAAAACCAGATCGACATGTTGACGCCAGTCAGCGCAGTAAGCAGAGTCATTTGGGGATGATTAAGGGGTTGTTAATGCCACAGCCACGTTATCTGTAAAAATAGGTCGCCGAAAGCTCCCGCTTTTTGCTTTATACTTTTGGCGCAAGTCAGCTGATATAAGGAGATTATGATGATAAAAGTTGGCACCTTGCTGGCGCTAAGCATTCTGTCATTGTCGGCGTACGCAGCAACGACTGGGCTAAACAGTCCAGCGCCGGGCGTATTGTGCGATAAAACCATCTGTGCCGATGAACACGGTTTGTCGGTGGCGTTGACCACGAAATATCTTGGCAAGCAGCAGGGCGAAAAACTGGCAGCTGCCGGACAGTTCGATACCTCGGCTTTTACATTCCGCGGTGGCCTGTTTTGCGATACCAACGAACGTTTGTGTCGGGATGACCGCTATTTCGGCACCGACGGTAAGCGCAGCGGTAAAATAAACACCCATTACACCGCGTTACTGTTCGGAAAGGTCGACAAGCCCTGACAATCTCTGACGTGTCCCCAGCCTGTATTGCGGGGGGCACTACAACACTAACTCTCAAAAATGAGAGGCCGATCCTCTGAGCAGGACTTTTGTCCTCAATCACCTCACAAACGTCTGGTTACAATCCCTGCATATCTTCAATACCCATAATTCAGGAATTGTTATGACTGCACATATTAATGCCAAGCCAGGTGATTTCGCGCCAACCGTTATTATGCCGGGCGATCCGCTCCGCGCTAAATTTATTGCCGAAAATTATCTAATGGATTACCGCGAAGTCACCAATGTACGTAATATGCTGGGTTATACCGGTTTATATTTTGGGCAACCTGTTTCGGTGATGGGACATGGAATGGGCATTCCTTCAATGACGCTTTATGCCCATGAATTGGTACATGATTTTGGTGTGCAAAGAATTATACGCGTCGGCAGTTTAGGGGCAACACAACATCATGTCAAAATGCGCGATATTATCCTGGCTGTCGCCGCCGGAACGGATTCAGTCACAAATTTAAAACGTAGCGCAGGCTATGCGATGGCAACATCCGCCCATTTCCCATTATTGCAGCAGGCGTGGACGCTGGCACAGAAGGCCGGTATCGATATTAAAGTCGGCAATGTTTTTAGCGGCGATCTTTATTACGATCCTGACGATAATTTAATACCGGCACTGGAAAAATTCGGTGTGCTCGGTGTGGATATGGAAGTAGCAGGATTATACGCTTTAGCGCATCAGTTTAATATTGAAGCGCTGGCTATTTTAACTGTCTCCGATCATTGCCTGACCGGTGAAGAAACAACTGCAGAAGAACGACAATTGACCTTTAACAACATGATTGAGCTGGCGCTAAATACTGCTGTTACCGCTTAGTTCCGGCTTTTAATTGAACCAATCAGAGATGGCATTATATGAAGAATAAAATAGCACTTACGCTGATTAGTTTTCTGGCAAATTTTATTATGGCAGGGTTTGCCAGTCAGTTCGGTATGCTAATCGAACCGATTGCAGTACGCTACGGCGCCGATGTGAATACCGTTGCTTCGATATTTTCGTTGCTCAATGGTGGAGCATTAGCCGGCACTATCGCCGCCTTTTTCCTGATTGAGAAAATCGGTGTGAAGCGTATGACGCTCATTATCTATTCGATAGTGTTCCTTTGCGCTCTGGTAATGCATTTAAGCCCTGGCTTATGGCCTGTGATGGTCGCCATGACCCTGGTGGGTTTTTGCGGTGGAATCGGTCTGTGCGTGGCGGGAACGATTGTGGTATCGGTCTGGCAGGATCGTATTCAAAGTACGATGCTGGTGGTGCAGGACGCCACTTTCAACGTTGCGGGCGTGGTTTTTCCGCTGATCACGACCTTCGCCCTGACGCACAATATGTCGTGGAGTTACAGCTATCTAAGCGTGGGTATGGTGGCCTTACTCACGCTGGGCGTTGTGGCGCTCACCCGCTTTACTGCCTGCGAGACGGCGCCCACGGCAGATCGGACAGATAAGGTAAAATCGGAGTGGAATCCAGGGATCATCAGCGGAGGCATTGGCCTGTTCTTAGGAATGCTGGCGCTGTACACCTTCCTGACCTGGGCACCATTATTTGTGAAGAACAAATTTGGCATTCCCTTTGAAGAAGCAGGAAATATTATTACGCAATACTGGGGCGCTGCGCTGGTCGGGGCATTAGTATCAACCGTCATTGTTTCTCGGGTGAAGATACATTATTTCCTGCTAAGTATTATTCTGCTGGCTAGCATTATTACCACAATTATCGTCACGAAGGATAATATCTCCGGGCTTGATTATCTGGCATACAGTTACGGGTTTGTCTGTGCTGCGCTGTATAACTCATTTATTGCCTACGGTGTTTCTTTCGTAAAGCGTGCGAGCAGTCAGAACGTTTCTTATATTTTAATTAGCGGCAGTGCCGGGGCCATGTTTAGTCCGGCGATCAGCGCGCTCATGGAAAAAACAATGGGATTGCAGAAAATTATGTACGCGATACCGGTGTTGTATTTAATTATCTTTGTCATGTTGATGGTGACATTAAAACTCAAACGTAATTAAAAGCACTGATAACACTTACCTCTTTAATTAAATAGCCAGTCGCCACACCATTTATATGGTGGGGCGATACTCAACCTTACTCAAAGGAATTGAAAAATGCTGAAGAACAATAAGTTAATGATTAAAAAAACAATCCTGGGTGCAGTAGTGGCAATGAGCTGTATGCAAGCATTCGCGGCTGACTATACTGATGGCAACATCCGTAAAAATGATTTTAACTGGATGCAGATGAACTTAATGCAAAGTGTGGACGCGAAAGTGCCATATGGTATTCGCAATGACACCTATCTGGAACTGGAGTTTGGTGCACGCTCTGGCATTATCGATCTGTACGGTTATGTGGATTTCTTTGATATTTTGGATCGCGAGCAGGACGATCGTCATGGGGGTGATAACTTCTTTTCCAAGATATCTCCGCGTTTTTCCCTGGACGCCATTTTTAATAAAGATTTATCCGTTGGGCCGTTTAACGAATTCTATATTGCAACGGTAAATAACATTGGCGACCGGGAATTATTTGAACATTACGTTGGCCTGGGTACAGATGTGAAGGTCCCGTGGTTTGGTCTGGTGGGAATGAACATCTATGCGCATTATGTTCGTGAAAACTACGGTGCGGATAACGAAGGAAAGTGGGATGGCTATATGTTCTCGACTAACTGGTCGACGCCATTCTATACCTTTGCCAACGGCAGTTATCTGAACTATCAGGGGTACTTTGACTACCAGTTCGCCGCGAATAAGATTGCTAATCAACCGTTATACAGCAATAACGCGATTGAATGGTATAACGGTATCTACTGGCATTCAGAGCATTATGCAGTCGGTTATGGCCTGAAGTATTTCCGTAACATGGCATTGATGGAAAACCACGGCGAAGCAGGGCGTACCACCGGGCTCGGTCACTATTTCAGCCTCACCTATAAGTTCTGATTGCGCCGAAATGACACACCAATGTTCTGTTAACGAGCGTTGGTGTGTCAGTCAATGATGTCATTGCCGAGAAATTTACGCAGCCCATCCAGATCCTTAATTTCCAGTCCTTGCTTCGTTCGCGTTACCAGCCCGGCATCCGTCAGCGCTTTAACCGCCCGCCGATAGACCCGGTCGGTAGTACCGAATCGCTCAGCTTCCTGGTATTTTTTATGGAAACCATCCATCGGCTGCTTGTTCTGATGCTGGCGATACAGGTCATACGCCACGTTATGTACGATAGGATAGAGCATCCGGTGCAGGAAGATTTCCAGCATATCCTGATAATCAATCGCCATTGCACTGGCAAAAAATATCGCCAGTCTGGGGTGCTGATTTAGCGCTTCTTCCAGACGGTCACAGCTGCACACCGCTACGGTCAGTGGTTCTTCCGCGACGATATCAAGCTGGCAGCGATACCCGGTAAAAAACTCCATTTCACCAAACAGCTGCTCGTCGCATTCCATGGCGCCCAACTGGAATCGGCGACCATTCTCCGCGCTGTAACGCAGTGAAATTCTTCCGGATTGCACCATGATCAGTCGATCGACAACCTGTCCCTGGCGGTATAGATACTCATCTTCCTGGATAATCTGCGTTTCAGAGAGCAGTTCCTGAAATATCTTCTCAATCAAGGCATCATCCTGCTGCCAGATGTTGTGAAAACGACCTTTCGTGAGGGGTTTAAGCTGCATGACTCAACGTCTTATTGTTTAAGATAATTCTTATCTCAGACTGTATGCCATCTGCTGGGCAATGTCATTAAGAGCGCGGGGCGGATAATAAAAGGACCAGCACCATGCTGGTCCTGACACACTAAGGATGGCTGATAAAACGAGACAGGCGCTGGCGCAGCAGGCGGTTTTCCTGGCGTAACTGAGCGTTCTCCTCCAGCAACGTCAGTGCAACGGCAATCCCTGGCCAGTCAAGTTCCAGCTCCTGACGCAGGCGCACCGCGCGACGCATTACTGTCAGCGCATGATCGTCAAACGTCTCGTCTTCATGGGGTTCTATCACCCCTAAGCCGACAATCTCATGCAGTTCTTCTTCTGACACACCGGTGTACAGACAAAATTCGGTAATGGTAAAAGTGACGGTAACGTTAGCCATTATGCTTTCCCCCACTCTTTGCGCGGATCAAAGGTCTTTTGTGCATCCGCCAGTTGTTGCCACAGGGCGGCACTGGCGTCGTCAGGTTTCGGTGGCATGACGATCTTGATCACCGCATACAAATCGCCGGTATGTTTTTTACTTACCAGACCCTTGCCCTTAATGCGGAGTCGCTGGCCGGCCTGGCTGCCTGCAGGAATGGTCAGCAGGATGTTCTCTTTCAACGTCGGAACGGTTACTTTCGCACCCAGCGCAGCTTCCCACGGCGCGAGGGGAACGACAACTTCCAGATCCTGATTAACAATATCGAACAGCGGATGCGGCGCAATATGAATCACCAGCCACAAATCACCGTTCGGCCCACCGTTTTCGCCGGGGGTGCCCTGGCCTTTCAGACGGATACGCTGACCGTTACCGACGCCAGCCGGAATTTTCACATTCAGCGTTTTAGGAATTTCTCGTTCTACCATGCCAAACGCATTATAGACTGGCAGGTTGTAACTGATAGTGCGGCTATGTTCAGTAAGCGTTTCTTCGAGGAATACGGCAACTTCAATTTCAATGTCGTGCCCGCGGCTGGCAGGGCGCTGGCGCGACTGGTGCGCACGCTGGCCAAAAATGGAGGAGAAGATATCGTCGAAATCTTCGGCGCTGTAGCTTTGATTCTCTCCTTGCTGGAATTGACGGCTGAACTGTGGGTCGTTGCGGTGCTGCCACAGCTGGTCGTACTCGGCGCGTCGCTGCTCATCACTCAAAACTTCCCAGGCTTCTGCAACCTCTTTAAACCGGGCCTCTGCGTCAGTCTCTTTGCTGACATCAGGATGATATTTACGGGCGAGTCGACGATAGGCGGTCTTGATTGTCTTGAGATCGTCTGTCGGTTTCACGCCCATAATGGCGTAATAATCCTTTAATTCCATAGCGTTCTCTCGTGTAAATCAACACTTGCAGAAGGTGAACCCTGACAACAGGTATCACCGCTAAGTTTAGGGTAATCCTGATAACGGCGAATGCCAACCGGGAAGGGAGGATATTGCGATAAACGATGCAGGCATTGCACCACCAACAGCGCAGTTGAGGTTACGGCATCTGTTGTGTGGTGCGAAAAATGAGATTAGCTAAACATCAGGATTTGCTTATCAGGAAGCGGACCGTATCAGCATAGTTTTGCACGAATGCATTAAGATCATCTGACTTCAGTCCTTTTGGATTGATCATATATTTTCCGTTGATAAAAATGGCGGGCACACCGGTTAAATCAACTGCCTTCGCCATTTCTTGCTGCTTAGCGGTCAGTGATTTCACGGCAAAGCTATTCCATGCCGCATCATAATCACTGGCGCTGACGCCCGCGCTGATAAATACGTTACGAATATCGTCCGCTGTTTTAACGGTTTGTTTTTTCTGAACGGCATCAAAAAGCAACGGCTTAACTTTATCTTGTACGTTCAACAGCATGGCGACGGACCAGGCGTGGGTCATGTCTTGCCCCAGCGGACCTAAAAAGTCGACGTGGTATTCGGTGAGTTTGACATCTGCAGGCAATACTTTTTTCACGTTATCAGTGATTTCAAAAACTTCATCGTACTGATAACAGGAAGGGCAATAGAATGAGAAAAACTTCAGTGCGGCTGGAGCGGAAGCGACAGGCTTTTCCAGTGAGATATACTCTTTGCCGTCGGTAAATGATGCTGCCTGAGCGCTAACTGTAAAAAGTAACCCAATCAGGGGTAATAAATATTTTTTCATTTCCATATACTCTAAATAACATTTAATAAACAAATTATCTGCTAATGAATACGTTATTCATTGCGTCTGAATATAATAAGGAAATTCTCTGGAAATGCGCTGACCCTTACTTTCATTTACGCATCAGTACGTGGTGGGCATTATCTGTGTGCTGTCATGGAAATATCTTTTGGCATTCTTCGTAAATAGTGAATGATAACTTGCGTGATATTTTCAGGGGTATTTTTAGCAATGTTATAGTGTAATAAATAAAGGCGGGAATATGATTAATTATCATTTCGTTTTTAAAGCGTGAATTGCAGGTTGTTGCGTTAAGTTCTGCAAATAACTCCGTAGATTTTCTTTTTCTTGTCGCGCGTGAATGAATAGGGTAAGTGTCAGAGATGAGCAACCCAAATGGATATCGCTATGATTGACCACCTGGATCACCTGGTACTAACCACCAATCATGAAGAGGCTTGCGTTCGTTTCTATGTCGAGCTTTTAGGCATGAGGCTGGAAACCTTCGCGCAAGGTCGGAAAGCCTTCGTCTTTGGCAATCAGAAAATCAATCTCCACATTCGGGGAAAAGAGTTTGAACCCAAAGCCTACGCGCCAACGCCGGGGGCGCTGGATCTATGTTTTATCACCACGCGTACGCTGGAAGAGGTGATGGAGACGTTTCAAACCCACGGAGTCGAGATTATTGAAGGGCCCGTTGCACGTACCGGTGCGACAGGACCTATTCGCTCGGTGTATGTCAGGGATCCCGATCTCAATCTGATTGAAATCGCGGTATATCCAGCAGATGGCAGGACATAACTTTACAGCGTAAAGGTTGCCAAAACCTGGCGAGTGGTTAAGATAACTCGCATCAATGAGTGAGGGTATAATGGCGAAACGTCAACGGATGGGATGGTGGTTCCTCTGTCTGGCATGTGTTGTGGTGATGGTTTGCACCGCACAACGCATGGCGGGCCTGCACGCGTTGCAGATGGATACCGCCGTTACAAGCGTTGTCGCCAGCGCACAAGTGCAGACCGATGAGGCCTCACCCGTTACCCCTTGTGAACTGAGTGCGAAATCATTACTGGCTGCGCCACCCGTATTGTTTGAAGGTGCTATTCTGGTGCTGTGCCTGCTGCTGTCGTTGCTGGCGCCAGTACGGGCGTTTCGTCTACCTTTTTTCCCACCGCGAGCCATCTCGCCGCCCACTCTCCGGGTGCATCTCCGATTTTGCGTCTTCCGTGAATGACAGAACAGCCGTTGTTGACTGTTAGATAATTATTCACGGAGAAAAACTATGATGACTGTTTTCAGACAGGCGCTGCTCTGTCTGTTATTGCTATGGCTGCCCGTATCCTGGGCGGCTGAACCCGGCTGGCTGCGTTCACCCGATAACGATCACGCCAGCGTTCGGTTACGCGCTGATACGTCCGCAGGCGGAGAAACCCGTCTGTTGCTGGATGTCAAACTGGAGGACGGCTGGAAAACCTACTGGCGTTCTCCGGGCGAGGGAGGCGTTGCACCTGCTATCGCCTGGAAAGGGGAAATGCCCGCGGTCGACTGGTTCTGGCCAACCCCTGCTCGTTTTGAGGTCGCCAATATCACTACTCAGGGGTATCACGATAAGGTGACGTTCCCGATGGTGGTGCGCGGTAGAGCGCCCGCCACGCTCAGCGGCGTTTTGACGCTATCCACCTGTAGCAACGTTTGCCTGTTGACGGATTTTCCTTTTTCCGTGACGCCCACAGCCCAGGACCCGACTTTTGCACATGACTATGCTCAGGCGATGGGACAGATCCCACTTGCCAGCGGCCTGACCGATGCTCTGAGCGCTGGCGCACGGGCGGGAGAGTTAGTCATCGAGGCTCGCCGTGCGGGAGGCTGGACTGAACCAGGGCTGTATCTGGATGCTGTTGATGATGCGGATTTTGGCATGCCGCAAATTCATGTTGAGGGGGAGACGTTACGCGCCACGGTACCCGTTCATGACGGTTGGGGAGAAGGCGCGCCGGATCTGCGTGGTAAGTCAGTCACGCTGGTGCTGGCAGACAACGGTGTTGCCCAGGAGAGTCGTCTTGCGATTGGCGAAGCCCCGGTTGTTGAGAACGCCTCACTCCCACTGTGGCAAGTGGTGTTCATGGCGCTGCTGGGCGGTTTGATCCTCAATCTGATGCCCTGTGTGTTACCGGTTCTGGGCATGAAGCTGGGCTCTATTTTGCTGGTCGAGGAAAAAAGTCGTCGCCAGATCCGTCGTCAGTTCCTCGCATCGGTAGCCGGAATACTGATCTCGTTTATGGCTCTGGCGCTATTGATGACGGTGCTGCGTTTAACCAATCAAGCCCTTGGCTGGGGGATCCAGTTTCAGAATCCGTGGTTCATTGGCGTCATGGTATTGGTGATGCTGACATTTAGCGCCAGCCTGTTCGGGTGGTTTGAATTCCGACTCCCTTCTGCGATGACCACCACGCTGGCGACTCACGGCGGCAACGGACTGTCGGGACATTTCTGGCAAGGTGCATTTGCGACACTGCTTGCCACGCCGTGCAGTGCCCCGTTTCTGGGAACGGCGGTGGCGGTAGCATTGACCGCTTCGCTGCCGACGTTGTGGGGATTGTTTATCGCACTTGGGCTGGGGATGAGCTTACCGTGGCTGCTGGTGGCCCTGCGTCCCGGTCTGGCGCTGCGTTTGCCGCGGCCAGGGCGGTGGATGAATATTTTGCGACGTCTGCTTGGCGTGATGATGCTGGGTTCGGCTATCTGGCTTGCGACGTTGTTGCTCCCACACTTAGGGGTTAGCGGACAAAGTAGCGCTAAAGAAAGCGTGAACTGGCAACCGCTAAGCGAGCAGGCGATTGAGGATGCGCTGGCGCAACATAAGCGCGTGTTCATTGACGTCACAGCCGACTGGTGTATCACCTGTAAGGTAAACAAATACAACGTGTTGAATAAAGAAGACGTACAGGCCGCATTGCAACAGCCGGATGTGGTGGCGCTGCGCGGCGACTGGACACTCCCTTCTGAAGCTATTACCGAATTTCTAAAAAAACGCGGCCAGGTTGCTGTGCCGTATAACCAAATTTATGGCCCCGGTCTGCCGGATGGCCAGGCGTTACCCACGTTTTTAACCCGCGATGCGGTACTGCAAACGTTGAATGATGCCAAAGGAGTAACCCCATGAAAATGATGATTGTTCTGTTGTTAACCCTGTTTTCTGCCGTCAGTATCGCGAAAGAGCCTGCGCCGTTTACCCCGGAACAGGAAAAGCAAATTGAAGCATTAATTCAGGAAGCCTTGTTTAACGATCCCAACAGCCCGCGGATTGGCGCGAAGCAGGCGAAACTGACCCTGATAAACTTCACCGATTACAACTGCCCATACTGCAAGCAGTTGGATCCAATGCTGGAAAAAATTGTGCAGAAATACCCTGACGTGGCGGTAGTGATTAAACCGCTGCCGTTTAAAGGTGAAAGTTCGGAACTGGCGGCGCGGACCGTGCTGACGACATGGCATGAGCATCCGCAACAGTCCCTGGCATTACATGAAAAATTGATGCAGAAGAAGGGCTATCATACCGACGTCAGTATCAAACAGGCGCAGGAAAAAGCGGGGGCCAGTCCGGTGACGCTGGACGCCCAAAGTGCTGAAACGCTGAGCACTAACCTGCAACTGGCGCGACTGGTGGGGGTGCAGGGAACCCCGGCAACGATTATTGGTGATGAACTTATTCCCGGCGCGGTGCCGTGGGAAACCCTTGAGGAAGTAGTAAAAGAAAAACTGGCGGCGGCCAATGCTCAGTAAACTGCGCCGCTGGTTGCGCGAAGGGCTGATCTTACTGGCACTGTTGGCGGGGGCAATGTTGCTGATGGATGTCTGGCGCGCGCCGCAGCTCCCTGCCTCCTTTGACAGCACGCCTTTACAAACACTGGATGGTGAAACCGTCACGCTGGCGGCGCTCAGCAAAGACGAGCCGGTGTTGCTTTATTTCTGGGCGAGCTGGTGCGGCGTATGCCGCTTCACGACGCCGGAAGTCGCCAGGCTGCGTTCGGAAGGGGAAAATGTGATGACCATTGCGTTACGTTCCGGAAATGAAGCTGAGGTATCTCGCTGGCTGTCGCGTAAAGGCGTGGACTTTCCGGTCATCAATGATGCGAACGGGGCCATTTCCCGCAGTTGGGCAATCAGCGTCACGCCAACGCTGGTGGTGATGTCACAAGGTCGGGTAGTATCAACCACCAGCGGCTGGACCAGCTACTGGGGCATGAAACTTCGGTTGTGGTGGGCGAAAACGTTCTGATAAATGTGCCGGGGAAACCCGGCATTTTTTATGGCGTCGCCCTCCCCTGGAAGGCATATTTCGTTGCCTGACGAAGCAAACACAGTGATTAACGTCCAGAATCAGTCATCTTCTCTTTTCCAGGAAAGTGCAACATGACGAGTTCTTTAGCGTTTGGACCCGCCCTGGTGGTGATGATTGCCGCCACATTTGTCCTCGCCGGGATGGTGAAAGGCGTTACGGGTATGGGGTTACCTACCGTGGCTATGGGGATCCTCGGATCGCTTATTTCGCCAGTTGCCGCGGCGGCCATGCTGTTATTGCCTTCGCTGATAAGCAATTTGTTCCAGTTTGGCGGTGGTGGAAATACACGGCAATTACTCAAACGACTGTGGCCAATGCTGCTGACAGTAGTGGTGGCGACACTGCTTGCCAGCGCCTGGATTACCGGTGGTGACACCACCCGAACTCAGTTTGCACTCGGCGTAGCGCTGGTGGCCTACGCTATCTGGACGCTGGCGGGAAAGAAAATCGCGGTGGCCCCGCAGCGTGAAAAACCGTACTCCCTCGTTATTGGATTTGTGACCGGCTTATTGACCGGCGGAACCGGGGTGTTTGTGATGCCCGCCGTGCCCTGGATCCAGTCCCTCGGCTTTGAGAAAGATGAACTGGTGCAGGCGCTCGGGATCTCTTTTACCTTTTCGACTCTGGCATTGGCGCTGGGCCTGTGGTGGCACAACGCGCTGCCCATACAATCGTTAAGTTTGTCGGCTTTGGCCATTGTTCCTGCGCTGATTGGCCAATGGATAGGTACCCGTGTGCGAAGGGTTATTTCTCCGCTCGTGTTTAAACGCTGTTTTCTGTTTTGTCTGGTCGGGTTGGGTACAGAGATGATGCTGCGTGCTGTGTGACCGGTGCGGTGACTTTGCGCGACTTTCATGGCATCGTTAATTCAGAGATTCAGGGCCAATGAGGTCGTTATGGCATCCGTGATGTTACATGAAGAAGAGGGCGATCTGGAGTCGAAAATGGCACTCACTGCGGCAGTGATGGCCGATAAATCGCGCTCGCGTATGTTGTGCGCCCTAATGGATGGCTGCGCCTGGACTGCAACTGAGCTCAGCGCGGTGGCGGATATATCCGCGTCGACCGCCAGCGCGCATCTCGCGCGTCTGTGCGAACAACGTTTTGTTGTCGCGTTGGCGCAGGGCAGACATCGTTATTTTCGCCTTGCAGGTTCCGATATCGCTGAACTGCTGGAACGCCTGATGGGCGTTGCGTGGGCGACATCAACGCCCCGCAGAATCACTACACCGCCAGATTTGCGGCATGCCCGCACCTGCTACGACCATCTCGCCGGAGAGGTTGCGGTGAGGTTGTTCGATACGCTGGTTTCCCGTCAGTGGTTAACGCCGGATGGTGAAACGCTGACTCCACTTGGCCTGGAAAAGCTGGCACAGATGGGGATTGTCCTGGCGGCGGGCTCATCCCGGCGGAAGTTAACCTGCGGTTGTCTGGACTGGAGCGAACGACGTTATCATCCTGGTGGTGTGCTTGGCGCAACGCTGCTGCGCTGGTTCAGTGAACAGCGATGGATAAAAACCGAACAGGGCAGCCGCCATGTCATCTTCACACCTCTTGGCATTCGTAAACTCGAAACCGAGTTTGGTGTTAAAACGACACGCTAGATGGTCTGTTTTGCGAAAGCGTTCCCGGAAATATGTCATATTTCTGTCACACTCTGTTGTGATTGATAACAACAAGAGGTCGTAGGGATGAATAAATCGTTAATCGCCACAGCCGTGGCAGGGGCTGTCTTATTGTCAACCGCCGCGCAGGCGCAGACCGCGCCGGAAGGCTATCAGCTTCAGCAAGTATTGATGATGAGTCGGCATAACTTACGCGCACCTTTAGCCAATAATGGCAGCGTTCTTGAGCAGTCCACCCCCAAACAATGGCCAGAATGGGATGTCCCCGGCGGACAACTCACTACTAAAGGCGGTGTGCTGGAAATCTATATGGGCCACTACATGCGAGAGTGGCTGGCAGAGCAGGGGATGGTGAAATCGGGCGAATGCCCGGCACCGAACACGGTCTATACCTATGCTAACAGCCTGCAGCGTACGGTCGCCACGGCGCAGTTCTTTGTTACCGGTGCTTTCCCTGGTTGCGATGTTCCGGTCCATCATCAGGAAAAAATGGGTACCATGGATCCCACCTTTAACCCGGTGATCACCGATGATTCCGCCGCCTTCAGCCAGCAGGCCGTTCAGGCCATGGAGAAAGAGCGCAGCAAAATGCAGCTCAACGATAGCTATCAGTTGCTTGAGCAAATGACCGACTACAAAGACTCTCCGTCCTGCAAAGAAAAACAGCAGTGTTCCCTGACCGATGCCAAAGATACGTTTAGCGCGAAGTACCGGCAGGAGCCAGGCGTTTCGGGGCCGCTGAAGGTGGGGAATTCGCTGGTTGATGCCTTCACGCTACAATATTACGAAGGCTTCCCGATGGAAAAAGTTGCCTGGGGCGAGATTAAATCCGATCAGCAGTGGAAGGTTCTGTCGAAGCTGAAAAACGGCTATCAGGATAGCCTGTTCACCTCCCCGGAAGTGGCGCAGAACGTCGCCAAACCACTGGTGAAATATATTGATAATGCGCTGGTTACTGAACGTGCGAAAGCACCGAAAATAACCGTGCTGGTGGGGCATGATTCAAATATCGCTTCGCTGCTCACCGCGCTGGATTTTAAACCGTACCAGCTTCACGATCAGAACGAGCGTACGCCGATTGGCGGAAAGATTGTCTTCCAGCGCTGGCATGACAGCAATGCAAATCGTGATCTGATGAAAATCGAGTATGTGTATCAGAGCTCGCAGCAGTTGCGTAATGCAGACGTTCTGACGCTGAAATCCCCGGCGCAGCGCGTAACGCTGGAGCTGAAAGGATGTCCGATAGATGCGGATGGTTTTTGCCCGATAGATAAGTTCGATAGTGTGCTGAATGAGGCGGCTAAGTAAAAGAAAACTCCCCCGTGTTCGCGGGGGAGTCAGCGCGCTAGACGTTTTTGCGTTCGATAGTCTGTTCACCCCAAAAGAGCGAATCTTTGTCTGTTTTTTCAAAGGCTTTGATGAGTACCTCATCGCTACCTTCTTCCCAAATTTTTTCCGCCAGTTTCTCGTCATAATGTGCGACTTCAAAAATGGCTTCGGCTATTTCCGGCGATGTATTGCGCAGACTTGCCCATTCGCCGACGCGATGGGCTTTCGCTTCTTGAGTTGGCATTCGAATCCTCCTGTTGAAGATTAGCCGTTGAGTTTTACTGCCAGACCTGCGACATATTCACCCTGATAGCGGGCGATAGATAACTCTTCCTGACTTGGCTGGCGGGAGCCGTCGCCTCCGGCAATGGTGGTTGCACCGTAAGGGGTACCGCCGCGAACTTGAGAGACATCAAACAGCTCTTGCGCCGCGTAACCGATAGGTACAATCACCATCCCATGGTGGGCAAGCGTAGTCCAGGTTGATGTAATGGTTTGTTCCTGACCGCCGCCGGTTCCCGTTGAGCTGAATACGCTGGCGAGTTTGCCGTACAGGCCGCCAGAGGCCCACAGCCCGCCAGTCTGGTCGAGGAAGGTACGCATCTGACCGGACATATTGCCAAAGCGCGTGGGAGTACCAAAAATGATGGCGTCGTAATCAGCCAGTTCTTGTGGGGTTGCGACTGGTGCGTTTTGTGTTTTGCCGCCAGCCTTAAGGAAAATCTCGGGCTGCATGGTCTCTGGTACACGCTTAATAATCACTTCCGCGCCATCTACCTTATTTGCGCCTTCTGCGACTGCGTGGGCCATAGTTTCAATGTGTCCGTACATGGAATAATAAAGCACCAGAACTTTTGCCATTTTACACTACTCCTCGAGTTAACCGTGTCCGTAGCGATTCGCTACCTACCTTTAAAGATATGACGTACTGTCAGGAGTGCAAATTTCACAATCACTTCTTTGATTTATAACAATTTTTATAACAACCTTCTTTGTAGCAAAATGATACATATTTAACCGGGTAGAATTCGGTAGTCATAAGAAAGACTTATTGATTTCTTATGGTGATTATTTCTTTGTCACTCCTGATCCTGTTGCAGGATATTACAGTTAGCGTCTGCACTGGCCACACTTCACTATGCTTATTCCCACGCAGTTATTTTCAGGGCCTCGCCCGTAACGCTGCGTGAGGTATCACTCCTCAGTACCTATGCAATATGATGTCTAATCAATGACGGAGGTCAGTAATGGCAAACCATCGGGGCGGTTCCGGCAACTTTGCGGAAGACCGCGAAAGAGCATCAGAAGCAGGTCGAAAAGGTGGCCAGCACAGCGGGGGCAACTTCAAGAATGACCCGCAACGCGCTTCAGAGGCAGGCAAAAAAGGGGGCAAAAATAGTCACGGCAACAACAAATCGTAATTGTCGGGCTATCTGTCAGATATGTCGTGACGGCTGAGAGTCAGAGACAGACGTTACGTAGCCACCGCCGCCGGGTCTTTCCGGCGGTTTTTTTTGTCTGCAAGGTTGAACTGTAACAAAACGCAACGCAGACTAATGACATTCAGTTAATCGGGTGTCTCATGTCATTACTTTCTCGTTATTCCTTCTCTGTTAAACCTCAGGAAGCGATCCTCATTGTGATCACCATGTTCTGGGGTGGCACGTTTTTGGCGGTGCAATATGCCGTTACCCTGAGCGGCCCTTTTTTCTTTGTCGGTGTGCGTTTTGCCACTGCCGCTCTGGCGGTCGCGCTTTTGTCGTTACACACACTGCATAAGCTGACGTGGCTGGAAGTTAAAGCAGGGGTTGCAATCGGTATCGCAATTGCACTGGGCTATAGTCTGCAAACCTGGGGGTTACAGTTTATTCCCAGCAGTAAATCGGCGTTTATTACCGCGATGTACGTACCGTTGGTGCCGCTTTTACAATGGTTGTGTCTGGGACGCATACCAGGTCTGATGCCGTGCGTCGGCATTGTGCTGGCCTTTATCGGATTGATTTTTCTTGCCGGACCGGGAGGCAATTTACTGGCTTTAGGCGAAGGCGAGTGGATCACGCTCGCCGGTGCGGTGGCGATTGCGGCAGAAATTATCCTGATTAGCGCGTGGGCGGGAAAAGTGGATGTACGTCGGGTAACGGTAGTGCAACTGGCAACCGCTTCGATAGTGGCGTTTATGGCGATGGGACCGGCCGGAGAGACCGTACCACCAATGTCTACCGGATTGCTGGTGGTGGCGCTGGGGCTGGGGATTTTTAGCGCGATTATTCAGGTCACCATGAACTGGGCGCAGCGCAGCGTTTCGCCGACGCGCGCGACGGTTATTTATACCGGTGAACCGGTGTGGGCGGGGATCTTTGGCCGTCTGGCGGGTGAACGCTTACCGCTACTTGCATTGCTTGGTGCGGCATTCATTATTGTTGGCGTACTGGTCAGCGAGCTGAAGTTCAAAAAGAAAAAATCGCTTGGACAAGAGGCGCCGCCGGATTCGCTTTAATTTAACCATTCACCGCGTGATTTGGTATGCTGACGCCCTCACAAGAAGGAGAGGGCGCATGGTCCAACGCGCAGAGAAAAAAACAGGTAAGCGCTCGCAGGCCGTCAGTGCAAAACGCCAGGCCATCTTAACCGCGGCATTAAATATCTTCTCCCAATATGGGATCCACGGCACGCGCCTGGAGCAGGTAGCAGAGCAGGCGGGCGTGTCAAAAACCAATCTACTTTATTACTACCCGTCAAAAGAGGTGCTTTATATCGCCGTTTTACGGCAGATCCTCGACATCTGGCTAGCTCCATTGAAAGCTTTTCGCGAAGACTTTGCGCCGCTGGTGGCCATTAAAGAATACATTCGCCTTAAGCTGGAAGTGTCGCGCGATTACCCTCAGGCCTCACGGTTGTTTTGTATGGAGATGCTGGCCGGAGCGCCTTTATTGATGGCAGAACTGGAGGGGGATCTCAAAACGCTAATTGATGAGAAATCCGCGCTGATTGCCGGTTGGATCAAAAGCGGAAAACTGGCTCCGGTCGATCCGCATCATCTGATTTTTATGATTTGGGCTTCAACTCAGCACTACGCCGATTTTGCCCCACAGGTAGAGGCGGTGACGGGCGCAACGCTGCGTGATGAAGCCTTTTTTAACCAAACGGTGGAGAGCGTACAGCGGATGATTATTGAAGGGATCCGCGTGCGTTAACTGGCCGGCGGTAACGGGCAGCTTAAATCGCCTTCTTCACACTGCAAGAGCGAGGCGAGAAACGCTTCGCGCTCGTTGGTCTTATCCGTCAGGCACTGGCTGGAAATCATCGCCTGAACGCTACCGCCTTCAGTGCCAGAACTGATTAACGCACAGTCCGCATCGCGCAAAGTTATCCAGGATACTTGCGCTTTTTTCAGTAAATCGCGCTGGGTTGGGGCGGCGCGCTTCAGCGCATTCTGATAAGTTTCATTAAGTTTGGCGTCGGCCGCCTTATACTGCTCTGCCGCACAGGTGTTCATCTCAATCTGCGTGTTCGCGTTGGCGCAGTCATCCGCCAGCGCCTGGCCGCTCAGCAGCAGCGCTGCACATGTCAGTACGATTCGTTTCATGCTTCCCTCTGGCTTCATAAAAAAAGGCCCCGTTACCGGAGCCTTAATTAACCACAACCTTAGCCGATTGTCATCAGGCTGGCGTTCCCCCCAGCAGCGGCGGTATTGACGCTCAGGGAGCGCTCAATATACAACCTTTCCAGCAGGATATTGCTTTCGCCGCGGGCAAAGCCCTGGACCGACACAATCGCCCCTTCGCGGGCCGCCACCGCTTCACACAGTGCGCGAAGCTGATCGGAATCACCGTGGAAAATAACCGCATCAAACGGCTGCGTAGTGATGTTGTCCGCTTTGGCAAACTGGATGCGCCCGGAAACTACTGCTGGCAGGCGTTTTGCCAGGTCGCGATGGAATGTATCATCTGGCCACAGGATTAAGCTACCAACGGAAGTTACAGCGGCAACCTGTACCAGCGCATCCTGTTCATCATCGGCGATACACAGCACGCGTTCGCGCGGCAACAGCGTCCAGGTATTGCGCTCGCCGGTGGGTCCTGGCAGCAGGCGTTGCGTTCCGGCCTGCGCCAGTTCGCCAAACTGTTGGCAGAGCGCACGCAGTGCTGGACGATCGGTTGCCCATTCGCTAAGCGCTTCCAGCGGCTGAACGAGCGCCGTTTTAAGCTGTGCATCGACAGGGTATTCGGCATCCTGACGGGCAAGCGTAATGCCTAACGCATTTTCCGGACGGTTTGCCAGCAGGCGGTACAGATACAGCGGTCCACCCGCTTTTGGCCCGGTTCCTGACAAGCCTTCGCCACCGAATGGCTGCACTCCGACGACGGCGCCGACCATATTGCGGTTAACGTACAGGTTCCCCACATGTGCCGAACCCGTGACCTGGGCGATGGTTTCATCGATACGGGTGTGCACGCCCAGCGTCAGGCCATAGCCGGAGGCATTAATTTGCTCAATCAGACTGCCCAGATTGTTGCGGGTGTAACGCACAACGTGCAGTACCGGACCGAACACCTCTTTTTGTAATTCGTCGAAGCTTTCCAGCTCGATAAGCGTCGGCGCGATAAAGGTACCGGTTTGCCATTCACGCGCATCATCGCTGTTTTCACGCGCGGCCTGAAACACCGGACGCCCTTTGGCGCGCATGGCCTGAATATGGCGCTCAATATTGGCTTTGGCTTCTTCATCGATTACCGGTCCAATATCGGTGGTCAGGCGGCCCGGGTTACCCATGCGGCATTCCGCCATCGCGCCACGCAGCATTTTCAGCGTATGGTCGGCGACATCGTCCTGCAGACACAGGACGCGAAGCGCAGAGCAGCGCTGTCCGGCGCTGTCAAAGGCAGAAGCCAGAACGTCGACCACGACCTGTTCCGTTAACGCAGAAGAGTCGACGATCATGGCGTTCATCCCGCCGGTTTCGGCGATAAGCGGGATTGGACGCCCCTGAGCATCCAGGCGGGTCGCGATATTACGTTGCAACAGCGTGGCGACTTCCGTTGAGCCGGTAAACATGACGCCGCGTACGCGCTCATCGGAAGTGAGCTGTGCCCCGACCGTTTCGCCCTGGCCGGGCAACAGTTGCACCACGCCTGGCGGCACACCTGCTTCGAGTAAAATGGCAATACCCTGGGCGGCAATCAGCGGAGTTTGTTCCGCGGGTTTTGCCAACACGCTGTTGCCCGCCGCCAGCGCAGCGGCAATCTGCCCGGTGAAAATGGCCAGCGGGAAGTTCCAGGGGCTGATACAGACCACCGGCCCTAACGGACGATGGGTTTCATTATCGAAATCATCGCGGACCTGACCGGCATAATAGTGCAGGAAGTCTACCGCTTCGCGCACTTCCGCAATGGCGTTGCTGAAATTTTTGCCCGCTTCGCGCACCAGAATGCCAATTAACTGCTGCATCTGGCCTTCCATCAGAACGGCGGCGCGATGCAAAATAGCGGCGCGCTCTTGTGGCGGTGTGGCGAACCAGATCGGCGCGTTATTTACCGCGTTCTGCAATGCCTGTTCCACTTCGCTGTGAGTCGCTTCACGCACATAACCGACAATGTCTTTCGGTTCGGCCGGGTTGACGACTGGGGTCATTTCACCGTCAGCAACCGGATGTTCGAGCATCGGTTTAGCGTGCCATTTTTGCAGCGCGCTGTTAAGCAGGGCGGAGGACAGTGAGGCCAGACGATGTTCGTTCGCTAAATCCAGCCCGCCTGAGTTTTCGCGGCCTTTACCGTACAGGTCACGCGGCAGGGCAATCTTCGGATGTGGCAGACCAGCCTGGCCTTCCTGCTGCGCCAGTTTTTCAACGGCTTCGACCGGATCGGCTACCAGTTCATCCAGCGGCAGGGTAGTGTCTGCAATGCGGTTGACGAACGAGGTGTTGGCGCCGTTTTCCAGCAGACGACGCACCAGATACGCAAGCAGCGTTTCATGCGTGCCGACTGGCGCATAAATACGGCATGGACGGTTCAGTTTGCCATCGGCAACTTTACCTGTGACCTGCTCATACAGCGGTTCGCCCATACCGTGCAGGCACTGGAACTCGTACTGACCCGGATAGTAGTTTTGACCGGCCAACTGATAAATCGCCGCCAGCGTATGGGCGTTGTGGGTGGCGAACTGCGGGTAGATCAGATTCGGTACCGCAAGCAGTTTTTTCGCGCAGGCCAGATAGGAAACGTCAGTGTAGACCTTACGGGTATAGACCGGATAACCTTCCAGACCGTCCATTTGCGCACGTTTGATTTCGCTATCCCAGTAGGCGCCTTTAACCAGGCGGATCATCAGGCGACGGCGGCTGCGCGTGGCGAGGTCAATCAGGTAGTCGATAACATACGGGCAGCGCTTCTGGTAGGCCTGAATAACAAAGCCGATACCGTTCCAGCCCGCGAGTTCAGGTTCAAAGCACAGTTTCTCCAGCAGATCGAGGGAGATCTCCAGTCGGTCGGCCTCTTCAGCATCGATATTGATACCGATGTCGTACTGGCGGGCCAGCAGAGTAAGCGACTTCAGACGCGGATAGAGTTCATCCATCACGCGGTCATACTGCGCGCGGCTATAACGCGGATGCAGCGCTGACAGCTTGATAGAAATGCCCGGCCCTTCATAGATGCCGCGACCATTTGAGGCTTTACCAATGGCGTGGATTGCCTGTTGGTACGAAACCATATAAGCCTGGGCATCGGCGGCGGTCAGAGCCGCTTCGCCCAGCATGTCGTAAGAGTAGCGGAAACCTTTTTCTTCCAGTTTACGGGCGTTAGCCAGCGCTTCGGCGATAGTCTCTCCGGTGACGAACTGCTCGCCCATCAGGCGCATTGCCATGTCGACGCCTTTACGCACCAGTGGTTCACCGCTTTTACCGATAATACGGTTGAGTGAGCGTGAGAGGCTGGCTTCATTATGCGTAGAAACCAGACGACCGGTAAACAACAGCCCCCAGGTCGCCGCGTTGACGAACAGGGACGGGCTACGTCCAATGTGCGACTGCCAGTTGCCGTTGCTGATTTTGTCGCGGATTAACGCATCGCGGGTTGCCTTATCAGGAATACGCAGCAGGGCTTCGGCCAGGCACATCAGCGCGACCCCTTCCTGCGAAGAAAGTGAGAATTCCTGCAATAAACCCTGTACCATCCCGGCGCGGCCGCTGGCGGTCTTTTGGTTACGCAGTTTGTCGGCCAGATCGTACGCCAGCTTGTGCGCTTGCTCCGCGATGGGTTGCGGCAGACGAGCCTGTTCCATCAGCATCGGCACAGCATCGGTTTCGGCTCGGCGGTACGCGGCGGTGATTGCTGCGCGGGAAACTGACTGCGGCAGGATCTGTTCGGCAAATTCCAGGAAAGGCTGATGCGCTTCATTCTGCGGCGTGGTTGACTCCTCACCCTCATTCGCGGCACCCGCCAGCAGGGCCGGCAGTTCAGGAAGCGCGTCGTCATTTTCCAGTCTTTCGAGATAATTAAAGATGGCTTGCTTGATCAGCCAATGTGGCGTGCGATCGATTCGTGATGCTGCTGTTTTAATACGCTCGCGAGTGGCGTCATCCAGTTTAACCCCCATCGTGGTGGTTCCCATGCCGTTTACTCCTGTTGTACTGAAATACGGGTCTGATAGTTACCGAGAAATATCCACTATGTTGCAACTTTGTGCAACCGTGTTAAATGTGACTTGGTTTGCAAGCTTGGAAATGAATGAGATGTTAATAAATATGAGTCTTATGATGTGGGCTGTAAAAATTACAGAATCTTTTTCTCTGCGGTAGTTAACACTTTTAAAAGGTGCAACCGAAAAAAATGTGAGAGAGTGCAACCTACAGAAAAATGCTATCTACTCTGGATTAAATTTGATGTAAATGGTGTGTTAAATCGATTGTGAATAACCATCGCTTCCGGCAGGATATGGTCGCCCTGGTCAACATAGATATCTTTGCCACGTTCCGGCAGGGTAATAAAACGGCAAGCCACGGCATTGCTGATACATAATTTTGGAGAGTTTTGATGGCTATTAGCACACCGATGTTAGTGACATTCTGTGTCTATATTTTCGGCATGATATTGATAGGGTTTATTGCATGGCGTTCAACCAAAAACTTTGACGATTACATTCTGGGTGGACGCAGTCTGGGTCCATTCGTGACCGCGTTATCCGCCGGGGCATCTGACATGAGCGGCTGGTTGCTGATGGGTCTGCCTGGCGCGATTTTCCTGTCGGGGATTTCAGAAAGCTGGATCGCCATCGGCCTTATTTTGGGCGCCTGGATCAACTGGAAACTGGTGGCCGGACGTTTACGCGTACACACCGAATACAATAACAATGCGCTGACGTTACCGGATTACTTTACCGGTCGCTTTGAAGATAAAAGCCGAATTCTGCGTATTATCTCCGCGCTGGTTATTCTGCTGTTTTTCACCATCTATTGTGCTTCCGGTATTGTGGCAGGGGCTCGTCTGTTTGAAAGCACCTTTGGCATGAGCTACGAAACAGCACTGTGGGCGGGCGCGGCCGCGACGATCATTTATACCTTTATTGGTGGTTTCCTGGCGGTTAGCTGGACCGATACCGTCCAGGCCAGCCTGATGATCTTTGCTCTGATCCTGACGCCGGTGATGGTAGTCATTGGCGTGGGTGGATTCGACGATTCGCTGGAAGTGATTAAACAAAAGAGCATTGAGAACGTGGACATGTTCAAAGGGCTGAATTTTGTTGCCATCATTTCCCTGATGGGCTGGGGTCTGGGCTACTTTGGTCAGCCGCATATTCTGGCGCGCTTTATGGCTGCAGATTCCCACCATAGCATCGTTCATGCTCGCCGCATTAGCATGGCCTGGATGATTCTGTGTCTGGCAGGTGCTGTGGCCGTGGGCTTCTTTGGTATTGCTTACTTTAACAACAACCCACAGCTTGCCGGTGCCGTTAACCAGAACGCCGAGCGAGTGTTTATTGAACTGGCGCAAATCCTGTTCAACCCGTGGATTGCCGGTATTCTGCTGTCTGCGATCCTCGCTGCGGTTATGTCGACCCTGAGCTGCCAGCTGCTGGTGTGCTCCAGCGCAATCACCGAAGATTTGTACAAAGCGTTCCTGCGTAAAAATGCCAGCCAGAAAGAGCTGGTATGGATTGGCCGCATCATGGTGTTGGTCGTGGCGCTGGTGTCTATCTCGCTGGCGGCGAACCCGGAGAACCGTGTACTTGGTCTGGTAAGCTACGCCTGGGCGGGCTTCGGCGCTGCGTTTGGTCCGGTAGTCCTGTTCTCCGTAATGTGGTCGCGTATGACCCGCAACGGCGCGCTGGCAGGGATGATCATTGGTGCGGTGACGGTAATCGTCTGGAAGCAGTTTGCCTGGCTGGGTCTGTATGAAATCATCCCGGGCTTTGTTTTCGGCAGCATAGGTATTGTGGTCTTCAGCCTGTTGGGTAAAGCGCCTTCAACTGCTATGCAGCAACGTTTTGCCGAGGCTGATGCGCATTATCACTCAGTTCCGCCATCGCGTTTACAGGCAGAATAATCTGCCCTCAAGCCCGCTGCGTGCGGGCTTTTTTATTGCTTCCGTTGTAAACCTGCTATAACCATTACCCGCCTGGCCTTTTACATTCAGTCATCATTCTCAAAACATTCTGCTTGAGTTTTTCTTTGCTGTAATGATAATCACTATCACTGTAATTTACTTTTCTTTTCATCAATTGACCGAGAATAACGTTTAAGGGTTCTTCGCATGTTTGTTCCATTTCTAATTATGTTGCGCGAAGGGTTAGAGGCCGCGCTGATTGTCAGCCTGATTGCCAGCTACCTGAAACGGACTCAGCGTGGTCGATGGATTGGTGTGATGTGGATTGGTGTTCTGCTGGCGGCGGCGTTATGCCTGGCGTTAGGGATTTTCATCAACGAAACCACCGGTGAATTTCCGCAAAAGGAACAGGAGCTGTTTGAAGGCATCGTGGCGGTCATTGCCGTGGTGATCCTCACCTGGATGGTGTTCTGGATGCGTAAAGTTTCGCGCAACGTCAAAGTCCAGCTTGAACAGGCTGTCGATAACGCGTTGCAACGTGGCAACCATCACGGCTGGGCGCTGGTGATGATGGTCTTTTTTGCTGTTGCCCGTGAAGGGCTGGAGTCGGTGTTCTTCCTGCTGGCAGCTTTCCAGCAGGATGTAGGTATCTGGCCGCCGTTAGGCGCGATGCTGGGACTGGCTACCGCGGTGGTACTGGGTTACCTGATTTACCTCGGCGGCATTCGCCTCAACCTCGGGGCATTCTTTAAATGGACCAGCCTGTTCATTTTGCTGGTGGCTGCCGGTCTTGCCGCTGGGGCAATCCGCGCTTTCCACGAAGCCGGGTTGTGGAATCATTTTCAGGATGTGGCGTTTGACCTGAGCAGCGTGCTGTCGACGCATTCGCTGTTTGGCACATTGATGGAAGGCATTTTCGGCTATCAGGAAGCGCCAAGCGTTAGTGAAGTCGCTGTCTGGTTTATCTACCTGATTCCGGCGTTGGTTATGTTTGCGTTACCGCCGCGTTCAGGCACTACGGCATCGCGTACCGCACCTTGATAAAAACGCGATGCAGAATACTTTTTAGTTACAACATACTTATTTATAGGGATAGGTTATGACGTTTAATTTTCGCCGTAGTGCGCTGCAGCTAGGTATCGCCGCGCTGTTTGCCTCCGCTTTTAATGCACAAGCTGCCGATATTCCGCAGGTGAAAGTCACGGTTAACGACAAACAATGTGAACCGATGAGTATCACGGTAAACGCCGGGAAAACGCAGTTCATCATCCAGAACCACAGCCAGAAAGCGCTGGAGTGGGAGATCCTCAAAGGCGTTATGGTGGTTGAAGAACGCGAAAACATTGCGCCAGGCTTTAGCCAGAAAATGACGGCTAACCTCCAGCCTGGCGAATATGATATGACCTGCGGTCTGTTGACTAACCCGAAAGGCAAACTGATCGTAAAAGGTAGCGCAACGGCGGATGCCGCGCAAAGCGATGCTCTGCTGAGTCTGAGCGGCGCGATTACCGAATACAAAGCCTATGTGACAGCCGAAACCGCGCAGTTGGTTGCGGGCACTAAAGCCTTTACCGATGCGATTAAAGCAGGCGATCTGGAAAAAGCGAAATCGCTGTATGCGCCAACCCGTCAGCATTATGAGCGTATTGAACCGATTGCTGAACTGTTCTCCGATCTCGACGGCAGCATCGATGCGCGGGAAGATGATTATGAGCAAAAAGCCGCCGATCCTAAATTCACCGGCTTCCACCGCCTGGAGAAAGCGCTGTTTGGCGACAATACCACCAAAGGTATGGATAAGTACGCCGACCAATTAAACAGCGATGTTCTTGACCTGCAAACGCGTATTAGCGAGCTGGCTTTCCCACCGTCTAAAGTTGTTGGCGGGGCAGCGGGACTGATTGAAGAAGTTGCTGCCAGCAAAATCAGTGGGGAAGAAGATCGCTATAGCCATACCGATCTGTGGGATTTCCAGGCCAACGTCGATGGTGCGCAGAAAATTGTCGATCTCCTGCGTCCTCAGTTGCAAAAATCCAATGCTGAACTGCTTGCGAAGGTGGATGCGAACTTCAAAAAGGTCGATACCATTCTGAGCAAGTACCGTACCAAAGATGGCTTTGAAACCTATGACAAACTGACTGATGCCGATCGTAATGCGCTGAAAGGGCCAATCACGACGCTGGCGGAAGATTTGTCGCAATTACGCGGTGTTCTGGGTCTGGATTAAGCACTATGCAGCAAGATAATGAAAACGGCGTGAGCGAACCGTCACGCCGACGTTTACTGAAAGGGATGGGCGCCCTGGGTGGGGCGCTGGCGCTGGCGGGTGGGTGTCCGGTTGCCCACGCGCAAAAACCACAAAGCGCGCCGGGCACGTTGTCTCCGGATGCACGTAGTGAAGCGCAGCCGTTTTATGGTCAGCATCAGGCGGGGATCCTGACGCCGCAGCAGGCATCAATGATGCTGGTGGCGTTCGATGTTCTCGCCAGCGATAAGGCCGATCTTGAGCGTTTATTCCGGTTGCTGACCAGCCGATTTGCGTTTCTGACCACCGGTGGACCGGCGCCGGATACGCCGAATCCTCGTCTCCCCCCTATGGATTCCGGTATCCTCGGCGCATACATTGCGCCAGACAACCTGACGATGACGTTGTCAGTCGGCTCCTCGCTGTTTGATGAACGCTATGGCCTGAAATCCCAGATGCCGAAAAAGCTGCAAAAAATGACCCGCTTCCCGAATGATTCACTGGATGCGGCGCTATGTCATGGCGATGTGTTGCTGCAGATTTGTGCCAACACCCAGGACACCGTCATCCACGCGTTGCGCGATATCATTAAACATACGCCCGATCTCCTTAGCGTGCGCTGGAAACGTGAAGGTTTTATTTCCGACCACGCCGCACGTAGTAAAGGCAAAGAGACCCCGGTCAATTTGCTTGGCTTTAAAGACGGCACCGCGAATCCGGACGCTACGGATGCGAAGTTGATGCAAGACGTGGTGTGGGTTACGGACGGGCAGGGCGAGCCTGCCTGGGCGCAAGGCGGAAGCTATCAGGCCGTCAGGCTCATTCAGTTTCGCGTTGAGTTCTGGGATCGTACGCCGCTGAAAGAGCAGCAAACGATTTTTGGTCGCGATAAACACACCGGCGCACCGCTGGGTATGCAGCATGAGCATGATGTGCCTGACTATGCCAGCGATCCTGAAGGCGAGGTGATTGCGCTCGACAGCCATATCCGTCTCGCAAATCCGCGTACGAAAGAGACCGACTCCAGCCTGATGATGCGTCGTGGCTACAGTTATTCGCTCGGTGTGACTAATTCCGGTCAACTGGATATGGGGCTGTTGTTTGTCTGCTATCAACACGATCTGGAAAAAGGTTTTTTGACAGTGCAGAAACGTCTGAACGGTGAAGCGCTGGAAGAATATGTCAAACCGATTGGTGGGGGATATTTCTTTGCTTTGCCGGGTGTTAAAACTGCAGATAATTATCTGGGACAGTCTCTGCTTGAAGCCTGATGATTATGCCCCGCAGTACAGCGGGGTTTTTCCTGACATCTTGATGAAGGAACAAACTATTTTTTATGATCGGTATGCGACTGAAATAATTCTGTCATCTCTCTGCAAGAGACTGTCTCTGGTGATAAGATAGAATTTAAGTTAACAACAAGTAAAAATATTGTTGCATTAGCGAAAGGTTATGATGTACTTATAAGTAATAGCGGTAGTTCCCGGCGGTGATTGTCATTCACTATGGAGATCGCGAATGGAAAAGTCCTGTATTGGACACGTTTTTCACAGTAACAGCAGTACCTTACGCGGACGTTTCTCTTCCGGTAGCCTCCTCGTCACCGCTAAATCTCTCTCTCATTCACTTCTTATCTTCGCAACTGACGCCCTGTACGGTGCGCGTAGCTGTGCGTGGCGTCTTATCCGAAAGCAAGCAATGGCTTACAAGGAAGCCAACCCTCTGATGTTCGTGCGCATAATCGTGCCGCCAACGGCGCGTGTGATGTATACCTACAACTCAAGGTGCTATCCATGGGAAGACAAAAAGCAGTGATCAAAGCTCGTCGTGAAGCAAAACGTGTGCTGAGGCGGGATTCGCGTAGCCATAAGCAACGTGAAGATGAATCGGTCACCTCGCTTGTGCAGATGGGCGGCGTAGAAGCGATTGGTATGGCGCGTGACAGTCGCGACGCCTCGCCAATCACGGCGCGGAATGAAGCTCAGGCGCACTACCTGAATGCTATCGAGAGTAAACAGCTGATCTTCGCCACCGGTGAAGCCGGGTGTGGTAAAACCTGGATCAGCGCGGCAAAAGCAGCAGAGGCCCTGATCCATAAAGATGTGGACAGGATCATTGTAACCCGTCCAGTTCTGCAAGCTGATGAAGACCTCGGCTTCTTACCTGGAGATGTTTCCGAGAAGTTTGCTCCCTATTTTCGCCCCGTGTATGACGTGCTTGTCAAACGGCTGGGAGCCTCCTTCATGCAATATTGCCTGCGACCTGAGATTGGTAAGGTGGAAATCGCGCCGTTCGCCTATATGCGTGGACGTACCTTTGAAAATGCAGTGGTCATTCTTGACGAGGCTCAGAACGTCACTGCTGCGCAAATGAAGATGTTTTTGACCCGCCTCGGGGAGAATGTGACGGTGATTGTGAATGGGGATGTGACCCAGTGCGATCTACCAGCCCACGTTCGCTCAGGGCTTAGCGATGCGCTGGCCCGTTTCGAAGAAGATGAGATGGTTGGGATTGTTCGTTTCAATAAAGACGATTGCGTCCGCTCTGCGCTCTGTCAGCGGACGCTCAACGCTTACAACTGATAAGTACTCTGTCTTCAAGGCCCGGGAAACCGGGCTTTGTTGTTTGACGCCAGTACATGACCGGTCGGGGCTTCTCATCCCCCCGCAGATGTGCAACATGCGAAAAAAAAGCCCGTACTTTCGTACGAGCTCTTCTTAAAATATGGCGGTGAGGGGGGGATTGACTCGCTTTGCTCGCCCCTGCGGGGCAGCCCGTTCGCTGCGCTCCCGGTCTGTCCAACTGGCTGCGCCAGCAGTCGAACCCCGGTCGGGGCTTCTCATCCCCCCGTAGATGTGCAATATGTGAAAAAAAAGGTTCATCGCAGGTTAGCGTGAACCAATAGAAAACGGCAGTAAGAACGTTTAGGT